>Ga0207667_10000005_pt1 | contig 715503 bp, 751 predicted proteins | sample KBSCornC52_FD_184301 | JGI IMG/M metagenome (GOLD analysis project Ga0207667, IMG submission 184301) | Corn rhizosphere microbial communities from Kellogg Biological Station, Michigan, USA - KBS Corn C5-2 (SPAdes) (version 2) | ecosystem: Host-associated > Plants > Roots > Rhizosphere > Soil ...
GTCACCAACACCCGAAGTCCGATTCGTCGGCCTAAGGTGGGGGGGATGATTGGGGTTAAGTCGTAACAAGGTATCCGTACCGGAAGGTGCGGATGGATTACCTCCTTTCTAGGGAGAGTTATGCCAGACAGTCGAGTAATCACTGTCTGAAGCTAGGTCGGTCTTTTTGTTGTGTTGAGCTTACATAACAATGTAGTTCCAGGTTTACCTGGAGCAAGACTAAGTTCGAAGAAACCTCGATGTATACATGACGATGATTGCACTACCAAGTTGTTAAAAACAGAAGACCCTTCTACCCGGAGGTTTTTTTGTATTTAAGGGGAATTCGGGTACAGTTATATGCATGGATGAATTGATGACGCGACAAGATGAGTTGCAGGCGAGTGCGAAGCGGTTGCTCGAGGAGAGTGGGCTACTTGAATTATTGCGAAAGCTCGGCGATCCGATTCAGACGGGAAGTTCTATCACTGGCTTGATGGTTTATCCCGACATTGATTTTGCGGTCCAGACTGCAAATCCCGATGTGCAGGTCGGAATCGATTTGGTGCCAACCTTCTTCAAGGAGCTGGCCGCAACAGAGGTGAAAGTAGCCGATTTTAAGGCGACCGATGCCAGTCAGCCAGCTTATTATGTCGGTATCGTCTTTCCTTTTAATGGAGAATCTTGGCACATTGATGCGACGATTACGCATCCTGGTCCGATCGTCTCAAACCCACCCGAGCTCGATGAGTGGATCCAGAATATGAGCGACGAACAACGTTCGACCATCCTGGCGTTAAAGAAACAATTGATCGCAGCGACTCGCTATGTTGGTGCGCGCTCGCAACCACCGTTCACATTTCGCTCGAGCCACCTTTACGAAGGCGTTATCAAGGGCGGTGCCCGTACGGTTAAAGAACTCGAAGATTACTTCGCCTAGAATCTCTCCGCGCTTACGCTTTGCACCACATCTCATGTTGCTACAATAAGAGCATGATTGAGAATCTTGAGTATCGACTTCGGGACCCTGATGACAACCACCCGGCGGGTCGTTTCGAGGTTGATGCATCAAAAGTGTTCATCGATGGCGTGACTTCCGGGTATGGCCCGATGCTCGACGAAACGAGGCGCGACTCAGTGCACAACCTGCTTGCCAAAACATATGACGGAGAGGGGCGCATCACTGTCGGTTTTGATATTGATATGTACGGTCGCGGTTGGAAGCCGGACCCGCTGCAGCGGGCGCATCGCGTGCTCGCAATGTTAGGACAAATAGAGGCCGCCGCCGCTCGACAGGGTGTAAATGACCCGCGCATCCGCTTCACTGTGCCGTTTGAGCAATTCGCATCCGACAAATTCACTATTTCATTTGCCCAGCCGCAGGGCACCGAGCAAGCCGCGGCCGCAAAAATACAAGCCGGTATGTTCCGGGCTGCTGGGCTGTTGCCATTTAATGGCGTGAGTGCTGTTGGGCACATCAAGGCCGACTATGATGCGGACAACGGGTTCTCCCTCTATTCTCGAAAAGATGGCTTTATTGTGCCAACCATGTGGTCCGATTTGGCGGCTACTCCCGAAGATGGTCGGGTGGAGCTTGTCAGTGGTCCCGCACCGGTAGGGACGGAACGCTTGGCGCAAGCTCGTCTAGTCGCGCTGATCGGTATTATCTGGGCGCTCGATCCGATTGCTCCCCTTGATTGAGAAGCGTTTTTACGCTAGAATGGTCAGAGTTCTGAAGGCGTGGGGCATTAGCTCAGTTGGCTAGAGCACCTGCTTTGCAAGCAGGGGGTCCAGGGTTCGAGTCCCTGATGCTCCACCACGAGGGGTGAACCTGGCGAAAGTCAGGATCACTCCACCAGAATTCATTTACAATTCAAATTTGTAACAAAAACACCACGTAATCGTGGGCGATTAGCTCAGCTGGTTAGAGCGCGTCACTGATAATGACGAGGTCGGAGGTTCGAGTCCCTCATCGCCCACCACTATGTGGTGTTTTTGTTTGGGGATAAGTTGATCTATCCGAAAAAATCTTTACAGATATGAAGGCCGGAGTTTGCGCAATCCGCAAGGTGTAAATGTTATTCACACACGGCGGTTGTCTATAAAGTTACAGACTACTTAAGATTAAATCTGTTTAATAAGAATATGATTACAAAAATAGAGCTCGAAGAGAAGGTCGATAACATTCAGGACCAAGTCGACAACATCCAGGGTGAACTAGACACTATGAACCGTGAGGCGGTTTCTTTCAGGAGCTATGTCAATCGTCAATTCGAGTCTATCGACATGAAAATGGGTGGTATGGCAACAAAAGAAGATCTTCGTAATACTGAGGCGAGGCTTACTAAAGCTTTGACCGAGCTCTCAAAGACAGTCACAAGGATTGCCGAAAAGGTAGGGGTATCCCTCTAATTACCTGAAGTCTAATGGTTTATACTAAATCCATGCACGAAAAGTATTTTGAAGAAGCGCGCAAAATGGCCACGATGGCGACTTGCAACCAGGCCAAGTGCGGATCGGTGATAGTCGCAAAAGACGGCCGAATCATTGGTCGCGGGTACAATGGGCCACCGTTGGGGGATGAGTCGCAGCGGATGTGTGATGTTGAACTGCACCCAAAAGATAAACCTGATTCTGACCGAACTTGTTGCGTGCATGCCGAGTGGAATGCGATTCTCGACGCTTTGAAAAACCACGGCGACCTAGTTGAGGGTTCAACACTCTACTTTATGCGAGTGAATCCGAAAGGCGAGAAGACTGGCGCGGGCAAGCCGTGGTGTACAGTTTGTAGCCGATTAGCTCTACAAAGCGGCATTGCCGAGTTCGGTTTGTGGCACGATGGGCCAAAGATGTTTGATACGGCCACCTACAATAAAGAATCATTCGCTTTTTATCTATAAAACCCCTTGCAAAAGCCATTTTTTTCGAGTACAATAATCTCTTAGTTAAGCGTACGTTCGTATGAACCTCTGGCGATAGTGTGTAAAAGATATCGTGCGAGGTTCTTTTACTTCCAAAAATTCAATTCCTAACGGGGTGCGAGCCCGAAGGATACGCTCGAGCGCAGACGGTATACATCGCTATGGATGTGTAGAAATGTGCTCTCGAGGAGAGAACGCAGGTTGTTTAACAATTTGATTGTAAGAAAATTTTTTAAAGATTGACGGCAAGTAACTGTGTATTAAATGGTTAATACCAATTACTAGTTAAGTCGATGCATAAAAAGGTACTCAAGGGCACTAAGTGAATGCCTAGACGTATATTACCGATGAAGGACGTGGAAGACTGCGATAAGCTTCGGGTAGCTGTCAACAAGCTATTATCCGAAGATTTCCGAATGGGGAAACCCGATGCGAGTCATGTCGTATCACCTGTATCTGAATAAAATAGGATATTTGGCGGGAACCAACTGAACTGAAACATCTTAGTAGGTTGAGGAAGAGAAAATAAATAATGATTCCGGGAGTAGTGGCGAGCGAAACTGGATCAGCCCAAACCTTATAATCTCCTATCTTTCGAGATAGGTAAGCTGATAGGCGAATGTTTATATGGGGTTGTGATATCACACGAGACCAAGTCAGAGAACTGAAGGTAACTTCAGTCATCTGATTTGCGACCAGCGACTATCATCGACTGGATAAGGTAAGAAAACTGCGTTGTTAGCGGAATAGTTTGAATGACTAACCAAAGGACGTGAAAGTCGCGTACGCGAAAACGCGCAGACCTTATACGTGTTTTATCGAGTAGGACGGGGCACGAGAAACCCTGTTTGAATCCGGCAGGACCACCTGCCAAGGCTAAATATAATATACGATCGATAGTGAACTAGTACAGTGATGGAAAGGTGAAAAGAACCCCGGGAGGGGAGTGAAATAGATCCTGAAACTTAGTGCCTACAAGGAGTCGGAGCCTCGCAAGGGGTGACGGCGTGCTTTTTGTAGAACGATCCAGCGAGTTAATTTCTAGTGCAAGGTTAAGACAATTGTCGGAGCCATAGTGAAAGCGAGCCTGAATAGGGCGATTTAGTACTAGGGATTAGACCCGAAACCGGGTGACCTAACCATGAGCAGGTTGAAGCGTCAGTAACATGACGTGAAGGACCGAACCGTCGTACGCAGCAAAGTGCTCGGATGACTTGTGGTTAGAGGTGAAATGCCAATCGAACTCGGAGATAGCTGGTTCTCCTCGAAATAGCTTTAGGGCTAGCGTCGCGCAATTCGCACATGGGGGTAGAGCTCTGTAAAGGACTGGGGTCCGCAAGGATACCCACCCTTAACAAACTACGAATACCATGTGTTTTATCGCGGCAGTTAGAACGTCGGGGCTAAGCTCGGCGCTCGAAAGGGAAACAGCCCAGACCATCGTCTAAGGTCCCTAAATTAATACTCAGTGGGAAACAAGGTGAGATTTCTTAAACAGCTAGGATGTTGGCTTAGAAGCAGCCATTCATTTAAAGAGTGCGTAACAGCTCACTAGTCAAGAGATCTTGCGTGGAAAATGTAACGGGGCTCAAGTATTATACCGAAGACATGGATGCGTAATTTATTACGCGTGGTAGAGGAGCGTTCCTCTCTGCAGTGAAGTCGAATTGTAAAGTTCGGTGGAGCGTGAGGAAGTGAGAATGCTGGAATGAGTAACCATAAGACAGGTGAGAATCCTGTCGGCCGTAAGAGCAAGGTTTCCTGGGCCACTGTAATAGTCCCAGGGTTAGTCGGTCCTAAGCCGAGGCGCATAGCGTAGGCGATGGACATCAGGTTAATATTCCTGAACCGGTTATAATTTGTACACTGTTCACGGTGAAGTAGTCGAAGCGGATTCATGGTATGTATCCGTCCAACCTAGGGGGAACCCGATGGGAGTGAGAGTTGTTCTTCGGAATAACGATTTTGGCGAGAGCGCTGGCAAGAAAAGCAGATGTACGCGTGATTATAGCCGCCCGTACCGCAAACCAACACAGGTGCTCGAGTCGAGTAGACTAAGGCTTACGAGAGAACCTTCGCTAAGGAACTCGGCAATACAGCGACCGTAACTTCGGGATAAGGTCCGCCCCCTCTTCATTGAATATGAAGTCGGAATTGCCGCGTACATTGATCAGTAGATCATTAGTGAAAGGTGGTTAAAAAAACGTGCGTTGTCCACTTAATTGGCAACAATTAAGAGCAGCGCATTAGTGAGTACGCTCGTTTCGAGATTTATCTTGAAACTATATGAGTGACAAATCCTTTTTAATTACTAAAATTTTTTACTGAGATAGAGCATTTAATGATTTAAATTGCTTTTTTGTACGCGAACGTTCTCTTCGTATTTAACGAAGAGGGGGCCGCAGCAAAAGAGCCCACGGAACTGTTTATCAAAAACACAGGTCTCTGCTAACACGAAAGTGGATGTATAGGGGCTGACTCCTGCCCAGTGCTGGAAGGTTAAGGCGAAGGCTTCACGGTCTGAACTGAAGCCCCAGTGAACGGCGGCGGTAACTATAACCGTCCTAAGGTAGCGAAATTCCTTGTCAGGTAAGTTCTGACCCGCACGAATGGAGTAATCATGTGGGCACTGTCTCAGCGAAGGACTCGGTGAAAGTGCATTGGCGGTAAAGATGCCGTCTGTCCGTACCAGGACGAGAAGACCCCATGGAGCTTTACTACAGCTTTACATTGTTCCGGATTACAATATGTGTAGCATAGGTGGGAGCCTTTGAAGCAGATACGCTAGTATTTGTGGAGGCGAAATGTGAAATACCACCCTTATTGTGATCTTGATCTAACCGACACCATTATCTGGTGTCGGGACCGTGTATGGTGGGTAGTTTAACTGGGGCGGTTGCCTCCTAAAGAGTAGCGGAGGCGTTCAAAGGTTGGCTAACTTCGGATGGAAATCGAAGTGATAGTGTATGCGCACAAGCCAGCTTGACTGTGAGGGGTACATCCCAAACAGAGACGAAAGTCGGAGCAAGTGAACCGCTGTAAGTACAATTCATTGTACGTATATGTGGGAATGACAGCGAACACGGATAAAAGTTACCCTGGGGATAACAGGCTTATAGCGCCCAATAGTTCACATAGACGGCGCTGTTTGGCACCTCGATGTCGGCTCATCACATCCTGGAGGGGAAGCACCTTCCAAGGGTTCGGCTGTTCGCCGATTAAAGTGGTACGCGAGCTGGGTTCAGAACGTCGTGAGACAGTTCGGTTTATATCCGGTACGGACGATAGGAAATTTGAGGAGATCTACCCTTAGTACGAGAGGACCGGGGCGGACAAACCTCTGGTGTATCGATTGTGGCCACCTGCTGCATTGTCGAGTAGCTACGTTTGGAATAGATAAGCGCTGAAAGCATATTAAGCGCGAAACTAACTCCAAGATTAGATTTCCCTATGAGGACACAGAAAGAATATCTGTTTGATAGGTGCAAGGTAGAAGCGCAGCAATGCGTGTAGCTGAAGCATACTAATAGTCCCATCGCCTTTTTATGTCTTTTTCATCAACGTTAATCGCAAGATTAACAGAGGTGAAAGAGTAGACTTAACTAGTATTTGGTGTTAATCACCAATAAAATCGTCAATCTCAGTAAAAATTTTAAGCTTACAATCAGAAAATCCGTGCATAGTGTCTGTTAAGGACATCGAAGCAAGGTTTGGTCCCACTGATCTCTTTATATCAGCGCAAAGTGATTCAGACCTTACTTCGGTGCCCATGGCGCTGAGGAAATACCTGTTCTCATTCCGAACACAGAAGTCAAGCTCAGCAGCGGCGATTATACTGCCACAAGTGGGAAACTAGCACGGTGCCGAATTATACAATAACCCCTGGTAATACCAGGGGTTTTGTCTTTTATATTGGTCTAGAGTATAATCCTGAACATAAGCCTACAAAAAGGAAAAAAATAAAAATGCCAGCAGAACAATTAATAACAGATCCTGTTCATACACCCCATGATGATGAGTATTTTGATGGCAACGACGTGAAAACGTATGGTGCTCAAAGTGGCAAGAGAATCGTGGAATCGTATCAAGAGATGCGAGACCGAGAGCGCGCTGAAGCCGCCGCTCAGCCAGAACCTGACGTCGCGGAAGCGAGCACGGGCGACCCAGTTGAAGATGTGTACCGCGAGAAGCTCGCAGAGTTCAACGGTGATGAGGATAGAGCGCGAGAATGGGCGGAGAATTACCGAGAGGGCCTAAAGATGACAGAGGAGGCGAGTCGCCAGCAGCAAGAGGCTCAGGATCAAGAGGACATGCAAGCCATCGCTGCTGATGTGGTAGCCCGCCACGATGAGAAAGTAGAAAGACTTGAGGACGCTAAGGATGACGTGGAAGAAGCGTTCGGCGACAGTCCTCAGGTGACAGAAATTGATAGCACTGAAGCTCCTGGCATTACGGAGGCTGGTCGCCAATGGGTGGCCGACAGGATGCCGCAGTCAGTCGAAACGCCTCAAGAACAAGTTGATTTACCTCGACCATTAGCAACGGCCGAGAGCTCGCCCGCCCCTAATGTCGGAATGTTTGAGCGCCGTCGTCTAGATGCGAGCAAAAGCCTCATGAGTCAGATGGCCAATGCCGCCTCTGAACTCGCTAAAGCGCCTGGCTTGACCGAGGAAGAACGGGCGAAGTATGCGGAAGATGCCAAGCGCTATAGTGATTCCGTGACAGATCTCGTTATGGGGCAGCGTCCATCCTTGTCCAGGGCCGAACTCAAAGGCAATAGGGGTAGTTTGGAGAAACTGGAGGATAAGTTACTTAAAAACAAGAACGAGCGCGGTCTTCCCCTGAGTAAGGATGAGAAGAAGCGACTCTCTAAGATCAAGTAGCTCCCCGAGCGCACCGAGCCTCAATTATAAGTCCAAAGCGTATTATGATCGAAGAAACAAACAACCCAAAACCACCCGAAGATAACGTCGACCTAGAGTTGGCTCTTGCTATGAGTGAGGCAGTGGGCGTTATCGAGACCTACGTCAAAAAACAGATTGGCGAGCCGGCTTTCTGGGCGTATAAAAATGCCAAGCGACGCAGAGATGAAGTGCCGGAAGCAATACAAGAGGACAAGAAGCAGCAGTTTCGCGACATGGTTGATGCTAAAGGCGCCCGCGCCGGTCTCGATCTCCTCGATCAAGGATTGGATGTGGCCAGCGCGATAGCATATGGGAATATCGTCGGGCAATTTTCGGCTCTCGATGAAGATAAAGAATTCGACGACGATCCGTATACGGCCGCTTGGGAAGAAATTAACTACCAGTTCGGTACGGCATTTGACCTTAACGCTCAGGGTGAGTTCACTCTCATTTCTGTTGATAACACTGTTTTGACTATAAGTTTGCCGCCAACATACGACGTCATGACGCAGGTTAAATATTGTCCATTCGGCATGGAGATCGAGACAGAAGCCTACTACCTGCAAGAGATGCCGAGCGTGTATGGACCATCCGCAGTGGAGTTTAAAAAGACCCCAATTGATTTGGAAAGCGACTCGCCGTTCGGTTCAATTAGCCCTCTCCAACTCCAAAAAGATGTTCTGGCGGTCCTCAAAGAGACGGTTGCCGAACTAAAAGAAGCTGCCTAATCCCTCAAATACTAAAGTCGACTTTACTTTTTTCGCGTGCCCAGCGGGTGTACCCTTAGGATATTACAGAGGTAAAGGGTATAATCCAGAGGAGAAGAGCTATGAGTTTAGAAGTTAATGTTCACGACGCTCAGATCGTCATTTTGCGAGAATTATTGTTTCACCCTAGCGTGAGCTTTGCTAAGCTGCAAAAAATGACCGGCATGGCCAGCGATCACTTCAATTTCCACCTACAAAAGCTGGTTGAACTCAAATTAGTTGAGAAAATCTCGCGCGGAACCTACGCCCTGACGGCTCGCGGCAAAGAGTACGCCAACAAACTCGATACCGACAATAACACCGTCGAACGACAGCCAAAAGTGGCGGTGATTTTGGTGATCGAGCGCACGGTAAAAGGTAAGAAAGAATTTGTTTTTCAAGAGCGCCTGAAACAACCGTATTACGGCTTTTGGGGTTGTCCAACCGGGAAGGTTCGCTGGGGCGAGACAATAACAGAGACGGCGGCACGCGAATTGATGGAAGAAACTGGCCTGATGGCTGAATATCGCACGGCCGGCGTCTACCACGAACTGGTCTATCAACAAGAAACGGGCGAACAATTAGAGGATAAGATCTTCTTTGTTGTTCACTGCACCAATGTAAAAGGCGAGTTGGTGAAAGAGTTTGAAGGCGGCCGCAACAGCTGGATGACTCGCGAAACGGCGCTGGCTCAACCAAAAATCTTTACGAGTTTTGCGACTGAACTCGACATGGTGACCTCTGATGAAGTCTTCGTCGATGCCCGCGTCGAATACACCAAAGAATTATTCTAGAGTTTATCGTAAGCGGTAGTTACAGCGGTAGTAAGCAGTTTTTGGGTGGCAATAGCGATCGTGTTGATGTCCGGCAGGGGTTTGTAGGCATTGGTGAGGTCGGTTGTGGCGGCGTCAAAAGCGTCTTTGTCTTGATTCGTCGAAGCTGTCGCGAGGGCCGTGTAGGCAGTCGCAATGCCGCCAGCTACCTCTGTAATTTTGGAAGCCACGAGCTGAAATGAGGTCGTTTTGTTGGCGGTCGTGAGATCGCGCCAGGCTTTGGCGTCAGCCGTAAAATCGGTCGAATTAGCAGTGGTGGTGACCGCTGCCGTGACGGCTGCAGCGACTGTTTTGTCGGCTTTGAGGAAGGCCGAGAGGGGTTTTAGAGCGCCAATCACAGCCAATGCCGCGGAGGTGCGCTGATTACAGGTATCTTGAACTGATTTAATCCCAGGGATGAATGTTTCCCAGCTGTAGAGCGCCGATACTCCACAAGGGTTAGAGCCGTAGGTTTTATCAAAATCGCTCACAATTCCATCGATTTGATCGCTCACTGCTCCGGACGTTTGGCCCGATCCCAGCGAAGTGTTCATAGAGGTTTTCAAATGAGTAGCTGCCGCCAAGGATGCCTGATCGATACCATTCCAGGCAAGGTAGCTCAAAATGCCATAGGTGATGACCGCTAGGCCGACAATAACGGAGGCGGTGGTGATAATAATGCGTTTTGAGGGCAGGCGAAGGTGGTGATACTTAAACTTCATCATAGCCTCGTCGTCCAGAGCTCGCTATCCAGTGGCCACGGATTAAATTTACAGCCCTCTAGGTCGATTGATTGTTGCTGCATAACGGGGGCCAATTGCCCAGCGCCGCTACAGTGTTCGTGCCCATGGCCCAGCCAGTGGCCGGTTTCGTGGTTAATGACCATATTGCGGTAGTCGCGCAGCGATCCGCCGGCCGTATTCCAGGCATCCGAGGCGTTTGCCCAGCGATCCTGGTTAATATAGACAGTATTACCGATGGTACAGCTCCAATCGGCCGTACAGGCTGAGGAAATACCGGGCAAAAGTGAGGCTTGAATCAAGATGATGTGCAGCGTGCCGCCAGAGGCGACTTGCTTGAATTGAATGCCAATTCTGGTCCAACCGCGCGCATCGTTCAAAGTCTGGCCAGCGTCAGTCGCAAACTCACTCATATCAGAGGTGATCGTGCCTTGCGAACCGATAGTGTAGTAGAACGTGACGTCGGTGTACCATTTTGGCTTGGCAATGGTCGGCGCGTCCCCTATGAGGCCGCTAAAAGGCGTCTCAGAGAGCAGTCGGGCGCTAATAGTATCGGTGAGCGAGTTTTGGCTCGCAGCGGCGTTATAGAAGGGGAGAAGTAGCGTCAGGGCCAAAACTATGGCCCCTGTTACCCTCAAGACAGTCTTTTTCGCACTCATTCCTTCTAGTGTAGGGCAAATGACCCTTATGGTAAAGCACGCTTAACCCCTTAAACAAATAAAAACGACCTCTCTCGCAGAGAAGGTCGTTCGTTTGAATCTAAATTTGGGATTCAAACAGGTGCTTATGTATAATATCGCACCCAGCGAGTATGTGCAACCGTAGGAATATAATAAAAAAGTGCTTGTGTATACGTTGACATAAAGCATAAGCTATGGTAAAATTACAAACATACACATACCATGTGTGAGGTAATAACGAGGGTTTCCACGGCAAAATGCATGTGGAGATCTTTTAATTTAAGAGGAGAACTTATGGCAGGAACAGCAGCTGGTGGCAAAAAAGCCGCCGAAAAGAACTTGCAACGAGACCCAGACTTCTACGCGAAGATCGGCCGCAAAGGCGGCAAGAACGGTCACACCGGTGGTTTTGCCGCTAACCCAGAGTTAGCTCGCATTGCCGGTGCACGTGGTGGTCGCGTTTCGCGCCGCACCAAAAAGCCAGCAACGGTTTAATACCTAGCTAGTTTAAGAAAATAACCCCTTCTATAGGGGTTATTTTTGTGTCACGACGTAGCGCTTCAGGCCACAGAGGCGAGCTTCATTAACGCGCCAGGTTTGGCCGCAGGCGACGCAGGTATAGGTGTCTTTTTTCGTCTGGTAGCCGGTTGCCTGGCAGCTCGGGCAGGTGCTGCGGTCATGCAGCCAGTCACGGTAGGTATCAAGGTGATCTTCGCGCTGGTTCGGGTCAATCTTTACTTTGTAGTCGGCCGCGAGCTCACGGGCTTTGCCCCAGGCTGAAGCTTCCATAGCGAGCAGTTCGACGTCTTTAGCGTAGGATTGGTGGCCTAAAAGGCCGTGTGACAGTTCGTGCAAAAGGAGGGCGACGTCGCTTGGCTCAGACTCATCATAAAAAACGGTTTTTTTGCTGGGTGACCACGAGAAACGAGGGCCGGGCAGGAAGGTAATTTCCGGGAAATCGGCGATTAGCTTAGGCAGCAATGAGTCTATCGAGGGCATAGTAGTAGCATCCATAAATAACGGCCAGTTCGGGGTGTTTTGCTTTTGTCAGAACAGGGGTGGGAATGTGGGGCGGTAGGTGGGTTTTGAGGGTGGCGCGCAGGTCTTTAGAGTATTTATCAAAGAAAGTGCCCATGCTGCCGCCAATGATGATGACGTCTGGTTGCAGAACGGGGATGGTGGCGAGCAGGCCACGGCTGATGCGATCGGCGATTTGCTGCCAGGTGCGTTTGCTGGTGATGTCGCGCGCGTATTTTTTATAGGCAGTTTTAATGGCTTTCCCAGAGGCAAAGGTTTCCCATTCGCGGACTTTTCCTTTGTATTCGACGAGGGTGCGGCCGGCTTCGCTGTGGCGAAGGGCTTGGTTGATCATGCCGTCGGTAATAATGCCGCTACCGATGCCGGTGCTGACGGTCACGTAATAGACGAGGGGAGGAATGTCATCGAGCTGGCGAGCTTCGCCCAGGCCACCGAGGTTGCCATCGTGCTCGACCAGGATTGGCACGCCGCCAAGGACGCCGTGCAGGGCCGTCGCGACATCAAAATTCTTCCATTCGAGTTGGTTGCACCAGATGGCGACGCCGTTTTCGACGATGCCGGGCATGGCAACCACCAGGCAGTCGACAGGTTTGCCGAGGAAGTGTTCGCGCAGCGCTCCGACCAGGACAGAAATGTATTCATCAGTGGTTTTAGGGGTCGGGAACTTAAATTGCTCGCCAATACTGCCATCCTCTAGAAAACTAGCAACCAGCGTCTTTGTCCCACCTGTGTCTACCGCCACAATCATGCCTTTAGTTTAGCATGATTCACTTCGGTCTCGTGGGGTGTTTTCAATCTGCTTATGGTTGTATTTTGAGCCAGCCGAACAGATAATAGATAGCATAAAGGGAGAAGAGGTATGTCGATATTCGCAGGCGTGCGAATCACGCGCACAGGAATCATTTTTGTAGCCGGCATCGTTGTGCTGGCTGGTCTGGTCGGCGTGGGTGCATGGACTGCACATAACAGGGGTGAGCAGGCCCGGCATGATGCAACGGTCAAGATTGCTCAGCAAAACCTCGAGAGCCAGTCGCAGCCAGCGGTTAGTACCACGACAACTTCTTCAGATACGAATTCGGGGACTGTGGCGACGCCCGACACAACTCAGACCCAAACTACTACTTCAACGACAACAGCGGCTCTGCCGACAACTGGTGCTAATCCAGTTCAGATTATCGCCCTCAGCGTCGTCACACTGGCTGTAGCGTACTACGTGACCTCTCGTCGGGCTGCCCGCGACCTCTAGACATCCGCATCTGACTGAGGTATAATTATAAGTAATCGAGGAGGTTCACTACTCTTTAGTGTGGCCCGCGAATATAAACTAAGGAAGGAGTCTTACTAAGACTTATGGCAACTAAAGCCGCAATAACAATGGATGACCTACTCGCGAGCGAGAGCGCCGTCGCCCAATTAACTCAAGGAGAGGTTGTTGATGGAACTGTTCTATCAATTGCCAAGCACGAAATCTTGATCGACCTCGGTCCTCAAGGAATTGGCCTTGTCCCACGCCGAGAAATCGGTTTTTCACGCGCATTAAACGTTGGTGACGCTGTCACTGCTAGCATCGTCGACCCTGAACTCGAGAACGGCTACGTGCTGCTCTCACTGCGTAAAGCGGCTAAGGATAAAGGATGGGACGAATTGGCGGCCAAGATGGAAAGCGGCGAAATTATCGATGTCTCTCCATACGACGCAAACCGCGGTGGATTGCTGGTTGAATACGACGGTGTCCGTGGTTTCCTACCTGTTTCTCAACTGTCAGCTGAACACTACCCGCGAGTTGGCTCGAGCGACAAAGAAGAAATTCTGCAGCGCCTCAACTCACTCATCAACCAACCGCTCAAGGTTCGCATCCTGGATGCTGATCGCAAGGCGAACAAGCTGATCTTCTCTGAAAAGGAAGCTGTTAAAGAAGGCCTGGCTGCTCGATTCGAGAAGCTTGCCATCGGCGATACCGTTACCGGCGTCGCAACTGGTGTTGTCGACTACGGAGTCTTCGTCAATGTTGAAGGTATCGAAGGTCTGGTTCACATCAGCGAAATCAGCTGGGAACGTGTCAACAACCCTGGCGACTACGTCAAAGTTGGCCAAACCATCAAGGCGAAGATTATCGCTATCGACAAAGATCGTTTGTCACTCAGCATGAAACAACTCACCGAAGATCCTTGGATGAGCGAAGTCGACCAATTCAAGAAGGGCGACAAAGTTGAAGGAACCGTCACGCGTATTACGCCATTTGGTGCCTTTGTCCAAATCAGCCCAGCTGTCGAAGCCCTCGTTCACGTTAGCGAACTCGGTGAAGGCGACACGGCTGATCCTGAAAAAGTCTTTACTCTGAACGAACGCAAAGAATTTGTTGTGCTCGAAGTAGAGAAAGAAAACCGAAAAATCTCTCTGGGCCTGCCCGGAAAAACTAAGAAAGCTTAAATAAGTTATTCGTCTATAAGATAGATGCGTCACACAGAAAGGAGTGCAGATCATGGCCGAAAAAGTACTTACCATTGCCGATTCGATTACCGTCAGCGAACTCGCCGAAGCACTCAACCTTTCTGTGACAACTCTTGTCGGTGAGCTATTCAAGAACGGTATTGCTGCGACGATCAATCAACGGATTGATTTTGAAACGGCAACCATCATTGTTGAAGAGTTAGGTCTGGACGTTGAATTAGTGAAGAAAGACACCGTTGGCGAAGGCCCGGAACGTCGTGTTCACGAACTCTCGGCCAACGCTGTCGATCGTCCACCAATTGTGGCCGTGATGGGTCACGTTGATCATGGTAAAACGAGTCTGCTCGACGCTATTCTCGGCCAAAAAGTGGTCGAAGGCGAAGCCGGCGGCATTACTCAGCACATTAGTGCCTATCAGACGATTCGTAATGGTCGTCCGATAACACTGCTCGACACCCCTGGTCACGAAGCTTTTGCAGCTCTTCGCCAGCACGGTGCAGCCTTAACCGATGTCGTGATTATTGTGGTGGCGGCCGATGACGGTGTGAAACCTCAAACAATTGAGGCTATTCGTTTTGCCCGCTCGGCTAACGCCAAAATCGTCGTTGCAATCAACAAAGTTGATAAAGAAGCTGCCAACGTGCAGCTGGTTAAAACGCAACTAGCGACTGAACACAATTTGAATCCAGAAGAATGGGGCGGCGACGTCGTCATGGTGGAGGTCAGTGCTAAGACTGGTCAGAACATCGACAAGCTGCTCGATATGGTCCTGCTGGTAGCTGATCTCGAAGAGCTAAAAGCCGACATCGATGTGCCGGCTGAAGGCCTGGTCATCGAAGCGCACATGGAAGTTGGTCGCGGCGCGGTTGTAGGGCTACTCGTCGAACAAGGTGTCCTCAAGCCTGGGGCTTTCTTGGTCGCCGGTGTCTCATATGGAAAAGTGCGTACGCTGTTAGATTTCGCCGGCAAACCTCTGAAAGAAGCTGGCCCGGCTACACCCGTCACGGTGACAGGATTTAAAGAATTACCTCAATTCGGTGACACGTTTGAAGTCGTGAAAAGTGAAAAAGAAGCCCGCGCTAAAACTTCGGCGGCCCGCATTGAACAAGAAAAGAATGCTGCCAGCACGAACGTGACTGGCGCTGACATGTTGAAATTAATGACCCAGCAACACGACGCCGTTGACTTCAATGTCATCGTCAAAGCTGACGTGCAGGGGTCGTTGACCTCTGTGGTTGATAGCTTGCGCCTGATTGATACTGGCGGCGACGTGACGCTACATATTATTAGCACTGGTGTCGGCAACCTGACTGAAAATGACATTCGTCTGGCCACCGACAGCAAAACCGTCATCTACGGTTTCAACGTCGAGCTCCCGCCAGCCGTCAAACAACTGGCCACCCGCGAGCGGACTGAAGTACGCCTCTACAAGGTAATCTACGAACTGCTTGATGACGCCCGCGCCTCGATGGAAGCATTGCTGGCGCCTGAAGTTGTCGAGACAGAGATTGGTGCACTCGAGGTTAAGGGAGTATTCCGAACTTTGAAAGATCAAATTATTGCTGGTGGTCTGGTCACTAGCGGTAAAGTCCGCGCTGGCCTGCTGGCTCGCGTGAAACACGGCGACGAACTTATCGGTGAAGCTGAAGTTACCAGCGTCCAACGCGAAAAATCGGAAGCCAAAGAAGTCTTTGAAGGCGACCTGTGTGGTATTAACCTAAAAACAACCAAAAAGCTGGCTCTCGAAGTCGGCGACACACTCGAATTCTTTACCCGCGAACTGGTAAAACGAACTCTTTCTTAAGGGGCGTGATACAATTATTTCATAAGCAAGGATAACGCAATGTTCCAACTTGATGATAAATTTCTAGAAGATGTCGGCCTCGGGGCAATGCCGGAGGATCAAAAAAAGGCTTTCTTGCAGTACACCTATGATCAGCTAGAGGTTAAAGTCGGTATGCGCCTCAGCGAAGGTATGAGCGACGCCCAGCTCGAGGAATTCGAAGCGATTATTCAGCATAACGACGAGGTGATTGGCAACTGGATTGCGACGCACGCGCCGGATTACAAAAACGACCAGGTCTTCGGCCGTATGCAACAGGCCAGTGGCCTGGCGGCTGATAGCACCGGACTACGTGATGAATATGCCGCGACCAAGTGGTTGGAAGTAAACCGTCCAGATTACCGCGACGTCGTAAAGCAAACACTCGACGAAATCAAAGCCGAAATCGTCAAAAACAAAGATGCGATCTTGAGCGGCGGCGCTTAACCAGCTGCGGCGTAACCATTCAGGAAATCTTTGCCCGACATGGTGCGGCCACTGGGGCCGATGAGTTCGTCGATGACGAGGTAGCGTTTGTCTTTGCAGATAACTTCTAGCGCGCCAGTTTTTACCTCAGATACATGCGCCTTGGTGATAATAACTTGCTTGCCCGAAAGGGTAAGTTTTGTTTTCGGGAAAAGGAGGTAGGCGCGGACTTGCGCATCGGCTTCGGCGGCAGTTTTGGTCATATCGAGCAGGCCATCGGACTTTTTCAGAAGTGATGTGTATGTTGGTTCGCCTTTTTGTGGCGAGGGTAGCAATTCGCCGCTGATAATTGCCGGCAGCACGTGCAGTAGGGCGGCGGTGCCTTCATTGGCGAGGGTGTCGTAGAGTGCGGGCGCTTCCTCGTCACTAAAAATAGGTACTTCGACTTGCTCGTAGAGTGGCCCGGCGTCCATTTCGGCGCTCAGCAGCATCACCGAAACACCAGTTACTTCATCTTGATTCAAAATGGCAGTTTCAATTGGTGACGGGCCGCGATAAGTAGGTAAAAGTGACGGGTGAACGTTGATAATGCCGGGTTCGAACAGATCGAGGACTGATTGAGGAATAATTTTGCCGTAGCTCGAGAGTACGCCGATAGCAGGCCCCAGCTTCTTAATGTCATCGATGATTTCGGCGAGTTTAGTAGGCTGCCAGACGGGAATGTCGTGTTGTAGCGCGATTTGCTTGACCAAAGACGCCGTTACTTGCTGGCCGCGACCTTGTTTGCTGTCAGGTTTAGTGACGACGGCGCCAACGACGTAGCCGTCGGCCAGGAGGCCGCGTAAGGCTGGGGCGCTGAACGTGTCAGTCCCAAAGAATACGACTGTTTTTGATGTGTTTATCATAATCGAGTGGTTGCAGTTCGCCTTTCTCGTCTAACTTATAAAATGCGTCGGTCTCGTCCTTGATGTGATCAATAAACACGATGCCGTTGGTGTGGTCGATTTCGTGTTGTAGGACGCGGGCTAGGAAGCCATCGGCTTTGAAGCGCACCTCTTCACCTCTGATGTTCAGGGCTTTAACGCGAACTTTTGAGTGGCGGGGAACTTTGCCGTAAATGTCTTTCACGCTGAGGCAGCCTTCGTAGTCTGAGATAATCTCGCCCTCGTATTTGACGATTTCTGGGTTGATGAGCGGTGTAAACTCTTTGGCATCTTTCTCATCAAAATCACTGCGCACAATAATAATCCGCTCTAGGTGGTCCATTTGAACAGCTGCCAGCGCAGCGCTGATTTCGTGCGGGCGAGAGTTCTCCCAATCGACAGCGGCGGCGGTCATAGCGGCAACGATATCGCGCACGGCAGTGTCTACTTCGAGCACCTTCGCCGATTTTTGGCGTAGGTGAGGGTTAGGTAAAGCGATGATATCGTCCTTGGTCATTCCCGCCATTATACAGGAACATGACAGAGGTCGCTAGGTCTTATAAAAGCAAAAGCCCCACGTCCTCGAACGTGGAGCCTTGCTCGACACGGAGGTCGTGGGGTAACTAGTTGGGGCGGGCGCCGATCCAGCTGATGCTCTCTTCGATGCGCAGATGCAGCTTTTTCTGGGCCGCGGCCTTGTCCTCGCGCTTCTTGACGGCCATCCCGAGCGTGCCACTGAGAAGCTGAGCGAGGTGAACGAATGGCTCCTTGTCAAATGTAGATCTCGCCGGGTAGGTCGCCTCAAGCGTGTCGAGTACGATCATGAGGTCGCCGCAGACGGGATATCCGGCGCGCCATCCCGCGTGGAAGCCACCTGCGTAGTAGAGCAGGCGGCCATCTCGCAGGAGGAACAGGCGATAGTCCGGGGCGGGATGAGGCAGGGTTTCGCCGTCGAAGATGAGGATGGCGTGCAAGTCCCTCAGCTCCAGTTCTGTGAGGTATTCTCGCCAGGTCTCCGTCAGCTTCGCCCCTCGCTTCTCGTCTTCAGTTGAGTGGTTCCTCCAGCTCGGAAAGTGGACAAACTCCTCGAGAGGTTTCCAGCCCATGAGGTTCTTGATCTCGGGCTCGAGTGCGTCGTAGATGCTCTGGAGCATCTCGCGGTGCAGGCCGCTTTCACGCACCAGTTGCGGCGTGATACGGGGCTTGTTCGGGTTGAGCGCAGCGAGCGCGATCTCCCGAATAGCATCTTCTGGGGTACTGGCGGGCTGACCCATCTCAGTAGCCTTTCTGTTAAAGTGGCATCCGTTCAGGCTGACCCGATTCGGATGGTAGGCGCGGTGCCTATGACTATCATCAAGTATTGCGACATGTCTTGCAAGCAGAAGCGGTAATAGTTAGAGCAGGCTAGGTGGATCGAGTTCAGATTGCCAGTGAGCTGGCGGGACGAACTGCAGGGCATCGATCAAGTACTCGCGTTTTGGACTCTTTAAAATCAGTTGCCAGCGGTAACTGTCGCGGCCACGCTCGTAGAAGGCTGGTGTTGGGCCGAGTAAACGGACGTCTGGGTGCACCTCTTTTTTAAGAATCTTGGCCAGTGCCTGAGCCGAACGAACCGCGGCCTGTTCAGACTTATATATAGTCGTCAGCTTCAGCAAGTAGGTGAAAGGAGGGAAGTAGCCCTTGCGGCGCTCCTCGAGGGCGTAGGTGTAGAAAGATTCGTAATCCTGGCGCAGACCGAACTGGATGACGGGGTTAGTTGGCTGATAGGACTGCACAATGACCTCGCTGGCGTGTTTGTCGCGGCCAACACGGCCAACGACTTGGGCGAGCAGCTGGAACGTACGCTCGCTGGCGGCGTAATCGGGCAGCGCCAGGCCGCCATCAGCTTGAATGACGCCAACGGTGCGCAGTTTCGGTAGGTCCAGGCCCTTGGCGACCACCTGTGTACCGATCGCGATGTCGATCGTGCCGTCGTAGAGCTCCTTATATAAACTATTTACCGTCTCGTCAGTCTTGTTATCCGAGTCAAAACGCGCAACTCGCGCTTTCGAGAAGAGTTTGATCAGCTCGGTCTCGATGAGTTTGGTGCCGATGCCCTTGTGAATGATGTTCGTTGAGTGGCAGACGGGGCAGGCGGTTGGTACTTTCTCGTGGTGGCCACAGATGTGACAGGACAGGTCATAGGTGTCAGCGTGAAGAGTCAACGGCACAAAACAGTTCGGACACATGGCTGTCCAGCCGCAGTTTTCACAGAGCGTCGTGCTAGCGCTGCCGCGACGATTATGGAAAATCAGGGTCTGTTTGCCGCTAGCCAGATTCTTTTCGATATTAGCGATTAACAGATCAGAAATGAAGCGATGCTTGGTGAAATTTTGGCGCTTGGTCATGTCGACCAGCTGCACGTTAGAGGCCTGTGCATCGTGGCGGGCGGATTTATCGAGGCGAATGATCGGCCGCTTGGTCATCTCGGCGACGTAACGATCGGCCACTGATGGAGTGGCGCTACCGAGGATAACTTTGGCTTTAGAGAATGAGCCGAGCACGCTGGCGGCGCGCAGAGCCGAGTAGCGCGGCGCTTGCTCTTGTTTATAGCTGGGCTCGTGCGATTCATCGATCATGATGGCACCCACGTTCTTAACCGGCAGGAAGAGTGCTGAGCGCGGCCCGATGACGACGCGCGGAGTCGGGGAGTCGAGCGCTTCTTTCCAGGCCAAGTGTCGTTCGGCCTCGCCCATGTGCGAGTGGGTGACAATCATATCGGGGAAGTCGGCGATGAATTCGCTGATGAGCTGACTGGTCAGGCTGATCTCGGGAACCAGCATGATGACTGACTGCCCGGCAGCAATAGTGCGGCGCGCTACCTCTTTATATATCTCGGTTTTGCCCGAGCCAGTGATGCCTTGCAGGATGACCGTGCCATCTGTTGTTTTCATAATTTCAGCGACTGCAGCGGCCTGATCTTTATTGAACACAATTTTTGTTCGGGCACGAATGTCGGGGTGAGTTGTGGCTGGACGAGCGCGACGGGTTTTCTCTAAACCACGGGGCAAAATCGTCTGCAAAACAGTCGCCAGGGGAGTCCGATAGTACTCGGCCATCCAAAGAGCCAGCTTGACCAAGGGCCCAGGCAGCGGGGTCGGCTCAAGAATGCTCGAAATTGGCTTGGTGGCGTATTCTGGTTGTTTTACCTCAGACATAACGACTCCGACCAGCTCTTTTTTGCCGACTTCGATAGTCACGATCTGACCAATCGACAGAGGTGAATCAGAACTGTAGGTAAAAGTCGTGCTGCCAGCACGAATAATACGAATCGGAGCCACCTCGTAATACTTCATACACTCAGTATAGCGCCAGAGGCGTGCTAAAATAAGCATATGTATTTTGAGACTAGGGAAGAAGCGGGCCAGAAGCTGGCGGCTGAGCTCTTTGAGCGCTATCGCTACGAGAACTGTGCAGTTGTCGCCTTAAGTGATGGCGGCGTCATTGTGGGCGAACAAATCGCCACGGCGCTGCACTGTATTTTGACGATGCTCCTCGTGGAGAACATCGATATCCCCGGTGAAGGCGCCAGTTTTGGCGGCGTGTCGCAGAATGGCAGCTTTACTTATAACGGCATGTTCTCAGCCGGTGAGATTGAGGAATATGCCAGCGAATTTCACGGCTACCTCGAAGAACAGAAGCGCGAAGCCTTCCAGAAAATGAATCGCCTCCTCGGTGATGGCGGACTGATCGATGAAGAAATGCTGCGCGACCACATCGTGATATTGGTGGCCGACGGCTTTGATAACGGGGCGGCGCTCGATGTCGCCGTGGACTTCCTCAAACCAATTAGAATTGCGCGGTTGGTCGTGGTGGCGCCAGTTGCCTCAGCCCAAGCGGTCGACAAATTGCACATGCTGGCCGACGAGCTGCACATCTTGGACGTGAAAGAGAATTACCTCGGTACGAACCACTATTACAACCAGAATACCATTCCGAGTCACGAGGAAACGGTCGCCAAAATTAATAAAATAGTCCTGAATTGGCGTTGACCCGAAGCAATGAAAAAGTGTAGAATAAACATCAACAGTGAGGCGTGAGGACCAACTAAGGGGATTATGTTAGACGTTTTTATTACATCTAGGGTGCGACGGAAGATTGTGGTGGTATACGCCAAATATCCTGATTTCCGCACTCACGTCCGTGGCCTTGCCAAGCTCATTAAGGAAGATCCAGGCAACATTCAGCGTGAGCTAAAGCGTCTCGAGAAGGTTGGTTTCCTGACCAGCGAACGCCAAGGCAACACCAAGATCTACTCAACTAACAAGCAATTCCCAATCTTTAAAGAGTTGCAAAGCATCGTCATCAAGTCACAGCAACACGCGACGCGGCCGAAACGCACCTCTTCAGACGTTGCGTAATGAATCTGCTCGATAAAATCTTAGCCGCCAGAGGAATTACGCCCGAACAACGGGCGGTTTTTTTAGCTCCCAAATACGAGGACTGGCATGATCCGTTTTTACTACCGGATATGGAAAAGGCGGTAAAGCGTTTAATCGAAGCTCACAAAAAGCAAGAAAAAATTACGATTTACGGTGACTACGATATTGATGGCCTGACCGCCACGACATTGCTACTGGATGCGTTTGGCAGTTTTGGATTTAAGGATGTCTCAACTTTTATGCCAAATCGCTTTGTTGAGGGCTATGGTCTGACCGTCGATGCGATTGAGAAGATCGCCAAGACTGGCGCCGAGTTAATCGTGACGGTGGACTGTGGTAGCTTGAGCCACGCCGAGATTGCCCGGGCTAATGAGCTGGGCATGGACGTGATCGTGACCGACCACCATAACGTCGCCGAGACAATGCCTGACGCCGTAGCGGTCGTGAACCCGAAACGACCTGATCACGAGTATCCGTTTATTGATCTGGCTGGAGTTGGGGTTGCCTTTAAACTTGTCCAAGCATTGCAGACGCGGTTGGAAGGTTTGCCGCTGGGGCAAGAGAAATGGCTACTTGATCTGGTCGCGCTTGGCACGGTCTGTGATGTTGTGACGTTGGTGGATGAAAACCGGACGAACGTATTTTGGGGTTTGAAAGTTTTGCAGAATACGCGCCGATCTGGTTTGAAGGCGCTGCTGGCGGTAGCTGGGGTGCAACCGCGCGATGTTAACGCCCGGACGCTGGGCTTTGTGCTGGGACCGCGTATGAATGCCTCGGGACGGCTGGAAACGGCCCAGCTCTCGCTGGATTTGCTAAGAGCCACCGACCCAATGGAAGCCTTAGGGCTGGCGCGTCAGCTTGATGAGATGAACAAGGCTCGCCGGGCCGAACAGGATGAGATTTTTAAGGAAGCGTTGGCCCAAGCCGAACTTTATGCCAATGATCCAGTGCTAGTTGTGAGCGCATCAGGATGGAATCAAGGCATTGTTGGGATTGTAGCCGCCAAATTACTCGAACGATACAAAAAGCCAACCTATGTACTGGCCGAAATGGGCGAGGAATCAAAAGGCTCGGCCCGTAGTTATGGCGATTTCAGCGCCGCCGATGCAATTAGAGCAGCAGAAGACTTAATTACCAAAGGTGGCGGGCACAAATTAGCTGCGGGAGTGACGCTTCCGACCGCAAATATTGCCGAGTTTCGCCAGCGCGTGAACGAATTCTTTAAAAGTCAGAAACTGCGCGAGCAAACGGCGTTACTATTGCCGCAAGCCGATAGCGACGCTGAACTCTCCGAGCTTGTCGAAGAGCTGATCAATGATCTGGCGCAACTCGAACCATTTGGTCAGGGCAATCCGCAACCAATCTTAAAATCCTCAGATCTTTTAGTGGTCGATCAGCGCAAAATGGGGACGGAAAACCAGCATGTGAAACTCACTCTTAAAAATGAAATGGGGCAATCGATTCAAATGTTGGCCTTTAGTGCGCCCGACCATTTCTTTGTCGAACCTGGCGAACGTGTCCACGTCTGGTACACGCTGGATGTCAACGAATGGCAGGGCAGACGGACGGTCGAGGGGCGACTATTGCATCTAGAAGCAGCCGAATAATCCCTTGCAACCCCGAGCCACATCTGTTACAATTACATCCCATATGGTACAAGTAACCCGAAAAGACGAACGCGAAGCAAACGAAAACATCATTCGTCGCTTCAACCGCAAAGTGCTGCAGAGCGGCGTACTCGCAGAAGCGAAGGCTTCGATGCGATTTGCAAAGCCAATTAGCAAACCCGAGCGTCGCGTAAAGGCGATTATTCGCAAAGAACGCAAAGCTGACAAGCTGAATAAGGCTCGTTTAGGACTCAAGTAAGTGGCTCTCAAAAGCCAAATTGATAACGATCTAAAAACCGCTCTTTTGGGCGGTGATCGTTTTTCTGCTGAAGTTTTGCGCGGCCTCAAAGCTGTTATTCTCGATGAAGAAGTAAAGCAAGGCAAGCGCGACGAAGGTCTCGACGACGAAACGATCGAGAAATTGATTGCCCGCGAAGTTAAAAAGCGCCAAGACAGCGCCACTCAATATGAAGCGGCTGGCCGACCTGAACTAGTTGAGGCCGAAAAAGCCGAATCAAAAATCATTGAAGGCTACTTGCCGGAGCAAACCTCAGAGGAAGATATTAAGAAAGCTGTCGCCGAGACGATTGCGGCCATGGGTGTGACCGATGCATCCGGCATGGGCCAAGTCATCGGCGCGGTCAAAGGCAAACTCGGCAACTCGGCCGATGGTGGCACAATTGCTCGCCTCGTAAAAGAAGCATTGGCATAATCTCTCGCGTCACGATATTATAAAGGCATGATTATATTCTTTGGTCCTGCAGGAGCCGGAAAAACTGTCCAAGGTCACATGTTGGCTGCCCGCGAGGGTTGGCGCTGGCTGAGTGCTGGGCAATTACTGCGCGAAACAGCTGACAAAGACATTCTGGCTCAGATGGTTGGTGGCAAGCTCATTGATAACGATAAGGTAAACCAGATCATGGGCGAGGCTTTAAAAGCTGCCGCCAACGTGCCGCAAATTATTCTGGATGGTTGGCCGCGCGCGCTCGAACAGGCTCACTGGCTCGTTGAAAGTAGGGAAGAATTGGGTCGCTCGGTCGACTTGGTTATCGTATTAGAAGTGCCGACAGCTGAACTCATGAAACGTCTCGAGGTTCGCGGCCGGGCTGATGATAACCTCGGTGCGATTGACGAACGACTCAATATCTATCGCCACGAAGTGTATCCAATTTTGACATTCTTCACCGAACAAAATATCCCGATTGTTCACATTGAAGGTACCGGCAGTGTTGGCGCGATTCACGATCATATCGTTGAAGAACTGAAGACTCGCGAGCTCATCTAATGCAACGCACCAAAACTCCGGCTGAAATTGATGCGATGCGTGAAGGCGGCAAGATCTTGGGCACTATTTTGAGTGACCTCGAAAAGTTTGTGCAGCCGGGAATGACCGGCCTGGAGATCGATGCGTGGGTAGCCAAGGAAATTGCCCGCCACGGCGCAATTGCCACCTATAAAACTGATGAAGTTAACTTTCCCGGCGTGATTTGTATCTCGGTAAATGACCAAATTGTGCACGGTGTGCCAACGGCTGACGTGTTGCAAGAAGGCGACCTGGTTGGCTTTGATTTAGTCATTACGTATAAAGATATGAAGACAGACAGCGCCTTTACGATGGTTGTTGGCGGCAAGCCTAATGGCGTGCAGAAACACCTACTTGGTGCTACCAAGCGTTCACTTTTTGCCGGCATCGATGCCATCAAAGGGCCAGTTCACATTGGCGATATTAGCGCGGCAGTTGAACGTGAACTCGATAAGGCTAAACTTGGTATTGTGCGTGAACTAGTTGGCCATGGCGTCGGTCACGAAATGCATGAAGCGCCCGAAGTGCCGAACTATGGCCGTAAGGGCGGGGGTCCACTCCTAAGTCCTGGCGATACAATCGCGATTGAGCCGATGGCAACCTTGGGTGGTGAACGCATCAGACAAGAAGCCGATGGTTGGACTATTTCGACAGCCGATGGCTCTTTAGCGGCTCACTTTGAACACACGGTTTTGATCACTGAAGATGGGGCAGAGATCCTCACAATGGAGTAACAATGATTCCTGACCGATTTATTTACTCACTTTTGCCAATCCCGTTCCTCATCCTTACGATTGTTATTTTTATCGTGCGTAAAGACCTGCGTCGACGCATTATTAAAGTCGGCCTGATCGGTGGCGTGGCTGGCTGGGCTGCCAATATTTGGTACTTCATCGACTATTGGCGTCCGCCATCACTTTTTGGGCAGACGGTATTTTCAATTGAAGATTTCGTGACTGGTTTTGCGCTGGCGGCAGTTGGAGTGACGCTCTGGCCTCTCCTTACGGGGCATCCTTACGTGAAGAGCGTCAAGGGTTCAAAGAGAAAGCCGCTTCTTTGGTTCACGCTAGCCGGCATCGCGTACTTCGTCCTACTAGTCAACGTATTCAAGGTCGGTTCACCAGTCGCCACATTATCTTTGGTGCTCATTCCTTCGATTGTGATGATTGTTCGCAAGCCGCGACTGCTAAAACAAGCACTGGTCGTCGGGGGGATATTGGTCGTGATCAGTTTCATCGACTACTTCTTCCTCTTTCACGTATTTTCAACTGGGTATTTACAGCGCTACTTCTTGATGACGGATCGTTGGTATGACCCGAGTATCCTCGGCTTCTATCCATTCCTCGAAGCCGCATGGTATTTCACCTGGGGAGTTTTTGCAACTGTCTTTGTTGATTATTTCGCGCGACCAGACGTCGCAAAAAACGAGACAAAAGCTTCCAAAGCATTATCGTAAGCGCTATACTTAGGCACATGCAAGAGGGATCAACCTACGCTGTCGGGATCGACATCGGAACCACCACAGTTAGAACAGTCGTCGCACACATTGATGGATCAACCGGAGTCCCGACTATTGTTGGTGTCGGTCATGCTTCAAATACTGGTATGCGAAAAGGTGTTGTCGTTAATTTGAACGGTCCTGCGCAGGCGATTGACGACGCCCTCGGTGAAGCCGAACGCATGAGTGGCTACCAAGTCGACGCGGCTACAATTAGTGTCAACGGTGCTCATATTTTAAGTACTCACGCCGATGGCATGGTTGCCGTTGGGGCAGCTGATCACGAAATTACTCACGAAGACCTAGCGCGCATTGAAGAAGTCGCGACGCTGGGCAAAGTGCCAGCCAACCGTGAAATTTTGGATGTTATCCCGCACGCCTATAAATTAGACGGCCAGGATAATATCAAAGATCCACTCGGCATGACCGGTACTCGTCTAGAAATTGATGCGCACGTCATCTCGGCGCTGACTCCTTATTTAGTTAACGTTCAAAAAGCCGCTGAAACTGCCAAAGTTGACCCGCACGCTGTGGTTGTTACCAGTGTGGCAGCAGCGCGTGCCGTCCTCGGTGAACAGCAACTCGAAAACGGTGTTGCCTTGATTGATATTGGCGGCGCGACGACTGGTGTTGCTGTCTACGAAGAGGGTGATTTGCAATATACTGGCGTGATCCCAATCGGTGGTGTCAATATCACCAACGACCTAGCCATTGGCCTGAAAACTGACCCCGAAGTGGCTGAAAAGATTAAACTCGAGCACGCCTCGGCGACTGCTCGAAAAGAGCATTCTGGCATCAGCATTAAACATGGCGGTGAAGTACACAGCTTCAAAACCAGTGACATTGATGAGATTGTTGAAGCCCGCCTCGAAGAAATTTTTGAAGCTGTCCAGCATGAACTCAAAAAAGCCGGCCGCGCTGGCAAATTGCCGAGCGGCGTTGTCCTGACCGGTGGCACTGCTCAACTAAAGAATATTGTTGAATATGCCAAGGATTATCTCGGTTTGGCCGCCCGAATTGGCAAGCCAACTGGCTATGGTGGTGTGGCTGATGATATTGAAAAGCCGTCGTTTGCAACCGCTGTCGGCCTCATGTTAATAGATGCCGAGCGGGCTAGTCATGCACATCCGAACAAAAAAAGTGGTGTCAAAATTAAGAGCGCCACTGGCTTTGTGTCTAAATTATTTGCTCGCTTCCGCGCATAGTGTTTTCTTAGCCCGGGAAAGTGTTATACTAAGGACTAAGAACAAGAGTGATCCGAGGAGAGAACAGACTAATGCCTGAAGTGAAACCAAGCGATATCCAAACTTTTGCCAGCATCAAAGTTGTTGGTGTGGGCGGTGCCGGTGGCTCGGCCGTCAACCGCATGAAAGAAGCCGGCCTTTCTGGTGTGCAATTTATTGCCATGAATACCGATGCGCAGGCCCTCCACAATAGTAAAGCTGACATTAAACTGCACCTCGGTAATACTACTACCGGTGGACTCGGTGCTGGCGCTGACCCGAGTGTCGGTGAAGCTGCTGCCAATGAATCTCGTGCTGAAATAAGTGAAGCCCTCAAGGGTGCCGACATGGTCTTTGTCACCATCGGTGCTGGTGGTGGAACTGGTTCAGGTGCTGGTTACGTCGTTGCTGAAGTTGCCCGCGAACTCGGCATCTTGGTTGTCGGTGTTGCCACCAAACCATTTAGCTTTGAAGGCGAAAAGCGTCGTCAAAACGCTGATTGGGCAATTAACCAACTGCGCCGTCACGTTGATACACTGATCACAATCCCTAACGACCGTCTGCTGCAGACGATCGATCGCCGCACACCGCTCCTCGAAACCTTTAAGATTGCCGATGACGTCCTGCGTCAAGGTGTTCAAGGTATCTCTGAGCTGATCACCGAACACGGCTTAATTAACCTCGACTTTGCCGACGTAAAGGCCATTATGAGCAACGCTGGCTCAGCCCTTATGGGCATTGGTCGCGCGAGCGGCGACAACCGTGCCGCCCAAGCCGCCCAACAAGCCATCGAATCCCCACTTATCGAAGTGTCGATTGACGGTGCCAAGGGCGTCCTGTTCAATGTCACCGGTGGTTACGACATGAGCATGTCTGAAATCCAAGAAGCAGCCGAGATTATCACCAGCGCCGTTTCTCCAGATGCCAACATTATCTTTGGTGCGACCCTGAAGCCTGAAATCGAAGACGAGTTGATCATCACCGTGATTGCCACTGGCTTCGACTCAGCTTACTTCCACGAACCAACTGCCGACGAAGACGAAGAAGCTGCTGAGCCAGCTCATCACATGAGCCAAGAAACCGTCAACAGTGTTGACCTCAACCTTGACCACTCTGAAGCGGCCGCCATCTTCAACGAAGAAGCTGAAGGCGCGACCGACATGTGGAATCACTCAGTCGAACAAGACGACGAATCAGATACGCCAGCCTTCCTGCGCCGCCGCAAAAAGCACGGCAAAAAAGCCAAGAACGAAGAGGAATAACAGATGGCTCAGATTAAAATTGGGGACAGCCGTGTCGTCGAATCACGCGAAGTCGGGGATGGTGTTACCATTCGCCGCCGCCGTGAATCACCAGACGGCAAACGCTTTACCACTTATGAGCGCATCGAAAAACCAAACCTGGCCGTCATCAAAAAAACTGGCGCCCGCGAACTTTTCGACCGCGACAAACTAGCCATCGCTATCAAGCGCTCGGTTGGCAAATTCTTTAGCTCAGAAGTAGAAGTTGAGGAAATGATCGATGATATCGAAGAGGCTCTCTACAACCTGGGCGAAAACGAGATTATGTCCAAACAGATCGGTGATAAAGTTCTGGATGAGTTAGCTGCTCGCAACGAAGTAGCTTACGTCCGTTTTGCCAGTGTCTACCAGGAATTCAAAACTCTCGACGACTTCGTCAAAATCCTCGAACAGCGTAAGCAGCAGCGAAAGACTGCGTAGTGTCGATGCGTGTGGTAGTGGTCTACAAAGAAGAGACTGACTACGCGCGGCAGGTTATTGATTATCTGCGCGATTTTGAACACCAGACCGGGCACAAGCTCGAAACGCTTGATCCTGAATCGCCCGAAGGAATTGATTTCACGCAAACTTACGACATTATGGAGCTTCCGACCATGATCGCCATCGCGAACGACGGCTCGATGCAAAATACTTGGTCGGGCTTGCCGCTGCCAACGATCAGCGAGGTGAGTTACTATGTTCAGTAAATTGGTAAAATTCATCCGCACACCATCACCAGCGCGCGTTCGCGTCGGGGTTTTCGGCGTCATGCTACTGGCAGCCGTGGCCGGGCTGATTGCGTCTTTTGCACTGATCTTGGATGAATTCCAGCTCCAAAATGACCCCCACGCTATATTATCGTGCAGCATCAATGTGGTCTTAAACTGTTCAACCGTCATGCAGACGTGGCAGTCTCATATCCTTGGCTTCCCGAACATGATTATTGGGCTGATGGCGTTTCCAGTCGTGATTACCTTTGCCTTGGCCAGTCTGGCCGGCGTGAAATTCCCGCGCTGGTGGCTGATCCTGGCTAACTGCGCCTTTGTCGTCGACCTGCTGTTCTCGTATTGGTTGTTCGAGCAAAGTGTTTACTCAATTCAAGTCCTTTGCCCATGGTGCCTGGTCGTGACGACCGCAACGACGCTGATCTTCTCTAGCATGCTGCACTTTAACTTGAAACAAAATACTTTCAAGTTCGCGAAAAAGACTAATGATCGAGTGCAGCGATTTCTCAGCGGCGGTTACCACCAGATGATTGTCCTCGGCTGGTTAGCATTCATGATCATCCTCGTCTTCGTAAAATTCGGCGCCGCCCTCTTTGCGCAATAAGAAATATAGAGTAAAATAGCCGTAAGGACGTTTGAGTGGTCATCAGCCACAAGTCTTCGGAAGAAATCCGCCCGGAAAGTAGACCCGAACGCGCACGCTGCGTCAAAGCGACAAATAAGTGCTAAAAAGAATCTCTTTTTAGAAACTGGATGGTACCGTCCCGCTAGGGATTCCAGTGTCTGAGTAGGGATTTTTATTATTTAAGAGGAAAAGCTATGCCAGAAGAAACTACATCGCCAGAGCTAGAAGGAGCCGAGCCAAAAATCGACCTACGGTTAGTTGTTGGTCGCCTTCAAGAATATGGCGTCGTAGTGGAGATGGAAGATTTTGAAGGTCTCGATCCCGACGACATTTTAGGCGACATAGCTAACTATGCAACGATGTACGACCTTGATATAGACGATATATTAAGAGAAGTAACACCGATCGAATCTCGCAAGATGGACGATGCTACCCGAGTCGCTACAGTGGGAGACCGTGAAGATGAAGTTTAAAGCCAACACCCGTCGCCGCGCTATCGAATATGAGAAAGCCCTGGTCGAGTACTGGAAACAGGACAAAACATTCGAGAAATCGATCGAGCAGCGTCCGGCTGACAATTCATATGTTTTCTATGATGGCCCGCCATTTATCACCGGCGTGCCGCACTTTGGGACCCTTCTCTCGAGCATCGTGAAAGACGCCGTGCCGCGCTACCAAACAATGAAAGGCAAGCGTGTCGAGCGCGTCTGGGGTTGGGATACTCATGGTTTGCCGGCAGAAAACTTTGTTGAGAAAAAACTCGGCATTACCGATCGTCACGAAATTGGCACCCGCGTCAGCCTGGAAGAATACATCACGACTGCTCGCGAGAGCATGACTGAGACCGGCGAGCTGTGGGAGCCAACCGTCGATCGTATTGGTCGCTGGGTCGACTTCGAAGGCGCTTACAAAACTATGGACAAAGATTACATGGAATCAGTTTGGTGGGCGTTCAAACAGCTCTACGAGAAGGGTAAAATCTACGAAGGCGAACGTGTCTTGATGTATGACACCAAGTGGGCAACGCCGTTATCAAAGGCCGAAGTGACCATGGATGCTGGGGCTTATGTCGAAGTGACTGACTCGAGCGTTTATGTGAAATTCAAACTCAACGACAGCGATAGCGTGTTATTGGCTTGGACAACGACACCATGGACATTGCCGGGCAATACTGGCCTAGCCGTTAACCCAGACATCGATTACGTCGAGGTCTTACTTAATGATGAAAAAATGATTCTGGCAGCAGATTTGCTGGCCACTGCGTTGACGGATGAAAAGCACCAGCCGCTCGAATTTGAAGTCCTGCGCCACGTAAAAGGTTACGACTTAATTGGCCAAACGTATCAGCCACTCTTTGGCGACCGCGGCGCTAACGCCCACCAAGTTTGGGGCGCCGACTACGTGAGTACTGAGTCGGGTACTGGCATTGTTCACATTGCGCCGGCCTATGGTGAGGAAGACTTCGCGCTCGCTAAAGCCAACGACATCCCAGTCGTCCACGTCCTCGACGAATATGGTGTCTACACCGAAGGCCCGTGGGAAGGCCTGGAAATATGGGACACGAATAAACAGATCGCCAAAACCCTCCTTGAACAAGGCGTTGTTTGGAAAATCGACTACATCCGCCACGAATATCCACACAATCCACGCACTGGCCAGCGCCTAATTTACCGCGCACACCCTAGCTGGTTTATGGACATCGATGGCCAGCGCACTGAAATGCTCGAGGAGAATACCGAGCACATTAACTGGTTCCCAGAACACATCAAACACGGTCGGTTTGAAAAAACGATCGAGACGGCACCGGATTGGAATCTCTCGCGCGACCGTTTCTGGGCGACGGCCATGCCGGTTTGGAAAAGTGAAAAGGGGACAATTAAAGTTGTCGGCTCGTATGCTGAGCTGAAAGAATTAAGCGGCGTCGAACTCGAAGATTATCACCGTCCATGGATCGATGACGTCGAATTTGACCTCGATGGCGAGCATTTTACTCGCATCGATAAAGTTTTGGACTGTTGGTTCGAATCCGGCTCGATGCCATTTGCGCAGTTCCACTATCCCTTTGAAAATGTCGAGAAATTCGAAGCCAATTTCCCCGGCGACTTCATCGTCGAATACGTCGGCCAAGTCCGCGCCTGGTTCTATTATGTTCACGCCGTGAACGTCGGGCTCTTCGGCCACAACGCCTTTAAAAACGTCATCGTCACCGGTAACATCGCAGGCAACGACGGCCGCAAGATGAGTAAATCACTCGGCAACTTTACCGATCCGAACGAACTCATGGACAAGTTTAGCGCTGATAGCCTCAGATTCTTGCTGCTTTCCAGCCCGCTGCTTTCTGGCGAAGACTTTTCACTACAGGATAAGGAAGTCGGCGACGTCGCTCGCAAACTTAGCATGATCTGGAATATGTACGATTTCTTTACGCTGTATGCCGAAGTCGATGGCTGGGAATTCGACGGGGAACTGAAAGACCCATCGGAACACTTAACGAATCCGCTCGACCAGTGGATTGTCAGCCGCGTCCACCAACTCATCGAAGAAATCGAAAAAAACATGGACGGCTACGACCTGCCGAATGCCATGAAACCGATCCTGCCATTTGTCGACGACGCCAGCAACTGGTATGTCCGTCGCTCACGCCGCCGCTTCTGGAAGAGCGACGATGATGGCGACAAAGCCAACGCCTACGAAACCTTACATTATGTATTGGTCCGTCTGAGTCAGGCCATCGCACCGTTCACACCATTCCTCGCCGAAGAGCTTTACCAAAAGCTGACCGGCGGCGAAAGCGTCCACTTAACAGATTGGCCAGAGGTTGGACATGTCAATGAATTAGTCGTGAAGGACATGGAAACTGTCCGCGACTACGTCAATCAAGCGCTGAGCTTGCGTGCCGGCGCCGGCGTGAAAACGCGCCAGCCGCTCGCCAAACTGACCGTTCCGACGATGGGCGAGTTCGTCAACTTCGAAGACGTCTTAACCGAGGAACTGAACGTGAAGAAAGTAGTACTGGGCGATGACCTATCACTGGACGTCGAAATTACGCCCAAACTCTACCGAGAAGGCCTTGCCCGCGAAGTCGTTCGCTACGTGCAGGCCGCCCGTAAAGACGCTGGGCTGAATGTCGACGATCGCATTGTGCTCGAGCTGACACCCGAAGGGGAAGAGCTAGAACAAGCGCTGAACACCTTTAAAGAAGATATCGACAAAGAAGTCTTGGCAGTCGAAGGCGTACCCGAGAATCCTTACGAAACAACCATCAAAATCGACGACTTCTCACTCTCAATCAAACTCGCCAAAGCCTAGGGGATTGACATTCGTCGTCGCTTATGCTTAAATATTTTCAGCATTTAAGCCAAAACAAACATGTCGATTTTAAAGTACCTGCAACTCCAACCGGTTGAACCAAATGACGATGGGACTGATGATAGCCCCCTCGACAACTATGCTCAGGACGAGACCATCGACCTGACGCATGACATGGATGGTGAAGAACTTGTTCAGAACTGGGAGCGTATGCTCAAAGACCCTGAATACCAGGCTGAATCCAAACAAACGGCTAATAAATAAGCTATACTAGATATAGCATGGAACTCTCTGACCAAGAATTTGATAGCCTGATTTCAAAGGCGATGGATGAGCTGCCCCAAGAATATATTAAGGGGTTGAACAACGTCGCCATTGTCTACGCCGATTGGCCAGATGAACATCAGGCGCAGAAGGCGGGTCTGCGAGAAGGGAATATACTCCTGGGGTTATATGAGGGAATTCCGCTGACGCAGCGTGGTGCTGGCTACTCATTTGTTCTACCCGACAAGATTACCTTGTTCAAGCACAGCATCCTGATGGTGGCGCGTGATCCACAATCTTTATTCGAGCAAATCAAGCGCACGCTTTGGCACGAAATTGCCCACTACTACGGATTGAATCACGATCGTATTCACCGACTCGAAAAACACGATTGAATCAATTTGTAGTTCAATAACGCTCGTGCTACAATAGTGATGCACGAAAGTGCTGGATAGTGGTAAGGGGAGTGCACACTATGCACAAGAGCGATACGAGACCCAGCCTGCGAGGCGCAAAAATGATGACATTTTTGCTAGGGTTACTACTACTCCCAACGATCATTGTTATAGCGACCCCTCGGCCAACATATGCCGAGGGTCTTTTAAATAAAGTAGGGTGTTTGGTAGGGAGTTTACTGGACGTGAATTGTACGAACTCATCGGGGAGCTCGCCGTCTTCAAAGACCAATCCAACGCCGCCACCTTCGTCGAGTCCAAGCTCGCCGAGCGGAGCTTCATCAACGCCAACGAGCACCTCCTCGACTACAGCAAAACAGCCTTTGTTAACTGCCAACCCAACTCTGAATACACCTATTCCCGATGCACAAACATTGGCGCCACTTAGTCCACCGCCGAGTGCTCATTTTGCTACGACGACTGCCAATGTCGTGCCCAAAATTGGCGGCAGTCTTCTTCGGCCTCCGTATGACACCGCTGCTGCGGCGCCCATCCAGGCGACTGATCAGGGTTGGAAAGTGCTCGGAGTGCTGTGGTATTGGTGGCTGACGGCGATTGTTGGGCTCGTGGGTTCGACAATGGTTTTGATTGCGCGAGCCCAAGCCGCAAGTGCTACTTTACATAAGCGTTCATCTCTGTTAAAATAGGACACTGACTAATAACACATAAGGAAATATATGACAAAAGCAGTCGTTAAGATTGGTGGCAAGCAATTCCTCGTCACCGAAAAAGAGACCCTTCTGGTGGACCTCCTCCAAGAAGGAACTAAAGAGCTCACACTTGACGCGCTGTTGGTTATCGATGGTGACAAAGTTACGATCGGCACACCAACCGTAAAAGATGTGAAAGTAACCGCCAAGGTCGTCGACGACTTGGTAAAGGGTGACAAAATTCAAGTCATCCGTTACAAGGCGAAAAAGCGAGTTCACAAAGTGAACGGCCACCGCCAAAAATACTCTAAGGTTGAGATTACCTCGATCAAATAAGAAAATCCCGCCATGTGCGGGTTTTTTAATAGCTTCATTAATTGTGCTTATGTCTGTTGGGAGCTATAATTATAAACACTATATTAATGGAATAGCATGCACAAATGACACTCGCCACCTCTCAAAAAAAATTCCCATTACGACTTACTCTCATAGTCTCAATTGTCTTTGTACTGGTCTCTGCAAGCTTTGGGCTCCTAATAACCCTCAACAAGAAAGACGCTAATGCACTGTTTGTCCCTTGGCAAACAGATGTTCTCCAGATTGCTTCTAATGCTACAAACAAATGTTTTCTCACGACTGATCATAAGGTCTTTTGTTGGGGGCGCAACCTCTCAGGTGAGTTGGGTAGTGGATCGCATGCAGATAGCGATCACCCTCAATTAGTGAAAGATGATAATCATGTTTTTGATGGTAAGACGATTACTAATATTTACGCGACGGGCGGCGGGTATTGTGCGTTAGCGAGTGGCTCATTGTTTTGTTGGGGAGACGACTCTGATGGTATGTTGGGGGACGGCACATTAGTTAGTAACTCACCAATTCCTGTGGCTGTCGATACGTCGGGTGTGCTCGCAGGAAAGACCATTACCGCAGTGTCCGCCTACGGAGACTCTGGGAATATCTGTGTCATTGCCTCTGGCGCCCCTTATTGTTGGGGTGATAATACTTATGATCAACTGGGGGACGGCACAACAGTAAGTAGATCGGCAGTTCCTGTGGCTGTCGATACGTCGGGTGTGCTCGCAGGAAAGACGGCTACTTCTATTAGCACAGGATTTACTAGTTGTGTCATTGCCTCTGGCGCCCCTTATTGTTGGGGGAGTGATATAAATGGCATGCTCGGTGATGGAAATAACTCTGGATCAGCAAGTCCTGTTCCTGTTGCTCTGGATTCTTCTAATGTTCTCGCGGGCAAGACGGTTACTTCATTAGCTGTGTTCAATGGATACGGATGCCTTGTTGCCTCTGGTGATTCTTACTGTTGGGGCAGGGAGGATGGTACTGGTCGACTCGGGGCAGGATCGGCAACTGTAACGACGCTACCTCTAAATCCTGTCGATACGTCGGGTGTCTTGAGCGGTAAACATATTGATGATGTCAAGGTAACGCAGGGCTATGCTTGTGCATTATCCGGCGGATCGTTGTATTGTTGGGGTGATAGCGGTAGTTCTGGTATTGTTGTGAATAGCGTGTCGCCAATCCAAATTGGCGGGACTTTAGGTGGGCATCATGTCGATGCGTTTTCTCTAGATGACTCGAGTGCCTGTGCAATAGCGGATGGAGCTGTTTCTTGTTGGGGCGACAACACCCATGGAGAGCTCGGTAATAACTCAACCATTAGTAGCGCCGACCCGGTTGCTGTTGATATATCGGGCTTACCTATAGGAAGTGCAGTATCATCAATCACGTTATTATCTTCATCCCCTTGTATTATTGCTGCGGCCCAGCCTTATTGTTGGGGTGATAATACATACGGTAATGTGGGTAATGGAACAACGACTGACGTATTGCTGCCGACCTCGCTTGTCGTGCAGGGTATTGTAGTCACGAGTATTTTGCCAACAAGTGCACTTACTGGTATAGATACGACTCGGTCGTTTAGTATTGACGGCTCTGGTTTTATAGATTCAAACGTCGTAGTAACTGTAGGAGGGCAAGTAGTTGCGATGTCTGGTACAGATTCGCATATAATAGGTACTCTTCCTTCAAGGTTGACTCCAGGACCTGTCGATGTGACTATAACTAATGCCGAAGGTCAAACGTTGACGCTACACGATGCCATTACTTATATCACACCACCACTGCAGATAATCACCAGCGCGATATTTACGGAATCAGGGGGCGAAAAACTCCTTACCGTTCACGGAACAGATCTATTATTACCAGCTACGCAATGGAATGACGGTCTCAGTCGTTCTCTGGTTAGTCTTAATGGCGCTGCATTACCGTTTTGTACTGAAGGAACGCCGTTCACGGCCCAGGACCTTGGAGGATTTGGCGTACCTTCGGCATTAGTCAGCGATACACCCCCATGTTACTTTCTTTTTGATGCTTCAATAGCACCTTTGATCACCTCGACGACAGCAACGATAAGAGTAGCTGATACATTTGATATCACTTCTGAGGGAACTGTATCTGTAGATGGTTCACCGGCTTATACATTTAATCAACCTGATACGGGTGGATCTGGCGGCGAAACACCACCATCTACCCCCCCAACTACATCGCCTACTGACAATACGACATCCCAGCCAACAGCACACATCTCTACTACAATGACCGACACCACTAGCCAGTCGACAGCTATAACCATTCAGGTTAATGACGAAAGCCTGGGTGATGGTGCGACGACAATCCCTAATCTACCGACATTTACTGGTACCGCAGAACCGTACAGTACGGTGACAGTCACTGTACACTCGGATCCAATTACGTGTACGACAACCGCAGATAGCACTGGCCACTGGTCGTGTACGCTCTCTCAGAGCCTGCCTGCCGGAGCGCATCAAGTCTTTGTTAAAGTTGTTGCGCCGGATGGTACGACGAGCGAACTCGGGCCTTATAATGTCGTCGTGAAGGATGATACGCCGGCAGTCGTTAACTCAGACAGTAAACCTGCCGCTTCGACACCTGCAAGTTTCCCATGGGTATGGATTGTCGTGGGCGCCATTGGGCTCGTGGTTATCATTGCAATTATCGTGCTCGTGCGTCGCCGTAAAGAAGCCTAAAATCGTCACCGCCCGTGCTACAATAGACTGAAGAAAAGGGAACGATAATTTAGTGGCGACAGTAATTGCAGTAACCAATCAGAAGGGGGGCGTTGGTAAAACAACGACCGCTATTAATTTGGCGTATTTCCTGGCTAAAGATGGTAAAAAGACGCTGTTGATTGACTTTGACCCACAGGGTAACGCCAGCAGCGGGCTGGGGATTGATAAGCAAGCGCTGACTTTGACGATGACCGATGTCATTATGGGTTCAGCCCCGATTAGTGCGATTGCCAAAGAGACAGAACACAAGAATTTATGGCTGGCGCCAACCACATCCGTCCTGGCAAATACTGAGGTTGAGCTGGGCCAGGCTGACAAGCGCTTCTCGCGCCTTAAACAGGCGATTGAAGCCACCGGTGATACCTATGACTTCATTATTATCGATAGTCCGCCGAGCCTTAGCCTGCTGACCGTGAATGGCCTGATCGCCGCTAAATACGTGTTGCTGCCAGTTCAGGCTGAATTCTACGCCCTAGAGGGCCTTGGGCAGCTGCTGGAAACGATGAAACTGGTGCGCAAGGGGATGAACCCAGCGCTAGAGCTCCTCGGTGTGTTGCCAACCATGCTCGATAGCCGCACGACGCTTAGCAATCAAGTGCATGAAGAGATTAAGAAGCATTTCCCGGGTAAAGTCTTTGAAACGACGATTCCGCGCAACATTCGTCTAGCTGAAGCACCGAGTCACGGCGTGCCAATCGGTGTCTATGACAAATTCTCAAAGGGATCACGGGCCTACAAGGCGCTCACTAAAGAGGTAATCGCCCGAACCGGGGGTCAAGCATGAGTCCAGCACCTAAAAAGGGGCTGGGTCGTGGGTTTGAGTCGCTAATTCCCGTTGATTTACTCGACGATAGCTTTGATCCAACCGCACAGCAGGACGAAAAGGTCAGCGAGCTGCGCCATTTGCCGCTTTCAAAAGTGCACGCCAACGCCGATCAGCCACGTCGCTATTTTGACCAAGATGCCTTAAATGAGCTGGCCGAGTCGATTCGTGAACACGGTGTGCTGCAGCCGATCATTGTGGTGCCATCCGGTGACACGTTTGAAATCGTGGCTGGTGAGCGCCGTTTCCGCGCCGCTGGCATTGCTGGCCTCGACACGATTCCGGCGCTGGTGCGTACCATGACCGATCAGAACAAACTTGAATTGTCATTAATTGAGAATATTCAGCGCCGTGATTTGAATGCGATTGAAACAGCGACCGCTTACTTGAAGCTGCGCGATCAATTTAACTTATCTCAAGACGAAATTGCCAAACGAGTGAACAAATCACCGAGTGCCGTCAACAACACGATGCGCCTCTTGCGATTGCCGAAAGAAGCTCGGGTGGCTATCGCTGAAGGTATTTTGACCGAGGGTCAAGCTCGACCGCTAGCCGGCCAAGACGAGGCTTTTGTCCTGGAAATTCTGCCACGGATTATTGCTGAAGAGTGGAGTGCCCGCAAAGTTGAACAATACATGGTTAACATCAAGAATCTTCGCCGCAATAAAGAGCCGGCGCCGGTGACTAATATTGAATCTCAACACGAAACGCAAATCGCGAGCCTCCGTGATCGGCTAAAAACAGACGTCGACATTCGCGTCAATGGTCATGGCGCTGGCCGCATCATCATCAAGTTCAATGGCGACGCCGAACTAGAACGCTTGCAGCGCCTGCTGGGCGATAACTAAAAACTACGAATTTTATTGAATGGGAAGATCCGGAAACTAGCCGGTCCGACGACGTCGTAAAGAGGAATAGTCCCTAGGCCATTACGTGAGTCGAGCGAGAAGTTGCCTTGACGATGGTCGCCCGAGACAAAGATTTGGCCGTCTGGCACAATTTCATCGATGGCGCCGCTGGTTGGAGAACCTGGCTCGCCGTGGTTAGTCGCGTCAGGGTTAAAGCCTTCGGGGTGTTCTTTGTTAAAGACGGTGTAGTTGCCATCTTTTAGCAGCACGCGCTCGCCAGGCAAGCCAATGACGCGCTTTACGATATATTCATCTTCAATGCCGGGGCTGTAGTTTGGATTCTTGAACACAATAATCGAGCCACGGTCGGGGACATAGGTTTTGTTGAGGAGCTGGTCAATCGTGATCGGCAGGCGGTCAACAATTAAGCGGTCGCCGGTAAAGAGGGTTGTTTCCATGCTTGGGCCAACAACACGGTAGCTGCGGAATACGAAAGTATTAATAAGGAGGGCACCGATCCCAATGGCGGCGAGGAAGACGATAATCGTAATAAGATCCTTGGCAACTGGGTGGCGGGTAAAGTAAGAGGCTTCCATATACTCGGTCTATTATAACCTACACTGTGGAAAATTCGACCATTCTTATGCTTCAATAATCCAACCATATTCGGTATAGTAGTATGAGTATTTATGAAGAATAACAAACCTTCTATTGATGGGTTTATCCCACGTCGCGCCGGTAGCCAGCTAGGAGATCTTCACGATCTTAAAAATCCTGACCGTGCCGTTGAGCCAATTGATCGCTCGCTTCACACTGGTGAGAGTACCTCGCCGATACTCGTAGGAGTGCCCCGGGAGGACAAGATTATCGGTACCAAGAATGATATTAGCGAATCGCTTCGCGAGATTGATGATCCAGACGCAGGTAAAAAGAAACCGTCGCGCCGTCAGCGCCGCAAAGAACGCCGCAAGGTTGAACCAAAGCGCAAAAAAGTCTTTCGCATTATTCGACGGGTCCTTCTTGTATTGGTTATCCTAGCTGTTTTGGTTGCAGGCTACATTTTCCTGAAAGCAGCTCTCGCAAGTAACAGTATCTTTAAGGGAAGTTTCCTTGATATTGTCCAGAATCAACCACTCAAGATGGACGCCAACGGTCGCAGCAACTTCCTTATTCTAGGCACAGCCGAGGACGACCCGGGTCACGATGCAGGCTACCTAACCGACACGATGATGATCGTGAGCATCGACCAAAAGGCCAAGAACGCATATCTGGTGAGCGTGCCACGCGACCTCTACGTCCAATACGACATGGCATGTCCAGCAGGCTATGCCGGCAAGATCAACAGCTTCTTTGAATGTTCAAACCCTGGTACAACAGATGCCGATGAGCAAGATCGCCAAACACAAACGCGCCAATTCGTCGGCAATATCGTCGGTATGGACATTCAATATAGCGCCCACGTTAACTACACAGTCATGCGCGACGTCATCAACGCGATTGGTGGCAGCATCACCGTGAATATTGAAGGTGACGAAGGCCAAGGTCAACAACCAACCATTGGCATTATGGACGCTAACTTTGACTGGAAGTGTGGTGCCTACCTCTCTCAGCGTATCAAAAACTGTCCGCCTGACGGCCACTTCATTGACTACAACCCGGGCCCTCAGACACTAGATGCTGAACACGCACTGTACCTGGCCCAAGCTCGTGGTGATGCTGCCAATGTCGGTTTAGCTCGATCTGACTTTGACCGCCAACTGAACCAGCAAAAAATCTTGCTGGCAATCAAAGAGAAGGCTCTATCGACTGGTACCCTGACAAACCTTGGCTCGGTCACCAAGTTAATTGATGCGCTCGGCAGCAACTTGCGTACGAATATTCAAACCAGTGAAATCCGCACTCTCATGAGCTTGGGCGCCGACATTAAATCATCTGATATTCAGTCGGTCGACTTGTACAAAACGGGCGAGGCACAGTTTACGACTGAACATATTGATTCAGCCGGAAGCGTTGTCGTTCCATCGGCCGGTGAATTCTCGTACGGTCCACTGCAGACATACCTCAAGAAGCACATTACGAGTGACCCAGTCGCCAAAGAAGCGCCACATGTCACCATCCTGAACGGTAGTGGCGTTGCTGGTGCCGCACAGACTGAAGCCGACAAGCTGACAGCCCTCAACTTTACGGTTGATGGTACCAACAATGCACCGGATGGCACCTACCCACCAGTCACGATTTACCAGATTAATAAGAGTAAACCTGCGACTGCCGCCAAGTTAAAGAGTTTGTACAATGTGACGCTTCTGACGACAGCACCGCCAGTGAGCGTGGTTGGCTCGACCGACTTCTTGATCATCCTCGGTCCAGCCAGCGCGCAATAGCCCGCTCGGTCGTGGTATAATAAAGCCAATCATGGAGTTTTTGAAACTAGTCCGCCGCCGTTCTTTCCTGAGCGAAGTTGTCTACACCGTCCTCAATATTGGGCTGGCAGTCGCCTTACTGGCGATGATTCGTTATACCGAATCAATTCCTTTCGCGCTCGCCTTGGTTTTGGTGAGTAAGTGGCGCGTATTCGCCGTTCGACCGCGCTATTGGCTGGCGAATTTGCGATCTAATCTGGTCGACTTTATCGTCAGTGTGAGCGTTGTGATACACCTCTACACAATTGACCAGTCTGCGCTGAGCGATAGCCGAAAACTGATCGTCATGGGCGTTCTGACAGCTCTCTACATCGTATGGCTGCTCTTCTTGAAACCTCGCTCAAAGCGCTCATATGTCGCCGCTCAAGCCGGTGTGGCGATTTTGCTGGGTGTATCGGCACTCTTCACAGTTTCTTATGACTGGCCAGTCTCAATTGTGGTCGTCGGCATGTGGTTGATCGGCTTTGCGGCTGCTCGACACGTCCTCAGTACCTATGACGAAGAAACTCACGGCTTATTTATCGCCCTAGGGTGGGGAACGGCTCTGGCGGAAATCGGTTGGGTTGGGTATCACTGGGCAATTGCGTACGGCTTGCCAGTTATTAGCAGCCTGTTGCTGCCGCAAGTGGCAATTATCTCAGTCCTGGTGAGCTTTGTGGGCTACAAGGCGTACGACTCGTTCTATCACAACCAAAAAATTCGCACCAATGACATTATTTTGCCGCTATTATTTACGCTCAGCGTAGTTGCGGTTCTCATTTTCGTATTCAACCGTGTCGGCACCACTATTTAAGTTTTTGAAATAAGAGTCCATACTCTTTCGTTTCTTGTAAGAGTAGCCCGTAATCCTTGGCGTGACTGATGATATCAGCATGTTGTTCTGGGTCAGCCTCTAGGATCAAGTGCCCGCCAACAGTAAGTTTATTTTTTGTTTGAGTAATAAGTTTAAAGATGAGTGCCTTGCCCTCATTGGCGGCGAAGAGTGCCTCGGCTGGTTCATGGTTTGTTTCCGGCGATCTTTCCCAGGCAGGATCGACGTAGGGGAGGTTGGCAATGATGATATCGGCCTCGAATGGGAAGCCATCGAGCAAGTCGCTATGGAGAACAGCCACCTCGGCATTGAGGGCTTTGGCATTTTGTTCGGCCACTTTCAGGGCAAAACGGCTGTTGTCGACGAGCGTGACATCTAACTCTGGATGAGTTAGCTTGGCGGTAATACCGAGTGCGCCGCTACCGGTGCCGACATCGACGAGGCGCAGTGGCTGCTCGGCGATGAGGGCTTCGTTTTTTGGCACAGCCAGCTCGAGCAGCTCGATTAAGGCCTCTGATTCGGGCCGCGGAACGAGCGTGGCGGTCGTGACGCGAAAACGCCGACCGTAGAATTCCTTGTGGCCAATAATGTATGCCACGGGCACACGATCGAGGCGCAGCGCTAGGCGTGCGTTGGCAATTTCTAGGTCCCGATCAGAGAGAGAATCTTCGTCGTGGGCGTGCAGGTAACTGCGATTTTGCCGTAAAGTATGGGCCAATATCAGCTCGCTATCGAGGCGAGCACTAGGGATTTCAGCAAAGACCAGTTGACGCGTGGCGTCGGCCAGCCAATCCTTAATTGATAGTGGCAGCGGCGAGTTCTCGTTCATAAGCTTGTAAATGCTCCACGATATCATCAATCTGGCCATTCATCGCAGCCGGAATATTGCTGCGGCTGTAGGCGATGCGGTGATCAGTAATGCGATCTTGGGGGAAGTTATAGGTGCGAATTTTCTCTGATCGATCACCCGAGCCAATCAAGCTGCGACGTTCGCTCGCCAGTTTGGCATTCTCGGCATCAATTTTTTGCTGAAGAAGGCGAGAGCGCAGCACACTCATGGCTTTTTCTTTATTCTTAAGTTGAGATTTCTCATCCTGGTTGGTGACGACCAAGCCAGACGGCACGTGAGTAATACGCACGGCGCTGTCGGTTGTGTTCACCGATTGGCCGCCATGGCCACTAGCCCGGTAAATGTCGATGCGCAGGTCGGCCGGATTAATTTCAATGTCAGTTTCTTCGGCCTCCGGCAAAACAGCCACCGTAACCGTGCTGGTGTGAATGCGACCTTGTGATTCGGTGGCCGGCACGCGCTGGACGCGGTGAACGCCGGATTCAAACTTTAGCTGGGCATAGGCGCCGTGGCCTTTGACGCTAAAGACAACTTCTTTATAGCCGCCAGTATCGTTCATACTCTCGCTGATTGGCTCAGTTTTCAAGTTGTGAGCCTCGCAGTAGCGGAGGTACATGCGATACAGTTCGCCCGCGAACAGGCTCGCTTCGTCACCACCGGCACCGGCCCGGATCTCGATGATGACGTTCTTGTCGTCATTAGGATCTTTAGCGGCCAACATCGTAAACAATTCATTTTCGAGAGCTTCAAGCTTTGCAGCCGTCTCGTCCATTTCTGATCGGGCAAGGTCAGCTAATTCGTCGTTGCCGCCAGAGAGTTCCTTGGCCTCAGCTAATTGTGATTCCAATGATGCGCGCAGGTTAGCCTTTTCCAAAATCGTCTGCAACTCGATGAACCGTTTATTGCGGGCCGTGAAATCTGGATCGCTATAAGCATCAGGCCGCGCCAAAAAAGCGTCGAGATCTTTCAGTTCGGCGGTCAGTTCTTCGATGTTGAGGCTAATCTTTGGCATATTATTTCTTTGTGGCGAGTAGCACGATTCCTATGATCATCCCCGGGAGCCACGTAATCACAGTGATTGTCCCAGCAATGAAAAGCATGATGTTGGCGATGACGACACCCGGCGAGGTAGTCCCAAAGAGTGATCCGTCAGTTGAAGTAGTTGCCGACGCGCCAAACAACCAGTTCAGGATAGCGTAAAGAATGAAGACTGTGATAATGAGCGCGGTCGGCCCTATCATTAGCCAGAGAGCGGCTTTGGTTCGTCCAGCCATTTTCGTTTTAGTCGGTTGCATACGGTACTCCTTTAATTATTAGTTTCATTGTAACAAAAAAGAGCCCGCAAAAGGATGCGGAGCTCTTTTTAAAGGGTCGCTAGTTCTCGCTCGTCGTCTTTTTGGCTTTGTTGGCAGCGGTTTTCTTTGCTTTGTTAGCAAGTTCCGTCTTGCGAGCTTCAGCAGCGGCAGCACGGTTCTTAAAGCGGTCAACACGGCCTTCGGTGTCGATGATTTTCTCTTCACCAGTAAAGAATGGGTGAGAGGCGCTCGAGATGTGCACCTTTACCAGTGGGTACTCGTTGCCGTCTTCCCATTTGATGGTGTCAGTAGTCTGCGCCGTTGATTGCGTCAGGAACGCAAAACCAGCCGTGTCATCGCTGAACACAACGGGACGGTAGTCACTTGGGTGTAAACTTGTCTTCATAATCTGAACCATTGTATCTGTTTTTAGCTCTTTTGTCTAGGGGTTAGAAGGGGGAAAGTTCTTCAATTGTATTTTTTAAGAGACTAAAGAGAGCCCGTCTCTTAAAAAATACAATTGAAGAACTCCTCTCGAGCTCTTGAAAAACAGGGCTCAATAGCGCATTCTAATGCCAATGGTAGATTCTGAGAGAGATGCGGTCATGCAGGCAGCCGAAGACCAACGGCGTGCTGATGCCGCCCGAGAGATGGCCGTTGCGGAGAGCTACGAGGCCGAGGCAAAAGGAAACCCGCACGAAGAGATCCTGCTCACCTATGCGAGCGGTTATCGACAACTTGTCAGTAACTTGATTGCTGGCATCCCGCTGGCCCGCGAACGAGCCGGCACTCGCTACGACATAGATCAAGCGCTCGATGACGCTGGAGACCTTGAATAACAGATAGGGAAGTGTTACAATAATAGGGTAACATTTTTATTAACGACACAACCTATCGGCGCACTCCTGAATTCAGGGCTGATAGGTGAGGAACAAGGAGTACATTATGGCAGTTACTGTCGATATTAAGGCATTGCTCGAAGCCGGCGTCCACTTTGGACACCAAACGAGCCGTTGGCACCCGAAAATGGCGCCATACATTCATAGCAAACGCCAGGACAATCACATCATTGACCTGACAAAAACCGTCGAAGGTTTGGAAGCGGCTTTGCCATTCTTAACAAAGGTTGCCGCCAGCGGTAAACCAATTCTTTTCGTCGCAACCAAAAAGCAGACCAAGGGTCTGGTTAAGGCTGTCGCTGAGAAACTCAACCAACCGTACATGATTGAACGTTGGATGGGCGGAACTTTGACGAACGTCCAAACTGTCACTCAGCAAATCAAGAAACTGCGCGACCTCGAAACTCGTATGGCAGCCGGTGACCTCGAAAAGCGCTACAACAAGCTCGAAGTGCAACGTTTCCAAGAGGAAATCGACGAACTCGAACTGAAATACGGCGGCATCAAAGACCTTAGTGGCAAACCAGGCGCACTATTCCTGATCGACGTCATTGGCGACGCTAACGCCATCAACGAAGCAAAAACCATCGGCGTTCCAGTGGTTGCCCTCGTTGACACCAACGCCAACCCGAGCTTGATCGACTACATTATTCCAGGTAACGACGACGCGATTAAGGGAGTCAGCTTGATTCTCGACTACGTAAGTGCCGCCATTGCCGAAGGACAAAGCGCCGCAAAGGTAACGACAACTGAAAAAGTGGGAGAAAAATAATATGGCTGTCAGCATTGATGACATTCGAAAACTCAAAGAATTAACTGGTGTTGGTTTGACCGATGCCAAGGTTGCTTTGGTGGAAGCCGACGGCAACTTTGACAAGGCGCTCGAAGCAATGCGCAAAAAAGGCCTCACCAAAGCTGAGAAAAAAGCTGACCGCGAAGCTCGCGAAGGCCTGATCGACAGCTACGTTCACGGTGGTCGCATCGGCGTTCTCGTGGAAGTAAACTGCGAGACCGACTTTGTGGCCCGCACCGATGGCTTTAAAGAATTTGCACACAATATTGCGCTGCAAATTGCTTCAATGTCACCACAGTATATTTCAGAAGCTGATATTCCGGCCGATGAAATGAAGCGTGTCCGTGCCGAAGCCGAAGAGCGAACCAAAGCCGAAGGCAAGCCTGCCGACATGATTGAAAAAATCGTCGACGGACAAGTCAAAAAGCACTTCGCTGAAAAAGTGCTGCTGGCTCAGCAGTACATCATGGACGACTCGATGACCGTTGAGACTTATCTCAAGGAAAACATCGGCAAGACCGGCGAAAACATTGTCATCCGTCAGTTCAAGCGTATTGAACTCGGCGTTAACGACTAATTTTAGCCGTCAGTGAAAGAAGCTCTCCCTCGTGAGAGCTTCTTTTGGTATACTGGTAGCTGATATGTTTGAGACAAAACCTTACGAAGACCGTTTTAGTGCCGCCGTTGACCATTTTTCAGAAGAGTTAAAAAAGGTGAGTACCGGTCGGGCGCACCCGAATATGCTCGATGGCATTCAGGTTGAAGCTTACGGCCAAAAAATGCCACTGAACCAAGTTGCCAACATCACGGCGTCCGAGCCGCAGCTTTTAACGGTCACGCCATTTGACCCCAGCAACATCGCCGCGATTACGGCTGCAATCCGCCTTGATCAATCCCTCGGCCTCAACCCGAGTGATGACGGTCGGATTGTGCGCGTCCCAATCCCACCGCTGACCGAAGAGCGCCGCAAGCAGCTCGTCAAACAAACCAGCGAAAAGGTTGAAGAGACCCGCATTGCACTGCGCAACATCCGCCAGGATGCTCTGAAAGAGACCAAGCGCAAAAAAGAAGCCAAAGAACTTTCCGAAGATGACGAAAAGCGAGCTGAAAAAACAATTGACGAACTCGTGGCTCGTTTCAATTCACGGATCGACGCCATTTTCCAGGACAAAGAGAAAGAAATTCTGACAATCTAATGGCCGCTTCAGACTCTGTGATTCCACAACACATTGGGTACATTATTGACGGTAACCGCCGGTGGGCAAAGAAGCATGGTTTGCCGACTTATGAAGGACATCTCGCAGGTTATAACGCCGTCAAAGAAGTTGCCTTCGCCACGCTCGACGCTGGCGTGAAATTCATGAGTGTCTATGTTTTCTCGAGCGAGAACTGGAAGCGCAGTGAAGAAGAAATTAAAGGTTTGATGAGTTTGGTGCTGCGCCTTTTTACCAGCGACGCCAAATACTTTGACGAGAATAATATTAAATTAAAGGTTTTGGGCGACCGCAAGGGACTCGATCCAAAAATTGTGAAATCGATTGACCGTCTGGAAACTCGCACAAAGAAGAACACTGCTGGTACATTGGCGCTCTGCCTCAACTATGGCGGTCAGTCCGAGATTGTCGATGCCTTCAAAAAGATTATCAAATCAGGTACCAAGGCTGAGGATGTCACCGAAGACCTGATCTCGAACAATTTATACGGTCCAGAAGTGCCACCAATGGACGTCATCGTCCGAACTGGTGGCGAAAAGCGCCTGTCGAACTTTATGCTCTGGCGCGCGACCTATAGTGAGTTTATTTTCCTTAAAAAAATGTGGCCGGATATGACAAAACTAGATGTCGTAGCTATAATGAAGGAATACGCGCGTCGGCATCGACGTTTTGGAGGGTAAATGCAACTTGTTTTCGGAATAATTGTTGGGCTAATTGTGCTCGTCGTGCTGGTTGTCCTGCACGAACTCGGTCATGCTATTGCGGCTAAGCGCTCGGGTGTGAACGTTGAAGAGTTTGGCATTGGATTTCCGCCGCGCGCCTGGAGTACACCACTCAAAAAAGGATTTTTAAAGGGAACATTATTTAGTCTGAACTGGCTGCCGCTCGGTGGGTTTGTAAAATTGCAGGGTGAACATGATGCTGCCGCTAAAAAAGGCGACTTCGGAGCTGCAACTTTCTGGCAAAAAACCAAGATCTTGTTTGCCGGCGTGGTCGCAAACTGGATTATTGCTGTCGTTATCTTGTCGATTTTGGCCGTTGTTGGTCTGCCGAAAATTTTACCCGATCAGTTTTCAATTCCAAGTGACACTGTCACGACGACGCAGCCAGTCGAGCTCGGCTCACTGGTCGCTGGCTACCCAGCTGCCAATGCCGGACTAAAATCTGGCGATAAAATTATCACATTTGCCGGCGAATCCTTAACCTCAACCGATCAATTGGTGCAGGTGAGTCTGGCGCACAAAGGTCAGGCCATCCCCGTCGTGTATGAGCGTGATGGCCAAGACCATACTGTCACGGTGACACTACGAAACGCCAGTAGTGCGGTCTTTGGCTCGACTCTCGGCCAAGAGCAGCGCATCAAAGCGACCTGGTCGGCACCAATCGTTGGCGTTGTCACAACCGCGCAGTTTACTTGGGTAACGCTGCAAGGTTTAGGACATCTTTTAGGTGATCTTGGGTCGGGTCTTTTCATGCAACTCAGTCCAAATGAAGCCACGCGGCAGCAGGGAAGTGCCAACCTTGGCGAAGCCGGCAGTAGCGTGGCTGGTCCAATTGGCATCCTCGGTACGATTTTCCCAGCCGCGAGCGCTGCTGGTCCAACTCAAGTCTTTTTCTTAGCGGCAATCATCTCGCTGACATTGGCAGTTATGAATGTATTGCCAATCCCAGCGTTGGACGGTGGTAGCTGGTTCTTGATGGTACTGTTTCGACTGATCAAAAAACCGCTCACCAAAGACCTCGAAGAGAAAATTAAAGGCATAGGTTTCCTCGTTTTAATGGCGCTCGTAATTTTAGTAACGGTTGGCGATGTCACAAAGCTTTTTAAGTAAATTTCGAGGCCGCCGCGCCTGGCTGGCGATTGTGTTGCCAGCTTGGGTGCTAGCTGGTTTCTTGCTCGCTGAGGGTCTGGTCATAGTGTTATTCCATGGTCTGGGTGCAGCCGGCGTCAACCTTTCGCTCGTCAACCCAAATGTGCTCGATGCACTAGCTTCGCTACTGGTGTATGTGTTCGCGTTATTGATCGTGATCGGTCTGCCGTGGAAATTAAAAAAATATCGCACCACTAAAGCCGATTTAGCCTTAGAGACCCAGCCGGCAATGATCGATTTTCTGTTGGCGCCGGTCGGCTTTGTCATATATATCGTGCTCTCGGGAATACTAGTGGCCGTAGCGCCGCACATTTTACCCTTCGTTGACCTCAATCAAGCCCAGGACACCGGATTCAGCGGGCTGACACAACCATTCGAGTACGTCGTCGCCTTTCTGATGCTCATCGTTATCGCGCCAGTTGCCGAAGAAGTATTATTCCGCGGTTATTTACTCGGCAAGTTACGCCACCATGTACCGACGTGGGCAGCGATTCTGATCACCAGCGCCTTGTTTGGCCTCGTTCACTTTAACTGGTCGGTCAGTATCGACGTTTTTGCCCTCAGCATCGTGCTGTGTTTGCTGCGAGTGAGAACCAACCGCCTATGGCCGGGCGTTTTCCTGCACATGATTAAAAATGCGCTGGCATTTTATCTCCTCTTTATTAATCCTGCGCTTCTCAGTACACTAGGAGGATAATGAAAGTTTCTCAATTATTCACCAAAACACTCAAAGATGCGCCGGCTGACGAAGTCGCCAAGAACGCGCAATTATTAATTCGAGCCGGTTACATTTCAAAGGAAATGGCTGGGGTGTACGCCTATTTGCCACTGGGCAAAATCGTCCTCGACAAGATCATCCAAATTATTCGCGAAGAGATGAATAACGTTGGCGGAAATGAAATCAGTTTAACGGCGCTACAATCACCAGATGTCTGGCAGACTTCTGGTCGCTGGAGTGACGAGGTCATGGACGTGTGGTTCAAGACCCAGCTCGCCGACGGCAAAGAAATTGGCCTGGCGCCAACTCACGAAGAGCCGCTGACCAAGCTTATGAAGAATTTCATTCACAGCTACAAAGACTTGCCGGTCTACCCATACCAATTCCAGATTAAATTCCGCAACGAACTGCGCTCAAAGAGTGGATTGATGCGCGGTCGCGAATTCTGGATGAAGGATTTGTACAGCTTTAGCCGAACCCAGGAAGAGCACGATGCGTTTTATGCCAAGATGGCTGAATCGTATGCCAAAGTCTTCGAACGCCTCGGCCTGGGCGAATATACCTTCAAGACATTTGCCAGCGGCGGTAGCTTTTCAAAGTACAGCCACGAATTTCAGACGGTTAGCCCGGTCGGGGAAGACACCATTTATTTGAGTCGAGACAAGAACATCGCCGTCAACGACGAAGTTTACAACGATGAGGTGTTGGGCGAACTTGAACTGAGCAAAGATGGCCTCGAGCAAGTCACAGCTGTCGAAGTCGGCAACATCTTTAACCTCGGTACGAAATACAGCGACGCTCTGGGCCTGACATTCACTGACGAAGACGGCACGCAAAAGCCAGTCATCATGGGCAGCTACGGCATCGGCCCGAGCCGCTTGATGGGCGTCATTGCGGAGCATTTCGCTGACGACAAAGGCCTGGTCTGGCCAGCTCAGGTGGCACCATTCCAAATTTACTTAGTCAGTATTGGCGAAGACCCACGCGTCGGCGAGCAAGCCAACGCATTATATGAACAATTTACAACAAAGGGAGCCGAGATTTTGTTTGACGATCGCAACGAACGCGCTGGCGCCAAGTTCGCTGATTCTGAACTGTTAGGCATCCCATATCGCATTACCGTCAGTGATCGTTTGATCGACGGTGGCAAGTTCGAACTCACCACCCGCGCGACCGGGGAGACAGAACTATTGACACCAGATGAGCTGCTTGCTAAACTAGCATAATTAGAGACAGAGGTCAGGCATCCTACGCTACATATAGCGTGGGATGCCGTTCAAAAGTGGGGTATTACCCCTAAGAAAGATCACAATGAAGAAGCACTACCAAATCACTCTCGAGGGCAAAAAAGAACTTGAAAAAGAGCTCGGCACTTTAAAAGCCCGCCGTGGCGAAGTCGCTGACAAGATCGCCAACGCTCGTGACTTTGGCGACCTTAGCGAAAACGCTGAATACGACTCCGCTCGCGAAGAGCAAGGCCTGCTCGAAACTCGCATCGCCGAAATCGAAGACATCATCAACAACGCCGACCTCATCAAAGGTGGCAAAAAGAAAACCATCGACCTCGGCAGCAAAGTCGAACTCAAGACCAACGGCAAATCAATGACCTACATCATCGTTGGCCCAGTTGAAGCTAACCCGCTCGAAGGCAAAATCAGCAATGAATCGCCAATCGGCCAGGCCCTCTACGGCAAAAAAGTCGGTGACAGCGCGACTATTAGCACGCCAAAGGGCGATGTGAGTTATAAGATCGCTCAGATTAGCTAGCTTCTCGGTCATTACTCTTCTCCTTAACCCAGCTCGCTCACGCGCTAAAAATGAATACGCAGTTCTTTGTATCCTGCGGAACTCGGCTTTGCCTCAAACATCCTCGGATAGTCAGGAACTCCGCATTCATTTTTAGCGGTTCCCGAGAGGGTTAACTCAAAGAGTAATGACTGAGTATCTGCTAGAATGGGAGCATGCCTGATTACAAACCCCGCACCGATAGCACCGAACTACCGTCGGCTGTCGAACTACTCGACATTCTCACCAAGGAATCACAACGCAAAGCCGTAAAATTTGATTTTATTCAAACACATGATCACGTTTTCGATGCTCATCGCGAGCTAGCAAAACTTGCTGACGCCGATGATGGCTGGATCGAGTCGTACCCAGAGGACACACTGGACGAGCTAAAGCAGAAAGTAGACGAGAACCATGCTCAGATTGCGAATTATATCCAAAATCATCCGGAAGCTGCCGAGTTGTACGAAAGGGTCTATAATGCGCTGATCCCTGCGCAAGACGAATCGCCGTCGGAGGCACTATTCGTGTTTGGGGCTGCTTCTAATGCCCGTGCTGAACGAGCTGTTGAATTGTATCGGCAGGGCGTTGCACCGAAGATTATCATCAGTGGTAACTCGCCACATTACAAAGAAACTCACCAGTCCGAGGCTGCTCGAATGGCTGAGTTTGTCGTACAACAAGGCGTACCCGAAGCGGCACTGATTTTGGAAGAGCAGTCAATTACCTTGCCCGACAACGTGAAATGTACACTGGACTTACTCGAAAAACAAAGTTGGCGACCACAATCGATCACTCTGATCGCAACCAACTTTGTTCTGACACGGGCCACCATGGAATGGTACAAGTTTTGCCCGTGGGACATCGAAATCAAAGTAGTTGCAGCGCATTCTCAATCGGAGAAGTTTACAGCAAGTGGTTGGTGGAAGAGCGCAGATACGATTGCTCTTGTCTTGAATGAATACGTGAAGCTTGTTATTGAATCGAGAATTGATTTAATGAGGAAGGACGGAGAAATAGCCTAACTTTCGCCACTGCTCATACCGCGTTTTTGAATAGTCGAGGAGGGGAGTGATGGCGAAGAATATGCTATACTGACATCTGATATGGCAACACTCAAAGACTTTCGCGACGAACGACTTCGCAAGCTAGAACGGCTCAAAGAGCTGGGCTTTAATCCTTATCCAGCCGACGCGCATCGCACGCATAATGCCGGCGAAATCGTCAGCGATTTTGCGAAACTCGAAGGCCGCACGGCAACGGTCGCTGGTCGCATCGTGGCGATTCGCAAATTCGGAAAATTGGCATTCATCGTGGTGAAAGATTTCAGTGGCCAAGTGCAGTTTTATTTGAACGAAGCTGACGTTGCACCGCGTGATACCAAAACAAACCAACTCGGGATTGAAGATTTGCCACTGCTCGACACGGGTGATTTTGTTGAAGCCACAGGAGAAGTTAAGAAGAGTCAATCAGGCGAGATTTCAATTTTTGTTAAGGATCTACACCTGTTAACTAAATCTTTACGTCCGATGCCGGCCGGCCAAGAGAGCTTCACCAATAAAGAAGAGCGCATGCGCCGCCGCTACATCGATATGAACGTTAACCAAGATGTGCGCGATCGTTTTGTGCGCCGCAGCAAATTCTGGCAAGCAACCCGCGATTTCCTCAACAAGGAAGGTTTTGTTGAAATTAATATCCCCGTCCTCGAACATACCACTGGTGGGGCAGACGCTAATCCGTTTGTAACTCACATGGATGCGCTTGACCAGGATTTTTACCTACGCATTAGCCACGAATTGCCTTTAAAGCGTCTACTAGGTGCTGGCTTTGAAAAAGTCTACGACATCGGGCCACGTTTCCGCAACGAAAACTACAGTGATGAGCATCTCCCGGAACACGTCGCGATGGAATGGTACTGGGCCTATGCCAACTGGCAAGATGGCCGCGAATTAATGGAGCGCATGTATAAGGACATCTTGAAAAAGACGTTCGGTACATTGCAGTTCAAGCTCGATAAATTCGATGTCGATATGGATAAGGAGTGGGAAGTTTGGGATTACGCCACCGTTATTAAAGACAAATATGACATTGATGTATTTAAGTCAACACTCGATGAAGTAAAAAAAGCCCTCAAGGACAATAAGCTTGAGGTCGAAAAGACCGAAAACCGCGCCCGCGGCATCGACAAACTCTGGAAAAATATCCGCAAGGACGTCGCTGGACCGGTCTGGCTAGTCAATACGCCGACGTTTATTAGCCCACTCGCGAAAACCAACCCCGACAACCCTGAGACCGTCCAACGTTTCCAGCCAATTATCGCCGGTAGTGAACTGGGCAACGGCTTCTCAGAACTAAATGATCCACTCGATCAGCTAGCTCGCTTTAAAGAGCAGCAAGAAATGCGCGATGAAGGTGACGAAGAGGCGATGATGCTCGATATCGACTTCGTTGAAATGCTGGAATACGGCATGCCGCCAGCCTGTGGCTGGGGCTTCAGTGAGCGAGTATTCTGGATCTTTGAAGGGGTGACTGCCCGTGAAGGTGTGCCGTTCCCGCAACTACGCGTCGATTATGACGAGGTGACTCGCGCGATCTATCCTGACGTAAAATTCGAATAAATTTTTTGGCGCGATGCTTTTCAAGATGCTATACTAAATATAGTAAATAATCTTGAAGGGGTATGTATGACCAAAATTGCCGTACTTGTCGGTAGCTTGCGCGCTGACTCAATGAACAAAAAACTAGCTGACGAATTAGAAAAGTTTGCACCTGAGGGAACTGAATTTGTTCGCCTGAATATTTCCGAAGTCCCAGTCTTTAATCAGGATCACGAGAATGATGCGCCAGCCAGTGTGAAGAAATTAAAAGAGGAGATTGAGGCCGCTGACGGTATTCTGCTGGTCACGCCTGAATATAACCGCGGTATGACCGGCGTTATCAAGAATGCCATCGACTGGGCATCGCGCCCTTGGGGATCTAATTCGTTTCTTAAGAAGCCAGCAGCTATCACTGGTGCAACTGGCTCGCCTTGGGGAACGATGGCCGCCCAAGTTGAACTTCGAACAGTGATGTTGTATCTCGATACAGTCCTGATGGCCCAGCCCGAACTCTACATTGGCGCAATCAACCCGCTGCATGATGAAGCAGGTGTCATGAGCGACCATGTAAAGGAGCGCCTGGGCATGTTTATTACCGCTTTTGTCGAGCACGTCAACAAGTACAAATAAAAACATAACCAATTATGAAACCGCCACTATCTAATGTGGCGGTTTTGTTGCTATAGTAGATGCAGATGATTGAGATCAAGGGAGTTACCAAAACCTACGGGAAGAAGGCGAATGCTTTCAAGGCGCTTGATAGTATCACTTTTACGATCCCCGACGGAGCAACAGTCGCCATTATTGGTAAATCGGGGTCGGGCAAGTCGACGTTAATGCATGCCATGAGTGGTTTGGATCGCCCGCAGGTCGGCAAAGTCATTATCGATGGCCAAAATATCCTCGAATTTAAAGAAAAACAAGTTGACCGCTTCCGTTCGGAGCGAATGAGTTTCATTTTCCAATCATTCTTTATTCAAGCCAACGAATCATGCTATGACAATGTGAGTTTGCCGCTGGAAATTGCCAATGTGCCGCGCTCACAGCGCCGCAAAAAAATTGAAGCGGCGCTTTCGGCAGTGCAATTACTGGATAAGAAAAAATCACGCGCCCGAGATCTATCGGGTGGGCAAAAACAACGTCTGGCGGTGGCTCGGGCAATCGTGAATAATCCGTCGATTATTTTTGCGGATGAGCCGACGGGTAACCTCGACAGTGCAACCGGCGAGGTGATTGAAGACTTGTTGTTTGGCTATAGCAAGAATAACGGCGCCAAGCTGATTATTGTGACGCACGACGCCGATTTGGCTCGAAAATGTGACATTCAAATTCACATTAAAGACGGGATAGTTGAGTCGATTGTTGAAACTAAGAACGCCCCGACCTCTAAACATATGACAAAGAAGGTGCAGTCATGAAAACAGCTGATATTATCCGCCGAGCCGGGCGTAGTCTCAAACAAGCGAAGGCCCGCACGTTGCTCACTAGCCTCGCCATTGGCGTTGGGGCATTCACGATTACGTTGTCACTGGCCGCGGGTGCCGGTGGCCGCGCATACACCGACCAGATCGTATCAGCCAACAGCGACGTGAAAGAACTGGTCGTCACCAAGAAAGTTGTGAACAGTGATACACCGACAAAATACACCGACTCTAGTAGAGTTGGCGGCAGTGGTCCTACCGGCGGGAGTGGCGGCGGTGCGGTGGTTGGCATAACGGCCGGTTCATATCTGTCGCAGAGCGATATAGACAAGATTGAGAAGGTTGCACATGTTGTTTCAGTTTCACCGAGTTATAGCCCGGCCGTTAAATACATCACGCGCTCCGGACAAGATAAATACTTGGCGCCACTCAGCACATTTAGCCCTGGTGTGTCGTTGGTGTATGCGGCTGGTGGTGTGAACGGTGACCTGAGTGACGATGGCATTATCCTGACCGAAGCCTACGCAAAGGCTCTTGGTTTTAGCACGCCGCAACAGGCAATCGGTCAGTCGGTTGAGATTGTTGCCGACAAGTTATCTTCGCCGGTGAGCGCGCCCGAGACAAAGACATTTACTTTCATCGTCAAGGGAGTTAGTAGCAAATCCGGTCTGGCTTTCCGCGCCCAGAGCAGCTTACTTGTATCAAACGCAACCGCAAAAACGTTGTATGACTATATCAACAAAGACACGCGTAGCTACGGTAATTTCACAGTGGCCTCAGTGCACGTCGATGATGCTAGTCAGGCGGCGAATGTAAAGAGCGCGCTCAATAATATGGACTACGATGCTCAAACATCGGCGGATATTCTAGGGACAGTCAATACCTTTATCAATGTGCTGCAGGGGATCTTGCTGGGCTTTGGCGCCTTGGCCGTTTTGACCTCGGTATTCGGCATTATTAATACGCAGTATATTTCGGTGCTCGAGCGTACGCAGCAGATTGGTTTAATGAAAGCTCTTGGTATGCGCCGTCGTGATATTGGTCGTTTGTTTAAGTTTGAAGCGGCCTGGATTGGTTTTCTAGGTGGTGCGATTGGCAGTGGCCTAGCGGTGATTGTTGGATTGATTGCGAATCCGTTCATTTCGAGCGCCTTAAGTCTGGGCGACATCCATTTGCTTATCTTTGGACCAGCCAGAGTTGTGCTTGTGGTGATCGCCTTAATCCTCGTCTCAGTTGGTGCGGGCATCTTGCCGGCCCGTAAAGCTGCTAAGCTTGACCCAATTGAAGCGCTGCGAACCGAATAACTCTGGTACAATAATGACATGTTAGATATCCGCTTTATCCGAGAGAATCCCGAGCTGGTTCAAGAGAATGCCAGACGCAAGGGCTATGATGTTGATATCGCCAAACTTCTACAACTTGATGATGACAGGCGTAAAATGTCTCAGGAAGTTGATAAGCTTCGCGAAGAGCGAAACACCATCTCGTCTCAGATGCAGGGCGGAAGACCTTCGGATGAACAGATCGAGAAGGCCAAAGTAATCAAAGAGAAGTTAGCAGAGCTAGAGAAACCTCTTCAGGCTGCTGAGGTTTTCTTAGAGACTGGCCTCAAAGAAGTCCCAAATATGGCAGCAGAGGACGTGCCGGTTGGTGCCAGTGAAGACGAGAATGTGGTCGCTAAGGAAGTCGGTACCAAGCCGCACTTTGACTTCGTGCCAAGAAACCATTTCGACATCGCGCTACAACATGACTGGATTGATAAAGATCGCGCCGCCAAAGTTGCCGGTAGCCGCTTCGCATACATTAAAGGAGAGCTCGTTCGATTACAGTTAGCAATTGTCCAGTATGTGCTCGATACTCTCAGCAGTGAAGAAAAGATCAAGGAAATTGCTAAGGGTGCTGGTCTGGAGGTTTCGACCAAGCCGTTTACGCCGATTCTCCCACCGTTGATGATCCGAACGGAACTGTATGATGCGATGGATCGTCTTGAGCCACGCGACGATCGCTACAAGCTAGAAAATGATGACTTATGGCTGCAGGGAAGCGCTGAACACGTGTTGGGCAGCATGCATGCTAACGAGATTTTTGACGAATCGCAGCTGCCAATTCGCTATGTTGGCTACGCCACCAGCTTCCGTCGCGAAGCCGGTACTTACGGTAAAGACATGGAAGGCATCTTGCGGATGCACCAATTTGACAAGCTTGAAATGGAAAGCTTCACTCTCGCTGAGAATGGTATGAATGAGCATCTATTGTTTGTCGCGATTCAAGAATACCTATTGAGTTCACTCGGCATTCCGTATCACGTGATTCAAAAGTGCACGGGCGATATCGGCAAGCCGAATGCTCGCGGCATCGACCTTGATGCGTGGTTACCCGGACAAGACCAATACCGCGAAACTCACACCGCTGACTACATGACCGATTACCAAGCCCGACGATTGCAAACTCGTGTTCGACGCGAATCCGGTGAGCTCGAACTTGTTCACACGAATGATGCGACGGCTTTCGCGCTTGGTCGAGCTATGATTGCGATCATTGAAAATTACCAGGATTCAAAGGGGAATGTTGCTATTCCCGACGTCCTTCAGCCCTACATGGGCGGCCGCGACATTCTTTAGTCGAGGGATATACCGAGAGCTTCTGCGTGAGCTTCAATGAATGCCTCGGCGGTTGCTTGTTCTTCGAATTCTTTCCGATAGGCCGTTTCCATCATGCGCGGCAGGTATTTGCGCTCCGCCGCAACCATGTTCGCCACATCAGGAAGGTGCAGCACGCGTTCAAGCACAGTCTGGGCGAGAAACAGTATACGATCGGTCCGGGCGCGAATCTTTTCGGCACCCTGCGGTTGCAGGGGGTACTTATAGAGGTCTTTATACACTTTAGACAGGAGGGTATCTCTTGTCTGTTGCCAACTAAAGGCAACGAGTTCCTCAAGGCGATCGTGCGATATGTCACTTTGAAATGTGTCGTCGCCGCGAAAAGAGTCGAATTGTGAAAACGTATCCCACGTCCATATTTGGCTGAAGTCGTTGGCGTGAAGTCGATTAACATAGCGGCGAATATCTGTTTCCGAGTATATACCGTGCAAAGAAGTGCCCTGTACGGGATTAATATGGCCGTGTTCACCTCTACGAATGAGGGTGTTAACCTCATCGATTCTTTGTCTGGCGTCGATGCCGCCGTGCTTGGCGTAATAGACAAAAGGGATGATGGCGCCGGCTTCAAAATAGTTACCCGTTTGTTGCCGTGCAAACTCTTGCCACATAACGGCGTGGGATACATTAGGGTAGCGAGGGTCGTAGGCATGCTTTGAGGGCGTGTAGCCCGGTCGAGCCAGCCCATGAGCCCAATAGCCGAAGTCACGCAGGACGTCGAGATTTATATGATTTGCCATGCGTTCGCGAATGGTCGCCATGAAGTGTGGGCTGAGCGTTATCAGGTCGATGTCTTGATTGAGGCCAAAGGTTTCTTGATATCCTTCTTGTTCGTTGCGCTGCTCGCTGAGTACGATGGCAGAGTTCCAGACGTCGCGTCGGATTCGGCCCATCGCCGTTCTGCCCGGATAAGATTGTTCGGTAGCCCGAATATCAAGGTCTGGGTATAACGATCGAGCCTCTTCAATGGCGACGAAGTTACGCGCAATCAATGGGTTACTTTTCTCGCTAGCAGGGTAATTCACCCCGAGAATAATCGTGAAAGGTTCGGCATCTTTTTGCTTGGCGTATTCACCGAGAGCATGAATAATTGTTTCGGGCTGTTCTTGGTGGCCGGCGACGGGCGTGACCACCACAGTATCAGCGAGGTAGCCACCCTGTGCAAATAACAGAGCTGCTTGGCGCTCGGCGCGACCTTTTTCGTTGGGCGCCAACCCCTCAACAAAAGTAGTCACTATGGCACGACGTTGTGCAGTGGCTTCATCAAAACTGATACCGCTATCGAGGCGGACTGTTTCAACCCAGTTCATTCGCCATACTATACAACAATTAGTCTCTTCGCTCAAGTGAAGAAAACGGCGTATAATAAAAATACCAACCAAGTAACTAGGAGGGTAGCATGATCACATCAGTAGATATTTCAAGTAAGAAATACGCCATTGACGAGTCAACCAGGAACTACGTAATGGAAAAGCTGGGGCGGCTGGATCGATACTTACCCCGTCATGCGCGCCTAAGCGTGACCGCCGACGTGAAACTCAACTTGGTCAATCGTGATCACGGCAACAAATACGAAGCCGAGGCGATCCTTATGGTGCCGGACAAAACGTTGACCGCTAAAGAGTCAACGACTACCATGCTAGCGGCCATTGATATGGTCGAAGCCAAGCTTTTGGCGCAGCTGCACAAGTACAAGCAAGCGCATATGCATCGAACCGCTCGCTGAGGCCTGTTTTCCAGAGATAAATAGCTTGTTCGAAACCCCTCTTCCTCGTATAATATAGGAAAGAGCAATACTGATTGAGACTTTCCGAAAGGCAGGGGTTATATGATAAGCAGGCAAGGCGCGCTCACTAAGATTTTTGGTGACCCGCAACAAAAGACGCTGAAGCGACTTCAAAAGAAAGTCGTGCTTATTAATGAATTGGCCGACAAGTACAAGAAATTATCGAAAGCCGATCTGCGCAAACAAACTGAAATTCTCAAGAAACGTCTGGCCAAGAAGGGTGAGTCACTCGACACTATTTTGCCCGATGCTTTTGCGCTAGTGCGTGAAGCCAGTGACCGCATCATGGGCATGCGTCCATTCGACGTTCAATTAATTGGTGGTATGGTCCTGCACGAAGGCAACGTGGCCGAGCTGCGAACAGGTGAGGGTAAGACTTTGATGGCGACTTTGCCGAGCTACCTCAATGCCCTCGAAGGCAAGGGCGTGCATATCGTCACCGTCAACGACTACCTCGCGCAACGTGACGCCGGCTGGAACGGCGAACTATTTGATTTCCTTGGCCTATCAACTGGGGTCATTATCAACGACGCATCTTTTGTTTACGACAAAGATTACTTGAACGAAGCCCATTCTGACCCACGTATGCACCACCTGCGTCCATCGACGCGCCGCGAGGCCTATGAAGCTGACATTACCTATGGTACGAACAACGAATTCGGGTTCGATTACTTGCGCGACAACATGGTGAACGAAGTTGACCTACTGCGCCAGCGCGATTTGAACTTTGCGATCGTCGACGAGGTGGACAGTATCTTGATCGACGAAGCCCGTACGCCGCTCATCATTAGCGCACCGGCCGCCGAGAACCCAGAAAGCTATCTCCAATTCGCAAAGGTCGCCGCCAAACTCACCGAAAGTGATTACATCCTCGACGAGAAACGTAAAATGGTTTCCTTGACCGACGAAGGTGTTGAGAAGATTCAACGCATGCTCGGTGTCAAAAACCTCTACAGCCCAGAATATGTCCGCTCGGTCTATCACATGGATCAAGCGCTACGTGCGCAAACGCTTTTCCGCCGCGACAAAGACTACGTCGTGACGAAGGATGGGGAAGTTATCATCGTTGACGAGTTCACCGGCCGCTTGATGCAAGGTCGTCGCTACAACGAAGGGCTGCACCAGGCCATTGAAGCGAAAGAAAATGTTCCCGTTCTGCAAGAAAGCATGACACTGGCGACCGTCTCGTTCCAAAATTACTTCCGTCTGTACAAGAAACTGGCCGGCATGACTGGTACCGCCTTCACAGAGGCCGAAGAATTCCAACAGATTTACAAACTCGATGTCGTGCAGGTACCGCCAAACCGTCCAACCATTCGTAATGATAAGGAAGACCTCATTTTCCGTACTGAGAAGGCTAAATTGAAGGCAATCGCTGATGCGATTCAGGAATACCACAAAGTTGGTCGCCCAGTGCTAGTTGGCTCGGCTTCAATTGCGAAAAATGAGTTAATTGCTGACTGGCTCGACAAAGAAAAGATTCCTTATGAAATCTTGAATGCCAAAAACAACGAACGTGAAGCCGCCATTATTGAAAAGGCTGGCCAAAAAGGCGCCATTACCCTCGCAACCAACATTGCCGGGCGTGGAACGGACATCAAACTCGGTGAAGGCGTCGTCGAACTCGGCGGCCTGGTTGTGATTGGTTCGGAACGACATGAATCTCGTCGCATCGACAACCAGCTGCGTGGTCGTGGTGGACGTCAAGGTGACCCCGGTGAAACGCAGTTCTACGTCTCGACCGAAGATGATTTGATGCGTATTTTCCAAGGTGAGCGCATCTCAGCGCTGATGGGTCGCATTGGGCTGACTGATGATTTGCCAATTCAACACCGCATGGTGAGTAAAACGCTTGAAAACGCCCAAAAACGCGTCGAAGGCTTTAACTTTGACAACCGTAAAAGTGTCGTCCAGTACGACAACGTTATCAACCGTCACCGCCGCGTCGTGTACACGATTCGTCGCAAGATTCTAGAGGGTGGCGACATCAAACCAGAGATCGAGCGACTGATTGAATCAGAAGTTCGCCAGCTGACGTTACTGCCGATCAAGAACAACCGCGAATTTGTGCCTGAATTCGAAGCGCTTTTCCCACTCGACACCAAAGAACTTGAAACGATCGGCGCCGAGAGAAATGACAAAACTCGTTTCGAAAAAGCTCTCAAAGCAGTCAACAATTTCTACTCAAACAAAGAAAAAGAACTCGGTGAAGAAACCATCCGCAAAGTCGAGCGTGAAGTCTACTTGCAGGTGCTCGACACCCTGTGGATGCAACACCTCGAGAACATGCAGCATCTGCGCGAGGGCATTCACTGGCGCAGCGTTGGTCAGCGTGACCCACTGGTAGAGTATCGTAGTGAATCGCAGAAACTCTTCGACAGCCTGCAAGAAACTTTGCGCGATGAAGTGCTGCGCGCAGTTACCCACGTGACGATTCGCGACGCTGTTGCCCGCGCCGAAGAAGACCATGACACCGAACTGACGCGCCTGGCTGAATCAGCCGTTGAAAAAGGCGTCAACGAAGTCACTGGCGGGCAGTCAAATCGCGACAAGGACTTCAAGGTTAAGAAAGCTGAAACGACCAACGCCGCCCATCACAAAAAGAACGCGGCTCGAACAAAGAAGAAAAATCAGCGCCAAAACCGTAAGTCCGGCCGCCGTTAAATTTAAGAAAGACCTCATACCATGAACCATACTGTCGAAGAAGTGAAACTCAAAAACGGCGCCCGCGGGCTGCTGATAAACGTCCCAGGAGCAACTGTGATGAGCATGCAATTTCACTTCCGCGCCGGTAATCGTTATGCCAAATCGAAGGATATCGACCAAGTGGCGCACATCATGGAGCACATGGCCTTTGGTGCCAACGCCAAATTCAAATCAGATCAAGAGTTCGAATCAGAATTTACCAAGAACGGTGCCTACCACAACGCCTATACCAGCGACCTATCAATGGTCTACGAGGCTGACTGCGCCGACTTCGAGTGGGACCGCATTCTCGACCTGCAAAAGGTAAGTATTTGCCAGCCACGCTTTAACGAAGAGGAACTGGAAGCTGAAAAGGGGAACGTACGTAGTGAACTGACGAATTATCTGAACGACCATCACCGTATTTTGTGGCCCCGCGTCCAGCAACTCCTCGGTGAAGACGTGTTAACGGATCGTCAGTCGCTGCAAACTATTGCCAATGTGACTCTTTCGGACATTCGCGAGCATCACCGTCGCACGCACACCACTGAAAATATGCGTTTTGTGATCGCCGGCAAGCTACGCGGGCGTAAAACCGAGATCCTACGCACTCTCGAGGCATTCGAGCTACCACGTGGCGAGCGCTTCCCGGTGCCCCGCGACGAGCTCCACAGTGGCACGCCAACAGTTATCCGCCGCAAAGACGCGTCGAACCTGACCTTTGGCTGGACGATGAGTGTTCCGCGCGAACTCACCGATGAAGAACTGGACGCCATGCATAGCCTTAATCATATCCTGACCGGTACAACCAACTCGCGCATCTTTGGACAGGCCCGCTCGAAGGGCCTAGCCTACAGCGTCGGTTCGTACACCGGAGCTGGCTTCTATGACAGCGCCTGGGACATCTCTGGTCAAGTGAACCATGACACTGCGCCACAACTCTTTGAAATTATTGCCAAGGAAATCAAAGCCGTCCTTGATGGCAAATTAACAGATAAGGAAATTGAGGCCGCCAAGTCGTTCGGCCTCGGCCGCTACCAAATGGGCGCCCAAACGGTCTCGCAAATCTCCGGATTCTACACCAATCGCTACTTTGCCGATGATTTTATTAAAGATTATGAAAAAGTTCCTGACATGATCCGCCGCGTCACTCGTGAAAAAATTATGGCCACGGCACAAAGCTTTATTGACGCGAATACGTGGGTCTTGGCCTCCGTTAGCAGCGGCGAAAAACAAGAACTAGTCGAACTCAACGACAAACTAGTGCCACTCTTTCCCGAGGAGGAATAACATGCCGCTCAAGCACACCGTTGAAGAAGTAAAACTCAAAAATGGTGCGAGGGGACTACTGATATTTGTACCCGGGACAACTAAAGTCTCGCTTGTAATGCAGTTTCGAGCAGGTATTCTATATGCACGAACTCCGAAAATTTCGCAAGTTGCACACATATTAGAGCATATGGCCTTTGGTCCAAATGCAAAATACAAATCACTCGAGAGTTTCAGCCGAGAGTTTACGAGAAATGGTGCTTTTAATAACGCGCACACCGGTGGTACCGACATGACTTATGAAGCAACGGCTGCAATTATGGAATGGGATCGCATCCTTGAGCTGCAACGATTAGCAATAACGCAACCAGCCTACACCGAGGACAATTTTGAGTCCGAGAAGAGGAACGTGCACGAAGAACTTCTGGGTTATTTGAGCAACGAAAATCGCCTTTTATGGCAACAAGTTATGCATCGGGCTGGTCTCAAGCGGTGGTTCGATCCTGCTGAACTCAAGTCTGTAGAGAGGGTGAAACTTGATGATATTCGAGAACATTATAGGCGAACACATACGCTACGCAATATGAGGTTTGTGATCGCAGGCGATTTGCAAAAAAATCGCTCGAAGCTCATCGAGCAACTCGAAGCCTGGAATCTGCCCAAAGGAAAAGAGTTCCAGATCGAATTACAAAAGGCCCACAAAGCAGGGCTGGTGCATATAAAGCGGAAAGACAGTCCAAACCTTAACTTCAGACTCTTCCTTTTTCTTAATCGTGAGCTCACACGTCGTGAGATGACAACTTTTAATACACTTAATCATATTTTGACGGACACTTTTCACTCGCGAATCTGGGGTACTGCTAGGTCGCGCGGCCTTTCGTACAGTATGGGCACTTGGGTAGACAGCAATATAGATCAAGTGACAGAGTGGGCTTTATGGGGTGAGGTTAGTTTCGCCAACGCCAACGATCTATTCAAGCTGGTTATTGAGCAACTGAAGGATATTAGCGAAAATGGAGTGACGCATGAAGAACTCGATAAGGCTAAAGAGTACCGTCTCGGGGCATTGCAGCTAGGCGAGGACACTGTTGGTGCACTATCTTCCTGGTATGAACGGTATTACTTTAGCGACGGCACAATCGACAAGCTAGATGCGATGCCGAAATTAATAAATAGTACGACGACCACTGGAATTCGCGACTTAGTGCGCGAACTACTGCAAAGTGGCGTCTGGTCTTTTGCTGGCCTTGGGAATATTACCAAGAGCGAACTTCAAAAACACTATGATTTATTCGCTAAAGAATTGATTGAAGGTTAGAATAGACGTATGAAGATCGCAATTGCTGGGTACGGGCTCGAGGGGGAGGCAAACTACCAGTATTTTGCAAAGGATCCAGCCAACGAGCTGACCATTGCTGATAATAAAGATGTCCCCGATAGGCCACTGCCAAAGGGTGTGCCCACGATTTTGGGACCTGATGCGTTCGAGAAGCTCGACGGCTTTGATCTAGTAGTGCGCACCGCCGGGCTCGCGCCGTATAAGATTAAAACCGACGGTAAAATCTGGTCGGCGACCAATGAATTTTTCGAGAAATGCCCGGCCGAAATTATTGGTGTGACTGGTTCAAAGGGTAAAGGAACGACTGCAAGCTTGATCGCTTCCATTCTGGAAGCAGCTGGCCGCAAAGTGTGGCTGGTCGGTAACATCGGTCAATCATCTGTTGAAGTGCTGGATCAGATCAAGCCGACCGACATCGTCGTCTATGAGCTCTCTAGCTTCCAGTTATGGGATATTGAACGTTCACCTCACACCGCCGTAGTCCTGTTTATCGAACCAGAGCACATGGATGTTCACCGCTCGATGGATGAGTACGTCAGCGCGAAGGGGAATATTACCAAATTTCAGACCGATAAGGATCTGCTGATCTACAATGGAGAGAATGAGTACTCGAAATTGATCGCACAGCGTTCATTTGCTCAGCAAATTGCGTTCCCGAACTCGGAAACAGCCAATGCGCGTGATGGTGCATTCTACTACGGTGAACAAAAATTGTGTTCAATTGACGGTGTGCTGCAGGTAAGGGGAGTCCATAATGTCGGAAATGCTGTTGCGGCTATCGATGCCGTCTGGCAGTACACCCAAGACCCAGCTGTAATCGAAGAAGGAATTAAGAATTTTAAGGGGTTACCGCATCGTTTAGCCTTCGTAAAAGAAGTAAATGGGGTCAAATATTATGATGACAGTATTGCAACAACCCCGGCATCGGCCATTGCTGCCTTGCGAGCCTTCGAGGGTCCAAAAGTCATCATTTTGGGTGGCTCGTCAAAGAAATCTGACTTTACCGAACTGGCCAAAGAGATGGCGAATCACGACGTTGAAGCGATTTTGATCGGCGATGAAGCCCAAACCATCGCCCAGGCCTTCCGGGCCACCGGATTTGAGAAGTTTGAAATCATCGAAGACGCTACGGCTACGAAATTCGTCCAAAAAGCCCACGAGATTGCCAAACCTGGTTCGGTCGTGTTGCTTAGTCCATCAGCTGCCAGTTTCGGACTCTTTAAGAATTATGCCGACCGCGGCGATCAGTTTATAGCCGCGGTGAACGCACTCTAGTATAGTAGGGGTATGCAACCTCTGACAAAACGCCTTAACATTCTTCGTCCGCAGATTGATGCGGCGCTGCTGCGTCTGAATATCGTCGACAAAGAGGCCGAAATTGCTGAACTCGAACAGCAGCTCTCAACCCCTGAAATTTGGAATAACCCCGCCGACGCGCAGGCTAAGAATAGGCAACTGGCAGCCTTGAAATCGATCGTCGACCCCTGGGTGACGTTGCAAACTCAGGCAACTGACTTACTCGAAATGATGGATCTCGATGACGACGAACTGCTGGGCGAGTTTGAAGGTCAGATCATGGCAATGGAAAAGGAATACCAAAAACTTCGCAAGGATTTATTATTCGACGGCGAGTTTGACGACCACAACGCAATTCTACGTTTGAGTGCTGGCGCCGGTGGCACCGATGCACAGGATTGGACAGAGATGCTGGAAAGAATGTACCTGCGCTGGGCGGAACGGGCTGGCATGTCGGCTAAAACCATCGAGCGTTCTAGCGGCGAAGAAGCTGGTCTCAAATCGAGCGTCATTGAAATCAGCGGGCCCTTCGCATACGGGAAACTAAGAAGCGAAAACGGCGTCCACCGCCTGGTGCGCCTGAGCCCATTTAACAGTGATAATTTACGCCAAACCAGCTTTGCCTTGGTAGAAATTCTGCCACAAATTGACCAGCCGGAAGAACTGGCGATTGACGACAAAGACCTAAAAATCGACGTCTACCGCGCCGGAGGCCATGGTGGCCAATCGGTCAACACGACTGACTCGGCTGTGCGCATCACGCATATTCCAACTGGCATCGTAGTCGCGATTCAAAACGAACGCTCGCAGTTGCAGAATAAAGAAACTGCCATGAAAATCCTGCGTTCGAAACTTGCCCAAATGCGATTAGAGCAGCATGCCTCCTCAATCACCGAACTCCAGGCCGGCGAGTCGGCTAATTGGGGCAGCCAAATTCGTAACTATGTCTTACATCCGTATACACTAGTTAAAGATACGCGTACCAAACACGAAACCAACAATGCACAGGCTGTCCTGGACGGCGATCTCGACCCATTTATGGAAGCTTTTCTCGAAGCCCCTAGCGTTGATTAATAGAGATAAATAGTATAAAATAGCCTCACTTTCCAGGTGGTGAATGGAAGTGTTCATTCACAATATCTATAGATACGAGGTTTCAAACCTCGGAGAACTCACGTTCTTCTTAAAACCATGCACGACCGACGCCTGAGGAGGCACCAATGTTCGAACGCTTTACCGACAAGGCCCGCCGGGTTGTCGTCCTCGCCCAGGAAGAGGCGAAGCTGCTGAACCACAACTACATCGGCACCGAGCACCTGCTGCTCGGGCTGATCCACCAAGGTGACAACACTGCCGCCAAAACCCTTGAGCTGTTCGATGTTTCGCTCGAGAGCGTTCGCGAGCAGGTCGAGGACATCATTGGCCGAGGCGCACAGCAGCCGACGGGGCACATCCCGTTCACGCCGCGCGCCAAGAAGGTGCTGGAACTGGCGCTTCGCGAGGCGCTCCAACTAGGGCACAGCTACATCGGTCCTGTGCACATCCTGCTCGCCCTCATCCGCGAGGGTGAGGGGGTTGCGGTCCAATTGCTGACCAAGCTCGATGTCGACCCGACCCGCCTCCGGCTAAAAGCCATGGAGCTGCTCTCGAACCGAGTATCCAAAGAGGCCTCGGTCGAGCTCGAACACATGACTGAGACAACCGAGGCCGAGATTCCGCTGGAGCCTGCCGACGTGGCCCTCATTCGGGACGCGAAGGGCATCGGGTTTGCCCTTACTCCGAACGTTGCGGCGTACGCCCGATTCAGCAGCGTCGTCGAGGTCATGGTCAAGTACCAGGACGGCGATGTCACTCGTACCTTCGAGTGGCGCCTGCCTGAATCGGAGGCAGATTCGGCGCCCGCCGACGACCCGATGGACGTCAACGATCCGTGAGTTCTCTCCGAGGGGCGCGCTGCTACAGCGCGTCCCTCGGTCTCATCCAAAGTGTTAAAAACTCCGTATCTGCAGATATTCAACAGTCCTGTTTATGCTATAATACGTCTAGTAATGATTCTGTTAGATAGGGTTACCAAATCATACGGCAAGGACACGGCACCGGCGTTAAGTCGCCTGAGCCTTTTTGTCGAGCCGCGCGAATTCGTGATTATTGTCGGTGCCAGTGGCGCCGGCAAATCAACTCTTTTGAAACTCTTAACGAGGGAAGAGAAGCCAACCAGCGGCAAAATTGTCGTCGGCGGCATCGACTACGATACTCTTAAAGACTCGCAAATCCCGATGCTGCGTCGCAAAATTGGCGTGGTTTTCCAAGATTTTAAACTTCTGCCGCAACGAACTGTGTTCGAAAACATCGCTTTCGCTCTAGAAATTGCTGGCATGACTGGCCGCGAGATTAAAAATACCGTGCCAAAAGTCATCGATCTGGTTGGCCTCACAGGTAAAGAAAAACAGTTCCCACATCAACTTTCGGGTGGTGAGCGCCAGCGCGTGGCGATTGCTCGTGCGGTTGTCCGTCAGCCAAAAATTCTGATTGCCGACGAGCCGACTGGTAACCTCGACCCGAAACATAGCTGGGACATTGTCCGATTACTCGAAAAGATTAATAAGTATGGCACGACCGTTGTTCTGACGACGCACAACGCCGATATCGTTAATAAATTGAAGCGTCGCGTGATCACGATCGAAGGTGGTAAGATCACCGGGGATCAGGCTGAAGGAAGCTACCGACAATAATGGGGATTAAATGATGCCGAAGGGCAAGAAAAAACTCGACTCAAAGTCGTACGCGCAACAAAAACGCACCCGTCGCAAGTGGGTGACATTTATGCGTATGCTTCGTTATGGGGTCAATAACTTTAGCCGTAACGCGTGGCTGACGGTTGCCGCCACAGCTGTGATGACGATTACTTTGTTCATCATCTTTACAAGTGTGGTTTCGCGCAATATTTTGATCGACACCCTTTCGAACGTGCGTAACACAGTCCAGATGTCGATTTACTTAAAGACGGAAACGAGCACCGATGACGCCCAAAAAGTGAACAGTGATGTCCAAAAATTGCCATCCGTCATCACCACGACCGTCGTATCACCGGCCGATGCTCGGACTAAGTTTATCGCCGACAACAAGGACAGCGTTGACTCGCTCGATGCGATTAAAGAAGCCTCGAACCTCTTCCCATGGACGATCAATATTAAAGTCAAAGACATTAACAATACGAGCCAGCTGTCGAACTATATCGCGACCAATGATTTCGTAAAATCTCGACTAGATCCGAGCCATCCGCCATCATTTGCCGGCACCAAACGCACGGTGATTGAAAACATCGGTGGGGCCGCTGACTTTGCCCAAAAACTGGGAATTGGCGCCAGCGCGGTCTTTGTAATTGTCTCGATGTTGATCATCTTTAACACGATTCGTATGGCCATCTTTAACCGCCGCGAAGAGATCCAAATGATGAAATTAATTGGTGCCGAACGCTCATTTATTCGTGGTCCATTCCTCGTCGAGGCAATTGTGTATGGCTTCTTCGGAGCTGTTATCGCCAGTGGGCTAGGGTATGGGGCATTATTCTTAGCTGGTCCAACGCTGGCAAGTTACTTCAACGTACAGCCAACAATCGATGCACTCGTCCTCTATGCCGGCTTTATTACCCTTGGCATGATCATCATTGGTGCCATCATTGGCGTCATTTCGTCACTCCTCGCGACCCGTCGTTACTTAAAGCTGTAAGCCGACCCCTGGCTTGACTAAGGATAGCGCTTATGCTAAAGTTAATAGAGTTATGATACTGCGATCCACCACACCAGTTTCAAAGTCTCGCGTCTCTGTTATTGCAAAAAGGGCAGGGCTCATCCTTATTGCACTCGTTATCACTCTTGCCGGTCTTCGTTTTGCGACGAATAACGCCTCGGCTGACCAGTACGACGACAAGATTAGTGCGCTTCAGGCTGACATGGCTCAGTACCAACAGCAAGCTGACATTCTAAACAGTCAAGCCGTTTCGCTGCAAAATACCGTTGCTCAACTCGACAACCAACGTCAGGCTTTGCAGGCTCAAGTTGATCTCAACCAAGCTCAATATGACCAATTAACGGCCCAAATCGCTGATACCCAGGCAAAGATCAAGACGAATCAAGATGCCCTCGGCGCCACGATTGCCGATCTGTATGTTGACGGCAGTACGTCACCAATTGAACTCCTGGCGAGTAGCACGAATATTAGCGATTTCTTAAACAAGCAAGAATACCGCAGCTCAATTCGCGACCAACTCAGCAGCACAATTAAAACTGTTAAAGAGTTGAAAACGAAGCTTGACGCTCAGCAGGCTAGTGTTGCGAAAGTGTTAGCTGAACAAAAAACCGCACGCGACTCATTGGTTGCCAACGAAACCCAGCAACAGAACTTACTCAACCAGACCAATAACAGCGAAGCTAACTACCAAGCACTTATTAGAAACAATGCCGCCCAAATCGCCGAAGCGCGCGCCACTCAAGCGGCTATTAACGCCCGCATTCACAGTAGCGGTGGCTATGTATTGATTGACGCTGGTTCACTCTCGGCCTACCCATGGAATAGCTCAAACTGCCCGATGTCGTACTACTACTCAACCGGTGGTGCCGACGGTAACGGTGGCGATGGTCACGGCTACGGTTGCCGCCAATGTGCTAGTTACGTCGCCTGGAGAATTGCCAAAGAAACCGGCATCTACTACAGCTGGGGCAACGCCGTAAACTTTACTCAAAACGCTAAGAACGCTGGTTATGTTGAAGGCGCGCCATCAGCTGGCTCGATCGCCGTCATGGACCCAGCCACCGCTGGTGCCAGCGAAGGTCACGTTGCCTGGGTTGAGGCTGTCAGCGGCAACAAGGTTACTGTCAGCCAATATAACTATGATTATGGCCAGGGTTACGGCATGTACAGCGAGATGGTTCTCTCGGCCAGCGCCTTTGACCACTACGTCAAAATTAAATAGTTAAAAACCACAACCATTATTCGACGCACCCGCACCAGGGTGCGTTATAATAGGTAACAGTTTATTAAGAGTAGGGAGTCCGCATGGTCAGTCGCCGCCACATTCGTGCCGAGAAAAAAACGAGCAAGTTACCAAATAGTGTCAGAGTTATTATTTTTGTAGTAATCGTCGCCGGCGCGTACACGCTGGGTGTTTTCAATAATCAAGTCCTCGCCGCCGTGGCGCCGATTTTTGGTATCAAAAGCTATGCCGGGACTCTCGACACCAGCTCGCTGCAGTCGACCTACCAAGCACTGAAGGCAAACTTTGCCGGCACACTCGATGACCAAAAGTTGATCGATGCTGCGAATAAGGGGTTGGTGAGCGCCGCTGGCGACCAGTACACCGTCTATATGACGAGATCAGAGTACGCCGATTTTAATAATAGTCTGACCGGTAACATTGGTGGTGGCATTGGTGTTGAACTGGGAACCCGTAATGACGTTCCAACGATTGTACGGGTCCTGGCTAACAATCCAGCTGGCGCTGCCGGAGTGATGGTTGGCGACGTTGTGACGGCGCTCAACGGCCAAAGTACCAGCGGCCAAACGCTAGCCCAGGTGGTAGCGGGCGTTCGCGGGGAAGTCGGGACGACTCTCAAACTCACAGTTACGAGAGCTGGCGAGACGAAAGAGTTTACCATCACGCGCGCGCAGGTAGACAACCCGAGTGTCTATAGCAGTGTGTCAGATGGCATCGGTATCATGACAATCACGAGTTTTGATGATCAAACAGGTGACTTGGCGCGCCAGGCGGCTCAACAATTTAAGAGCCAGAACGTAAAGGGAGTTATCCTTGATCTTCGCGATAATGGTGGCGGCTATATCACTGCCGCCCAGGATGTAGCTGGGCTATGGCTCGACAATCAAGTCGTCGTGACCGAGAAAAATAACAATACGATCCTTGATCAACTACGGACTGGCTCTGATCCAATCCTGGCTGGCATTCCAACGGTCGTGTTGGTCAATGGCAGTAGCGCCAGCGCCAGTGAGATCGTCTCTGGGGCGCTCCACGACGATAAAGCGGCCACACTCATCGGCGAGAAGACATTCGGCAAGGGGAGCGTTCAGAAGCTCATTAGCCTACCGGAAGGCGCTGAACTCAAGGTCACAGTCGCCAAGTGGTATACACCTGGGGGCACCAACGTATCTGGCAATGGCATTACACCCGACAAAGTCGTCAGTATTTCTCAAGATGATCTCAATGCCGGTCGTGACCCGCAACTCGACGCAGCCAAAGCGCAGCTCGGTAACTAACGCACGAGATGCTTGTGCTTTCCGCTACCACCGTAGTACAATAATGCCATATGGACGCAAAGAAAAAGATCCTGCTCGTTGAAGATGATGAAGCGCTCGCGGCTGTCTACAAATCTCGACTTGATATTGAAGGCTTCGAAACCAAAGAAGTAAATAACGGTGAAGACGCCCTGTCTGCCGCTATGGATTTCAAGCCCGACTTGATTTTGCTTGATGCCATGATGCCAAAGATTAGCGGCTTTGACGTCCTCGACATTCTGCGCAATACTCCCGAGACGAAAGAAGTCCGCGTGATTATGCTGACCGCGCTCAGCCAGCCAAAAGACAAAGAACGTGCCGAATCCCTCGGGGTAAATGATTACTTGGTTAAATCCCAAGTCGTTATTGGCGACGTCATTGAACGTGTAAAATTCCACCTCGGCATGCTCGAGGAAAAACCAAAAGTATAAAGGAGAAAATATGAGTGGCGAAATCCCAACGACAGATCCAGGAGTAAGTGAAGCGGCCGATGCGGCTGCAAAGATAATTGAAACGCCAATAAAATTTGGTGATGTAATCCCACTTGAGAGCGGTAGTGATGCAGAGAAGCTTGCCGCGCACAATCTTGCTCAGAACCAGGCAGAAATGGCACGTATGACGCCTCCAATGCCAGGCGGCGTTGAAGCTGGGGCACCAGCACCAGAGGCTACTTCTGCAACGCCCAACGTTGTAGTTGGTCCGCCACCTACTGCCACAGTCGAACAGCAAGCTGCGGCCCTAGCAGAAATGCCACATTTTGATGCACCAGCTCCGAAGCCAGAGGTTCCGGTGGAGTATCCGCCCGTCGACGAAAATGCGAGGAAACTTACAATTATTGACCCCAAGCAATAGGCTGAACTAAAAGTCGTGCACAAAAAATAACCTCCCGTTCGGGAGGTTATTTAATCCGTAAGCTTGTGTTAGACGCTCTGAACGCTAACTTGCGTACGAGCGGTAGTTTTGCCCGTAAAGCGAGTCTTTTTGATAACAGAGAAGCTGACAACGCCGTCGATAGCAGCGTGAATAGTGTAGTCACGGCTCAGGAAAGTGCCAGGACCAGCGACCTTTGTGCTACCGGTTTGACGAACAATAACTTCGCCGGTATTCACTTTTTGGCCACCAAAGCGTTTCACACCGAGTCGTTGACCGGCGTTATTGTGGATGTTTTTACTTGAACCACCTGCTTTAACGTGTGACATATTGCTTCCTTAATTTATAAACTCAATCTGTTCGATTTTACAGGAAAAAGCCCCCAGCGTCAAGAGGTGAGGGGCCGTATTTTCAACTCATAAGAACTGAACTAGTTAAGAACCGTATGCTACAATTTAGGATAAGCGCTCGTAAAGATGCGCCCTGACAATTCGGCAACCCAACCTAACCCTTCTTAATTTGGAAGATATGGTTGCAAAAACGCGTAAACGATACTGATCCCGTCGGTAGGTTCGTTTACGCGTCATGTAGGGAAACTTGCATGGGGCCCTTAAAAAAGGTCCGCCTAGCGGCGGGTTTTGTGTATCTGTCGCTAGGCTTCTAAGACGTAAATAGAGGAGGCTACGATGCGATTACAAAAGCGACAATTCAAGCAGATTTTATTATTCGTAGTCGCCCTAATGTTGATGTGCGCCTTGGTCGTCGAAGCCTACGTTGCGATCGATCGACAAGCCCACTACTCGGTTAAGCCTTAGTTAAAACGAGGATTTCGCGCGCCACGACTTGGTCGGGACGGTAATAGAGTAGTTGGTCGGGCCGAACGTTGGCAAATTCAACGGTGTCATACCCGAGTTTGTCGAGTTGTCCTATCAGGGGTAGGTGAGTGAAATTATCGCCGGTGTCTTTCCAGGCAGGAACTGCGAGAACGACTGGTGTACCTGACTTGATTTGAGTACCCAAATTCTTTAAGAATTCACTGATAATATGGTTACAGTTGCCACGAACCTCGACTAGTTTAGCGCTAGAGGGCGGGGCGCTAAATGGTTGGCCGAGATAGGTCTCGCTGACGACCGCGTCTACCACGTCGGCTGCTTCAACCCACTTGAAAGTGGTCGCATCACCTTCGCGTACTGTAAGGATTGTTCCATCAACGTGAAAGTTGTCTTGCAACCACTTGAGGTTTTGGAGGGTATAGTCGATCATTTTGGGGTTTAAGTCTGAGCCAAACACCATGTAGTCCATAAGGAGTGCTTCTTGCAGGATGACGCCCGTGCCGCAGAACGGGTCAAGGACAGCTACTTTGTTGGGGTTGGTAGATTGGTCGCCAAGCGCTAAGTTCACCATGATCTGCGCCAACTTCGGTGGCAACATACCTACAAAGGCATCGCGTTTTGGACGGCCTTGGTCGCGGGCAGCCAGGGCGGTGATGTTCTGAGAACCAGTACTTTCGGCGACAATGATACCTTTGGCGCCGCGGACGACGATCAGCTCAACTTTATTGTCGGCTAGGCCGAGTTTGTTATGGTGCGAGGTTGCCGTAGAAAGAGCAGCCTCTTGGTTGGGGATCAGGCGCAGGCTCGCGGTTGAGCCTTTTAGCTTGTTTTTCAGAATCAAGCCAGTTTTTTGAATGTCACGGACGTCGACATTGCCAAAGCCGTAGGCGCTAATGCCAAGGGTGATTTTGCCTTCGTAGCCAGCCCAAGCTTTCGAGTAATGTTGAACAATTTCCATACTCGCACGGCGCCAATCACCGAGGTTAATTTCGCTAATGACGCGGCCGGCCTTTTGGGTGCCACCGAGGCGCTGGACCTCGATATGGTCGGTTTTAACAAGTGCCGAACCTTCGGAGAACCAGCGCACATCGTCATAGACGCGTTCGAGTTCAGCGATAGAAATTGCCGGTTGGCGACCAAGGATGGCGATGTACATGCCTTTATTATACCTGATGCTATAATGATGGCAGTATGCCGAGAAAATTATCAGCTAGGGCTTGGCTCACGATTCTCACAGTTGTACTACTTGTGGTGGTAGTCTTCTTTACGCGTCACGAAGTCTACAAGGCATGGCTGTTGCTCGACAAGCTGAATCTATGGATTTTGGCATTGATCGTACCAGTTCAGCTGTTTAGCTACTACTGTACGGGTGGCATGATTTTCACGTACCTACGTTCAAAGGGGAACTTGAAGGACATGTCACATGCCCAGATGACACGCACGGCTTTAGAGCTCAATTTCGTAAATCACATTTTGCCAAGCGGTGGTGCGGCCGGCTTCTCTTACCTCAGTTGGGTATTGGCGCGACACGGGGTGAGCGCGGGCCGCTCGACGACAGCACAGATTGTTCGCTTTGCGCTGACTTTTATTAGCTTTGTGTTAATTATGATCATCGCCATTATCTTTTTAATAATCGATCATCGGATTAGTCGGTTGATCATTATCTTGTGTGCCTTGCTGGTCGTGCTCTGTGTTGGCGGGACACTACTGGTCATCTACGTTCTGGGCAATAGCAAACGTTCCGGCCGGTTTGCCAATTGGGTAACGCGGACGGGTAATCGCATCGTGTCATTCGTGACGCGAGGTCGCAAGCCGGAGGTATTTAAGGCCGAAAAAATTAAAACGTTCTTCCGCCAAATCCATCAGGATATTCAAGCAATTCGTGATGACAAACGCATTCTGCGCAAGCCATTTATCTGGGCAATCTTAGCAAATGTATCTGACGTAGCCCTCATTTGGATTGCGTTCTGGTCGCTCGGTACGATGGTTAACCCGGCGGTACTATTTGTGGCATTTGGTGTTTCCTCAATCGCGAGTGTGATCTCGGTTGCGCCAGGCGGCGCCGGTGTCTACGAGGCTATCATGATCACGTTCTTGGCGTCGAGTAATGTGCCGGCTGATGTGGCAATTGCCGGTACGTTGATTGCGCGCGTTACGCTGGTTCTGGGCACGATTCTCTTTGGCTACATCTTCTATCAGCTAACGGTGATCAAATATGGAAAAGCTACTCCTCAGCGTCAGTGATTTCGTTGCGCTGACTAACCAGACGCTCGAATATGCCTATCCAAACGTCGCCATCGAAGGTGAGGTGGCTGAATTTAAAGTCAGTCAGGGTAAGTGGGTCTACTTTAAGTTAAAAGACGATGAATCCGTCATCGACTGTTTTATGACACTGTGGCAGCTGCGCGTCCCAATTGAAGATGGTATGAAAGTCGTTGTTCAAGGTTCACCAAAGCTGACTAAATGGGGCCGCTTTAGCTTAACAATTAAAGCAATTCGTCCCAGTGGCGAGGGTGCGATTAAAAAAAGTTTTGAAATCTTGCGCGCTAAACTCGACGCCGAAGGGTTGTTCGCACAGGAGCGAAAACGTCAGTTACCACGCGTGCCGCAGCATATTGCTGTTATCAGCAGCACCGAGGCGGCTGGCTATGCCGACTTTATCAAAATCTTAAATGACCGCTGGGGCGGATTGAAAGTTGACGTGGCGCACGTTCAAGTTCAGGGTGACGCAGCGCCAGATCAAATGATCCGAGCGCTCAAGTACATCAATGAACGCGACGAACTGCCGGAGGTGGTTGTGATTATTCGTGGTGGCGGTAGTGCGGACGATCTGGCGGCCTTTAATGACGAGCAACTAGTTCGCGCCATTGCCGCTAGCCGGGTACCAACGTTAGTTGGAGTCGGACACGAAGTCGACGAATCATTAGCGGATCTCGTGGCCGACGTTCGCGCTGCCACGCCGAGCAACGCCGCGCAACTCTTGGTACCGGATAAGCGCGATATTATTCGCAGTGTCCAGGCGCAGGTTGGTTCGTTATTACCATTGCTGGCTCGAACAGTCGACCAAACCACTGATGAGGTGCGCAGTCAGCTTGAATTGGCGCTGGAACGAGTCAACAAACGCATTGAGACATACGAGGATATCCTCAACGCGCGTCGATCCGTTCTGTCTCAACTCAACCCGAAAACGGTGTTGGAGCGGGGCTATGCCTTAATTCGTGGTGCCCAAAAAGTCGGTAGCCGCATTGAGGTTGAGACCAGCCGCGCTATACTAAAAGCAGAGGTAGTAGATGTCAGTAAAAAATAAAACAATTCAAGAGAAAATGGACGAGCTGAGCAGCTTGATTGCTTGGTTTGATAGTGATGAATTTTCATTAGAAGAGGCGATTGATCGATTCAAAGTCGCAGAGACTTTGGCGGCCGATATTGAAAAAGAGCTTTCCTCATTCAAAAACGACATCACCGTCTTGAAACAGAAATTTGATAGCGAGGTCTAAGTGATTTTCTTCGGGATTATCGCGGTCATTGTCGTGATTTTTTTCGGTGCGGTCGTCTTCATTGGTGCACCCTATGTGCCGAGCCAGCGAAAATACGTGAAGAGAGCTTTCGAGTCGCTCTATAAAGTAGGTCCGAAAGACATCTTGGTGGACGTGGGCAGTGGTGATGGCGTGGTGTTGCGCATCGCGGCTGCATACGGGGCAAAAGCAATTGGCTATGAGATTAATCCGTTCCTGGTGTTACTCTCGCGCCTGCTGGCGGGTCGCAACCAGAACGTCAAAACGCATTGGGCAAATTTTTGGCAGGTAGAATTACCGGCTGATACAACCGTCGTCTATGCTTTTGCGGTTAGTCGAGATGGTCGCAAGCTAGCCAGAAAGATGCAGCGCGAAGCCAACCGCCTTAACAAGGGGCTGGTCTTGCTGTGCCATGGCAGCCCGCTTGATCTTAAACCGACTCAAACGTTCGACGCCTACTATCGCTATCAGTTCAATCCTTTACACCCTGATAAAGCACAAGTATAATGACGGATATGAACCCGATGTCTCCCCAAAGCAATATGACGAGAAAATGGCTGATGCTTTCAGTAGTATTTATTATCACGACAATCGTTTTTGGCGGGGTCATGACATGGGCGCTCCTCAATTATTTCTCTGAGAAGACGACAGTTGATACACAAGTTGCGACTGCCGTATCAGATGCCAAGAAAATTCAGGCTGATGCCGATACGGCCAAGTTCAACGAACGCGACAAACAGCCAAATCGTCAGTTTGTTGGGCCGGATGATTACGGCACACTGACGTTTAACTATCCGAAGACGTGGAGCGTGTACGTGAGTAACAATGGTGCCACCGGGGGGACCTACCAGGCTTACTTGAACCCCGTATCTGTCCCAGCAGTAACTTCAACTGCTCAATACGCTTTGCGCGTCACGATTCAGACCAAAGATTATGATCAAGTTATCAGCGGCTACACTTCACTTGTAAAAAGCGGCGCGCTGCAATCGAGTGCCGTCAAGTCTGGCAGCCAAACTGGAACGCGCCTGGACGGCAGCTTTACCAAAGACCTGCGCGGGGCGGCGGTAATCTTTAAAATTCGCGATAAAACGGCGATCGTACAAACGGATGCCAACACTTTTATTCCTGATTTCAACGCGCTTGTCTCGACTCTGACATTCAACGTCTAAATCATTACGCTCATCTTTGTCATAGCTTTGGCCTGAATGCTACACTGAGTGTATGAGTGTGAGCGAGGGGAAGCACGGGGAAAATCAGGACGATCTATTACATTTTGATGTATCGTCGCTAACGGCTGCGGCCCATGAGTTAAAAGCGCCGCTGGCCTTGGTCCGTCAATTGGCGCTCCGACTAGAAGATGCGCGCATCTCTAAGGGTGAGCGCCAGCGCTTACTTGAACAAATTACTTTAACGAGTGAACGGGCATTGCGTCTGACCAGCGACTTAACCAAAGCCGCCCGATTAGAAGATGCGCTGTTTGAACTCGAACCAATCAACCCCGAGCAAATTTGTCGCGATATTGTGGCCGAATTGGGGCCGCTATTCGAGGCACATGAGCGCGAGTTGTCCGTCACTCACAGATCTCATCCGTTATTATTGGTGGCCAATCGTGATCTACTGCGCCGCATCTTGATGAACTTTAGTGACAATGCCCTGCACTACAGCGAGCCGGGGACGGTGGTCCATTTGCAAATCCAGGCATTGCGCCGCGGCGGGTTGATTCGAGTTGGCGTGCGCGATTACGGCCCGGCGCTTTCCAGCGACATGTGGCGGACGCTGCAAAAGAAACTCGCCAAAGCACCACAAGCCATTCATTCACGACCGCAGAGTAGTGGCCTTGGCCTTTATATCGCCAGCCAATTTGCCGAGGCTATGAATGGCCGCATTGGGGCGACGCGCCACCGTGACGGCGCCACCTTTTATGTCGAACTGCAGGCCTCACAGCAGCTGAGTTTGCTATGAAAAAAGTAGGCACGGTCCTACTGGTTGAGGATGACCCGTGGTTGGCCGAACTAGAAGCTCGGACACTGCAGGATGCGGGCTACGAGGTAAAATTGTCACCGCATGCCCCGTCAGCAATTGTCGCGATTGATGATGTCTGGCCCGACGTTATCGTTCTTGACGTCCTGTTGACCGGTGGCACGGCGTTTACGCTACTGCATGAGCTGCAATCCTATGGTGACACGAGCCAAGTTCCGGTGATTCTTTGCACAAATATGGCCGAATCTCTGAGGTTAGAGGATCTGTCGCGCTACGGCGTAAAGCGCATTGTAGATAAAACAACAATGCAGCCTGACGATCTGGTTGCGGCCATCAGGAGCGTGCTGTGAAAACTCACCAAACTCGCGCAATTGTCCTTCGCCGCACCAACTACGGTGAAGCTGACCGCATCTTGCAATTACTCACCCCTGAAGGTCGCCGCAGCGTCATGGCCAAAGGCGTGCGCCGCCCAAAAAGTAAGCTGGCTGGCGGCATTGAATTATTTGCCATCAGTGATGTCGTCCTAGGAGAGGGAAAAGGTGATCTCGGTATTCTGACGTCTTCGCGACTGGTACATTTTTATCGTCACATCATCGAAGATTACGACCGTTTGCAATTCGGCTATTTTGCGGTCAAGGAAATTGCCCGCGCTAGCGAGACCGTCGACGAACCAGAGTGGTATGATGCATTGTCAGAGGTTTTCATGGCCCTGGATAACCAGACAATCGCCCTCGAGATGACTCAAGCTTGGTTCTACATGCATTATGCCGCGCTGCTCGGTCACGAACTCAATCTAGAATTTGATACTAATGGCGAAAAACTAGATTCTGCAAAAACCTATCGCTACGATGTCGGCGAGCAGGGACTGCGTGAATCGCCAGGCGGCGAAATCACGGCTGAGCACATTAAATTGCTGAGATTGATTGCGTCCAAATCCTTAAAAATCTTGGCGCAAATTGGGGGAGTTGAGGCGATTTTACCAGATTGTTTGCAGGTTGCTCGTTCGCACGCTGCTATTTAGAAATGGAGCGCCCCGCCTTTTGAGGGGCGGGGCAGAGTTCAGCTCCCGAACATGCGCTTGCCAAGGCGAATAGCCCATTTCGGCAACGCACGGACGAACCGGTAAAGGCCGTCACCCCCCAGCATGATGAGCCGAAGCTCATCGTAGCGCCGATCTTGGCCGGTTTTCCCAATCAGATTGAGAATATCGGCCTTCATGGCAAGACGCTCCTTGCGGGGCACAGCTCGTACGAGCCACATCATGTTGTCCAAGATGTAGTCGTAGTTGGGAGTCAGCGTCTTGCGCAGCTCCTTGTCGGCATCGCGCAGCGCCTTTTCGGCGTTAAAGCGACTACCGGCGACCAGCTCGACGCGGCCCATGAAGCCTGCGGTAACCCAGGCTTCTTCGTGCAAGCCGAGGATCTGCAGACCTTCGTGGCAACGCCGAAGCATGGCGTCAGCGTCTCGCAGTAGCTCGTCGCGCCGCAGGAGGTAGCGCCACCGCTGCGCGGCGTCGACGTAGGCCATGGCCAGGTCGCGCCGAACGCGCAGTTCGAGCGGGTAGTCATGGATGTGCATCGCCATCTTGATGGCGGCGTTCAACCGAGACTTGGCCTCCTCGAACTTTCCATCACGACTGAGCGCAACGCCCTCCATCTGGCGGGCCATGACCTGCTCGTTTGGCGTCGAGGCCAGTCCAAGCGCTTCGTTGAAAAGAATCGCCGAGCCAGCGAAGTCGCCGTCGCCCAGGAGGCCAGTGGCGTCTTGCATCTTCTGGTCAAACGGGGTAAGTGTTTCACTTTCTCGCATGATTTATGTCCGATCGGGTTGGTCTAGCGTTGGGGGGTTGGGTTGGTAAAGAACTGACGCATATTATATCAATTTATAGCCAAAAGTCAATCTACCACCAGAGACGTCTATGCTATAATGAGCGCAGATTATGAGTGAGCAGAACCTAAAAATGGAACAGATCGTCTCTCTGGCGAAACGCCGCGGTTTTATTTACCCAGGCTCGGATATTTACGGTGGTCTTAGTGGTACTTGGGACTACGGCCCCCTTGGTGTCACTCTCAAGCGCAATATCATGCAACTTTGGTGGAAAATGTTTGTCGAAGACCGCGATGATATGCACGGCATCGATGCAGCCATCCTTATGAATCAAAAAGTGTGGCAGGCAAGTGGGCACGTTGACACATTCACCGATCCATTGGTGGAGTGTTCAAACTGTCATGCCCGCTATCGTGCCGATAAGATCGACCTTGCGAAGTGTCCTAATTGTGGCCACGAACACACATTTGGCGAGCCACGACAATTTAATATGATGTTCAAGACTAATGTTGGCCCAGTCGATGATGAGTCAAGTGTCTCGTATCTTCGCCCGGAAACAGCACAGGGTATTTTCACGAACTACAAAAACGTCCTCGATAGTTTCTACCCAGATTTGCCATTCGGCCTGGCGCAACAGGGCAAAGCCTTCCGCAACGAAATTAGTCCGCGCGACTTCATTTTCCGAGCCCGGGAGTTTGAACAAATGGAGATTGAATACTTTGTTGATCCAGCGAAATGGGAAGAAGCATTTGAGCATTGGCGCCAGCAAGTTTGGAAATGGACACAAGCACTCGGTTTGCCTGACGATCAAGTTCACGAACTTGAGGTTGAAGAGAAAGACCGGGCCCACTATAGCAAGCGGACCATCGACTTTGAGTTTGATTTCCCAATCGGTAAGGAAGAACTTCTCGGCTTGGCATATCGCACTGATTTCGACCTCATGAATATCCAAAAGGCCACCGGTAAAAGCATGGAATACACCGTCAAGGGAACCGACACGAAATTTGTACCACACGTCATTGAACCGTCATTCGGTGTCGAACGGGCCATTATGGCCGTCCTCTCAACTGCCTACACTGAAGATGAGCAAAATGGCGAGAAGCGTACCTTCTTAAAACTCCCAGCTCATTTAGCCCCAGTAAAGTATGCCGTTTCGCCACTAGTGCGCAACAAGCCCGAGCTTGTCGACAAAGCCCGCGAAATTTACGCGACCCTGAAAGCAAAATATGGTGCGGTCATGTGGGATGATAACGCCAACATCGGCAAACGCTACCGTCGCCAAGACGAAATCGGGACGCCGTATTGTGTCGTGATTGACTTCCAGACGCTCGAAGACGGCACTGTCACCGTGCGCGATCGGGATACGACCGAACAAACGCGCAAAGCGGTAGAGGACATCTAAGATGAGGGGGTGGGTGGCTATGCGACGCGGTTTTACAATCGTTGAAGTCTTAATTGTGATTGTCGTTATCGCAATCTTGGCCACAATTGTGATTGTTGGTTATGGCGCAGTTATTGGCAATGCCAATGATGGCTCGGTCAAGAGCGACCTTCAAAAGATAGATGATGCCATGAAACAATATGCGCTCGACAATGGCGGCCTTTTCCCGAATACTGCCGGCGAGATGCAATCACTCAACCTGAAATTATCAGTTGGTGGCTACAACATAACGAATGAAGCGAACATCTATTTGTGTACGAGTATTGCTCAAACAACCTATGCACTTATCGCCATGTCGACCTCTGGTAGTCGTTTCATGGTGAAGAGTGAGTCGGGCATCTCACAATACACGGGCAGTGTTGTCTGGGACGCAAATAACGTGAATGGTGATGCGACCTGCAACGATATCGACCCGAGCTTCAACTGGTCAGGAGTTGCCGGCATTAACAATGGAAGCTGGTCAAGCTGGACTGGCACGCAGTCGAGCTATGACACAGTCGCAAATGCCGTCCTTGATCCTTCTGCAACTTCAACAAATAGTTATTCTGGAACCGGCGCAACAGGTACAACGGCAATTCTTAGCTCTGGTGGCATAGCGGGTAACACATTTGCGAGGCGAACGTTCTCGGCCTCTGGTACGGGCGGGGCGCATATGGGACGGTCTAGCACAAATACTCGCGTCAATGTGGCGGCCGGTACGACCTATATGGCGAGCGGTTACGTACGAGCGTCATCTACCCAGACTATCAACATTGCTATTAACTGGTACGACGGCAGCGGAGCGCTGATTAGTACGAGTAGTGGTCCATCGAGTAGTGTGGGGCAAAACTGGTCGCGACTGTATGTCTCGGATATTGCGCCGGCTGCAGCTGTGGCGGCAACCTTGACCTTTTACGCCACCACGTCTTGGAATATTAACGATTATGAAGATTTGGATGCAATCATGATGACGCCAAGCTCGACACTTTACGACTACGCCGACGGTGATAGCGTGGGCTGGACGTGGTCGGGAACTGCTGAAGCATCCTCTTCATCCGGCCCTGCATTGTAGTAGTTTTTCTCTAGAAAAAATAACGCCCAAGGTGCATACTAGGCCTATAAAATAAGGAGAATCTCATGGAAGTTCAACTTAACTGGCTCGCAATTGTGCTGGCTGCGCTCTCAACAATGGTTGTCGGTAGCATCTGGTATGGTCCGCTATTTGGTAAACTCTGGACGAAGCTTGCCAAGGTCAAAAAAGATCCTAACTTTGGCCCGCGAGAAATGACTATTATGTATGGCGGCGCCTTTCTAGGTTCTGCTATTACCGCAACAGTATTGGCTATTGCCGTCTACGTTGCGCATCAGTTCTTTGGCGGCAACAACGTATTAGTTGCCCTGAACACGGCGTTACTGCTCTGGGCTGGCTTTACCGCTGCGCGCATTCAAATGCACGACTCATTTGAGGGTCGCCGCAAAAAACTCACCATCCTGAGCGTCAGTCACGAATTAGTCACGATTGCTGTCATGGCACTCATTATTGGACTACTTCCTGCGTAATGAAAGCGGTGTGGAGAGGCGAGGTTGTCGCCGAAGCGCCCATTAGTGAGGTAATTCGGATCGAAGGCAACTGGTATTTCCCGCCCAAACGGCTTAACTGGATCTACTTTGAAGAAAGTGACCATCACACCACTTCTCCCTGGATAGGGGAGGCGAACTATTATGACGTCGTCGTGGACGGTGCACGTAATCTGTTCGCTGCCTGGTATTATGAGGAGCCAAAAAAAGCCGCAATTGAGCGGGTCAAACAAGATTTCTCGAATTATGTCGCTTTTTGGAACGGCATTGAAGTTGTTGAATAAAATTGGCTCATTGTAAGCACTTCTTAAGATTTTTGGACTATTCTTACTTTGTAAAAGGAGAATTTTTCAATGGCCGAAAGAGAAAATAACGAAGCAAGAACCGAAAAAGTCACTTCTAACAACAAGATGAAACCGAGCAGGTGGGTACCATGGGTAGTCATCGGTGCCGTCGTGCTGACTGCATTAATTGTGGTTGGTGCGCTCGTCGCCGGCAGAATGTTGCTAAACCGCTATAACAACTCAATGTTCGTAAGGGGTGGTACCAGCGTTGTTGTCCCACATCCGCGCTTTGGGGGTGAGCGTACGTTTAGCGTCAGTCAGAGCTCGTCAGATGGTCTGACCACCACGACAACCAATACGACTTACACGCAAACGCAGGGCGTTGTCACGCAGGTAAATAGCGATAACATCATCGTTGCCGGTGGCGGCAAGACGCAAACTATTAAGACCGACTCGTCAACGACATATGTTGGCGACACCAAGCCGGCCGTCAATGACACCGTAGTGGTTGTTGGCACCAAGAGTGGCGACACGATTACTGCCACGCAAATCGAAGTCTTTAACTCTTAAGCAAGAAGGCTGCAGTCTGCTACAATTATAGTCAATGATTACTTACTATACTGACGGCAGCTGCAGCCCCAACCCCGGTCCAGGCGGCTTTGCAGTCATCAAAGACATGCGACCGATTATCGGCGGGCACGAACTCAACTCGACCAACATTCGCATGGAAGGTCAGGCGCTCATCGCGGCCATGAAAGACGCGAACGGTGAGGAGTGCCAGATCTACACCGACAGCGAGTTTTGGATTAATGTCATCACAAAATGGGCGCCCGGCTGGCACGAAAAGAATTGGAAGAAAAAGGGCGGTGAAATTAAGAATTTAGAAATTGTGAAGGAAGCCTACGAGCTTTATCAGAACTCCGAAGCCGTTCTGACCTGGGTTCGCGGTCACGAAGGTGATCCTGGCAATGAGATGGCTGACGAGTGGGCGAATTACTCCCGCACCAAGCGCCTGAGCGGCCCGATCGACCCCGACCTCGTCTAATCTTGTCAGATGCTCATTTTAAGTATATAATTCTGCCTACCTTGTCCACCTGAACGGAAGGTAGCACCTTGAGTGAGTCACCGCGTCACGATCCGGCATCGAAGCCAGATCCAGTGAGCACGACAATGCTGGTTGGCAGTTTGGCACTGGCGCTCTTCGGGGCGCTCTGGCACTTTCTGTCACCCCGCATCAAGGCCGGCCGCAAAAAGCCGACCACCCGCAGCAAGTCCCTGTAGCAACCGACTAAAAGGAGTGTGATGAACTGGTGTATCAGTTACCAGAACGCATCATAGCCGCCACAACCATCTACGCCCGGTACGATCTGTACGTGTACCCGGCCGACAGGCGCCACCCAGGAGGGCCGATCACGGTGGATGATCTCGATGCGTTCATCGTCGACATCACCAACGAGAACAATCGAACAAGGAGTTACCTAATGTGGAGTGATTGGGTGCTGATCGACCGTAGTATTGAAGAGGCCAGGTCACCGATGGGCCCCCACATTCAGTACTTCAGCGTCACCCTGACCTTCATTCGGCATCAGTACGAAGGTTCAAGCCGTGCCGGCTTGGATCGGCTGCTGGCTCTGATCGAGGGGGCGTTGTGGGGTCGGTTCGGTATCAAGCTAGGCGATGATGGCAACCCGAACCTCAACACCCGGCGGGACCGGCTACCAACCCGTTCCTGAAGTAGAAGCAGTCGCCCCAGCGCGACACCGCTCCTTCGGGAGCGGGCTTTTTCTTTTACACAACAATCTCTTAATCCAAGTCCGCTATAATAGAGAGAATGAATCAGGGGTTAGCACTCGAGATAATGCTCTCGGGAGAAAGTGTGCTTTTAACTGGCCCAGCCGGGGCTGGTAAGACTTTTGTACTCAATCAATTTGTAAAACTTTCTAAACATGCGGGCAAACATGTTTCGGTTACAGCTACGACCGGGCTAGCGGCGACACACCTCGGTGGTACGACCATCCACTCCTGGGCGGGGATAGGTGTTCACGATAGCATCGAACCTGGTTTCGCCGAGCACATCTCGAACACTCGCAAGGAAATCATTGAGAAAACCGATGTTTTGATCATTGACGAGATCAGTATGCTGCACGATTTCCGCCTCGATATGGTGGATGAAGTGTGTCGCTTGGTTCGTAAAGTCGACGAGCCATTCGGCGGCATTCAAATCATTATGAGTGGCGATTTTTTCCAATTACCGCCGATTAACAGAGGTGACTCGCGAGCTGGTGGCTTTGTCGTGAACTCAAAAGTCTGGCAGGAACTCGACCCAGTCATTTGTTATCTTAGCGAGCAACATCGCCAGGACGATGAAGAGCTATTGGAAATCCTCAACGCTATTCGCGCCGGCGATGTCCGCCGTCACCACGCTGAAAAACTGCTGCAGCGGGCCGAGGAATTCCCGGATGATCTCGAAGAAATGACGGAACTTCACACGGTCAACATCGATGTTGATAAACTGAACGCCGCCAAGCTCGAACAGCTAGAAGGTGACGAGATTAGTTACGGCCAAACGACTACCGGCAGCGAGAGCTACGTCGAATCATTACAGAGGTCAGTACTGGCTCCGGCAGCACTCAAGCTTAAAAAAGGCGCGCTGGTCATGGCGGTCAAAAATAGCCCCGAACGCAAGTACGTTAACGGCAGTCTGGGTACCGTCATCGAGTTCGAGCCCTACACGGATTATCCAATTGTTGAGTTTAAAAACGGCAAAACCGTCTCGATGATTCCCGATACCTGGGAGCTGCGCGATGGCGATAAAAAGCGGGCCAGTATTACCCAAATTCCGCTGCGTTTGGCGTGGGCAATCACGGTCCATAAGTCGCAGGGCATGACGCTCGACGCCGCGCGCATAGACCTGCGAAAAGCCTTTGTTGAAGGCATGGGTTACGTCGCCCTCAGCCGAGTAAAAAATTTGCGCAACTTGTATTTAACGGGCATAAATCAGATGGCACTACGGGTGAGTGAAGACGCCCAAACGATCGACGATATCCTTCGGTCAAAAGCAGCTGCCGACGCCAAAAGATTTGCTGCCTTAGAGAAAAAAGCAGCCGATCGCGCCAAAGCCCCCGAACCAAAAGAAAAAGCCAAATCAGGCAATTGGTCAGACAAGATCGCCAAGATGCGCGAGACCTATCCGAATGCCTATCGACCGTGGGAAAAAGCCCAAGACGACCAGCTCAAACAAGCTTTTCAAAACGGCGAGTCAATCAAGAAATTAAGTAAGCTGTTAGGCCGCCACGAAGGCTCAATAAGGATGCGCCTACAAAAACACTTTGGTGAGGACGTAGTACAATAGATATATGACTGTTCGTAAAGACAGTGGTTTTGCAAAGCATTTTTTATGGGGCGCGGCCACATCAGCACATCAAGTAGAGGGCGGGAATCATAACCAGTGGACGGTGTGGGAGCTCGAGAACGCCAAGGCTAAAGCGGCCCAGGCTGATTATCATGTCCACGATTATCCCAATTGGGAGAACATGAAGGCCGAAGCGCGCTCGCCATACAATTACGTCTCTGACAAATTAGCCGATCACTATGGTCGCTATAAAGAAGACTTTGATCTTCTTCAAAAAATGAATCTCAACGCGTTTCGCTTTAGTATTGAGTGGTCGCGCATCGAACCTAAAGAGGGGACGTGGGATCCAGAAGCAATCGATCACTATAAACAGTACGTCGCCGAACTGAAAAAACGTGATATCGAACCGGTGATGACACTTTTTCACTTTACGCTGCCGACCTGGTTTACAGAGATGGGCGGCTTTGAAAAGCGGGGGAATGTGAAATATTTCACACGGTATGCTGAAAAGATCGTCAGCGAGATCGGCATCGACGTCCGTTACGTCATTACAATTAATGAACCCGACGAATATGCTCGTCACGGCTATTTGTGGCAGGAATGGCCACCGGCCGAGAGCAATCGCTTCAGGTGGTGGCTGGTCGTTAATAACTTAGCGCTCGCTCACAAGCGCGCCGCCAAGCTTATTCATGGGTTGAACCGCAAATACCGCGTCTCAATTACCAAGAATTCGCCCTACATTTACCCTGGTGATGATTCAATTATCAGCCGTTGGACGGCCGAGTGGCTGCAGTTCAAACGCGATGACTATATTATTAAGAAGTTTGTAAAAAGTTGCGACTTCTTAGGTCTCAATTACTATTTCACGGATCGGATCTACGGCACTCGTATTCACAATCCAGATCTTCAGCTCAACGATTTACATTGGGACATGCAGCCGGCCGATATCGAACTGGTCTTGGAGCGTCTGCATCTTAAATATAAATTGCCGATTCTGATTACCGAGAATGGGGTTGCTGACGCTGGTGATGAGTATCGCCAGTGGTGGATCAAGGAAACAATTGTCGCTATGCAAAAAGCCATGAAGCGAGAAGTTCAGTTGATCGGCTATCTGCATTGGAGTTTACTCGACAACTTTGAGTGGGCCTTTGGTAAATGGCCGCGCTTTGGTCTGGCGGCTGTCGATTACAAGACCGGCAAGCGCACGCTGCGCTCTAGCGCCGTCTGGTTCAGTGGGGTTGTCAAGAAACTACGTGGCCTGTAAAGTGAAGATATGGTAAAGAAAAAGACAACAAAAACATCTAAAAAATTTCCACTTATGCGCAATGCTCCGACCGAGGATTTCAAGACAGCCGTCATCCTGGTATCGGTGACGCTCAACCTGGCATTCTTTATCGGCTGGCTAGCACTCCACATTACGACCCAGTACGACGCCCAGGTCTACAATATTCTTTTCACGCGCTAGACGTCGGATAGAAGCAAAAAATACCACGCTTTTTTACCGAAGGGTGGTATTTTCTTACCCCTGTGGGCTAGGGGAGTTGTCCGCAGTTCTGTGGATAAGTAGGACAGCATCCTAACATTATGTCAAAAATGGGGGTTGTAGTGGGTATTTGTGGGTAGTATAGTTAATCCAGTGGAAAAAAGAGCCCACTAAGACAAACACAATACATTAAAAATAACTTTACCAACCCTAGTAGCAGGTAACAAAAAGTGGCCAGTATAGATTATTTTGAACGAAGGCTTGACGATAAACGTCGATTGACGATTCCCGCCGAACTTCGGGCAGAATTCATCTCGGGAGTGGTTCTCACCCGTGGATTTGGTCGCTACCTACACTTATATCCTAGAAGTATCTGGGAAGGGGAAGTTGAACCCGCACTAAAAGCGAGTGGCAATATTCTCGATGAGAAGACCGCCGACGTCAACGTGCAGTTTCGACGAGGTAAAACCGAAGCCGAGCTCGACCAAAAACAAGGTCGGGTCACCATCGAGCAGCATCTCTTAGAGTATGCGGGCATTGATCGTGATATCGAGGCTACCCGGGCTGGGGCATATTGGCGGCTTTCCGCGCCAGATTCCTAAAGTTATATCCCGCAAAACTGTCGGTTCTTTAACAACTAAACAAGAAACACTCTCGAGATCAACTATCTGGTAGTGAGGCGTGGATTCTAGGAACACTCTAAACAGCCTAGCGCACCTTGCTCAACAAAAAACACACCTCCCAAAACTCCACCTCACATAAGTCTCTCAACAGAATTAGGTCAGGGTAGAAGCATCTTTTGCTACTCCCACTAGTGACCCAATTCGACTTAATAAAACAAACACACCTGCGAAAACAAACAGCCTCATTATCGGTTAGGTGATCTCGAAGTCCTCAAAGTGTATACTAGGGGACAATGAGTACAGTACATCCACCACAACATATTCCTGTGCTGCTAAATGCAACGCTAGCGCTACTGAATCCTCAGAAGGGCGAGTCTTATCTCGACCTGACTGCCGGATACGGTGGCCATGCCAGCGCCTTTTTAGCTAAAACGGGGAATTACAAGGGGAGTGTCCTGGTCGATCGCGATGACTATGCTATTGAGCATCTGTCATCCTACGAAGACCTGGGCGCGCGATTGATCCATACCGACTTTGTCACAGCTGCCCAGCGGCTGATCGAAGAAGGTAAGCGGTTCGATCTTATCCTGGTTGATTTGGGGGTGTCATCACCACAGCTTGATCAAGCTGGAAGAGGGTTTTCTTTTACAAATAGTGGTCCGCTGGATATGCGCATGGATCGTCGGCAATTACAAACTGCCAATGATCTAATAAATACGTCGACTGTCCGGCAACTGGAAATGATTATTCACGAATATGGGGAAGAGTCCGTCGGACAAGCCCGCCATATCACCGAGTTAATCGTCAAGAACCGACCATTTGCAAGTACCGAAGAACTCGCCGAGCTGATCAAAGCAAATCACCGTGGGAAATGGGGCAAAATCCATCCAGCCACGCGTACCTTTCAAGCGCTCCGCATTGCCGTCAACGACGAACTTGGGCAAATCAAGCAAGTATTACCACTGCTACCACAACTCTTAAATAAAGGGGGAAGGGTAGGGGTTATCAGCTTCCACAGCCTCGAGGATCGTCTCGTCAAAAGCTACTTTAAAGACCAATTCGAGTCCGGGTTTGAAGCCGAACTCGCATCGGTCAACAAGAAGCCGAGTCTAGGAGCCACCGAAGATGTTCACAATCCGCGTGCCAGGAGTGCAAAGCTTCGGGTCGCAGTGAAAAAATAAACAAATAGGAAAGGGGCAAAACACCATGCCGTTCCACATTCCTGTTCAGTACATGGACACGCCACAAATTGTGGCCGTTCACGTCAAGTAACAACCAAAAAGTTTCTACCCTGGGCGGTGCGCCTGGGGTAGAGACACCAAAAACATAAACAAGAAAATAAAAAACCACCATGTCCTATCAACAAAGTACTTATATTCCGAGTCGCCGCCAGCAAAACTGGTCTCGTAACCAAAACACGACTCGTTTCGCATCTTCCATCAAGTTAGGTCCCGTTGCCCACACCGTGCTCGTTGCGTTGATGATTACGGTGCTTGGCTTGATCTATTTGACCCAAGCGACTCGTGCCACCGGCTACGACTATCAGTCACAAAAAATCGATAGCCAGATCGCCGATCTTAACAGTCAAAAGACTGATTTACAGATCGAGAACGCTCGCTTGACCGCCCTTCAGACGGTGAAGAGTAGCACGGTTGCGAGTACACTCACCACCGCCAAAGACACGCAGTACGTGAACCAATAAGATGAAACTAGAACTGCTAAAAGGAAGTCGCTCGCGCATTTTAGCAGCCGTGATATTTATTATTATGGCTGTGTTTGTGGTGCGACTCTTTTATTTGCAGATCATTCAGCATAGCTACTATGTGGCGCTTGCCAAGAGTGAGCAAGAGAGCCGTTTTGACATTCCCGCCAGTCGCGGCCTAATTTACGCCAAGAGCGGCAATGACATTGCGCCGCTAGTCTTAAATGAGACCGTGTACACCGTGTTCGCCGACCCCGTGACAGTGACCGATAAGAGTAAAGTGGTCGACACCTTGCGCCAGATTGCCGGTGGTAATGTGCGCGACGGGTTTGATAAATTACTTGATAGAACCGATACTCGCTATCAGATTTTAGCGACCAAAGTGACCGGGGTGCAGGCCGATAAAATTAAGGCGGCAGGTCTCCACGGTATTGGGCTGCAAGCCGTGAGTCAACGCGTCTATCCCGAGGGAATGCTAGCCGCCCAAGTCCTGGGATTTGTCGATGCCGACGGCAAAGGTCAGTATGGCCTCGAAGGTGGGCAAAATGATGAGCTCAACGGGGTAGACGGCGTACTAAAGACCGTCACCGACGTCAGTTCGGTGCCGCTGACAATTGGTAATGACAATGTCAGTATTCCCGCTAAAAACGGCACCAACGAAGTGCTGAGCATTGATCGCAATATCCAGGCCCACGTTGAACAGGCGCTGCAGGATGGGCTAAACCGCACGGGTGCGAAAAAAGACAGCGTGCTGGTGATGGATCCAAACACTGGCCGCATCCTAGCGATGGCCAATTTACCAACCTATAACCCTGGTCAGTATAGCCAAGTGACTGATGTATCGCAGTTCAATAACGATACTATTTCGGCGCCGTATGAGCCAGGCTCTGACGTCAAAACTCTCACAATGGCAACAGGCATCGATAAGGGAGTGGTGAAGGCAACTGATACCTACAACAATACCGACCACATTCAAGTTGGCGATGTCACTATTAGTAATGCGACATTAGGCCACACAGGCAATATTACTTTTCAAACGGCTCTTAACTACTCTTTGAACACCGGCTTTGTTACCGTCGCGGAGCGCTTGGGTGACGGTACAAATATCACCAAGTCAGCCCGTGACATTATGTACGATTACTTTCACAACCACTTCGGGCTTGGCTCGTTAACTGGTATCGAATTAGCCAATGAATCGGCTGGCACGGTTATCTCGCCAGACGATGCCGACGGTAACGCCGTTCGTTACTCAAATATGGCCTTTGGACAGGGGCTGGATGCAACGATGCTACAGGTTTCGGCTGGCTTTAGCTCAGTCATTAACGGAGGTAACTATTACAAACCGACTGTTCTGGATGGTACGGTGGATGACTCGGGTGTCTATCACGCCCCGGCAGCGCCAAAACCAATCCGCACTGGAACGGTTTCACAGTCAACCGCCGATCAAATTCTTGAGATGACCCACACGGCGCGCCAGACCTCATTTCCGGGTAAAGACAAACCCGGTTACTACGTTGGCGGCAAGACGGGTACTTCACAGGTGATCGTCAATGGGCAATACAGCACAACGGAAACGGTTGGTACATACCTGGGCTATGGCGGCAGTGGTGGCGGCGACAAGCCACAGTATGTCATAATGGTGCAGGTATCGGGGCCAAACCAGATCCTCGGTGGCGCCCAAGACGCCATGCCGATTTTCACCGATATTTCAAACTGGATGCTCGACTACCTAAAGCTCCAACCGAAAGGATAATATGAACGTTGCAATTGATGTCTTAAACAGTGAACTTATTCAAACCTTTATACTGAGCGTCTCGGCCTTCTTGATTGCCATGTTCCTCACACCAATCTATACGTTTTTGGCGTATCGATTTAAGTTTTGGAAAAAGCAGCGTAAAACGAGCACAACGGGGGAGAACCTGACGGTCTTCACGAAGCTGCACGCTAATAAGTTCAAGCGCAACATTCCGACAATGGCTGGAGTGATCTTTGTGGTCGCCATTACAATTGTGACATTCTTCTTTAACCGTGATCGGGCCCAGACCTGGCTGCCACTGGCAGCACTGGCTGGCGGTGCGGTTGTTGGATTGATTGATGATGTCATTAACCTGCGCGGCGCTGGCACTGGGGTAGCGGGGCTGCGCTCAAGCTTTAAGTTCTTAATGATAACGGCGATTGGACTTTTTCTCGGCTGGTTCTTCTTTGCAAAACTCGGTGTCGATGCAGTACACATTCCATTTATTGGTGACTGGACACTCGGTTGGGTGATTGTACCTGTCTTTGCCTTTGTCGTCGTGGCTGCCGGGAATGCGGTCAACATTAGCGACGGGCTCGATGGTCTAGCGGGCGGATTGGTTGCGATTTCATTTGGTAGCTTTGGCGTAATCGCGTTGCTGCAAGGAACACCGTTGATTGCGGGATTCTGTTTCACTGTTGTGGGCGCCTTGCTGAGTTATCTTTGGTTTAATATTTATCCGGCCCGCTTCTTTATGGGAGATGTCGGTAGCTTTGCGCTCGGAACCTCATTGGGTGTCGTGGCGATGCTCACCAACACCTTATTTATCCTGCCAATTATCGGCTTTGTCTTTGTACTTGAGGCTGGCTCTAGCTTGCTGCAGATTTTTAGCAAGCGTGTCTTCCACCGCAAAATCTTTCTTTCGGCACCAATCCATCACCACCTCGAGGCTATCGGCTGGCCCGAAACCAAGGTCACGATGCGTTTTTGGGTCATTGCTGCGGTATGTTCGTTCACCGGAGTTATGATTGCACTTGCTGGAGGCAGCATCTAGCATGAAGCCGGGGTGGCGCGAGCGGGGCGAAGAGGTAACGAGGCGCCATCGACCTGATTACATGATCCTTTTATATACGGGGATTTTGATGCTACTCGGCTTGGTCGTGATTTACGCCATTGGCCCACAACGTGCCAACGTCCTCAATAACTCAATCGGCAGTAATTATTCTGATAGCTACTTCTTCATCAAGCAGGCGGTGAGTTTGGCGCTAGCCTTGGTCGCGTTTGGCGTTATGGCCTCGTTACCATATACCTTTATCACCAAGCACGGCATGAAAGTACTGGTTATTGGTTTAGCGGCCTGTGCGCTGTTGGCCATTGGTGGCCTGGCTCACCTCAGTATTGCGCCGTCGACTAATGGGGCAATACGCTGGTTTGATCTGGGAGTTTTCGGTAGCCTGCAACCAGCCGAAATCGTGAAGTTCGGATTGCTCTTATACTTGGCAATTTTCCTCGGTGCGCGGGTCAAGGAAGGGGCGGTCAATGACATCAAGAAGACATTGCTACCAGTTGGCGTCGTGCTGGGCATTTCGCTTCTTTTCATTGTCGTGATTCAAAAGGACCTCGGTACCGGTATTGCGATGACGCTCCTCGTGCTGACCATGCTATTTATTGCTGGACTCCACCGCAAGGTAGGACTCGTTCTTCTCGGGGTCGTGCTGGTGGCTGGAATTGTATTCGTGGTAAGTGCGCCGCATCGCCTCGATCGTATTGCCACATATCTACAAGGGGATAACACCTCTTCAACAGATGCCAGCGGCTATCAGATCCAACATGCAAAGATTGCCCTTGGTTCGGGTGGCCTGACAGGGGTCGGCATCGGGAACAGTGTCGAGGCAACCGGTTATCTGCCTGAAGCCATCAACGACTCCGTGTTTGCCGTCATGGGTGAGACCTTTGGGTTCATTGGCCTGGCGGCACTGCTAGCCGTACTGACAGCTCTTCTGCTGCGTCTGCTTAAGGTAATGGACCATCTGGTCGATATTCGACTCAAGCTCATTGTAGCCGGCGTGTTCGGCTGGTTTGGTGCTCATGTTATTCTTAATATAGCAGCGATGCTGGGTATCTTCCCACTAACGGGGATAACCTTGCCGCTACTCAGCTTTGGTGGCACCAGTATGATTTTCATCACGGCGGCCTTGGGGCTGGTGTTCCAACTATCACGATATACTATCCATTCATCACGAATAAAGGAGAGCGGACATGAGGATTCTGGCAGTCGGCGGCGGGTCGGGCGGACACGTTACGCCAGTCGTAGCGGTTCTTAAAGAAATTCGCGCCCAGCGACCACACGCCGAACTACGGTTTTGGTCTGATCGAACGTTTGCTTCGCAAGCTCGTGGTATGATGGCCGAGTTTGACCCTAATTTGCCAGTCCACACCATTATTGCCGGTAAGTTTCGTCGCTATCACCACCTCACAGTTATCGAGCAATTGCTCTGGCCCTCACTCGTTCTAAAGAATGTGCGTGACTTATTTCTAGTTGGCGCGGGTTTCATTCAAAGCCTTTTTAAGTTACTAGTATGGCGTCCCGACGTCGTATTCACTAAAGGGGGCTACGTCTGTTTACCAGTTGGTCTGGCGGCTCACGTTTTGCGTATCCCGCTCGTCATTCACGACTCGGATGCGCATCCCGGTCTGACGAACCGTGTGCTCTCGCGGTGGGCAACAAAGATTGCTACCGGTGCACCGCTGGAGTACTACTCTTATCCAGCTGATCGCTCGGCCTATGTCGGTATCCCAATCGGCGTCGAATTTCATCCGTATACATTGGCTGAACAGCGCATAGCCAAAAAAGAGTGGGGGATCGACCCTTCTCGACCTCTGTTTGTGGTGACCGGGGGTGGTTTGGGCGCAACACGTATTAATAATGCCGTTGCCGAGACTCTAAAATCTCTTTTGAAATTAGGCTCTGTGGTGCTGGTGGCTGGAGTAGGGCAGTATGATGAGATGCGCTCATTGTTGCCGCCTGACACGCATCATTTTCAGCTGTATCCATTTGTAAATAATATGCATAGTTTGCTGGCCGCGGCCGACATCGTCGTCACTCGAGCGGGTGCAACGACGATTCTGGAACTTGCTGCGCTGCAAAAGCCAACGATCCTCATACCAAACGGAAAATTGACTGGCGGCCACCAGTTAAAGAACGCGCTCGTGTACGAGGAAGCGAATGCTGTATCAGTCTTGAATGAAGAAGCTATGGTTGAAGAGCCACATCTCTTGGTCGATCAGATCAAGCAGCTGCTTGATGATCCAAAAGGCTCGGCCCAGATGGCCAAGCGGCTGGGTGAATTTGCTCGACCAAATGCCGCCAAGGATGTGGCGCGCATGATCCTGACCGCAAAGAAGTAGGTTATAATAAACCATAGCCATGATATTTTCTCGTAAAAAAAAGCGAAACGTCCCAACCCGGCGACTCTCTGTGAGCGAGCCGCGTGGTGGCCTGGAAGAAAGCGACCAGTGGCGTCGTAATCGTACGCTGAGCGGCGTTCATAAACATGTTGATCCAGCGGATTCGGCTCGGGCTAAAGCGCATGATTTGACGCGTCGCCGCCGCCGTGTGACGAGTATCCTTTTATTAGTGCTGGCCATTATCGTCGTGCTGACGCTTCTCATTACTCAATTAACGGCACGGGTTGTCATTGCTGGCTCGACCACAGCGTTGAATACCCCAATCGACACCGGACGGTATGAAAAAGTCATTAACGATTATCTCGGCATTCATCCAGCTGCCCGATTGCGGTTCTTACTTAACGAAAACGACTTGAGTGCTTATGCGACTGGCGTTGCGCCTGAAGTTGATCACATCGACCAGACGTCTGGCGGCAATGTCACCGACACTCGCTTTGCCATTACCTTTCGAAAACCAGTCGCTGGCTGGCAAATTAACGGCAACCAATACTACGTCGATGCCCAGGGTGTGGTCTTTCAAAAGAACTATTATGCAACGCCTGGCGTGCAGATTGTTGATGAGAGCGGTGTGTCGCCAGAGCAGGGAAGTACAGTGGCCAGCGCCCGTTTCTTGAGTTTTGTGGGTAGGGTAGTGGCGCTCTCGGCCCAGAGTGGGTTAGTGGTCACCCAGGCAATCTTGCCGAGCAACACGACGCGCGAATTAGAGATTAAATTGCTGAACACGCCCACGCTCGTGAAGCTATCGATAGACAGGGGAGCGGGGGAGCAGGTAGAGGATATGGCTCGAGCCTTGCACTACTTATCATCACAAGGTCAAACGCCATCATACGTTGACGTCCGCATTAGCGGCCGCGCTGCATACCAATAAGAGAGAGTACCCCCGCTCCCTCACTTTCTCTCACACGATGTTCTATTTTTGTTCCTATATTTGTTTTGTGCAGAAAAAACATATATAAAAACACAAACGCAATAAAGTCAAACAATGGGGCAGGGGCGGAGAAGGAGGCGCTAAAATCTTTTCACGACATATGACCAAACTTATGGCTCGGTGTGGATAACTATGGGTATAGCTATTGCGACATTAAATACAACACAGCCGTGGGATCTAGGTATGCATAGTATGACAGTCAGGGGCATACAGGCGCGCAGTAGACGCGTTACATATATGTAAATACACGCCAGTTAGCCATAAGCACTCCTCTATCGAGAGTGATAGGACGTATCAATAGTCATCTTATCTATATATACTTAATGTCGCAAAAGATATATTTGAGGACGTAAGAACTATATGCCTGCTATGATTGCTCGTGCATTCTATCCGCGCTTATATCCCAGCTTTTTGTTAATTTTTTTGTGTGCCTGCTTACTGCCCTACGTGTGTCGTTGTTTTTTCGTGGCCTGCGCCTGCCATGCACTAATCCTGCCCGCCAACTCGTTCTACTAAGTGTTCTATATTTGTTCGTGTTCTATTTTCCTAAAAACTTGTGGATAGCACGAGCGCGTTCTGGATGTAGGAATGTCTCAACTCGGCCTGACGTAGGGGAGCGACTTACCTGCCCTCTTGCCTTGATTTGGCGAGCGGCCCAATAAACATCGGATAGTTTTTCACCCGTATTGCGGGCAATCTCTTCCAGTGATTCATCCTCGGGTCTTGCAAGGGGTAGTGCGGTGACATAATCTCGGACTCTCCCCTGCTCTATCCGATCGAAGCTGCCTTTTACAACCCAGCCGCGCACATTCTGGTCTAGCCCAAGCTGTCGATGCTCGACAATGTCGAGGTCGCGCAATATGTGGCGAAAAGGTCCGAGCGCCATGCCTGGGGCAATGGCATCGCGGGCTTCAGGGGTGGGTATCTGTGAGCTCGGAATACTCATAGTGGTGCTGATCCTCTGTGGAGGATGGAGCATACGCTCAATATCTTCGAGGTTGGCGCGCTTGATTGATTTAGTGACTTTCTTATTGCTACCGATCATATCTAACACTTCAATATCAAGCCGCCCGATAACTCGTTCGAGTTTTGGTATATAAGTAGAGAGTCGTTTTGACGCCTCATTTAGCGAGATCATGTTTGGATGTTCACTTAGCGGCGCGAAGCCAGCGGCGGTGCGCAGGGCGCTGACACGGCCTTCAAAAGGCATCAAGAGCAGTTCGGTTTGACTCTCACCCAGCGCGTCTCTCAGGCCGCGGATTGATACTAGTTTTCCTTGCTGCCGGCATAGCTCAAGGTATACATCGACCGACTTTTCAGTGGTCTGCTCGGCAATGAGCCGAGTGCGCTCTTCGCGCTCGTGGAGGATCTGGATAATATCGATAATGCTGGCATCAAACTCAAAGGTTGCGTTCTCTAGATCTATCTGTGGCGAAGTGATGATATCCTCTAATTTCGGCTTCTTCTTTCTTCTAGGCTTCGTCTCGTCGTCTTCGCGCTCTTCTCTTGGTGCCGGGAAGCCATTAATAAGTCGGGCGACCATCTCAAGGCGAGCACTGTTTGCGACGTAGTCTAATACCAGCACCTCATCTTTATCGGCGGTTTTTCTGAGTCCACGCCCGAGCTGTTGTAAGAACACAATCTCTGATGCCGTAGAGCGTGCCATGACAATGACATCAACGTCCGGCACATCTATGCCTTCGTTCAGGATATCGACTGACGTGAGTGTGCCGGGTCGCGTCACGCGGAAGTCATCTAGTAGGTCTTGTCGATCTGATCGTGATGTCTCGGAATGTAGCGCCGTTGCGTTTGGTAAGAATTCGGCGTAAAGGTCTGCTTCTTGAATCGAGCGTGCATACAACAAGATCTTGGGGTCTTTAATGTGAGCAGTCCGCGTCTGAATATCCTCGGCGATTTCTGCAATGGTGGCTCGGTCTAGGCCAATAAGCTTTTCTTCACTTTCTTTATCGCCTCTGATCACTTTTACGGTCAAAGACGGCGCGATACCGATGTAGTGAGGGCGCGCCAAATAGCCCTCGGCGATTCCCTCAGGAAGGGACTTACGGAAGACTTCTTTGCCGAATATGTGACGTATGTTTCTGGTGTCGCGACGATCAGGCGTTGCCGTGATGCCTAGATTAAATTGTGGTTGAAAATGCTCAAGTGTGGGCTGATACGTTGGCGCAGTGGCGTGATGGGCCTCGTCAGTGAGGACATAGTCGAAGTGATCTCGCGGAAAGATTTCTCGCACTGGAACCCCGTCGATTTTACCCAAGTGCATCATTTGAAAACTTGCGAACATGAACGTCGCATTTAAGAGCGCCTCGATGGAGTCTTTAGGCTGCAAATAGCGAAAATCTAGCCCAGTTTCAGCCAGAGGCGTACGGAACCTATCCCAGGCTTGGTCGATAATCTCATTGCGGTGCGTGAGAAAAAGGAACCGACTATCCGAGTTCTGTTGCGCGTTGAGAAAGTTGTACACATCGAGTACAGCCACGGCCGTTTTGCCTAGCCCGGTCGCCATCGTGACGAGTCCTCTATCTACGCCCTTGTCTCGAAGATCCTGCAGAACGCCGAGGGCATCTAACTGGTACTGCCGAGGCTGGATACCGGGCAGCACTTCTCCCTCTTGATGATCTGGCAAAACTAGATTAGGCATGCTATCCCTACTCTATTAGACAGAGGTGGGTCATGCAAGCGTAAGGGTTACGCGGCTGGCGTGTCGCCGGCTGGCTTTTTGCGGCGTCGGGTTCGTTTTCGCTTTGGTTTAGCGGGCTCTTCACCTCCCTGTTCGGCTACTGGCGCAGCAATCACCTGCTCTACCGCTTTGGCGCCGGCGTCGATTGGCCACTTGATCGCCTGCGCTTGAGATTGAACTGGCTGCGATTGTTGCGGGCGCATGGCCTCGGGAACAGCGATAGCAGTCGAAATCTCCTGTTCTATTTCTGATCTAGGTCGACTATAGAGGCGACGGGTGTTTTCAACAATGCGACCGGTGTTATCAATCTGTTCAGGTGGCAGTGTCAAAGTAGTCGCACTAAAGGCCGGTGCTTTCTCGCCGTTGATCACCATGTTAATGATGAAGTGACGATTGTGCATCTGCAAAAGGTCTTGGGCTTCGAATTGTGGCTCGAACTGTTTGGCCAAGATTGGCGAGTCATCAGCCGAGACGCGGAAACAAATCATCGTGCCGACGTTACCGAAGACGGCGTCGCGGACAGTGTCGGTCATCTGAGAAATGTATTGGTTGGCAACGGTCAGGTTGAGACCATACTTACGGGCCTCAGACAGAATCGTCGCAAACGAATCGGTTGCAAAGTTCTGGAACTCGTCGACGTACAGGTAGAACGGACGGCGATCTTCAATGTTAGGAATATCGCTACGGCTCATAGCGGCCAGCTGAATCTTGGTCACCATGAAGGCACCTAGGATGGCGGCGTTGTCTTCGCCGATCAGGCCCTTCGAGAGGTTGACGATCAAGATCTTACCTTCGTCCATGATTTCGCGGATGTTAAAGGTCGACTGTGGTTGACCGATGATGTTACGGATGATTGGGTTGGCTGTGAAGGCTCCGACTTTGTTAAGGACCGGCGCAATCGCCTCTGATTGGAACTTGTCGTTCCAGCTGGCGAACTCAACGTTCCAGAATTGCAACACGACGGTGTCGGTACAATAAGTCAAAGTTTCTTTGCGGAACTTCTTGTCGGTCAGCATACGAGTAATGTCGAGCATGGTTGTCGATGGACGGTCCAGCAGTGCCAAGATCGTGTAACGCAGGATGTATTCCAAACGTGGTCCCCACGACTCGCCGAACATACGTTTCAAGACCCCGATGACCTCGGAGCTAATGTTGGTCTTTTGACTTGGGTTAGTGACCTCTAGCGGGTTGAAGCCTAGCGGGAAGGCCGTGTCGGCTGGGTTAAAGTAGACGACGTCTTTCATACGGCTGCCAGGAATAAAGCGCATGTTATCAACCGCAAAGTCACCGTGCGGGTCGATGATGGCATAACCGTGGCCGTGGAAGATGTCTGAGAGCGCAAAGAGCTCGAGAGTACCTGACTTACCAGCACCAGTCTGTCCGATGATGTAGACGTGGCGAGAACGGTCCGAGCGCAACATACCGAACTGGTGGTTGATGCCACGGAAGTTCGTCAGGCCAAAGGCCGAGATGTTCTCATCAACTGCTGGGTTGCCAGTGATGATTGGCAATTTAGCTGGCGGCTCAGCCGTCTTCGAAGAGGCCCAGACAATGTTTGGTGTTTCCACGTTGGTGTGCGGCAAGTGGAAGACGCTGGCCAGCTCTTCAATATTCAAAATGAAGCTGCCGCGGCCAAAGGCGCGTTGACGATATCGTGCGAGATCTTCTTTTCGGAAGCTGGCGCCAGTTACCTTGAAGCCATTCAGGTTGGTGCTGTTATATTGTTTGAACGTACCAACAATAGCCTGCATGCGCTGCTTGGCCGTCGTGGTGTTCTCACCCAAGTATGCCAAACGAATCTTAACTTGATAGCCTAGTTTTGCTGATTTCTTTTCTGCTTCAGCAATCCGCGTTTTATCGCGGTCAGATAACTCTTTTGGTTTAGACTCGCTGCCCTTACCCTCTTCAGGCGGTTTCCAGAGTGCTTCGAATAGACCAGCTAACCAGGCGAGACCACCGCCCTTGGACAAAGTTGCACCACCGCCGCTCTTCAAACTCTTAATCCAACTTTCCGAAGCCTTGTGCCAGTCATCAGCGATCGGCTTGACTAAAATCTGGATCCAAATCTCTTCACCAGTTGATTCGAGTTTCGCCAGTGTGCCGGTAATACCAGCCAGCGGGTCGACTTCGAAGTTCTGGAAGGTCTTGATCGGCAATGCTTCATTATCGGTCAGCGTAATTTCAGAGGTATACACAACGCTGTGATCGCGTTCGTGGGCAACGTAATCCTCTTCAGCATCGAGGATTTGAACAGTCGGATACTGCGAGTAGATCTGACTCTCCACGAAGCTGCGCAGGGTTTTAGGCACCCAGGCATAAAAACGAATCTGGCCATTAACTGAAGCGACCTCAAAACTGAGGTGTTCTTGCACCCCATTATTAGCTTTCAGTTCCGTCTTGTCGCGCAAAATTCCGTGCAAGCTAGCGAACAATTGTTCGGCAGCCAGCTCTTGCTTGTCATTCGTCTTTGGAATTTCGAGGATCAACAGATCACTTTCGACGTCCATGACAGCCTCAACCTTACGCCAATTGCGCCAGGTCAAAAATGCAAGGATCAGAACGATTGGCAACCAGACGTACCACTGTAGAAGGAAATTGATAATTAGGCCGATCGTACTCATAGTGTCTATGTTATTCTCTCACCTCTGAGGTGTTCTGGCAACGTCTCTGGGCAGACTTAGGCCTGATCGAGCGTATATGTTGCCTTGGCAACCCGCTTGAACTGAGATTTGCTCTGGAGGTTGAGCAGAATGGTGGTTTCTTTTACTTGGCGGCTCTTCAGCACGCGTTTGACGATTTCATCGCGGTGCAGTGGCTCTTTGGCGTCTTTTAATACCTTGGCAATGATGTCAGAGACGGTTCCCTTGCTGTAGCCCCAGTTGTCGAGGGCGTAGATGCCGCGGCCGATCAATACGAAGCGCTTGTCTTTGATAAGTTCGTTGTGAATGGCCTGGGTGGTCACATCCTTACGTTTGAACGAGCTGTCTTTAATAGCTTTGGCGATCTCAGAGAAATGCAGTGGCTTCTTGTTGTCCGAGAGGATCACGTAGATCTTGTCGCGGATGTTCTTTGGGTTGACGGTTGGCCATTTGGTAAGACCCCATGAATCTTTAAGATGAGCCAGTTGCTTGCTGAGGCTAGCCAGAGCAGCAACGTGTGAAGGGTGCTCGTAGCTGAGCTTGTCGTGTAGTTGAGTAAGCGTCATTGGTTCGCCAGCGGCTTTAATAACGCTGACAATTTCGTCAACGCGGCTGCGAATTTTCTTCTCATCACCGTATTCAGCGATACCAACACCACCGTAGTAGTTGTCGTTCTCGTCGAGGACAGTTAAACCAGGTGCCAAAGCGGCAATAAACGCCACATGGGCACGCTCTTGCTGGTTCGTCGCACGGCCGTATAGTTTGTCGGCTAGGTCCTGGATACGAGCCACGCGGCCCATCTCACTCAGGGTGGTAATAAAGGTCTTTTCGAGGCTAGAAACAACCTCGGTCTTGCCTTCTTCAGCGGCAATCTTCAAACGAATAAGAATCGCTTTTTCAAGTTGTCGAACGCGTTCGCGGGTGATGCCGAGCAGCTCACCAATTTGTTCGAGTGTTTCACGGCGGTCGTAGAGGCCAAAGCGACGAGTAATAATCTCGCGTTCGCGCTCTTGATCGATGAGTGCCAAGATGTCAGTCACCCCTGTTTTAAGGTCAACTGTCGGCTTGGTTTCGCTGTGCTCGCTCATGAATAACTCGGTCTTTCTTCCCGCCACACCTCAGGAGTTACAAACTATTAACAATATGCTTATCATTATACAAGATTATCTGGATAATGTCAAACGTATTATCGATAAATAATAGATTAACTTGATTATAGCATGAACTAGACGCCCTAAGTAAATAGTGTTCTGGGGCTTTTGTTATCCACAGGATGTGGTTTAATGACCCCTGAAATGGGAAACCGCGCCACCCCTTCGGACTAGGTCCTCGGGATGACGCGGAAACCCGCACAGCGCCGCTAGGTGGCCGTGGTGCCGCGAAGCTTTTGCAGCCGAGCGACTTCTTCGTCGACCTTGCGGGCGCGAACGGCCTCGAGCCTTCTGATCGGGATCGCCGGCGACCGGTCGATGGAACTCTCCACCTTCAGCTCGAGCGACAAGTTCACCGAGATCCGGAGACCGGGGTGGACCTTGACGATGGCATCCTTGATCAACTCTGATACGGCGGTGCGCCGGTCATCGGCCAGTTGGCCTTCGGCTGCAATGAGCACCATGGCGTCGAGCGTTCCGAGCGTGTTGCGGCGCGCCGGATGGGTGGACGATGCAATGGTCCGCATCGAGGAGTAGCCGGGGCGTCGGGTAACGCCAAGGGCGGCGTCGATTAGGCGAACGCAGTCCTGACGCAGGGCACTCGTCGAGCCCTTGAAGCTGGTGCAAGTGGCGATGCTGACGGTGATCATGATGTTCCTTCCGATGTGCGGGTTCGCGCAAGATAGTACTCGCGTTGCTCGGGTTGAGCTGGGCACATTATAGCACTTATGCTATAAAATGTCAATAACCCCTTGAAATGCGGAACCCCGCGCCTTCCCGACAGATGAGATCTGTAGAGTTGGCGCGGGGTATCCCCGGCGAAGGAGAGCCGCGACGCTAGTCGCCCTGCAGCTGACCGGCGTAGTTGCCGCTACCGACCTTGCCCAGCAGCGAGTCCTCGAGCTGGTCGAGGCCGGCTTCGATGTTCTCGGTGTCGAGCGGCTGGGTCAGCATGATGCGCTGCCGAATCCGGCTGATCGCGGCGTCCAGCGACATGTTGAGCGCAGGACTGTCGAAACCGAACAATCCACGCGGGGCGAGCGCGTGCGACTTGCTGGTGATCGAGACGCGGAATCGGGTTGCCACGGTGAGACCGGCGAGCACATCGTCGAAGGCTTGCCTGAGGCCGGCCTTGAGCTTGGTCACTTGCGCCGGATGCTTCTTCTCCTTGCCTTCGGGGTCCGAGACGTAGATGAGGACGTCGTGCCGAAGCTCGCCCTCATTGGCGTCGATGACGAGCACGCGGACGTCGCTCGAGAAAACCGGCCGGGGTGCGCTGTGAAGCGCATAGGCGACCACCTCGCTGCAGATGATCTTCAGTTCGCTCTCGGTCCCCTTGAAATGCGGACTCATGAGCGCGGTGACTGTAATGTCGGTCAATTGCTTCTCCTTGCTAGTTGTCGGGGTGCGCGTGAGTTAACACGTGCGCTCAGGGTTGAGCTGGGAGTGATTATATAATTTATGCTAACAGATGTCAATTTCCCCTTAAAACAAAAAGTCCCGCATCATCGACGCGGGACCTCTTGGGTTGCGGATGATGCGGGTGGTTCTTCAGGCCGTCCAGCGGCTTGCCATATGGATGTATCCCACGAAGACAAGCATGAGGCACGCGGCGATGGTGATCGTTACACCGCCGGTACTCCAGGTATGCGTCACCGAGCTCACGACGAGTTTTGTCGCGATAATGCCAGCGACGAAGGCCTCGTATGTGATAAGGGCGGCGTCAGTGGGGCTAACTCTGGTGACTTGAAATTCGTTGACGAGCCAGAATGCCGCACAGGCCATGACCGGCCCCAGGCCGATGACGACCAGGACAACAATCACGCTCAGTGAGAGCCCCGAGAGCCCCCATGCATTCGTAAGGGCTGAATGAACCAATTTGCCACCTCCAATCTTGTTCAGTGTGGGGCAAACTTGGGACAAATTATAGCACTTATGCTACAAAGTGTCAATCAATGAGGAGGTTACGACTTTTTGCCGCGACCGGGCCAGCGTTTCTTGGCAGCTGGTGCTTCATCGAGCATTTTCTTGGCTTCTTCGTGCGTGATTTTCTTCGGATCAGTTTCCTTAGGAATCTTGGCATTCTTTTTGCCATCGGTAATGTAAGGGCCGTAGCGGCCGTTTAACACCTTTACTCCATCACCAAAGTCGGCAATGTTTTTCTCGGCTTCAGATTTCAGCTTGTCAGCGTACAATTTGCGCGCTTCCTTCTCGGTAATATCGTGCGGATCGATCGGTTTGATGCTGACGAAGAGTTTATCAACTTGGATATAAGGACCGAAGCGGCCGATGTTGGCTTTGATTTCTTTACCGTCTTCAGTGGTCCCGACGACGCGTGGCAATTCAAAAGCTTTCAAAGCTTGCTCGAGAGTAACCGTGTCGACGCGCGCACCGGCGGGCATTGGGGCAAACAGTGGCTTATTCTCTTTATCCTCGGTGTCGCCGAGTTGTAGCATCGGGCCAAAGCGGCCAAAGCGCGCGATGATCATCTTGCCAGTCTTCGGGTCTTTGCCGATTTCGGTGGCTTGCGAAACAGCGGCTCGATCGATTTTGCCCGAGCCTTCGATCAGTTTGTGGAATGGCGTGTAGAATTTCTGTAGCATGACGTTGCGGGCCAAGGCTCCAGTGGCGATTTTGTCGAAATCCTCCTCAACATCAGCCGTAAAGCCGTAGTCGACGACTTGTTCAAAGTGGTCGGTTAAGAAGTCGCTGAGGATCATGCCAACGCCGGTTGGAACCAATTTACCACGGTCTGAGCCAGTTTTCTCAGTAATAATGATGCGTTCGACGTCTTTTTTAGGTTTGAGATTTAAGGTAATAATCTCACGCTCTTCACCTTCGCCCTCACCCTTTACGGCGTAGTCACGGGCCTGGATGGTGCCAATGATCGTGGCGTAGGTTGATGGTCGGCCAATGCCTAGCTCTTCTAGCTTCTTAACAAGAGAACCTTCGGTGTAGCGAGCTGGTGGTCGGGCGAAGGTTTGTTTCGCTAAAGCATCCTGCAGCGCAAGGTCGTCACCAGAGGTCATCGCTGGCAAAATGTCGGGATCTTTCTTGCTAGCGCCGTAGACTTTCAGGAATCCGGCAAAGATAATGACCTCGCCTTTGGCCTCGAAGGCTTCTTTAGCAGTACCGATCTTTATCGTAACAGTAGTTCGTTCGAGCTTGGCAGCAGCCATTTGGCTGGCCAAAGCACGGCGACGAATCAAATCGTAGAGTTTTTGGTCGTAATCGTTGCTACTTCCCTTTTCGAGGGCCATGTCAGTCGGGCGAATTGCTTCGTGGGCTTCTTGGGCACTGGCACTCTTTGTCTTGAATTGGCGAACGGTTGAGTATTCAGCACCGTATTTAGAGGTAATAAAATCTTTGGCAGCGGCAATCGCCTGTCCGCTCAGGTTAACTGAGTCGGTACGCATGTAGGTAATCTTACCTTCTTGGTACAGTTTCTGGGCGCTGGACATAGTGGCGCGGGCACCAAAGCCGAGTTTGGTGTTGGCCTCTTGTTGCAAAGTGCTGGTCGTAAACGGCGCACCTGGGTTACGAGTGGCTGGACTGGTCGAAATATCAGACACGGTGAATGAGGCGTCCTTCAGGCTCTCCAGGAAGGTCTGAGCGGCTTTTTCAGTGTCAAAACGCTTTGGTAGCTCGGCGTGGACCAGGTCTTTGCCGTGTAGGAACTCGGCCGTGACCTTAAACTGGAATGAGCCTTCGAAAGCTTGGATCTCGCGTTCGCGCTCGACGAGTAGGCGCACAGCTGGCGATTGAACTCGGCCAGCTGACTTACCACCAGGGACTTTTTGCCAAATAACTGGCGAGAGTTCAAAACCAACCAGGCGGTCAAGAATTTGACGGGCTTGTTGGGCTTGGACCAGTTGCATGTCAACGGTACGAGGTTCTTTGATCGCCTCTTCGATAGCTGATTTCGTGATCTCGTGGAAGACAATACGCTTGGTCGTTTTCGGATCGAGGTCCAGGACCTCACATAAATGCCAGGCAATCGCCTCTCCTTCGCGGTCTTCATCGGTTGCCAACCAGACTTGGTCAGCGGCTTTGACGGCTTTCTTTAGTTCGGTAATCGTCTTGCGCTTGTCGGGATCAATCTCGTAGGTTGTCTTGAAATCATGGTCAACGTCGATCGGCGGTGTGCCAGTCTTCGTCTTTTTCGCAATCGAGCGAATGTGGCCAATACTTGAGAGTACTTTAAAGTCCTTACCGAGGTATTTCTCGATAGTTTTGGCCTTGGCTGGCGACTCGACGATGACTAAATTCTTTGGCATATATATTGGTTATGTTCGCTAAACCAGCTAAACACAAGAGGCTACTTTACACAACTTACTATGCATTGTAAAGGAATAATGAGGTGCACTCTCAACGTAGAGCCCATTGGTTGGCTCCAAGCCCACGGATAGTACCTTGGATCTCTAGTATACTCAGGGTCTGAGAGAACTCACTCGCCCCCACCCCCGATAATCGCTGCAATTCGTTGCCATCTCGAATACCAGATTGAAGGAGTTTCAGGAGTGTCGTTTCCTCCGGTGTGCTACCTAGCGCCAGACTCGCCTGCCCTTCCAACAGATGTGGTGCGATGATTTCGAGGACATCGTTGGCCGATAGCGCCGGGTGGGCGCCCTGCTGAATCAAACGATTTGGCCCCACCGATAAGAGTGAAGTAATATTTCCCGGCACCGCGAACACTTCTCTGTTTTGATCGAGGGCGTGATTGACGGTTGATAAGGTCCCACTGCGCGCCGCTGCCTCGGTCACAATAACGGCATCGGCTAGGCCACTTACTAATCTATTACGAGCTAGGAATTGGTGTTTGCGGGCTGGCATGTCCGGCTCGTATTCGGAGATGATTGCACCCTTCTCCACGATTTTGCGAGCCAACCCCTGATGTACAGATGGATAAATCCGATCCAATCCATTGGCCTGCACGGCAATCGTCACACCGCCAGCCTCTAGAGCTGCCCTGTGGGCAATGGCGTCCACCCCGATGGCTAGCCCGCTAATAATGACCACGCCCCTCTTGGCAAGATCGTAGGCCAGCCGATAGGTCACCTCTTTGCCATAAGGGGTTGGGCGTCTGGTCCCGACAATCGCCACAGACACCTTGCGCGTAGGTGGCAATTCACCTAAAACGTACAATGATCGAGGCTTATGGGCAAGCTCTTTCAAAACGCTTAAATAAGGGGTCACATCTGTTATTATTCGTTTGCTTTTCATCAAAATCATGTTCACCCTAAATCTTGTATTGACATTATGTCAAAGAAGTGCTAGAATGCGTGATGATTGGTTGCATCTGCGAGATCAACCAAGCACCTTATACCCCCTATTCTAACAGTGGAAAATTACCTTTTAAGGTAATGGAACACGATTATGTTAGGTTACATACAAGGTGTTTGCTAAGTAACTACCCTCCACTTTGTAAGCTATCTTCCGAGATACCAGCTTTGTATGTATACTAATCCCTTTAACACTTCTCCCTCGGGAGAGGCAACCCGTTTAACGGTGATCTCACTATAGCGACTATTCAGTAGTGACCTTCTTCGGAAGATCAGGCGCATCTCATATATTCTATCGATGATGACGCTTCGCTGAGAGAACCTGGGTGGGTTAAAGGGTAAAATGGTGTCAGGTGATGCCCACCCTTACCTGGCACCTTTTTACGAAGAATAGTTCGAAAATAACCCTTTCTGTTGAGAGGGTTATTTTATTTTTCTAAGAGTTCGTGGCTAGTTATTTCGAGATTGCCGGCGATAAAGCTATCGATAAGGGTTATGACGTGTGGGATGAGGTCTTTTTCAAGCGTTTTTTCCTCTGCCGAGCTGAAGCTGCCGAGGACAAAGTCAACGTCATTCATCAGGTCGCGCTGTTCGCTCCAAATACCGATGCGAATGCGGGGAAAACTTTCGCCAAGGTGTAAATTGAGGCTTTTGACGCCGTTGTTACCGGCATCACTGCCCTTTTCACGGACGCGCAGGGTCCCAAACGGCAGCGCCAGGTCATCGTGGATGACTAACAGATCAGTCACGGGGTCGGCTTTATAATAATCAAGGTAAGCGCGCGCGACTGGGCCGGTGTCGTTGTAGTACGATGAGGGCTTCACCAAGGCCACTTTCTCCCCATTCACCGTAACTTCGGCGATGCGAGCCTTGAACTTATCAACATCCTTCCAGAGGGCATCATGCTTCTCTCCAAAAGCATCCAACACCTTAAACCCGGTGTTGTGGCGGGTCTTTTGGTACTTTTGGTCGGGGTTGCCCTGAGCGAAGATTATTTTCATCTGAGTCTATTGTACCCGATTGATAATACGTGGCAAATATGCTATAGTATGGCCTTGCTTGTCCATGTTCGAGACCCTGAGGAGGAAACGTGATTTGGCTTGGCATTGTGATAGGTGGCGCGGGGCTGGTGGTGACCGTGACGTTGCTGGTATGCATCGTCAGGATCTACCGGCATCGCATGGACTTCCCCGGCGTGCTGGATCACCAGCTGATGACGCTGATCGTCTGTGCGTGGATCTCTGCGCTGATGACGGGCTCGGGCATGCTCGTCTGGTCTGCACCGGAGGGAGCACTTCGAGCGGAGTACGTGGTGGCGGTAGCCCTGCTGCTGATCATCTCAGTTGTGTGGCAACCTGTTGGAGACCTGGAGAAGTTCTCCGGGAACGCCCGCAAGTTGCACCGCGACGCTCAGTTCGCCTATCCCTACACGGGAAGCCCGGAGTGACCTACGTGGTCGCTCCGGGCTTGCCCGGAATAACTCGATTGTTTTACTCGCTAGTAGCGGGTTCTTTTTTTGTCTCTTTAGCTTTTTCAGCCGCTTCTTTTTCGCGGTTAGCTTTGATTTGCTTTTCGTCACGGAAGCTAAATTTAATTGGGGTGCCCACAAAGTCGAAGGTGTCGCGCATGTTGCGTTCTAGGAAGCGTTTGTAGCTCCAGTGTAGGAATTTGAGGTTGCTGCCGTAGATAACGAACCACGGTGGTGACACGTCGGTCTGAACCATGTAGCGCAGCTTTGGGAAGGTATTCTTGAGGCCAGCTGGTGGGTGTTTGTGGATGGCTTTTTGGAGGAGGTCGTTCAGCGCGCGAGTCTTAATCTCTTGGTGGCGACGATCATTGATTTCAAGGACGAGGTCAAAGAGTTTAGTGACATTCTGGCCAGTGACACTGCTGGTGAAGATAAGTGGTGCCCAAGGGACGAAATCGAAGGTTCGGACGATTTTTGGCGCTAATGCATCACGGGTGAACTCGTCTTTTTCTTCGACGATGTCCCATTTGCTGACGACCAGGACGAGACCCTTGCCGGCTTCATCGATAATGCCAGCCAGACGTTGGTCCAGCTGGGTGTTCATTTCGTTTACTTCCATCAGGAGGAAACAGACGTCGGATTCTTCAATCGCCTGCAGGGTGCGCAGAACTGAGAACTTCTCAATCCCCACCTCTTGTTTACCGGGCTTGCGCATACCGGCCGTGTCGAGGAATTCGATGGCCTGACCCTTGTATTTGATCGGCAGACGGTTAACATCGCGGGTTGTGCCGGCGATGTTGGCGACGAGAGCTTGCTGTTTGCCACCGAGGGTGTTGAACAGTTGGCTCTTGCCGACATTTGGGCGACCGATCAGCGAGACGCGGATGACGTCGCTGGGCGCTGACTCGGTTTTAGCGGGAATCAGATCAGTGATCGTGTCCATTGCCTCGGCCAGGCCGACGTTGTGCTCGGCGCTGGTGCGGATAATATCTTTAATGCCCAGGCGTTTAAACTCATCCGTCGGCAAGCTGCCGGCGAGGTCAACTTTGTTGATGAGAAGCAGGACGGGTTTCTTGCTACGTAGGGCTTTCTTAGCCACAAAACGGTCCTGATCGCTGACATATTGGGTGCCATCGACGACGACCATGATGACGTCGGCAGCCTCAGCCGCCTCTGTAATTTGCTCTTGAATTGAGGCTTCGAAGTCGTCTGCAGCATCTTTTAGACCGGCGGTGTCGACCAGCCAGAACATGTGGTCATTGTGCATGACTTTACCGAGGACGTTGTCACGAGTAGTACCCGCCTCTTTGGCGACAATTGCCTGACGGGATCGCACGAAACGATTAAAAAGCGAACTCTTGCCGACGTTCGCTTGACCGATGATTGCAACTGTAGGAAGTTTCGAGGCCATAACAGAGGTAATTGTAACAGAAGTTTGAGGTTTTTGCGAGCGTAAGCGGGATACATTGACAATTCGTATACTTTATGGTAATATGTAACTAAGCACAAACGTGCCACGCAGACCTACCTAAGGAGTTGAGGATGAAGTCCTCGGTTAACATCAACGAGTTCGTGTGGGTTCGCCTGACTCCGGCTGGAGTCGAGGCATTCCGCGCCGATATCGAGAAGTTCCCTCTCGTTGAGGACAGGACGGTCGAGCAGATCATGGACAGCCGTGACGCTGGGGACGGCCTGAGCCGGTTTCAGCTCTACGAGCTCATGGACATCTTCGGGCCGTACCTATACAACGGTGCGCTCAGCAATATGTTCGTGGAGAACACGATCTACTTCACCAGGCCCCGCTAGTTCTGACGTAGCCTCGCTCCGTCGCGATCACCGCAAAGGTCTCGCGTCTCGGACGCGAGGCTTTTGCCTTTTCTGGGGATTCTATAGACAGCGTGGCACTTATTTGCAAGTCGTTTGTTATTATTGGCTTATGCCCGAATTGAGTCCGGAGTACCAAAAAACGACGATCCTATTCCCTGTTCAGGGAGAGAATGTCATTTTAGGTATGAAAAAGGTGGGTTTTGGTGAGGGTTGGTGGAATGGGTATGGGGGCAAGAAAAAACCAGGTGAAAAGTATAGCGAAGGTGCTATTCGTGAGACCTATGAAGAGTCTGGCCTGATAGTGAGAACCCTGACACATGTCGCGAATCTTCACTTTTACTTTGATGATGAACTGGGTGTGGTCAGCCGAGCCTACACGTCGACAGATTTTACCGGCACTCCCATCGAAACAGATGAGATGAAGCCGGCGCTATTTCCAATTGATCAAATTCCTTATGATTCAATGTGGCCAGCTGATAAGTTCTGGGTCCCGACGGCGCTTGATCCGGAAGTGCCCAAGCCGATCGGTCTTGTCGTTCATTTCGACAAATATAAAGGTCTTATTTCAGCTCGAGAGGTTGATCCTAACAAACTCGAATCAAAATTTTAAACTAAGCGATTTGTTCGAGAGCTTCGTCAATATCGAATGATGCCCGCGAAGATTCACGAGCTCGACTCAATACCAGTGAACGCGCGGCCAGTTCGGTCGCCCAGGGCGCAAAGGCTATGAAGACTGGAATGGGACGAAACTCGCCTTTTTTGGTAATAACGGCTGGACAGTGACTAATCAGGTTTGGTTCGCCGGCCTCGCCGAGCGTTTCGACGTATTCCCCATCCGCCGAGAGCCTATAAAAATCCTCATTATCATTGGCCACAAATAAGCTCGATTGTTCGACTGAGTGGGCAGCCAGTTCGGCGACGGCTTGGACGCTGCGGGGGTGCGCACCGATGCTAATGAGTTGCTCGAGCGACATGTCCGCCGGGTGGACGTCGACTATTCGACGCATGACAGTGCGGGCATCACCGATGTTGTTACGGAGGAGTACCTCGGTTCCTTCGAGTGGCTTTGGCTGGCCACTATCGACAAACGCGCGGACGACCATATCGGCTTGGTCCCCTACGATGCTATGAAAATAACTGCGCGACGTGGAAAGCGCGACATCTGCGGGGTCGAGTCCGATTGCAAACTTTAAGATGCGATTCGTCTCTCGGTAGCCCTGGACTTTATTCTCGGGGGAAAATACGGACATACAATAGTTAGCTATTATATACTAAAATAACAGATTGGCAAGACTCTTAGAGCTTGGCGACTTTCTCAAACTTGCCCTCGGCTAGATCGCCGAGTGCATAGTTACCGAAGTTCGTGCGGTGCAGTTTTGTGACCGTGTAGCCGAGCGCCGTAAACGTGCGGCGGATTTGGCGGTTGCGGCCTTCGCTCATCGTGACGATCCAATCTTTTCCAGACCCCCCGACTTTCTCGAGGGTTAGTTTGCTATTACCATCTTCTAGCTCGATGCCATGGTCGTTGATCATCTGGTGATGCAATGGTTCGAGGGCATGGTCCAGCGAGATTTCGTAGGTTTTCACCTTATAAAACTTCGGATGCGTCATGTGGTAGGCAAAATCGCCGTCGTTCGTCAGTAGGATGAGGCCGCTGCTGTCTTTATCTAGTCGACCGACGGGTTTTAGCCGGTGATAATTCTTTGGTAACAACGCGTAGATGGTGTCGTTTTCTCCCTGTTGCTTGCGGGACGAGACATACCCGATTGGTTTGTTTAACATCAAATAATCAAGGGTGGTGTCTTCACCGAGGGGCTTCCCTTTTACCAACACTGTGTCACCTTTTTCATAGCGACTACCGAGGATGGCTTTTGAAGTATTTAAGAAGACGTGACCATGCTCGATCAGACTATCAGCTTCACGACGAGAAATGCCTAATTGTAAGGCGAGGTGTTTATTAAGGCGTTCACTCATAGCTTTAGTATAACAGTACTAGAGAGAGGCACCGGGTGCTGGCGGGATAACTGGAGCTGGTGGCGGTGGCGGAGGTGATGAGGGTGCGCCGGTTGAGACGGGTGCAGCTGGTGTTGTGTTGAGTTCTTGGTTCATTTGGTCGGCAATGTTGTTGATCGGGGCTTGGCCCTCGGGGGTGATCGGATTAATGATGCGATCACCTAACGAAGCGGGTGCTGGAGACGAAAACGGTGCGGTCGGTTCTGGCAATGTTGAAGGTGCTGGCGTAGTCGAAACGGGTGGCATTGGTGTAAATGCTGGCGCAGGAGGCGCAACTGGTGGCTCTGGAGTTACTGGAGTTATAGGAGCAACCGGTGCTGGCGTTGGGGCTGGTTCGGTTGGCATGTTAATCACAGGAGGAGTCGTCGGCATTGGTGTTGGTTCAGGCGCTGGCATGGCGGGTGCGGCCGGAGCTGCTGGAGCAGGAGTCGGTTCTGGCAGAGGCACAGGCGTCGCAGGAGGTGTCGTAGGCGTGGCTGGTGCATTGGCAGGTGGGAAGACTGGAGCTGGCGTGCTGCCAGGAACACCATCGCCGAGGACGTCGTGAACGGTGCGAACGACATCTTCAATACCAACTTGAGATTTCACCAGATAGCGATCAGCACCGAGGGCTTCACCGCGGGCGCGTTGGTCTTCACTCGACAGCGCGGTCATCATAATGACCTTGATGTTCTTTGTCTCAGACGTGCTACGAAGAATGTCGAGCATGTCGAACCCACTAATTTTTGGCATCATGACGTCGCTGACGATAAGATCAGGGCGTTCTTTAATGGCGATGGCGAGGGCTTCTTCCCCATCACCGGCCGATACGATGTCGTAGCCTTCGGCTTTTAGACGCACATAATAGATCTCGCGTAGGCTCTTGTCGTCTTCAACCAGTAATATTTTTGCCATATTTACCCTTATTCTATCTGATGCTTGTTATAAATACTATAGTTCTTATGCTTGGGGTTGTCCAGCCGGAGGCGCCGGTGTGTCTTCAGTCGGGCGAGGAGGAACGCCACCGGTGCCACGAGCCATTGCTTCGAGCTCGCGAACGTGGGCCGCGATCTGTTCGCGGGTCAGGCTTTCACCTCTTGGAACGGTCGTGGCTGCCTGTACGGCTGTCCCCCCGCCCGCTCCAGTTCCATCGGTTCCAGGGACCGTTTCACGCAGAGGCTGCGCCTCTGGTTGCACTACGCTTTGAGTCCCTTGAACCGATGGAACTGGCCCGGCGGGCCCAACGTCGAGCGTCGGAGTCTCAATTGGGGCAACTGCGGGAGCCGCGGCAGCTTCAGTCGCGGCTTGTTTGGCTTGGAGTTCTTGGGTCTGTTTGAGTTGTTCAGCTTCGTTGGCGTCGATGCGTGGGAGTTCGAGGAAGAAGGTGCTGCCTTGTTTGTGAACGCTTTCAACCCAGATGCGGCCGCCCATGGCTTCAGCTAGGCGACGCGACAGATACAGACCCAGGCCGGTGCCACCGATTTCTTGGCGGTCGGCGTTGTCGATGCGGTAGAACTTTTGGAATAAGTGCGGGATGTCTTCGGCTGGGATGCCCAGGCCGGAGTCTTTGACGCTGACGATGACTTTATCGTCGGTGCCGTCAACGTTGACCTCGACTTTACCGGCGGGCGTATATTTAATGGCATTTTCAATTAAGTTGTCCAGGATTTCGCGGATGTGGTCGTTGTCGGCGTTTACAAAGTAAACGGGTGCCACGATCTTTTGGCCATTGGCTTGGCCAGGCACAAAGACCAGTTCCAGATTCTTTTCTTTGGCTTTTTGTTGCAGACCTTCGGTGATGCTGGCGGTAAAGACGCTGAGGTCGACGACTTTTGGATTGTTCGCCAGGCGCCCGTCCTCTGTTTTCGAGACGTCCAAAAGGTCTTGGAACAGACGGCCGAGGTGCTGAGCAGCCTCGTGGGCTTTGAGGATAAAGTCGCGGGCCTTGTCATCGATCTGGGCGGTGTTTGGGTTCATGGCGAGGCCCAAATAGCCTTCAATCGAAGCAACTGGCGTGCGCATCTCGTGGCTGGCGGTGCTAATGAATTCGGCTTGTTCGCGCTCTTCGGCCTTCTCTTTGGTAACGTCGCGGAAGACGGCGATCACGCCACCGCCCGCTTCACCGACTGGCGAAACGACGATACCAACAGTTAACTTCTTGCCTGATTTTGTCACGACCGTCAGGTTATTGGCGCGAGCTTCTTGATTGGTATTTAAGACTTGGCGTACCGGGTCGTTGGCAGGATTTAATTCGTGATTGTTGGCGTCCAGCAGTTGCAGGACAGATTTGTAGTTGAGCGCCAGCGCGTCTTGCTTGCCCCACCCCAGGATCTCTTGAGCGGCTGGATTGATCAGTTGAATCAAGCTCTGGGCATCGACCGCGATCACCCCATCACCAATGGCGTTAATGACAATCTCAGATTTATTGGCGACCTCGGATAGTTTGCTGGCGAGGTTCTTGACGTTTTTAGTCTCCTCGTCTTCCTCGCCTTTTTTGTGCCAGACAACGAGGCCCAGCCCCATTGGGATGAGCGAGCTAAAGAATACCGTCGCAACGAGGTTGGCCGTGAAGTGATGCGTCAGGTACTCAACCGCAACGAACACCGCCGTCGCGATGAAGATTGGCAACGCCCCCCAGACAGCAAAGATGCCGGCAAAGAACGAGATCAACATCCACAGCGCAATAAATGGTGAGCCGATGCCGCCACTCTGGACGATCAAGAGGCCACTCATGGCGGTCAGGAACAGATACGCGGTTAAGGCCAGCATGTAGCCAGGTTTATTCGGTGTGATGAAGTATAGCAGCGCACTGACAATCGCCGTAGCGCAGGCTGCAACTGCCACCCAGACCGTAATGCCGAAGAGCCCGTCAGCCGTGACGTGCGAGAAAATCGGGATGGCATACAGCGCCACCACCGCCAGGGAAAGCAAAAAAGCCACCTCATAAATACGGCGGTGCCAGAATCGGCTGAGTAATAACGGTGTCATGGATGTGCCCTACCCTTTTTAGGTCAAAGTACTTGTGGTTAGTATAGCATAACGGGGGTTGAGGCAATAAGTGACCTCTGTTGACTTATTTCTAGTTTTGGTATATAATATACTTTGAAACTTCATCGTGTCACTTACGGAAGGAACGATATGTGGTTTAGCACCAAGAAGGCGCAAGCAAGGCAACGCCAGCGCGAAGAAGAAGCAGCAAAGGCCGCTGAAGATGCGGCTCGGCTACGGCACGAGAAGAAGTGGGATATCCTTCAACCCATAATTTCCGTGTTCGTGATCGCTGCGTTCGTCGTCGCCGGTATGGTCCTCGTGCCTCTCATCCCCAAGCCACCCACGTGGCAACAGGACATGAAGAGTCAGTCTGGGATCGTCAACGGTCAGGCCGTTGACATCGTCCCGGCTGACCGGCTGAGCACAGCCATCGAGGGTAGCGGCACGTTCATTCTGATCGCTGGGAAGTCGACGACTACCCAGCAGGATGAGTTGCGCGTCGGCTACTTCTTGCCCAGCGGTAAGGCGACGATCGTCAAGCTCCCGGTGGCCTCGATACTGTTCGCACCGGGGCCGGGAGAGCCCAGCGCCAAGTTCACCTTCAAGTGCTGGTTCGACTCGGAGAGTCTCCAGTACAACACCGACAACTGCCTGACAGCTGTCACCGTCAACCTGACGCTGGATGAGTTCAATGCGCTCGTCGCGTCCTAGCGTGGACATTGTCCCCGTCGTCCCCTGTGGATGACGGGGACTCCCATTTTAGAACGATAAAAAACACCAATGCGGTGTTTTTTATTTACTAGCTTATTGAACTACCTTCTCGTAATATGCATCTTGGGCCGGAGTGTCGATAACCGTCTTTGTACTATAAACAGGCACATCGCTGTATCGAGGGGCGTTCCATTCGGCAACACCCCCATGGTATGAGCACGCTCCTCGACCAGTCGCACATGATGGAGAGTAAGTGCCATCGTTACACTCGGTGCAGTAGCTGGTTACTTTTTGCTCATAGGTTGTGACAGTTTCGTCATGCGATTTCTCGGCTACAGCGGGATGGTAAATGTAGGTTGAGTAATTAGTTCCATCTAATGCACAGCTTTTCGTGACGTTTGTGCCGTCACATACGGGGGTAACTTTCTCGACCGTAGTAGATTGGATCGTGTTTGAACTAGGAGGCTGAGGTTGTTGAGTGGCACTACCAATCGCTCCAAACAGAATAATTCCCGCTATTACACTTGCAATTATTACCTGCTTTTTCATTTCAGCGAATTATATAATCTTTTTGTTTTTATATCAATTCAAAATAAAAAAAGAACTTCCATTAACTGAAAATTCTTTTTTGGTGATCCTACCGAGAATCGAACTCGGATTGCCAGGATGAGAACCTGGTGTCCTAACCGTTAGACGATAGGACCACGACTCGCTCTACTCTAGCAAATAACAGTGGTAATGTCTAGGCTGGGGTGTCGAGGGCTTTGATGACAGACAAGAGTTTGCTGGGGGTGATTTCGGCTTTGATGAGGTAGGCGTCGGCGCGTTTTTCCATGGCCAGGCGAGATTCGTCGTCTTGTTCAAAATTAGTTAAGACAATAACTTTAGAATGAGGGATGAGGTCTTCGGTTCCCCCGCGCAGGGCTTCGAGGATTTCGGTGCCGCGGCGCTCGGGTAGCATGACGTCCAATAGAATCAGGTCGTATGGTTTGTTGCGGGCTGCGATCAGGCCGTCGTTGCCATCAACCATCCAGTCGACGGTGTACTCGGCCTTTTTCAGGCTACGGACGTACATTTCGCCGATAAAGCGGTCATCTTCGATTACGAGTATTGTTTTGATTGCCATGTGTGTTTATCCCCGATACATTGAATGGTTTTTAATCCAGCTGCCGCTCTGGTCGATCATGCCTTCGTTACTATTATTGTCTGCTTTCAATTTATCTGCAACTGACTGGAAGGTCGGCAGTGACACAGTGAAGGTCGAGCCCTTGCCTTCTTCGCTACGCACGGCGATCGTGCCGCCATGTGATTCGACAATAGCTTTGCTGATATATAAGCCAATGCCGGTCCCGGCGACGGTCTCGCGCGAGCGGTGCGAACGGTAGAATTTCTGGAAGAGATTGCTGACGACGTTGCCCGGCATACCGATGCCGTGATCTTCAATCGATACTTCCACGAGGTCACCTTTGACACCAGCGGTGACGTTAATGGTGCCACCTTCGTTGCTGTATTTGATGGCGTTGTCGATCAGGTTGCCAAAGACTTCGCTGAGGCTGGCTGAATCGGCCGGGATAGTCGGGAGGTCGGCCGGGATATTGACGGTCAAGATTCGGTTCTGGGCGCTGGCGCGCATCTGCATATCGTCTTTGATCGTGTCATAGACGGCCGTGACGGTCATCTCGGTGAGATGCATTTTGAGATGTCGGCGGTCATAGCGCGAGGTGTTGAGGATATTGTTGATATAACCAGACAGGCGGTTGGCGCTGACGGTTAGGCGGCGGAATAATTCTTCTTGATCATCTTTCAACACATCCTTCAGTTCGTCTTCCAGGACGTCGAGATAGCCACGAATCACAGTGATCGGTCCGCGGAGTTCGTGCGCAGCAAAGGCAATAAAGTCGAGCTGTTCTTCCCCGACACTATAAAGGTTGGTGCGATCGATCAGCGTAATGACGGTTTCGCTCTCGGCGCCTTTGTCGTACGACGCGATGACATCAAAGAAGCGACGGTTTTCTTCGTCTGGGAGTTTATCGGCGATGCGAGCCCAGGTTTTTTCAGCGTGGACGGCGGTTTTGTCGCATTCATCCAGCCACATGTCGAGGGTGTCGTCCTCCTTAAAGAGTAAATTCAATGAGGCCACATTATTCTGGTCGATTTTTAGAGGCGCTGCTTTATTCGAGAAAGTAATTTTGCGTTCGTGGTTCATAACCACAAAGCCACAGATTGTTTCGTTGAGGGCGGCTTCGATCACAGAAGTTTTCGAGGCTGTTGGCGTCGCTGCCGCGACGGCGCTAGTTGTCGAGGCTGGTGTGGTGTCGGGCTCTTTGCTGGCGAGCTGGTAGATGGTTTCCAGGATACTCTTAAAGCCGGTTTTGGCGAAGCGAGGGTCGTTTGGGTTCGGTGGGGTGGTATCAGTTGGCTCACCCGAGACGTGGACGAGGGCGGCTAACAAGTCACGAATTGGACGCGCAATAATCTTGTAAATAATCAATGAGGCAATCGTGCCGAGGACGACTTGGCCCAATAGGATAATGATCGAAGCGAGCAAGTTGTCGCGGTAGAGGCCGGTAAAGTATAGGATCGCTGTTGTGCCGAGCAGCATCAGTAGTTGCAACGAGGCAATGAGTGATGTAGCCCCACGGTTAAAAGCTGGCCAAAAGTCCTTCACTAGCTGCGGCTTTTGGGGTTCTACTGCCACGTTACATCTCCATCATCATTCGGTACGGCCGTGATCCAGGTTTGGCCACGGGCGAGTGCGACCGGCGCACCGGCGGCGTCAGTGAAGTATAACTGAGTATCTTTTGAGTCTTTGTGCCAGGTAACATCTTGTTCTCCCCCATCTTGGAAAATGTGGGCAACGCCGCTACCAACGGAGGTAATAACTTCGCGGTAGCCGTCTTGCAGGACAGTCGATTCATCGACGCGCATGACGATCACAACGCGCGGGGTAATTTGGCCGTCTTCCCTGTCCAGGTGGGGCGCGCCACCCTGTGAGCGGTCGTAGGTGTTATAGGCCGCATCGTAGGTGTAGCTGCTGTTATAGAGGGCACTACTAATCGTCACATTGATTGAGGTGACCGTTGGCGTTTTGGCAGGAACGCTATCTTTGCGGCTTAGCGGGGTAAATGTCGAAGTTGTGTAGCCTTTAGCGGCGTTGAGGGCGTCGATTTTTTCGAAGGTTGTGTAGACATTATGCGGTGCGTAGCGATCGGTTGATCGGTAGTAGTAAGAGCCATTAAAGAACTCGTCAAGGTCACGATAGGTGCCGTTGCGGACCTCAGTTAATGCTTCGGCACTACCGCCGACATGGCCGATACCAGCATCGAATGGTTTCAGCCAATCGAGGTCATACAAGCGGACGCTGCGGACTGGGCCAATCAGCTGTGGCTTTTGCTCTTGATACAGCACCAGGAAGCGCGTGATGCCACCTTCGGCGATGGCTTCAAAGACGACGCCACTGTTTTTCAAGCCAGATTGCGGGCGGGCGTCGGGGCTGTTCTCGATCATCATGCCGGTGACCGGCAGTTTAGTGGTGGCTTCGTCGGAAACCTGTGCCCCATCGAGTGGTGAATAGAATTTTGGTGGTTCCGGCGGCGGTGTTGGTTTCTTGATGACAGTCTTAACCGGCGCAGCAGCTGGCTTCTGGTTGTAGAAGTAAATTGCCGCTGCAGTTCCGCCACCAATTAAAAGAACCACCCCGATGCTAATCAGGATCACCAGTTTGCGATGTCGTTTGAACCAACTTAGGGTTTTTGGTCCGGCGTCAGCCGAAATGCCCTGTTTATTTTCTTTCATAAGCTTAAGCGTATTATAACAAAAACGTGCTTTAAGAGATAGCGGCGGTCAGGCGGCGGATGACGGTGTCTTTGCCGAGGACGGCTAATGTATCGTTGAGGGCTGGGCTAAATGGTGCCCATGAAACGGCTAAGCGAATCAGACTAAACAAGACACCGGGTTTCTGGCCGGTTGTTTCCAGCAGATGGTTCAGTGTTTCCTGAACGGCTTCGGGGGTAAATTCGCTGGTTTGCAGGGCGTCAATCGATTGCTTTAGGTAGCCTGTCAACTCTTCCTTCGTAAAACTATTGAGCATTTTGTTGCCCTCGACCATTGACCAGTCGACGGTTGGCTCGGTGTAGAAATAATCAGTTAAGGTTGGCAGATCGGCCAGTGTTTTCAGGCGGTCCTGCACCAGGCTGAGGATTTGCTTTTTGTGCTCGTCACTTGCCTCTTTGGCGCTGGCTGGCCAGAAATCAAGGCTGCGAGCATACAGATCATCCAGCGACAATAGACGGATGTGCTGGCCGTTCATCCACTCGAGGCGCTTCTCGTCAAAACGAGCGCCACTGTGATGGACGCGGTCCAGGCTGAATTTCTCAATCAGTTCCTGAACTGTAAAAATTTCTTGCTCGGTGCCATCGTTCCAGCCGAGGCTGGCGATAAAGTTAATCATGGTTTCGGGCAAGTAGCCCTCTTTCAAATATTCGAGGACATCCTTGGCGCCGTCACGTTTGCCGAGTTTTTTATTACCTGATTCAGCCAAGATGTGTGGCATGGTAGCGAAAATTGGAAAATCGAGGCCGAGGGCTTCGTAAAGATTTAAGTAGTTTGGCTGGCTGGCGATGAATTCTTGGCCGCGGATGACGTGACTGATTTTCATTTCAGCATCATCAACAATATGGGCAAAGTTGTAGGTTGGGTAGCCGTCCGACTTAATCAAAATGAAATCATCGATAACTTCCGGGCCAGTTGAAAGATCACCCAGAACTTCGTCGTGCCACTGATATGCTTTTGGCTCAGACTTAAATCGAAGTGGCATTGTCCCGTCCCATTCGGGTGGGTTCTCGGGACGATGTTCGCGGTATAGAAATGCTTTCTTTTCCGCCTTGGCGGTTTCGCGAAAGGCATCGAGTTCAGCCGGTGTGTAAGGGTCGGCGTAGGCGCGGCCGGCCTTAATTAATTGCTGAGCCCAGTCTCTGTAAATATCGAGGCGCTCACTTTGTTTGTACGGTGCATACGGGCCACCAATATCTGGTCCTTCATCATAATTCAGGCTGAGCGCACTAAGGGCTGCCACGATGTGGTCAGCCGACCCCTCAACTTCCCTCTTTTGATCGGTATCTTCGAGACGAAGAATGAATTGGCCCTTGGCTTGGCGTGCTACTAGCCACGCAAACAGCGCAGTACGAATACCGCCGACATGCATGAAACCGGTTGGACTGGGCGCGAAACGAGTACGTACGTCTGACATGATCTTGATTATAACAGATGTAGCTTAGAGGCTAGTAGCGATGTTGCGAATTTGCTCGCCAGAGAGCGGTGCCGTGCTGGCGATGGTATAGAGGATTCCCCCATTAACCCAGACGGCGTTGTTATCGTACGAGTAAATGGTCAGGCCGCGCTCTTGGGTTGTGACATAGTTGTCACCGACGGCTTTTTTGACGACGTTGTCGAGAACGGCTGATGAATCCCATGAGCTACGCGTTTGGTCGATGGTATAGCCGGTGTTAGTACTGTTCGATTGGAATTTCAGGACGACTTGCCCATCGCTATAGGTTACTGGTTGGTTGAGGTGATAGCCATCGGGCACGTATTGAGGATAGGTCGCGCCAATGCCTGCCTGTGAGGCAGCAAAATCAACTGAAATACTAGGAATGTTCACATAGGTTAAGTAAGCGCCTAGGATTAATACCGCTGCAATGCCAGTGATAATTGCGAAACGACGCGAGATACGGAAGTTGAAACGCTCTTGTTTTGCTTTGACGGTCGGTTTCGCCAAGGCGGCAGCGATAGCGGCGTCCTTGACATCTTTTGAGCTCATTGTGGCGGCTTTTTTGGTGTGGGCCACGCGCGCCAAGGCACGGCTGGCAGCGGGATGAGTTTTAGGCGCCACGTCAGGCGTGCTCTTCTTTGGCTCGTCAACGATAACGGGGTGCGGTGCAAAACGCGAGACTCTAGAGCTGCGGGCAATATCCATATGGCGACCTGGCTGTGGGCGTTTAACGACTTGCGGTTTTTTAATCGCACGACGATTCAAAGTCTTTGAGCGCTGGGTAGTGGCGTGGATGGCAGTCGATGAAACTTGAGCAGCCCTCCGGAGAACGGTTGGCTTTTTCGCCGGCTCTACTTTGGCGACAGGTTTTGTGGCGACGGGTAGCCCTGTCACGGCGTCATACATACGTCCGTTTATCGTCACCGTTTTATTCGCTTGCATGTGGTGTCTCTTTCCTCGCAGGTAGATATTTGGCGCGTCCAGTATGAACGCACGTTGTACCTTATATTAGGTGCAACATCCTGCTTATGCAAGTCCTACAACGAAAATGCGTATGAATTGCTATAATAATACTGATAATGTTTCAGAAACCTTCAAAGAAGCGGCAACGGATACGACGCGCGATCGTTTCAGTGATCTCGGTCATTGCTGTGTTGGTTATTGTAACGGCAACCATTCTTTTTGCGTTGGGCTATCGACTCGATGGTGACAAGGGCCGCCTCGAACAAGGCTCGCTGGTTCAATTCGATTCAAAGCCGGGTGGCGCGACTGTGACGATCGATGGCAAAATTGTGGGCAAAACAGCAACTAAGCAATCTGTTTTAGCTGGCGCTCACGCATTTATCATGACAAAGGATGGCTACAACTCCTGGGCCAAAAACTTAACGCTAACGGCAGGTACGCTGAACTGGCTTGATTACATTCGCTTGGTTCCAAAGAATCTACCATCCGAGACGGTTGTCTCATATAAGTCAGTCATCGGCGAAATGGCGTCGCCGGATAACAAGACAATGTTGATTCAAGAAAAGACTGATGTGCCGACTTTCCAGGTGGTCGATTTGCGTTCGCAAGATGTAAAGTCAACGACCGTCACCCTCCCGGCCTCGCTCTACAGTGAAGCAACGACAGATGGTACAGTCCATACCTTTACGATGATGCGTTGGGACTCGGGCGGCCGCTACATGCTGCTAAAGCATACTTATGGCGACAAGTCCGAGTGGATTGTGCTGGACACGCAATCAGTCAGCTCGAGCATCAACGTTTCGACACTTCTCAATATTTCGGTGGCAGATTTGCACTTTGCAGGGACGAATGGCGCCTCGCTCTATGGCCTGACAACTGATGGGATTCTACGCAAACTAGATCTTTCGGCGGCAACTATTTCGCGCGGTCTTATCTCGAACGTGAATAGTTTTAACGTCTACGACAATGACATCATTACGTATGTCGGCCTTGATCCCAATGACACCACGCATCAAGTAGCCGGTATTTACCGTGATGGTGATGCCAGTTCGCATGTTCTTCAGACCGAGGATTCACTCTCTACCCCACTCTCGATTGCCACGACTCGTTTCTTTGCTGATGACTACGTTGCGATTGCCGATGGTCTAAAGGTCACAGTCCTCAAGGGCAGCTACCCGACTTCAGCTGATGACATGACCAGTCTAAAGCTGTTCGGTTCCTTCACCGCTTCGGCGCCGGTTGACCAGCTGTCATTTAGCCCTGAGGGAGATTACTTGGTTGCACAATCGGGCCTCAACTTTATAAGTTATGAACTAGAATATCAGCGCCAGACAAATGCCGAAGTCACCACCAGCGAGCCAACGTCGCATGTTTTGCAGTGGCTCGATCCTGCCTATCTGTGGGCTGTATATGATGGCCACGTATCCATTCGCGAATTCGACGGTACCAATGTGCATGTGATCAATACCTCGGAGCCTGGTTTCGATGCAACTTTGAGCCCAAACGGAACGTACTTGTATACTGTTGCCAAATCGAGCACGGGGTATCAGCTCGAACGTGTGAAGATGATTCTGTAGTCCGGCTGTTACTACTTGGCGCCGAAGAGTTTTTCGAGGAATGTTGGAGTGGTGCCGGGTATGTCGGTTTGTCCACTCGCCTGCCCGCTGCCTGATGGCGCAGCTGCTGCAGCCGATGGGTCTGGGCTCGTTTGTTCAGCGACGACGAGGAGCCGATTCTGCGAAGTACCAAGGGGCGTACAGGTAATGAGCGTGAGCATTGGTTTGGTAGTTGGGTACACAAGGGCGCTGGCGTCGTTTGGTCCCACGACTTGGAGCTTGGTGACGACGTAGCTATAGCGAATGCCTTTGTAGTTGGCGTAGATGCTGTCGCCGGGCGCTAACTTCTCTAGTTGAGCGAAGATGAATTTATAATCTCCTTGATCGAATAAGTCGTTGCTACTGTGGCCAGCAATGGCAGTGTTGCCAACTTGGCCCGGGACACTGTTGGCGCCTGGGATTGCAAATTGGGCAACGCCTTTTTGCATGGCAGCCATCTGCGAATTATAGTCACTGCCAACTCCGTACAGCACTGGTACATCAACGTTAATCTTCGGGATAACCAAGCGTGGGTCGGGTCCCACTTTTGCGTCGGTGTTGGGGTCGACAACAATGTTCTGTGGATCGACGTTGCCTGGTGAGACGTAAGCCGCAACGGTACCAACCAGAACTTGGTTGTATTGCAGGAACGCAAAGACTAGCACTACGAGGATCGCGGCAGTAATTGGAATGAAGTGTCGGCTATGACGGATTTTGTGAGCTGATTCTTGAACGCGGCCTAATAGTTTTTGTCGAAGTTCAAATAATGCCTGATCGTTTGAGAGCTCTTCGGCTGTCTCTTCTTCGTCGGTCGGTTGGTGTGAGAAGTAGTGCCCGCCGGCCGGTGTGGTTTGCGGTGCCGAGGCGCCTGTCTGCTGAGTGTAATAATTCTCGTAGTATTTCTGGTAATAGTTTTGCCAGGCCGAGTGGTACTCTTTCCACTGGTCGGCCTGCGGGTTTACGTGGGCAGCGTGGGTGCGGTCGTATGGATTTGGGTCGTCGGTGACTGCGGCGACGGGTTGAGCCGTGCGTGGCGCCGGGGTTGTTTCTGGTCGAGCTGGCGCTGCTACCGAACGATCGCCGTACAAAGAATCAATCTGCGATCGTATGACGTTCGCAGCCGATTCTTGTCTAGCTAGTGATTGATCCCGCGCAGAGTCTTGCGCCGGGTCCCGCCGTGCGGGTTCGGGCAGATCTCCACCAGGACTGCTGTTATCGGGGTTCATATCTTTATTCCTACTGGTTTCTATTGTACAATACATTAGTACTTTTTAGGTGGTGTACCACTGGAAAACATAGGTAGTGATTGGTCTTGGGCGAGTGGCGGAATCGGTAGACGCGCTAGACTCAAAATCTGGTTCTCGCAAGGGAGTGAGGGTTCAAGTCCCTCCTTGCCCACCAATCACTGGTTATGAAGCGTTCGTTTGATCTGGAGTTTCTGCGTGCTGACGAGTACGCAGACTTTTTATTAGTGAATCAGGAATGAGATTTGGGCCAAGCCTGCGGGCGGGTTCAACGACTAGAGGTCCCTCCCATTGTGGGCGGCTTTTTGGTGTACTAAATTCCTTCGGGGCTCTTGCCAACTCTTCTTCCAGCGCAGCCTCTGGCAAAGTACTAATTGGTCGTAAGCCAATTGTCTGTGGCATAAGTTCCTCCGCCCAGCTCAGAAGCTCAGAGGTTGCGAAGAAAGCATCCACGTTCATGAGGCTGATGTGAGCAATACGGGGTTTTGCAGAGAGTCTGCCCATTCGCTTTAGGTACTCCTTGCGCTCGTAAGACAGAGTATCTTCTGAATCATTGAGCAGCAGAACAAGTGCCCGGTAGCCTAGGTGGGTACCCATATACGCGGCGCCATCTACGGCGAGCTCGATATTACGTCTGCCTATTCCTGGAAGTGGTAAGAGCTTTCCTGTCAGAAGGTTCGGTTCTTTCGTTGAGCCACCTAAGGGATGCGTCTCAGAGGCCTCGATGATGGTAGCACCAAAATATGGGCGTAGAGTGGCTTCGGCTCGTGGAAAACGCTCGTGGACAGTCGTGTATACCTCGAGTTCGGCAGCACTTCTCTTTGTAATGCGACGGACGACTCTGACGGGCTGGCGGTTGGTGCTAGTAACAATCATTACGACGAAGCAGCGCTCTTTAGGGTCTGTTCCCCTATTCGTTGGTAATAGATGTCACGTAGCCGCGTCGATGCAACTTCGATGCGTTGGACTTCGCGCGGGTGAAGAGCGCGATGGTTGCTGGCAATGATGGCGTCTTGAAGAGATCTGATTGACCGAGGTTCATTGATAACTAGTTCGCTCAGGTAGACCATAATGACGCTTGAACTGTAAGAGCCCTTCTCCTTCCAATTTGGCGTTCTTTTGACCTGCGTTGGCAAAAGTGTCTGGGTTGGACGGTGAATACCGACGAGGTCGATGGTCTTGCGAAGGCCCCGAGCGCGGCGGTCATTCTTGCTGCTGTGCTCATCGCGCGCACCAGCCACAAAAATATTAAACTCGTCATCGAATACACCTGTAATTTGATTGGTCATAAGGTCGAATACGGTCGCTTCAGCGGTGTCGCCGCGCATACGGCTGACTAGGTCACTGGCGATGTTGCCACCTTCAATCTCTGTTTGGTTTGCTTCCATTGCAACTAAAAACTCGAGCAATTTCACTGCGTCTTGGTGTACCGATCCGACCAGGTCATCAAAATCTGGTTGCGGCTCGCCACGTTGATCAGCTAGCTCTCTTCGGTAGAGTGGCATCGATAACTCCTTGGCAGCTATGCGCCACAGGTTCACGGGATAGAAACCGCTTGCGACTCGGCGAGCGGCATCATCGGCCAATTGGTTGATGATGAGCTGGGCTTCATCAATGTCGCCCACGGCAATAGCTTGGTCGAATGCCCTTTCGGGGCGATCGTCGGGAACATTGACGAGCGTAAAGCCGCGTCTATTACTAATAGGTTTGTCACCACTGACTTCTGATAAAAGGCTAGCCATAATTGAGATATTTATAACAGTGTTAAGCTGTCACGTCAACACTAGTTGCGATAGCCTCAAGCGTCTTGCCCGGGTTCCACAACCAGTAGCTGGCAGCTCGCGCGGCCACACTCCCGCGCCAAATCGCCATTGGGTTGTCCCATGGGCTGGTGACAACTTCACCGCCGCTGGCGATGATTAGGTGGTCTTTATGCAGGACGACGATGCTAACTGGATACGTAATGGTGAATTTATGGACAGCTTCGACGAGGTTCGTCAGCTGCATGCTAAATGTTAAAACTTTTGGATAATAAACGGCTTGAAAAATTTTTTGTAATTGAGCAAACGACGCTACCAGTAGCGTATTTGGGCGTTCCACGAGGGTTTGCGAGCCGGCCTTAATTAAGTCAATGGCATCGCGCGTCAGGACCAATTGTCCGTCGTAATGTTGCAAGAATTGTTCGTAGGCAATGGCTGTTTCGCTGCTGCGCCCGGCATCGCCAATCAATAAGACACTACTCGCCCACTCACCGACGGCGTTCATTTCGGCAACGGCTTCTTTGGCGAGGCTGCCGGATTGATTAGTTGGCCCAAAAACCGTGTCGGTTATAACTGAAGGAATCGTTTTTCGCAGGACATCGGGTAGTAGAACGCGGACATTCCCTACCCCTGCTTCGGTGGCAATGGCGTAGGCTTCAGCGACGCCGGCGAATCCAAGTTTGTTGCCGCCAATAATGCCCAAGTTGCCAGATTGTGAGCGACGCTCTGGCTTACTCCACTCAATGTCTGGAAAAAGTGGTGCTTCCAGAGTTTGCTTTTTCCAGTACGAATAGTCCATTAGATATCCAAAGTAATACTGATTGGACAGTGGTCCGAACCCATGACGTCTGGGTGAATGTCGGCTGATTTTATCTTATCTTTAAGAGATTTGCTGGCCAGCCAATAATCAATGCGCCAGCCAATGTTGCGGGCACGGGCACCGCCCCAAGCCGCCCACCAGGTGTAGGCGTCGAGCTGCTTTGGGTGGAGTGTGCGAAAAGTATCGAGGAAGCCGGCTTTAATCATGGCGTCAAAGCCTTCGCGTTCTTCAGGCGTGAAGCCAGCATTTTTCAGGTTATCTTTTGGGCGCGCTAAATCAATTTCAGTGTGTGCAACATTAAAGTCGCCGCAGAAAAGAACTGGTTTTGATTTCTCCAGCGTTTTGATGTGTTCAAGAAAAGCCGGGTCCCATTGTTTGTGGCGTAGGTCGAGGCGTTCCAAGCTACGCTTGGCGTTTGGTGTATAGACTGTCACGACCCAGAACTTATCAAACTCAGCCGAAATGACGCGGCCTTCGTGCGTTGGATCACCAAAGCCGTCGTCGGCCAATTTATGTTTCTGGGCAATGCCATCAGCAAATCCGTTCAGGATAGTCAAAGGTTTTAACTTCGTGAAAATGGCCGTGCCACTATAGCCAGCTTTGTCGGCGTCGTTCCACAGTTCTTGGTAGCCAGGAAGATCAATGACGGCCTGGCCTTGTTTTGCCTTTGTCTCCTGCAAGCACAGAATATCTGGCTGATGTTCAGCGACAAAGCTCTGAAAGGCACCTTTGTTGATGACAGCGCGAATCCCATTGACGTTCCACGAGTATAGTTTCATGAGATTGATTATAAGTGGTCTGTTGGATCTGAGCAAACGCATCGCGGCTATGTTTGACCCTCTCGCATGGGCGTGGTTACATTGCACTATGATTGAGCGTGACTGGAGTAACGAATCGGTAGAGGTGGTTGAGGCAAGTGTTAAGGAGCGTGTACGCTCGCTCGTCGCCCGGCTTGCTGTCGAAGTCGTCGACGAGGGTGATATTTACTGGCGCAGCGTATATCGTTTTCCTGCACCGATAGGACCGCTACAACATCCTTATCTTATCGCCGAGATCGAACATCTATATACGACAGAAGATGAATTTGACGAAATTCCAATTCTCTCGCTCGCAGCTACCCCGGACATGCAAAGAACATATCACGATGCTGCTTATCCCCTCTCTGTTTACGTTAGTAAATACTTAAATAATCCGGAGATAATTGGCCTGACAGGACGCGATGGTGATGTCCTTAATTACTTTGCCACGATGTATCGAGTCGCCCACCTATTGGATATTCTTGGAACGTTGGAGCCGGTGCTTGTTCATGTACCAAACCCTGAGGGATTTACAGAGTCTGTTGACGAGACTTAGCCATTCTTGATCGCGCGACTTGCTTCACGCTCTTGGTCGCGGCGTTTGAGGGTTTGGCGTTTGTCGTAATTCTTCTTACCTTTTCCGAGGGCGATGACGAGCTTGATGTAATTTCCTTGGGTGAGGAGTTTGGTCGGCACGATGGTCATACCTTCGTGCTTGCTGGCGGCCAGCGCGTCGATTTGGTTGCGTTTGGCCAGAAGTTTTCGAGGTGATGTATCGACGGTACTTTCGTGCTCACCTTTACTATTTAAGACGAGTGAGAAGCTGGCATTGTTAAGCCAGAGTTCATTATTGCGAATGGTGACAAACGAACCCTTGAGCTGCACTCGCCCATCGCGGGCGGCGCGAGCTTCGCGGCCAGTCAACACGACGCCGACAACCAAGTCCTCTTCGAGGGCATAGTCAAAAGACGCGCGGCGATTCAGGATGGCGCGGGGTTTGGCGGGTTTTTTCTTGGCTGCCATGATGCCCCCTATTGTAACAGATTAGACGAGAGAATTAATGGCCTTCAACAACGCTTGTGCTGAACGCTGCCAGGTGAACTTTGCCGCTTGAATTTTACCGGCCTTGATAATGCGTTCGCGCAAGTATTTATCATCGAGCTTTTTGACCTGCTCAGCGAATTCCTCCGGTTTCATTGGATTGAAATAAAGCGCGGCGTCGCCACCAACTTCGCGCAGTACTGGGATGTCACTGACGACGGCCGGAGTACCAAACTCTTGGGCCTCGGCTAGTGATAAGCCAAAACCTTCATCGAGAGTTGCTATGACAAGAACAGCATCATCGGCCAGCAGCTTCGCATACTCTTCATCCGAGACGCCATTATGAAAAATGACCTTGGCTCCTTCTGGGATCAAGGATCCCAATTCTCTCTTTCTTTGTGGCCGAATACGGCTCAATAGGTGCAGCGTACGTCCAGGCAACCACTCCATTCCCCTTATTAGCGTCTCGACATTTTTATAGGAGATAAAGGCGCCCATATAGACGATATTCTTTGGTACGCCAGTCTTGACCTCCTTGACGAATTGTTTCAGGTCTTGCGGCGCATCGGACACAACGACAATCGGTCGCTTGGTGAGCTTTGCTTCTTGGAATTGCTTTTTCACTGCTTCGCTCACGGTTACGACAATGTCGGCCTGGTTCAGCGATAAACGCTCGGGAATGTAAGTAGCATGATATAAACGCCAACCGATCTTCAACGCCATATTGATGTTTTGTGGCGTCGTTTTGTGGTGATAATAAATCATGTCATGAGAAGTTAAGATCAACTTAAACTTCCGACCTAATGCGCCTATGGTCATCATTGGCGAGAACACGACATCAGGTTTGTATTTATTTAAGATGAGTGCCGTGAATGGTTCCTTGGCTGATGTGGGCTTGTGGATTTTGATGTAGTCAGCGCCTTTTGGCAATCTCGTCAGCTGCGCCATATCGCTAATCAGAAAAGTCACCGGCGTGATTGCAGCCAGCGCATTACCCAGTTCAGTTGAATAGCGACTGACGCCATCGTGAAATGGCAAACGGATGTAGCGGGCGTCAAAGAATATTTTCACTACAGCTACTGTACCACGGCCGGGGGTAATGGTCATGGTATAATTATGTCTATATGAAAATCCTAATTGCGTCGGATTTACACTACCCGGCGATTAATGGCGTAGCCACTTTCAGTCGTAATTTGGCTATTGGGTTGGCCGATCGTGGCAACGAGGTGCAGGTTATCGCACCGAGTCCAACGGGCAAAAAATGGAAGGAAGTTGATGGCAATCACATCATCGTCCGAACGGTCTCTGCCCCCCTGCCCTTTTTTCAAAATCTGCGAATTTCGCTAGCGCCTGGCCGCGAAGTGAGAAAAGCGATGCATGAATTCCAACCCGACATTGTGCATACTCAAACACCCGGTGGGATTGGCCAATCAGTCATTCGCTATGCTCACAAACATCACATCCCGATCGTCAGCACCAACCACGGTATGCCCGAAAATATTCTTGAAAACATGAAGTTCCTTATGCCGATTGCAAAGCCGATTAGTCACAAAATGGAAAAGTTTGGCGCCAAGCTGTATTCGAAGGCGAACTTTATTACCCAGCCAACTCAGTCGGCAATTGATATGTTCAATGCCGAGAAAGTCCACGTTCCGATGATGGCCGTTTCTAATGGGATTGATCTAAAGCGCTTTAATCATGCACCCGCCAACCCCGAAACGTATAAGAAGTTTCATATTCCAACCGGCGCCCCAGTTATCTCGTACATTGGACGCCTTGATGCTGAAAAACATATCTCGGTGCTGGTCCGGGCTTTTAAGCGTGTTAAAGAAGAGCAACCTAATGCGCATTTGTTAATCGTTGGTTTTGGGACAGATGTACCTAACCTCAAGGCTCTGACGAAACAATTGAAGTTAACGAAAGACGTGACATTCACCGGCCGTGTTAGCGACGATGAGATTGTTGAACTGCACAAAATCGGCACAGTCTTTTGTATGCCATCGCCAGCCGAACTGCAGAGTATTGCCGCGCTTGAAGCGATGGCCAGTGGCCAACCAGTTGTTGCCGTTGATGCCGGTGCGCTGCGCGAACTTTGTCAGAATGGTCGCAACGGCTATCTGTGTGAGCAAGATAACGATAAGGAAATAGCCGCTGGTCTTCTTAAAATTATCAAAGATCCTAAGCTGCGCGAGAAAATGAGTAAGGAAAGTTTAAAAATTGCCGGCACGCATGACCTGCAAGCAACCCTCGATAAATTCGAAAAGATTTACGCTAGCCTAATAAAATCTTGAATAAGTCCAGCCACAGCGACGGGTGTTTCGTAATGAGTTAGATGTCCGACGTTCTCAATGACATTGAGCTGAGCATCAGGGAATAGCTTCTTCAATTCTTTTTGTTTTTCGAGTGGCGTAATGTCGTCTTCGGCGCCAGCGATAAGTAGCGTTGGAATATTGATCCGTTGGGCATAGTCGCGGACATTATGCCTAATCGACACACCAAACCCTTCGGCAACCGAGCGCGCATTGTGGAATGAGCTGAAATACTGGCGATGCTGATCGTGAATGTAGGCGCGTAGTTCTTTGTCTTTTGTTTTTGCCATGGTGACGCTCATGATCATGACGACGGCGTTCGATGCGAGCCAGCGATGTGCGATGCGAGCTGGCAATTTCTTGCCAACCCAGTAGTAGAAAACCGCCAGATTGGTGAGCAACTTTTTTGGCCCTTCGAGGGCTGGTGCGCCGATCGGATTAATTAAGATAAGTTTCGAGATCGAGTCCGGGTATTTCGCCGCATAAGCCGAAGCAATGATGCTGCCGAAAGAATGCCCCACCAAGATGAGCTGACCATCCTTTTTATTGGCCGTCACATACTCTCTTACCCACTCAACATACGCATCGAGATTATAAGTCTCAAGTTTTGGTCCCTCACCAAATCCTGGCAGATCAGGAATTAAAAGCTCAAATCCTTTTAAGTTGTCCGCGACTAATTGCAAGCCATGGTGAGTACCGCGAAAGCCGTGGAGCATGAGAATTGTCTGTTTCATCACTCGCCATTATAGCTGAGCTGAGATAATTGTCGAAAAAGCTTCAAATTTTTATTGCAAGTTCTTACGCATTGGTTCATTATGGTCATAACATGCCGGGGGAAAACAAAAACGATGGTCTAGTATACTTTGGGCCGAAGTATCTCAATTACGTGCCGCTCACGGCAATTAATGAACTTCCCCAGGTACGCGCAAAATACGATCAAGATTCTCTGAATGAGCTAGCGACCTCAATTGTGGTTGATGCCTCCGTTGAGGGCCATGCCGAAGATGTTACTAGTGCTGCTTTCGATCTCATCAAACCAATAACTGTTGGTCGTCATGATAGAGCGTCTGCTCGCCGATATATTAACGATCACGCCGAGTATTATCGTATTGCTCGCAAAGACCGTGTCAGCGTTAGTGACATGGTGCCTATGGATGACAACTCGCGCATCATCTCTATTGCTGGGCACCGGCGCAAGCGAGCGATACAACTTTTGCTTGGTCGTTTTGAGATTGGCCCTGAAGATGCAATGGTTGCAGCGGACGAGCGTTGGAATGTTTCCTTTGCACAGGCGCAAGGCCTACAGCTACGAGAGAATGTGTATGATCGGCCACCTGCTCAGGATGAAGCCCGCGCGATCGATCTTTTTTATCGAGACATAGTTCGGCGAACGGGAAAGGCACCTCTCATTGCGCAGTTTGCTTCTCAGCTGGGATTTAGTGAAACAAAAGTTCGTGATGCACTTGCATTTGCATCCTTGCCAGAAAGCATCCAGGCATTCACTTACGATAACCTCTTGCCCTATTCGACGATTCGTAGAGTCAAGGTTCTATCCGACGCATTCGAGAGATTCTATAGAGGAGTCGAGCCCACAATTGCCAAGAAGCATGTTGAAGATGACCTCATTACTTTTTGTAATCAGATGGTCAATATGGATCTTTCTGGCAATACCGAACAGCGTCGCGCTCGGTTAATTGAAAATAAAGCCAAGGAAATATTTGGACAGGCTGACTACCAACAAGAGGGACTGTTCTTTCTACCTTCTGCCAGTCCCGAGGCTAGGCGTCAGACGAGTAGTTCACAACTGGCTAGCCTGGCAATTAACGTACTCAAGCACCAGATAAAAAGTGGCGAGATACCCGTTGATAGGCTGGACGAGCTTCAGGCTGCAATTATCGCGGCGACCGACTTAGCTAAGAGTCAAGTTACGCTTTTTGCAGACCTAAATGACCTACGCAACACCTCTTGATATATTATGTATCCGGTAGGTGCCTTTCTTGCTCTAGCACCATTCTGAGTATGGCCAATAGATTGTTTTCGTCTGGGAGTGGCACTTCGTATTGTTGCTGCGTCCCCATTGTGGCTTCGCGGTGTTTGTAGAGACGCTCGATTTTCAAAATCGCAGCGAGCTTATCCGAATCGTTTACGGCAAGATCACGAGCTGCTGAAAATACTCTTTCGTATGGGTCGCCTTCTAGGCTGACATGATCGTACTCAGTACTATTTGCAATATCTGCCAGGTGAGACTCCCATTTTTTAGCAAGTGGCGATGCTCCGGGTCGCTCCTCAGGGTTAGCGCTAGATTCTGCTAAGATTTTTCCACGTAGATCCCGAGAATAGGCAGGACTCCCGGCCCACATTTGAAACTGACGATCAATAAACTTTACATCATCCGAAAATGGCCTCTCTAATTCGCGTTGTTCATGGTTGGGTCCATGACTTAACGGAATAGGCGCCCTGGGCTGCGAAGTGTGATGCTCGTGAGATTTCTCGTCACTCATCGTATGCTTCTAGTATAGCACAAACAGGGGTCGTTTAAGCAGCAACGGGTTGGATGCCGTGCGCTTTAATCGCGTCTTGCAATTTTGGTCGGTCAAAACCGAGGATCATGTCACCACCCACGTCCGTAACTGGAACACCGCGGAAGTCGCCATTGATCTTTTTAAGTAGTTCTTCGTTAGCGGCGGGGTCAGCTTCAATATCCTTCGCGATGTAAGGGATGCCAAGGCGGTCGAGCCATTGCATTTCAGTATGACAAAAGGCACACCAGCTCGTGCGGTAAATGGTAATCTGTGGAGTTGCATCTGTCATTGAGTGTTCCCTCTCTTTATTTCACTATACATTATACAGTAAATCTCGTGGTGAGTAAATAACTTCTAGTATCTCGCTTATGGTACAATAGTGGCAACAATTTGAGTAGGGCTAACTATTAGAATGCGTCAGGTACGAGCTGGTTTGGGAAGGAAGGGATTCGCACTGCCAACAGTGCTGATTGCTTCGATTGTCCTGCTCACCGTGCTGGCCGTGGCGGTTTCCGCAACAACTGCCGTCCGTACTACTCTCGTCAACCAGTATTATGCACAGCTGGCCCAAGTGGCCGGTGAGGCTGGCACGGCTTATGCGAAATCGTGTTTGGCAGCTAACGGCAATGTGCCGCAATGGACTGATGCCAAGCCGCTTACCCCGGCGACGGACTGCTCTGGTAATGTTCAATTATCCGCCTCGGTTAAAGCGCTCGTCGTCGCTGGTGGTGGTTCTGGTGGTGGTTCAACTGGTGGTGGAGGTGGCGCGGGCGGCGTCCTCGCAAACGATAGTGTGCCAATTACGGCAACTACCTACCCTATTACCGTGGGTGCTGGTGGCGCAGTTCCAGGCAACCAAGCTACAGGTAGAAGTGGTACCAACTCGGTATTCAGCACCTTGACCGCTATCGGTGGTGGTGGTGGTGGGTATTCGAATAATGGTACCTCCGGTGGTGGAGGTTTGAGTGGTGGTTCTGGTGGTGGTGGTGAGAACTATTGGAGTTCACTGGCATCAGGTAGCGGCACGGTAGGACAAGGTTTTGCCGGTGGTCCACTGGGTACGGCAGCTGGTTCCGGTGGTGGTGGTGCTGGTGGTGCTGGGTTCGCTGGTGTCGGCACGAACATAGGAGGTAATGGTGGCCCCGGTATCATCAGCAATATTACAGGCGGAAACGTTTACTACGCCAGTGGTGGCGGTGGCGGAAACGGCGGTCTTGCCAGCAATGGCGGCGGTAGCAACGGTGCCTTGAATGCCGCCACAAATGCGACCCCGAATACCGGTGGTGGGGGCGGAGGAGGCTTCAACTATGCGGGTGGTAACGGTGGTGCCGGTGGCTCGGGTATCGTCATTATTGCCTACCCTAACAATGGAAATATCACGGCGACAGGCGGAACGATTACGACCTCGGGGCTTTATAAAATCCATACGTTTACTAGTAGTGGTAGTTTTGTCGTCACTAATGCCTCGGCCTCCAGCTGTCCATCTGACCCGCGCTGTTCGGTAACGGTTAACGGTGACGTTCGAAGCTCCTTTAGGGTCGGCTTGCCAACCCTGGACGCAGACGGTAAGGCTGTTTCGATTCCAAACACCGGCTATGTCGAAGTAACACGAACCTCAAACGGTTCAATCTGGCGTACCATTACCCAGCCAACTGTTCAGGCGGCAGTTGTCCCCGATCTTTGTTCTGGGGCGGCCTCTAGTGGGCTTGGGTGGAATAACGCGGTGCGTGCAGCGACGCAAGATAACTTTGGGCCAACATCGGCGGCGCAAACGATTACTCTGTCGAATAGTGCGCTTAATGCCGGGTATATATTCTTTAGGAAAGATTTTGCCGTTACTGATCCGGGTTCATACAACGTGAACGCCTTGACTCCGAGCGGTAGCCAGGCCGTGGATATGTTCGTAGATGGCTCTCTAGTGACGACATCTACTGGGTCGCTTTCTTCGGGGACCATTACGTTAGCGGCTGGATGCCATACGGTGACTGGTCGCTTCACAAATAAAACGGTTGCTCAGCAGCTGATTCGTTTTACTGCTTCCGTCCAAAAAGTCGGCAAAACAGTTGCGGCGGTCTCGACGGATAGTTCGTGGCGCACAGCGGCTGGAGATACTGAACACTACACCCAACCTCTCTATTATGCCGACCCAAGCGTGTGGGGGGCTGTCAGGATCTACTCCGACCCGGGCTGGCCTAACGATAGGAGCGCCCGAAATATTAGTACGGCGCATAGCTATGATGGTTCAAATAACTATCCCACCACCTCATATGCGTTCTTCCGTGATAACCGCACCATTACCGTCGGGACGCCAACGCAAGTGTCCGTCAACGTTGCTTGTGACGACGCCTGTGTTGTCTACCTGGATGGTGAACAAGTCATTTTGACGGGTAATGGTTCTAACTGGTCTACCGTGAATGTGACGCTGCAACCCGGAAGCCATAAATTCGGCGTCCGACTTTATAACAACACGGGGCCATCCAACTTTGACTTCGGTGTATTCCGTTCATCTGACAACGCTGTACTTTCGCAGAGTGACAGTAACTGGCAGGCTGCTAACTTCTGGACAGCAACTGCTAATCAGGAATTTTACTCTTACGACTCGACATTCATTCCTTCGCCGAGCACCATCCCTACTAATAACGTTCAGCTTCTTGTCGTTGGTGGCGGTGGTGGTGGCGCCGATAACCACTCGGGTGGTGGCGGTGGTGGTGGTGTTGTGTACCAGACTGGAGTAGCGCTCTCGCCAAGGACATATACCGTTACCGTTGGGGCTGGCGGCATTGGTGGTGTCATTCAGTCGGGACCTACTTACGGGCAGCAAGGTGGCATCGGTGGCGCCTCCTCCTTTGATACTCTATTCTATGCGCTTGGTGGCGGTGGTGCCGGTGGACGTATCGCTGTTACCTCAGTCTCGCCTTCATTGGTGGGTGGCTCGGGCGGTGGCGGCGCGGGTACTGTCGATGCGGCAACTGGCGTGGCCGCTGCTGGAGCCTGGGGAACTTTGAATCAAGGTAACAAAGGCGGTAACGGTTCATCTGACGCAACAGCTGGTCAAGGCGGTGGTGGCGGCGGTGCCGGTGGCGTTGGCGGTAATGCGTCGGGCGCAAACTTAACTGGTGTTTCTGGTGCTGGTGGTGCCGGAGCAAGCTACAGTATTACTGGTTCAAGCGTTTGTTACGCCGGCGGTGGTAGTGGTGGCCGTTGGGGATCTGTCGTTAATGGAGTTGGTGCGCCAGGTTGTGGCGGTGGCGCTGGTGGTAATGGCGGTGGCCCTAATGCAGGTGCAGCCGGAACGGCCAACACTGGCGGCGGCGGTGGTGGTGGTAGTGATGGCGGTGGCGCTGGTGGTAATGGCGGTTCGGGCGTCGTGATTATTGCGTTCCCGACTGGTTCGATGACTGTTAGTGCAACTGGTAGCCCAACCGTTACCACATCTGGCGGCAACACGATCTACACATTTACCTCCAGTGGTACTTTCACCGTTGTTTCTATTCCTTAGCCTGTACACTCACCTCTTAAATTGATACAATAAAACAGATATGACTGACTCGACTCGAGGGCCAAAAACTAACACCGAGCCTGCCAAACTCACCCAACCAGCCGTCATGCTGCTTCTCATGACAGCCCTCAGCACTAGCGTGCGGGCGTTTGTGCCGACTATTGGCGGAACGTTTCTTGGTATCGGCATTGATCATTGGCTGCACATCGCGCCCGTCGCGACGATTGTCTGCGTGAGCCTTGGTGCGGTTGTGAGTGCGCTCTTAATCGCCAAACAAATTCATGATGTTAGGAAGCCACTCTCATGACATTTGCAGCGCTCGATTTTCATATTTCGATAGCCTCTCAACAATTATTTGCGTGGCACGGTATTCCAATTACCAACTCAATGGTGACTGGTGCGGTCGGTCTGGTTATTATGATTCTCATTCTGGCTTATGTCACGATTGCGGTTCGATTTAAGAAATACAATCGCTTCGTTGGCCTGGTTCAATGGGTGTTTGAGGGGTTACTCAAACAAGTCGATGATATTATTCCTGATAAAAAACTCGGTCGCAAGGTTGCGCCACTCGCCTTCACGATCTTTTTCTTCGTCCTGATTAATTACTGGTTAAGTATTTTGCCGGGCCTCGATTCGATCAGTTGGAATGGTGTGCCGGTGCTGCGCAGTTTGACCTCAGATTTAAACTTTACACTAGGGCTGGCGTTGATTACCGTGTTCACAGTCCAAATGTACGCTATCAAGCACCTTGGTATTTTTGGTAATGGCAATCGCTACTTCCGCAATCCTTTTAAAGACCCGATCGGTTCGTTCGAGGGCATTTTGGAACTGATTGGAGAAGTCTCGCGCGGTACGGCGTTAGCGCTACGTTTATTTGGTAACGCTTTCGCCGGTGAAGTTCTCTTGATCGTCATTGCAGTGCTGACGAGTTACTTCGCATCGATTGCCCTCCCCTTCTTCATGGGATTTGAATTATTCATTGGCTTTATCCAGGCATACGTTTTCTTCGTCCTCACTTTGATCTTTACATCCCTCGCCGTCACGTCGCATGGCCCCGCTCTCAACGAACATTCCCCTGCTGCGGCTAAGAAAAAGGCCCCCGCAAAGGGATGATATAATTAAACAGAAAGTATAAGGAGAATATAATGAATCAATTAGCATTTGGGCTGACGTATGCCCTGCCAGCACTCGGTGCGGCTATCGGAATCGGCCTCATCGGACTCGGTGCTCTCAACGCATTTGGTCGCAACCCTGAAAAACTAAGCGATATCCGTACCCTGATGATCACCGCGATTGTCTTTGCCGACTCGCTGGCCATCATCGGTATTATCGTGGCAATTATTGCCAAGTTCTTGTAGGAGCTCAATGACTTCACTTGCTCAATTCGCTGCTACTTCCTCAAACGGTGATATCTTCACCGCATTAGGGATTGATTGGCGACTCTTGATTATCCAGATCGTGGCTTTCCTGATCTTGGTTTTCTTGTTGGGCAAGTTCGTGTATCCATGGCTGATCAAGCAAGTTGATGATCGCCAGGCGGCCATCAAAGCCGCCGCCGAAGCCGCCGCCGAAGCTAAAGCCAACGCTGAAAAGAATCAAGCCGAAGTTGCCGCGCTGCTCGAGGAAGCACGCAAATCTGCCACCGATATCGTGAATACTGCCAAACTTGAATCATCTGAGATGGTTGCCGAGAGTGAGAAAAAGGCGCGCAGCTCTGCCGAGCAAATTTTGGCCGAAGCCCACGACCAAATCACCAAAGATGTCGCCAGCGTTCGGACTCAACTTTATAACGACACACTTGAACTCGTGGGTCTCGCAACTGAAAAAGTCGTTCGCTCCACGCACGCCAAAAAAGCAGACGGTTCGCTTATTGCCAAAGCCGTCAAGGAGAGCAAGTAATGCGCAAGCTCTCTCGTCGTGAATTAGCTGGCTACGTTGCCGATGCCCTTATGAGTCATACGGGACGCGCCAAAGTTGTGAAACAGTTGGCGGCTTACTTGATTGAAACACACCGCACCAAAGAACTCGATTTGATCATTCGTGATGTCAGCGACATTCTGGCTGATCATGGCATCGTCAACGCAACGCTGACATCGGCGTTCGAACTGGAAGCTGCCACGACGGCTGCCATTGAGCGATTGATTGCTGCCCACACCAAGGCATCAAAAGTATCGCTCCATAAAGTGGTCGAGCCAAGTGTACTTGGCGGCATCAAGATTAGCCTGCCCGATTCTGAACTTGATCAAACCATCTCTCACCAACTAACTATTTTAAAAACAAGATACAAGAAAGCATAACTATGACAGACCTATCCATCAGCGAACTATCACAAGACTTGCGCTCGGCAATCGAGAACCTGGAGTCAAACAAAAAATTCAATGAAGTTGGCATCGTGCTGCGCATTGGGGATGGTGTCGTATGGGTATATGGTCTGCGCAGTGCTGGCTATAGCGAAGTGCTCGAAATTGAAACCGACAATGGTGTCGTCGAGGCATTTGCACTGAACTTACTTGAGGATGAAATTGGCGCGGTACTGCTAGGCGAAGACGCTGACGTGAAAGCTGGCCAGACCGTTCGTTTGAAAGGCACAGTTTTGGAAGTTCCGATCGGCCCAGAGCTTTTGGGCCGCGTGGTTGATCCACTGGGTCGTCCTCTCGATGGCGGTCCGGCGATTAAAGCCAAGCAAATGGGCCTAGTTGAGCGCGAAGCGATTGGCGTCATGGGCCGTAAATCTGTCTTTGAACCACTGATGACTGGCATCGTGGCGATTGATGCGATGTTCCCGATCGGTCGCGGGCAGCGTGAACTTATTATCGGCGATCGCCAAACGGGAAAAACTGCCCTGACGATCGACACAATGATCAATCAAGGAAAGCAAAAAACCGGGGTCGTAAATGTCTACGTGGCGATTGGCCAGAGATCTTCAAAAATTGCTCGTTTGGTTGAACGCCTGAAAAAAGAAGGCGTCATGGAGCAAACAATTATCGTCGCCACTAGCCCATCTGACCCGGCTTCCCTCCTCTATTTGGCGCCGTACGCCGGTACTGCCATGGGCGAATACTTCCGCGACAATAAAGGCCACGCATTGATGATTTATGATGACCTTACCAAACACGCCGTCGCCTATCGCCAAATGTCACTTCTCCTTCGTCGCCCACCAGGACGCGAAGCCTATCCTGGTGATGTTTTCTATCTGCACTCTCGCCTGCTCGAGCGTTCAGCAAAACTTTCTGATGATCTCGGTGGCGGTTCGCTGACGGCCCTACCGATTATCGAAACCCAGGCCGGCGACATTAGCGCCTACATTCCGACCAACGTCATTTCGATCACCGATGGTCAGATTTTCCTCGAAACCGATTTGTTTTATCAAGGAATTCGTCCGGCTATTTCCGCGGGCCTCTCTGTCTCGCGTGTTGGTGGTGCTGCTCAAACTGCCGCCGTTAAGAGCGTCAGCAGCAACCTTAAACTTGGTCTGTCTCAATTCCGCGAATTGGCCAGCTTTGCGCAGTTTGGTAGCGACTTGGATGATTCAACTAAAAAGCAAATTGATCGAGGCCAACGCCTGACTGAACTTCTTAAACAATCGCAGTACCAACCAATGAGTATCTGGCAACAAGTCGCCAGTATTTTTGCGGTCACCAACGGTGCCTTCGATACAGTCAACCCAACTCATATTAAAGATGCGCAGGCAGCACTGCTGAGTAGACTTTGGGCAGAACACAAAGCAGCAATGAATGAGTTAGACAAGGGCGGCAAGCCGACCGATGAAGCCAAGGAAGTACTCGAAAGAGTTGCCAAGTCTGTCAGCAAAGGATTCGAAGGCAAATAATGGCATCAACTCAAATATTAAAATCACGCATTCGCTCGGTGAAAAGCACACGCCAGATTACTAAGGCAATGCAACTCGTGGCTGCTAGCAAAATGCGCCGCGCCCAAGATGCGACCAAAGCTTCGGCGCCGTACACATTGGCGGCTCGTGAACTACTGACTGCCCTTTCGACTCATACATCGGTCAAGAACCATCCGCTATTTATTGCGCATACCGTGAAGACTCGCCTGTTGATTGTGATTGCTTCGGACAAAGGTTTGGCGGGTGCCTACAATAGCAATTTGGTTCGGGTCTATGCCGACGAGCTTGAGAAGGATGACGAAAACGGCATCAAAAACACGACCATCACTGTTGGCCGTAAGGCGGCGCAGTTTGTGGCCCGTCTGAAAGATACTGAAGTGATGGGTGCCTACGAAGAGTTACCCGATCGACCCGATGGCAGTGAACTATATGCGATTCTAGAGAGTGCGCGCTCCCTTTTTACCACCGGCAAGGTTGATGCTGTTGATGTGATCTATACCAATTTTGTCAGTAGCTTTATTCAAGAAGCCAAAGTCGTTCGTGTGTTGCCTGCTGGTTGGGAGCCGGCTATTGAAGAAGGTGTCGCCCGTGATGTGACTTACGAACCGAGCACTGAGGAAGTTCTGGATGGCGTGGCCTACCGATTGGTTGGTGCGCAAATTTACCAGGCACTCCTCGATGCCCGCGCCAGCGAACACAGTATGCGCATGCTAGCGATGAAAAATGCTAGCGACAATGCGTCGGATTTGATCGACGATCTGACGCTCGAAATGAATAAAGCCCGTCAGGGCGCCATCACCCAGGAATTGGCCGAAATATCTGGTGGCGTTGAGGCGTTAAGTGAATAAGGAGACCAAGATGGCAAAGAATACAGGAAAAATTATACAGATTGTCGGCGTGGTCGTAGATGTTGAGTTTGCGAGTGGTTTGCCAGCTATTAACGACGCCATTCTCCTAAAGAACGGTGAAGACACGGTCACTCTCGAAGTTGCTCAACACCTCGACGAGCATACCGTTCGAGCGATTGCACTTTCCAGCACTGATGGCTTGCGTCGCGGGGACGCCGTCACGGCTACTGGCGCGCCGATTACTGTGCCGGTCGGCGAAGCGACGCAAGGCCGCATGTTCAATGTTGTCGGCGAACCAATCGATGGCCTCGAACCACTCAAAGATGCGAAGCGATCATCAATTCACCGGGCTGCGCCTTCACTCGATGAGCAATCGAATACGTCAGAAGTTCTAGAAACAGGTATCAAAGTTATTGACCTCATCGCACCGCTGATTAAAGGTGGTAAGGCTGGGCTTTTCGCTGGGGCTGGTGTTGGTAAAACTGTCCTCATCACCGAGCTGATCAACAACATCGCCAAATTCCACTCGGGTAACTCGGTCTTTGCTGGTGTTGGTGAACGAACTCGAGAAGGTAACGACCTTTACTACGAAATGGAAGAAGCTGGCGTGCTGAAAAAAACCAGTCTCGTCTTTGGACAGATGAACGAACCGCCCGGAGCGCGTCTGCGCGTTGCCCTGTCTGGCCTGACAATGGCCGAATCTTTCCGTGATGACGGCAAAGATGTCCTGCTGTTTATCGATAATATCTTCCGCTTTACTCAAGCCGGTGCTGAAGTCTCTGCCCTCCTCGGTCGCCTTCCGTCTGCCGTCGGTTACCAGCCGAACCTCCAAGAGGAAATGGGTGGTTTGCAAGAGCGCATCACTTCAACCAAAAAAGGTTCAATTACCTCTGTTCAAGCAGTCTTTGTGCCGGCCGACGACCTCACCGACCCGGCGCCAGCTGCGACTTTCTCTCACCTCGATGCTACGATCGTTATGAGCCGTGGTTTGACCGAAATCGGTATTTATCCGGCTGTAGATGTCCTGGCCAGTAGCTCGACCAGCCTTGATCCGGAGATCGTTGGTGACGAGCACTACCGCGTCGCTCGTGAGGTGCAGCGCGTTCTGCAGCAGTACAAAGAGCTGCAAGATATCATCGCGATTCTTGGTATGGATGAGTTATCTGATGACCAAAAGCAAACCGTGGCCCGCGCCCGACGTATTCAGCGCTACCTATCGCAGCCGTTCTATGTGGCTGAGAAGTTTACCGGTAATCCTGGTGTCTACGTCAAACTTGCTGATACGATTCGCGACTTTGCTGATATTCTAGCCGGGACGTACGACGACAAGCCAGAGGACTGGTTCTACATGGTCGAAGGCACGCTGTCGGAAAAAGCTAAGCAAGCACCAAAGAAGGCCTAAATGCATTTGCAGCTCATTACACTTAGTGGAGTCCGCGTCGACGAGGAGGCCTATGAGTTAATCGCTCCGACCGCTGCCGGTGAGATTGCGGTTTTCCCTGGACATGAGCCAATCGTGACTTTAGTCGTACCCGGAACTCTCGCGGTGCGGCATAAAAAAAGCGATCCCGATAAGGATCTGCAGTTCTACGCAATTAGCGGTGGCATCCTCGAAATTAATCCAAAGTTTATTCGCCTTCTTGTCGACGAAGCCGATCACGGTGAAGACATCATTGAAGCCGAGTCGCAAGCGGCACTCGACCGCGCCCTCAAGATGCGCGACGAAGCTCATAACCAAGTTGACCTTGATAAGGCGCGTGAATTGATTGACCGTCACCAAGTGCGCCTACGTGTTGCCGATCTGTATCGCCGTCGCCGACATCTATAAGCATTGATAATTATTCATTTTCTTGTACAGTATGTGGGACGATCCATTCGAAGAGAGATAAGGTGATGTATCGATGTTCATGAAACCAGAGTCTCATGGCATTACAATTGATGAGGCACGGAGGCGAATTCAGTCGGTTGATGGGGTGGCCAACACCGATATTCGGCTCCTCGACTGGCAAGAGATCGTCGTGGTAGACTTCGCGGCCAACCTGCGTCCGAACACTCGTTCGAAGTCTGCGGTGAAGCGCGACATCCGAAGAATCATGGAGCCTTTTGGCGTCATCATGTGGGCCGACTCTGGCCCCACCCTGCCTCGCGACTGAAGTTAGAGCCTTTGCTCCTTCGGGAGCGGGGCTCTAGCTTTTTAGAGACTACAATAGTGCGCGTACTTCATCTGTCGTCTTGGTGTGCATCAGCTTGTCGCGCAGTTCGGCGGCGCCTTCGAAATCACGCACGTAAATCTTAAAGAAACGTTTGAGCGGATCAAATTTGCGGGGGTTTTCGGCTGAGTACTTATCGTGCAAATCTAATTGCATATGCAGTAGATCGAGCAGCTCTTTTCGGGAATGTTCGCGCGAGTCTTTTTCGAACGCGAACGGATTCGTAAATACGCCGCGACCGATCATAATACCGTCAACGCCGTATTCCTTCACTAGTTCTAAACCATGTTGTCGATCGCGAATGTCACCGTTAATAGTTAAGAGAGTTTGCGGCGCAATTTCATCACGCAGTTTCTTGATCTCAGAGATTAACTCGTAGTGCGCCGGGACCTTACTCATTTCCTTGCGGGTGCGGAGGTGAATGGTTAAGTTGACGATGTCTTGTTTGAGGATGTGAGTCAGCCAGCCGACGAATTCGTCCTTGCTGGTGTACCCAAGGCGCGTTTTGACGCTGACTGGCAACCCACCCTCTTTTGCGGCAGCAATTAACTCGGCTGCGAGTTCCGGGTTACGAATAAGGCCGCTGCCGCAACTTTTGGAGGCTACGTTTGTAACGGGGCAACCCATGTTAATATCAATACCTTGAAAACCCTGTTCTTTTAAACCCTTGGCCATGTAGGCGAAGTGCTCAGGATTATTCCCCCAGATTTGCGCGACCATTGGTTGCTCGTCTTCGGTGAAAGTCAGACGGCCACGCGTACTCTGGGTACCTTTCGGGCTAAAGTAGCTGGCAGCGTTAGTAAACTCAGTAAAAAAGACATCTGGTCGGCCGGCAGAGTTGATGACATGACGAAAAACCACATCCGTGACGGCTTCCATAGGAGCCAGGATGAAGAAAGGTTTTGGTAAATCGTTCCAGAAGTTTTTCATAAAGCTTATTAATTATCTCATAAATGTGAAACGGCCCGCCGTCTCACCCAAATTAAGGGGAAACGACGGGCCACGAGAGCCGGTAGAAGGAATCGAACCTTCAACCCTCACCTTGAACTAGGTGATGCGCTACCATTGCGCCATACCGGCGGGATTGTGAAAGAGTGGCGCGGGGCCGGGCGATCGCTCGCCCAGCCCCACCACCTACTTCTGGTGTGCGTCGGCCAGCGAGTTGTCGTACGCGGCCTGCGCACGAGCAGCAGCTGCCTGAAGGCCGGAATCCTTCGGATCCTTCTTCAAGGCCTCGAGCGCCTTGTCCAAGGCGTCGCCTTGGTTCCCGGGGTGAGCCATTGTTCCTCACCTCCTTCCGAGGTGTCGTGATGGATACTTCAGGAGTTGGGAAAACGGGATTTGAACCCGCGAAGGACATGCTTGAACAGATGACTCGGGTGGAGCGCTGGCCGGCGCACCCACTTTCGCACAGGTGTTCGACACACGTCCTACCCGGTATGAGCCGGGTGCTCTATTGCCGTCCGAGCCACTTCCCCGAGGCAAGGCCCGCCTTCTGCATCGCCGTTGCATTCGACGGACCTTGCACTGGTTAGGGACGACCCCGTCTGGGGAACTGTTGGTTGGGCACGGGGATCAGGTCCGGGCCGCAGTTGCCATAACAGGGCCGTCCTGTCCACGGTAACCAGCCGCGAACTCTTTCACTATCTTCTCAATGTACGGCAGAGAGAATGTGAGACATGGGCGGAAAGCAGTTTCTGCCGATATCTCACATCCTCAATCTGTTCGTACTTAATATTATAGCATTTTTGACAGGTTGCGGTCAATGCCTAGATGCGGCCTTCCAGCAGGTCTTGTTCGAAAGTTTGAATACCCTTCAGTGTGGGTTCATAGGTCGATGTATCAGGCAGGTTCAAAGTGGTGATGTGCTCCCAGACTTTTGCGATCAAGTCGCGCAGTCGCGTTAGGTCGTCCTTCTCAAATGCGGTATCAAGAATGGCGACTTCGCCGCTTTTTGTCGGTTCGATGAATGCCAGCCGCCCCTGTTCAACGGTGTAGTTGCCGTAATCGCGCGAGCGCTCGACCAGTAACTTGTAAAACAGCAACTGTTGGCGGTATTTGTGCAGTTTAATTTTCTCGAACTCGTCGCTTCCCTTCCAGCTGGTTGAAGGCTTGCCAGTTTTATAGTCAGTGACGATCATCGTTTTATCGGCTACATCAATATCCACGACGTCGATCATACCTGTTAGATGTGCTTCATCGAGCATGGCATTTTGGGATGAGAAGTTAAGTTCGGCTTTTTGCGTCGGCTTGAAATTCTTGTATTGGTCAGCCAAAAAAGTCTGCAATTGTTCGCTACCTTTTTGGTGGTAGGTTGCATAGTCGAGTTTATCGAGTCGTTCAGCCTCTAGATTCATTTCAAAATCGCGCAGGACGTCCTCGAGCGGTTTTTGCTCATCAGTAGCCGCAATATGGACGTGGGCCTGCTGGAGGGTCTTGTGAATGGCCGAGCCGTATGATGCAGCGGCAGACTTGGCGGCTGGGAAATGCAACAGATTATCAAGTAGGAACGCCCGCGGGCCCCCCCGCGAAATATCGAGGAAGTTATTGAGGTGAGTCACGCTGAGTTTGTAGTTTTGCAGCGTTGGCGCTAACAGATCCTTTAACTCGGTGGTCGGTTGACGTAGTGGCTCATACCACGCCAGCTGCGCAGACTCAACAATCTCGCCGTCGCTGATAGCCGGGATAGCCTGGGTATCAAGGTTGCTGCCGGCCAAAAAGCTGGCGACCAAGGTCGACTTGTCACGATCATCGCTCTCGCTGAAACTCATGATCAGACGCGACTTGGCACGTGTCATGGCAACATAAAATAGTCGCAGGCGTTCATCGGATGAATCGCCGGCTGGCGCCAGTGGCAGGTTTTCTGGGTAATTAATGGTTCGACTCATACTGCGCGCTTTTTCACCCCAGACATTGTCGACGCTATTAAAGATGTAGACCGTTTCAAATTCCAGACCCTTTGATTTGTGCGCGGTCATCAAATTCACGGCCGAACTATCCCCCTCGACGGCAGCACTCGAAACTAGCAGACTGGTGCCGAGGCGCTGGTGCAACTCGATGAAATCAATAAATGATTGGAGTGTCAGACCATCTTTCGGGTGGTACTCGCGCAACTTCGAGCGAATGGTACGCAGTGCCGCCAGGCAATCGAGATAGGCGCTGGGTGTTTCGGTCAATTGTTCGGGCGAGAAGTAATACTCAAAGAATGGACTATTGCGCGTCGGTGGATCGTTTGGTTCAGTGCGCCCGATGAGGCGATCGATCATTGGCTCGAGGGCCATGTGCTGCGACAGGGCGGCTAACTCAATTAACCAGCTGTGAATGTCCAGGAATTGCGGTAACGTCGCCATCACATCGAGCCAGCGTTGGCGGCCATCATAGGCCACTGTACTCAGGCGCCAAAGCTCGGCCGGGGCAATGCCAAATGCAGGATGCGCCAAGAGCTGCGGCATCAAGGCGTTCGCTGCATCATGGTCGCCCTTGCCAAGCGCGACAATAACTCGCGCCAGTAATTGCAGCGCTACAATTGGCGGCTGATCGAGCACATTATCTTGGCGATCGTAACTGATTGCGATGCCCGCTTTTTCAAAGTAAGGCAGTAAGCTTTGAATTTCTTTGTGTTGTCGGGTCAAAACGACGATGTCGGCTGGTGCGACGCCACTCTTAATTTCTTTCGCAATGCTGTCGATTAGCCAGTGGCGCTCACTATCAATCGATGGCGCACGGTAAAGTTCAACCTTGGCGCTACCGGTTTGGTTGGCAGTTAGTTTTTTGTCGAGTGCGGTGATCAAGTTTTCTAGACGGTCAGTTCCCTGGACAATTACTTCGCGGGCCTCGGCAATGATTTGGGCCTTTGAACGGTAGTTGTCTGTCAGGACGATGAGTTCGCTCGTAGGATAGAGTTCGCGGAACCTCAAAATGTTACTAATATCAGCCCCTTGGAAACTGTAAATAGCTTGGTCATCATCACCAACGACCATCAAATTTGGCCGGCCTTCGTTGGCGGGATTATCAGTCAAGTTATGCAAAATACGCATCTGGGCCAAGTTAGTATCCTGGAATTCGTCGACCATAATGTAGAGGTACTTTTCTTGCAAGTTAAACCGCAAATCATCATGTACCTCCATGGCGTGGACGACTTGCAAAATCATATCGTCGTAATCGTAGAGGCCGGCTTGCTCCATTCGATTGAGGTACTCAAAGTAAACGAATGCTAGAGCGCGGAGTTTAATGATGTAGGCTCGCGACTTGAATACGTACTCACCTTTTTCGTTCTTTGCAAACCATTTCTTTTTCCAGGCTGTGATAGGTTTGGTCGGATGTTCGGTTTCAGAAAGTTGCAACGCAAATGCCAGCCCGTCCGCAATCGCGCGGGCTAATGGCGTGATTTCAAAGAGGGTTTCGGCTTTATCGGCTAGTTTAATTAAATCTGGGAGAGCCTTCAGCAGACTGTCGCGTACTTTCACGCTGACCGTGCCACCGATTAGTGGCACAATAATTCGTTCAGCCGCATCAAGGGCAGCTTCGCCGGCATCGAGAACCGCCAATAGCTCATCGCTGGTCAAACCACTGCGTTTCAGTTCGGAGATAACTCGTGTCGCATCATATTGGTGGGTGTATTCCCCATTCATTGTGCTCGCGAGTGGATTCTTGTAGTCTAACTCATCAAAAACTCCACGCAGTATTTCGTAACGGCTAATATCATCTGCCGGTGCAAACGAAGCGCCACGATAAAAATATTCGCGGTTTTGATTAATAACTTCGGTTCCGAAACTATGGAATGTATGAATGGCGACCTTATAAGCGTCTTTGCCGATAATCCCCACCAAACGCTCACGCATCGCCGCCGCGCCGCTATCGGTAAAGGTTAAACAGAGAATGTTCTCGGGCAGAGTGTCAGTTTTTGAAAGAATATTAGCGGCCCGTACGCTCAGCAGCTCAGTCTTCCCCGTTCCCGGTCCGGCAATCACCATAACCGGCCCATCGATATGATCGACCGCCTCACGTTGAGCAGTGTTCAGCAGCTGGTATCGCTTCTCAAAATCCATTAGAGTTATTATAACATCGCCAGGCAGCCGGCTCTTTCAATCGACTCAAAGCGTAGTGCAACCCAACAAAATGCATACGTCTCTTTCGAGAGACCGTTACGCGCCTAGAAACCGTGTGTTTCTAGGGCTGCACTTCGCCTTGAGTCTCTCGAAAGAGACGTATGCATTTTGTTGGCGTGTAACGGTCGATTGAAAGAGCCGGCTGCCTGGCGATGTTAGCCAATCTGCTGACGCTTGAGAAGTGATATCAGGGGTGGTACAATGACCAACATGAACGATCAAGTCTATGATGACTTCGCTCTGGAAAAGACAATCAAAGCTCAGTTCGGGGTGGTTGCCGATGTTGACGCCATGATTGGTCGCCGATTTCCAGTCAGCCGCACAGCCGAGGCCTCTTTATTCTTGACCAAGAAAAAACAGCTCTTTCTCTACATTTCTAGTCAGTCGAAGCTCCTTTTATCTGATGTGCAGAAAATTGTCGGGCATGCTGGCCTGAAGGCGGAACTCTACTTGCCTCCTAAAGGCCGTCCTCAATACTTCGATGAAGTTGGGACGCAAAAATTCCGCGAGATCTTTCCAGGTCGCGGTAATATTTCTCACCAAGATATTGCGTTTTATCGAACTCTTGCGCCGTACAGCCCAGCACTTATTCTTGTCTCAGAAGTAAAGAATGGTCAGATTTTTCAATTCGATAGCGATAGCCAAGGCAGTTGGCGCCCCCTTGTAAAATTCGCGTATCGTCGGATTAAGACAAGCTAGAAGCAGGCGACGTTGCTACCGGTGTTACTGGCACAGGCCTGATTATAACCAGAAGGGGCCGAGGTGATGCCAGCGGGGCCGACGCATTCCATGTAGGCCCAGAACTTGATCTTGTAGGGGCTGTATGGACGAGCCATATACCAGGTGCTCGCCGTACTCCAGCCAGTTCCATAAGTTGTCGTTGGGCTACTGTACTGTGTGTTGAATTGGTATTGTCCGTAAGCGCCAGCCGGACATGATGCGCTAGTAATTTGGCCGTATGAATAGTACCAGTTACCTGAAGCTGGAGAGTTAATCCAGGCAATCCACCAGCCGGCAGAGTAAGGTCGCACCGTACCAGGTGTGTAGGCGCCAATGCCTGGTGCCCCGGGAGTATCAATAGTAGTTGAAGCCGAGGCGCTTGTCGATGGGGCGCTCGCCGTTGCGCCGACCAAGGCATAAGCGCGGAAGTAATAGGTTTGGCCTTGGGTTAGACCAGTCACGGCTCGGGACGTCGTACCCAGGCCGGTAATCGTTGTCGAAGACCCGAATGAGCTATCAGTATCGTATTCCAGATTGTAACTGGTTGCGACGCCAACACTACCCCAGCTAGCAGTGATCTGAGTTGAACTATTATCAACGGCAGTCATGGTGGCAGGTGATGGAACGAATGTTGTCGCGCTGACGGTAGCCGACCAAGCGCTCTGGAATGCACCATTAATTGCTTTGACTCGGAAGAAGTACTGTACACCAGTCGAGAGGCCGGTCACAACTTTATTTGTGGTCGAGATGCCCGTGAATGACGTGACGCCACTGCTAAAGGTACTCGAGGTTGAGTAATCCACATTGTAGGTAGTGCCACTTGGTGGGACAGCGCCCCAGCTAGCAGTAATCTGTGAGTTAGAGTTCGCGGTGGCTGTCGCAACAGGCTGAGCCAGTTGCAACGTGGTTGTAGTAGCCGTATTAGACCAACTTGCACTTGTGTCTGTGGCGCTCGGTCGAACCCTGAAGTAATAAGCCGTACCACCCGTGAGACCGGTGACGGTGTAGCTCGTCGCAATGGTATTAATTGGTACGTCTGTAAATGTACCAACTCCAAAGCCTGCCGACGTCCCATACTCAACGGTCCAGCTGGAAGCATTCTGCACATCTGTCCACGTTAGTCCAACATTATCAAATCCAGTTGAGGCAATCGAAACAGTCGAAGCACCAGAAGTTGCAATTGATGTATTGCGTCGGCTGATCACAGATTTGACGCTATTAGTTGCTTCGCTCTTGTACTTAATCGTATAGCTCAAACAAGCGACGCTACCGTTACAGGCAGCACTGCCGTCACCATCGTACTCAAAGAAGTCGGTGCCGTTCGTCGTCAGCGTGGCGCCACAACTGATTGAATTTGTTGAACCACCAGAAGCTTGAGGGGCCACGAGGGCCGAAGCTGTCAACCCGACCAACGTACTATTCACGACCGTGCCAGCGGCAGCGGTCACGGCGGCACAGCTTGGGTATTCCCCATTTTGATCGTAGTATTTCTCGAGAGCCTCAGAAATAGTAGTGACGCTCGATAAACGTCGGGCGTCACGTGTGTCAGCTTGGTATTTATTCAATCCGACTAGGACAATTGCGGCCAGGATGCCAATAACCGCTATAACAACGATTAATTCGACAAGAGTAAAGCCTCGAAATTTTCTAGCCATGTTAGCTATATTGTAGCAAACATAAGCATAACCGCAAGAGGGGTTATGAGTTGCGCTGTGTCGGGACGAAGGTCAGGGCTTTACCACTAGCACCACCACGACCAGTACGGCCGATACGGTGAATGTAGTCGTCATACGAAGCTGGTTGGTCGAAGTTGATCACGTGAGAGACATTTGGAATGTCGAGACCACGAGCAGCCACATCAGTGGCAACCATGACGCGAACCTTGTTGTCCTTGAAAGACTTCAGGGCGCGTTGGCGCTGTGATTGTGACTTGTTGCCGTGAATGGCAACGGCACTAATGCCGCTCTTCTCTAGGTGGTCAGAAAGGCGTTGGACGCCGAACTTAGTTTCACCAAAGACGAGGACTTTATCAAAGTCACTACCTTCGAGGAGTTTCGTCAGAATTTCGAGCTTCTCTTCTTTTGAGCCAGCTTCGACGATATCTTGGTCGACGTGCTCGCTGGTTTCAGCTGTTCGAACCGAGACAGTGACGGGATCGTTAAGGAATTCATCGATCAATGAGTTGATACTTGAAGTAATCGTGGCGCTAAAGAATAGCGTCTGGCGATCTTTTGGCACCGCACCAATAATGGCGCGCATGTCGTTGACAAAGCCCATGTCCAGCATGCGGTCAGCTTCATCGAGAACTAGCATCTTGATCTGGTCGAGTTTGAGTTCACGACGGTTCAACAGGTCCTTTAGGCGGCCTGGAGTACCGATAACCACTTGTGGTCGGCGGCGCAGGTCGCGGATCTGACGGTCGATGTTCGTTCCACCAACACAGATCGCGTTAAAAATGTTCATGCCACGAGAAAAGTCGCGGAATTGTTCTTCAATTTGCTGAGCCAGCTCGCGAGTTGGGGCCATGATCAGAACCAGTGGGCCTTGGTTTGTGCCACGGAGTAGTTCAAGGATTGGCAGCGCGAAGGCAGCAGTCTTACCTGTACCAGTGTTGGCGAGGCCAATCACATCTTTGCCATCGAGAATCAGAGGAATAGTCTGGTCTTGAATCGCGCTAGGAGCCGTGTAGCCCTTGGTGTCGATGTTGTTTTGCAGTGTCGGGTTAAAGTGAAAGTCAGTAAATTTATGAGTTGGCTCGTAAATTACCTCTTCAGCAACCGTGACGGCTTTGTTAATAAATTTGCTTGGGTGGATGTAAGCACCACGAGCCTTATTGCGCTGCGGGCGGCTGTTGCCACCACCACCAAAAGAGCGAACGCCACTGGTGCGAGCTCGGCTAGGTTGGCTTGATCGATATGAGGGTCGATAGGTCATAAGTTGAGATTCCCCTTTCTGGGGGTTAATAGATATGTTTTCGCTGCAGACGAACAGCTAGAACCTTTTGATATCTATTTTGTCCTCGTTCGGACTATAGAGACGGTATCCATTCGGATGCAATGACCTCATTATAGCACAAGCTGCTTCGTCTGTCTAGAGGTAGCTCGTTTTAGTAGACTCTCCCCTCACCCCTTAACCTATGTTAAAATAGTGAAGCTTTGGCGTTCTCGCCAGCAGACATAATGGGGATTGGCCAAGTGGTAAGGCACCAGGTTCTGGTCCTGGCATTCGGGGGTTCGAATCCCTCATCCCCAGCCAAAGTGATTATGCTTAAAGTCTCCGTTCCGGAGTCTTTTTGTTAAGATGAGTACATGAACCAAATCATTATCCAGGGCATCGGATATCTTGCACTCCTTTTTGTGGTACTTTCCTTCCAGCGCAATAGTCGCCCAAAGCTCTTATTCTTTATGATCATTGGACTTGTGCTGTTTGTCGTTCACTATGCACTTCTGGGTGCCTGGGTTGGCGCTTTGTTGAATCTTATAGAGGGGGGAATGACATTCGTTGCCTATAGAAAAGAGACCGATGCGTGGGCGCAAAAAAGAGTCTGGCCGTACGCATTTGCCGCCTTATTCATCATTGCGGGCGTTGTCGTGGCGAAGTCGTATGTCGATTTGCTGCCCGTTATCGCGCAGATTGTGGGAACGATTGCAGTTTGGCAGACTAATCCAAAAAGGATCCGATTTATTATGCTCATTCCTCGCCCACTCTGGTTCACCTATAACCTTTTCGTAGGCTCTTATGCCGGGATGACGACCGAAGTAATCATCTTGCTATCCGTCGTGATTGGAGCCGTTCGCTTTGACATGATCAAAAAGCGTATTCGGAGGCGGTAGCATCTTTTTGCTTGAGCTTGTAAAGGTGCGATGAGTAATTATAATAAACTCAACGCGTAAAAAGTGCCCGTGGGGGCTACACGGAAGCCATTCGTGTATGGTGAGGTTCGACTCCTTCCGCCTAGATTCGTAGAGTCAATATTCCATCGAGCATTAAGAATAATCGGGAGACTATGAAGTCGCGATGAAGGTCGCGATCGAGTCGCCAGTGAGATTACCGATCGGGTGGATGAGGCTTCGGCCTGCAAGCGCTCGGGCGCTGAAGATTCTAGGGTTGCTCGCGTAGTGGTAGGCGGAGGCGTGATTGAGTTCACGCCCCGTCTACCACGACTAACCCGAACTTATTATAGGAAAACATTATTGACTACTTGTCACGCAAGAAGTACTATGGTGTTAATTGCATTAAGAGATCTGTAAGATGAAAAAGTTTATCAGTATTATTCTCGCCTTCGTATTACTCGCGTCTATTGCCCTTCTTCCTGTATCCGCTTGGGCTGACACACCCAACCTTATCGCCAATCCTTCTGTCGAAACAGCGAGTGGCCTGGCGCCAACTGGCTGGATTACTAATAGCTGGGGCGCAAATACAGCTTCATTTGCCTACACGACGACTGGGCACACTGGCCACGGTTTATCCGTTACTATTAGCAACTACCAGAGTGGCGATGCCAAGTGGGTCGCGGCTCTATCGGCTGTTGTCGCAGGCCAAAGTTATACCTACTCTGATTACAACCAGTCGACTGTTGATTCTGAACTGGATGTCGAATACCTTGACTCGAGTGGTAACCAAAGTTATGTCTATCTACAAACGATTGCCCCCACTAGTACCTGGCAGCAATCAACAAGCACTTTCACTATTCCTAGTGGTATTGTGAGTGCTTCGGTCCTCCATGTTATTTACTCTAACGGCACTCTGCAGACTGACGATTATAGTCTTACGACAAATAGCCAAACAGTTACGCCGCCGACCCCGCCCGCCGATCCGACCCCGCCAGCAACTGGTGCCAACCTCATCCCCAACGCTTCATTCGAGACGGCTAATGGCGCTAACCCAGCTGGCTGGACGCAAGATAGCTGGGGAACAAATACGGCCGCGTTCACCTATGTAAAAAATGATGGTCACACAGGAACGAATAGTGCAAAAGTAACGGTGTCGAAATACACCGACGGTGATGCCAAGTGGTACTTTGATCCCCTGGCGCTCACGCCAGGCGCACAATATACCTACTCGGCTTGGTATAAGGCAACGACCACTAAGGTTGCAGTAACGGCTATGTACATCGATGCCAATGGTACGCGACACTACTTCAACCTTCCAGCGCCATTGGTGGGGGCGTCTGCTGGCACAGTTTGGCAGCAATATAGTGCGACATTTCAAGTGCCAACCGACGCAACGGCGATGAGTATCTTCTTTCTTATCGAAGGCAACGGTACGTTACAGACAGATGATGTTTCAATAACTCCCTATGTGCCGACTGGTTTTAGCGAACCGCTCATTAGCCTGACATTTGACGATGGCTGGACTTCAATTTATGACAACGCTTTCCCACTACTCAAGAAGTACGGCCTTGTTTCAACGCAGTACATCATTTCAAGCTACTTGGGTCAACCGAGCTATATGAGCCTGGCCCAAGTTAAAGCACTACAGACAGCTGGTAGCGAGATCGGCTCCCACACCGTAACTCACCCAGATTTGACGACCCTAACGGCCACAAAACTCACCACCGAACTCAGTCAATCTCAGAGAACGCTGCAAAAAGACTTTGGTGCGAGCGCCGCCCTCAATATTGCTAGCCCATATGGCGCGTACAATCAAACAGTTATCACAGCAATCAAAAAATACTACGCCGCTCATCGTTCGGTTGACGTAGGCTACAACTCAAAAGACAATTTTGACCCCTACGACATCTTGGTGCAAAACATCACAACCTCTACTACCCCGGCTGATGTTGCCGCATGGATTGCCCACGCTAAAGCTACTAATACTTGGTTGGTCATTGTGTATCATAACGTGAATGCCACCGGTGTCTTCGATGCCAGCACCACGACTACTGCATACCTTGACTCTGAGCTACAAGAGGTCAAAGCTTCAGGCATCCCCGTCAGAACGATGACGCAAGCCCTAGCTGAAGTGAGTAGCCAACTCTAGGCTACCCCCGATAAAGCATTTACAAAAATAAGTATTTGTGGTAAAATATGCGCATGTTTCATTTTCTGAGTGAATCGAGCGTACAGCCCTATATTGCCCTTGTCGTGGGTCTTGTATTTATTGCATCCGTATCTTCACTCTACGGTAATGATTTTAGCCTCACCCGTTACAAAGAGCGCTATGCACGCCGTCAGAAAAAAATCACCTCTGCGCTGAAGAAATTCCTTAAAGGCCTAAGGAAGATTACACTTGAAAGTTGGCAGTTCTTTTTTGGCGCAGCCTTTGCCACACTTATATTTGTACTATTGATGTTCGCCGCGGGTGGTTCATTCTCTCATCTACCTACCGTTGCATCTGTGGCATCGACCTTATCGGCACACTCGGCGACTCGCACCGTTATTGATACGTCGAAGCCGTGGACGTATGACTTCTCAACCGCAGATAGTGGCCCAATCGATACCAAGATCTTCAATGTTGAGAACGGTCCAACCAAGGCCGACTACAACAACGAGTTAGAGACCTACTCCAACCGAACCGATAACGTCCGCGTTGAGAACGGTGCGCTGGTGCTCGAGGCAAAGCCAGAAAGCAAAGACGGCAAATCTTATACCTCTGGGCGTATCGACACGGCTGGATCGTTTAGTTTCATTTACGGTACGCTCGAAGTAAAGGCCAAGCTTCCTCGTGGTGTTGGCACCTGGCCGGCCGCTTGGCTTATGCCATCGAACCCACGCTACCTAGCGGCAGATTTCCCTACTGCAACGGATCAAACTCGACTCTACTCACTCAATGGCGAGTTAGACTTTTTGGAATCGGTTGGATATCAGCCTGGGGTAAATATTCCAGCCGCTCATAGCTATAATTCATTGGCCCAGGTAGCCCAATATACCCCTGGATTTGTCGTTAACCCTTACGATGAATACCACACCTACGGCATCGTCAAAACACCGACTCTGATTGAGTTTACGATTGATGGTCAAGTGTATGCACACCGTCAGAAGACTGGCGACAGTGCATTAGATTGGCCTTTTGACCAACCATATTTCTTGATCCTCAACCTCTCGCTTGGTGGCACGTGGGCTGGCAAAGACGGTATCGACGACAGTTCCGCCCCATGGCAGTACATGATCCAGTCGATTAGCTATTCGCCACCTTCAAGCACTCATTAAGTTTACTTACCAAAAATGACCCTCTCGTAGGGTCATTTTATTTGTATAAAGGCACTAAGCTTTGATGGTGGCTGAACGCTTTGGGGATACCCAAGCCAGGCTGATGTTACCACCCCGACGAGTGCGTCGATATGCCAGCCAGAACCCTTCGAGCGCGTGATAGGTCCAGAGCAGTCCAACAAGTGGAAAGACAACGCCAACGATCAGAAGGTATGGTCGCTTGAGGCGAACTGCCGCCAGGGCACCGATAATAATACCGTTGATGAACCACCAAATAAGCGTCATCAGGGGCCCATCGTATACAAAAGGCAGAATCGGGAGAACCAAGAGGTATAGCCACGAAAGTACGTTGACAGTGGCGACGCGAGGGTTGCCACCACCGAATCCATAGATTGACATGACCTGCGCATTGCCAATTGTCCAACGCTGCCATTGCTTGCGAACGCTCATAAAGTCTTCTGGGACCATGGTCACGAAGGCACTCGTCTTGCTTGAACAGTAGCGAACTGCCATCCCCTTTTTACGTGCACGGAAAAGTCCCTCAGTGTCTTCAGTAAGAGTGAAGGCTTGACGCATAATGAGCTCTTTGCCAGCAGCGTGGCTGTACATTAACGAACAACCAGAGAGCCATAAGCGAGCACGCAAAATATCCTGAACCCGCTTGGCAACAGCATTCATTAGCCAGTAAGAGATCTCTTGAACTTGACCAATAAGTGTCGTGGTACGAGCTGCCTCAATACGGATATCGACGATATCAGCTTTACGGCTACGGATAAGTTCAGCAGGACGTTGCAGGTCACCACAGATTGCATCGTCATCGGCTTGGATGATGATACTACGGAAGTGGATAGTCTTAAAACCTTCTTGGAGAGCTTTGGCTTTGCCAACGTTTTTCGACAGATGAATGACTTCGCCGCCGATCTTTTCGACGGCTTTAAAGACACGACGAGATGCTGGGTCGTCTGAACCATCGTCAACAACGACAACGCGAACAGCACCATTATCAAATAGTGATTGAACGGTTAGCACTAAAGCGTTCACCGGGTTTTTTGATGCAATTAATCCAATGATTGGATAATTCAAACGTCGCTTCATGTTACTCCTTAAAACAAAAACAGAGGGTGCGTTGACCCTCGGTAATCCCTGCTCTCTATTTCTCTATTATTATACTACTTTATTGACCTTTGGTCAATATACATTCACATACATTTAGAACATTTCCAAAAGGATGTTAAAATAGAGGTACAGATGCTAGGGGAAACAAAGTGAAGATTTCACGGCGAAAATTTCCAGCGTATGGGGGGCTGCGTTCGAGGAATAGGTATCGCTATCGATGGGTTACGCGACTCCGTCGAGTTGGTATTGCGGCTTTATTTCTTGTCGTTCTCGGCTCAGCAAGCCTTGTCACTAGTGTAAAAGGAGAAGCTGCGGTGCTGGCGCCAAGCAGCACTCCGGGCGGGAAATCGAGTAAAACCGCTCGAATAGTTAGCAGCGTTGAGGCAGTGACGCCAGAGAAGACGGCTGCCACTCCACCAGTCAAAGAAGTCACTGTGCTACCCTCGAACCCTATCCCCGTGATTGCTCGACCCCCATGGTTGGATATGCCGCTCTATGTTGATCCCAGAAATACCGCGACCACTTACGCCAACGCCAACCCAGGCGTGGCAAACGTCAACCTGGTTGCTCGCATGGGCCAACAACCAGTTGCTCATTGGTTTGGCGACTGGGACAGTAACGTTACCACCTCTGTGAATAGCGTTGTATCTGCTGCCGGCGCAGCTAATTCGGTACCAGTGCTGGTGTTCTATAACATTCCCGATCGAGATTGCGGTGGGTATTCGGCCAACGGTGCGCTCACCTCCTCAGACTACCTTCAGTGGGTCACAAAAGCGGCGGCTGGTATTGCGAATCGAAATGCTGTCGTTATCTTGGAACCGGATGCCGTCGCGGGGGCAGAATGCCTATCCGCTAGTGGTGCGCAGGATCGTTACCTTGCAATCTCGCAGGCAGTAACGATTATCAAAGCTCAATCGAATGCCTATGTGTATATCGATGCCGGTAATCCAACCTGGCAAAGCGCGTCAACCATGGCAACACGGCTTAAGGCGGCTAATATTGCGGGAGCTGACGGATTTAGCTTGAACGTATCTAACTTTTCACCGACCAGTCTCAATGTGAGTTACGGTGAGCAGATATCAGATCTTGTCGGCGGGAAACACTATGTCATCGACACGTCGAGAAATGGTGGCAATATGACGGTCACAGGGCCCCTCTATAACCCTTCTGGAGCAGCGCTCGGTACTCTCCCGACGACTCACACCTCGACTGCTCGTAATGACGCTCAACTTTGGATCAAGATTCCGTGGGAGTCAGATGCACCAGTGAATGGCGGCCCAGATGCTGGCGCTCCGTTTTGGAGCTACGCCATTCAACTTGCCCAAAACGCCGGCTGGTAGATTGTTTTTGCTATACTAAAAGCATAAGGAGCATGTATGCCAAAACTGTATATTCCCGTTCTCGCTGGTACCACTCGCGAGCAGCGTAAAAGCATCTTTGCCGCCCGCCTCGTGGCGGAAGTCGGCGCGACTTTTGACGATGTCGAGACAGAAGTGATTGATCCAAAAGATTATTACTTCCCGGGGGACGGCAATGACCCCGAGGGCAAGGACGGCCGCTACACCGCCGTGACAGAGCGCGCTGACGGTTTCTTTATTGTATTCCCAGAATATAATCACAGTATTCCGGGTACCTTGAAACGTATGTTGGACAGCGAGCTAAAAAACTACATCCACAAACCCGTCGCCTTTGGTGGCGTCTCATCGAGTCAATGGGGCGGTGTGCGCGGTATCGAGGCGTTACTGAGTCCGGCTCGCGAATTGGGGTTAGTCTCAACTTTTACTGACATGCAATTTCCAAAAGTCCAGGAGCTGTTTGATGATGAGGGCCATCTGTTAAACGAGGCTTATCGTGACTATATCAAGGGTGCCTGGGAAGAACTCATTTGGATGACCAAGGTCATGAAATATGGCCGCGAGAACGTTGAGAGCAAGCATCACAAGCAATCGGCTCAGGCTGAGAACTAGAATATGATTGCGCGCACGCATGATATGGCAGCGATCACGGCATTGGGTGTTATTTTCTTATCTTTACCCGCCCAATCGTTGAGTCTGGCGACCGTTATAATTGCGGTAGTCGCTAACCTTATCGGTGGAATTACGCCAGATATCGATCAGCCGACGGCACCTTTTTGGCGCAATCTGCCAGTTGGAAAGTATTTCGGAAAAGTATTCGGGAAATTGCTCGGCGGACATCGTTTCTTTACCCATTCAATTCTGGGTGTGGCCTTTTTCGGCTTTCTCGTCCATGTGCTACTGCAGTTTTTGCAACCGATTATGGGTTCGGTCGATATCAACATTGTGTGGTGGGCATTTATGATTGGTATTGTGTCGCACCTCGTTATGGACACCTTTACGAAGGAGGGCGTGCCGTGGCTGCTGCCAATTCCAATTAAATTTGGTATTCCACCGGTCAAAGCTTGGCGCATCACAACTGATCACTGGGTCGAGCTATGGGTAGTCTTCCCGGCGCTCATCGTGTTTAATATCTGGTTTTATTTTGCGCACTACCAGCAGCTTATTTTCTTTTTCAAACACCTGATCACGGCTTAGTTGCTGTGAGCACCCGGTGACTGGATCGGAGTTGCTCTAAAGCAACTGGCTGAGTACGGGAAGTCTTCGGTCATGACGTAATGGTACATCGTGACGGTTTGGCCATCGAGTGCAATCGGACTGACGATGCCATGGCACTCATCGAGATCTGAGGTGGTGAGAATATTCTTGTCGCCCACCTTCGGCCCAGTAATTGGGAAACCGTCGAGCGCGTAGCCGATGACTTTGCTGACACTTGTGTCGGTAATACAGCGGCTGAGGGTGTGGTAGTGATACTCGCCGGTCTTTTGCGGGTGGCCGTCACAAGTATCTTGAACTTCCCAGGCGCCGGCATCGCGTCCACCTGCGTCAAAACCGTCAAATAATGCGACACCAGTGATCATGACGCCGATCTCTCCCCCGTTGAGGCATTGCGGCGTGCCGTATGATGGATTCGCGGTCAATGTGTAGACCAGTGATTGTGCGCTAATACTGTTTGGATTGCCATCATAGAGATGTGCCGGATCGCTCGAGCCGATCGGGAAAACGCCAGTGTGATGATCCGGTAGATCGTTAGTCGTAATGATGCGCTGGCCATTTTGCAAGACGACCGTTAAGGCTGGCGTCCAGGTAACTGAGCCCTGAACGCTTACCTTTTTGTTGATGTCCCACTCGGTATTATTATTCGTGAACCAGGGGCCGCGGGTCTGGGCGCCAGCCTGGCCGGCGGCAACAAAATTGGCCTTGCAGGTGTAGACGTAGCCCAATTTAGGAGCATCGGTGACATACTTACCATCACCAACTGGCAATATCCCATCCGCGTATTTATCACCGTAATTTTTGCTTGGGTCAAGTTGGAGACCTTCCACTTTTGTGGCTGTTGTCGTAGTAGTGGTCGTCGTTCTCGCTGTGGTTGTAGCCACCGTGGTCGTCTTCGGTTTGGTGTTCAGCATAACAAGCCCTAGCGTGACGAGGGTTGCAATGATTGCGACACCAAAGATGCTCGCTGGGATAAAGAAACGCTTTCGTCGCCACCACTGAGGCTTTGGTTGAGAAGGCGTATCGTTCATGAAAATAGTGTAGCGCGAATGTGCGATTCTTACCATAAGCGTATAATGGGAGTATTAACGGAGGAATTGTATGTTCAAAAATAGTCACGCATTTAGTGGGTTCTCGGTCAGCGATGTAGCTGCTGCCAAAGAGTTCTACTCAAAATTAGGTGTCGATGTCATTCAGGACGAGATGGGCCTGAAGCTCAATGTCAACAGCGGCACGCCGGTTTATGTATATGAGAAAAAAGACCACGTTCCAGCAACGTTTACCATCCTTAACTTCCCTGTCGAGGACATCGACGCGGCGGTCGATGGTCTGATCGCAGCTGGTGTTGAGTTCGAACACTACGGTGAAGACATGCACCAAGATGAAAAAGGCGTTGCCCGTGGTAAAGCGGCTGGCTATGGCCCAGATATTGCCTGGTTCAAAGACCCGAGTGGCAACATCCTCTCGGTTCTCTGCAACTAACAAAAATGACCCCTAGCGGGTCATTTTCTTTTTCAGGGCTTTGAGCTTCTTTTTGAGCGCGCGTTTGCGATCAGCTCCGTGCCAGCTTTTGTGCTTTGCCATTAATTTTCCAATCTTTTATAATCGTTGTCATTATTATAGCACGTTTTTGGCCAATGTCATCTGTTAAATGATTCTACTTGTGTTTGACACTCCCCTGTCGGTTCTTTACTATGAGGATAAGGGTGGGAGGTAATACCAGCACCATGTATAGCGGCGGTTCCTTGAACCGTTCGCGCTCACGCCAGGAGGGTACTACGGTCGTGGCACCGCGGCTTACGCCGCTCACGCCGGTTCGGCTACCACGCTGTTCCCGACTACGGTCGACCCGCAGCAGCTCGCGGCAGAGCGGTCTTGCCGTCTCGCCTGAGTCCGCACCAGCGAACCACCGGGCCGTGCTCCGTCACGCCGATCGGGCTACGCGCCTGATGGGCGCTCTGCGGCCTGCGGATCGCGGGGAGGGAGCATGGATCGCCAGCCTCCGGCAAGGATGCCCCCGTTTAGCTCGTGAGGCCTGAAAGGGCCCCATGCGTTAGATAGACCTCTCACTCACGGGTTGGGGGCATCCTAGCGCTGATGCAGCAATGCGTCGCGCCTTTACTGCGAGAGTGTGGGCTTTTACGCCCACCTCTCGCTCTTCATTTTTGTATGCCAAAAGAGATTTCACCAGAGGGTCATTTTACCGAACACACGATACGCACTCGCTCGCCCGAGGGGCACTATAAAGAACGCACAATTCTTGTTCCAGACGAAGATGCCAGAACTTGGAGCAACTTAGCGCTTCGATCATTCTACCTTGATAACTTTAATGACGTGACCGACCTACCGGGACAAGCGTGGGTGGACGGTGGCATGCCGGGCGCCCAGCTACTCGATGGTGTGCTTCCGCATAGAAATAATTGGACATTCTATAAGTTAGATATCAAAAATGCTTTTCCGAGCGTCCATATTCCTACACTGATGGATATGATGGAACAAAGAGCCAAAGAGGTCGGGATGGGTCGTTATGAACGGGATAACCTACGCTTTTATATGGAAAACTTTGGCACGGCGCCCCAGGTCACTGGATTGCCGCTAGGCTCGCCAGCTTCTCCATATCTTTTTAATTTTTATTGTCGGGAGATGGACCGGGAACTTGCTTCCTTCGCACTCGATCGCGACTATGCGTATACCCGCTATCTTGACGATATTACCTTCTCGTCGCCACTGAAAGAACGTACCATGGGCGAAGATACCAGGCGGATTATTAGAGGAATTATTGAAGATACTCCTGGCTTTAACATTAATCATGGCAAAAGTCGGTTGCTACGACGAGACAAGCATCACGTAACTATCACTGGGGTCGCCATCTATCCAGACGGGCGTATTCAGCCGAAGCCAGAACTTATAGATACAGTCATCAAGACGCTTGATGGTATTCTGCAAGAAGTAGTTATGGGTGTACCGATGGGCCCAACCCAGCTCGGCGTCGTCAATGGTTATCATAGCGTGTTAAAAACTATGGCGGTCGAGCCGTATAACAAAACCATGCGTGAGGCGTTTGAGTTTTACCACGCCGTTGTCCGTATTGTGAGGGCTGCAATAGAAACAGATGATTATGCGCTGCCCGCTCGCGAACTCCCTTCTGCCGAGGCAATTGCCCAAACCGAAGAGATGTTGATCAACGCGGTCTATGGCGGCGGTAAGGAGAGGTCGGAGCTAGCCGCAAGCCACCCGCTTGTCTGGAAGGCATTTGTGCAAAAAGGATTGTTCAATGACGTGATTCCAAAGCCAATCAAGCGGTTAAAGTCGCCAGCTTACATCGAAGTCCCAGAGGCAAAATTCGAAGGCGACAAAGGTGAATACGGTCCTTACCTCTTCTAAACAAAAAAGCCCGCATCGCTGCGGACTTTTTTATTCTGCCAAATTATTTGGCTTTGTTCATACCCATTGATCGGACGCCAATGGCGACGACCAATTTGTAGACTGCAGCGAGACCGACGACGTCATATACGACGTGCGCCATGGTTGATCCGGCTCCGAAGAGCGAATCAACGAGATTGTAGTCGAAGAATCCGACCAATCCCCAGTTGAGGCCTCCGACGATGATTAGTACTAATGCAATTACATTTACTACTCTCATGCTCAGTGCTCCTTAAGTTATGTTTATACTATACGCTCACGCTTATAAAATTGAAACTAAATGAGTCTAAAACTCGCGGTTTAAACAGAGGTCGATGAGTGATGTGAAAGCTTCATCATAGGTCGATTCAAGATTGAGTTTTTTAAGAAGCTTCAGTGCCCCGGTGCGATACTCAGAGATGCGCTCTTCAACTGCCGCTTTCGCGCCACTTTTGATTAATAGCTCGCGGGCGCGAGCAATATCACCTTCGCTAGCATCGCGCTTACCGAATAAATCGTTGAACTCTTTTTGCATAGATGAATCGGCCTTGGCCAAGAATTCCTCGATCAAGACAGTGAACTTGCCTTCGCGAATATCACCATCGGCGCTTTTGCCAGTGATGGCCTCATCGCCGAAGACGCCAATGAGATCGTCCTGCAGCTGGAAGCCAACACCGACTTGTTCCGCCAGGGCGCGGAGGGTGTCGTGTTGTTCGTCGGTTGCGCCAGCGAGATTGGCGCCAGTTAATAGTGGTCCTGTAAACGAGTAACTGGCAGTCTTTTGGACAGCAATGGCCAATGGATCAGTTCGATCGGGGCGAAAAGCCGCTTCGGTATCGAGTAGCCCGCCGCCCAGCACGCCAAATAACGCCGTGTGTAACTCCTCAACTCCTGACTTCCCTGCGAGTACGTAAGCTTCAGATAAAAGTAAGTCCCCCGCTAAAATTGCAGCACTCTCGGCGTAATGGCGACGATCGGCTTCATCTTTGATGATCTGCGAGTAGGCATCAATGAACTGGCCAGTGACGTTACGCACGCCGTAGCGAATCAGGTCACGATCGATGATGTCGTCGTGGATCAGGAGGGCCAAATGAGTTAGCTCTTGGGCGGCAGCCACGGGCAAGATCGCCTCGAGTGAGTTGCCTCCGAAAGCTTGATAAGACAATAAAGTTAAGTAAGGACGCAAGCGTTTGCCACCAGCCGAATATAGCTTCTCGATTGCTTGCCAGAGCGCTTCATAATGTGGGCTGATTTTGCCTGCTTGTTGGCGACGGCTGGTGAGGAGTGGACTGATGAATTCATCAACAATTACTTTGGAATCGCGGGGGTTAAGGATCGAATGCATAAAGGCTATTATACGGGGTCTGGGCTATTTTTGGGCATTTTTTTAGGGCGTTCCCGCCTGGCCGAAGCCAGGCGGGAACGCCCCGTTACCCCCACCGCCGCTATATGCGGCAGGAGCCTTTCCTCTCACCTTGCGGGAGAGTGCGGATCAAGGGCGAACCCCTCGATCCTTCAACATGCACCCAGTTGCCTAGGCCGCGTGACGGCGGCTGCGGCGGCTGTAGCGCATCGCGCCGATGCCAGCCAGGCCCAGCAGGCCCGCGAGAGCCCATAGGCCACTCGGGTCCACGCCCGTCGAAGCGAGCTTCGGCGGGTTGACCGGCGGCTTCACCGGGCAGGCGACACCCTTGTACGTCAGGACCGTGGTGATGGTCTTGTCGTCGTTGATGGTGTAGCTGAGCCCCGGCTCGAACGCGTAGCCGTCCTTCGGGATGGACTTGAAGTCCACCTCTCCGGCACTGGACACGTTCGCGCGGGTGTCAGCGTCGATCTCGGTGTAGTAGTTGAGCCCCGTGTCGTACACGTTGCTCGACGGCGGCACCAGTCCGCCCGGGTAGCCCGGGAAGGAGAACCCTCCGGGCACGTACGGGCTGTTGGTCGGCGCTGCCGGGCACGTCTCCTGGGTCGGAGGCGTGTACGGGATCAGCGTGTCGGCGCAGTTGGTGTTGACGTCGACCGAGGCCAACGCCGCGGCATCCGGGGTCGCCTGGTTGAAGACCGCGACGGTGGCAGAGCCACCGCTGGAATCCTCGTCCAGGTTCACCCAGAAGTCGCCCGACTCGTTCGCGTTGACCTTGAACGTGTCGTACTCCGTGCCATCGACCTTGACGACGAGCGTCACGTCCGAAGTCCCCGCCGAAGCGTGGACCTTGACCGTGGCGCCAGCCGGGTCGGTGCTGCACACGCGGTCCCCGATGCTGACGCTCGGGCCGACCACGACGGGCGGCGCGTGGAACACGTAGGTGTCGCAGTCGATGTGCATCGACTTAACGACCCCTGCGCCCACAGCACCGGAACCCAGCGAGTATCCGATCGCCCTGACGTGGACATCCCACCCGTTCGCCAGGAAGGCGGTCAGGTAGTCGTCCAACGAACCGTACGCGAGCTGGTAGCCCGGGTTCGGACCCGCCGGCATGCCGGGGATCACGTGGCCCGTCCACCACTCCGGGAAGAGCGGCTCGTGCACCAGGTACCCGATGAACGTGGCGCCGTTGAACATCGCGAGCTGGTAACCCGCGCTTGCTCCAGACGACGTCAAGTAGTCCATCGTCGGCGTGCCGATCTGATCGAACGGCACGTCAGCGATCGGGAGGTACCCCGCCGACTTGGCGTAGTAGCCCTCGCCCGCCACCGACAGGTCGCCGGTGGTCGAGATGTCGATCCCGTCCGTCCCCAGCACGTGCGTGCCGCGGTTGGTCGAGTCGGCCGGGTTGAGGCGGTCCTCGAAGTACATCGCCGCGAGACTCGTCACCTGGGTGTCGGGGTTCTCGGTCTTGCACTGATCGATGGTGGGCGGCTGGATGTTGCACTCGTTGTTGTAGATCGCCTGGCCATCCGTGGTCCAGTTCAGTCCGGGCTCGACGCCGTCAACCGGGGGGATGATGTCCCCCCACTTGGTGTGGGCGCTCTTGAGGGCCTGGGCGACCGACACCGAACTGGCGATCGGGCCGGTGTGCTGACCGAAGTGGTCATCACCGCCGACACCGTCAACCGCGTCCTGGTCGACCGTGATCTTCTCGTACGGGTTCGTGACCGAATCCGTACGGTGACAGATCGTCACCTTCTGGGGCGCGCAGTCGCCGTAGACGTACTCCGTCCAGGCATCGTGCGCCTCGGTCGTGACGACCTTCTTGGGCGTCTCGTCGATCAGGGCCCACGGGGAACCCGGGGTCTCGATCGTCCAGTTGGCGTCGGTCAGGTCGTCCGACTGACCACCTCCGGGGAGGTAGTAGACGGTCTTGTCCGCGACCGCGTTGTTGTCCGACACGTTCGGATTCGACTCGACGTACATCAGGTCCGTCGACGGGCCAGGGTTGGTCGTCGACCAGTTGGAGAACGGACCGTAATCCGTGTACCCACTGGGGTTCGACTCCTTGGCTGCGTAGTACGGCACGCTGACGTTCGGGCCGCCGTAGACGCTCAGGTTGACGTTCCCCTTCGGGTTCGCCTCCGAGCCGCCGATCAGGCTGTCCGGGATGCCGCCCGCGCCCCAGACCGCGTTGATGACGCTGTCCGGGATGGCGTGCCAGACGCCCGGGTCAGAGACCCAGTGCCCGCTGACGGAGTGGCCGTTGACGTTGGTCGGGCCACCGGTCGTGAAGGTGTAGCCCTTCACGTACTTGTGCTCGACCTCGCCGTAGGTGACGGTTCGTGTCTTGAACCTCCACTCCGTGTGAACGGTGGCCGCGTGGCCGGGGATGAACTGGCTGTAGCGGTACTCGAGGTGCGAGACCTCATCGACCTTGGGGTGCTGGATCGTGTCGACGAGGCACTTCCCCTCGGGGGGGTTGGGCCCGTTGTCGGGCTGGCTGGCCTGGGCGGAGTTGACTCCGACCAGACTGATGGCGGCCGCCAGTACCACGGCGAGCGTGGCGCTGGTGAACCTGCTGAGTGGCTTCAACGAATACTCCTTATGACAGGTGGTACGGTCTCAAAAAGGCGGGTGTGCCAATCCGAGTTAATGCATGTTGAGTTGTTCATGTGCGTGCATGAAGCCGAGAGCTCTAAACGGCTCCAGGCACCTCACGTAACGGGTAGATTATAGCACAAAAACAACATAATGTAAATATGCATAAGGTGAATGAGAAGAGTTATTTAAGAATGGTTATGGTTGAGTTAAGGGGTAAATATGTAGTATAAACGGAGGATGACTGAATTTGAGGGTACTACCGTTGATGCGCCAGGATTGAGCATTCACGAGCAGCGAAAGCTACGCCGTGATGAAAATGCCCTTTTCCCCCGTAGTGATGTGCTGATGGAGGTGGATTGGGAGCCTGAACTCAAAAAACCTAAGGGTGATGAGCTGCGCATGGTAGTAAACCAAGACAGAATTGATGAAGTCCTGGGCGCTTTGATGGATGCATATAATAACAATGAGTACCCCTATAATCTCGATAGTACCCGCGTTCCACAAGATCCTCGACATATGCCCCCTAGCCTCGAGCTGGGGTCGGTTGATCATGCGATGTTCTTTTGGAATCTTTGCTACTACATGAGAGGCGGGACGGAATCTACCACGGCGGTCAAATACCTTGCAACGATGTACGAAGATCGACCAGATCTTTTTAACTGCGAAGGTATCATTAACTCCTCTCCTGAAGACATCGAGCGGGAGCTCAAAATCCATGGCCTCGGGATGCAGCACGATAACTCCCTTCTATGGCATAGGAATGCGGGGCGAATGCTCGAATTGTACGACGGTGACCCCCGTAAAATCTTTGAAGGTGCAAGCGACTACGAAGTTGTTTTAAAGCGCATCGCGAATAGAGGCAAAACAGGGTTTGCGGGTTTCCAAAAGAAGATGACGAGTATGATTGCCTACTACCTGATGGACCAAGAACTGATAGAACATCATACGTACCCTCTCCCCGTTGATATTCATGTCTCTCGAGTTATGCTGGAGACGAAAATGGTTGAGTTCCCAGATGCGCCTTTTGGGACAAACCTTTACGGCGAGGAGGTACTAGACCTGATGAGAGATGTTTCCTATAGGTATGCGGTTGATAATGATATTGATTGGTTGCGCCTCTGTGACGCCGTGTGGCTCCTTTCACAGGCACTTTGTAGTGACGCACCGGGCAATCAGTCGAGTGAGCCTCTGGGCATCGAGAACCGTAACGGGCGCAGTACGCCTTTGAGACCTGTGCCCGTCGATATCTATAGCCCTGCGCAACAGCGAGCTTACGAGCGTACGTGTCGTCCTTGTCCGGTGCAAGAGTATTGTGCCTTCAATGTCCTCGGTGGCAAAATGTATAACGTCCTTGGTGGTCTGATGATCCGCCAACTTCGTCGGGAGTTCCCTGTAATTCCTCCTCCACCTGAGCCGACGAGCGAGCCAGCTCCCCTCTTCTAATTAAGGGCTTGACGCTCATGCTAATGCCAGGTGTATACTAAATACAGTCATGTGAGTACTTCCTGCGAGGATTTCTACCCACAGGCCATAAGAAGCCACCAACGATGTCATGCACACCAGAATCTAGATCTAGGCGCCCCTGATAATCGATACAATTCTACGTGATATTTGGTAAACAGGATTAGAGTCAAAGCGGTCTCTACCCCCTCTCCAAATCACTCCTCCATTAAAAGCCGCTGCTGACCAGAACTCTTGTTGTCAGCCTTTTTGAGTTAAACAATCAACAATAAAATCTTTTGGAGAAACAATTATGAATCGTGTCGCTATCAATGAACAAGTCGCCGTGACAGAAATGGGATTTAAGAAGAACCTCTCGGCCTACCCACGTCGCATGGAGTTTCGTGGCTCAATCTACGAATTCATCGACGCCGGTCTCCGCTGCCTGATCCGCTCTGGTGAGCAATTTGCCGAGATCATCACACTATCTGATGGTAAATCACTCTATCGCCTGCGCAGTGACAACCACGGAGGCAACTGGACACTTCTGAGCATCATCTCATGATCAGAAGTGCCACCACCAACTAAATACCCGAGCCTGCGAGGACTCGGGTATTTTTTATGCGTCTGATTCGCTTAGGCGATGCGTACCAGTTGGAGTTGGTTGCTGTGTAGTCCATTGCTCCACTCGACGATATCTTTGACGGTTTTACCGACGAGATTTTGTCCGAGCGGACTGACGATAGAGATTCGTCCGTCGCTTGGGTTGGCCTCGATGCTATCAACCAAGGTATAGCGGAACAGTTGTCCTTGTTGATCAATGAGGTCAACGACTGAGCCCATGGCGACCTTCATGCGGGCGCGCTTCGACGGCAGCAGTTTGGCATCAGTATGCGTCCGACGTTTTTCAGCGAGCTCAGCTTCAATACTCTCCAGGCGAGCTAAACGCTCAATCCGTTCGAGCCGGTCATCGTGGCCGGATGTTTTATCGATTTCATGCAGTCCGCGAATCACGGCCTGACGATCATGTTCAAGCTGTGCAATCGCTTTCTTGATCTCTTTCATACCCTTTTTACTGAGTAATATTGTTTTTCGTTCTGTGGTGATGGTGGTGTTCATAATAGTTCACTCCCTCTTTTTCCGTGCGAATGCACTTTGTGTTATTGGTAGCTGTTTCGCTGCTACTGATTTCAGTATGGACTTCAATTCTGAGGAAGTTCTGAAATGTAGGTCTTATTTCGTTGTAATTTTGCCGTCTCGGCGATCTTTAGCCGTAGGGATTCTGAGAGTTGGCAAATAGACCGTGAAAGTCACTCTTTCACCCTTAGTGGAGACGTGAATATCACCGGCATGAATTTCGACAATCTTCTTGGCAAGTGCCAGCCCGAGGCCGTAGCCATTTTCACTACTCAGGGTCCGAGAGAGGTCGCCGCGATAGAAACGTTCGAAGACGTGCTCGAGGTCTTTGGCTGAAATTGTGCCTTTATTGGAGATTTCAAAGCCAAAGCGTCCCATTTTCTCGAATATTCGAATCGTGATCTTTGATTTCTCGGGGCTGTATTTGATGGCGTTTTCGATCAGGATGGTCATGAGTTCAGAGAATGCGGCCTTGTCGCCGATAGCGACAGCTTTCTTGCGAGCCGTGACATCAAAGCGTTTTCGCGGGAAGGCCTTCAATACCTCATCCAGCAGAGCCGGCATATCAATTGATTTCTTGTCGAGGCGGTCGTAATCAAGGCGTGACATATTAAGGAGCATCTCGGATAAGGCAATCAGCTTGTTCACCTCTTCAAGATTACTCTCAAGGAGCTCGCGCGCCTCTTGTGTTGTGATCGTGCCACTGCGCAGGGTTACTTCAATCTCGGCCTTCATCGCTGCCAGCGGGGTGCGTAGTTCATGGCTGGCATCACTGGTGAAGCGACTCTGGGCCTCGTGAGCCTCTTCGATCGGCCGCAGAGTACGACGTGCCAGCCAATAGCTGCCCAATCCACCGCCGACCAAGATGATAACGTTGATATAGACCAGCGATAGAATCATCTGGTGAGCAGCTGCTTCGGACTGTTCTTCGCGAAGGCTATTGCCGCTAATCATGCCGCTGGACGGCGTAAGGTCGGCGCGAATGACGGTCAAGCCGTGCTGCAGGTTTTCCAGCCGGACATTTACTTCGTGAAAGTTAATCTCATAGATCGAGATGCTGAATATAATGCTGATAACCATCAGGATCCCTAAATACCAAGCGGTGAGCTTGAGGGTGGCGGAGTGAAACATTTGCACGATTTAGGCCTCGAGCTTGTAGCCAAAGCCACGAACCGTCTGGATCAGCGGTGTTTTGAAGGGCGCGTCAATCTTGTTGCGCAGGTACTTGATGTAAACCTCGACGGTGTTCGGTAGAATATCGGCGTCGTAGTCCCAGACGTGACTAATAATTACCTCTTTGCTAAGAGGACGGCCGGGGTTTCGCATCAGGTATTCAAGGAGGGCAAACTCTTTGCTGGTGAGCTGAATTGGCTTGCCGTCGCGGTCAACATTGTACGTAACCGTGTTCAAGTTAAGGTCGCCGGCTGTTAAGACAGTTGACTGCTGCTCGGTCGGGCGACGAAGCAGGGCGCGGACACGGGCAAGCAGTTCCTCAAGAGCAAAAGGCTTGACCAAATAGTCATCGGCACCGGCATCGAGGCCAGCGGTCCGTTCGGCCACACTTCCCAGTGCGCTCAGAAAAAGAACGGGTGTATGAATTTTAGCCTCGCGCATGGCTTTGACGATGGCAAAGCCGTCGTAGTCGCCCGGCAGCATGCGGTCAATAATTGCGACGTCATAAGGTTCAGTGGTCGCCATGGCGTAGCCGTCATCGCCGTCATAGGCGACATCAACCGCGTAGGTTTCTTGCTCAAGCGCTTTTTTCAAAGCACCGGCAATTTTGTGTTCGTCTTCAACAATTAGAACTCTCATATACTAAGTATAGCTCGCATTTGCTGAGAAAGCACTGAGCTTAGGCAGTAGTCGGAGCATAACGGTCGCTCCATACTTGCATATCTTTAAGAATGGGGATCAGCTCCAAGCCCTTCTCTGTCAGACGATATTCACAGCGCGCCTCAGAGGTGGTGGCATTTTTCGTAATAATACCTTCATTTTCGAGTGAATCTAGACGAGCTGAAAGTGTCCGCGGGTTAATCCCCTCGACGAGATCCTGCATTTGGCAGAAACGAACCACTTCCTCGTTTACAAAGAAACGCAGCAATTGCGGTGTCCACTTGTCACCGAGGATTTTGTTAGCGGCCTTGACGCAGCCGATCGTCTCTGTTGCCATATGCTATTACTATACATTATCTAGCGGCTGGCGTCAAAATCACGGCGCACAAAAATAAGCCCTACTGGGCTTGTATAAAGTTTGATGCCGATCGGGCGGAGAGGCCTGAGCCCCTCCGCACCGATCGTTCGCACCTGATCACCTGAAGTCGACGAAGTCGCCGATCTTGTACGGCGGCGGCGTGTAACTGTAGTTGGTTGGATACCAGCTACGGCGCAGGTCGTTTGACAGGGTATGGCCCTCGACCAACACGTCGTATTGAGCGCCTCCCGCGTCGGCATCGGGCCGCCAGTCAATATCCACGACTCGTCCTTGGCGAACGACACGATAGAACTTGATGTAGGCATTCAGCGCTGATGCCGCCAGTATGGCGCCGACAACGCACAGGATGGCGATGAAAAGCACCCAGGAACTGGGGTCATCGCGATGCGCGACCGGCAGAAAGACCAGTGTCAACCCCGAGGCGACACATGCTCCCCCTAGGACTATGGCTGCAATGAGCAGCCATTTACGAGGCACCTTCACGTTGTACGTGATGAGCTCGGTAGTGCTGATTCGTCTCGGCACGATACTCCTTCGATTCTTGTAGGTGATGAGGTTCGATCAGCCACAGAGGCAGAACCCCTGTGATTGTGAGTATATTATAACAAAAAACAACTATAAAGTCAATATGCTTATGGTGCGAGCGACATGTCGACTCATCTCTACCCCTTCACAAGCTTTATGTGTATAATACGCACCATGAAGACACGCATTGAGATCGATACCCGCACATTTGTTCGATTCTGGTTAGTTGTTATCGGTCTGGGACTGGTAATTCTGGCAATTTATAAAGCCCAGACTGCTCTTATCATCTTGGGCGTGTCATTGTTCTTGGCGCTGGCGCTTAACTCGCCTGTTTCACGGATTGCCAAGCGCTTGCCTGGTAAAAGCCGTGTCGGTGCAACAGCGATTGCCTATGTTGTCGTCGTGATTTTGCTGGGTGCGATTGTTACCCTCGTTATTCCTCCAATTGTGCAGCAAACGGCAAAATTCGTCCAAAGCGTCCCGTCGCTAGTAGACACGGTCAGTACCAAGTGGGAAGGCGCGCACGGCTTTATTACTCAGTACAATCTTCAGCCACAAGTCGATAGCGCCCTAAACTCTCTGAAAGATGGTGCTACTGGTTGGGCCAGCAACGTTGGTCAAACGGTCCTCGATAGCATTGGATCGCTGCTCGGATTTATCACGGCTCTTATCTTGGTCCTGGTTCTTACCTTCCTTATGCTGATTGAGGGGCCGAGTTGGATGGAGCGGCTGTGGGGTCTTTATAATAACGATCATAAAATGAAGCTGCACAAACGCGTTGCGCATCGTATCTACGGTGTGGTGAACGGCTACGTCACCGGTCAGCTCACCGTTTCGGCCCTTGATGCCACAACGGCTGGTTTGACGGTATTTATATTGAGTTTGATCTTCCCGGCTATTCCATCAAGTTTGGCGCTGCCAACCGCTGCAATTGCCTTTACTCTTTCCTTGATTCCAATGTTTGGCGCCACGATTGGTGGCGTGATTATCACTGCCCTACTCGCCTTCAATAGCATTCCTGCGGCGATCATTTACGCTATCTACTTTGTTATCTACCAGCAAGTTGAGAATAATTTGATTGCACCACGTGTCCAGTCACGCAAGATCGAGCTTTCCGCGCTGGCGGTCCTCGCATCTGTGACGGTTGGTTTGTACATCTTTGGCATCGTCGGTGGTATTATCGCTATTCCGATTGCCGGATCACTCCGCATCCTGTTAGAAGAATACCTAGAGCATGCGCGTATTCAGCGCGAAAAGTCAGCCAAAGCTTAGAGTTTGTATTCCCAGACTGGGCCACGAGCGGTGTCACGAATGGTGATGCCTCTCTTTTCGATTGTGGCACGAAGTTCATCGGCCAGCTTGAAGTCTTTGGTATCACGAGCACGTTCTCGCTCTAGGATGAGGCGTTTGAGGTCGTCTGAAATATCTTTGGTTGTCTCGAGTAGCTGCAAGCCGAGTGTGTCGTCGATCGTTTCCAGCAGGCCCGTTAGGGCGTGTTGATGAATGTCTTTGATCTGAGCACCCTCTAGCTGGCTAAAAGCTTCATCGATGATCTTGAAAGCCTCTGGCGTGTCGAGATCGTTCGATAGTGCCTCGACGATGGCCTGAGACGTGGCGTAGAGTGAGACAGACTTATCATCAGTTGATTTCTCATCGTCATCACGCAGCGTGTCGTGGGTCTGGTGGCGCAGGGCAGCGACATTGCGCCAGTTGGTTAGGCGGTTCTTGGCAGCGGTGAGATTCTCAAAGGTAAAATTGCCCTCGCTGCGATAGTGGCTCTGTAGCACGAACATACGGAATTCGAGGGCTGTGTAGCCCTTCTCCTCAAGATCCTGTAGTGTGTAGCCATTGTTCAGTGATTTGCTAATCTTCGTGCCGCCCACCTTCAGGTGATCATTGTGCATCCAATATTTAGCGAATTGAACGCCGGTAGCACCTTCAGATTGAGCAATCTCGTTAGTGTGATGCACCGGAATGTGGTCAATGCCGCCAGTATGAATATCGAGAGTCTCGCCAAGGAGGCTCATCGCCATAGCTGAACATTCGAGGTGCCAACCCGGAAAGCCGAGACGCTCCTCACCGGCTTCGATTAAGTCAGCTGGCGTCTCCCACTCCATGTCACGGGTCTCATCTTTGGGCGTGAATTTCCAAAGGGCAAAGTCGCTATGATTACGCTTCTCTGGGTTATATTCGACACGCGCGCCTGCTTTTTGGGCTTTTAGGTCAAGGCCGGCAAAGTCAGCATAGGTCGGAAACTTGGCTGTATCAAAGTAAATGCCATCATCAATTTCATAGGTAAAGCCTCTTTCTTTCAAAGTGCGAACGAGGTCGAGCATCTGTTCGATGTAACTGGTCGCTTTGGTGATGTGAGTTGGCATAATCATGCCAAAACTTTCGAGACCCTTCATGAAGTCGTCAGTGTAGAATCCGGCCACGTCCCAGGCGGTCTTCCCTTCGCGTTTGGCACCTTTTTCAAGTTTGTCCTCGCCTTCGTCAGCGTCGCTGGTAAGATGGCCGACATCGGTGATATTCATGACACGGTCGACTTTTAAATCATTCGCCTGAAGTACGCGGACCAGAACGTCCCAGTAGATATAAGAGGTCCAGTTGCCAACGTGCGGGTAGTCGTAGACAGTTGGGCCACAAGTATAAAGTGTCACCTTGCCCTCGACTAGAGGTTTAAAGTCGTCTACCTGTTTCGTCAGCTGGTTATGAAATCGAAGACTCATAGTCGGTCAGGGCCTTATCTACTGCATTTATTAACTCTGGCATTATTTTGTCATAACTCTCAAAGACTTTGAAGCCTGCCGAGTGTTCATGGCCACCGCCGCCAAAGAAGCCAGCTACTTGGCCGCCAATTGGCACGTTGGAGCGAATTTTCCCGGTCAGTTTGCCGTCAGGGTATGTTTTGATGGCGACGGCAATAGCGACGCCTTCGACAAGGCGCATTTCGTCTAGAACAAGAATGCTGGGGTTATAGCGATCACTGTATTTTTCAATATCTTCCCAAGGGATAAGGACAGTCGCTAGTTTGCCGTCCAGGCTGTACTCAATACGCTCAATTAACTCGCCTTTGTAAGCAAGAATGTCGGCCGGTTTCTTCATATATTCACGGCGTCGCGACTCAATCTCGTGCGGGTTGGCACCGAGGGCAACCAGTTCGGCAGCTATGCGGTAACTCTCGGCGGTCGTGGCTGGCGTCGTCAGACCCAGGCTGTCGGCTTGGATAGAGAGGAACATATTCTCGGCCGCTTGTTCGTTAATCTTCCATTTGTTTTGAATGGCCAGTTTATAAATCGCTTCGCTGGTCGCAACGGCATCAAGGTCGTTCACGAGAGTGATACCAAAAGGTAGATCGCTGACAGCTTCTTGGTGATGGTCGATGACGAGCACGGGGTGACTTTCGAGGAAGTGGCGTACACCTGGTGTCTCGAGGGCCTTTAAGAGGAGTGCTTGGCTGACAGTGTCAACAATAATGGCCAGGTCGGCGTCGGTGGGCCAATCTTTAACAACTCGGTCCCAGCCCTTAATGTAGTACATGTATTTTGGTACATCGATTGCACAAAAAAGCGTTACCTCTTTTCCTAGATCGGAAAGAATTTCCTCGAGCGCCAGTGCGCTACCAAGAGAATCACCGTCAGGGTTCTCAGCTTGGATGACGACGATTTTTGTCGCGTCGTTAATGAGTTTTGTCGCTGTATCAAACATTAGGTCTATTGTAACAGATTGGGAGCACTCATCTAGGATGACATTTCTTGTAAAATTCTAATCTGTAGAGAGAACGCAGCCGCTACTTGTATCTCCTGCGTCGTAGTAGGACGAGATACCAAGATTAGAATCCCAATAGCCAAACTTATTGCCCGCCCCATTACAGGTGTAGAACTCGATGGTTTTGGCCTGTGCGGGTGCTTTTGTGAGGATTCCTGAGCTGAGATACACCGGTTCTGTGAAGCTACTTTTGATCTGTGAGAACGTAGTTGGATAAACACCGTTGTCCTCCGCTGCGTACACTTCGGCATACGTGGCAGCTGAACTGGCTACGGACTTACCGAGGTTAGAGTTTGCTCTTTCGGTAATGCCGTTATAGGCGGTAATCGTAATAAGTGGTAGCAAGATGAGCGCGATGGCCAAGGCGATGCTGTTAAGAATAATACCGGCGAGCGCCAGGCCATTCTTGTGGCCAGCTTTCTTCGACTTATTGTAGCCAATGATAGATAGGATGAGACCGACAAGTTGAAACCCAACAAAAGCAAGAATGAACCCTATAATGCCGAATGTTTTTCCTGGATCAGGTTGAGTTTTAGCTGCCATGAAATTCTCCTTATTTTTCTCCACTATACCACAAGCAGATTAGAGAGTTCGCCGACCTTCGAGGGCATGTCCGAGCGTAATCTGATCAGCATACTCAAGGTCAACGCCAACCGGGATACCACGGGCGAGGCGCGTCAGCTTGACTTCAATGCCGGCGTCTTTGATGTGCTTTTGCAAGAATAGCGCGGTTGACTCCCCTTCTACACTGGCGTTGGTGGCAATAATAACTTCTTCAACTTTGTCGTCGATCAGCCTTTTGAGGAGCTCGGGAATGTGAAGTTGGTCTGGGCCTATGCCGTCAATGGGGCTAATGGCACCACCGAGTACATGATACGTACCCTTGAATTGTCCGGTTCGCTCTAGTGCGATGATGTCGAGCGGTTCTTCAACGACGGCAACGAGTTTCTTGTCGCGTTCTGGGTCGCTGTAGAGCTCTGAAACGTCTTCATCAGCATCAATCAGGGCAAAGGTGATCGGGCAGACCTTGACGCGGCTGTGGACGTCATGAATAGCCGTTGCCAGGCCGTCATTGACGTGCTGATCGGTTCGAAGCAAGAAATAGGCGTAACGCTCGGCAGTACGCAAACCAACGCCGGGCAATCGGCCCAGCTCATCTATTAATTTTTCAAGCGCAACTGGCAGCAAATGTGCCACGATTACAGTCCTAGGTTGCCGAGTCCGCCCATGAGAGGCTTCATTTTCTCAGCCGCAATTTCTTGAGCCTTGAGAAGGCCATCGCGCATTGCAATTTCAATCCAGTGCTCGAGTTCTTCAATGTCGTTGACGTCCACTCGGGCTGGGTCGATGGTGACTTTCTTAATCTTGATCTCACCGGTGATTTGCACGACAACTGCGCCGTCGCCGGCCTCAACTTCAACAACTTCTTTTTTCAGGTCATTTTGAGCTTTACGCAACTGGTTCAGCATCTTCATCTGGTCGAACGCCATAATTTAACTCCGTCTTAACTATTGCCTCTATTATACGTTACTGAGTCGCCTTTTTATAGATGTAGAAGCGATCGCTATCTTGGCTGTACGGAGATGTAATGATGCGGTAGATTGGGTAACCGGCGATTGGCTGGTTGGCGTCGTGAGTCACGGTAATAGTGCCGCTAGTGATGTGCGGAGTTTCAACCACCTCAAGGCCTGGTCGATGCTTCGCAACTACCAGATAGAACGCATTCTCGTCTGGCGAAACCACCAACTCACCGGTCTTTGCCGGCAAAAGCTTTAAATCTTTTGAAAAGTTAACTGCGGTATTTGGATCATAGTGGTAGCCGTAAATGTAACGATCGAGACCAGAGCCAATCAAGACGGCAACCAGCAAAATAAGTGGTAGAAGTCCGGCAATACGCGCATAGGGGTTGAATGGGAATAGTCGATACCAGTACCCTATTAAACTGGTGAGACCGGCCGCTAGTAGCAAGACTGATGGGACAAACCCAACACTGGTAAAGCTAGGGTTGAGAACGAGGACGGGCACCAAACACAGTACCCAAATGATAACAAGGTAGCTGCGCGTTTCAGCCCGCGTACGGATCAAGCGATAAAGCCCTAGGCCAATGAGGAGTACCGACCCAATGCCAAAGACTGGCGTCATCAGAGTCGTTGTGCTCGGCTGCCAGAAGAAGAAATACTGATGCAACAGGGTCACGAGGTTTGTCAAAATATTTGGCGGCCAGGTAGCAGGTGCACCGAGTAATGTCAGGCCAAGTTCAGGGTTGTGCCAAATACTAATGAAAAGTGGCGTCGCGATGACGATTGAAATAATCGCGCAGACAACAAGACGGAACTTTGATAGCCGTCGGACGGCATTACGCAAGTGAGGGTGCAAAATAGTCGCCAGAACGACTGCAAACAATGGGTAAATACTCAGTGGTGTGTACAAACTCACTGCGGCGGCAATCGCAAACAGTATTTTCCACAAGAAACGATATCGTTTGACGCGCGTGATCTGCGTTCCCAGTAACAGTAATACGACCGGCCAGAAAATGAACATAATGCCAGGTGTACCGTTTTGGGCCACAAAGATAAATTGCCCAGTTGTGACGGCAATGAGTGAAGCTAGTACCGCAATGTTCGGTTTGAACCAGCGCCTTAAGAGAATAATGAGGCCAACAGCAGATGAGAGTCCGAGAATGAGCGAGGGCAACTTAATGATAAAGTCATACACTCCAAAGAAGTGAAATAGTGTTGCCTGAACAAGATAGTATGGCAAGTTCGGAATCCCCAGACTATCAAAATTCGTCAGAGAAACGCTATCGCTACGGACGGTCGAGCGGATTTCTTCTGGCGAGATACCACCAGGTACATACAGACCAGCAAAGACGAGAAGCCCTGCCAAAAGCAAGCCTACCAAGCTATAGCCAATGACGTAGCGCCAGCGGTAAATAAAGAATTGGGTTGGTTCTAAAACAGCCATGAATTACTTATGATTATATCACTTATGCTGCGCTAACTTTCGCGTTTGCGGTCGAGCGACATAAAGCGCAGACGCTCTGGGTGGAAGAAGAGCTCGATCTTTCCGGTTGGGCCGTTACGGTGCTTGGCGATATAAAGGTCGGTGATTTGTTTACGATCGGTCTCTGGGTTGTAGTACTCTTCGCGGTAGATGAACATCACGATGTCGGCATCCTGCTCGATCGAACCAGATTCACGCAGGTCGGCCAGCTGCGGGATTTGTGGCGAACGCGATTCAACTGAACGTGACAGTTGCGACAAGGCAATGACGGGAACGTTAAGCTCACGAGCGAGCAACTTGAGGCCACGCGAGATCTCACTCACCTCTTGGACGCGGTTACCATCACCGCGGCCACTTCCCTGCATCAGCTGGAGGTAGTCGACGATAATGAGGCCAAGTGGCTGTTCGTGCGAGGCGCGACGAGCTTTGGTGCGCATTTCTAGTACACTCACACCAGGGGTGTCATCGATATAGATTGGCGCTTCGGCCATCTCACCCATCGCTTCAGATAGTTTCGAGAAATCCTCATCAGATAAGTTACCAGTACGGATATTCCAGGCATCGACACCAGAGGCATCAGCCAGCATACGGTCGACGAGCTGTTCTTTACTCATCTCAAGACTAAAGAAGAGGACAGGCTGTTTGGCAATCGTCGCGACGTTGTAAGCCAGGTTTGTCACGAGCGTCGTTTTACCCATGGCCGGACGAGCTGCCAAGATAATGAGGTCGCTGCGCTGTAATCCAGCTGTCATGTTATCGAGGTCGCGGTAGCCAGTTCGGACACCACGTAGGCTGCCTTTATTACGGTGCAGTTCTTCCATACGGTCAAAACTCTCGGTCAAAATGCTTTCGAGACTAATCAAGTCTTGTTTGAGGGATTGATCACTGACTGAAAAGAGCTCTGCTTCGGCTTGTTCAAGAAGTTCTTGCGTACTGGTTTCTTCATCGTAGCCAAGCTCTGAAATATCACCACTAGCCTTAATCAAGCGGCGACGGACGGCTTTTTGAGCGACCAATTCGGCGTAAGCTTCAGCGTGGGCGGCAGTCGGGACATAGTTCGTCAGCTCGGTGATATAAGCTGAGCCGCCGACGGTTTCGAGTTCTTTTTTCCGTTTGAGTTCTTCGGTCAGGGTCAAAAGGTCGACTGGTTTGTGCTTTTCATACAGGCGCATCATAGCGTCAAAGATAATGGCATGGCGCTTGTCGTAGAAATCGCGCGGCGTGACGTGCTCCGAGATGTCCGCCAGTGTTTCCTCGTCAATTAAAACAGCACCGAGTAAGCTCATTTCGGCGTCTAAGTTTTGTGGTGGTATTTTCCCAGCTGGGACTTCTTTTGTGGCCATATCCCTCACACTTTACGAGGCGTCTACAGTCACCTCTTCTCCTCCGCCCATAATAGCAGCTATTGCAGCCGCTTTGCTATTGCGGGGCGGCGCAGCTGTGGGTATGGTGTGGATAGTCAGTTGATAAGACAGCGCTTTCAATGATTCGTACAGGTGTGAGCTGTACTTTGGGTCGTCCAGCTTCTTTTTGTAAAAATTGTTCTGGGTGTAGAGGGTCAATTCTCCACCGACGAGCTCCGGGCTGGCTTTCGAGAGGACGCTATAGAGGGCGACGTAATGTTCTTTGGCGTATTTAACTAAGGCATCCCAGTTAAAGTTCTTGTCGCCCGAGACATCACCATTCTTCTCAAGAGGCCGCTTTACAGGGGAACTTTGTTCCGCCTGTGGCGCTAGGCTCGCCCTTGCGGGGACAGCCTCTTTCAAAGAAGGTGCTGTCTCTGCCGACGCCGAGGTGTCTGGCATACTAGGCTTAACGCGCGTGGCTTGCTTGGTCAATTCTTCAATAGTGGCTGAAACTTCTAGAACGGGCGTCGCAAGGGCGACTGATTTAGGGGCTTTTGCTTCCAGGGCGGCAGTTCCGAGGGTGCTCAGGAGTTTTAGTTGGGGTTGGCTGCTTTTGGCAACGTCGAGGAGGCTGTCGAGGACTGGTAATAATTGTGGTTTGGTTGCGATAAGTTCGCGGAGGCGCAGGGTCAGTTGTTCGGTTAGGGTTACGGCGCTAATACCGTCGGCGATGGTCTTTTCAAGGAGATTTGCCACGGTCGCAACATCGTGATCTTCAACAGCGACTAATAAATCTTCGACAACTTTGGTCGGCGCCAGGCCGAGAGCTGTCTCGACTAGTTCAGGCGTAATGCCCTCCTTGTCGTCTGCCAGGCTGGTCAGTTGGTCGAGCAAACTAATACTGTCGCGGAAGCTGCCGTCGCCACGTTCGGCAATAATCGCGAGAGCTGCATCGTCAATCTTAATTTTTTCTTCCTTAGCAATGTATTTGAGGTGCTTAACCGCATCTTCAGGCGCAATTGCCCGAAAACCGTAGCGCTGGGTACGACTAATAATGGTGGCCGGCAACTTATCGATGTCAGTCGTGGCCAGGATGAACACAACGTGCTCTGGCGGTTCTTCGAGCGTCTTTAGTAGCGCATTAAAGGCTGCTTTACTCAGCATGTGAACTTCGTCGATGATATAGATTTTCTTTTTAGCAGAACTTGGCGCAATCTGAACTTTTTCGCGCAGGTCGCGGACGTCTTCAACACCATTGTTGCTGGCAGCATCGATTTCAATAATGTCTAAGTGGGTCGAATCATCGCTGTATGGTAAACCGTTAATTTCGTGCGCAAGAATACGCGCAACAGAGGTTTTACCGACGCCTCGAGGTCCCGTTAAAAGATAGGCATGAGAAATGCGGCCAGCTTTGACGGCACGAGCTAAGATGTCCGTGATATGCTTTTGGCCGACGATCTCGTCGAGCGATTTACTGCGGTATTTGCGATACAAAGCAGTTGCCATGTTTATTTCCCTAACCTCATCTTACGACCCATTGTACCCATGTTTTGGTGGCAATAGTGCCGTGTTTTTTACACTTTTGTTTGTTTTCACCTCAGTGATGTAAAAAGTATAAGCTTGTTGGTGACAAAGCGCAAGAGTTTGCTTATGCTTGCCTTCTCTACCCCTGTAACTTAGACTGAAAAGACTATGGCAATTGATGGTGAACGAGGTAGTGAAAGTAAGGGGCAGCTCGAAGAGCTGCGCAGCCGTGTCTACGAATTCGCCGAGTCTATTGAACGCGGAGACGCAGCCGTGTATCGGTCTATCCCGTCTGATGATGTCGAAGGGTTTATTAGGGCCGTGGCGGTGTTGATAGGCGCTGGCGAACAAGGTTCGTTACTCGAGAAGGTGAAATACATACTGGATGCTGCTAAGAGAGAGGCTGAACTAAGAGCTGATTTTGAGGCGGCTAGTGCAAGCCTCGACGAACGACGGGCCGAAATTAACTGGACTGACGGTCGCATTGTAGAAGTCGAAGTTGAACCAGCACCACAAGAGCCCTATGTCTGGCGCGACACCGTCGTGACTATGAATAGTATGTTTAGAGATGAAATTGCGAAAAAGATTGAAGAGGCAGCGCATGGCCTTGATCCGCTCGAGCATCCGAATTTAATTGTGAGCCTTTTAGCACTGGTACCACTTATCGCGTCGATACCCGAGTCCCGTGCTCCCCGCCCAGAGTGGCACTAGAGAGCAGCTTCAAACGTAAACAAAAAAGTCCCTAAATATACAAACCTCTATATACTTAGGGACTTTGCCGACCCACCCGTAGGATGAGTCGGCGCGTCCTGCATCACTTGCTGCTCACGAGCCCCCACGAGCGAAGACGCCGCGTGAACGCGACCATTGACTCGCGGACATCCTGATCGCGCAGGATGCTGAGGAGCGTCGTCGCCGGCATCTTGACCAGCTCTCTCACCGTCAGCGGTGGAGAGACCCTTTGGAGGATCTTGACGATCCGGTCCGGCTCGTGGCGCGTCGGAAAGCGATCGAGCCCCGTGACCGTGAAGTTCAGCACGGCGACAGGTGCCGCGTTGAGCGAGCCAAAGACTCGCGTGACGTTATGCAGGATGGACGATCCCTCCTCGGAGAGATGGAGCCCGACGAGCTCCAGGTGGCTGATGGTGCCGTGGAGTCCACGAAAGACGGCCTCGTCTTGACGGCGAAGCATCGTGGGTGTGAAGAGCAGGAGCTCCTCGATCGTGTTGATCTGAAGCGCACTTTTCTCGTGATCGCTCAGCTCAGTTTGGGCATTGGCGATCATCTCGCTTATCGAAATGGTCTTCGGTGGCATGATGTGCTTTCTGACGAAGGTGGGTTGTTGCAGGACGACCTCGCGCGCTCCGAAGAGGCGAAAGATTACTATAATTATAGCATCTTTAGGTATTATAGTCAATGAGGTTATGCTTGCTAAAGCGCAGCTTCAACCGCGGCCCAGGTAGCTTCTGGGTTGTCGGCTGGAATGATAATGGTGACTTGGTCACCAACGTTAATGCGGAAGTAGGTTACGCTAGCTAGCAAAATGCGGTATTCACGGCCGTTAGCTTCAACGTAGTAGGCGCCGTCGTGAGTGACCAGGGTACCGATGATTTGGTTGCGTTCGATTGGGCCAATTTGCTTGTAAATAAAGCTGCCGTCGTCAGCGATTGTCAGTTTGAGGATATCCCCTTCAACTAATTTAGATTTACTGGCGTAGTTGGCTGGTACTGGGTATTCTTTGCCGTCGGGCCCGATCATTTTTTGACCGTCAAAGACACCTTCGACAACTTTGCCGCTGACTTCGTCGTTCGCGCCACCGCGCGGGGTGATGACGGTGCCATCGTCGCCCATAATGCTAATCAGCAGCTCAGTCGCAGCCGCTAGGTTTGTTTCAGCCTCTTGAATCAGCGCGTGCAAGCGCTTCACTTGTTTTTCTGGTAAATCAGACATGGTTACTCGCAATTTCCTTATCTGTGTATTTTTGAAATGGTATTACTTAACTTATACCAAGAGACTCCGGATGTGTCAATATATGGCCTATTTCAGAAAGTTTTTCCACACACTTTTCTGGGGTAATCCTTAAATTGTTGTATATTTTGCTGAGAAACAAAATACCGCTCCCAAAATGGGAACGGTATTTTCGCATATATCTTTGGCCGAATGGATGTGATTAGTTGAGCTCGACGGTTGCGCCGGCTTCTTCGAGGGTTTTCTTTGCAGCTTCAGCCTCTTCTTTAGGAGCTTTTTCCTTAACGGTAGCAGGTGCACCATCAACGATAGCTTTTGCTTCACCCAGGCCGAGGCCAGTGATGTCTTTAACTGCCTTGATGACAGCAACTTTCTGAGCACCAGCGTCCTTGAGGACAATAGTGTAGTCAGATTTAGCGTCTTCAGCAGGAGCTGCTTCGGCAGCAGCAGGGCCAGCAACGGCTACAGCAGCTGCTGCAGGTTCGATGCCATATTCGTCTTTCAAAATAGTCTTGAGTTCGTTGACCTCAAGTACAGTTAAGCCAGTTAGGCTTTCTGCAAGTTTCTTTAAATCAGCCATGAGGGCCTCCTTCTAGTGTAAATGTGTAATGTTAACTGGTTGCTTTAGCTTCAATGCCATCAAGAAGTGCGTGCAAGTTGCCCTGAAGCGCGTTCGTGATGTCGTGAACTGGTGAAAGCAGTTGTGCAATGACTTCGCCAATAAGTTGGTTCTTGCTTGGTAGTGATGCCAGTGATTTAACTTCTTCAGCGCTCAAAAGAGCACCTTCGTTAGAAAAGCCACCAACGATAACCAGCGCGTCATTGGTTTTTGCAAATGTGGACAGGACCTTGGCAGGTGCAACTTCATCATCTGCGCTCATGGCGTAGAGAAGTTGGCCAGTCAGGCCTGATACATCAGTGTTTTTGTAAGCTTCGATTTCGCTCATAGCGACACGAACCAAGCGGTTTTTAATCACTCGGATTGTGACACCTTGCTCGCGTGCCTGGGCACGGAGTTTCTGGGCGTCAGCGACGCTCAAGCCGTCATAGTTCGCAAAGGCGACAGCCTTTGATTGCGAGAGCAGCTCACCCATTTCAGCAACCAATTCGTATTTTTTATCGCGGGTAATTGCCATAAAAATCTCCTTGGTTAATATTCATTCGGCCAGATTGTTAATATATGCCAGACAGGCAGATTGGAGGAAAACAAAAAGTCTTTGGACCTCGCACTGCCAAAGACTAAAACAATTGTGTTTACAATGCCTCGGTAGCGAATTAAGTGTTGCCACAGCTACGGTCTTTGGTATGTCTATCAAAAGTATAGTAAATCAGAGTAAATAAGTCAACAGTGGCCGCGAAGGCACTAGCGGTGGTGGCTATTTTCAAGTGGGTTCCCCCACCCTTGGCGTATGTTGAATAATATGTCGTAATAAGTTATAATTGAGGTCTGTCCATCGCACACGGCGATGGCACACAAGGGAAATGAGAAATGGTGACACAAACCGCTGAGAGCACCGTCGAGTCCGAGTTGGAGACTCTCGCGACGCAGGTTGTGAAGTTCAACATCACTACCGTCCCTCCGGTGGTCAAATCGCTCAGGGCGACGGCGAACGCCCGCGCGGGAGAGATCTCCTACCGGGAGGTGTACGAACAGTTCCGTGCCATTCTGACCGAGAGAGACACTGCTCCGGCGGCAATCCCGCTGCAGATTCGCAAGCAGTTCCAGATCGGTGAATGGCAGGTCTAAACGACTTCAGGGTGGCGACAGCGTCGTCGCCACCCTGAGCTACCTCTTTCCCTACTCGAGCCTTGGCCTTATGGTCGAGGCTCTTCTCACCTCTGTGCATAAATAGACAGTACCCCTTAAGAATGGTATAATATGGCCAAATGAGAAACCTCCAGCCACTCCCTCAAGCCAGACCTGATCATCTTCCTCCATATGCCCCGGTTGAAAGTGTGGATGAAAAGTTTTTCTCACCGATCATACTTAGCGAGGGCACTTTCGAAGAGCACTTAGACTCGGCGACTCCCGGAGACCCGGATCACGTTTTTATGTCCGACGGGACACCTTATCGAGACGCCGCGCTGGCATATATGTTGGGCAAGCTTGATAGTCTAGTTGAGCGAGTAGGCATTGCGCACGACACCAGCGATGGCATTAAGGGCCTTTTGCCGCAAGATGTCCAAACAATTGAGGCCGAGATTAGGTTACAGCACGAGGCTCAGTGCGACAAGAATCAGACCAGCTTTGATCGTCTAGCATCCCTGTATATAGCGAATCCCCTTTCGTTTGGAGAGTGGAAAGCGATGTTCGTAAAGACGACCCGGTCAGTTGATGCCGATACCGTGCAGCGCCTCTGCCTTCTCGACTGGTATCCGGAAATGGGTTCGATTGAAGATCTTAAACGAACGTGTCTGGCCGACTATGGCGCCTATGAGCAGGCTCGCAAGGGTTATATCAATAACCTTCAGGGACTGAGCTCACGATCGGGCGGACGCTTCATCGTACAGGTGATTGCCACCGAAGACCTTCAACCTCGCCCCCGTGATTTAAAGGATATTGCTCCCGATCAGGTCGAGGCCGAAAAAACGACTATTGCACATATCACTGACAATATTTCGCATCAAATCTATGAAGTAGTCGAGAAATTCAGTCAGTATCGGTTCCCAGAGACCCAGGTACTCGAGGGGGTTCGCCCACATGTCGTCGATGGAGTGAATAAGCAGCCCCTCTACTTGCAGATGTATCTCACAACAGAGACCAGTCAAGAACACCATGCCGTCGACGGTGAAGTCCACGACCCCCTCTATGTAGGGCGAGCTGGCCTGACCCGCCAAGCTTGGGAAGCGCGCAAAGCAAAAGAAGCTCAAAAAGCTGCATAGCTCAAATTACTTGTGCTAAACTGGAGGCAAGCGACGTTATTCCAAACAAAAACGCACTTCTTTAGCAAACAAATCAGTACAAGGAGCAGTATCATGGCGCATGCGGTATCTCAGGAAGGCAACCTTAATCATCAGGGGGCATCTGTAGGTAACGATAGTGACACAGATAGGATGCCCTTACAGGCACTCAGTATTGGACCGAAACCACCTGAATTTATTGGCCCGACAGGTTCGGATGAGGCGCGACATCTCATTGAAACTCGACTGGTTGATGCTGCCCGTGTGCTCTCGTACGAACAGGATCCTGCCAAGCGCGCCAAAGAACGACAGAGAATCCGGCAGCTGGCATATGGTGCGTATATGGACGGTCGTCTTCGTATGCGTCGCGATCAACAGGCTGGTAGTGCACATGAAACAATCGCCAACTTTGTAGATGGCGAACTGGAACGTCACTTGGGGGCTATTGCGACCGGAGCCGACCAGACACTTTTCGTTGAACAACGTGATGCCAACATCCATGCCGGACAATTGCTCGCTGAGGCCAAGCGAGAGGTCGCCTCATTAGAGAACCAAGCTCTTCGCTTTAGTCGTGCTCGAGACTACTTAATAGATGCCGGGACGCCAGAATCTGTTATTCGCGTTTTTGACTTAGTCGCAAGACTTGGCCAGTCACCTAGCAAAGAAGCCGCAGAAACCGACGGCTTAACTGGCCCAACGGGTACCAAAGTACTCGATACGGCGGAGACATTTGGCAAGATTGTCGGTCAAGACGGTCTCGGATCTGCGCCTACCTCCGGGGACGTCCAAGTCACTTCCCCGATTGACCATGCTGCCTAAACAAAAAATACCTCGCCTAGAAAGCGAGGCATTTTCTTATTAACTACAATTAGTTAATAAAGTTCTCAACTTTGATGCCAGGACCTTGGGTGGTGCTGACACTGATCGACTTCACATATGAGCCTTTGATGCTGGTTGGCTTTTGGCTGGTCAGGCTGTCAAAGAAGCTTTTGGCGTTTTCGGCGAGTTTAGCGGCGCCGAAGCTCACTTTACCAATGCTCAGGTGAACAATGGCTTGCTTGTCGACGCGGTATTCAACTTTACCAGCTTTGGCTTCAGTCACGGCTTTGGCGACGTCGGTTGCAACCGAACCGCTCTTTGGGTTTGGCATTAGGCCGCGTGGACCGAGCAGACGAGCATATTTACCGAGGCGAGGCATGAATTGAGGCGTTGCAATCAAGATGTCGAAGTTAATTTCTTCTTTATCAAGTTGCGCCAGAAAGGTTTCATCACCGACAACGTCGGCACCGGCAGCTTTGGCTGCTTTGTGGTCTGCTTCAGGGGTGAAGACGGCGACGCGAACTGTTTTACCAGTTCCGTTTGGCAGGCTCACAGTCGCGCGGATGTTTTGGTCAGCTTGGCGTGGGTCGACGTTCAGGCGAACGTGGACTTCAACGCTGGCGTCAAACTTACTCGGGCTGGTTTTGCTAGCCAGTTCGATGGCATCAGCGAGGTTGTAGAATTTAGTTGCATCAACTAGCTCAGCAACTTTTCGGTAGTTCTTGCCACGGCGCTCAATCAAAGGACGAGTAACTGGGCGTGGACCTTTCTTGGCAGCAGGTGCTTCGGAGTCAGTTGGAGTCGTGTCGCCACTCTCTTTGCGGATCTCTTTTTCTACCTTTGCTTCCGACTCGGCAATAGCTTTGGCGCTACGCTTGCCGGCTTTGGCAACTGGAGTGTCCTCGAGGACAGCCAGTTCTTCAGCGGCAACAGTGGTGCCGGTAGCCTGAATAGCTTCCTCGATCTCTTTAATAGTGTTTTTCTCGCTCAATTCTAGACCAAGTTTCTTGGCTGCTTCGAGCAGTTCGGCTTTCTTTGCCATAGGTGTAAACCCTTTCTGTGGTGCAAACGACCCAAGACTTCTCTTGAAGGTCTCCCAACATTGATTTGTATGAGATAACTATAGCACGAAAAGGGTTAGCTGGCAATGCTTGCGACTATACCCCTTATAGCTTATGATTAAGCTTGTATGCAAGATTTAAAAGAAACACTTGAAAAGTACGGTTTCAGTGGTGACATGGACGACTCGGAGAAGACCCTCGATTTTTACTCACATGACGCGTCTATCTTTGAGCTCAAACCTACCCTTGTGACGGCACCGAAAACAGTTAAAGATGTTGAGCAATTAGTTAAGTTTGTTTCGGCTCATAAAAAAGAGCATCCTCATCTTTCCTTGACGGCGCGTAGTGCTGGTACGGATATGTCTGGTGGCGCTATTAACGATTCCATCATTGTGGACTTTAATCGTTATTTGAATGAGATCATTCATGTTGGCGAACACCGTGCAACGACTCAACCAGGTGCTTTTTACCGTGACTTTGATAAGCAAACTGCCAAACACCACGCCCAATTACCTACTTTTCCGGCTAGCCGAGATCTTTGTACGGTTGGCGGCATGGTCGCAAACAACTCTGGTGGTGAACGATCGCTCGAGTTTGGCAAAACGGAAGATTATGTGCCTCGGCTAAAATTTGTTTTTGCCGATGGTATTGAACGGGTCGTTGAACCCTTGAATCGTCGAGAGCTGGTCGGAAAAATGGGCCAAAAAGATTTTGAGGGCAAGGTTTACCGGGAGATCTTCGAACTCATCGAGGCGAACTACGACGCTATTAAAGCCGCAAAACCACATGTCACAAAAAACTCGACTGGTTACAAACTGTGGGATATATGGGACCGCGAGACGGGGATATTCGACCTGACTCAGGCAATTATTGGATCTCAGGGGACGCTGGGCCTCGTCACCGAGACTACCTTTAAGTTAGTGCCACGCCCAAAGCATTCCGGGCTTTTGATTCTCTTTTTACACGATATTGATAAATTAGGTGAAATTATACCCGAAATATTAAAATCCAAACCAGCGACTTTTGAATGTTTCGACGATGCTACCCTTTGGATGACGATAAGGTTTATGCCAAGTTTCTTAAAGTTCCTAGGGCCGGTTAAATTCATCCATTTGTTATTCACGCTGATTCCAGACGGGTATCAATTAATTAAGGGCATCCCAAAACTGATCCTTATGGTGGAGTTTACGGGCGACACGGAGCATCAGGTGCGCGAGAAAGTGAAGGCTCTGCACCGCGAAATGCGACCAATCCGCGCAAGGTATGAGATAAATGGGTTTGAAGAAACTCCAACGGAAGGCCAGAGTGAGAAATTTTGGATCATGCGCCGCTACAGCTTTCAATTACTGCGCACGAAGGTAAAAGACAAGCACTCTGCTCCCTTCATCGATGACCTCGTAGTGAACCCGGAACACTTGGCTGAGTTTTTGCCAAAAGTGCGTAGAATAATTAAAAAACATAAGCTTGCTACAACCATCGTAGGGCACATTGGTGATGGCAACTTCCACTTTATCCCACTCATGAAGCTGGAAAATTACCATGAGCGACAAAAACTTCTCCCTACCATGCGTGAAGTCAATGAACTAGTCCTCAGTTATAAGGGTAGTTTGAGCGGTGAGCACAACGACGGATTAGTTCGCGGCCCTTGGCTCGAGCAGATGTATGGGAAGGAAATAGTAGATCTATTTAAGGCCACAAAAGACATCTTCGATCCTAAAGGCATCTTTAACCCTCATAAAAAAGCTAATGCGACCTGGGATTACAGTTTCTCGCATATACGTGATCACTTCTAGGTCGCGGTTAACTATCTGACGTCGCGCTTGGCGAGGATCATACCACTGCGTCCGTTGACGCCATGGGTAAGGAAGTTGCTTTGCGAAAATAATGTTTCGTCGGTTAAGGTGTTGTCGGTACTTATTTGAATATTTTCTTCTTTGAAACCGGCTTCAACTAATCGCGCGTGAGTTGGTTCACGAAGGCTAAGAGTGGCCTGGCCATCTGCATCCATGGCAACGAAGTCTTTTAAGAATGGATCAGCCATGAATCGGTCGTATAACACATTATTAACCTGATTGATAACGTAGCCAGCTTGGGCATGAGGCGAGACATAGACGAGTGAGTGCGCAGGATCAACGTAGTCCCTAGCCGCGTTTAAGGCTGAGGCAATTGTTCCTTTGCCTAATCCTACGTAGCCAGTATGAATCTGCATAATAGCGCCCGTTTTTACGTCTACAACGTTTGAAACGGCGCAATCGGCTGGTGTAAATGATGTGCCATACCCGTTCTTCGTAACTAGTGTTGCATCAGCAGTCGGACGTGCTGGGAAAGCTACATCAATACGGACAGAATCCATCTCGTCGTCGAGATTAATTAGGTCAGTGCCGTGAACAGGGCTAGGGAAACCAATTGCCCGAAGGCCAAGATACGACTCGAGGGTGTGACCCAGGATGTGAGCTTTAGCCCTCACATCCTCGGCCCACTCTTCAAAAGATAGACCACTCCCCGATCGCTCATAATTCTTTTGGCTGATAACAAGGGGTATATCTCCCCAGTATTCTTGTTCGCTGAGATTGCCCGCCATCGAAGACTCATCCGTACGGCGAGTTTCGGCGTATACAATACCGTGACGTTCAACAGCCGCAGCTTTAAAGATTTCGGGTTGCTCGAGGCTAATTCTGTGGATCATAAGTCGAAACTCCGTTCATAGGCGCATATCCGTAGTAAGGAGTTATGCCGGTAACGATATAGTTAAGTTGGTCGCCAATACTCCAGTGCCAAAACTCGGTTGGATTTGGGACGAGGCCAGTATCTTCACCAAAGGCCGTACCTCTCATTATAGCGTAGAGGGCGTACAGGTTTTGGGCAGCTAGCTGATCCTCCTTTGTTACGGGAGGGTTATGTTCAAAGTTATCAGGGTCGGTTCGGTTTACCATTTGAGCTGGTTTTCGGCCGAAGTAAATTCGCTCTCCGGTGCCTACGTACTGCAGGGCTAAGTCAGCCACACCGGCCGTTTCGTGTGGTGCCGGACTATCGTCAGCAGTTTTGGGCGACCATGCGATTTTATCGTCGCTCACTTGTCTGACGAGTATCTCCAGATCTTCCTGACTGAGGTCAGGGTGCATTTCCATGAGTTCCGGCCGAGCCTTATTCGGAATCACGACATCGTGAAGGTATTTCTGCAGTCGAGGATCGCGCCAGCCATCATCAACGAATAGTTCGACCTCGCCACCAAAGAACTCGGTGATTTCCGGACGTTTTAGTTGTTGGTTAACCCACTCTAACTTCTCTGCCATCGTAAGGCGTACAAAAACTTCTGGCTTGACGCCAGGAACTGCCTCACCGGTCGCGTTGTTCGGTCGTGAATAGTAGGCGCGGGATCCAACGCCATAATCCGCCAAGGACACGACGGGCTCATTGTGACGTGGGTCAGTTTCGTCGATCGGAATGCTGCGATATTTTGGCTTTTCTTGTCGATACCAAGACATATCAGGCACACGTGTTAACAGTGCGGCGTGAATTGGCGAAGCTTCTAATAGCGTGGCGGTTCGCTTATTTTCAGTGCTCACGAGTTTAGAAGTTGCATCAATCAACAAGTCTACCCTGTGGCCGAGTTGTTGGTATATTTCAGAGTTATAAGTAGGCTCGGGATAGAGTTGCTCTTCCAACTCGGGGTGTACTTGGCGGAGCACGCTGTCACCCCAACGGGTAAGTTCCCTGGCATCAGTAATAGATCTGTCGATGTCGGCAATCTCATAGCGTAACGGTAGTATTTCACGTTCTTGCTTCTGGATGTTCATAACTACAATTATAACATAAAAAAAGTAAGCCGTCTATACGGCTTACCCTTTAAATCGATGTGTGATTAGGCGACGACTTCGACGCCCATAGATCGAGCGGTGCCGGCGATAACCTTTACTCGTCCATCAACATCGATCGCGTTGAGTTGGTCTTTCTTGATTTCGGCGATTTCCTCGAGCTGAGCACGAGTGATCTTACCAACCTTCTCAGAGTGAGAGGTGGCACTTCCCTTTTTGATACCAGCACGTTCTAGAATCATGTCGTCAACAGGTTGACCGAGTGAGTTCCAGGTAAAGGTGCGGTCTTCAAACACTTGGATGTGAACGATGACGTCCTTACCCATGAGGTCTTTAGTAGCCTCGTTAAAAGGGTTAATGAAGTCCATCATGTTCAGACCCCATTGACCGAGTGTTGAACCAACAGGAGGACCTGCGGTCGCGCGACCAGCTGGGATACGAAGTTTAAGATTTCCAATAATTTTCTTTGCCATAAGTTTTCCTTGTACTAAATATAATGTGAAGCTTAATATTTAGTGCGTAACTGTCAAATTGTAGCAGAAATGACCTCTATTGTCTAGCGTATCGAAGAGCTAGAAATAATAAGTGCTAGGTTTCGACAGTTAGAGATTCTTTAATACCGTTTACTATAGCTACATTCTCTTCAAAGTCAGCATTATCATTCAATATTAAGCTCGCATTTCTCCAAGCATCGACTTCTTCTCGGGAAGGATGTTTACCAGCATTGTGCTTGGCCTCTACCGCATCCTTTATAGCCCTTTGTTCGGCAAGCTTTTGGCTACGACGCAAGAACTCGGTCGAAATGTTGGAAACTACTCGCGATGCGCGGTCAGGATCAGCCGAGGGGTCAAAGGCCACTTTTTTTGCAAGTTCAGCTAGTTCAGCAACAGAGTATTGGTCGATAGTTCTCGGCTTTTTCTCTGGTGGCGTTGGATCAGCAGCTTCGGGGGCCATCTAGACCTTCTTGACTTGAAGAGCGTCGAGCTCAACTGAGGTGTCGCGGCCGAACATGCTGACCATAACTTTGACTTTACCCTTTTGGTTGTCAATTTCAGAGATAGAGCCATCGAAGCCCTTGAATGGGCCGTCAGTGATGCTAACGACTTCGCCTTCTGAAAAGTCGATGAAGTGTTTTGGATCTTCGACACCCATACGCTTTTTGATCTTGCTGATCTCAGGGTCAGAGACAGGAGTTGGCTGGGTGCTGGTTCCAACGAAGCCAGTGACACCAGGAGTATTTCGGACAATGTACCATGTTTCGTCAGTGAGTTTCATCTCAACTAGAACGTAGCCTTGGAAGATTTTCTTCTCGACAACTTTACGCTTGCCATTCTTGATTTCAATTTGCTTTTCTTTTGGCACCATGACGTCAAAGATTTTGTCGGCCATGTCGACGGCATTGATACGCTGGCGAATGCTTTCGCCTACTTTTTCTTCATAGCCGCTGTATGTGTGAATGGCGTACCATTGGCGGGATGAGTCATAACGATTGTTTGGCATAGTAATTCCTTACCTTAATTAACCTAATATAAGTCCGAATAAATATTTGAATAACAGATCAAGAAGTAAGATCAGAAACACAAAGAACGCACTAAAGAGCAAAACGGCTAGGGTTAAACCCCAGGTTGCTCGGCGGGTTGGCCAGCGAACTTGTCGCAGCTCATACCAGGCGCCTTTGAAGTATCCACCGATACTGATAAGAACTTTTAAGGCAGGATGACGATCATCCTTTCGAGGTTGTTTCGCTTCTTTTGCAGCCGGAGCTGCATTGCTAGCGCTGATACGAGTGACTTTTGTTTGTGCCACGGTGGCCTCTCCTTTTAGTGCTCTAACTTCTTTTGCCCAAATAAATAAGCCTGGCTTGCAGACTGTCAAGTAAAACTATAGCGCACTTGGGGTGGAATCGTCAAGGTGATATCATTAGGGAAGATGCTTGAGTCTATTTTATACGTACTGTATGGGGTGTTGGTGCTGGTGCTCATTGTGGGCGCGAGACAGCTTCGTTTTGCCTATACGCACTTTAAAATGAAGCAGATGGTGACGCCGCCAGACATCATCGATACCATGCCGAGTGTGACGGTCTGTATTCCAGCCCGAAATGAAACACACGCAATGACCGATTCGCTGCAAAAAGTGATTGCCAGCACCTATCCAAAATTGGAAATTATTGTGCTCGATGATGTGTCGGGCGATGACACCTCGGTGTTAATTAAGTCTTTCGCACATGAAGGTGTCCGGTTTGTTGAAGGCACGGCGCTACCTGATGGCTGGCTAGGACGTAACCACGCCCTGCAGGAGTTATTACAAGAAGCGAGCGGTACATACATTTTCTTTATGGATGTCGATACGCACATCGCACCAGATACAATCGAGCAGCTCGTCGCTTATGCTGACCAAGAAGATGTATCGATGGTATCAGTCCTTCCCCGACGCATTGATGGCCCACGGGCAAGTGTGTTTTTTTCGACCCTTCGCTATTTTTGGGAGGTCATCTTCAATCGCAAAGACGCCCCGGCGACCTCGGGTAGTGCCTGGTTGATTAACCGCAAAGTATTGCTCGATACTTTTCATGGGTTCGCTGCTTTAAAGGCAAATATTCACCCAGAATCAGTCATGTCGGCGCAGTTGGCTAAAACGGATCACTACCGCTTTTTGATGAGCACTGAACAGTTGGGTATTTCGTATGAGAAGAAATGGCGCTCACAGGTTGAAACGAGCGTGCGTCTTCTCTATCCCCTATTGGGTGCGAAAACTGCCCATGCGGTCATCGGCGGTCTTGATTTACTGATTGTTGCCGGCCCATTTTTTGTGGTTTTAGCGGGCTTTATCACTGGGTGGGGTATTCACCAGATCATCTCAGGCGCATTGTTGCTATTATTTGCCGCCCTCTATGCCTCATATCTGAAACGTGTATGGAATCGCGGATGGCTGGTTGGAGGCCTGCTGTGGCCCTATATTGTGCTTCAGGAGCTCGTTTTACTCATCATGAGTACCGAAAGGTATTCGCGTCGCGCTGTGACCTGGAAAGGTCGCGTCGTACGTTTGCCGAAGGCTTAACTATTTCTTGTCTTGAGCGGGCAGCTCGAAACTAAAGGCTGAACCGTGATTAAGGCGGCTGGTCATGACGATCTTGGTGTTTAGCTTCTTGGCAAGCTTAGCCGAGACATAGAGGCCTAGGCCCGTGCCGCTAGTTTCGCGAATACGGTAATCTTCGCTACGGTAGAACTTGTTAAAGATCTTGGTCTGGTCGCTGCGGCTAATGCCGATGCCGGTGTCTTTCACTGTAAACGTCACCATACCCTTTGACTGCTTGGCAATAATCGTGATGCTGCCCTCGTTGGTGTACTTGATCGAGTTAGTAATGAAGTTTTGCAGTAGCTCTTCTACGTAAAGGCGGCTGACATGAATGATGCCTAGTTTTGGCCCCAAATCGAGGTTAAGGTGGAGTTTTCGAGCCGTGGCGTCTTTTTCATATTCATCGTGCAGCTTCTTCACGAGTTCGGTAATGTCGATGTCCTCGGCAGTGTCGGCGACACCGCGTTCGGCGCGCGACAAGGTGCTGAGGTCATTCACCATCTTTGCTAAGTACAACACCTGGTCATGAGCGGTAGCTAGGACTCCTGTGAGCGTCTTTCGGTCTGGCTGCGTTGGCTGCTCCATCATGACTTGAACGTTTGAGAGTGTTCCCTCAACAATCGTGATTGGCGTACGGAGCTCGTGACTGACGACGCTAATAAACTCGTCACGTTCTTCTTCGAGGCTCTTCTGCTTGGTGACATCACGAATGATTAGGATGTAGCCCCCCTGCAGTTGGGCTTTTTTGTGGCGGCTATACGTACTGCGGATTGGCGCATAGGTCATTTCGAGGCGAATGACTTCTCCATCTGGATACGTGTGGTTAATGTCATCACGACGGGTAGCTTTGGTGGCGCCATTGAGAATGTCGAATAGCTTAACGGACTTTTTGTCAGCATCGGCCAGATTAAATAGCGTACTAATATCTTTGCCGTGCAAGCTCTCGTTAGTGTCGAGCAAATCAAGACAGGCGGCGTTATACATCAATACCGCACCCTTCTCGTCTGTACTGAATGTTGCATCGGTCAAATTATTAATAATGGTCAAGATACGATCATACTGAAGGCGCTCTTGGGCTTGGCTCTGGATCAGGGTCTTTCGACGTGTCTCTTGGGCGGTAATGACGCCAACCATAGCAATCCCTAGGATGAGAATGGCACTGGCCCCCATGAGGTTATTGCCTATAATGCCGGGATCAGTTGGGTAACGAATAATCGCATCTACCACAGCAGCAACAACCACTGACGCCATACTGAGAAACAGTGCAACGCGGCCAAAATAGACATTAAATGCCAGGAAAAGCAGCGTAATCGACGAGGCAAATGGCTCGAGCCAACCGGTAATAAAAACAATCGTAGCAAGCGTTAGCAGCAGGTACAGTACTGCTCGCCACAGAACGTCGAGTTTTGTGCGCATTGGGCCAAAATAGTGGTAGACGCCGACAAACAACCACAAACCAGAAATAATGAGGCAGATGGTATTACCGGCGTAGTTTGTACTTTGCGCAAAACCGAGCAGGACCAAAATATTATAGCCGGCATAAATTGGAGTACCAAGCAGACCGATCAGACGAATAGCTCGATCCGATCCTTTTGTAAAACTCACTCCCCCCTCGAACATAGTGATTATGATTATACAGGAGGAGTAGCGATTTTGATATTACTCTTAAATTGTTGGTGCTTCTTCTTTGATAGCACGTCGATGGGCTTTGTAGTCAGGATCGCCTTCAGCAACAAGGCTCCAAAACTCTGGGCTATGGTTAAGGTGTCGAGTGTGGGCCAGTTCGTGAATGATGACATAGTCGATGAGCTCAAAGGGCAGCTTCATCAAGGCAATGTTCAAGCTAATCGTGCCCTGGCTACTGCAGCTCCCCCAGCGACCACCGGCGTGCGAAAAACGCACTTTGCTATAGGAAAAACCGGATTTCTGCGCTAAATACGAGAGTCTTTTGGGCAAATAACTCTTTGCCTCAACTCGGAGGGCAGCAATAATGCCATCACGTACGGCCCTCACGACATCAGTATCGCGCAGTGTTTTATTGCCGGGTAAGTCGACAAAGATCTTTTGGCCACGTCGTGACACCGATAGTTGTCCAGAAGTTTCACGTACAACCAACGAGTGGCTCTTGCCAATTCGCATACCATTTTCATAATCTGTGGTCGGTTGAGTTTGAGTGAAAAGCTTGCGCAGTTCTGGCCGTGAGTTTTTTACGAGCCTTCTCACCAAAAAGATTGGCGCATACAAAGGTAGCGAGGCGCGTAAGGTGCCATCTGGCGCAATTCGAAGCCGAACCTGGGTGGCGCGGGCGCTACGTCGAATTGTGATTTTGCCAAACTCTTCGTCCTGAATGATCGGCATAGTCAGATTACCTCAAAATGATATTACGGACAGATCGAGCGCGTGGTGGTGCTTCTGGGGCGTCGACCTGTTGCTGGCCGGCCAAATGTTTAAGAATAATTTTAAGTTGTGTTGCATAGGTATGTTTGCCACTTATCACAATCGCTTTTTCAGTGGCATGCGGTGGGCTGAACTGCTTAATAGCTGCATCAAAGGCTTCTTGACTCATTGGATTGCCATTTTTACGCTTTCTCGTCGCGCGGCGTAGTGCTTCTTGCGATTCGGTCTGCACCCACACGAGAAGTGGCTGGTAGCCGGCGGCTGTCACTTTCTTAGCAAGCTCCACCCGAGATGTCTTTGTGTGAGTTGAACCAACATAGACCACCGTGCGGTGCGTCTTGAGGAGTTCGTCGAGCATCAGCCCAACAATCTCCTTTGATTGCGTCTCGTTATGATCGACAATGGCGTTTATTACTTCACGATCAATGATCGGGGCTTGAAAAGTATTCGCAAAATGTTCAGCAAAAGTGCTTTTTCCAGCACCAGGAATGCCGACCATAATAATCACATGTGGAGTGGTGGTCGTCTGCGGCTTCATATAAGACAGTATATCAAAGATATCGGCAAGTGCGCAGTCTAGGGCTAGTTGAGCAGGGTGTTATCGGACATCGTTGAGTCTTGGTACTCGCTGTCGTCGATAGCAGCCATCTGTGCTTGCATATCTGTAATGTTGCTACCGACTGAGGTTGCCGTATCGGTGACAGCTGGCGTGGTCGTTGTGGTTGTCGTGGTTGTCGTTGTTGTCTTGGCGACCGGCTTTGTGTTCTGAGACTGCAGGTATTGCCAGACAAAGAAACCACCGATAGCGAGAACGAGTACGATGATAATAACGATGAGGATGGTACGAGTCTTTTTTGACGACTTCTTGGCACCATTGAATGGCTCAAAAGTTGAAGCAGACGCCGTCGCTGGCTCGGACTTGAGCGTATCATCCAATGCCGCTGCAATTGGAGAGGCTGGTGCTGTTGGCGCGGGAGTCACGGGTGTTTCTGGTGTACTTGGCACTGGTGTCGTCATACTCGGTGCCGCTGGCGCGCCCGTCGTTAAAGGCGCGGCAGGCTCGGGAACTGTTGCTGGTTCCTCTGGAGTGAGGTTGCTGCTCTCGGCTTCGATCGCTTCAATTGCCTCCATGGCTGCAGCATCGCCAGCAGATGGTGGACCGGCCGGGGTAATACTTGGTTCGGGTGTTGGAGCTTTCGGTGTGACGTCAGGATTCATTACTTTGTTCCTCCTGTGGTGGTTGCTGCCGGCTGTGTCTTGAGCCAGGCGACATATCCATTCAATGCTGGTATGACGGTGTCTTTAACGGTTGTACGCACGGCAGTGGTCGCGGTTCGGACGGCAACCAAATCGGCACGTGCAGTCGTGAGTGAGGTCGTAAATGCCCCATCACTATCGCCACAGCTGAGGTTCTTTGTAGCAGCCAAGTCAGCAGAATAGGTCGCTGCAGCCGTAGTGTAGGCAGTCACTTTAGTGTCGAGCGCGGTACTCGCAGCCGACATCGCAGTAATATCATATCCTGCGGATTTCGCAGAAGTCACTAGCGACTCAACAGATGTCTTTACTTTAGTGTAGGCGGCAGTTTGTGCGGCCGTTGCTGTGCTCACTTTTGTGATACGAGTATCAAGCCGTGCCTCGGCAACGGTACAACGGGCGGCCGTCACGGTAGAGACGGCGTTCACGGTTGGACCAAACGAAAGTCCGGTAATCGCAACGACGGCGGCCAAGACAATCAAAGTGATGGTTTTCTTCACAAGCAGCTCCTTCTTGCTTATGTTTCAATACTAGATAGTATATCATATCGATTTTGGTTCCAAGTGGCAGGAATGACAACCAGAAGGTATACTTACATTATGGATAAAAGCTTACGCTCATATATCGACTACATCGAATCACAGGTCGCTCGACTCGATGATAAGAAAGCCAAACAAAAAGCCGAAGACCTCTATTACTATCATATTGATCGGGTGCATGACTTTCAGCATGAACGATCAATTCATTTACTGGTTACCTTATTTTTTGCAGGACTACTCATCCTTTCGATTATTGGCATGATGTGGATCGCGACCCTCAACATTAGCGGTATGATTTTTGTCTCTGTTTTGCTGCTCATCCTCGGCGCCATTTTATTTGTGACAGTTCTGTTCTACGTTCGTCACTATTATCGCCTCGAGAACGGTGTGCAACGGCTTTACCTCTCAACCGAGAAAATACGCGCCATCATTGACCAGTAGACGGGGCCAGTAAGGTACCTCTTAATGGGTAGTTCAGAGGTACGTATACCTCTTGGGATTGGCCCAGTGCCATACTTGATGCGTCGCCATAACTCAACTCGCTCTGCCTGAGCAGCATAAACAAACCGCCCGGGTAGCTAGTCCTGAACTCCTCAAGTGGTTTTTTACGTGTCATCCCCCTAAGTTCATCAAGCGATGGAATGTCATCAACGCTAAATCGATCAAAGGTCCCAAACAGTTTCCAGCCTTCTGGCAAGACATGATAGGTTTTGGTGCGCTCTGTTCGGTCGTAGATCATATAGAACGAACCACTTAAAAGACTGGCATCCGTTCCTTGTTCCAGAAATGGCAAATTTGGAGGGCCACTATTTAGGGATACGACAGCTCGTCCAAGCACCGTTAAGACGTCTGCTCGAGTTGTGATACTGCCATCGCGCAAGCTTCTCATGTGAGGGCTGCGCTCGAAACTACGGAAAATGATGCCTCGCGCCTCTTCAAAGTCAAATGGCATGCCATTGGTAACTTCTTGCGAATCCGACGGTGTTTCCGATGGCGCTTTAAACAAATCGAATAGATCAAATTGTTTGAGGTGCTCTGACTCTGACCCCGACTCATGTTCTGATTCAAGCGAAAAGCGACTATTATCAACGGCGAGGCTAATCATGCCGATAGCGGTCTCAAAGTCAGCAACATTTCCTTGACCAGGTTCGAGGTAGCGCCACACCTCTTCGCTGACACTGTGAACGGCGGGCTTATTTTGGTAGGCCTCATATGCTTCCTCGGACAACCTAACGGCGGTAATTATGTCGTCTGATGATGCGTCTGGCTTCTGTGCCAAATCGAAAGCACTTTTAAATGCGCCTAGCTCTAACATAAAAGCGCGACGGTGTTCGTCTTCCATTGAGTGAGCAAATAGTTCTAGGCCAATCGCAAACCCAAAATCGTACATCGCTTGCCGCTCCGCTGCATTATGAGTCGTATTGCCTACTGATCGTGCGACGTCCATAATCATAGCCCCTTCGACGCCTTCATGTGCTCGATGGAAAGCCGTATTGGTATATTCATGAACGCCTAAGAGCCACATCTGCTCCTTAATCGAAGTGATTCGGCGATGTAAGTTATTTTCCAGCTCCGGATTCATACAGATAGTATGAACAGAAAATGCCTCTTTCGCAAGGGCATTAACACTAGTGAAGTTGGTTACTGTTTTCGCTGCGAGCGACGAACTTCAAATTTCTCATGCATGACCTGGAATTGGCCGTGCAAAATATCCAGTTCGGTGTCGGTCAAATCTTCTATATCGACAAATTCGGTGCGCGCACCACTACTGCCGTGAATTAACTCATCGAGCTTTAACTGCATGGCTTTGGCGTCCCGGTTTTGAGTGTTCTGAATCGCAAATACCATCAGGAACGTCACAATTGTCGTAGTCGTATTAATGACAAGTTGCCACGTGTCTGAAAAGTGAAAGATCGGGCCGGTACTAATCCAAACGACAATCAACAGAATGGCCAAGGCAAAGGCAATTGGTGAGCCGAGTCGGTTTGAGACAATGACTGATACGTGATGAAAGACATCTCCGTTATGTTGCTGCTGCTGAGTGGACTCGGGAACTATGGGTCGAACGATTTTAACGTGCGGGTGCTTGAGGGGAGTATTTTCAGTGGTCATGTCAGCAGTATATCATTAACGGTTTGTCTAAAAAGCAAAATTGAACCAAGATCTTGCTTGTGGTTAGGCCGATGCAGTACACTACATGTATCATCATGCGAAAAAAAGTCATTATTATCATCGCAAGTGTACTCGGAGCAGTGATTGTCACTGGTGGTGTCGTTGGGGCACTATACCTGATTAATCATGGCGCACCCAAGCCGGCCGCTAAAGTTGCCACCTTTGACCCAACAAAAGGACACTCTAACGCTGACCCAACTCTTCAAGAGTCTCAGACCAAACCAGATCTATCCGTTGATCTGGGTGCTTGCTCATTCGTGACGCAAGGTTCGATCGAAGCTGCCCTCGGAATTAAAACACAGCCAGCAGATAACCGCGGCTATGGCCATGAAGGCTCGGGCGACGTTTCGCAGTCATGTGTCTATGCGTTTAGCGCTGATAATAATGCCGCCAATCGTTTGACGGTGACAGTCACGAAATTTATGAATCAAGACAACGCCACTGCCTCTAAAAGTGACTTCTCTGGTGCAACAAAAGTGAGTGATTTGGGCGACGTCGCATACTTCACCTCGCAGCTCAATGAAACTGGCTTGAACCAGGATCAATACGCTTTGTTTGTCTTCAAAGATCTCAAGCGGTACGACTTTACAATCTTGCAACCAGTTCCTGGTGATACGTATAGCGTTAGCTCGGCACAGGCAGCCCTGACGGCGATCGCTAAAACTGCTACCTTCTAGCCTCCCTACCTCAATCGACAGCTTTTCCTATACAATAGAAGCATGAATAGCGAAAAACAACTGAAGTGGTATCATCCCAAGTCGCTTCTCGACAAGATCTTCTCTGTCGGAATTACCATCAAGGGTATTGATGGGCTGATTGAACTTATTACGGCTATTGCCTTGATATTTATTCGTCCCCGAATGCTTCACGACTTGGTCGCCTTCACGCTGCACGACGAGCTCATAAAAGATCCGCATGACTTCGTTGCAAATTTTATACTGACATCGTCGCAGCATTTTAATGATGGCACACGCATATTTTTAATTGTCTATCTCTTGATCCATGCCGCAGTAAAGTTAATCGCAGTTATTGGCATATGGCGCAATCAGTTGTGGGCCTACCCTTTCTCGCTCATTGCGCTGGGCGTCCTAACCCTCTACCAGGTGTATGACATCGTTTTCGTAAAACCATCTATCTGGATGATTCTCTTAACAATCTTTGACATCTTCATTTTGTGGCTGATTTGGCGCGAATATGGCAAGATCCGGCGCGAGGGGTTCCCGGCAGGTAAGAAATCAAGTTAGTTCAAAGTGCCAGATTTCATTCTTTGAGCCCAATTTGAACCCATGGCGTTGCATTGTATCAATCAGTAAATCTTGAAGTTCCTGAAACTTCCTACTGTCTGGATCAGTTTTATCCTTATAGAACCCGACGAATATACCGTCCGGCCAATCTGCCCGGTTCCATAGGCTTAGCTCCTCACCGCTTTCTAGGTCATAGAGATTCACGTCTAACACAAAGCCACTGGCGTGCGGCATTGTCACCATGTTGAGTGTCCGATCGGTATTCTCTTTGCCATCGAGTTCGTATCTTTTCTGTTGGACAAGTTTGTAGAGTTCCGGAGAGCGGTAGCCGTCTTTGACAATGATGCCGAGCCCGTGTTGCCTCAACTCATCATTGACCGCCTGAATAGCGGGAACAACACTCTTGTTGATATATGCGAAGTTACCCTCAACACCGGCTGCACGAAGCTCGGCTATACTGATATTAAATTTATCACGGTTAAGCCAGTAGTGGTTGATGCCGCGAATGCCGTAGTCGGCAAGATTTATCATGTCAGGGTTCATAAATGTGGCTTAGAAATCAGCAATAACGATCTTCTTCATCTTGAGCATGTTGGCAAACGCCCCTGGTTTTTTCATCAGGTCTTCCATGCCGGATGGCACAACTTGCCAGCTGAGGCCGTATTTATCCTTACACCAGCCGCACTGCTCAGCTTCGGGCACTGCTGAGAGTTTTTCCCAGTAATAGTCGATTTCTTCCTGATCCTTACAGTAAATAACGAATGAGATCGCCTCTGTAAATTTAAACTCTGGGCCCGCGTTGATAGCCGTAAACCGGTTGTCATCTAAGTCAAAGTCGATAGTCAACTCTTTACCGGCTAGATCTTTCTGAAAATCAAGGAGCCCCTCGTGTGGATAGTAGGCTGTGCCGACAACCTTGCTATTTGGGAATACACTCAAATAAAACTCAACCGCCTCTTTTGCGTTACCATCAAACCATAGATTTGGAACGATTTTTTGTTGCATGCATGTCTCCTTGTTGATACTTCTAGTATACAGCTCGAGGCTCGATCGGAATACCGATATGACTTGTACTGTGCTGTTATAATGGAATTATTAAATAAGGAGGTCCGTATGATTATTCGTCACGGAAATAAGTCTCACAGTAAAGCAAGTATCACGGGTATTATAAAGGGCGCAACACTAGCCCTCGGAGCGTGGCTTATCGTCATCGCCGCACCTCTAACGGCTAATGCCGTCAGTCTATCGACTGTTTATGATGCAACACCGGCAGCACTTCCGCCGAATGTCGCTAGCCTTGGTTACGAAGCAACGTCAACGTCGGAATTTGGTGACTATGTTCACCTTGCAGGTACAGATCGTAAACTTGGTATGGTTACAGTAACTATGAGCGACTGGGCATTATTTGCAGACTACGCTTCTGATGCACGTTACTCGGCAAACAGCACGACGTGGACTCATCCGATAACGGTTAATGTGTACAGCAATCAATTAAATAGTGACGGTACGCCGAGTACATTACTAGCTACCAAGACTCAATCTGTTACTATTCCGTGGCGACCTGTCGCTGATCCTACGTGCGCCGGCGGAACGGCATGGAGGGCATCTGATGGGCAGTGTTATAACGGTATTGCGTTCAATGCAACATTTGACCTATCGAGCCTAAACGTGACCTTACCAAACGATGTAATCGTGAGCATTGCCTACAATACGGCAGACTACGGAGCCTCGCCAATTCACCTAGCGGGTCCATACAATTCATTGAATGTCGGAGTACCAAATAACCAAACGGCATCAGTCGGAACAGATGATAGCGCAGATGCTGTCTTTTGGAACACCACATACCCCGGTCACACAGCTGGACTAAAACAAGATTCTGGCTGGGCACCAAACGGTACAGTAGCCTTCAAAATCTCTACGTTCGCTCCGTCTGTCGCACCGACAAACAAAGATCAGTGTAAAGATAACGGCTGGAAGACATTTGGCACATTCAAGAACCAAGGTGACTGCGTCAGTTCAGTAGTCGCAAACAGCAAATCAAATAAGTAATTGAAACTATACAAAAATACGCCTCGTCTATCTATGACGGGGCGTATTAGATTGGGCTTTAGCGCATGAAGGCTTCGAGCCCTACATATGGTGATGGCCGTGAAGCGCGTGGCCCTTACCTTTTTTCAAAAGATAATAATTCACCGGCCAGGCGGCAATAAATGCAGCGCTCATGGCAATAATGCGGGAGAGCCAGTAAATGGGATGGGATAAATCTTTATCAAATGCGCCGGGTATGAGTAACATGCAAATATTATCAGTAACGGTCATGGTGAGGATTGAAACGGTATCAGCAGCGAATATAAGCTTTAGGGAGGGCCAAAACTTCATGCCTATTCGAATAATTGGAATGACCGAGAATGTATATCCTGATACGAATGATAGCAAAGCAGCGAGGATCACCGTACTTTCTCGTCCGATGCCAGTATGAGTCCCGATAGTAACTCCTATTAACTCACCGATCGCACACCCGATCAAACAATGTAGAGTCGCACTGGCTGCTATTTGAAGAGTCGCGGTTGGCTTCATAAGACTAGCATAACAAAAAATCTTTAATTAGGGCTATAGAATACAGCTGAGATTGGGTTGTGCCCGGGGCCTTTCGACCCCGGGCGACCGCTCAGCGGCGACGGAAGGACTGAACGGCTCGAATGCCGTCGTGGATCAAGATGAGCACGCCGCCAGCGCCAATGATGGCGAAGGTCGAGCGCCACCACAGATTCAACAGCACGTTCTTGTCCGTTCCTCCGTCCACCCACAGAGCTGCAGCGATCGTTGTGAGGACGACAAGCAGGGCAAAGCCCACCTGAATAGTCCTGACCACAAATCCGCCGGCTCGCTTCTTGCGATATGTAGTCATTGCGATGCCCTTTCGTCAGTGCTACGTACCGTTATTCTAGTATCGTGCTCACCGATACACAAGCATAGACAAGAAGCCTCTGAAATAGAGACTTTTTTCGTAGTGCCTAGGCTTGGCAGCCGCTAGTGAACGAGCTTAGAACTTTCTATAATTTCTAAAATAAGATTTACCGCATCATTAGGACTATACTCTTCCGGAATTATTGTTTCGGATGGTAACAATAGGTGATCTTTCTCAATCCACCATTCTCTCATTTTTTCAGCACCATATTCGTGTCTATTTGGCTTAGAGTTATGGCGCTTTAGTGTTTCTTCGAAACTCACATCCATATAAAATGCATAGACATTATCGAAGTGCTCAGTTAAACGCTCTAACATATTTCCGTAGAGTTTTTTGCTGAGGATGCCTTCGAGGACAACGTCCTTGCCTATTTCTTTTCCGTAAACAACCGTTCTAGAAATAAGATCAATCGCTGGATTATTTTCTCTATCTTTAACATGCAGTATGTCCCTACGAATAACATCCTGTGGTACCAGTATTGCATTCTCACCGAGTTCATCGCGCAATAATCTTGCTACTGTGGATTTTCCACTACCTGAGTTGCCCCGAATGATTATTAGCTTTTGTGACATATATTTAGCATAACAAAAAGCCTCCATTTTGGAGACTTTTCTATTGTGCTTATGCTTGGCAGCCCCTAGTGGATGGGCTTAGAACTTTTGCTTCCCAAGATGTCTACAATCTCTCTGGAACTTGAAACTATATAATCCGGTTTGCTCGCAACCAATGAATCACTAGTCGAGTATCCCCAGTCTACAGAGATACACTTGATTCCCGCATTGTGAGCTTGTTCGATATCCCGTACTTCGTCGCCAATATATATCACATTCGCCCCCGCATAGTGGTGGTCTTTCATTAGCTTTTTTAAGGACTTAGTTTTACCAATCAGTCCGACATTTGCGTATGTTTGCTTGAAATATTGGTCTAGCCGATTCTTTTTCAGAAATTCGGAAATTACGGTGTTGTTATTTGTGCTCAATATGTACAAGTCGTAGCCCATATCAGAGAGCGTTCGAATGATTTGTGGCATTCCTTCAAATATAGCAATATTGCCAAAGTTCTTACTTATTTCTCTTCTGCCTTTGATAACAAATCGAGGAAGTTGCCAAGATTTTATCCCAAGCTGAGCCATGATCTCCCTAATGGACATACCGCGAAGTTCTGTAAGACGCTCTGGCGATATTAGCTCGGTTTGGTTCAGTAATTTACTAAGAGTTTTAACAAAGAGCTCAAAGCTATCGGCAATGGTTCCGTCAAAGTCAAAGATTATTGCTTTTGGCATAACGTTACTATAACAAAAAGCCTCTGAAACAAAGACTTTCTTCATAGTGCTTAGGCTTGACAGCCCCTAGTGGATGAGCTTCGAGCTTTTAGCCGCGAACGATCTCGACATCTTCGTTAATAGGAGCGTCAAATCTCTTCATAAAGTCATCAAGCATCTCGCGTGACACATACTGGCTGTCGCCTTGTGTCTCATTGCGCTCACTCAACCTTTTCCATAGCTCTTCTGGATCAACATCGAGATAGAAAATATGACCAGTTGCGCCCAATGATTCAATTAGGTCGAGAAATGTAGTCCGATCTTTCTTTAACCACGGACAGTAGTCTAGGATGACAGACTTTTTCTGATTTAGGCGCTCGACCATCCAAGATTTCATAAGGTCGTACGTTTTAGCGGCGATAGATTCATCCCACCGATGATCCTTCAAGTTACCACCTAGCTTTGCGTACTCTGAATCAAAGGCAAAACGTTCGATTCCCAATTCATCTGCCAGTTTCTTAGAGTAAGTAGATTTGCCAGAACCCGTCAGGCCGAGCATCAAATATACGGTTGGTTTCATAAACTTACTTCTTAACGCCAACTACTACCGCAAATCTGCCGTCAGCTCTAGGATCAGTACGGCCCTTGTATTCAGAGAACACCTTGTCGCTAGAGAATGTGTCGATTGGGCTAACTTCAACCCTATTGTCGCCAAAGCCGTTCTTGCTAAACTCGTCCAATGCCATTTTAGTCAGGTATACCTCTGGCCATACCCCGCTGTTATCCGTGCCAGACTCAATAATGTTGCGCATCTCATCAGATGCATTAGCTAATAATTTATGATGAATCTCTTGCTGCTCATCATCGCTGAGTGGAAAACCCGATTGAACATGGGGACTCATGTATACCAGGGCCTTGCTTGTATCGAGGCCTTTTTTCTTAAAGTGCACCAGGGCTTTCGTCACTACGTCTTTCTCGGCGCCCTGAAAACCTATGTGTATCTGTCCAACTGCCTTCTCATCCGGAAAGGCTACGGTTGCGATTATACAGTCGGCCGGAGCTATCATGCTGGCAGTCCCCGGCTTACTCAATAGTGTAATATCTGCCCGAGTAACATCAGCTCTAGGTTTTGTATAGTCTACAGAGTCTATATCTTCATCAAGATCAATCGTATTTGTCTCGTGAACGGCGAAAGGATGTCCGATTTTGTCAAAGCCTGCGGTTTCACCAATGATCTCTAAACGGGCCATTGCTAAGGCACGTTGCTGTATTACCCAGTCATCGTAGGATATGCCATCTGGCTTTAGAGCAAGAAACTTGTCCTCATTAAGCACGCGCGGACTAATACTGACATTGCCAGACAAATCATTGCCTGGTATATGCCGAGTCTCGGTGTAACTCAACCACGGAAGATTACCGAAAATCTCAGGTTTCGCGAATTCAAACTCACCCTCGTCTATATTGCCCGGTTCACTTTCAGTGGTGATGTCGATCATTGAGTTAATTATAACAAAAAGCCCCCATTTCGGAGACTTTGGTCATTGTGCTTATGCTTGGCAGCCCCTAGTGGATGAGCTTAGAACTTTCATCCAACAATCATAGATATTTACTCATAAATAACTCTGGTTGTTGCCCGAGATTAGACGCTCTCGGGCGGCGTGGTCGGCGTTATGCCTGTTGTTCCAGCTTGCGTGCTCGTCGTTCCTCCGCTTCGCGGATGATCTTTGAGCGCACAGCCGCTGTGTACTCGTTGCGAATCCGTTCGTTACGCGCCTTGAAATACGCGCGGGACTTGCGCATGAACCTCTCGTGCTTGAGCCGGTCAACGCCGCCCCGGAACTCGTCCGACAATAGCGGAGCAAGAAAGAACTTGCCCACCAGTATTCCGAGTATCAGTAGGGATCCAAACTCCATGCTCATCACCTCTTTCAGTTATCTAGATGAAGCTTGTGTGCTTATTATAGCAGATAATTCTTATTAAGTCAATATGCTTATGCTTGGCAGGGGCACGTGGAATCGAACCACGATCTAAGCTTTTGGAGAGCTTTATACTAACCGTTGTACTATGCCCCTTTGATGTGTCCGTTCGGCGTGGCAGTTTGCGCACACGACTTCGCACTTTGCTATCTCTGCATCCAACTTGGCTAAATTGTTAGAAGTAACTAACGATGCAATGTTGTATTGTTTGTCCGCCAAATGGTCGAACTGCATGACATAGTAAGGGTATTTTACACCACAATCAGTGCAGGGTCTATCTTTCTTCTCTCGTATATGAGCTCTCAGGCGGTGTTTTGCAGATACGGCATTATCAATGTACTTCTGCTTATTCTTGAGATAATGTCGGCGCCCACTAAGGAGCCGACGAGGGTCATTTGGATCTTTATATGCCATATTCCCAGTGTAAACAGCGATTATTTAAATGTTATTAAATAACTCGAAGTTGTTTTGTGAAGCGTAATCTGTTATTTATTCCAAAAATCGTTGTAAAAGCATAAGCTTACATCTATAATTAGCACTGAAAATTCGGTCACACAAAAAGGAGCGGTCGACTAGCCGATTGGTTACTCGTTTAAAGGGGTTATGAAGATATTAATGCTGGGCTGGGAATTGCCACCACACAATAGTGGCGGTCTTGGCGTGGCATGTTATCACTTGTCTAAGGCTATGGCAATTGAGGGCGCGTCGATCGATTTCGTTGTTCCCTACTCGGCCAAGCATGACTCAATTGACTTTATGAAAGTGCATAGTGCGACCAGCATCTCTCCGTTGGAACGATACGGAATGGGCGCCTATGAGAGCCGTTTTGTAAAACACGATCCCGAAGGTGACCTCGGTGAACTGAAAGATATCCGGGGTGTACAACGACAATATACGCGCTACGTCGAAGATTTGGTCGAGAAGCAAGATTTTGATGCTATCCACGCTCACGAGTGGCTGACGATGGAGGCTGGGATTCGTGCCAAGCAAATTACAGGTAAACCCCTCATCGTCCACGTACATGCCACTGAATATGACCGCGCTGGTGGTTCATACGGCAACCCAGTGGTGCGCGAGATTGAATATCAAGGGCTTGTCATTGCCGATCGGATCATAGCCGTGAGCGACATCACTAAAAAGGTCATCGTTGAGCAGTATGGCATCGATGCTGATAAGGTCGAGGTCATGCACAATGCGATTGATGTCGAGAGCTTCAACGATGGCTACGCCTATGACCAGCGAACCTACCGCTATCTAGAAGGCCTGCGGGCTGAGGGCTATACGATTATTACCGCCGTGACTCGCCTGACTATCCAGAAGGGTCTGGAATACCTCGTTCGAGCAACCGCCAAGGCCAGCGAGAAGTATGATCGCCTCGCTCTCCTATTGGCAGGTGATGGCGAGCAGCGCGACGAACTCGTTGAATTGGCCTCTCGTCTTGGTATTTCGGACAAGATCTTCTTTACCGGCTTTGTTCGCGGCAAGCAGTGGCGCGACGCCTTTAGCGTGTCCGACGTTTTCGTGCTTAGCTCCGTTAGCGAGCCCTTCGGTTTAACGGCGCTAGAGGCCGCTCATCATGGCAACGCACTGATCCTCACCAAACAAGCCGGTGTCGGCGAAGTACTGCACAGCACCTTTAAATACGACTTCTGGGATATTGATCGATTGGCAGATCAAATAGTAGGCATTGCAACCTCTTCAGCGCTACGTGATTCTTTGAGAGATAATGTCGCCCAAGAATACGCTCAGGTCTCGTGGCAAGACATCGCTAAGCGCTGCATGAAACTCTACAAAACGGTCCGGGTGGGAGCATTGGTGGGATGAGCAAACGAGGCATTACTTTCTACCTGCACGTCCACCAACCGCTGAGGGTTCGCGAATATACCGTCTTTGATACGTCAATCGAGCACGACTACTTTATCGATGCCGACACTCGCAGTGAACGCAACAACGAAACCGTCTTTAACAAGGTCGCCGAGAAATCATATCGTCCGATGAATAAACTACTCCTGAAACTGCTCGAGACTCAGCCTGACTTTAAAGTCTCATTGAGTATTACTGGTACGTTCCTTGAACAGGCCGAGAAGTGGGCCCCAGATGTCATCGAGAGTTTCCAAAAAATGGTTAAGTCTGGCCGCGTCGAGATCGTCGGTGAAACGTATTACCACTCACTCGCCTTCTTTTACAGTCGCCCCGAGTTTGAGCGTCAAGTCGAAACTCACAGAGCCAAGATTAAAGAGTTATTTGGGGTTGAGCCGAAGGTTTTCCGTAACACCGAGCTCGCCTATAACGATGAGTTGGCGCAGTGGGCTGACGAAGCCGGCTATAAGGGTATTCTGGCCGAGGGTTGGGACCCAATCCTTGATTGGCGCAGCCCGAATTTTGTCTATAAACCTGAAGGCACGAAAGATATTGCTTTACTTCTTAAAAACTACAAACTCAGCGATGATTTAGCCTTTAGATTTGGCAACAAAGAATGGGATGAATGGCCACTGACCGCTGGTAAATACAATGAATGGACAAGTGCTGCCACAAAAGACCAACCACTTCTCAACCTCTTTATGGATTACGAGACATTCGGCGAGCATCAATGGGCTGACACTGGTATCTTTGACTTCTTTGAAGACTTTGTTGGCAAGTGGCTGTCTAACCCGGATAACACCTTCTACACCGTCTCTGGGGCGATCGACGCTAGTAAACCGGCTGATACCATTAGTATGCCGAGTACAGTTACCTGGGCCGACACCGAGCGTGACTTGAGCGCCTGGACTGGCAATACTATGCAACAAGAGGCGCTTGGTCACCTCTATTCTCTAGAGGAAGATATTCTGCGCACTAATGACACTGAATTGATCGACGATTGGCGTAAGCTCCAGACGTCTGACCACGTCTATTACATGTGCACCAAGTGGTTCACTGATGGCGACGTCCACGCCTACTTTAGCCCATATGAATCCCCTTATGACGCGTTCTTGTACTACCTGAACGTGGTACGTGACCTCCGTTGGCGGCTGCATGAGACGCACAAAACCGGAGGCTTGCGTGGCTAGACCAATCGTCCTCAGCAATGGTGAACTACATGTCGGTCTCAACAAATATGGATTGGTACACGACTTTTATTACCCATACGTTGGCTTCGAGAATCACTCGGCCGGTAGCGACCTTCGTCACAAGGTGGGCGTCTGGGTCGATGGCAAGGTCAGCTGGCTCGATGACAAAGACGCTTGGACTTTTAAGTTTAGATACCCGCACACTGCCCTCATTGGCCATACTATGGCTAAGAACGAGCAATTAGGGGTGATTCTTGAGTTTGATGACACCGTTGACGCCGAAATGAGCGTTTTCATGCGCAATGTCCATGTTGTTAACTTATCTGATCAACCGCGCGAGATTCGCCTCTTTATGCACCAGGCTTTTGCGATTGGCGATTCACGCAGTAACACCGACACTGTTCAATACATGCCTGACAGCGACGCCATCTTGCATTATCGCGGACGCCGGGCATTTATCATCTCTGGCTGCCATGGAGACAAGCCATTTGACCAGTTCACTACCGGCATGTTCGGTGATGCTGGTCATGAAGGATCATTTCGTGATGCTGATGACGGCATCCTTTCTGGTAATGTTGTCGAGAACGGACGAGTCGATTCGGTACTCGGTTTTACGCTAAAGCTCGCAGCGCAAAGTTCAGACCGAGTTCATTATTGGATCAGCGCCGGCATGTCGACCCGCGAAGCGCTCTATATACATAAACAGATCAAAGACGAAGGTCTCATTAAGCGCATGCAAACAACTGCCGCTTGGTGGCATAAATGGCTCGAACCAGCCCTTAAAATTGGTCAGCACGTCCCAGAAGAACACCAAGCCCTGTTTATTCGTAGCCTGATTACTCTTAAATCGCAGATTGATAAGCGTGGCGCCGTCATCGCTAGTACCGATAGCACCGCGCTCAACTATGACAAGGACGCCTACGCCTATGCATGGTCGCGCGATGGTGCCTATACTATCTGGCCACTGATTCGCATGGGCTACTACGATGAAGCCTATCGTTTCTTTGAGTTCTGTAAGATGGGTATGCACCCTCATGGCTACCTGATGCATAAATATCGGGCCGACGGTGCGTTGGGCAGTAGTTGGCACCCATATGCCCATGAGGATGGCAGCGCCTTTGCGCCAATTCAGGAGGACGAGACGGCCCTGGTAGTCTTTGTCTTTGCGCAGTTCTATGAACTTCATAAAGATAGTTCGCTGATCAAAGACTTCTATAGCACCATGATCAAGCCAATGGCCGATTTCTTGACACGACATGTCGACGACACCACCGGCTTGCCAAAACCAAGCTATGATCTGTGGGAGCAAGTATACTTGACGACGACATATACGACGTCAGTGACCTACGCCGCCCTTCTCGCAGCCTCTGATTTAGCCGTCGTAGCAGGAGATAGCGAGAGTGCGGTCAAATGGCGCACTGCCGCTGAAGATATTAAGGAAGCAGCCGCCAAACATCTGTTTAATACTGATCGTCAGGCCTTTTATAAAGGCATACTTGTGAAACATGGAGTTGTGACCAAGAACGATACAGTCGATAGCTCTGGCACCTTTGGCGCCTATCTGTATGGATTATTTGACCTGGACAGCCCGGAGCTGCTAGCAGCAATCAAAACAACTCGCGAAGTATTTAACGTTACCACCGAACATCCAGGCATTCCTCGCTACGAAAATGATGATTATCGCCGTAAAGACCCTTCCACAATGGGAAACTGGTGGTATATTACAACGTTATGGAACGCCCAGTACCTGATAGATACAGGTGACACTGACGGTGCTCGTCAGATCCTTGATTGGGTCAAAGCGCATGCTCACTCGAGTGGCATGTTCGGCGAGCAGATTGACCCGATCACCAAAGAGGTCATTTCGCCCGTTCCGCTAACCTGGTCGCACGCTGAATACATTTCTACCCTACTTGACCTAATCGCAAAGGGGTCGTCATGACGATATCCGCCCTTTTGAAGAATGCCGTCCGTCTCAATTCGCCCCTTGCGAAGAGTCGTGGCCATATTATTCAAGCCTTCGCCAAGAAACTCGGGCTGGTTTATTTCGGTGCCGTCGACCAACACCTCGATGATTTTGATGTTATCCGCGGTTTTACCGTCTCAACGACTCACCAGGATACCCACTATGCCGTCGGGAGCTTTGATGGTTATGATATTAGCCTTGTTGACCGCTTCGACACTCTGATTGACCACGCGGGCGTCCAGACTAGTCATCATTGGTTAATTATGCAAATTGACCTCACCACCGCTGATCCGCTGCCACATACTGTCTTGTTACCGATAGACCCTCATCAATCCTTTGACAAGTTATTCCAGGCTTATTCTGGTCTACAGGCCGTCAATACTATGCTGACGGGGGCTCATACCCCTGAATTTCACGGACGCTACCAACTATATACGGCACCGACGCATGCAATGGCCGTCGAAGAATTCTTTACGCCAACCGTGACGCAACAAATAGCGGCCAGATTATGGCCGCATGCAATCGAGATTTCCGAGAATAAATTGTATTTGTATACAAGTGGAGAGACGCTTAGCGCCACAATGCTTGATAGTGCGATTGAGTCAGCGCTGTGGCTAGCCCGTACGTTAGATAAGAACGAAGACTAGTTCTTGCGCTTTTTAACTTCGTTGCGACCGAGGTTCTTTTTGGTCTCAACATAGAGCGCGTGTTTGCGCGCTACTGGGTCGTACTTCTTCAAAGAGATCTTCTCAGTGGTGTTCTGAGTGTTCTTGGTCGTGTAGTACGTACGGTGGCCAGTCAATTCGCTGACGAGTCCGATAAGTTTTCGCTTGGTGTTCTTCTTTGCCATGTCAGTGGTTGATTGTATCAGACTTAACAGATTGAATCAAGGGTGAAACTGTGTTAAAATCGGTCGAGTACGCCTGTGCCGCGTATTGGTTATGCCGCGATAGCTCATCTGAATATGAGTAGAGCGCATGCGCACAGTGGTTACGTGCCGCGATAGCTCAGTTGGTAGAGCGCATCCATGGTAAGGATGAGGTCTCGGGTTCAAATCCCGATCGCGGCTCCATGTTAAAATAATAAGTACGCCGCCTTAGCTCAGCTGGTTAGAGCAGCTGTTTTGTAAACAGCAGGTCCTCGGTTCGAATCCGAGAGGCGGCTCCAGATTAGCTGGAATCGTGTAGTGGCAATCACAGGAGACTGTAAATCTCCCGCCGTAAGGCTCCGTAGGTTCGAGTCCTACTTCCAGCACCAAATAATGACCATCCCACCGGGGGTGGTTTTTATTATTAAAGTTCAAGCATGTCCAGCTTGAAACGGAGAAATGATGACTGGATCTCAAGGTTAATCTGAGATGTATTTGGCACTAAGTCATCCAGATCTTCGCCGTGAACGAACTCGACTCCGAGTGCCTGATCCTCCTGCACACCATTTACATTCCGTACTAGGTATAGGTTCAAGTCGAGAGGTTTATCATCAAATAGAGTCGTAGGCTCGTTAGTTTTTGTGGCGACATTGCTTGAGGTGAACAGGATTGAAGGCTTGTTGATTAATACCATCGACACGCCGTCTACTTTTTCAAAGACTATATCCTCCGGTTTTAATCCTTCAAAGAGTCTTAACCACGCGCGGGGAGCACCATAATCTACCCCATCGCCAAAGGTTCCCCTAGCTTGCTTGTCTGGATATTGATAGCGATACAGCACCGTATAACGTGGCGATTTTGCGAGTGCTTCATATAGATCGGCCCAAAAATCCAACGCGGCAACTCCCTCTGGCCGCGTTCCGTCCCAAAGAGCTGGATTAATCTCTGTCGCTACATCTAGGTCGAAAGTCGGATGTGCCTCGGCAAATGTTTGCAAATCTTGCAAATGACCATCAAATCTGCCGGGGAATCGTAACGTATCTCTTTTGGCGTCTGCCGCTTGTTTTAGTTGGTTTGGCCCCATGTCACCTCCTGTTGTTACGAAGGATTATGACGGTCTAGCGTCGCTTCGTCAAACATAAGCGCTACCTAGAGTGTCTCTAGCCGCTTGTTTACCCTATATGACCAAGCTGTCGCTCTTCAAAAAACTCATTATCTCGCCATTCCCGAAGAGCCTTATTGCCCATTACCAACATTGCCATTTCGAGAATCTCGGGTCTTTTGTGCAGCCGTTCATTGGTTGTGATACGGGCAAACCCAACTGGAATATCAGAGAAAATTATCTCTGGGGCGACACTGTAAAGATTCGCCCTAGGGGCTATTTCTTCTTCCAAAAGCAAATCAGACAGCACGACCGAGTCTACCTCGCTCAGTTCGTGACGGTTCACAATATCAAGCGCAAGTGCTGGGTGATTAACTCTAATCTCTGGACTCGTATCGTCGGTCTGCGGTGTGAATTTGAAAGCGTTTAAAGAAAGACCCTTGAAAATATGGATTCTGCCTTCTATCAATTCTCCATCACTGTAAGCTCGCCACTCGGACATGGCAGTATACCTCGACGGGTATGCATGAGGATGCGACAGAGTCTTCACGATATTGGTCCAATAAGCTCGGCGGAGTGCCCCAATACGAGAATCTGGGTCAATAATTTCCGGGTGTAGATTAGTCAGACCAACGCCATCAAACCCTTCGGTATCATAAAAAAGCTGGACTTCAGATTTGAGAGTTTTGCTGGCGCTCTCAAATTTACCATCTATAATCGCTTCAGCTCTAGCCCTCTTCATATGAGAAGGATTATGAAGAGCTATCGCCCATCAGTCAAACATAGGCACTATCTAGAGTGTTTGTAACCAGCTGTGTAGTCACTAAGCTGAGTTAGGCTGATGATGGCGAAGATCAAGCCAAGCGTATTTACGAATGCTCCTACAACTATGTTGGCGATAAGCAACCCTTTGGCAACCCGTGGCTGCGGGAGTCTCACAAATAAAATACCCGCAACCAACGTGTAGATAGATGGAGCAAGAAGTATTACGAATATGACCATACTAACCAAGAGATTGCTGCCCGCATCGGGGTTAGATAGTGCCGAGGTGCTGTCTGGGGAAACAGATGCGACGAATACAGCAAGGACTATATAGAAAAGAATGAAAAGTGTGGCAAGACCACCCAAAACAATTGATATGATTCCATTCACTTTGAGCATAGTGGCAGCTCGGTGAAATAACATGGCTTTGTAATCTGTTTCTGGCATACTCTCTCCTTACATCACCACGCGACGTGGTTGTTTAACTTGTCGTTGCTGTTGCGGAATAATGATTTTAGCAGCTCGTTCACGGAGGTCGAGGGCCAGTAATGACTCACCCGTTCGCTCGTAAGCATCAGCTAAAATCGTCAATGTCTGAGGAATTGGGTCGAGTTCAACTGCCCGCTCGAGAGATTCGATCATTTTGCGGTCGTTGCCGAGCTTTTCCTGAACCTTTGCATAGGCAATGTGACGGGCCGCCAGGTCGCTATCCATAGCGAGAGCCTGTTCGAAAGCCAGGGCTGCCTTTTCGTAGGCCTGAGTCTCGTAGTAGATCAAACCGACATTGTGAAGGCTACTGGCACTAGGTTCGAGTGACTGAGCAATTTCAAAACACTCGATAGCTTCTTTAAATTGTTGCTGTTTGGCATACAGAATACCGAGGCGGTTGTAGGCGCTAGCATTGCGTTCGTCGACGCGCAGAATAGTCAAAAGTGCCTTTTCGGCACGCAAATATTTGCGATCCTGCAAAGAGGACTGGGCAATAGACCAGAGTTGGTCTAACTTATCAGATAATTTCGATGGCAAATCACTGACGACTTCACTGACGGTTTGTCGCTGATAGAGCGCCCAGGCGCCTAGCAATGCAATAACTAAAAGTCCTAACATTTGTTCTGATTATACCATAGCGGCCGCAAGTTGGAGGCGGACGTTACCGTTGGCGACAATGCGTTCACGTGTTTTTAGTAAGGCATCAATCTTGAGGATGAGGTCGGTTCTGCCCTCTTGAATATTGCGCTGCAACAGCTTCATGGCATCGTCGAGCAGCATCAGTGCCTGCTCTCGGCTATCTTTATAGCCCTGAGCCAACTTTAGGCGCTCGTAGAGGTTACTTTGCAAAAATTGGCGAGCATCACGCACAATTTGCGCTCTCACCGCGAAATAGGCCTCATCTGTAGCCAAACGAGTGAGTTCGGCTGGCAATCCGCTGGCCATAAACAGTAGTTGCGAGCGTTTTTGAGCGTCTTTTACCCCTAATTCATCGAGTAGTGCATTCGATTGCTCTAAAGTGATCGGTCGCAGTTCTAGATGCCTTGTGCGAGAGCGGATGGTCGGCAGCAACTTCGAAATATCATGCGATAACAGCACAAAGTGTGTATTCTTACCCGGCTCTTCTAATAGTTTGAGGAACGCATTCTGAGCCTGGTGGCCCATGCGCTCGGCGTAATCGATGACGATAATACGCCGTCCAGTTTCGATAGTTTTCGTCATATCATAAAGACGGCGGATGCTATCAACAGAGATGACTCCCTTTTCAATGTCCACTTTTTCATCTTTTTCCGGATACACGAATTGAGGCAGAGTCTTTAAAAATTCAGCCACGTACTGCGTCGCGCTGGCTAGTCCAACGCCGGTATCGCCCGATATCAGTAAAGATTGCGGTAAATCCGCTAGCAATACCTCAATCTGCGCCCGCGATGCCGGATGCAGATGAATATTAGCCATGCTTTACTCCGGGGAAATGTTTGGTAAACTCATCTGGTACTGGCGCGGCAAAAAGCTCCCTTTTTGAGGTCGGAATGGTGATTTCCAGCGTATGCGCATGCAGATACAGGCGATCGGCCTTATCTTTACGGCCATACACACGATCACCGAGGATTGGCGTATTAATATACTGCATATGAACGCGAAGTTGGTGCGTTCGGCCTGTCTTAGGCTTCAATCTGACCATTGAGAGCTCACTGTTGCTCGCTAGCACCTCATAGGTGGTAATAGCCTCTTTGCCGCTCGGATCAACCCTAAATGTACTCGGTGATGCCGGATTACGGCCAATCGGCAGATCAATGACTGCAGATTCGACTTTTGGTACGCCTTCCACTATAGCGACGTATTCTTTTTTAGTTTTGCGGTTTGAGAATTGTTCTTTTAACAGGAGCGCTGCCTCATCATTGCGGGCACCGATCATCACACCGCTGGTATCTCGGTCAAGGCGATGCACGATGCCCGGACGAGTCGTTTCGAGGGCGTTTGTGGTATAGCGGCGGAAGAATTCGGCGACGGTGAATTCGTCATTCAGAGCGCCCTTACTGTGTGTCAAAACGCCAGCCGGTTTGTTAATCACGATGACATTATCGTCGATGTAAAGAATCGGAATAGTTTGAGCCGAGTGATCGAGAGCATCGGGTGGCGTCATGGCAATATCATCAGATTCAGTGACGTCGTGTTTTGTCTGCGTCACTTGCGAACCATTCACTAACACATAGCCAGATTTGATATATTTCTGGATCGTGCTGCGGGTTAGGGCTGGATAACGCCGTGTCAATTCAATATCAAGGCGGGTTTTAGGTGGAGTGACCTCAAATAAGTAGACTTCCTTAAACTTAAAACGTAAGCCATAGGTCGTGGTTTCATCGTGCGGATTGCGGATCAAATGACCCTTAACATCTGGGCGATCGGTCTGGACGAGCTCCAGAACGTAATGTTTATTGTCGTTGGCTGTCGTATCGTAGATGATGTAATAACGAGTTTTCTCGAACAAGAGTGAAAGCATTCGTGTCGCTGGGCGGGGCTGCAACTCTTTGGCCTGGGTAATCGAGGCTTTGGTCGACAACTCTCCGGCAACCTCAAATTGCCGCAGAATGGCCATAATCTCATTCGCTAAAGTTTTAGGCATAGTTAATCTTTCGGTCGAAGCCCGACTGCTTGTTGAGCTCGAAGAAGCGTCGCGTTGGCAACGACGTTCATAGCCGCCTCAGACTCTTCGAGTTTCGTAATAAGTGCAGATTCATCTATAGTTGCTAGCTTTTGCTGGAAATCAGTCAAGAATTGCTTCATTTCCTCAGCAACGACAGCTTTGAACTCGCCGTATTTAGTCTGGCCTTCGAACTCTTTAGCTACCTCTTGCGGGTTTTTGCCTCTTAGCAGCCCTAAGATGTCGAGTAGGTTAGTTATACCTGGTTGATTCTCGCGGTCATAGTGAATCTCGGCCTTGTCATCAGTGGCAGCACTCATGATTTTTTTAGCAGCATCTTCTGGCGAATCACTCACAAAGATCACTCCCCTGCCCGACTCATCGCTTTTGCTCATCTTTTTGGTTGGATCGATCAAGTCTTTAATGCGCAGCCCTTGATCCTTACCAAAGAATTCGTGTTGCTCTTTGACCGGTTTTGGAATAGTAAAGATTTCGCCAAAACGGCCGTTAAGACGCTCCGCGATGTCGCGCATATACTCGATATGCTGGCTCTGGTCGTCACCAACTGGTACATACTCGGCGTTATAGAGCAGCACATCTGACGCCATAAGCACAGGATAGTTAAACAGACCAACACTGACACGGTCGTCACCCAGGCCTTCTGATTTGTCCTTGAACTGCGTCATGCGACTTAACTCGCCCACCCCCGTAAAGCAATCGAGAATCCATGTAAGTTCGCTGTGCGCGGGCACGTAGCTTTGGCGATAGATAAAGATACTAGGATTATCGAGTGGTAAACCAGCGGCGGCGAATAGTTTAGCAGTTTGTAGGATTTGTCTATTTAGCAATGAATGGTCAATCGGCGTCGTAAAACTATGCAAGTCAGGAATGAACATATTGATCTGATAGTCGGCCGAACGATTCTTAGCCATATCAATAATTGGCAGCATCGCACCGAAATAGTTGCCTATAGTCGGAACATTATTTGCACGAATCCCAGTTAAGATGACAGGTTTACTCATTGCCTTCATTATACCGTATAATACGGCGCATATGAGCACTGAAAAACTGCCTGTCGTTGCGGCGATTCCCAATTACAACATGAGTGAATCTTTGGCTGCCCTCCTAGAGCAGGCCATCGCTCAAGAATATGATCAAATTTTTGTCCTAGACGATGCCTCAACGGATGATAGTCGTGAAATTGTGGAGGCTTTTGGCCCAGAGGTTATTTTTGTACCTAATGATGTTAATACGGGTGCTAGTGGCGCTCGCAATCGCATTATGGGCCATTTGAGCAAGACTTCACTTATACATTTCATGGACGCCGATATTGAGCTGGTCACTAAAGATATGCCTGAGATGATTCGCAAACTACACATTACGGACTCGACCGGTTTCATCGGTGGTTTAGTAATAAATCCGGATGGTCACCAATCTATTTGGAACTATGGGCCAGCCCTATCACTCCCAGCGGCGGTCAGCTCGTGGTATGTGAGCGGTATTAAATCTACCGACAAATCTGGGTCTGGTGACGCTCATGGTGCACTCTATAGCTTATCAGTGGCCCGTCCAAACCCTCACGAGACGTCGCTGAAGCGAAAGAAAGTATTCTGGGCCCTGGAATCAAGTATCGTAATACGATCGGATACGTTCGAGCGCCTAGGCGGCTTTGACGCAGACGTGAGGGAACATGATATTCAGGCGTTAGCTATAAAGGCTGCCCAGCTGGGGCTAAACAATTACTTTGATCCTTCATTTGTGGTTAAGCAACAAGACGTACCAGGTGTACGAAACTACAATCGAACGCTAAATATGATTAAGTCGGAATTTCACCTTACAAAGAAATATCATCGACTGCTTCCGTGGTTCTTCCCTTTCTTAAATAAGTAAAATAACCAAAAATGAAAGAGACCCGGAAATCGGGTCTCATGCTCCTTACTCGATGAGCGGTCGTCCTTTGTTTTAGATCGCAAAGGTTGATCTGTTCTTATAAAGGTCGTGAGGTGGGGCAAGCGGTGTGTTGCAGCCGCCTGCCCCACCATCGCGTCGGCCTAGTTCAGGTCGTCCGGAGTTCTCCTCGTGCTGGTGAGCCGCACGAACAGGTGCGCGCAGTACAGCAGCGCATCTGCCTCGGATGTGGGACAGAAGAGCTCGACGAAGACGCTGTCCTCCAGTCCGAACGAGATCTTGACCTGGGCGTCGTGAAGCAACTGCATGATGAACTCGTCGCGCTCGGCACCTCGTACGAGGTCACCGGGCATCAGCTTGTCGAGTGACAACTGATCGGCGAGGCCGTCGTAGTAGCGATAGATGTAGTCGCCGATCTGTTCGATGAGGACCTTGCGGTCCGTGGTGTGATCGGCAAACGGCATGGCCGGCCGAACCCGCATCGGGTCGTACGTCATGGTGACGATGCGGCGCACGTTGTCGAGTCGCAGGGCGAACGGCACCTCCATCTTCGAAGGCGTGATCCGGTCTCTGATGACCATACCACCGGCTTCGGCGATGACTTCCAGCGAGGATGCTGCGGGCATGACTTTTTCTCCTTGTAGTCGGTGTTGCGAGTGAGCAATACGAATAGTACTTAATCGCGCCTGGTGGGCCGCGACCACGGGCTGAATGGTTTCAGCGAATGGTCGCAGCACACCTCAAAGAGATAACTTTATAAGAACGTAACACCCTAGAGTGTTATAAGTATATTATAGCATAAGTAGCATGATCTTGTCAATATAATAGCCCCTCCGAAGAGGGGCTATTGCTGGTGTTAGCGTAGGTTTATTAACGCTTTGAGAACTGTTCGCGCTTGCGAGCAGAACGCAGACCGTACTTCTTGCGTTCTTTCTCACGAGAATCACGCTTGAGGAGTTCGGCTTTCTTTAGGGTCGGGCGCAGGTCAGAGTGAGCGGTCGTCAAAGCTTTGGCAATTGCTAGCTTGATGGCGTCAACTTGACCAGATACACCACCACCTTGAACACGAATCGTGACATCGTAGTCAGATTGCTTGTTTACCAGCGCCAATGGGTCGGTAATTTCAGCAAGCAGTGACTTGTTGTCTGAAAGGTAGTCGGCAGCAGTCTTATCATTGATAGTGATGCTTCCTTTTCCCTTAAAGAGTCGTGCGCGAGCAGTGGCGCTCTTGCGTCGTCCGAGACCGTAGAAATAACTAGTTGTTGCCATATTACTTGATCTCTACTTTCTTTGGAGTTTGAGCGGTGTGAGTGTGCTCTTCACCAGCGAAGACGCGTAGGCGTGCCAAACGGCCGTCAGCGAGCTTATTACGAGGAATCATCCCCTTAACAGCAGCTTCGATCAGGCGCTCTGGAGCTTTCTCACGAACGTCTTTCACCGTTGCGTCTTTAATGCCGCCGGGGAAACCACTGTGTCGGTAGTAAACTTTGCCAATTTCCTTGTTTCCGGTCACGACAGTCTTGGCTGCATTGATAACGACAACGTAGTCACCATTATCAACGTGAGAGGTGTAGGTTGGCTTTGACTTACCAATCAGTAAGTTAGCAATCTGAGTAGCTACGCGGCCCATAGGGGCGTCTGCAGCATCAATCAGGTACCATTCGCGGCTGATATCTTCAGTGCGTTGGCTAAAAGTCTTTGCATTAACCATTATTTGGTCTCCTTTGCGGCTGCCTTTTTAGGAGCAGCTTTAGCGGCAGGCTTCTTGGCAGCGGGCTTGGCGGCTGGTTTAGCAACAGCAGCGGTTTTCTCAACTTCTTTGATCTCGTCAACGAAAGCAATAGTTGCCATTTGAGTACCGTCACCGAAGCGAATGTGCGTTCGTTCAACTCGTACGTGACCACTGGTGCGGCCAGCGAGTTGAGGAGCAATCACATCAACCAGACGAAAAGCTGCTGCTTGGGTCGAAAGGCCGGCGATAACTCGGCGACGATTCGCCAAATCACCTTTTTTAGCCTTGGTGATGAGCTTTTCAATGTAGCGGACGAGTTCTTTGGCTTTTGGCAAAGTCGTTTCGATCTTGCCATGCTCGACGAGGCTTGTTGCCAAACCTTTGAGCAGCGCGCGACGTTGATCACGTTCGCGGCCAAATTTACGTCCTTTATATCCGTGTCGGTGCATCTTTAGATTTCCAGTTCTGCCAGTTTATCTTTAACTTCGTCGAGCGCTTTGCTGCCGAAGCCCTTCAACTCACGAAGATCTTGCTCTGAAAGGGTGACGAGGTCACGAACAGTGCGGATTTCGTTGTTGATGAGTGCGTTGGCAGTACGAGCGCTGAGGTTCAACTCTTCAATTGGAGTGTTAAGCTCGTTTGACTCTTCGGCAGTGTCTTGACCAAGTGCAGGCGCAGCTTCAACAGTTGTTGAACCAGCCAGGGCGGTGTATTGGTTAACCAAGATAGCAGCAGCTTCTTCGAAGGCTTCACGAGGGCTCATAGAACCGTCAGTTTCAACGTTGAGTTGCAACTTGTCGAGGTTAGTTTCTTGACCAACACGAGTCGAGTCAACCTTGTAACGGACACGCAGTACTGGGCTAAAGACGGCGTCGAGGGCGATCATATCGCTGTGCAGACGCTGAACACTTGATTGCTCAATTGTTTCGTAGCCACGGCCTGACTCGATAACGATGTCCATAGTAACTGACTTTTTAGGGTCGTCGATGGTGGCAATGACTTGATCTTTGTTGATGATCTCGACGTCAGCAGACGTTTTGATGTCACCAGCAGTGATCGTACCGGTTCCCTTTTTCTCAAGGCGAAGTTCGACAGGCTCGTCAGTACTTACCTTAACGCGAACGTTCTTGAGGTTTAGCATGATGTCAACGACATCTTCTTTAACACCAGGAACGGTAGTGAACTCGTGGCTGACACCTTCAATGCGGAAAGCGACGATAGCGCCACCCTTGATGCTTGAAAGCAAGACACGACGAAGGCTGTTACCTAAGGTGTTGCCGTAACCAGCCTGGAGAGGCTCAATAACGAACGATGCACTCGTTGAGCTGTGCTCTTCGACGCTTGCAAGTGCGGGGTTGTGAATAACTTTTGACATATTAGTAGGCTCCTTTACCCTTAACGTGAGTAATACTCAACGATTAGTTGTTCGTTAATATCTGGTTCGGCTTCATCACGGGTCGGTACACCTGTTACCGTAATGGTCATCTTCTTTGGATCACTCTTTAACCAACTCATGGTTTGAGAGCTTGCGTCCTTGACTACTTCATCAAGTTGAGTAAAGTAGCCAGATTTGGTGCTCTTTGGGCGAACGACGATCACATCACCAGCTTTAACGCGGATTGATGGAATGTCGACGCGACGGTCGTTGAGCATAAAGTGTCCGTGGCCAACCAATTGGCGGGCAGCACGACGGCTGGTAGCAAAACCAGCACGATACACGGTGTTGTCCAAGCGCTGTTCCAGCATTCGGAGCAAGTTTTCACCGGTCAAACCTTCTTGGCGATCAGCTTCGTTCATTAGTTTGGCAAACTGCTTTTCGAGCAGACCATACAAACGACGAACTTTTTGCTTTTCGCGCAGTTGGGTCAAGTAAAGACTAGCTTTACCTTGGCGGCCGTTGGCGTGTTGACCAGGAATACCAGTCTTTTTCGCCATGACCTTGTGAGCTTTAGGATGCAGGGCATAACCCTCTCGGCGGCTCTGTTTAACAATAGGAGAAGTATCTCGTGCCATATTAGCCTCTTCGTGCCTTTCGTGGACGGACGCCACCGTGAGGGACGCCAGTAACTTCTTTAATACTCTCGATGGTAATCTCGAAGGTGCTCATAGCGCGGATAGCCGCGTCGCGGCCGAGGCCAACACCTTTGACGAATACATCGACTGATTTGACGCCAAATTGGCCCTTCGCAACTTCAGCTGCCTTCTCAGAAGCAACTTGAGCAGCATAAGCTGTTCCTTTTTTGCTTCCTCGGAATCCAGTCGCACCAGCACTGCTGGCGGTCAGGACGTTACCTTTTTTGTCGGTAAACGTGACGATGGTGTTGTTAAAGGTTGCTTGCACGTGCAACTGACCGGCAGGAACTGAGCGCTTCTGCTTCTTTTTAGCTGGGGCTGCAACTGCTACAGGTGTAGCGGCAACAGGAGCTTCTTCGGTCGGGGTAGTAATTTCTTCAGCCATCTCGTTCCTTTCTATGTCTTAGTTGCTGATTTAGGTTGAGCGCCACCAACGGCAATCGCGCGGCCCTTACGAGTTCGTGCATTCGTGCGGGTACGTTGTCCGTGAACTGGTAGACCAGCTTTGTGACGAAGGCCACGGTAGCTGTTAATGTCTTTCAGACGCTTGATGTTATTGGTAACGAGACGCTGCAAATCGCCTTCAACGGTGTAATCTCGGTCGATTACTTCGCGAAGTCGCTGCTCTTCAGCCTCGGTGAGATCTTTCACCCGAGTGGTCGGTTCAATATTGACCGCCGCAAGGATGGTCGATGCGAAGTGTGGACCGATGCCGTAGATGTACGTCAAAGCGATCTGCACTTGCTTTTCAGCTGGGATTACAATCCCTGCAATTCGAGCCATGCTTAACCCTGCCTTTGCTTGTTCTTAGGTTTTTTCTTGTTGATGACACGAAGAATCCCCTTACGGCGGACTATTTGGTCATCGGGACTGATTTTTTTGACACTCGCACGAACTTTCATGAGCGTTTAAAAACTCCAGTTTAATTTAATTATCTTTATGGCGATACGTGATTCTTCCCTTAGTAAGATCGTAAGGGGTCATCTCGACGTCTACCATGTCACCAGGCACCAAGCGGATATAGTTTTTACGCATTTTCCCGCTAATGTGTGCAATGATGCTTAGGCCGTTTTCTAATTCAATCTTAAATTGAGTATTAGGCAGCGATTCCACTACCTTCCCACGCATTTTAATTACTTCTTTAGTAGCGACCATAAGTTACAGTAGTGGATTATACACGAAAATGTGTCCGCCGTAAAGCGTTTTCAAGAATATTACACCGCTATTTCGCGCGGCAGTAATATGTTAGTGATTTAATTGTAGCATAGCGCCTGGTGGCGTCAATATCTCAAGCTTTGGCTATTAATCCTAAATTAATAATCAAAGGATGAGGACAGAGGAGCGTCTGACCTTCCCGGATTCCAGCCCCTGGATTGGGGCGGATTCCTAGGCGGCTTCCAGCTGGAGCCATGCCTCGTACTCGGTGACGGTGACCATCTCGAAGTAGATCGTCGCGGTGACGCCGTTCTTCTTGGTCTCCATCGTTCCGAGCGTCAGCTTGACGCGCTGGGTGCCGTACTGCAGGCGCTGGTTGATGCGATGCTCCCACCCCTGGACGAACCAGAGAATGCTTGCGTCTCCGTCCAGCAGGCGGTAACCCTCCTGCGAGGCGTAGTCGATCATGTGAATGGCCTTCGTCTGACCTGCCGCCGCGTTCTTGTAGTAGAACGTTTGGGCAAGGTTGCCGCAGGCGTCGAGCCACTCCGCCTCGGTCGGCAGATTGACGACGACCGGCTGTTCGGGTGCTCCTTCCACTTTCGGCTTCGTGGCCGCCTTCTTGAGACGGTTCTTTGCCGCCTGAAAGCGTCCGACCTCGCGGTCGTCAGCCATCTTGATGGTGTCCTCCCGAAGGCGGAGCACGTCGGTTTCTAAGCCGGCACGGTGGTGCATGATCGCCGCCAGCGGCCGAGTCACCTCGCGAAGCTCTCGCTCCGTCTGGTGCGAGGGCATTCTTGCCGATGCCATGTTCACTCCTCTGTCTTGTGTGGTGCGTTGAGTGCCAAATCGACCTTCAACGGGGCTACTATACCAGATTTGTATGTTTCTGTAAACTCATCTTTCCGGTCTCAACATAAAATAAAGTTAAGAAAAGAAAGATGAGGACAGGGGTTTTGCGACCCCCGAACCCCATCTTTAATGCGGTTGGTGGTTGCGAGTATTACTAGGCGAGACCGAGTGTCTCAGGCGGCCATGGCGCGTTCGAACGCCAGTGCAGTGCCTTCGGGAACCAGGAAGACTGCTTGGACGCCGATCAGGTCGCTCTGCTCGCCGTGGCCGATGCGCCAGATCTCGTGGTTGGCGAGTGTGCGCATCTTCTCCAGCGGAGCGCTGGCGAGATCGAGCCCCATGATGCCGGCCAGTTGGTTGGCGAACTCGTCCCCGCTCCTGGGGAGCAAGTCGAGAACCGTTCCTTCCTGGCACATCCATTCGGACGGCGACATGGGCGGCTGGAGCTCGTTGTAGTCCTCCAGGAAGTTGCGGACGATGTACCAGATGTAGACACCCAGCACCTCGCTTCGCAGCTGCTCATCCGTGTCCCCCGCCGCAATCGGCGAGAAACCCGTGGTAATGCTGTCGTTCATACGACCCCTGTCGTGTTGCGTCGCTCACCCTATCGGCGAGCGACTGGGTTTTTGCGATCTTCTAGTTATACCACCATGCGACTGAGAATGCGATGAGAGTTAATCTTATTTGTAATCATACCGGCATTCGCGCGCACGTACGCCTACCCGCAACGCTTCGCGTTACTTGTAGTCGTCATACGTGACCATGAGGGCACGTGAGTTGATCTGACGCAGCGATTCGAGGCCGACAGACACCACAATCAACAGGCCCGTACCACCGATTGAGAGATTGGTACCGGTAATACCGGCAAATTGATACAAGAGGAACTCGGCGATAAATGGTGTGACGGCAATGCCACCCAGCACTAACGAACCGAAGAGAATCAAGCGATTTACCGTCATCGACAGGTACTTCTCGGTGCTCTTACCCGGACGAACGCCCTCAATGAAGCCGCCTTGCTTTTGTAAGTTCTCGGCGATTTCATTGGCGTTAAAGACGATGCCGGTATAGAAGTACGTAAAGAGGATGACGAGAATGAAGTACGCCCCTGGGTAAATAAAGGCTTGCAGCGTCGAACCGGTAAAGTTACCAGGTGTTGGCGCTTGGAACCAAAGAATCAGATTAGCTGCAATATCAGCATAGGCCGGGTTGGCTGTCGCCTTCAAGACTTGGCCGATAAAGGCTGGTAGCGACAAGAAGGCCACGGCAAAGATCACTGGGATAACACCAGCTGCAATTAACTTGACGGGAAGGATGCTCTTTACTCCCCCGTAGTTGCTATTACCCTGGACACGTTTCGCGTAATTAACAGTGATGATTCGTTGGGCTTCGTTGATCTTGACCAATACATACAGCAATAGCAACGAGAATAAGATGAGGGCAACAGCCACCCAGAAAACGATTGGGTTAACCGGCAATGTGAACCACCCAAACACACTCATCGAACCGCTACTGGTGTTAAACAGTGACGTCGCAATGGTGCTGAGCATTGATGGCAATTGGCTAATAATGCCGGCAAAGATGATCAAGCTGATACCATTACCAACCCCTTGCTCGGTGATCAGCTCGCCCAACCACATCAGCATGATTGAACCAGCGGCCATGGCTGTCACAGCGACAATCCACTCGATCGGCGTGGCATTCGTCAGGATGGTTGTATTACCAGCCAACACGGTTTGCCGCAGGATGTAGATAAAGGCAATCGATTGAACAATGGCGAGAGGCACCGTAATAAAACGAGTCCACATGTTGATCTTGCGACGGCCCGATTCGCCGTCTTTGTGAAGTTCCTCGAGACGTGGAATAGCTTTGGTCAAAAGTTGGGTAATAACAGAGGCGGTAATGAATGGCGTCAGGCCTACCAGTACAAGTGAGAAGCTAGACAGCGCCCCACCGGTTAACAGGTTAAGGAAGCCACCAAAGTCGGTGCTACTAACGACACTGTTAATAACAGCCTTCAGCTCAGTCGGCTGAGCGAGTGGCACCGGAATGTGAGACAGCAAACGGAAGACGACGATAATGGCCAAAACAATAAGAAGCCGCCTTAACATATCGCGGTTTTTCAGTGATCGAAAGATTGTTTTCCAGTTCATCGGTAGAGTTCGGCCCTATTCAGTTTGTATTCGATTACCTTAATTATACTATAGACGGTACTAAAAAGCTCCGCAAAATACGGAGCTTTTTAAGGGTTAGCGAGACAACTTACTTATCAGTTGCTTCAGCTTCTTTAGCGCTCATTTTTAGAGGTACTGGGGTTTTTACGAATGAACCACCAGCTTTTTCGATAGCTGCGACAACGCTTTTGCTGGCACCAGCGACTTTGAGGGTCACTTTTTCGGTCAATTCACCGCGAGCGATGATCTTGGTTGGTGCAAATGCAGAGGCAATGTAGCCTGCTTCAAAGAGTACTTTGTTGTCGACGGTCTTGCCCTTGAAAGCGTTCAAGTGATCAAGATAAACAACTTGCGCAGATGCACGTAGGCTCTTGAAACCACGAGCTTTTGGCACAGCACGGACAAGTGTTCGTTGACCACCTTGGAAGGTTGGGCGAAGCTTCTTACCAGTACGTGAGCCTTGACCCTTGGTACCACGACCAGCGGTTTTACCCTGGCCAGCAGCAATACCACGTCCGACGCGTTTGCGATCAGGCGTAGCGGTTACTTGGAGTTCGTTATACTTAGTCATTATTTAGTCTCCTCTACCTTTGCAGCAGCCTTTTTAGGGGCTTTAGCAGCGGTTTTAGGGGCGTTGGGGTTGTTATTCACTAACCACTCATCTCGAGGCACCAGCGTGCGCAGGGCTTCGATAGTGGCGTAAGCGATGTTCACCTTGTTGGTCGAGTTAAGTGACTTTGAAAGCATGTTGCGAATACCAGTCATACCGATGATTGAACGGACGACACCACCGGCGATGATACCAGTACCAGGAGCGGCTGGCTTCAAGAGCACGCGCGCACCAGAGTACTTGACTTCATTTTCGTGAGGAATAGTCTCGTTAAGGATCGGAATAATGATCAGGTTCTTTTTCGCGACATCGGTTGCTTTTTGGATGGCGACTTGAACGTCAGCACCCTTAGCAACACCAATACCAACCTTAGTTTTGTGGTCACCGATAACAACGAGGGCTTTAAAGCGGAAACGACGTCCACCCTTTACCACACGTGACACACGGTCGACGTTGATAACGAGCTCTTCAAATTGCTTTGGCTCGGCAGGTGCCTGTTCGCGGCGGCCGCGGTTGTTTGCGGGACGATTCTGTTGATCAGCCATATTAGAACTCCAAACCTTCCTTGCGAGCAGCTTCAGCTAAGGCTGAGAGGCGCTGGGCATATTGACGACCATTGCGATCAAACACGACGGTCGTAATTTTACTTTTCTTTGCTTTCTTGGCGATTTCGGCACCAACAAAGGCAGCTTGTTCAGTCAAAGTACCAGTTTGCTTGGTACCAACAGTAGTAGCAGCAACGATGGTCTTCTTCTTTACGTCATCGATAATCTGAGCACTGACGTGCTTGTTAGAGATAGTAACAGTCAAACGAGGACGTTCAGTAGTGCCGCTAACCTTAGCGCGGACACGAGTGGCACGCAGCGCACGGTTGAGCAGTTTTTTAGGGAGATTACTCATGATTATTTACCTGCCTTTCCGGCTTTGCGAAGCACAACTTCGTCACTGTATTTAATTCCCTTACCCTTGTAAGGTTCAGGTTTCTTGAGGCTACGGATCTCAGCTGCAGTTTGGCCAACAAGTTGCTTGTCGATACCACTGACAGTGATTTCCATCTTCTCAACAGTCAAGTTCACACCTTCGCGGGCAGTGTACTTTACTGGGTGAGAGAACCCGAGGGCCATCTCAATTTCTTTGCCGCCGCCGCTAATGCGGAAACCGACACCATTAACTTCGAGCTTCTTTTCAAAAGCTTTGGTCACGCCTTCGACGGCGTTGTTAAGAAGGGCGCGTTGCAGGCCGTGTTGGGCTTTGGCAATGCGTTGGTCATCTTTACGTGTAACGATAGCGTTGTCTCCTTCGAGGGCAACAGTGACGTCAGACAGATGAGGCACTACCAATTGGCCTTTTGGACCAACAACGGTAATAGAATCATCGCCGACCGTGATTGTCACGCCAGAGGGGATCTGAATTGGTAGTTTTCCGATTCGACTCATAATCTATATCCTTTCTTTAATAAACTTTAAGTAGTAACTCACCACCGAGGCGTTGCTTGTGAGCTTCGCTGCCAGTAATGACACCTTTACTGGTACTCACCAGAACGAGTCCACGGCCAGATTTGACCTTAGGAATGTCGCTGGCACCAACGTAGACACGGCGTCCAGGCTTGCTGAGACGGGTGATTTCGTTGATGGTTGAGTTTTCACCAGGTTTGTTAATGGTTACAACCAAAATGTCGCGAGGTTTGGCTGATTCGACTTTGACGCCACTCAGGTAGCCTGCTTTTTGGAGTTCTTTGGCCACGGTTACCTTCATTTTGCTTGAAGGTACAGTGATTTCGTTCTTGCCAACCATGACAGCATTTCGAATGCGGGTCAGGAGGTCAGCGATTGGGTCGGTAGATTGTAATGACATATGCTTATTCCTTTCCTTTACCAGCTGCTCTTAGTTATGCCTGGGATTTCTCCCTTTGAGGCTTTTTCGCGGAAGTTGATGCGGCTCAGGCCAAATCGACGCATGTAAGCGCGTGGTCGTCCGTGAAGAGCATCGCGGTTCTTCCAACGGGTTGGTGAACTGTTGCGCGGCAACTTAGCGAGACCTTCTTGGTCACCCATTTCCTTGAGTTCAGCGCGCTTGGCAGCAAACTTCAAGATCATTTTCTTGCGTTTCTCGTCGCGAGCGACGGCAGATGTTTTAGCCATTAGCGTGCGCCTCCTTCTTTCTCAAATGGAATTCCGAACTTTTCGAGCAACGCACGACTGTGTTCTTTGCTGCCACCTTTGATGACAAAGGTAACTTGCAGACCATGGAGGTGCTGTGTCTCTTCAAAGCTCAGTTCTGGGAAAATTGATTGCTCAACGATGCCCAGGTTGTAGTTTCCACCCTTGTCGAATGCTTTCGCACTGACGCCGTGGAAGTCGCGGACACGAGGTAAAGCGACATTGACCAAACGGTCGAGGAATTCGTACATACGTGAGCCGCGTAGTGTGACGCTGAGGCCAATGCGGTTCATGCCGGCACGAATTTTAAAGCTAGCGATGCTCTTGCGAGCCATGCGGTCAACTGGTGCTTGACCAGTGATTTTAACGACGGTGTTGCGAACCACTTCGTAGTGGTGCTTGTCGTCCTTGGTTTTACCGATTCCCACGCTGACTACAATCTTCTCTAAGCGAGGAACTTCATGGATGTTCTTCAGACCGAGTTCGGCTTGTAGTTCCTTGGCGTACTGGTTAGAGTACAAGGCTTTCAGGCGAGGAGCGGCGATAGTAGCTGTTGCAGCCATTATTTGATCTCCTTATTACTTGATTGACGGGCCACGCGAGTGGTTTTGCCATCTGTTTTTACATATCCGACGCGACTAGTCTTGCCAGTCTTCTCATCGATGACTAACGCAACTTTGTGAAGTGGGACAGCGACGTGAACGTCTTTGTGGCCACCACGTGGGTTAAGTTGGCTTGGTTTGATGTGACGGTGCAATACGTTGACACCCTCGATCAGAACACCTTTGGCGTTAACGGCCAAGACTTTACCAGTCGTGCCTTTATTAGCGCCACTGATCAGCTTTACGGTGTCACCCTTGATGATACGTGCCATATTAGAGTACCTCCGGTGCGAGGCTGATGATCTTGGCATAGCCAAGGTCGCGCAGTTCGCGTGGGACTGGTCCAAAGACACGAGTACCTTTAGGGGTTTTGTCGTCGTTCACGATAACCGCAGCGTTGTCGTCAAAAACGATCGTGCTGCCGTCTTTACGACGAATTTGGTTACGAGTACGAACAACCACAGCCTTGACGACTGATTTACGCTTTACGGCGCCGGTTGGGTTAGCTTCTTTTACGGTAGCCACAATAATGTCACCGACGTGAGCATAGCGACGACGAGTACCGCCGAGGACACGGATACAAAGGATTTCCTTTGCACCGCTGTTGTCAGCGACTTTTAGACGAGTTTCTTGTTGAATCATACTTCTACCTCGTCAGTTTTCAGCTCAATTGAACCACGTGATTTCTCATCAATACTCTGAAGCGTAAATGACTTGCGCTTTGAGATTGGACGAGTTTCCACGATAGTAACTTTGTCACCAATGTGAGCTTCGTTTTTCTCATCATGAGCAATGTACTTACGGGTAACCGTGTACTGCTTGCCGTAGATTGGGTGAGTCTCGCGACTGGCTACGGTGATAGAGATTGTCTTGTCAGCCTTATCAGAGGTGACAATACCAGTGAGTGTTTTTGCCATATTAGTTCTCCTCCTTTACAGCTGATTTATTTGCGGCATTGATAGCCGTCAGGGTGCGAGCAATGCTCTTGCGAAGGGTCGTTAACATGTGTGGGTTAACGATTTCGCCAGCGCGGTGGCTCTTTTGTGACACGATCAAATCTTCGCGCAGCTTGGCTAGGTCGTCATGAAGTTGGCTGAGAGTTTTCACTTCAGTTGCTTTCTTGACAGCTTTTGCCGCTGGTTTAGTTGTTTTGCCGGCCATTATGCTTGCTCCTTCATGATGAACTTGGTCTTAACTGGCAGTTTGTGAGCAGCCAGGCGCATTGCCTCGCGAGCCACAACCTCGTCCACACCCTTCATTTCGAAGAGAACGGTGCCAGCTTTAACTTTCGCGACCCAGAACTCAGGGTTACCTTTTCCGCTACCCATCTTTACATCTTGAGGCTTGCGCGTTCGAGGTGTGTGAGGGAAGATGCGGATCCAGATTTTACCACCACGTTTGATGTAGCGAGTCATCGCTTGACGAGATGCTTCAATCTGACGTGAGGTAATGTCATTGTTGGTCTGAGATTGAAGGCCGTAATCACCAAAGGCAACGTAGTTACCGCGTGATGCGATACCTGGGTTTTTGCCTTTGCGTACTTTTCGGTACTTAGTTTTCTTTGGAAGCAACATAGTGTTAGACCCTTTCTCCCTTGTAAATCCATACCTTTACACCGATGATACCGGCTGGAGTATGAGCCCGTGCGGTGTGGAAGTCAACGTCAGCGCGCAATGTGTGTAGCGGTACTGAACCTTCGATAGTTCGTTCACGACGAGCCATTTCAGCGTTGTTCAATCGTCCAGCGACTTGGATACGAACACCCTTAGCACCGGCTGCCATCGTGTTCTGAGCGGCCATTTTAGTGGCACGACGGAAGTTTGAACGGCGTTCCAGCTGGTGAGCAATGTTCTCGGCAACCAATTTGGCTGACATGTCGGGACGTTTGATTTCTTCGATGTTAATACGGATTGGCAGATCAGCGATCTTCTCGAGATCAGCCTTTAGCTCAGTCACACCAGCACCACCACGTCCGATGACCACACCAGCTTTGGCGGTGTGAATCGTCACAGTGATAAGGTTAGCTGAACGTTCGATTTCGATACGTCCAATAGTCGGACGGCTCGCAAAACGCTTCTCAATTGCATCGCGGATTTTGACATCCTCAACGAGCCAACGAGAAAAGTCTTTCTTAGCAGCAAACCAGCGTGAGTCCCAGTTCTTGTGGACCTGGAGACGGAAGCTGATTGGGTTTACTTTTTGACCCATTATTTCTTCTCCTCTTTCGCTTTAGTTGCTTTAGCGGCAGCTGGTTGCTTCTTAGGTTTAAGTTCACCGCTTACCTCAACGAGGATGTTCGATGTTTTCTTCTCAAATGGCAGGGCACGGCCACGGCTAGCTGGAGTAGCTCGCTTGAGGCGAGTACCAGTAGTTACCGACAGGATTTCGATTGTCAAAGTCTTGGCGTCGTAACCGTGGGTGTTGACGGCATTAGCCTGGGCGCTTTCGATCGCTTTAATTAGCGGACGAGCAGCGCGCTTTGGCGTGTGGCTCAGGATAACCAAGGCATCGGCAACGGTTCGGTTACGAACCAGGCTGGCAACCAAGCTCACCTTACGAGGTGATTGGTCGACATTCTTGATGTAGGCGCGGACAGTAGTAGCAGCCATGGTTATTTCTCCTTGCCTCCGTGCTTACGGAACTTGCGGGTTGGGCTAAACTCACCGAGTTTGTGACCAACCATGTTCTCTGAAACGAGCACGGGAACGTGGACTTTACCGTTGTGGACAGCGATCGTACGACCAACCATCTCAGGGCTAATCACACTGGCGCGAGCCCAGGTTTTGATAATTGTACGGTCTTCGAGACTCAGAGCCGCCACTTTCTTAGCCAGCTTGAAGTCAATGTAAGGACCTTTTTTAAGTGACCTACTCATTATTTCTTCCTCTTTGCGTCGTGACGCGTTCTTACAATTAATCCCGAAACGTCTTTACGACGACGAGTACGATAGCCGAGTGTCAGTTGACCCCAAGGAGTACGAGGGGCTTTACCTGGACCGTGCGCACCACCGTCACCACCACCATGTGGGTGATCAACTGCGTTCATCACGACACCACGGACACCCGGACGGATACCCTTACGGCGGTTACGACCGGCAGAACCGATTTTGACGTTTTGGTGCTGGACGTTACCGACGACACCGAGTGCAGCGGTCGCTTCAAGGCGGAAGCGGCGGACTTCACCAGATGGCATACGTACTTGGGCATAGTCACCTTCTTTGGCCATCACTTGAGCTTTTGTACCAGCAGAGCGGACCATTTGGGCGCCCTTACCTGGGTAAATCTCGATGGCATAGATTTGTGAACCAACTGGAATGTTAGCCAGTGGCATACGGTTGCTTGATTCAACTGGCGCTTCAGCACCGCTACGGATTACTTTACCCTTTGTCATAGACGTGTCAGCCAAGACATAGTGATACAGACCGTTTTGGTCTTTCACACGAGCAATTCGAGCGCTTCGGTTTGGATCATACTCGATTTCTTCAATCGTCGCGACCGTTCCAGCTGGAAGGTTGTGGTTTACCAAACGATAGTGACGTTTGACACCACCACCACGGTGACGAACAGTAATACGACCGGTGTTATTTCGGCCAGCGTTCTGCTTTTTGCTCTTGACCAAGCTTTTGAGAGGCTTGCGAGTAGTGACTTCACTCATGTCCTGAGTCGTCATGCCACGGCGGGCAGGAGTCGTTGGGTTGTAAGCTTTAATAGCCATTATTTCTTCTCCTCTTCAGCTGGCTCTTCAAAGAGCTTGATTGAGTTACCGGCAGCGAGCGTGACATACGCTTTCTTGCTATCAGATCGTTTAGTTGTACCCGGGTAGCGGTTCTTGCCTCGTGAGAAGCGAACGGCTTTACCAGATTGAACCAACGTCTTGATGGCAACAACGGTGACGCCGTGCTCGGTTTCAATAGTCTTTAGAATTTCTTGCTTGTTAGCGGTCTTTGGAACCTTAAATACATAGACATTCTTGCGACTCAGGCCGTAAGCCTTCTCGGTAGTGACGGGGGTGATAAGAATAGGATTCATACTACGCCTCCTTCGCTTTCACCAACCAGCTTTTCAGCGTTGGCAGGGCTTCTTTTGAGAGCACAATGTGGTCTGCATTCAAGATGTGGTAGACACTCAAGTACTTCGTGCTGATCAGCAAGACGTTTTGAATGTTGTTGGTTGCTTGGATCAAAGCAGGCGTTTTCTGGTCAACAGCAATCAGAACTTTACGGTCGAACTTGTTGTCAGCCAAGAATTTGACGACTTCAGCAGTTTTACCAGTAGTTTTGATGTCCATGACGTGAACTTTTTTAGCTTTGTTGGCGAGGGTCAAGGCTTGCTTGATAGCCACGCGCTTGCTGCCTGTTGAGATACGCTTGGTGTAGTTCTCGTTGCCGAGAGGACCAAAGACGATACCACCACCACGCCAAATAGGGTTACGGCTCGAGCCGAAACGAGCGCGTCCAGTTCCCTTTTGCTTCCAAGGTTTTTTACCACCACCACGGACTTCGCCGCGAGTTTTGGTAGTTGCACTGGCCAAGCGGCTCTGTGCAAGGTATGAATCGTAGGCCAGCTTTAATAGCTCGTGGTTGTTAACCTCGACAGCAAACACTTCTTTTGGAAGAGTAGGAGCTTGGGTTTTTACAGCTTCAGCCATTATGCTTTTCCTCCGATTACGATCAAGCCCTTTTTAGGACCAGGTACCGCACCGCGTAAACCGATCAAGTTGCTCTCAAGGTCAATGTAGCTGACAATGAGGTTCTTGACGGTTACTTGGTCGTGGCCCATACGGCCAGCCATACGCTTGCCCTTAAAGACCTTCTGTGGGTACATTGACCCAATGGAACCTGGCTTTCGCACATCACCGTTTCCACCGTGAGTGCTCTTGCTTGTATTAAAGTTGTGACGCTTGACGGTTCCGGCGAAGCCTTTACCTTTACTAGTGCCAGTGGCATCAACCACGTCGCCTAGTTCAAACGCGCTCACATCAATTACGCTGCCGACCGTAAGGTCTTCTGGCAGAGTTTCAACGCGAAATTCCCGAATATGCTTCGGGGTGACTTTGGCTGCATTGACATGTCCAGCCACGGCCTTGCTCAGGTTCTTACCCTCATCAAATCCTACTTGCACTGCGTTGTAGCCGTCGATATCGACAGACTTCACCTGAGTCACAGTGACAGGACCAGCTTGAATAAGCGTGACAGGAACTGCCTTGCCATCCGCGCTGATGATTTGGGTCATACCAATTTTGGTACCGAGAAGTGCTTTCATCGCTCTTCAAACTCCCACTTAAAATTCTTGGTGGGAGGTAGTATCTTTGCCTTTTTACGGCGCCGACTGGCCAATTCACCAAGAATTATTTGTTATTTCGTAATAAAGTTACCTGCTTAATCTATCACATCGGGGGTGGCACGTCAACCCTTTCAACCTCTTATAAAGCCCCCGGATAGAAGATCGCGCTTGTGTTTGATTGGGTTTTTGTTCATACTACTGGTAACACCCTAACAAAGGATTCTATGGCAACAAAGAAGCGAACCTCCAAAAGAACGACCCACAGCAAGAAGAGCACCAAGCCAATGCGTTCTTTCCGGGTCGAGAAGGATACGATCCCTTTCACCTACACCCGGCCTACTATCCAAACTGTGTATTGGCTACTTTTGCTAGCCTCAATTGTGGTAGTAGAGGCCTGGATTTTACAGGCCCAAACAGCAGTTTCTATCCTTAGCAACTACGTCATTACGACACTTTAGCGTTTTGGTTATAAAAATAGCCCCTATCATGGGGCTATTTTTTGTTTTGCCTCGATTACATGCGAATTTCTGCATCGACTCCAGCTGGAAGGCTGAGGTTCTGCAGACTATCGATCGTCTTTGGCGTGGCATTGGTGATGTCGATCAAGCGCTTGTGAATACGCATCTCGAACGTTTCACCGCCCTTTTTGTAGACGTGTGGGCTTTTGACCACTGTAAACGTACTACGACGAGTTGGCAGCGGTACAGGGCCGGCAATGCTGGCACCGGTACGGATAGCCGTATCGATAATTTGTTTGGCTGATTGGTCAATGACCTTGTGGTCATAGGCCTTGAGGCGGATGCGAATTCGCAGTCCAGCCTCTGGTGTTGCTTCTGCCATAATGGAGAAACTCCTTTGATTGGTTGTCTCGTAACCTCTGCTCGAATCGCTGTTATTACGTCTGGCCGAGTTCTCGAAACGATTAAATAATACTCCAACATTATAGCAGACTAACAGAGATACGCAAGTTGACAAAAACGAGCGCAAGCGGTATAATACAACAGTTCAACTAGCACTTTCCATCCCGAATCGAATCATATCAGCACAGAAAGTTGAAACTCCATGACAAGTCCAGATGATGTTGATGATGGGAGCGTTGAAGACGTCATGCAGCTCATCGCCGCCCTCAATTCAATCGCGAACACCGGCATCTCTGATGGGACACTCAAACTGGGTGATCCCGTCACTACGCCTCGCATCGAGGAGCGCATCGCCCGCATGGACGATGAAGAGATGCGGATATTCCGTCAGCGTGCCAACGGCCTATGGGTCGGCGACACGCACCAGCTCGACTGGAACGAAGACCGCAAGGGCTACGACCTCGGAGAACGAGTCAACAAGTCCGCGCACAACTAACCCGCCTCCCGTCGAAGACCCGCTAAGGTCCTCCGGGGCCAAGGCGGGTTTTCGCATATCTTGACATCTGACCATTTAGTGGGATAATGACATAATGTCATGGATCCTCCATGATACGTATTGGAAGGTGTCTCATGCCCACCATAACCGATCAACCTCCGCAGGTTCGACCCGCGGAGTTCATGAAACAAGCACTCGAACGGTTCGAGAGCGAAGCGACCAACGTCCGCGTCGACGAAGAGATGATGTTCAAGGCACATACCACGAACTGCCGATCGTTCGTCACGGACACCAACCGTTACGACGAGCTCGCAAGCGCCGTCACCAGAATGGCGAAGTCCCTCGGGTTCCGACGCCTCAGACTGGAAGGCGACGAGTTCCACTTCGTTCGCGAGCACCTCGCTCAGTCCAAGTAACCCCTACCCCGCCCTCATGCGAGTAGAGCCCCACGGTTCCTCGCGGAATCGGCGGGGTCTCGCATTTCTAAGCAACAAAAAACCTCCGATCTCTCGGAGGTTTTTGCATAATTAGAGATCTAATTATTTGATAACTTTGGTAACCACACCAGCACCAACTGTTTTACCACCTTCGCGGATTGCAAAGTTCAAACCTTGCTCCATAGCGATTGGGGCGAGCAATTTAACGGTGAAAGTAACGGTGTCACCAGGGATAACCAGTTCCTTATCAGCAGGAAGTTCAACTTCACCAGTTACGTCCGTAGTACGGAAGTAGAACTGAGGTTTGTAACCCTTGCTAAATGGAGTGTGGCGACCACCTTCCTCTTTCTTGAGGATGTAGACTTCAGCTTCGAATTCAGTGTGAGGAGTGATTGAGCCTGGCTTCACGATAACCTGACCACGTTCGATGTCTTCACGTTCGATACCACGAAGGAGCAAACCAGCGTTGTCGCCAGCTTGACCTTGGTCGAGGTTCTTTTTGAAAGCTTCGATACCTGTCACAACTGATTTCTGAGTTGGCTTGACACCGACGATTTCAACTTCGTCGTTGATCTTAACGATACCCTGTTCGATACGACCAGTAGCAACCGTACCACGACCCTTGATTGAGAAAACGTCCTCAATAGGCATTAGGAATGGTTTGTCGAGTTCACGAACTGGTTCTGGGAAGAAGTCGTCCATAGCTTGAACGAGTTCCATGATAGCGTCTTCAGAGGCAGCGTCGCCTTCGAGAGCCTTGGTAGCAGAACCCTTGATGATTGGAGCGTTCTCGTCGTAACCGTTCTTTGCGAGCAGTTCGCGGATGTCCATTTCAACGAGCTCAACGAGCTCTGGGTCAGCCAAGTCCATCTTGTTTAGGAAAACAAGGATCTTTGGCACACCAACTTGGTGAGCAAGCAGAACGTGCTCACGAGTTTGTGGTAATGGACCATCGTTAGCGGCAACCACGAGGATTGCGCCGTCGATTTGTGCAGCACCGGTGATCATGTTTTTAACGTAGTCAGCGTGACCTGGCATGTCAACGTGAGCGTAGTGACGCTTTGCTGACTCATATTCCTGGTGAGAAGTAGCGATCGTGATACCACGAGCACGCTCTTCAGGGGCGTTGTCGATCTGAGCGTAGTCAACTTTTTTGTTGACGTCGCTAGGAAGACGCTTTGCAAGTACAGCGGTGATAGCTGCGGTAAGAGTTGTTTTACCGTGGTCAACGTGTCCCATTGTACCAACGTTAACGTGAGGCTTGGTGCGATCGAAATCTGCCATTTGGATTAATTCTCCTATTAATTATTTCGCATAAGAATATAGCCATCTCATGACGTATAGGGACAATTATACAGTTTTTACTCCTTTACGTAAATAGGTAATGCAGGTTTTCTTGCTCGAATCATGTCCACATTCCAAATGTCCGGCGAATTGATGAATTTTTGATACAAATTCGTACGTATTTCGTGGTTTGGTGAGTCTATCGTTGTCCGCTGAATTTCAAGCAAGTGGTCATAATCCTCCTCCGTAAAACAACTCTTCATCCGTGTGGTTATCTCTTGCATATAAAGCCGAAGCGATTCGTAAGCCAAGCGCACTCGCTCGGCTGCTATTGTCTGATCTGGGCCATTTGAACCATGAAAAAGGTCGCAGCGAACTTGATACCAAAAATGAATCAAGCCACGCCAATCATAAGAGTCCTCGACAATACCATTCCAACGAACGCTTGCCGCTAGGGGTTGTGTATGTGTCGCGATAACAATCTGCTCGACGACAGGTTCAAGGTCCTGCAAAATTCGCCCGTTTATGTAGTCATCCCAGATGACGAAGCGCTTTTTGAGCCGCGCAATAGCCTCGCGGTCGAATGTCATGTGCGTAACCTGACGAAACCAGGCATTATACGAAATATAGAGGCGCACATAGAGGTCATTGTAGTCAATTTGAGCGCGATCAAACCACTGAATGACGAGGTCTCGAATGGCAGTTTCTACCTTCTCTACCATGATTCGCTCCGCAAAGACCTTTGGTCAGTCGCATTCACAAGTAGCTGCTCTTTGATTGTGATCATGAAGAGCTGCGCCGTCGCCCTGACATCGCGCGTCAGAGTCAGGTCAAACATTGACGGCTCTAAGGATTGCGAGGCTGAACCAACTGCAATCACGAGTGCAGCGGCATCATCACCCATCGCATCAGTAAAAATCCTCCTCAGAATCGTCGATGGATGCTGCTCACCGATCACCAGTGTCCTTTTGGCAATAAGGCGCTGTGCACCATCGAGCGTGATATAGATTAGCCTCGCTAGCTTTGCTACCCGCAGCTCTGAAGTCATAGCCAAGATTTTCTCGTCACTATCGAGCAAGAATTGATGATTGTTCGTGGGATAGCGACTCGCTAACTCAAATGCCGCAATCAACAGACACGCTCGGGCGGGACCAAGTCCCGAAATAGCTAGAAGCTGCTCGAATGTAATACCATTTCCATATCTCGACAGTGATTTGAGCGTTTTCTTGGCTATTTTGGTGACAGGCATCTGCGCAGTGCCACTTCCGATCAATATCTGCAGCAATTCGCCACTAGAAAGTGCCTGTGCACCCTTAAGCTGCAGCTTCTCGCGAGGTCGATCGTATGCCAGTGTCGATATCTCCATGTCTCTAGTCTAGCCGTTGAATCTTGCCTCCAAATGAAATACCGCGCCATTGTTGCGCGGTATTTCGAGAACGGAGAGGATTACTTGCTCGAACGAGCAGCAATGATCTCTTGAGCCACATTTGGCGGTACTTCTTCGTAGTCCGCCAGCTCCATGGTTGAGGCCGCACGACCTTGGCTCATTGAGCGAATGTCGTTGGTGTAACCAAAGAGGTTTGACAGAGGTACAAAGGCACGAACCAGCTTGGCGCCGCCAGGAATGTCTTCCATGGCGTCGATGCGGCCACGGCGAGCGTTAAGGTCGCCGATAATGTCACCCATGAACTCTTCAGGAGTCGAAACTTCGACTTTCATGACGGGTTCGAGGATAACAGGCTTCGCTTTAGGGATACCTTCCTTAACAGCCAATACACCAGCCAGGTTGAAGGCCAATTCGCTTGAGTCGACGTCGTGGTAGCTACCGTCGTAGAGAGTGGCTTTGACGCCAATCATTGGGTAACCAGCAATCACACCGCCATCGAGAGTATCGTGAATACCCTTTTCGACAGGCTTGATGTACTCTTTTGGCACGACACCACCCTTGATGGCATCAACGAATTCAAAGCCAGTACCAGATTCGGTCGGCTCGAAACGAACCCAGACGTCACCATACTGACCACGTCCACCAGTTTGCTTGGCGTGCTTACCTTGGGCTTCAGCCATACCGCGAATGGTCTCGCGGAAGGCTACTTGTGGCTCACCGACGTTAGCTTCGACGTTGAATTCACGCTTCATACGGTCAACCAGGATTTCGAGGTGAAGCTCACCCATCCCCGACATGATCGTCTGACCAGTTTCCTCATCAGTGTGAATACGGAACGTTGGGTCTTCTTCGGCCAAGCGTTGCAGGGCAATACCCATCTTCTCTTGGTCGGCTTTAGTTTTTGGTTCAACCGCAATCGAAACAGGAGGATCTGGGAAGTCGATTGATTCAAGCAGAATCGGGTGCGCTGGGTCAGCCAAAGTTGCACCGGTAAAGGTATCTTTTAGGCCCACAACAGCCGCGATGTCACCGGCGCCGATCATGTCAATGTCTTCGCGCTTGTCGGCGTGCATACGTACGATACGGCCGATACGCTCTTTATCACCAGTAGTGGTGTTCAGGACATAGCTACCAGCAGTCAAAGTACCACTGTAGACACGCACGAAGATCAGACGACCGACGAATGGGTCGGTGGCGATCTTGAAGGCCAAAGCAGCCAGTGGCTCTTTGTCTTCGGGTTTGCGCTCAACAATGTCACCGGTCTTCGGATTGGTACCTTCGATTGAGCTGACGTCGAGTGGTGATGGCAAGTAGTCAACAACGAGGTCGAGAACTTTCTCAACAATCACACCGCGGCCATCGCCACCAGTAACGAGGTAGAAATCGCCGGCCAGAACACGCTTGCGAAGGGCTCGCTTGAGCTCTTCGATGGTGATTGATTCTTCACCTTCGTTCAAGTAACGTTCGAATAACTCGTCTTCAGCTTCAACAGCGGCTTCAACCAAGAGGCTGCGGGCGTGTTTCGCTTTTTCAAGCAAGTCAGCCGGCACTTCGCCGACAATCAGTTCGTGGTCGCTAAACTCTTTGTAGGTGTACGATTTCATGTCGACAAGGTCAACAACACCGTTGATTTCCTTTTCAAAGCCAATTGGCAAATGAATCGGTAGCGCGTGCTTTGACAAACGGTGGTGAATTGAATCAAGTGACTTGTAGAAATCGCCACCAGTTTGGTTAATCTTGTTGATGAAACAGATACGAGGCACGCCGTACTTGTTGGCTTGGCGCCACACAGTCTCGGTCTGCGCTTCAACACCCATTTTGCCGTCAAAGACGGTTACGGCGCCGTCGAGGACGCGAAGCGAACGCTCCACCTCAGCGGTAAAATCGATGTGACCAGGGGTGTCGATAATATTGATCTTGTGGCCCTTCCAGAATGCCGTCACGGCAGCAGAGGTAATCGTGATACCACGTTCACGTTCTTGTTCCATCCAGTCGGTTGTTGTTTCACCATCGTGAACAGCACCAATCTTGTGGTTCTGACCAGTTCGGTAAAGAATACCTTCGGTCGTCGTGGTCTTACCGGCATCAATGTGCGCGATAATGCCAATATTACGGAAGTCTTTTAGTGGGACATTTGTTTGAGCCATTATGATCCTTCTCTATTTAGTTTTTATAAGGGTTAAGTACGAGCGAAGTGAGCGAATGCGCGGTTAGCTTCGGCCATCTTGTGAGTGTCTTCCTTCTTCTTGAAGGCAGCACCAGTCTCGTTGTAAGCGTCGACGATTTCCATAGCCAGACGTTGTGCGAATGGCATGCTCTTGCGAGCGCGAGCGGCTTGAATCAACCAGCTAAAGGCGTAGTGCAATTGGCGGTGACCAGCAACTGGGAATGGAATTTGGTAGTTCGCACCACCGACACGACGAGATTTAACCTCGAAGCTTGGTGAAACGTTTTTAAGAGCACGTTCGAAGACTTCTAGAGGATTCTCGCTATCGAGTTTCTTGGCAGCCATTTCGAGAGCTTCATAGACAGAACGCTCGGCCAGCATTTTCTTGCCATCGAGCATTGCTTTGTTGATCAAACGCTGCACAAGGACGCTTTGGTACTTGCGGTCAGGATTGAGGCGTCGTTGCAGACTAGTAGTGACTTTACGAGGCATTATTTGCTCTCCTTCTTGGCACCGTACTTGCTACGGCCCTGTTTGCGTCCAGCAACACCTTGAAGGTCAAGGGCGCCACGAACGATGTGATAACGAACACCTGGAAGGTCTGGTACACGACCACCACGAACCAGCACAACGGCGTGTTCCTGGAGGTTGTGACCTTCGCCACCGATGTAGGCCCAAACTTCTTGACCATTGGTCAAACGAACACGCGCAACCTTACGGAGGGCTGAGTTAGGCTTTTTTGGCGTCTTGGTGGTGACCTTGATACAAACTCCGCGTTTAAGAGGAGCGTCTTGGTCGTAGTAACGGGTTTTCAGCGCATTGTGAATGCGGCCGAGAGCCGGTGACTTACTTTTCGCATGCGCCGACTTGCGAGGCTTGCGGACGAGTTGATTGATAGTTGGCATTCTGTAGTAAACTTTCAGTTTATAATTAAAATTTGGCAACAAGAATAGTTGCAGTAGTGCTCCGAGAGCGTCAGCATTGCTCTCAAAACGGGGTGTCTACCTCTGGTTACGAACCTTGTACATTAACTCGTAACAGGCGGACGGAAACTCACCAATAATTATACCTAATTTAACGTCTTAAGTAAAGGGTTGCTAGAGCGGTCTAACCGCTTCGACTGGCTGCGCATCGGCAAGCAGTTCGGCCAGTGACTGTAATTCGTGCGCATCAACTGGTTGATTGTTAAGTCCCATTGATGATACTATGTCACCTTCTTCTTCGATTCTTTGCATTTCACTAAAAGCAGATTCTGCCACTTCACGATCGGCGTCCCACTCCGACTGACTAAGCATGGACAGCTCGGCAAGAGCCTTGTACATCAATATGAAACTGAAGTGTTGAAATACTGGGTGCGTTTCCAAATCTTTCGGATCAATTATGACATCCCGTCGCGTCACACCCCTTCCCTCCTCGATTGAATAGGCATGGGATGACATAATCGCACCTGCTGGGCTATGTTCAGCAATTTGCACCACTCCGTCCGGTAGACTTTCTTCACCAGTGTCTTCCACGTATGCCACGACATATAGGTAGGAGCCGTCAGGTGCATCTAAGCGCCACGCTGCTTCCATCAATGTGCTCACGCCGTTTGGCTGAACTAGTTTAACAGCCAATAAGGCTTTCTCATCTCCCACAAGAAGCTTAACGAATAGGTCTCGGAACACTTGTTGCGCCGCTTGGGCGCGCTCTACAGTTACCTCGGAAGCATCGAGAGTGAGTGGTTCAATAAAATTGAGTTTGTCGCCGGCCTGCATAATCAACTAGTATAAGCCGCTCTCACCCGGGGGCAAAGCATAAACATAGCCCTACTCGCATGTTACAATTGGCTCAATGAGTAAAGGCCACACCTCAAAACCTTCAAGCGTACTTACCACCTGGACTATCGTCCTGAATACCGTCGCTATCGCAGGCTCTTTGTTCTCTTACATATTGCTAATCGGCGCACTGGCCCTGGCCAGCATCATCTCGGGTAGCGATGCGGCCGGAAACATCGTGTTCTGGGTCACTATTGGTCTTTTCTACGCAACAATCATCGCAACGATAATCTTAGACGTCCTATATGCCAAGCAGCATCACCCGAAAAGAGTGGGCAAAACTTTAGTGGTCGCTTCGGTGGTTGTCATGACGTTGCTAGCCGCTGTAGCCACCCTGTCCATTTTTTTACCTGGTTCTATCTAGAGTCATGAGAGTACACTAAGGGATATGAAAAAACGAACACTCATCATCAATATTCTCATGCTAATTAGCACAGCGTTGGCTGTGCCATTTTATTATCTCATCGTATTCACTGCAACGAGAATGTACCCTAGTACTACCCCTAATATAGATAGCGCGGCAGCTGACAATTTTGCTCTAGCGCCGATTGCAGTTGGCTCCGTCTATTTGGCGCTGCTCTCTGTCGCTACCGTTGTCGCAAACGCGATCTTGCTTGCAAAGAAAGGTGTCAGTGGCCTGCAAACCATCTTGCCAATTATCTCAGTCGCAATTGCGTTCATCGTGGTGGTATTTCTCGTATTGATGTGGCGTTAGAGTTCAAACATCCCGCCCTCTTCAAAGTTCGGACGATGCTAGAGCGCGGTTCGTAACCCACGAAGTGCGGCAACCAGACCCTTTCGGACTGGGCTTGCATCCATACTATCGCGGACTGGGCAGGTATGCTCGGCGGAAACGCCGGTACAGCCAGCACCGCCTAGAGCTCTTACTCTATATTCCATTTGCTTGATAGCGAGCTTTCGATTGTCTTCTTGCTGCATTTCAGCAGTCACTTCAGGGTTGGTGTGATTAGCAGTATATTTTGTTTTAAGAAGTTCGAGGGCAGGACAGACTTCTTCGGTTACTGGACATAGTATATCAACTGACGGCATGGGACTCCTTTGGTGAGATTCACAATAACACTTTACGCATGACCAATCAACCATAAACAAAAAACACCTCGGTCAAGAGGTGTTTTTTGAGCCTTATGAGGCTTAGGCGGCTAGTTCGAGGTCTTCGGCGATCTCGGCGCTGACTTCGTCGTCGAGGGTGTCCAGCGCAGTTGCGCTGTTGACACCGGTTCCGACAGGAATCTTGCGTCCGATGATCACGTTTTCCTTGAGGCCGTGCAGACGGTCGATACGACCACTGACTGCAGCGTTGATCAGAACACGAGTAGTGTCTTGGAACGATGCGGCCGAGAGGAAGCTATCAGACCAGATTGAGACCTTGGTAATACCGAGGAGCAACTGGGTGAAGACAACTTCAGCCTTCTTCTCTTTGTGCAGGACTTCGTTGGCTTCCATAACGGCAGCTTTTGATACGATGTCGCCAGTCACAAAGGCACTGTCACCTGGGTCTTCAACTTGGACACGGCTAAACATCTGTCGAACGATGATCTCGAGGTGCTTGTCGGCAACGTCTTGACCCTGTGCAGCGTAGATACGCAGTACTTCGTTGATGATGTAACGCTGAGTGGCTTCGATGCCCTTGAGGCGCATCAAATCGTGCAGGTTGAGTGAACCACTACTGAGGCGATCACCGGCTTCTACAACGTCGCCAGTTTTGACTGAGAGTTGCATGTTGCCAGGGATTTCGTAGCGAACTGGTGAGCTGGCGTTAGCCGCGATGACCAAGTGAGTCTTTGTGGTTTCAACCACGCCGTCAAATGGTGCAACCAGTGGCTTTGATTCGCTCTCGCCACTCGCCAGAACATCTCCAACTTTAACGTTGGCACCGTTCTTAACAGACAAGGTGCGGCCTTCGAGTGCCATGCGTTCAACGTGGCCAGCTTCTGGCGTGACTTGAACGATGTACTTTTTGCCATCTTCCCACTGTTCAACCAGACCGGTGACTTCAGTGATGTAAGCTTGTCCCTTTGGAGAACGGGCTTCGAAGAGCTCTTCGACACGTGGCAGACCCTGGGTGATGTCACTTTCAGAGACACCACTAAGGTGGAAGGTTCGTAGCGTTAGCTGAGTACCAGGCTCACCGACAGATTGCGCGGCGATGACACCAACAGGCTGAGCTTTCGCGACCAGCATGTTTGTTGACATGTCGATACCGTAACTAGACTGAGGCACACCACGAAGATTCTTGGTCGACAGGACTGAACGAATCTTTACTTCGCTGACGGTTGGGTCAGCTTCGATGGCAGCGGCAGCTTCGCGGGTGATCAACTCGCCTGACTTAACGTGACCAGCGACGTTTTCAGCGGCGAATCGTCCATACAGGCGGTTACCAAAGTCGATCATGGTCAATTCGGTCTCAGAGCGGTAGATCGTGAAGCCTTCGTCGTCGCCAGGAGTATCTTCAACGGTGAAGACATCTTGCGAAACGTCAACCAAACGACGGGTTAGGTAGCCTGAGTCGGCCGTCTTTAGGGCGGTGTCGATCAGACCCTTACGTGAACCACGGGTGGCCACGAATTGCTCAAGTGAGCTCAGTCCCTTTTTGTAGCTAGAACGGATTGGCAGCTCAATTTCGCGGTTAGTCGCGTCAACCATGATGCCGATCATGGCGCTGGCGAGCATCACGTTTGAAATATCACCACGAGCACCAGAGTTCACCATGACAGAGACACTGGTGTCCATGCCCTTGAGCTTCTCTTGCAAGAAGTCAGTGATGTTACGGACGACACCACGCCAGGTGGCGACGGTTAGGCTGTAACGCTCGTCTTCGGTAATCAAACCTTGGTCGAACTGTTCACTGATGAGGGTTGTCTTGGCATCACCTTCGGCGATGAACTCGGCAGTTTCCTCAAACTCAATGTAGTCATCTTTACCAGTCGATACAGCCGCAACGGTCGCAAAGCGGAAAGCTAAGCCCTTCATGCGGTCTGCGGTGTGGGCAGTTTCCTGCGCACCGTAGGTCTCGAAGACCTGGTTAAGAACCTTCTTGAGCTGCTTCTTGGTCTGAGTGTTGTTGTCATATGGGAAGTCAGCTGGCAGTACTTCGTTGAAGAAGACGCGTCCCAGAGTTGTGTCGCGAATTTCGCCGCGGATGTTCACTCGGATTGGGGTTTGCAACTGGATGTGGTGACCTTCGTAGGCCATTTCGGCTTCATAGACAGAGCTGTAGGCCTTGCGGACATCAGTCTGAGCACTTGGCTTCTCATAAGTCAGGTAGTAGTTACCGAGCACGACGTCCTGGGCAATTGACAGCACAGGCGCACCGTCGGCAGGCTTCAGGAGGTTAGCAGTTGCGCTCATCAATGTGCGAGCCTCTTCCTGAGCTTGTTTGCTGAGTGGAAGGTGGACTGCCATCTGGTCACCGTCGTAGTCGGCATTGAAACCGTTAGCGACGAGCGGGTGCAGTTGGATTGCCTTACCTTCAACCAATTTCGGCATGAAGGCCTGGATTGAGAGTCGGTGAAGTGATGGTGCACGGTTTAGAAGTACGTACTTGCCTTCAATAACGGCGTCGAGTGCGTCCCAGACAATTGCTTCACCAGCATCGATCAAACGAGTGGCCGAGCGAATGTTGTGGGCGTACTCACCAGCAATCAGCCAGTGAATGACGAACGGCTTGAAGAGTTCGAGGGCCATCTGCTTTGGCAGACCACACTCGTCAATCTTTAGCTTTGGACCAACGACGATAACTGAACGACCAGAATAGTCGACACGTTTACCGAGGAGGTTCTGGCGGAAGCGTCCTTGCTTTCCCTTGAGCATATCAGAGATGCTCTTGAGGCGGCGGCGTCCACCAGTTGCATTGACGGCACGGCCACCACGAGCAGCCGAGTTGTCGATCAAAGCGTCAACTGCTTCTTGAAGCATACGCATTTCGTTGCGGCGAATCACTTCAGGCGCATTGAGATCGATCAGCTTCTTGAGACGGTTGTTACGGTTGATGACACGTCGGTACAGGTCATTGAGGTCAGAAGTCGCAAAGCGTCCACCGGTCAATTGAACCATTGGACGGAGGTCCGGTGGGATGACAGGCAGAACGGTCAGCGTCAAGCTTGCAGGCTTGATACCAGCTGATTGCATACCTTCAAGGACCTTGAGGCGCTTGAGCAGTTTCTTCTCACGTTGACCCTTAGCGTTGGCAGCGTCTTCAGTCAGTTCGGCGATCAGCTCTGGAAGCTTAATCTCGTCGAGCAGAGCCTTGAGCGCTTGGCCACCCATACCAACTTCAACCAAATCTTGGTATTCCTCTGGTAGGTTACGGAAATCAACTTCAGAGATGAGCGCGTTCTTTGAAAGACTCTCGAGCATCGCCTTCTTCACAGCGTAGGCTTCGTTGAGCTCTTCGGTTTCGCGTGACATTTGTTCTGCCAAAGATTTGACGTCGGCGTTCTCGCCTTCGGCTTCTTTCTCGTAGCGAATCTTGATGGCGGCACGGCCAGCTTCGGTTTCGGCTTCGAGGTCGGCAATCATCTTGTCGCGCTTGTCTTCCTCTGACTTCAGAATGACGTAAGTTGCAAAGTACGCAATACGTTCCAGGTTACGAACGGTGATACCGAGCAATAGTGACATTGCTGATGGCGTTCCGCGCATAAACCAGATGTGCGCAACAGGGGTCGCAAGAGCGATGTGGCCCATGCGCTCACGACGGACGATAGATTTGGTAACTAGGTCACCATTCTTGTCGACAGCCGCTTCGCGAGAGCGAACACCCTTTAGTTTCGAGTCGTGCGGGTTGATGTCCTTGACTGGACCGAAAATTCGTTCACAGAACAAACCATCACGCTCAGGTTTCTGAGTTCGGTAGTTAATAGTCTCAGGCTTGGTGACTTCACCATAGCTCCACTTCATGATGTCGTCAGCACTGGCGACACTTAGGCGGATAGCGTCAAAGTCAGCAATGCCGTTGTTGTTGGTTATAACGCGTGACATATTACGCCTCCTCCTTTATTTCTTCTATTTCATCAAGATCCTGAATACTCATACCGTCTTCGATTTCACCAATGTCGTCAGCTTCGTCGAGGATTGTCTCAACTTCTTCAGCTAAGTCAACATCAGCAACAGAGACAGGTTGACCGTTGATGACACTTCCGATAACTTGTTCAGCATCGATGATGGCATCTTCAGTTTCGTCGAGTAGGTCGACGCGCAGGCCGAGTCCCTGGAGTTCTTTTACGAGGACGTTAAAGCTTTCAGGTAGTTTTGGACCAACGATTGGTTCGTCTTTGATGATCGATTCGTAGGCCTTGGCACGTCCATAGACGTCGTCAGACTTGATGGTGAGCATTTCCTGTAGAGTCGATGCGGCACCATAGGCTTCGAGGGCCCAGACTTCCATCTCTCCGAATCGCTGACCACCATTTTGGGCCTTACCACCAAGTGGCTGTTGAGTCACCATCGTGTATGGACCAGTTGAACGGGCGTGAATCTTGTCGCTCACCATGTGGTGAAGCTTCAACATGTGCATGACACCGACGGTTGTGCGCTCTTCAAAGGCATCACCAGTTCGGCCATCGTAGAGTTGGCTCTTACCATCGCGAGCCAGGCCAGCTTTTTCGAGTTCGGCTGAGATAACTTCATCAGTTACCCCGTTAAATGGAGGCGTTGCAACCTTGTAACCAAGCGCGCGGGCAGCCATACCAAGGTGAGTTTCGAACAGCTGTCCGATGTTCATACGAGATGGCACACCAAGTGGGTTGAGGACGATGTCAACGGCAGTACCGTCTTCCATGAATGGCATGTCTTCGACAGGCAGGATTCGCGCAACGACACCCTTGTTACCGTGACGTCCAGCTAGCTTGTCACCAACTGAGATCTTACGGAATTGAGCGACGAAGATTTGAATCTGCATCAGGACACCGGCTTTGAGCTCGTGACCATTCTCGCGTGAGAAGATCTTCACACCGACAACTTTACCACCACCGGCATTGTTCATGCGCTGTGAGGTATCGCGAACGTCTTTAGCTTTTTCACCGAAGATAGCACGGAGCAATCGCTCTTCGGAACTGAGCTCTTGCTCGCCCTTTGGAGTAATCTTTCCGACCAGAACATCGCCAGACTTCACTTCTGAACCGAGTTGAACGATACCGTTCTCGTCAAGGTGACGAAGTGACTCTTCTGAGACGTTTGGAATGTCACGGGTGACAATTTCTGGACCAAGCTTGGTTTCACGGACTTCAACAGTGTAGTCCTTGATGTTAATGCTGGTCAGGGTGTCATCTTGGACCATGCGCTGTGACAGCACGATGGCGTCGTCCATGTTGTAGCCATTCCACGGCATGAAAGCGACAAGGAGGTCACGACCGAGAGCGATTTCGCCGTCAGCGATTGAAGCACCTTCGATTAGAACGTCACCCTTTTTAACCTTTTGGCCACGTGAGACACGGACTTTTTGGTTAATTGAGCGGTCATCATTCGACTTCGCAAAGTGAATTGGCTTGTAGGTTTTCAGGCCTTCAGCATATTTAACGTGGACTTCGTCAGCGTCGGCGCGGATAACTTCACCGGCACCTTCAGCAACAACCAGTTGGCTGGTGTTACGAGCGATTTCACCTTCAATACCAGTTCCCACAACAGGAGCTTCTGGTTGAAGAAGTGGCACAGCTTGCTTCTGCATGCTTGAAGCCATCAATGAACGGTCAACACGGTTCTTTTCAACGAAAGGCACGAGGGCGGCAGTCGAACCAAGGATTTGCTTGTGAGCGGCATCCATGTACGTGACTTCGCTAGCGTCAACTTGCTCTGGGAGCAGGCCGTTACGAGCACTGACACGGACATTGGCAAACTTACCAGCGTCAGTTAGCTCTGCGCCAGCATCGGCAATAACTTCGACAGCTTCTTCTGAGGCGTCCAGGAAGACAACTTCATCAGTTACCTTACCCTTTACTACCTTAAGATAAGGAGTCTCAATAAAGCCATACTCATTAATACGAGCGTAGGCAGCTAGGTTCAGCACCAATCCAATGTTGGCACCTTCTGGAGTTTCAACGGCACAAAGGCGGCCATAGTGGGTTGGGTGAGCGTCACGGACGTCAAAACCAGCACGTTCGCGGCTAAGACCACCAGGACCCATTGAGCTAAGGCGTCGCTTGTGAGCGAGTTCAGCCAGTGGGTTTACCTCGTCCATCAATTGGGAAAGCTGAGAGCTGGCAAAGAATTCGCGAACGGCAGCGACCACGGGACGGGCGTTGATTAATTGGTTTGGAGAGACATTCTCGATGTCAGACATAGACATACGGTCCATGGCGTTTCGTTGCATGCGGAGCATACCGACACGGAACTGACGAGCAACCAGCTCACCAACCAGTTTGACACGACGGTTTGACAGCGCGTCGATGTCGTCAGGCAGGTCCTGAGAGTTGTTAAGGCGAATGATCTCCTTGACGATAGCTTCGAGGTCACTGACCTGGAACACGCGGTTTTCGGTCGTGTTTGGCAAATCGAGACCAAGGCGCTGGTTCAACTTGTAGCGGCCAACGCGGCTGTAGTCAAAGCGTTTGAAATCAAAGAACATGCGCTCGATCATGCTGCGAGCGTTGTCGACAGTTGCCAGGTCACCTGGACGTAGACGGCGGTACACTTCAATCAATGCTTCATTCGTACCCTTAGCTGGATCTTTTTCAAGAGTCGCGTCGATGTATTTGACTTCACCAGTGTCTACTTTTTCAAAAAGAGCTTTAATGTCAGCAGTTTTGTTGTACCCGAGGGCGCGGAAAAGAGTCGTCACAGGCAGTTTGCGACGGCGGTCGATCTTAACGTAAAGCGCACCGTTTGAAGCGGTCTCAAATTCCAACCAAGCACCACGGCCTGGAATCAGTTTGGCGCCATAGTTGTTGCGAGTTGCGAGGCGGTCGGCAGTAAAGAAGACACCGGCACTACGGATAAGTTGAGACACAACGACACGTTCAGTACCGTTGATGATAAACGTTGAGCGATCAGTCATCCATGGGTAATCACCGAGGTAGATTTCCTGTTCTTTGACTTCACCAGTAACTTTGTTGGTCAACTCAACATTGGCGTGGAGTGGTGCGTCAAAGGTCAAGTTGTTCTCTTTCGCGTATTGCTCGCTGTTCTTTGGCTCGTGGAAAGCATATTCCTTGAAACGCAAAGCAAGCTTTTGGCCAGTGTAGTCGTCGATTGGGTTCAGTTCAGCGAAAATCTCGCCGAGACCGGTTTCAACGAACTCTTTCCAACTTACTTTTTGGTGCTGAATTAAATCTGGTAATGGGAGTGCGGTGTCATCTTTAGTAAAGAAAACACGCTTCACGTCGCTACGTTTGGTCGTTGCCATAGGCTTTAGTGTCCTCGCATGGATTTAGATTTGATTGTTGTAACAGGGGTTCTTTGGCACCGAAGATTCCCTTAACCGCTGGTCGTCTGGAGGTGACTGCCACACCATTCTCAAGACACGAGTAACCACGGCTACACTACTTCTTGCAGTCTATTATGCAGAGTTTCTTGCGAATATGCAAGGGTTTTTGAAGAGATTTTACAGATTATGCGGCAGCTGGATGTTCAAAGAGTTGCTGATGCATACCGTAGGATTTTCCACTGAGGCGCATAGGCTCAAATTCAGCCCGAATAAGTGCCGGGGCAACCTCATCATGATCATGAATAGGGATCACGACACGGCGTGGCACTGCTGTGCCAGTCCTTGCTTCAAATAATGCGTAGCCCAATAGGTCGTCAATCATTCGTTGACGATCTTGATAGTGCGCTGCTTGTTTATCGGCTACAAGACCCAAAATACCCAGAGGGCTATCGGGGAACGTTCGAATACCTTCATTGTAAAGCCGACGATTCTCTTTTCGAACCGCTCGAGTACCAAAGTCGATTTGATCACCCAGTAGCCATTCGTGTGTCTTTATAAAAGCTACGAGAGCATCGCCGCGAAAAACACCGAGGTAGTCATTTTGTGCACGCGCTAACTTCTCTTTTTGTACGACCAGACCGTGAATATTGTTCGGATTAGCGAGTTGCGTCGGGTGACGATGACCGCCGTCTGTCAGATCCTGTAATGATAGTCGCTGGAGCGCAGTCGCGTTTTCAGTACTTGGCTCAATACGCGTCAGGTCATACGTTTGCATGCCATAGATTGATTGTGAGGCAGGATGATCTTCCAATAGCTGGCGAGATTCCGGACTGAGACGACCGAGCAAGCTATTTTTTAAGAAAGTCAGGTCATTTTGTATCTGAGCCCAAGCTTGTTCATTGCGGCGCTCTACTCCAATGGTAGCGGCGAACCATGGCTCGGTATTCTCAATAATTGTTTGGTATTTTGGCGCCAAAAACGCGTCCAGACCCTCGAGACCATCTTCGGCCAAGGTTGTTTGTTCGGCTACTAGGCCTTCAGACGCTGCAACAACTTCGGCGATTTGTTCACCTGACAATTCATCACTTTGCAGTAAATACGAAAACTCACCTTTAATCATGCAATGACTCTACGCTTTGTCAATCACTTCGTCAACAATACCGTAGGTTTTGGCCTCTTCGGAACTCATCCAAAAGTCACGGTCCATGTCTTTTTCAACTTTGGCGAGTTTTTGGCCAGTGTTTTTGGCAAATATCTCGGCCAGACGCTGTTTGAGGAAGATACCTTCGCGCAGGCGGATCTCTTGATCGGTGATTTTACCTTCGGTGCCACTTGATGGCTGATGGATCATGATGCGGCTATTCGGTAGTACATAGCGCTTGCCTTTTGCGCCGCTGGAAAGAAGAAAGGCGCCCATGCTGGCTTGCAGGCCAATACCGATCGTCTGAACGTCTGGCTTGATGAATTGGATGGTGTCGTAGATCGCCAGGCCGTCGTAGATACTGCCGCCCGGACTATTAATATAAAGTTTGATATCCTTCTTTGGGTCTTCGTATGCCAGGTGCAAGAGCTGCGCGACCACAACCGATGCCGTGTGCTCGTTGACGTCTTCATTTAAGAAGATGATGCGTTCTTTTAAGAGACGTGAGTAGATGTCAAAGGCCCGCTCCCCGTCATAAGATTTTTCGACCACTGTTGGTACTAAGTAATTCGATGGCTTATTCATATTTCTATTGTATATAAAATTAGCACTCGATGCAAGTGAGTGCTAGAATTGCGAATATTTTTTAGGGGGCCCGGTGTGGGCCCCCTTGTACTCGTTTGGTCTGCACGAGCGGGCAGTGTGACGTTAGCTGTCTGCGAAGTCGACGGTGGCCTGTGCCTGTGCCCTGTCCTCGGCGTCGTCATCATTGTCATCGCTGATGAAGTAGCCGACGATCCAAGCGATGATGGAACCGATGACCCAGACAACCCACGCGGCTCCCAGCACATCCCCGTAATCCTTCACGGTCATGTCGCGGATCTGCGCATTCAGCAAGCTGACCGAAACGACCAATGATGCTACCCACGCCAGGACGAAGATCAGCGTGAGCCAACCCCGCCCGAATGTGTACATCAGATAAGCGCCAATGAGCCAGACCATGGGCGGCAGAGCGAAGGACAGAGCGATGAAAAAGATGTTCATAATGATCCAACTTTCCCCGGTTCTGGTTTCAGCAGCGCCGAAACGTCGACAGAACTAGGCCCCCGTACGCGAGCCTGTATAAAGAGGCCTAGCCCTGTTGGTCAATATTATACTACTTATGCTAGCATATGTCAACGCTAGCCCCTATTGATGTCCGCCTGGTCTAGTGAGCGTGACCAGTGTGGCCACCATTGGTAGAGACCAGGTAGTCGATAGTTTTTTCGGTAATGAAGTGGTTCGCAATATCGCGGCGAACTTCGTCGGTTTCAAATTGTTTCAAGACTTCAGGATTGTTCAAGTATTGCTGCTTGTGGACCTCGACGTGTTCGTCAATTTCTGGTTCGGTAGCGCCAATGTTCTCAGCTTTGGTGACTTCAGCAAGAACCAGGCCAGCTTGGACACGGCGGAGAGCTGTTGGACGAACTTCTTTGGCGCGCCAGTCGTCAATATCTTTGAAACCATTGGTGCTCAGGTATGAATCAAGTTCGAGACCCTGGTACAGCAGGTTCTGTTGGAAATCTTGCTCAATTGAGCGCATTTGGTCATCAACGAGGATCTCAGGTACTGGAACGGTGCTCTTCTCTACCAATTCACTTATGAGGGCATCGCGGAACTTGCTGTCGGCTTCGCGCTCTTTCTGCTTGCCGATTTCTTTTTTGATGTCGGCTTTCAGTTCTGCAACGGTCTTGAAGGCGCCGGCTTTTTTAGCCAATTCATCGTCGACGGCTGGAAGCGATTGCTCTAGTACCTTTTTTAGCGTGGTCGAGAAAGTTACTTTCGTGCCAGCGAGATCTTTGGCGTGATAATCTTTAGGAAATTCAAGGTCAAGGTCGAATTCATCGCCCGGTTTGTGGCCCACAACGCCTTCCTCAAAACCAGGAATAAATTGGTTGCTGCCGAGGGTAAGGCTGTAGTCAGTAGCAGTTCCGCCATCAAAAGCGACACCATCTTTCTTACCCACAAAATCAATGACGACTTCGTCGCCGTTTTTGGCTTCGCGTTTTACTTCTTTTTTCTCAGCAAAGCTGGCGCGCATGCGTTCGATGATGTCATCGACTTCTTTGGCGCTCACTTTGACAGCCTCGGGACGGGTCGTCAGCTTCTTGTAATCACCTAGTTTGATTTGGGGTAAAACTTCAACTTCGGCAGTAAATTCCAGTAGTTCACCGGGCACAAACTTCTTAATTTCGACTTGCGGTCGATCGAGGGCCTGCAGGTTTTGTTGCAAAAAAGCCGAGGCGACGGCGCGGTTGAGCGCATCTTCGAGGGTTTGTTCTTGAAGAGCTGCTGGATCAACATGTTTTGCGGCGACGCTAGCTGGCACTTTGCCTTCGCGGAAGCCAGCAACTTTGACAGTTTTAGACAGTTTTGTGAGGGCTACTTCTTCGGCTTCGGCCAGTTCGAGCGAGCCAACCGTGATGGTCAATTGAATTTTGGTATCGGATAGGTTTTTGAGTGTCGTTTCCATTCGACTAATTATAACAGAGGTGGAGTTCGCTCGCAAGTAGCCTTAGCGCTGAAGTTCAGTGATAATCTCGGCGATCGAAAGCTTTTTCTCGTCTTCCGTTTTGGCGTTTTTAAGAGAGTACGTTCCTTCGGCAGCGTCTTTGCTACCGACGAAAATGAGGTATGGAATATTCTTTTTAAGAGCCGTCTTGATCTGCTTGTCGATCTTACGGGTAGTGATATCAACCTCGGTGTTAATATTGGCATCGCGGAGCGCACTCGCGACTTTATTCGCCTCATCAAAGGCCCCATCGATAACCACAATGTAGGCCTTCGTCAGTGAAGTTTCGGCCGGGACGAGCCCGCGAACAGTTAAGAAGTTTTCCATCATCGTATTGCCCGGCGCCATGCCGACAGCCGAAATTGGCTCGGCACCGAATAGCGCGACCAAGCCGTCGTAGCGACCACCACCAAAGAGCGAACGGTTGTTATCAGGGTGCGTGTCAAACACTTCAAAGACAGTGCCGGTGTAGTAGTCCAGGCCGCGCATCAACGTTGCATCAAAGACGGCTGCCGTCACCCCAGCTTTTTCAAGACCAGCGAATACTTCCTCGAGCTCGCTCATAGCGCCGGCATCACGCAATTCGCCGGGCAAGTCAGCCATCGTTTTAGCTTCAATCAACGGTGTAATCTTGGCGATACGATCGTCGTTAGCGTCACCAAAAATTGCGCCAGCTTGTTCGGTAAAATCTTGCTCGGTAATCTTATTACGGCGATCAAATAGCTTTACCATTTGTTGTGCCTGAACCGCATCGAGCCCCAGATATTGCGCCATCATGTAATTAATCAGCTTGCGGTTGTTAATGCGGATGACATAATCCCCATCTTTAGCGCCAAATTCTTTTAAGATTTGATCAGCCATCGTAATGATCTCAATGTCGGCCGTTGTCTCGTCAACGCCAAAGACGTCAACGTTCAACTGCCAGAATTCGCGTTCGCGACCGCGCTGAGGACGTTCATAGCGCATAAAGTTAGCAATTGAGTAAAGACGAGCCGGATAGGCCAGTTCTTGGCGACGAGCCGCCACCATGCGACTGATCGTTGGGGTCATCTCTGGACGAATGGCGACGTTGCGACCACCGCGATCGGTAAAGACGTAGGTTTGATCATTAACGAGTTCTTGACCGCTCTTGGCGGCATAGACATCGATTGGCTCGAGAATCGGCGCACCATACTCTTCATACCCAAACCTCTCAACAACTTTTCGCCAGACATTAAAGATGTAATTTTGGATGCGTTTATCCTCGGGATAGTAATCTCGGGTTCCCTTGTACGGCTGGGGTGATAAAGCGCTCATAGCTGTCGCTATTGTCGCATTTTCATCTGTTAGATGCAAGGGACGGCGACAAACTATCCCGCTTTTGGCAATGAGCCGTCCCGGGATGAATCAAGTACGGTTACTGCTGCATGCAGAGCTTCGGGCGTCATTACCTCCAGGCCGACGGGAACTACAGAGTGCAATCTTCCCGTAGCCTCGTCAGTAACGGCTCTCGAGTAATTCTGCATGTCCTCTTCGTCGCGTGGTAAAAGTGCGCCAGCCGGGACTTCTATTCGAAAGAAGTGGTCCATGCTATCAGGCTGCGGCTGCAAGTCTGTTAACGAGTAGGCCACACGACCCAAACTATTCAAGGCAGTTTGCATGCGTGGAAAAATAAAGATTTCATTAGTACCCAGTTCTATATCACCCGTAAGGTAAAAGGGCTGCGCGGCACGCATAAACCGAGCTTCTAACTCAGTAATCACCCGCTGCGGAGTCTGCGCACTAATAGTCACTTCTTTTGATGAGTAGACTTTTAGGGGAACATGACCCGTCGGAGTGTATAGGAGTGGACGAATGGCGTTAAGAAGGTTGCCACTCAATCGAAAACGCTGTCGCAAGACGTCCACTGGTTCAGTTGGCATCCGTTCGGCATTCACCATATTTCTAGTATGACACGCTACATCTAGCGGGTCAACGAGTGTTGTAACAACCACATATACATAGCGATACCGGCTGCTACCCCGACATTTACAGAGCGGGTCGAGCCGAATTGTTCTATCATAACAGTATGCGAGGCAACGCCTAGCAGTTCCTTACTCAGTCCAGGGCCTTCGGCGCCAAAAACGAGCACCGCGTTTTGCGGAAGTTTAGCTTCCGACAGCCCCATCGCTCCTTCGACGATGTCAACCGCAATGATGTCTTTGCCGGCTTTTTGCATGGCCGCCTTAAAAGTGGTCACATCGTCGTGATATTGAATGTTCATATAGAGGTCAGTGACCATAGCACCGCGCTTGTTCCATTGCTTGCGGCCGATAATGTGGACTTTGCTGACGTTAAAGGCATTGGCAGCGCGGACGATCGTGCCCATATTGTAGTCACGTTGCAGATTTTCGATAGCGATCTCAAGTTCGAGGCGGTCTTTGTCGAGGTCTTCTTTGATAGCGGCAACTGTCCAGTAGTGGTATTTGTCGAGGACATTGCGATTATCGCCGTGTTCGAGGAGCATCTTGTCAAAACGGGGATCGGTTGGCCATGGCTGAGGATGTGGCCCAACTCCAATAATTTCTTCTTGCATCTGTTTAGTATAGCGTATATTCATCAGGCTACAGGTTACCATTTACAAACTTATTGCATTATTTTATAATAACGCTCAATGAGCACAGAATATAATCCTAACGGTGGGACTAAGCGCCAGGTTGCTTACTCTAAGGCTGGCGAGATGGTCACCATGGTTGGTGAACATTCCTTTGGTGTCGAGGTTTCCGAACCTCAGACTGCCTATTGGGATGCCATCTTTAATTCTATCGTCTACCTCGACGATATATTGGATGGCCCAGCTTCGCAAGGAGAGCGCCTCGACGAATTCCAACGTGCGATTGATGTGATTACCACTGGCGAGCTCGATCCAACGCTCGATGAAAACGGCCAAAAACTGCTAATAAATATTCGCGAGGCAGCTCTTGCACTTAACCCCTCTAAACTTCCCGACATCGCGAAACATGCCCATACGATTGCCCTCCTCGGCGAGCGGGCGCGGGTTACCACCGACGTTCATGCTTTAGGCATACTCGCGTTAGCCGAAGGCCGAGAAACGAGTCGACTTGTGTTGGTTGATCAGGGTGCAACTACTGCTGACCCCGCCAAATTCAACGATTACCTCCAGTTTGGCAGCGCCTATGCCAACCTGCTGGACTCTCTTATCGACCTAAATAAGGATTACAGGAGTGGTTTGATAGCTCTCCACGCAACCCGGGGCGATCGGATTGAACTCCTTAAAATGTTTCTCCCTGGCGGGGTAGATTCAGTGAAAAAGCTAAAACCTAGCCAATCATTATTTTTCGCTGCTAAAGCTGTTCAGACAGCGCTCACCAAACACTCGAAAATATAAACACCCGACTTTCGTCGGGTACTTATTGTGGTGCGCGCGAGAGGACTTGAACCTCCACGTCATTGCTGACACTAGCACCTGAAGCTAGCGCGTCTACCAATTCCGCCACGCGCGCACGTGACTATGCGCCAAAGCGCTTAGAGGATTATAACAGATACGAGAGTCTCTGTTAAGAGATCGAGTCGGTCGTGTCGTAAGATGTACGAAGTGCAGCTACAAGGGCGCGAATATCGCTCTTCTGTTTGACGCCCGGGTTCAGAGTGTTGAAAGGATCGAAAATCGTACGAACTTGTTCATAAAGCGCGGCTTCTTTCTCACCAATAACCGACCAAGCAGCATTTGCTTTCAGACGGCCCTCGGCACCATCACTTACAAATGCGCCACCGAATTTATCAACTAGCTCAGCATAGTCGTTTAACAACTTGAACAACTTTTGTTTATCGCTAATGATGTCCAACTTCAAGGTCGGATAGGCGTAGACCGTGTTGGTGAGGATGTTCGTGCGCAGTGGCAACTTCATGTGGTGTTTGGTGGCTAGTTCTTCAACGGCAGCAGCGAATTCTTCGCGGCGCTCGAATGGAATGTACGAGCCATCGATCAGCGGCAAGTTAACTTCATCGTCATCTGCCGTCAGATCAAGTGAGGCGCCAACGTTTGTGATGGCGTCAAATTCTTCGGGCTGATGGTCAATCGAGGTCACCATACCAAGGCCCAGTTTCTTCATGAGCTTATCGAGTTTCTTTACCTTCACAGCACGAGCATGGTCGCTAAAGTCATTAAACTTAACGTAGAGGACCGCCCCGAGGTCATCAGTCGGGCCAATCAGAGAGAACTGAGCACCATTTTCGCCAGCGCGGCGGAACAACTCACCATCAAATGTCTGCAGCATTGCTGGTTCCAACTCTTTGATCCGAGCGGCAATGTCACGGGCGACTTCACTTGATTGCGCGACTGCCACGATTTGCGTTTCGTCTTGGCTATAAAATTCAGTCTTTAGAACAATTTCGGTGATGATGCCGAGGGTGCCTTGGCTACCAATAAACAGGGGTGTCAGATCAAATGACCCATCCTTGTCGCGCACTGCCGCAACTTCCTTGTGTCCGGCATGGTCACGGACGATGTCAGTTGAAATTTGCTGAATTAATTCTGCATTATCTTCAATCAAACCTTCAAGCTTGCGGTACACTTCACCTTCGAAGGTTTGCAGACCGAGTTTTTTGCTAAGTTCGTGCTTGCTGAGACGCGATGTTTCAATGAGGTCGCCATTGGCTAGAACAACCTCAAGTTTTTGAATTGCTTCACCAAGGCCGCCCTTGGCACCGAGCGATCCGCTAGCAATCGTACCACCGACAGTCGCATGTGCATCAAGTGGTGCATTAGGAAGCGACAAGCCCTGCCACTTTAAAACTGTATCGAGCGTCTGCAAATTTACCCCCGGCTGCACATGTGCCAATCGATCTTTGAGGGCCAGATGAATAATCTTGTTTAAGTGAGTAGCAGTGCTAATGACAATCCCCTTGCCGATAGCCGCACCGGTTTGATCTCCACCTGCACCGCGAACAGTTAGGGCTAGCGGGTGACCTTTTTCGGCGAGCTGCCATGCAAAACGAGCGGCCTTGCGAATATCATTCGTAACACGAGGAAACATAACAATTTCGGGGGTAATAGTAAGAACACTGGCATCACGGCTAAAGCGACGGCGCATCGCCTTTGAGCTACTCACCTCACCCAATAAATGCTCGTTTAAGTATGTTGCAATTTTATTCATGTCCCTCGTCCCTTTGGTGTTCGTTAATTCTATGATACCACAAGCAGCTTCCGTGGTGAGTGCCGTCTTTAAATTCGCGGCCATCTCTGTTATAATCCTGGCATTGGGCGCGAGTGGTGGAATTGGTAGACACGCTAGCCTTAGGAGCTAGTGCTTTCGGGCGTGGAGGTTCAAGTCCTCTCTCGCGCACCAAATGAAAAAGCAGATCGGCTGGTCTGCTTTTTCATTTGGCTTGTGCTTTGATTCTGCTGGCACGAGCGCTACTATACTGACATATGACTAGCGCCGAACTCCCCGCTCGATACAAAGACCCCGCCGGAAGGCTGCCATTAGTATTAGGTCTGTTCAGGGACGTCAACACTCTGGCGACCGACGAAGGAGGCAAGACGTCCGACATCATACGATCTGGCTTGCATAATCGTCACATCTACCACGATCCGGAGCCTGTCCAGATTGAAGCACGACTTATTGATACCAGCCACGGGCCATGGCAGAAGCAATTCGGAAAACCTGATACTTATGACTTAGCCGCCATAGGATTTGGGTATACTCTTGAGTCAATCGGTGTCACCATTAGCCCACTGGCATCAACAGGATTTGAAGCAGTCATCGGTGAAGCTGAAGTGAATCTACCCGAAGACCCTGTTGAACGTGCCCGCCGAATTGAAGCTCTAATTGATAGTTTTTATACCCGCTACAGTATCGACGCACTTGTGCGTGAAGTCGAAGAGCGACAACGCTAGTCAGCCCTCAGCAGAAGCGCTTCCGGGTTTTTCCCCATCTGCTCGAGCAATGGGTCGCCAGGAATACCTCTTAGATGCCAAAGGAGCCGTTCGCCCGGCTCTATTGGGCCTGCCGTCGCCGATCCAACGCCGACTTCGGGCATAAATCGAATGCTGAATGGCCCAGGTTGATACGATATAGCCGATGGATCCTGCGTGCCCGTGGCTAGACTAATATGAGGAAGATTGTGGCCCATTAACCAACGGAACCGCTTATCCTGGGCCATCTCGTGCGCCACGTCTCTAGTGACCCCAAAGCTACGCAAAATCTCTTGAACATCGCGTCGAGTACTCAGTGAAGCTTCGTCAAAGTCGCCAGGATAAAGTGTGAGCGCTGCTACTGAATGGTCATCACCTACCGCTCGAATTCGCCCCACTCTTACTTCGGTCTCACTGGGATCATGGGTCAGTAGCAAGATAGATACCGAGTGCATTAACTGAACATAGAATGCATCACGACTAATGTCAGGATTCACTCTTTCGCGCAAATAGTCCAAAAACTCAACGGGCTTCATATAGAAGATCGTCGCATGTAGGTCATCGACCTTTTTTATAAGGGGATGGGAAGGCGCCAGGCTCTCAACTAAGCCATCCTGAACTTCGCGCAACTTTTCTATTGAAGCGTCGTCTGGCACTAGGTAGGGGCGGAATGAACCCGACTCTCCCCACTCTTTGATATAGTTTCTTGCCATTTTATTTTGGTTTACGCTCGATAATAGTGAAACCAGGGGTCTTCGGGCGGAGCGCTATTGGCGAGAGCCTCCTTCCAAGCACTCTGGTCTTCGTCATCAAAAGTAGGGTTCGGATCACTTTCAACTTTAGGGGCTTCTGGTGTAGCAACGATTGCTGGTGTTTCGACAATTGGTGTGGCATTTCGGATGGCTTCAGCGTCAATCGTCCAACTCTTACGTCGATCTAAGCTCTCGATATTCCAGTGTTCATAAAACCCTCGCAAAAACTGCTTGGATGCACGAAGGGGTTCAAATCCGGGGGTGGTAAGATCAAAGACATCCTTATCGCCTTCGGTTGCGGTGACACGCAATGGGAATCTAGGTTTTCGACCCTTTTCCACCGGTAGACTAAATGCGTCAATCACACGCTGATCGAGATTACCACCTTCGACGCCAACAGTGGCAATTGTGCTAAATGGAACCGGGTAATAAATCTCTGGATCTTTAAATGCCGATAAATGACTGACTGCAATACCAAGATAGAAGCGCGCTCGTGGCTCATTGGGTGGAAATGGGCGAACATCGGCATCATCGATAAAAGGGCGGAGCACATACTCGCGCCCGTCAACTGTTTGAAGGTACATCCCAGTCGTGAAGGGGTCTTCGTCGACATCGGGTCGAGGTGCAAGTCTGATAATATCGTCGGCCAACCGATTGGCGGCTTCGTTACTGTCGGTTAAGTATGCGTAGTATCTGTCTTGAAATGCCATAGTTAAGAATTACTATAAATAATCTACGTCTCAAAGGCTAGCATGAGCGATATCATTACCAATCAAAGAGGACGCCTAAGCATCCTCTTTTCGGTAATACGCGAGGGACGCGGTTCCGTAACTACGATTGTCCACCACAACAACTCCGGTTTCGGTCGGTCTCTCACCCTTACCTGGGTATGATAGTACCATAAGCCCATTGGGTTTTAATAGTGCAAATAATCGTGACACCGTCGCAAGTTGTGGATCATGGTATGGTGGGTCTGCAAATATGAGGTCAAACCGCTTGTCATTGGTGTTCAGCCAGCTTGCAACTGGTGAGTTAATGATCTGAGCACGCCCTTGAACTTTCAAGGCGGCAATGTTCTTCTTGATAATTTTCTGAGCAATTCGATCGCGTTCGACGAAAGTCACATCTTTCGCACCGCGGCTGAGCGCTTCAAAACCAATCGCACCACTGCCGGCAAAGGCATCCAGAACGGTTTTGTCTTCGATCTCATCGGCAATTTTATTAAACATTGCGTTACGAATTCGCTCGCTCATTGGATGTGTTTTGTCCGTCGCCGATCCGTCGATGATTCGTCCGCCAAATTCGCCGGCTATAATACGTACATTCATATATTTCTCTTAATTAAGTGTCGTCAGGCGCTGGTAGTGATGAACCTCGGCCGCCAACTCTTTATAGTGTAGCAGGTCTTCTTTACCATCAACGAAAGCCTTTGCAGCTTTCTGAGCACGAGCAATCATCTTCGTGTCACCGAGGGTGGCCACTTGCAAATTGAGGTCACCGTGCTGGGCGCGACCATAGATTTCACCAGGCCCGCGTAGTTTTAGGTCAACTTCGGCCAGGTAGAAGCCGTCATTACTTTTTTCGACTTCCTTTAGACGTTGACTCGGTGCACTTGATGAACTGGTCATTAAATAACAGTAGCTTTGGTGAGCACTACGGCCAACTCGTCCTCTTAGTTGGTGGAGTTGGGCTAAACCAAAGCGATCGGCATCCTCGATCAAAATGACAGTGGCATTCGGCACATCGACACCGACCTCGACAACGGTCGTGCTAACGAGGATGTCCAGTTTGCCGTCGGCGAATTCGCGCATGACGGCTTCTTTTTCGGCCGGTTTCAGTTTGCCATGCAGAAGTCCAATTTTGCGATGCTTAAAGACCCCTTGGTCGAGGCGTTTGAATTCAGCTTGAACACTTTTTAGTTCGTTAGTTGGATTGTTATCAATCAGGCTGCAAATAACGTAGGCTTGCCGACCTTGTTTGAGTTGTTCGTCAATGAGGGTGTAGAGTTGCGGCCGGCTATTTGGCGACCAGATCTTGGTGATAATATCTTTGCGATCAGCCGGCTTTTCATTGAGGATTGAGATGTCCAGCTCGCCGTACACAGTCAGCGCGAGGCTGCGCGGAATCGGCGTCGCCGTCATGGCCAGCAAATGCGGCATACGTTCGGACTTCTTTAATAGCTCTTGGCGCTGATTGACCCCAAAGCGGTGTTGCTCGTCGATGACCACAAAGCCCAGTTTGTGGAAATGAACTGTTGATTGGATAAGGGCATGTGTACCGACGACCATGTCGACGTCGCCATTCTTAATAGCAGCATAGAGCTGCTCGCGAGCTTTGCCCTTAACGCTACCTGTTAGTAGACCAACTTTCACGCCAAATGGAGAAAGCAGCCTGTTGAGTGTTTCAGCGTGCTGTGATGCCAGAATCTCGGTTGGTGCCATCAGCGCGGTCTGAAAGCCTTCGTGAGCTGCCTGACGTGCCGCTAAGCCAGCCACGACCGTCTTACCCGACCCGACATCACCTTGCAGTAGGCGGTTCATCGGCATATCCTTCTCAAAATCTTGCAAGATGTCCCAGGCGGCGATGCGCTGAGCGTTGGTGAGCTTGAATGGCAGCTCCGCTACAAAAGCTTTAACAACTGACTGATTAAACGGAATTTGCCAACCATGCAGTTTGGCATTCTCTTGTCGGTTAAGTTGGCTGGCGAGCAGCAATGCGAATAGCTCTTCGAAGGCAATTCGCTCCTTTGCCTTTGAAATATCTTCAATACTATCTGGGAAATGCATCTTAAGAACCGCGTCGGCGTGGCTGATCAGGCCTTCGCTTTTGATTAGTTTCGCGGGCAGCGTTTCTGGCAGCATTGTCATCAAAGGTCGCAACTCGTTAAGGATTTTGCGCACTAACGTCGTTTTTAACCCATGAATTGCCCGGTAAATCGGTAGGATGCGATCAGTCTGGACCGGCATATCACTCACCTTCTCGGCGCTCGGATTTGTCAGCTGGAAGCGATTGTAATTAAACTCAAACTGACCAGAGAAGAAGAACTCCTCGCCAGATTTTAGTTGCGTTTCGCGGTAGGGTTGGTTAAACCAGACGGCCTGAAGCTTGCCGGTTTCATCAGCCAGAGTCGCTGTCGTAATGCGCAGGCCACGGCGAACCGGACGAGTGGCGATCTTCTCGCAACGAGCCTTGATTGTGAGTTTTCCCGGTTGGATATCGGCAATCGGCGTGACCTGCGAGAAATCTTCATAGGCGCGTGGCAAGAATGTGATCAAGTCCTTAACCGTATGCAAATCAGCCGCCGCGAATTGCTCAGCAGTTTTCTCCCCTACCCCTTTGATATGATCAAGCGACGTTGACAGATCCATATTGCCATAATAGCAGCTCGTGGGATATACTACCCGCAAGAGAAGCGAGGCCTTAGGGCCAGCGCAGACAACCGGGCCCTCATGGGGTAAAAAACTTCGCCTTCGGGCAACGACCGGTCAAGCTACCAATCGCTCTCTGCCGGTACTGGTCACGCGCCGTTGGGGGAGCGTGGCCGGTATCGGCTCTTAAATTTTAGCGAACTAATATAAAGCTATTCTTGCCTTTTTTGATCAGTGAGAATTCGGTAATATCGTGATCTTCGCCGACCTTCATGCCATTGACCGAGACAGCACCGCTTTCAAGTAGGCGCTTGGCGTCACCATTGCTGGTAGCGTTGCCAGACTCGACCAACAGATCGATGAGCGTGCGGCCCTTTTCAAAGGCTGGAATTTCGGCTGCCAGCATGTCAACTTCCTCATCGGCTAATTCTTGGACGTCAGTTGAACCAAACAGGACAGATGTAACCCGCTCGACGCCAGAGGTGCGCTCTTCGCCGTGAACAATTTGCGTCACTTCGTGAGCCAATCGTTTTTGGGCAACACGAGCACCTGGATCTGATTGCTGATCTTGGGCGATCTGGTCAATCTCGGTTTTATTAAGCGTCGTAAATGTCTTCAGGTAGTCAATCACGCCTTCGTCGTCAGCATTGAGCCAGAATTGGTAGAATTGGTAAACGCTCGTCTTCTCGGCATCTAGCCACACGGCGCCACCTTCAGATTTACCAAATTTTTTACCAGTCGCTTTGTTTATAATCAGCGGCAACGTAATAACATCAACGGCCTCGCCCCGAGTTTTACGGATCAGCTCTACGCCAGAGAGGCAATTCCCCCACTGGTCAGAGCCGCCGAGTTGCAAAGTCGCATTGTAGGTGTCAAAAAGATGGAGGTAGTCCAAGCCTTGCAGCAACGTATAACTAAACTCTGTGTAACTAATTCCCGATCCGCTCTCGCCAAGACGCGCGGCAATGTAATCTCTCTGAATGAGCGAACTCATATTAAAGTGTTTGCCAATATCTCGTAGGAAGTCGAGCACTTTCATGTCTTTCGTCCAATCGAGATTATTCACAAGTGTAAATGGCTGGTCGCGGAATACTGTTTCGAGTTGCCGCTTTGCCATTTCGACATTGCGGGTAATTGTTTCAACTGATTGAGTAGGGCGTTCACTGTCTTTTCCGCCGGGGTCGCCGACCAAGCTTGTTGAGCCACCAGCCAAGAGGATCGCCTTGTAGCCATGGCGCATAAAGACCATGTCGAACATCATAGCCGCGAGATTACCGATAGTTTGCGAGTCAGCCGACGCATCGAAGCCGTGATAAAACGTTCGAGGACCTTCGTCAAGTTTTTTCAGGTCGCTGAGTGTCGTTTGGTTAATGAAACCACGCCACTGCAGTTCTTCGGAAAGTGTCATGTCGGACATTAAAGGTGACTCCTTATCTGTTAATACCTTTGAAGTATACCAAACATTAAGGGTTTACGCGACCAATTTAATGCTATAATGGTGGATGATATTGCTTATGGGAATTATGGAACGTGGCTAATAAAAAAACCTCGCGCAAGTTGAACGTCTATTCGAATCTATCTCGCAAACGCAAGGCTAAAAAAGATGCCGACGCCCGTCGTCGCGCTGAATATATGGCAACGCTACCAAAGCACCCCGTGAAGCGCTTCTTTTACCGTTTGCACCCGAAACGTTTCTGGGCATTCTGGTTTTCAAAGCGCGGCATCATTCTAGCTCTCAAGATTGCCGGCGTCACTATCCTGCTCCTTGGCCTCCTCGTTGGTGGTCTATTTGCTTACTTCCGTAAAGACCTCGATCAGATCCAGCCGGGCGAGATCGACAAACGTGTTCAATCAACTGTTACTAACTACTACGACCGCAACGGCAACTTGCTTTGGGAAGATAAGGGTGGCGGCAACTATAAGTTGGTGGTTGATAGTAAAGATTTGAGTAATCAACTCAAGGAAGCAACTGTCGCCATTGAGGACCGTGACTTTTACAAGCACAGCGGTATTAGCCTTACTGGTACCCTCCGTGCCGCCTTTACAGACGTGACTGGTGGCCAGGTGCAGGGTGGGTCAACGCTGACCCAACAACTCGTTAAACAGGTCTTCTTTGCCGACCAAGCTTCAGACCGTGGTATTGGTGGTATTCCTCGAAAGATTAAAGAGCTCATCCTGTCACTCGAGATTGAGCGCATGTACAACAAAGACCAAATTCTCACCCTCTATCTTAATGAGTCACCGTACGGCGGGCCGAGGAATGGAGCTGAATCTGGTGCCGAAGCTTACTTTGGTAAAGCCGCCAAGGACCTAACACTTCCAGAGGCCTCACTGCTTGCCGCCATTCCGCAGAACCCATCACTCTATGACCCATACAATGTCGCTGGTAATAGCGCCCTCATCGATCGCCAACACGCCGTACTTGATGCGATGAAAGACGTTGGTTACATTACTCAACAACAAGATGATGATGCCAAGAAGGTCGCCGTTCTTGACGAACTCAAGCCAAAGGCCGATCAGTACCAAGGAATCCAAGCGCCTCACTTCGTCGAAATGGTGAGATCACAACTTGTCTCAGAGCTTGGTGCAGCAACTGTCGGACAAGGTGGACTCAGTGTGACGACGACCCTCGACATTCGTATCCAAAACAAACTTCAGCAAGCAATGACTGATATGTTTAACTCTTATGTCCCTTCTTACGCCGGATTTACGAACGGTGCGGCAACTGTCGAAGACTCTCAAACAGGTCAGATTGTTGCGTTGGTCGGAAGTCGCGACTTTAACTATGCTGGGTTTGGGCAAGACAACGCCGCCACTGCCTCAATTCAGCCAGGTTCTTCAATCAAGCCGTTAGTGTACGCCCAACTCTTCCAACAGAAGCCAGCTGGCCAGCAGAACTACGGAAGTGGTAGTATCCTGAGCGACGAGCCGATTGACGATATCTACGGTGCGCCATTGCAAGATGCCGACCACACCTTTAAGGGGGCCATCCCAATCCGCATTAGCTTGGCAACTTCACGTAATATTCCGGCCGTCAAAGCCATGTATATTAATGAACAAGCTCAGAAAGGTTCAACCCTCAACACTATTCACGCCTTGGGTGCAACCAGCTACTGTACAGTTGGCGCCGACCAACAGGCTGGTTTGTCAGCCGCAATTGGTGGGTGTGGCGTTGAACAAATCGACCTTGTGAACGCCTATGCATCATTGGCTCGTGGTGGCGTTTACAAACCACAATCGACCATTTTGCAAGTTAAGAATAGCTCGGGCGAAGTCCTTAAGAAGTGGTCTGACACGGCCGGTACTCAGGTCGTCAGTCCTCAGTCTGCCTACATCGATGACGACATCTTGAGTGACACGAATGCCAGCGCCGCATTAGGTAACTACGCCGCCAAGAATATCCCAGGCGTCAAGCTCGCCATCAAGACTGGTACATCAGACAAGGGCGGCAACGCAAAGGACCTTTGGATGTTCGGCTACAGCCCAGTCCTCACCATGGGAGTCTGGCTCGGTAACCCTGATACAACAATTTTGAAGAACGGTACCTCGTCACTCGGTAGCCCAATTGTCGCCAGCGTCATGCAGTACGCCCACGACGATATCTATCAAGCTGAAGGTAAATGGAAGCCGGGCGATTGGTTCACTCAACCCGCTGGCATTCAACGAATCGGCAAAGAAGTGTATCCATCATGGTGGAATGCTACTCAAGGCCAAACCAACACGACGTTGAACTTTGATAAAGTCTCAAGGAAAAAAGCAACTAGTTGTACGCCACCGGGTGCCGTCATCCAAGAAAACGTCCTTAAGATTACCGACCCTGTAACTAAGAAGGACAGCTACAGCAACGTTCCAGACGGCTATGATGCCACGCAAGACGACGATGCCCATAGCTGTAACGATGCACCGCCAAGCTTGAGTAGTTCGTCGACAACTGTGACCCCAGCCGGCGCAGGACACTGGACAATCCGCGTCACACCAACCCAAGGGACTTTCTCCATCCCTAGCAGTGGCGTAACAATCTCGGTGGGCGGAACGGCAGAGTCTGTTTCACAAAGTGGTAACTCATGGGTCGCGACATATAACGGCACTACCCCGCCGGCAAGTGGTAGCATCAGCGTGACTGTCACAGACTCTGGTTACTACGCCGCTTCAAGAAGTTACTAGATAGTCAGCAACAAAGAACGCCCGTCTGATTGAACAGACGGGCTCTTTTTAGTCTGTACAATCAGACGTTCGATTCTTTGTTAGTGTCTTCTACTGCTTGTTGGCTAGTTCAATGAGGCTGTCTTCTGGACTCGAGCGGCGACGATTGTTTCGTTGCTGGGGTCGAGAGTTTGTTTGAGCTGGTCGTGGGCCACGAGAGTTCTGGCGCTGAGGCGCTTTTGGCGCTTGTTCGGCAGCTTGTGCTTCAGCCAGTGGCGGCACTGGGATCCCTTGAGGTTCTTGACGTTCACGTGGTTCGCGGGGTTGGCGGCCTTTTGGTGCCGTCGCTTGGCGGGCTTGTTTTTGGTTCGAGCCGGCAACGCGCGCGAACATCATTTTTCCAGCTGCAGTTTGTAGGCTGCGAATGAATTCAATTTCAACGGTTTTACCAATATACTGGCTGGCGTGTTCAACCACGACCATAGTGCCATCGGCCAAGTGCCCGACGGCTTGGTGCTGGTCGTTACCTTTTTGGGTCAATTCGAGCTTGGTCTTTTCACCTGGTAAATACGCCATACGCAGAGTCATCGCCAGGTCATTCACATTCAAGACCTGAATGCCTTCCACTTGGGCAACTTTGTTCAAGTTAAAGTCTATGGTACAAATCATACCTTTGTACTGCTTGGCGAGCTTTAGAAGGCGATTGTCGACACCTTCTTCGGCTTTGGTGCCATCGTTAAAGATTTCGGCTTTTACGCGGCTCATGCCCTGCAATTCGCTGACGACATCAAGTCCGTGACGAGCACGACTACGCTTATCAGCGTCACCATTGTCCGCCAGGAACTGTAGCTCGCCTACAACGCTGCGGGGAATGTAGAGTGTGCTGGTAATGAACCCAGATTCAGCAATTGAGATAATACGTCCGTCGATAAGGACTGAGGTATCAACAAAGATTGGTGTTTGCTTGTTTTTAGTGTGTTTAGTTTTTCCTGTTTGAGTTGCCACGAGATACGTGGTTTCGGCGGCCACAAGAATGACGCCAATTAATAGAATTATTTCCATAATTTCCTTATTTTTGTAAGTAGTCGATCAGCGCCGTGCGCAAGTCTCCTACTGGTTTTATAAATGTATTTTTAGTACTCGTTTTTGGAGCGATAGCTTTGGTAAAGCCAAGTTTTTTAGCTTCGGCGACGCGTTTGTCGACGCCTATTACCGAGCGAATTTCGCCTCCCAGACCCACTTCGCCGAACACGACGACTCCGTCATCAATTTGGCGTCCAGCCGCTGCACTGGCAATTGCCATACAGATCGCCAGGTCAGCCGCTTGATCACTGAGCTTGAGTCCTCCCACGACGTTGATATAGATATCTTTATCGGATAAGTTCAATTTGGTGCGTCGCTCGAGTACAGCGATGAGCAGATTGAGTCGGTTGAGGTCAAACCCACTAGCGGTACGCTTAGGATACCCGAAACTGGTCGGATTCACAAGAGCTTGGATCTCTACCAGCAGCGGCCTGGTGCCCTCTAACGTGGCTAGAACCACTGAACCGTCTGCTGATTGCCTTTCGGCTAAAAGCGCCGCAGATGGGTTCTCAACGACTTTCAGGCCCTCTTCGAACATCTCAAAGATGGCAGCCTCATTGGTTGAGCCGAAACGGTTTTTGACCGCCCGGACGACTTTAAAGCCACCATAGCGATCGCCTTCAAATTGCAGCACGACATCGACAAGGTGTTCAAGGACTTTTGGCCCCGCAATACTGCCCTCTTTGGTGACGTGTCCGACTAAGATAACGGCTGTCCCGGCTTCCTTCGCAGCTCGGATCAAGACATTGCTACTATTGGTGATCTGGCTCACTGTTCCCGGTGCGCTCGTAATCTCGTCCAATGCCAACGTTTGAATTGAGTCGACGATAACAAGTTTGTAATTCCCAGTTCGGATAGTCGCGGCAATGTCGTTGGCGCTAGTACTTGCCACAAAATCGAGCTGCTCGCTGGCCTGCGCACCCAGGCGCTGAGCACGCAATTTGACCTGGCTAGCTGACTCCTCACCACTGACATACAAGACGGGCGTGTGCTGCGCCACGAACGCCGTGACTTGTAGCAATAACGTACTCTTACCGATTCCCGGTTGGCCAGCCAGTAGCACGACAGCGCCAGGCAAAATTCCACCGCCCAAGACAATATCAAGATCGGCGGTACCGGTACTCATGCGAGCATTGCCTTCAGTTGGGCTAATCGTTTTGATTGACTGTACGCTTAAAGGTCGGCCACTCGAGCCACCTTTGGCCACCGAAGAAGTCCCGCTATTTGCGACCTGTTCGACGAGCGTATTCCACTCACCACAGTTATCACAGCGCCCCGACCATTTACTATGGACGGCACCACAATTTTGGCAGACGAACTGAGTTTTTGCTTTAGCCATTATTCTTACTATACCTTATCTATAATGTCGGCGCGGCGGTCACGGTACTATCGATGGACTGATTGAGTTGCTGAACTTGCAAAGCCAACGCCTGATATTGCGCCACGAGGTCGGTGACGGTCGTGATCTCGGCATTGATGGCATCCCTATCGGCTGATAGAGCATTAATCCTGGCTTCAAGTGACGCTCTCTGGCTATTGTACTGACTCTGCGTCATGTGGCCGCTCTGGGCGTCCTGATTGAATGTATTGATATCAGCCTGGAGTTGAGCGCTGGCCGTTTCATATGCAGCTTTATCCGTTTCAATTTTTTGATTTTGGCTCATGATCTCGTTGTAAAGATTCGTTGACTGAGTTGAGAGATTCGTGAACACACTCGAATATTTATTGTAGAGAGTCACTAACACCTGACGATCATTGAAGAATCGTGAGTAGTATGACTCGAGGTCCGGACTAATATTCGAGTATTGAGTAGCAATAACGGAAAAGAGTTCATTGTCGCGCTCGCCTGGTTCATATTTAGCAAAATAAGCGACTGTGGCGGCCGTCGAAGGGTCGGCCTGTTTGGCGTATTCAGCTTCAATCAAAGAATCGAGCTTTTTCTTGTCGTCCCCACCAATGCGTTTATAGGCAGCATGGAGCATTTCATAAGCTGCTGTCTCTTCGCGAATACCGTCAAGCTGACTGTTAGTAACATTGTAGATGTAGATCCGCTGGCCATCATAACAGCCCAGAATTGCCATCGAGCCAGCGCTATAGTTTGGGCACGACTTATTGAAGTCAGCTGATTCTTCTAGCCTTGGCTGAGCTGAATAAAAAAGAAATTTACCTTCGTTACTCATTGAAGACTTTTCGGCGAACGATGCAATCGTCGAGGTTGGCTGATATTCGTAGTAATTGACGAGATCGATAATATACTGCCGGTTGAGTAACGCCCAGCCAGCGGCAGCCAGAATAATCAGCGCGACAATCCCGCTGATTATTCCTTTGGCACGACTAGGCTTCTTGACCGACATTGACGACTATTTTACCTTTCAGCGCACTGATTTTCAGCACAGTGCCCTTTTCGTATTCGCCTGATAAAATGCCATCGGCAACTTGGTGTTCAAGCAAATCTTGCATCGTGCGGCGCAGTGGACGAGCACCGAATTTCTCATCGTAGCCTTCGCTAATAACGAGGCGCTTCGCCGACGGTTCAACAACCAGGCTAATGCCTTTTCGTACCAGGCGATCTTGGAGTTCTGCCAAGAGTTTATCAAAGATCTTAGAGACTTCTTTTCGCGTCAGGGCACGGAAGGTCACGATCGCGTCAAAGCGGTTAATGAGCTCAGGTCGCATGATGCGACTAAGAGCTTCTTCGGTCGCCTGAGCATTTTCGGCGTGAAGCTCATCCAACTTTTTCTCGTCGTTTCGCGTTACAGCATGGAAACCCATACTCGACTCCTTCATCATCTGCTCAGCACCGAGGTTGCTGGTCAGAATAATGATGGCATTTGAAAAGTCGACTTTGTGACCCTTGGCGTCGGTTAGCGTACCGTCTTCCAGAATTTGGAGGAGTAAGTGGAAGACTTCGGAGTTCGCCTTTTCAATTTCATCGAAGAGCACGACGCTGTATGGTTGACGACGGATCTTATCAGTTAACTGTCCGCCATCTTCGTAGCCGACATAGCCGGCTGGCGCACCCAGCAAACGACTGGTGTTGTGGCGCTCACTGAACTCACTCATATCAATCTTGATGAGCGCATCTTCGCTGCCGAATACTTCGCGGGCCAGAACTTTGGCTAGCTCTGTTTTACCGACACCAGTTGGACCCATGAAGACGAATGAACCAATCGGGCGGTTACTGCTGGCGACGCCGCTGCGACTGCGACGAATTGCGCGCGAGACTTTTTCGACAGCTTCGCGTTGACCAATGACGTACTTCTCTAGATGAGATTCAAGGTTACGAAGCAGTTTTGATTCAGATTTTTGGACGCGGCTAACGGGAATACCGGTCATCAAGGAAATTGCGTGCGCGATGTCATCATCAGCCAAGACAACTGGCGTTTTCTTCTCGTACTCTTGGCGTGTTTCCTCGAGTTTTGCCGTCAGCTGACTAATGCGAGTCTTATAGAGAGCTGCTCGTTCGTAATCTTCGGCCGTGACGGCTTCTTCCATTTTTTCATTCAAATTGCGTAGCTGCTTCATGTAGTCACGCAGTTTGCTTGGCTTGCGACCAGATTTAACTCGGACGCGGGCTGCGGCTTCATCGATGACATCGATTGCCTTGTCTGGCATAAATCGTTCGCTAATGTAGCGATCGGCCATGTAGACAGCATCCTCGATGGTGTCGTCGCTGATAGTAACCCCGTGGTGTTTTTCATAATATGATTTCAGACCTTTGAGGATGGCCGTCGCATCTTTGAGACTCGGTTCGGGTACGACAATCGTCTGCAGGCGACGCTCCAGCGCAGTATCCTTCTCAATGTGTTTTCGATACTCATCGAGAGTTGTGGCGCCAATCAAACGGATTTCACCGCGGGCGAGGGCCGGTTTCAACATGTTAGCCGCATCAAGGGCACCTTCAGCTGCACCAGCGCCAACTAATAGATGGAGCTCATCAATGAACACAATGATGTTTTTTTGTTCTTGGAGTTCACTAATCACTTTTTTGAGGCGCTCTTCAAATTCACCGCGGTATTTGGTACCGGCAATCATGCCAGCCAGATCAAGTTGGATAATCCGCTTGTCGAGAAGGTGTTCAGGCACGTCTTCGCTGACGATACGCTGGGCGAGACCTTCAACGATGGCCGTTTTACCAACGCCAGGTTCACCAATCAGGACTGGGTTGTTTTTGGTGCGACGACTCAGAATGGTGACGAGACGCTCTTCTTGCTCGGCGCGTCCAATCACAGGATCGAGCTTACCTGCGCGGGCGCGGGCAGTCAGGTCAGTTCCAAATGTACCCAAGGCACCTTTTTGACCCGGCATCTTCTTGGTTTCAATCAGATTCTCATCATCGAGCTGACTATAGCTCTCGCCCTGGTGGTCGAGGTACTCCTCTAGCTCACTCACAATGTCAGTAATACTCACGTCCATATCACGGAGCAATACGGTTGCCCGAGCGTTCTTTTGAGTTAAGATGCTGTAAAGAATGTGCTCGGTGCCAAGATAATCTTGGTGGAATTCTTGGGCAATATCCCAACTCATTTTGAGAGTCAGTTTAGCGGTTTCACTCAGACTCTTGGTGCTGACACCGCTAATAACGGTTGAGACGGGCACCATATTCAAACTGGACTGAGCTCGATCGAGCGTCACACCAGCATCGGCCAAGATTTTTGCACCGACAGATGCACCTTGGGCCATAACGCCTAGCAGTAAGTGTTCAGTTCCAATGTAAGGGCTGCCGTACCCTTGTGCAATTAACGTCGCGTGATGCAGGCTGGTGCGAGCGTTGTCGGTGAGATGCGAGATAAATTCTGCGAAGTCATCAGCCATAATACTATTATCTATCCTCCTATATACCCAGCGCAAGGCTTTAGTTATCCCCAAGCTGTTTCTATACTCAGTATAGTAAAAATTAGCACTCGGGTCAAGCGAGTGCTAATTCTTTTTTTGAAGATCTATGCTTCTTCTGGAGCTTCTTCGGTCGTCTCTTCGATGGCGCTGAGGAGGCTATCTTCGATATTCTTCTTTGGCGCCTTCTCAACTGGCTTTGGAGCGGCAACGGTTTGCTCAATATCCAGTTCGTAGCCGGTCAGGTGACTGGCTAGACGAACGTTCTGCCCGCCACGTCCGATCGCAATTGATTGCTGATCTTCGTTGACGTAGACAGTAGCGCGCTTGTCAGCTTCTTTGATCTCGACTTTGCTAACTTCGGCTGGGCTGAGAGCGTTCTTGATGAATTGTTCAGGATTGGCATCATAAGTGACGATGTCAATTTTTTCTTGATCACCAACTTCGTTCATGACGGCCTGGACACGAGTTCCGTGACCACCGACGAAGGTGCCGACTGGGTCAACGCCTGGAACAGTGCTAGCAACAGCTAGTTTGGTGCGGCGACCAGCTTCGCGGGCAATGCCCTTGATTTCGACGGCACCAGATTCAAGCTCTGGAACTTCTTGGCGGAACAGGTATTCAATGAATTCAGGGTTACCACGGCTGAGAATCAGTTGTGGACCGCGGTTGTCGCGCTCAATATCTTTAATAAAGACTTTGATGCGGGCACCGACACTATAGTATTCGCCTTGGATTTGTTCGCTTTGGGGAATAATTCCGTTCGCCTTGCCGATTTCAACGCGGACAACACGTGGTTCAACACGTTGGACGGTTCCATTGACGACGGTGCCAATCTTGTCCTCGTATTCACCGAGAACAACTTCACGCTCAGCTTCACGCAAACGCTGCAGAACAACCTGTTTTGCAGTTTGAGCAGCCACGCGGCCAAAGGTGTCGACATCGTGTTTTTCTTCGATGATGTCACCAATAGCGGCATCTTTCTTCACTTTTTTGGCATCCTCGAGGCTGATCTCGTGAGCTTCGCTACCAACCAGTTCAACGACTTCACGGCCAACATACACAACGGCCTCACCGGTGTTCATGTTAAATTCACTGCGAACTTCTTGGTCACGCTCGCCGTGGTCACGACGCCACGCAGCGGCAATCGCCTGCTCAATCACAGACAAGACTGTCTCTTCTGGTAAATTCTTTTCCTCGGCAATGGTTCGTACGGCCAGCGCGAGTTGTTTGAGGTTCATTTCTTCCATACTAATTTCCTTTCTAGGTATTTTCTATCAAAAATTCCGACCTGCGGGCCGGAAATGTACTGTCCCTATTTTATCTCTACTGGTTGGTAATTGCAAGTCCTATGGCTGCGTAGCCGTTGGCGTCCAGCGCAAACGCTCAGCAGGCTCTGAACCCTCGACACTTGCGAAACCGTAGAATATACCACCAGATTGCATGCCCCTTACAAGGCTTATGATGCGCATACGAAGGAGCGCCCGGTCAGCCTCTAAAAGCTTCTCGGCTTTAGCGCTGTTGATTGGCAAACTGACTAACTCACGATTAGCAAATGCTACCGTCCAGGCGGCTGGGCCATAATCTCGCTGACGAAGTACCGTCACCACTGCTGGCGTCAGCTCGTGATCCATAGCCGTAATACTCGCAAGCCTTTCTTCCATACGAGGTATGCGACGAGTTTTTTCAAGTAGCTGCGCGGTAGGGCCATATTTATCGTAATCAAACGGTTCATTAGGATCACCCCGAAGACCATACACGTCCCTGAGGAGTAATGCCGACCGATGCAGCCCTTCAGTCACTGCAGCCGGAATACGATTATCGTTACTCGGATAGAATTGCCCATTTTCGTAGCTTCCCTTCACCATACGGGTCACGTTTTGATTGATAATCATCTTCTCAATATCAACAGGAACAACAAAGTTGCGAGAATGATCAAAAATACGCTCCGAGCTAATACCAGCTCTCCCGTCTCTAATAAAATCATGCATTGCACGGGCAATACGAGTATTACCGTCTGAGAAGCCCTGAGATTGGGCCACCAATACACCGATCATTGCGGCCATGCGATCAAGAACTTGCTGTGATTTCATGCCGCTTACCATTAGACTGTCGAACATGGTTTGCACAGCAGGTAGGACTTTTTCAGCAATATCTTGCTGGCGGTCGAGCCCATGAAAAAGGATAAGCGGAGCGTCTGGCGAAGTGGACTTGCTGGTTTGTCGACCGGTGAGCCATGGCCGATTATTGTCGGTCTGAATTGTCAGCACTCGGTGAAGGCCAGTTGTCAATTCTTCGTAGTTATTGATAAGCGTATCGTGTACAACATTCACCCTATACATAGGATCATCGATCACACCGATCGTTTCGTAGCCATAGACACGGTCGAAGACGCTTTCAATAGCGCTTTCGCTAGGCAAAGCCTCAGGCCAAGACGGATCGAATTCAGTCGATGGTGTTGACATACTAGAACTATTATACAACTAATGCTTTACTTAGTCAATCTGTAGTAAGTCCCACTTCGGGGGCAGGAAGTATTCGATCGGTTGCGGGTTTTCGTTAAATTTAGCTTTTATCTTTGATCGAGCGCTGGCTAGTTCTGGAACAGCTTCACGGCAATATTTGTCAGTTTCGCAAAACAGACCTTGGATATCAATGGCGTGTAGACGTCTGCCAAATAGCCCGTTAAATTCGAGGCCGAGTCGTTTAAACTCTTTTTCTTGATTCTCGACCATCCAGAGAATCGCCTCGCTCGGCGTTAGGCCGCCCAGGTCGGTGAAAACCTTTTTCATGCCTCGGAGCGCGCCTGGCCCCGGCTGCGTAAACTCGTCTTCGGAAAAATTAATGAGATCTGAATAATTGAGGTCGATCGCCGTTTGGTAGGACATGAAATCACCCATTAATGGGAATGCATGGAGTAAGTCATAGATTTCTTTTAAAGATTGGGCGGCTAGCAATTTGTCGGCCAACTTTTCCTTTATAAACATGTGGCGAAACAGCTCGACGTGGTTCAGGTGCTTTAACCCACGGTCATAGGCATTTGTCGCGCATAGAATAAACGCACCGGTATAGAGTTTGCCGTTCTCTTCTTTTACTTTTGAAAGAGCGGCTTCAAAGTCACCATTCTCGAGGTCTTTAATCCGTGGCGAGCGCCCTAATATTTCGGCCAGCTTGTCCCAAGTCGCGATATTGCTAAAAGTCCGAAAAGCCACGATCTGAAAAAGTCGATCCTGCGGCGTCGAATCATCTTTTTTATAAGCAACATCCTTAATTAAATACTGACTGACGCGATCAGTCGCCCGAAAGACATTACAAAATTTAAAATCTTGCAGTATACGGTCGTTCGTCCAAGGGCCCTTGTGGCCGAGTCGCCGAGCTTCAAAAATCTTTTGGCGTTCGCTCGCAAAGTACCAATAGAGTTCATAAATCCCCTCGCGTGGCGTCGGTGCTTTCTTCATAGCTTTCATTTTGTGGGTAAAGCTTGTCCTGGGCAAGTGTTCAGTACCGTCTTCATGGCGTCTTTCTCGGCCGACGTCACCCATAGGGCATATTTTTGCTTGATGGCAATCTGGCGCGCTACGTACTGACAGCGAAAAGGCTTGTTGGGCGGCAACCAAGTCGCGGCATCGCCATCACCTTTTTGCTGATTGGTCGGGCCGTCGACCGCCAACAGCTCCAGTGGATCATTTGCGAGCTGCACGCGCTGCGCTCTCGTAAAGTACTGCGAGCCGGTCTGCCAACTATCCGATAGCGCCACGACGTGGTCAATTTGAATATCAGCACCATTATCACGCGAGAACTGAATCGTCTTTGCCGTGTAAGGATCCTGTAGCGTCCCACTAATAACTTCGCATTTATCATTCAATGTCACATTCTCGAGATCACGATACAAAATTATATTTCTGGTATCACAGCCATTGACCGTCGCCCAGCCACTACCGAATTGGTCGCGAGTATAACCAGTCTTTGGCGCTCGACCCTTTACAGCTAAGGTGTCGAGGACGCCAGCTGCCGAATCGGCCGCGTTTGAGGTAACCTGCGCTGGCGGAGTCGTTTGCGGGATGATATCGGGGGCGGCACGAATAATTACCAGTGCCAACCCAGCCAGGCTCACCACTACAACGACCGCACGACGCCACTTTAAACTCATGCCCTTACTATGCCACGCCAACTCTTAACTTTGCTACAATAAAAGATATGTTGCGAGTTGCTCGACTGATTCAGACTTTTATTCCCGAAAACTACAACCTCTCGCTCACGCTTGATCGAGTTGGTCGCAGTTTTACCGGAACAGTGACTATTAAAGGAGTCTCTGCTGGCGTGGCGGAAAATATTCGCTTGCATGCGAAAGAGCTGACCATTCTTTCAGTGGTCTTTGACGGTAAATCAGCAGATTTCTCGCAAGAGGACGATGAGCTGCTCATTACTCATCCAGATTTCGCACCCGGCGCGCACGTTGTCGTCGTTGAATTCTCTGGAACTATTACAGACGTGATGCATGGCCTGTACCCCTGCTACTTCCAGCACAAAGGCATCAAAAAAGAGCTACTCGCCACACAATTCGAGAGTCACTTTGCGCGCGAGGTTTTCCCGTGTGTCGATGAGCCAGAAGCAAAAGCAACCTTTGATTTGACCCTTACGACGGAGCCAGATGTCACCGTTCTTTCCAACACAACAATAAAGAACCAAGACATCGAGAATAATCGGCTGGTGACTTCGTTTGAAACAACGCCGCGCATGAGTACTTACCTCCTCGCGTGGGTAGTCGGCGATTTGCACAAAAAATCTGCAACCACCAAAAACGGTGTCGAGGTTAGCGTGTGGGCCACACCGGCTCAACCGGCACGTATGCTCGACTTTCCGCTCGATATAGCGGTTCGTTGTATAGAGTTCCTGGAAGATTTCTTTGAAACTCCTTATCCGCTGACCAAGTCAGATCATGTTGCTGTCCCGGACTTTTCTTCTGGTGCGATGGAAAACTGGGGCCTGATTACGTACCGAGAGACAGAACTACTCGTCGACCCCAAAACCACTCCGATCTACAGTAAGCGACACGCTGCAACAGTCATCGCTCACGAATTAAGCCATCAGTGGTTTGGCAACCTTGTGACGATGAAATGGTGGAACGACCTGTGGCTGAATGAAAGCTTTGCTAACTTCATGGAGTATTTTGTCATTGATGAGCTCGAGCCTAAATGGGATACCTGGCTCGATTATGCGAGCTCTGAGGTCCTGCATGCCCTGCGTCGCGATAGCCTCTACGGTATTCAGTCCATTCGGACCGATGTCACTCACCCGGACGAGATCAGCTCGTTATTCGACCCATCGATTGTTTATGCCAAAGGCGGCCGCTTGCTACAAATGCTCGTCCAATACATCGGTCGAGACGCATTTCAAAACGGGCTAAAAAGCTATTTCAAGAAATATGTCTATCAAAACACCGAGGCCGATGACCTTTGGGAATGTATGAGTAACGCAAGTGGTAAAGACACCGGCGCATTTATGCATGCCTGGATCAATCAGTCGGGTTATCCTGTGGTGCACGTATCACAAGATGGTGATCAAGTTCACCTCTCGCAGGAGCAGTTTTTCATTGGTCCACACGAAAAATCTGACAACTTATGGCCAATTCCACTTGGATCAACTTGTTCCGAGATGCCAGCTACCCTAAGTGAACGTGACGTAACTGTCACCCGCCACCACGACACCGTATTGCGATTCAATACTGGTGGCACGGCACACTTTGTGACTCATTACTCCCCTTCATTGTTACAGAACATTCTTAAATCATTACATGACTTATCTGATATTGATCGTCTTCAGCTTTTACATGAACAAACCCTCCTAGCTCAAGCCGGAGTCATCTCTAGTGCCGAACTCATTTCCATACTCGAGTTTTACCGCGAAGAAAAAGTCGAGGCTGTCTGGAGCGTCATGGTAATCGCCATAAATGAATTAAAGAAATTCGTTACGACGGATGAGGCGGCCGAGAGTAAGCTACGAACATTTGTTGGTGAAATTGCTGCCAAGCAATATGCCCGACTGGGATGGGAGGAGCACGCAGATGAAGATGAGACCGATACACAACTACGCAGCCTAATCATTAGCCAGATGCTCTACAGCGAACGAGAAGATGTTTTAAAAAAGGCGGCCGAATTATACGTATCTACTCCTTTTGAGGAGCTCGATGCTGAGCTCCGCGTCAGTATTAGTGTAGCCGCTGTACGGTATGCAAAAGACCAACGGATCGTCGATGAACTACTCGCACTGTATCGAAACACCTCTAGTAGCGAACTCCAGGAAGACATTGCCTCAGCGCTGACCGCCACCAAAGATCCCGAGACGATCGATCGCCTGATTGGCCTATATAAAGATACAAAACTTATCCGGCCACAGGATTTGCCACGCTGGTATGTGTGGCTGCTGGGTAACCGCTATGCCCGCACAAAAGTGTGGCAATGGACACGCGATAATTGGAAGTGGCTCGAGGCCCAGTACAGAGGCGATCACATTTACGAAAGCATCCCGCGCTATATCGCTAGCCTGCTGATTACACCCGAACAACTCGAGGAGTATAAAGCATTCTTTGAGCCGCGCTTAAAAGAACCTGCCCTGAAGCGCAATATTGAAATCGGTATTCGCGAGTTAACTGGCCGCGTCGCTCTGATCGAACGCGATGGTCCGGCCGTGCGCAGAGCTCTACTCGATCTCTAAGTAGGTGTCGATTGCAAACTCGGGGCCCGAGACCGAGGCAACGGCTAAAATCATATCCGTACCGATAATATCGAGGGCAATTGCATAATATTCAGCTGCAAAAGCCATTTGCTGTAGTTTTTTAGGCGTGATTGCGGCGATCCCACTACCGTGAGTGGTGGTTTTACGATATTTCACCTCTGTAAAATAAACCTTTCGATCTTTCATCGAAATAATGTCGATTTCACACCATTTGGTTTTCCAGTTGCGTTCTAGGATTTCGTGGCCCTGAGCTCGCAAGTACTCGGCAACTTTGTTTTCAGCCTCGTCGCCAATGCTTTTACTCGTCGGCCCTTCGACAATATGTTTTGCAATCGGCGCAAATGATTTACGGTGAAGTGGCGTAATGCCCAGTTGGTTGATCGCTGCGGCGTGTGCGGCGGTACCATAGCCAACGTGACTCGTGAACCCATAGCCTGGATAAACGCTGTCCTGCTCGGCCATAAAGTTGTCCCGCGCCACTTTAGCAATGATCGATGCGGCCGAAACGCTCGGAATGAGTAAGTCAGCTTTTGGCATCGTCGTAACGTATTTGCCCTTACCCGTTTCTTTAAGAAAGTTGATCGTGCCGTCGATAATAATTTCTTGATAGGGTGCTTTGATTTGTTGAACGGCGCGGATTGTCGCCAGCTTTAAACCTTCTGATAGTCCTACTTCATCGAGCTCGGCCGAATCAACCCAGCCCAGGCCAAAGCCGGCTGCTTGCTCTCGAATAAGAAGATTGAGGGCTTCGCGGCGTTTCTTGCTCAGCTTTTTGCTATCGGTCAGGCCCTCAATGACAGTGCCCCCAAGGACAACCGCGCCCACAACCAGCGGGCCCGCCCATGGCCCACGGCCGACTTCATCAATTCCCAGTATCATCCTTCAATCATATCACCTTGTATAATTCTTACTTGATGCTATAATAAGCAAATCCTGTCCCCTACGTAAGGAAGTCCCTCCATGTCATTACGAGTAACTATAGTAGCAACTACGTTCAGCGAGGCGTCGGCTGATGCGTTCAGCCTGCTGAAAAGCCAACCTCACATGACGCATGTTGAGATCGAGGTCCCGAAGCACGAGGTGAGATTCTCCCGAGCTCCTGGCCACGACAACTTCGAGATCCGGGTGCAGACTCTGAAGCCGCTAGATCGTCTCGTGCTGATCGCGTTCCTCGTATCACCAGGGCTCAGCTTCTTCTGGGGCGAGTCATGGCTCAACGATCAATTCGAGACCTACCCCGAAGTGCTCGCCATCAGCGACTCCACCGACGGCTGGTTCGTGGACGTCGCGCGCTCAAAGTAGCGACCGGCCTTCGTAGCAGGACAGGAACGACCCCGCCATTTTGGCGAGGTCGTTCTTCATTTCAAGGGTAAATTAGTTAAGCCGCTTCTTCGTGTCGAGCTTCAACTTCAGCTTGTTTAGCCTCGAGTGCAGCCTCTTCGGCGGCTTTTTCGGCAGCCTTAGCTTCAGCGGCGAGACGAGCTTCTTCTTTGAGACGAGCTTCTTCGGCTTCAGCTTCTGGATCTGAGATATCGTTGATACCTTCGCGGTCAAAGTTGACGCCACGAAGACGAGCGGACTTACCGCTACGGTCGCGGAGGTACGAAAGGTAGTTACGGCGAACTTTCGAACGGCGAGTGACTTCAATCTTCTCAACCAGTGGGCTGTGGAGCAAGAAGCTTTTTTCTACGCCGACACCGCTAGCGATCTTGCGAACGGTAATACGAGCGGTATGTGAGCCAGCGCGGTCGACACGAATAACCACACCTTCAAAGATCTGGATACGCTCTTTAGCGCCTTCTTTAATTTTTTGGTGAACGCGAACAGTGTCACCGCTTTGGGCGTCAACAACGGCAGTCTTTTTCTGCGCTTCGTTCACTTTCTTAATTAGTTCAAAACTCATATTCGTCTCACGTCTTAAATTTATAGTGCAATCGAATATCTAATATACCATAGTTTATCGGATTTTCAAAGGGTTTAGAGGCTAAATAACGCGATTTACTTCATCAAGTGTCGTATCGCCACGAAGCGCCGCCAATACACCTTGTTCAAGAAGCGTCACCATACCGCCCTCCCGGGCTGTCTTTTCAATGACTTCAGCGTGAATATCTTCGATGTCACCACGGAGAAATTTCTGGATTTCATCGGTCACGACCATCTGCTCCATAATAACGATTCGACCCTTGTAGCCAAACGGTGAATCTGGTGTTACCACCGGCTTCCAGAGTTTGAAATTCTCGAGGTCTGGCTTTTCAACATGGGCTGGCAAGTTAGCGAGCGTCGTTTGTACCCATTTTTTGGTGGCTTCATCTGGATCATAGGCCTCCTTGGTCGAGTCATCCAGTCGTCGGACGAGGCGTTGGGCAATCACCAGTCGAATAGCACTACTAAAGATCGGGTTCACACCAATCATGTTGATCATGCGACTAAAGGCCGCCGAGGTAGTCGTGGCGTGAAAAGTCGAGAGCACTAAATGCCCGGTCACAGAGGCTTGAATAGCTGTTTTTGCTGTATCAACATCGCGGATCTCACCAACCATGATGACGTCTGGGTCGAGGCGAAGAACGGCTCGTAGGTTATCAGCGAAACTCTGGCCGCCAGTCGTATCCACCGGAATCTGCGAAATACCGCTGACACTAAATTCAATTGGATCTTCCAGCGTGATGATTTTTCGATCAGTTGAGTTGAGGGCGGTCAGCATACTATAAAGCGTCGTCGATTTACCGCTCCCGGTTGGCCCAACTAACAAGACCATGCCGCGCGGATGGCTGATTACTTCGTTAATCTCTTTGCGTTCTTCAGGGCCGATGCCGAGTCTATCTAGATTTAACATTGATTCGTCATAGTTGAAGAGGCGGATCACGGCGTCCTGACCGTACATCGTTGGGATGGTCTCGATCCTCATGTTCAAGGTGTGCGTCGCGCCGTCGCGGGTAATGTCCTTTTGCATGTGACCAGATTGCGGGGTGGTAGCCGCGGTTGAGATATTGGCACGCGAAGCGAGGGCACTGAGAATAACTCGGTACCGATCAGTGTCGAGGTCGGCGACGGGATGAAGCGCACCATCAATACGCATCCGAATCCGGATACCTTCGCGTTGGTTTTCGACGTGGATGTCGCTGGCGCCCAATTTGTCAGCCTGCTCGATCAAGAAGTCAAACATCTGATCGCTACTCACAGAGTTGAGCGTTTCGCTGACCTGTTTGATGGTTTCACTATCACCGGGCCTGGCAATCTCAATGTCGTTATACGTGACAACCGCCGGTGGATCATAACGATTCATCAATGCATTAAAGCCGCTCAGGCTAATGAGTTGGAACACGCAGTTTTGGGCCTGGGCTGTGTATTTGTCGGTTAGTTCTCGGATATACGATTGAGGCGTCTGCGTGGTCACGCCAAAGTGCCATGGTTCTGAATCACCTCCAGCCAAAAGTGTCACGATGCGGTTCTTGTGCATCTCTTCGTTTGTTAAAACGTCGGGTACGAGGCTAATCGTGTCCTCAACGCCGCGAGTATCAAAATACGGCATCCCGAGGATGGCGGCGCGCTGCTGGGTGCTCTTCTCGTCCTGATCGCGACGCTGTGCCTGAATTTTGTCTTCGTCCATTGCCTTCATCTTAGCAAAAAACATAAGCATTTTATAGTGGTATACTGTTTCGGTAATGCCCGAATTCGTTATAGTTGCTCACAATATTCGCTCGACTCACAACGTGGGATCAATTTTTCGGACTGCCGAAGGCTTCGGGGTTTCTAGAATTATCTTGAGCGGCTACACGCCCTACCCCACGATTGGGGGTGACACGCGACTACCCCACATTTCCGAGAAGCTAACCTCTCAGATCCATAAGACTGCCCTCGGCGCCGAGAAAATGGTGCCTTTTGAATACCAAGAAACTCCTGACCTGCAGGCTCTGAAAGATGCCGGTTTTCGCGTCGTTGGGCTAGAGCAAGATGCTAAAAGCATTCAACTCCCAGACTACAAATCTCCTGAAAAAATAGCCCTCTTGCTAGGCGAAGAGGTTCATGGCATAGAGCAGACTTTACTCGACCAGTGTGATGACATCATCGAAATCCCGATGCAAGGCAAGAAAGAATCTTTTAATGTTAGTGTGGCGGCTGGCATCGCGCTCTACGCACTGACTACTTAAGAGCGACAGCGTCCTCGCCCAGAACCTTCACTAATTCACCGATTAGCTCAATGCTGCTATCAACTTTAAATGGCATTTTGATGGCTGATTTTTTATCTTCACCGAGGACTAGGACAATATCACCAAATCCCACGAAATTGGCACAGATCTGCTTAATTTTCATGAGCGTTTCGGCGTCGTCGGGATCTTTAACATGAATGTAGAGTTTTTTCGCCGCTTCGATGACAGCAGTTGCAGTATAGGCGGGTTCCGTCGACTCGGCGGCAGCTTTGATACGAGTCGCTTTCACGACCCGTGGCTTTGGCTTGGCCATCTTGCGCCCATTTGCCTCGTAGTTACGAAGTTCATCGTCATCGACAATTTGAATATCATCAGCGATCATTTTTATTTCACTATTTAAGTTGCCGTCCTTGTCGCGGGCGCTAACCTTACCGGTCGCCCGAACCACCACGTCCTGTAATAGTTGCGAACCAATTTGCTCGTACAAATTGGGGAAGACAATGATTTCGGTTTCAGACGTTTTGTCCTCAAGTTTCATAAAGGCCATTTTCGTGCCGCTCTTAGTCACGATTGAACGGATTGAGGAAATCAACCCACCGACAGTCAGTGATTTTCCATCAATATCGGAGGTCATCTCGACAATTGGCACGGTTTGTTCTTCAAAGTAGGCATCGTAGTTATCAAGGGGGTGCGCGCTAATATAAAGCCCAAGTAGTTCTCGCTCCCAGCCGAGGCGCTCCTTTTCAGTGTGCTTCACCGGCGCTGGAACCATTGTCATGGTTGGTTGCAAAATTGCCGCACCACCAAGGCCGCCAAATAAGTCGGTTTGGCCACTCAATGCTTCTTTCTGAATCTTCGAGGCAAAGCCCTGGATAGTTTCGAGATTGAATAGCAGATCAGAGCGGTCGGCTAATTTATCAAACGCCCCAGTCTTGATGAGTGATTCCCAGGCCTTTTTATTGACCTTTGAGGTTGAGGCACGCTTGGCGAAATCTTCAACTGTCGCAAAGCCATCGTCGCCACGAGCGCGCAGAATTTCCTCAACTACGGCCGTCCCGACCCCCTTAACGGCAGCCATGCCAAAACGAATTTCTTTTTTGCCGGGTACCACTGCAAATTCGATGTAGCTTTCATTCACATCCGGCGAGAGCACTGTGATGCCCATGTGTTTACATTCGTTGATTTCAATTGCCAGGCGATCGATGTCGCCAGCATCACTGGTCATCAGGGCCGCCATAAAGGCTTCAGGGTAGTGTGCCTTGAGATAGGCGGTCCAATACGCAATCAGACCGTAACAGGCCGCATGGGACTTGTTAAAGCAGTATGCGGCGAAGTCTTCGAGCTGCTTCCAGAACTTCTCCATATCCGGCACACTGGCACCAGAATTTTCGACAGCACCTTCAATAAAGCGCTTCTTCATCTTATTCATCATTTCGACGTTCTTTTTACCGATCGCTTTACGCAATGTATCAGCTTCACCACCAGTGAATCCCGAGAGGTCTTTTGAAATCTGCATGACTTGCTCTTGGTAAACCAGCACACCATAGGTTGTTTTCAACGCCTCTTCCATTTTTGGGTGGAAGTAGGTAATCTCCCTCTCGCCATGTTTTCGTTTAATAAAGTCGTCGATGAACTGCATTGGACCCGGGCGATACAGGGCTACCATCGCGACAATGTCATCAAAAACGGTTGGCTTCAGTTCGCGCAGGTAGCGTTTCATACCGGCCGATTCAAGTTGGAAAACACCGGTGGTATCGCCACGTTGCAGCAAACCAAAAGTTTCCGCATCATCGAGTGGAATGTCGGCTAAGTTAATATCAACTTCATGAACCTTCTTTATAATTCGAAGTGCGTTGTTGATAGTCGTGAGGTTAGAAAGTCCCAGAAAGTCCATTTTGAGGAGGCCGAGCTCTTCAATTGGCCCCATTGGGTACTGAGTAGCAACGACGCCCTTCTGCGACATTTCAACTGGCGCATAGTTTACAATGTCGTCTGGTGCAATCACGACTCCAGCGGCGTGCACACCGTGGCTACGAATCGTACCTTCTAGGCGAATCGCGAAGTCCAATACCCTCTTAGTGGTTGGATTCGTCTCATATTCATGTCGCAGGTCGGCATCGTCGACAACGCTTTTTGATAAGGGGATGTGGCGACCCTGAACTGGGGGCGGAATAAGCTTAGCTAAGCGATCGCTCTCGGCATAAGGGACTTGTAGGACACGAGCGACATCGCGTACTGCCGCACGGGCCGCCATAGTGCCGAAAGTTACAATGTTCGCAACGCGTTCGGTTCCGTATTTCTCGGTACAATACTGGATGACCTCGTCGCGACGAGTATCCTGGATATCAATATCGACATCCGGCATGCTGATACGATCGGGATTTAGGAAACGCTCAAAGAGCAAGTCATATTTGAGTGGGTCAAGCTCAGTGATACGAACCGCATAGGAAACAATCGAGCCAGCCGCACTACCACGACCTGGTCCAAAGATAATGCCACGATCCTTGCCCCAGTTAATAAAGTCCTGAACGATCAAGAAGTACCCGTTGAAGCCCATGCGATCAATGACGCCGAGTTCGTAGTCGGCTCGAGTAAGCACCTCCTCCGGAATATGCGTCCTGGCCTCTTTAACTGAAAGCTCGGATGTTTGATCCATCGTCAAATCGCCATAACGCCAAGCAAGACCACGGAATACCAATAAATCGAGATACGTTTTCTCGGTGAGGCCTTTCGGTGTTGGGAAGGTAGGAATCAAAATGCCACCGAGTTCTAGCTCGACATTACAACGTTCGGCGATGATACCGGCGTTAGCGATAGCCTGAGGATCAGTTTTGCCCCAGCGACTGATGAGTTCTTTGGGGTCGGTCACGTGCAGCTCAAAATCCTTGAGCGACATGCGTTTTTCATCGCTTAGAAATGAGCCCGTACCGACACAGAGTAGAATTTCGTGAGCATCCTGATCATCGTGGGTTAAATAGTGGCCATCGCTCGTTACGACACGAGGAATATCAAGCTCTTCGGAGATTTTTTCGAGATAGCCGTTAATCTTGGTCTGCACTTCCCACGTCTTTGGATACTCAAGGTGACCATGATCCTGCATCTCGAGGTAATAGCGGTCACCAAAGACCGACTTATACCAAGCGGCGATCTTTTTAGCTTCTTCGTAGTTATCGGCTCGAAGGTTCTCGCCTAATTCCCCACCGGCACAACCCGAGAGGATGATTAGTCCTTCATTGTACTGTTCGAGCAATTCATGGTCGATGCGAGGTTTATAGTACATTCCCTCGAGGTTGGCAATCGAACTAAGACGCATGAGATTCTTATATCCCTGATTGTTCATGGCGATGATAATCAAGTGATAGCGCGCTTTATCCTTTTGTGGATCGCGATCATGGTGGGTCCGTGCGGCTACGTAGGCTTCCATACCAATAACTGGTTTGATACCGGCTGCTTTAGCCGATTTATAAAAATCGACGACCCCAGACATTGTGCCGTGATCCGTAATGGCGACTGACTCCATGCCGAGCTCTTTGACCTTTTCCATTAGGGCTGGGATCTTCGTCAACCCATCGAGTAGGCTGTGATGGGTATGGTTGTGAAGGTGTACGTAGCTAGACGACTTTAATTCACCCCCGAGTTGCTCCTTGGCTTTTGTTTGAACCCCCATAGATACTCTCTAGTATAACGAACGAGAGGGGTCTTTGTCTGTAGTAAAAAAGATAGCGGTTACGGTTTTTGGTGTTGTTGCACAATATCAACAACGTAGCGGACAAAATCACCGATACCACCCGGAATATTCGTAAACAGACTCAATATCCAGAGGATAAGCGCCACGACAAGCGTACCGCCGATAACTGTACCGACGCCAAAGAAGATCCCGCGTGTGAAATTCATCCAATAGACCTGGTGACGCGACGAGTGAAAATCATAGAAGAGGTCCTCTAATATGGCACGTCTGGCGCCGAGTTCATTCTCTCTCTGAATTCGTTTTGATGCCCTCTTTAACATGTCTATTTCTTTTTAGTTGGCGTGGTAGCGCCTTTGCGTGCGCCTTCAACAGCGGCTTCGGCTCGGTTTTTTACTTCTTTGGCGGTCTCGACAACGTCTTTGGCTGTGCTTTGAGCTTTTGTCTTAGCTTCTCCAGCCTTTTTCTCGACAGTTGCTTTTGTCTTTACGGCAGCATCTTTGACGTCTTTACGGGTTGCCTTGCCACTTTTGGGCGCTGTTAAGATACCTGTAACAAACCCAGCAACGGCTCCAGCGGCAACGCCGATAGCGGTTCCGATTGCTACTTTTTCAGTTGTGTTTTTCTTAGCCATGGTTATTTTCCTTTTTTCGTTGGGTTAGTGAATTTCTTAACAAAGCGAGCAATCAAATCGGCAACAAATATTGGTGAGAGCATTCGGCTGGCACCATCAACAGCAGTCTCGATATGATCAACTGTTTTTTGAGCTGACTGAGCAATTTTACGAATCTCGGCAGAGAGCCGGATAAGATAGATGAGCAAAATAACACCTACGATGAGGAAGATGGATAAGACAATTGAGAGAATGATGACAAGTACTTCGGCAGCTGAACTCATGGATTACTCCTTTAATGATAGCTTTATACCGCTAGTATACCCTTTAACGACCATCCTAGCAAACAACTAACTGAGGCGATGCTTGAGGAATTCGCTCAACTCGTCGCCGTATTCATCACTTTCCAGTGCGAGGTCAACGACGGCTTTGATGTATTTGAGCTGGTCGCCAGTATCGTGCCAGACGCCATCGATAAAGCGACCGTACAGTTCGCCCGCTCGTGCGAGTTCGTCGAGGCTATCCGCCAAGCCAATCTCACCGCCTGCTCCCACTTTCTCTTGCTCGAGAAATGGCCAGATTTCTGGAGTCAGCAGGTAGCTGCCAACAGAGGCAAAATTAGAAGGAGTGTTTTCAGCACCAGGCTTTTCAACCAGGCCACTCAAACGGAATAGCCGATCGGACTTTTCATCGGCCAAGCTCGCCATGCCATATTTGTCGGCATCTTTCTTGTCTACTTCGATCAATGAGATAACAGACTTGCCTGTTTCGTTGTAGGCTTCTTTGAGTTGGATTGGCCAAGGCGTATCACTTCGGAAAAAGTCGTCAGCAAAGAAGACAAAGAATGGCTCGTCGTCGCCTATCAGGTGGTGAGCATTAAGAATTGGACGAGCATTACCTTTCGGTTCACCTTTTTGGCGAACGTAAACGAAGTTTGCGAGTTCGGCGACACGTTGGATTTCGTCGGCTTTATCGTCTTTACCCTTCTCGCGGAGCTCAGCTTCTAGCTCATTACTGCGATCAAAGTGATCTTCGATGGCGCGCTTGGTGCTACCCGTCACGATGATGACTTCTGTAACACCGGCGGCAACGGCCGCTTCGACAATAACTTGGATAACTGGTCGATCGATCAGCGGCAACATTTCTTTTGGCATTGCCTTTGTTTGAGGTAAAAACCTCGTGCCGAGGCCGGCTGCACAAATAATAGCTTTGGTTGGTTGTTTCATTATTCTCCTAATTTCTTACGGATGAGCTGTTGAGCAATGCCCGGGTTCGCTTTACCGCCTGATTTTTTCATAACTTGCCCGACGAGAAAGCCGATGGCTTTTTCTTGACCGGCCTTGACATCGACAACAGACTGGGCGCTTTCAGGGTCATTCAAGACTTCATCGACAATAGCCTGAATGGCTGATTCGTCGGACTCTTGCAGCAAGCCTTTTTCTTCAGCAATTTCGCGAGCTGCCTTATTGACCGTTAACAATTCATTAAAAATTTGCTTAGCAGCAGTGCTCGAAACTTCTTTTTTGATGAACATATGGGCAAGTTCGATAAATCGCGCTGGCTCAAATTCAACCGATACTGTCGAGCTTTGCTCATCACTATTCTCGAAGGCGCTCGATAACCAGTGCGCGATCGTCCTGGCCACTTCGTCGCCATCGCTCGCCTGTGCCGAGATGATAGCCTGTGCATATGCTTTATTATTCAACAGCGAGTTTATCACTGAACCATCGAGACTCATCGAAGCCCACTTTTCGCGGTACTCGGCTGGCAACATAGGGACTTCTGCCTGAATCTTCTCAACTTCTTCATCGGTCAAGACGACCGGTGGAATATCGGCATCTGGCATGTAACGATAATCTTGGGCATCTTCTTTGCTGCGCTGCGAGTTAGTTTTGCCAGCCGCGTCATCCCAACCTCGAGTTTCTTGCACAATTGTTTCACCTTTTTCGAGTAACTCAACTTGGCGATTGAATTCGTATTCGGCTGCTTTTTCGACGCTTCTAAATGAGTTAAGATTCTTAACTTCGGCGCGGGTACCCAGCTCGGTTGAGCCTTTTGGCGCGATCGAAATATTAACGTCGAAACGCATATTTCCTTGATAAAGGTCACCCTGCGTCACGCCAGCATAAGTCATCAAGCGCTGTAGTTCTGTCGCATAGGCCTTGGCAGCTGCGGCCGAATGAATATCTGGTTCCGAGACAATTTCTATCAGTGGCGTGCCGGCGCGGTTTAGATCAACCAGGCTGTAATCGGAATAATGTGTCAGCTTGCCGGCGTCTTCTTCAAGATGAGCGTGGTGAATACGAACCCGGACAGACTCGTCATTCTCGAGAGGCACTTCCACAAACCCGCCAACAATGATTGGATTGTACATCTGAGTAATCTGGTAGCCCTTAGGAAGATCAGGATAAAAGTAGTGCTTGCGGTCAAAACGACTGATGCGTGCGATGTCGGCATTCAAAGCCTTGCCGGCCTTGACCGCTAATTCGATGGCACGACGATTTAATACCGGCAACATACCGGGCAGGCCAAAATCAATTGGATTGACTACTGTGTTAGGTGCCTTGTCCCGCGCGTCATTGTCGGCACCGCTGAATAATTTACTGATCGTATCGAGCTGCACGTGGCACTCGATACCAATCGTCATGTCATATTTGGCGAGGATGTCAGCGGCGGCCATTAGATTGCTCCCACATCTTTCAGGGCTTGCTTGAATGCAGCCAAAGCGCGCCGAGCGCCATCATAGTCGAGTCGTACATTTGGCTCGTGAGCGATTTGGTTGCGTAATTTGTGAGCGGACCACACGTTATTCGCGTTCGACCATTTTGTTTGCAGTTGCTTCATGCGATCACCCATTGTTTGTCCAGAAATACCTTTTTCACGCAGGGCTTGATCGAGTAGTTTATCGGCGTTCAGAACTGACATGCTGTAACTATGCGCTTCATCTCTTTTCAGTTCCTGCTCTATCGTCAACCAACGAGTACGGTATTTTTCAACATCAAGATGACGCGGGCCACGCCGAGCAATCGCAATGATGGCAAACAATATACCGCCGAAGATTAATACAGCTGCGAGAAATAATATAAGTGTGATTGATTGATCCATTATTTATTCTCCATTTGAGTCGCCAGGGCAAGTAGCATTGCATCAGCGCGTCGCTGGCTAGTCAATTGTACACCGATCGGTAGACCACTAGAACTTTTACCAGCCGGTACGCTTATCGCCGGTAACCCAGCGAGGCTGGCCGGTACAGTCATCACATCTGCTAAGTACATTTTTATAGGATCAGCTGTATTTTCACCCAGTTTAAAAGCAGGGGTCGGAGAGGTCGGGCTGAGAAGTACATCATAGTTCTCAAACAAACTATTAAATTCGTTAATGAGAAGGGTACGGGCTTTTTGTGCCTTTAGATAATAGGCATCAAAGAAGCCGCTGGAAAGAACATAGCTTCCGATCAGGATTCGGCGCTTATTTTCAGGCATGAAACCTTGATCACGAGATTTTCCATAGAGTTCAGATAGTGTTGACGCCTCGGCGCGAACACCGTACCGCACACCATCATAGCGACCTAGGTTGCTGCTGACTTCTGCTGGCATCACAATGTAGTAAATGGCTAGGGCGTACTTTAGCATCGACAGACTAACTTCTTCGACAATGTGACCAGCTGCCCGCAACTTTTCAGCGTAAGCGAGCGTCGCTTGGCGAACTTCTTCGTCAACGTCTTCGGTCATCGACTCTTTAATAATGCCAATCTTGAGGTTTGACTTCGGCTCCTCCGGCTTGAAGAAGTCAGCCAGCGTCGTCATGTCTTTCTTATCTTGACCACTCATAATATCAACGACGATTTCGGCATCTTCGACGGTACTGGCGAGAACACCAATCACGTCAGTACTACTCGCCATCGCAACCACGCCAAAGCGGCTGACTGTTCCATAGGTTGGTTTGATTCCGACTACGCCGTTAAAACCGGCTGGTTGTCGAATTGACCCACCGGTATCAGTGCCGAGAGCAAACGGCACAAATTCAAGCGCCACTGCCACGGCCGAGCCACCACTACTCCCACCGGCAACTCGTTCTTGATCAAAGGCATTTTTCGTAGGACCGTAGGCGGAGTTTTCGGTTGAGCCACCATGTGCAAAAGCGTCGAGGTTGGCTTTACCAATACAAATCGCACCTTCGGCCTCTAGTTTTTCGATTGCCGTTGCCTGCAAGGGCGCATGGAAGTTCTCAAGAATCTTACTCGCAGCCGTTGTTGGGCCGCCAAGAGTTAAGAAGTTATCCTTAGCAATAAAAGGAACGCCAGCCAAGCGACCCTTAATTTCACCACGATCAACCTGATCAGCTCGCGCTAAGGCCCGCTCCTCGCTCAAACTTAAAAGAGCATGAAACGCTTCATTCTCGCGAGCCTTGGCAATCGCCGCTTCGACATTGGCGCGGGCAGACTTTCCAAGATAATCAGCTATCTTACTCATTTATAAAACCTTTGGAACTTTCACTTGGTCAGCTTCAGCACTCGGTGCCAGGGCCAACAATTCGTCTTTGCCTAACCCATAGGTATCAATCGCGTCCTCGCGCCAGACATCCTGTAGGTCCGTAACTTGATAGGTTGGCTCAACGCCATCAGTGTTGAGTTCGTTCAACTGCTCGACATACCCTAAAATGTTCTGAAGATCAATTTGCAGAGCTGGCACTTCGTCATCGGAAAGCTGTAAATTACTCAATCGTGCAAGATGCTGCACATCGTCGGTCGAGATCTGTGTCATATAGGTATATTATACCCCACTTAGTGAGGGGATGCGACAGATAACGTGGCCGAAAGAGCTCGGTGGTCAGAGCCGCCATCGTCTTTCATAATTGTAAAGTCAGCGACATCTACCTCGGGGCTGACCGATAGATGATCGATATCAATCATTGGTATAGAGGGTGCTATCCTCGGCATTTGTTTAAGCTTTGGGGTCGTCGTTGGAGTACCACTCGGGTCAACGTTACGAAGATTCGTCAGTTCATATAACCTTCGTAGTTCATCGCCGCTTGCCATGTCGAGTGCTCGCTGCGCAGCGTAGCCCACTTCACCAGATAGCGCCGAGGCAGCAACTGAAGCAATCTTTGAGCGCAACACTTTTGCGACCATGCCTTCACCAGTCATCGAATTGTAGTCCCCGATCACCACGCTTGGCTCGGGATGATGTTTCATAATTTCAGCCAGCTCTTCAATTTGACGCATACGAAATGGCTTATTGCGATCGTCGAAGTGTACGCCATAGATATTAAGTGGAGCCCCACTAGCACTGTCTTTAACTTGTATCCGCAGCATGTTGCGTAGATTTCCGAGACGAATAACCTCCGTCTCAATGAGCGCAATGCGGCTCGCAATGATCATAGCGAGGGGCGGAGCGAAGACGCCGGCAGGTCGTTCGCCGGCATCGGAATACATAGTTTGGGGGGTGTGGAGATAGCCAAGCTCTAACATCCTGGATTTTGCACGCGGATCAAGCCCCAATGCCTCCTCGAACGCCTCTGGCAGCATGATAACATCGGCATTCAACTTCTCGATGCCGTCCATAATATCATCGATCGACCCGCGGCTACTCGTATTTCCACGACTTAATCGCCCTTCAACATTCCAGGAAGCAAGATTTACTGACATATTGGCGATATTATATCATCGAGTTACATTTTTTGCTTGATCTCTGCGATCAGATCACGGAGCTCGGCAGCTTTCTCAAATTCCAGGTTAGCACTGGCTAGATCCATTTGGCCCTCAAGCTCCTTGGCTAAACTAGCGTACTCATCTTTTGGAATTTTCTTAAGATCAATGCGTGGCTTGTCGTCATCTTTTTTAGGAATCAGTGCGCGCAGTCCTTCGTCCAGCTCTTTGGCAATGCTAACCGGAGTGATATTGTGTTCGGTATTGTAAGCCGTTTGAATAGTGCGGCGACGATCAGTTTCGTCGATGGCGCGTTGCATCGAATCCGTAATGCGATCAGCATACATTAAGACCTTCCCATCGAGATGACGTGCGGCTCGACCAATGGTCTGGATGAGCGCGCTCGTACTGCGCAGGAAGCCTTCTTTATCGGCATCAATAATTGCCACCAGGCTCACCTCTGGCAAGTCGAGACCTTCACGCAACAAGTTAATGCCGACCAGCACATCGTAGACGCCCGATCGGAGATCTTTCAAAATATCGCCGCGCTCCAGGGTGTCGACCTCACTATGAATGTAGGCTGTCTTGATGTCTGACTCTTGCAGGTACGTCGAGAGATCTTCGGCCATACGCTTTGTCAGCGTCGTCACGAGGACACGCTGATGCTTCGCAACCCGCTCACGGATCTCGGCAATTAGGTCGTCTATCTGGCCCTTCGTCGGGCGAATAATAATCCCAGGGTCGATCAAACCGGTTGGACGAATAATCTGCTGGACCGGCTCTGGGCTGTGGCTTAATTCATAGTCGGCTGGGGTTGCCGACACATAAATCGCTTGATTAATATGGCGATTAAATTCGTCAAAAGTTAATGGTCGATTATCGAGAGCACTAGGAAGACGGAAACCATACTCAACCAAAACCTCTTTGCGTGCCCGGTCACCGTTATACATTCCTCGAACTTGCGGCAGCGTCATATGGCTCTCGTCAACAAACAAAAGGAAATCATCTGGGAAATAATCAAGCAGAGTGGCTGGTTGTTCGCCCGGCTCACGGTTAGTCAAATAGCGGCTATAGTTCTCGATACCTTTCACGAAACCAGTTTCCTCGAGCATCTCGATGTCATATTTGGTGCGCTGACTGAGGCGTTGGGCTTCAAGAAGCTTATCGTGTTTTTCAAAGAAATCCATGCGTTCAGCAAATTCTACCTTGATCCCCTCTAGGGCGTGGGCTAGTTTTTCGCGCGGCGTGACATAGTGGCTGCTCGGGAAAATTGTCGTTTGATCTGGCTCACCTAGGATCTCACCTGTCAGCGGATCAATTCGTGTAATACGCTCCACTTCATCAATATTGAACTCGATTCGATAGGCGACATCGCTACCGGCTGGGAAAACATCGACAATATCGCCGCGCACTCGAAACGTACCGCGATGGAAGTCGATATCATTACGCTGATACTGAATATCAGTCAGTAAGCGAACGAATTTATCTTGCTGACGACGTTCGCCTTTTTTGACCGTAATCGACATGGCGGAATAATCTTCTGGCGAGCCAATACCGTAGATACAACTGACACTGGCCACAATGATGGTGTTGCGATTTGTCAACAGAGCAGTCGTCGCAGCGTGACGAAGGCGGTCAATCTCGTCGTTAATCTTGCTGTCCTTTTCGATATAAGTGTCGCTACTTGAGATGTAGGCTTCCGGCTGATAATAGTCAAAGTAGCTCACAAAGTAGTGGACTTCACTATCGGGAAAGAACGATTTAAATTCACTGTAGAGCTGAGCGGCCAACGTTTTATTGTGCGCCAAGACTAACGTGGGAACCTGACGGTCGGCAATAATGTTAGCCATGGTAAACGTCTTACCACTACCCGTTACGCCGAGTAATGTTTGCTCGCGCTCGCCTTTATTAAGACCTTCCAGCAATTCAGCAATAGCCGTCGGCTGATCACCGGTTGGCTGGTAATTTGAAACGAGGTGGAATTTTTGATCCATTACCTCTTATTATACTATTACTTGATAGTGATCGATTCGATGATCTTTTGAGCGATCTGTGCATCTGCTGATGTAATGGTATCTTGAATTTCTTTCAAAGTAGTGTCCTGACGCTGCTGAGAAAGGTCGTCGTTGTAAAGGCTCTTGAATACGGCGTAGAGATGTAAGGTTGCACCAGAGCCACCAGGAACCTCCACAAAATCAGCAAAGATGAAGTGGGGGCACGCACTATCCCCGGTTTGGACGTTTTTAACAGCATCTACGTTAGACATGGCGGCAAAGTCGTAAGAATAGTAGGCCGTAGGGTTCGAGTCAGACTTCAAGTATTCGTTGATATATGATCCAAAGACTGCATCAGATGTGCCCGGTATTGCTTCCCACAATGAGTACTTCACGGGATCCGTAATTGGATCACTCGGATCACCACATGTTCCACCAATGCCATTTGGTGGCGTCAACGTGTAGCGAATAATAATGTTGCCATCTGGACTCGTGATGCCCGCGCCGGACGTTCCATCTTTCACGTCCCGCCAAGAAGCCGGGTACTTGATTGTAAGCGTCTTACCGCCATAAGTTGCGGTGGCGCTCTGTGTCAGCTCAGTGCTTGTAGCAGTCGTTGCCGTACTACTCGTGGTGGTTGCCGGGGCGGGAGTAGGTTTGTTAATAAAGTTGCGCCAGAATATCCAGCCGACTAGACCAACGATGGCAACAGCCAAAATTATAGTGACCGTGATGAGAACAGCGTGTCCTGATTGTCGATTTTGTTTCACTTATATCTCCTTCAGTTGGCTAAAGCCATTCGTAAACGCTGTTTGATACTTGGTTAACAAATCTGGGTTGCTCGTACAGTTGGAAGCCGCCAGTGAAAGGCCGTATGTATCTGAGCCGACTTTTACCTTTTGTGAAATAGTTGCATTATCTTCGGTAGAAGTTGGGTTCTTGATAATTGAAGCGAAGTCGCCTTCATCATTTGTGCATTTTGTACCAACTAGATCAGAGTTCGAGAATGTAACGTACTGAGTGCCTTTGGTTGTTCGCAAAACGTTGAAGTCAAAGCCGCCCACACCTTTTGAATAAAAGACGGTGATCTTAAGCGGGTCGATATCAATTGAAGCTAACGTCGAAGGATCGACAGCTGGCGCTGACGTTGTAGTCGTCGAATTGGTTGCAGTGGTACTATCGGTCGAGTCTTTTGATGAAGTTGTACTTGAAGTGTCAGTGGACACGGCGGGAGTGGTTGTATCGGTACGATTTGCGTTCTGCCAAATCAAGAATCCCCCAACCGCCAGCAAAGTCAGCCCTAATACGACAATAGTGACTATGAGTCCCTTTTTGCCCTGCCCCTTTGCCATATTCGTCCCTCGCAGTTTAACGTTAGTATAAGCATAATTGTCGTGATCGAAAATGTAAAGCTATTCTATTTTTTTGGTGTGTTTTGCGTGCGCTCGTAGGCTGTAATGCGCTGGACAATCTCATCTTGATCGTCAATTATCTCGTAGAGTTTGCGGTCACCGTCCGAGATTGTATTGTACTTCTCGAGCAACTGCGACTTGATAAGGTGATCAATCGGCTCCCAGAATTCTTTGCCAACCAGTATAATTGGCGCTTTTGGAATCTTGAAAGTCTCCTCCAGAGCTAAAACCTCGAACAGTTCGTCTAGTGTGCCAAAACCACCAGGAAAGTAGACATAGGCACTGGCATCAAGTGTCATGGCAACTTTGCGACCGAAAAAGTGCTGGAACTGGAAGTTTGCCGTCGTGTAATCGTTGAGGGCTTGCTCGTGTGGCAACAGGATGTTCAGCCCCACCGAGTCACCCCCCGCGTCGTACGCACCCTTATTGGCGGCTTCCATGACACCATTGCCCCCACCAGTTACGACGGCATAGCCCTCACTAGCGAGACGTTTCGCGAGCTCATATGCCCAAATTGTGATCGAGTCATCCTGTGGTTTACGCGCCGAACCAAATATTGTGACCGTCTTGTCGTATTTACCGAGCATATTGAATACCTGCTCGAACTCTTCGACAACACCATCCAGCCTACCTTCGGCAGCATCGATCAATCGTTGGCGCACCAGCAGCTCGTGCTTGGCATTCTCTCGACTTAGGGCTGGCACTGGATTCTTTGGCTTTGTAACCGGTAATCGCTCCGGCGCAATCATATCGTTATCAAGCTGTTCCAGTACTTGTTGTTTGAGGTTCTTGAAGCCCATATAGCGCACGAATATCTCATTCCACAGGCTCTCGCGGAAGTGATAGGCATACCTGCCTTCATAGGCCTCTTTATTAGAATACGCAAAACTTACGTCAAAAAGATTAAATGAAACTGGAAAGTCATCATAGTTAAGGCCGACGTAATCTCTTTCTTTCCAAAATTCTAGTTTTGGGTCGATTGTATATAAAAGATCTTCTGCCCGACGCCAGTGAAGATCCTCTGGCTGCAGGTGTGGTTCAAACGCCACCATATCAATGGCGTCCTCTTTGTGGCGACCGAGATACCGCTGAATCACGCGCCAGTGAATTTTCGAGCCGGCCATCTGGCTGGCATCCCGGGGATCGGCGATTAATGTGTCGACAACAATCTTTCCGAAGTGCGGTTTATGACTTTTTAATTTGAAGAACGTAGAATAAAGTTTGATCTCGTTCATGTAGTGCAGCAACAGGGGCAAGGTCTTCAGGACAAGTCCGCGCATTGTCTTGGCATGCATTGGTACCACCACAATTGTACCCATCTCTTTGGTGTGAGTAACATTGTGAAGTTTTTTCTGAACGAAGTGCTCTGCCAAGTCGACGTACTTGTTGTGATCCATCTCAATAATGCGAAGATCGCGTTCTTCATAATCGTCAGCCGTTACTGTCGAGAACAACTCGTCATATTCGTTGAGCCACTCTGCACCTTCCGAGAAACGAAGTGCTGTGTAGATCTCGTCGAAATCTTCACCCTCGAACATGGCTTCAACATCGTCGTAGCCAAGTTTTTTCATAAGAGTGACTGGCGGCATTTTGCGCAGCAACTCTTTAGCTTTTTCGCGCTTCAACACAAAGACGGTGCGATTAAACTTCACTTTATTGGCTGCCGCGATCATGTACGGGACCAGGTGCCTTACATCATCTGAATCTTTCGCACCAATGATGTGTGTAAGTCGCTTGATGTCCTCCTCGATGTGGGCCTGAAGGGCTTGATACACTTCCTCGCCGGTAGCCGCAGCACCGTTCAAACCAAGTTGTCGCAGACTCTCATGTGCCATCTCGGTAATATCGCCAATGAGCTTGGTATCAGCGCCAGTTCGGCCACTATCTTGTTCGAGCTGGAAAAGTGCCTTTGAAAATAGCGGCTCTTCGGCATCCAGCAGATCTCGCAGGAATTTACTCATCTAAAATGCTCCCTCAGTAAGTGGCATTTCGTGGAGTTGTACCCCAGCGCGTAAAATACCTTCTTTGGCACCAACCTTGGCGACAACGGAGGTTGAATTGGCACTTGCAAATGTCACTGCATACTTCAAAGATTGCTGAAGAGCCAGGGCGCTGACAAATCCAGAACCAAATGCATCACCACCGCCGGTTCGATCAATCACCGGTACATCTTCATACATACCGGCCGTAATAACAGTTTTGCCATCGCAGACAACGACTCCATTTGGTCCGTCACTGACAACTGCAATCGGTACGTAGTTCTTTAAATGGCGCACAAGTTCTTCGCTCGAGCCACCTTCTACAATGAGGGCTGCCTCGTCTTTATTAACAATGAGAACTTCTACATCCTCTAATAGTCCGCGCAGTTTATCCGGCTGGTCGAGTTCGGCTTGGCCGGGGTTAAAAGCGATTTTTACACCAGCCGTTTTAGCATGCTCAAAAATGACATCGAGAGCATCAAAAGCTCCGGCAAATGTAGAGACATACAGCCAATCATAGGCTGAGACGTCGAAAGCCTCATAATCACTGGCCTTGTGGTCGTGGGCGGCGCCTCGGTAGACAAGAATGGTTCGTTCACCAGTCTCAGTGAGAAGAACAGTTGAGTACTGGGTTCCTAGCGCATCATCACGAATGACATGTGCTGTGTCGATGTGTTCATTATCAAGCTCGCGGAGTACGGCGTCGGCGGCCGCGTCATGTCCAATTCGTCCAATAAATGAGCTTTCTAGGCCTTGGCGCGCGAAAGTAACTGCTGCATTAGTGGCGCCCCCACCGGTTGCAAAAACAACTTGCTCGACATTTAACTTCGCACCCAGTTTAAATGCCTCGACATACTCGTTTGTTTTCGGGTCGAGTTGGCCCGAAATACCCTTTCCAGACAAAAAGACATCCTGTGAGGCAGCCCCCATTGCACAGATCTTAACCATATGCACTATGATACAACTTTTGTTATACTAATGACAAATGAATAACTTGCAAAAACTGCACGACTCGTTCGATCAAAGTCCGTGGATCGACAACCTGACCCGCGAGTTGGTTGCCTCTGGAAAATTGCAAGAATATGTCGAGAAAGGCGTTCGCGGTTTAACTTCGAATCCAACCATCCTCGAAAATGCGATCACTCACAGCACGGCCTACGACGAGCAGATCAAACAACTAGCATCTGAGGGCCTCAGCACCGAGGATATCTATTGGCGCATCATCGAAGATGATATCAAGGCTGCTGCCGCAGTTCTCAAGCCCATCTGGGATGCCAGTAACGGCATTGATGGCTACGTGTCGCTGGAGGTTTCGCCGACACTCGCGGCCGATGGCGCAGCAACCCTTACACAAGCTATGAAGCTGTGGCAAGACGTTAATATTCCTAATTTAATGATTAAGGTTCCTGCTACCACCGAAAGTGTACCGACAGTACATGATCTTCTCGAATCTGGTGTCAACGTCAACGTCACATTGATTTTTAGTCTCGATCATTACGAGGAAGTTGCCGAGGCTCATCGAGCCACCCACGCTCTCGGTCACATTAATAATGCCCGCAGCGTTGCATCGTTCTTTGTCAGTCGCGTCGATACCGAAGTCGACAAGCGCCTCGAAGCCATTGGCAGCGACAAAGCCCTGGCTCTTCGTGGCAAGGCAGCTTTGGCACAATCACACATGGCCTACTCTATTTTCCTCGATCAGTTTGGTGACGCTGCCGTACTTGAACCGAGCAGTCCGGCAATCCAACGGTTGTTGTGGGCCTCGACTTCAACGAAAAACGAAAACTACGACGATTTACTTTACGTCCGTTATCTAGTGGCGCCCCACACTGTCAATACGCTGCCAGAAGCAACCATTGAAAAGATTATTGATCACCTCTCGCCCGAGACCCATAGTCTGACGCTGGCCGATATCGCCGCATCGAAAGACGTTATGCGTCAAATCCATGAAGTTGGCGTCGATATGATCGATGTTGCAAATACGCTTGAAAAAGAAGGTGTCGAAAAATTCCAAGCATCATTTGCCTCACTACTCGCTGCGATCGAAGCCAAGAAGGCTTAAAGAATAGCTTTGCCGGCGCAGCCAAGTGCGCTCATTTTTTCTTCGACAACAGCGCGAACAGCATCGCGAACTGGTTGCATAATTTTGACGACAGCGAATTGATCCGGATTGTCTTTTAGTACTTTTTCGAGATTTGTACGGAACGCATAGCGTAGATCACTATTAATATTTACTTTACTGACACCAATCTGGGCAGCCTTTTCAAAATATTCCAAAGGTGTATCGCTGCCACCATGCAAACTTATGTTACAGTCCAACACATCGCGAATTCGCTGAAGTAATTCGAGATCGAGTACTTTTGGCACAGGGTATTTACCGTGCAGGTTACCAACAGCAGCAGCAAATGTGTCGATACCAGTTGCATCAACGAATGCCTTGGAGCCTTCAGGAGTCGAGAAAGTCTTTTTAACTTCTTCATAGTCAATGGCTTCCTTAAACACATTAGAGCCACCGCCAAAGTAGTGCGGCTCACTTTCGACAAGCGCACCGGTGAACTTGGCATACTCAACAATTTCTTTGGTAGCTGCAATGATCTCTTCATCGGTTGCGTCGTGATTTGCCTGTGACACATCAACGTGGATGAATTCAAACCCAGCATCGACACCACGTTTGGCGTCTTCAACAGATGGGCTGTGGTCGAGGTTAATGTAGACTTCAACACCATATTCTTTTTTATAGTTGTCGACCATGTCGCGGACGTTATCGAGACCCATCGACTGCACTTCATCGTGAGTAACCTCAACTAGAATCGGTGAATTGGTTTTTTGGGCCGCTTCCATGACGGCAATAATAGTGTCCTGGTTATCAATATTGAACGCGCCGACAGAAAAGTGTTGCTGGCGCGAGCGTTGCATCAAATGGCGAGCACGGGTCGTGTTGTCGCGAATTTCTCTGATTGATAGTCCCATCGATGCCCCCTAAAGTCGTTGTATCCTGTTGCTAGTATATCACTTATGTTTGCAAATATAACCTGTTAATTAGAAAATATATGCAATGGCTACACCAAGATCCGAATCTATAAAAACTTCCCTATCCGACCACATAGGTCCCGTTCGGTCACATCATGACGGCGGCGGTGTTGATGGAATGATTGATCACTATGCATACATGGGGCGAGTAATTCACAAAGGAGTTGAAGGATTCCTCACTAATGACGCTAGTAGAGGGCTGGTCCTCCAGGCTCATAGTGTGAAAGAACTTGATAATGTAATGACAAAAGCACTTAACTTTCATCTGACTAGCGCCTGGGAGTCATCAGAATTTGCAGAAATAGCTGCTCATTTAAAAGCATCCCAATCAGAACGACATGGGATCAACCCAAACATTCACCCAGCTGTGGAGTGGGCTATGATGGCCGGGGTAAATACTTACATGGATACTTCCTCTGGTCTTTACGGCGCGCTACAGCAAGTCTTTGGCCCTGAAGTCGCCTGCTCCCCCAATAACGCCGCTGCGATTGACCGCCTATCCAAACTCAATATTAGCCAATTCATTCCTTACAAACATACCTATCTTGATGCTGCAGCGGACGGCCTACCTCTTGCAAATATAGAGCACTTCATTGAGCAATTTGATGTAACGCCAGACGGTGACATACGCTTCAAAGTTGGGTTCCCGGGCAATGCACTGATCCCAATGCCGGCAATATTCGACAAAGGAGTGTGGGGCGCGGCTGATTTCCTCATTGAGGGTAATGAATGCATGCCGCTCAAACACATACCGCAAAGTACAGTGACTATTGGCTGCCCGATCAGCTTCGATCCACAACAGGGGCGACAACTATGGGCACTCTACGCCGAAGCCCGGCAAGTAGTTGATAGGGTTGGTGAAGATGGTACGACTACTAGAGGCCTTGGTGGTAGCGCGGTGTCTGCTCCATCCAACTCTTAAGTTGCTCGGCAATTTGTGGGCCAGTTAGTTCGAATTTATCGAAGAGCTCCAAAGGCTTGCCTGACTCGCCAAATCTATCCTGCATCCCAATGCGTTTGATCGGAGTTGGCAATTTCTCACCCAGTAGTTCGGCAATGGCGCCACCAAAGCCACCGGCAATTTGAGCTTCTTCGGCAGTCAGTGCGCGGCCAGTTTTGCGGACACTCGCCAGAATCGTTTCTTCGTCCAGTGGTTTGATAGTCGGAACGTGAACCACCTCAACTTCAATTCCTTGTTTAGCCAGCTCATTGGCAGCTACTAATAGCTGGTAGGTCATCGTACCAGTTCCGAGTAATGTGGCCTCGTGGCCTTCGCGCAGCACATAGGCTTTGCCAATTTCAAACGGTGCGTCTAGCGTGCTAAAGATCGGTGTTTTTTCACGAGCCAACCTCATGTAATTTGGCTGGTCATTTTCAGCCATGGCTCGAGTCGCTTTTTCAGCCTCCAAACTATCACCAGGAGCCAGCACAACCATTCGCGGCAAGACGCGCATCAATGTTAAATCTTCCAACATTTGGTGCGTCGCACCGTCCATACCAGTGTAAAGACCGGCATGCGAACCAATGATTTTCACGGGCTGATTGTTCAGGGCGATAGTGGTACGAATTTGCTCCCAGTTGCGTCCTGGGCTAAATGCAGCATAGCTACTGACAAAAGGAATTTTACCAGCGCGGGCTAGACCCGAACCAACGGTGACTAAATTCTGCTCGGCAACACCAATCTCAATGAAGCGTTCCGGAAAGGCTTCTTTGAATAAACTCATCTGAGTGCTTTCGGTCAAATCGGCACAGAGGGCTACGATAAGAGGATTGGCCTCACCGGCGGCTTTCAGCCCACGACCAAAACCAGCTCGAATTGGTTCTTGCTCGACGTCTTCGTCAAATAATTTCGGATTGAGAGGATACTGACTCATACACCCTGTCCTTCGTGAGTAATCTTGCCGTCGAGCGTACGCAATTTCTCGAGCGCTTCTTTGGCCTGTTCACTATTTGGCGCAACGCCATGCCACTTGTAGTCATATTCCATAAAATCGACGCCCTTGCCCGGGACGGTATGAGCGATGATAACGGTTGGTCGATTAGTAATTGCTCGGCCTTGGCTAGCGGCGTCAATCACGCTTTCAATATTGTTGCCGTCAATCTCGACGACGTGCCACCCAAATGACTCCCACTTGCCTTTCAGGTCTTCCAGTGGCATGACGTCTTCAGTGCTGCCATCAATTTGAATATTGTTGCGATCGACGAAAGCAATCAATTGTGAGAGTTTATATTTACCGGCGAACATGGCCGCTTCCCAAATATTGCCTTCGTCCAGTTCGCCATCGCCCATCACGACATAGACAAAACGATGCAAAGCATTGTCGAGGTATTGCAGCGAATAAGCATAGCCCGCTGCTTGTGATAACCCGCTGCCCAATGGACCGCTGGTGTTTTCAAGCCCGGGCAAACGTTCGCGCTCTGGGTGACCTTGCAAGCGGCTGCCGATTTTCCGAAGCGTCAATAACTCCTCTTTATCAAAGAAGCCCGCTTCGGCCATGGCCGCATATTGAACAGGCACGGTGTGTCCATTGCTAAGGAAGAACACATCTCGGTCAGCCCACTCTGGTTCTTCGGGGCGAATGTTCAAAATATTAAAGTAAAGGGCCGCGAAAATATCTGCCAATCCAAGTGGCCCAGCACTATGCCCACTGGTCGCAGCCTCGAGCATCCTAATAATATCCTCGCGAATATCGTTGGCTTTTTGTTGCAGTTGCGGAAGTGTTAAATCAGTCATTAAATTACTCCGTGCTTACTAATCTCTTTACCGAGCGCCTGAAATACTGCCGCAGGATCAGGCGCATTGGCAATTGCAGCACCGGTATTGAGCACGTCAACACCGCCCTGGGTTAAGGTATAGGCGTTTTCAATACTGACGCCGCCATCCCAGCCAATTTCGACGGCAGGGTTAATGGCTTTCACCAGACGCACTTTTTCGAGCTGCATCAAGCTGGCTGCGCCGCCATACTTCCCAAGTTCACCAGAAAAGATCATGACATGATCAGCGATTTTAATTGCAGCCGCAACAGTTGAGGGAACTGTCGGGCGCAGCAGCGCGATACCGGCTTTAATACCAGCCGCTTTGACTTGATTGATAAGCGCGACTGTGTCTTCCTTTGTTTCAACATGAAAGATGATCAAACTAGGTTTGAGGGCAATGAGTTTTGCAATATGCTCGGAGGGACGTGCCACCATGGCATGAATATCGACTTGCCATTCTTTGGGCCACCACAACTGAGCTTCTCCCAGCAAGAACGTGGGGGCAAATTCACCATCGCTAATATCAATGTGGACCCGAGCGGCAAACGGATGAATTTTATCAGCTATGGTTTTATACTGATCAGCTGTTTCGACAGTGATGCAGGGTGCAATAACAGACATTAGAGCTCATCAATCTGCGCATTGCGCCTTCTATAACGAACTGCGTCAGCAAACGGCGTATTCAACCACGTTTCAATAATGCCTTCCCAATCGCCACCTTCGAGGATGCGGGCCGGGAGACACAAAATATTGCTGTCATTGTCGTTGCGAGTCATCTTTGCCTCGAATGCATCCCAGATCACACTGGCGCGAATGCCGCGAAAACGATTGGCCGCAATTGCCATGCCCTGGGCTCCGCCACAGAGGAGAATTGCCCTGGCATCATCTTCGCCCAACACCTTCAGAGCTGCCATCTGGGCAAACTCTGGGAAGTCATCAGCCGGATCAAGCGTTTTGTCACCGACATCTTCTACCTCGTAGCCATGCTTCGCGAGATACGCGAAGATCTGCTCTTTCAAATGGAATCCTTGATGATCACTGCCCAAAAAGATCTTCATAACTACCCTAAAGTATAAGCGTTTTACTACTGTTTCTGCAAGGTTTTACCGACATCGGCAACAAGTTCGACTAATCGGTTGCTATAACCCCACTCATTGTCGTACCAAACCATGACTTTGACGAGGTTACCGCCAACAACTTTTGTCAGCAACAGGTCAACGACGCCAGAAAAGCTGTTACCAATGTAGTCACGGCTAACGAGCGGTTCTTCACTGACGCCCAAGATCCCTTGATAGAAAGGATCAGCAGCGGCCTTCTTGAAGACTGCGTTCACTTCCTCAACCGTTGTGTCTCGGCCTAATACAGAAACAACGTCACTAATTGAAACGACTGGCGTCGGAACTCGGATGCTGAGGCCATCAAACTTACCAACCAATTGCGGCAATGTTTTAGTCACGGCAATCGCCGCCCCGGTCGTAGTCGGAACGATGTTTTCGGCGGCATTGCGACCCTCGCGTAAATCTTTCGAAGGAGCGTCTTGTAAGGCCTGGCTGGCGGTATAGCTGTGAACAGTCGTCAGGAGAGATTTCTCAACCCCAAATTCAGCATCCAAAATCGCCATCACCATGCCGAGTGAGTTGGTTGTACAGCTAGCATTGCTAATAACTTGGCTCGAGCCTTCGATTTTGTCTTCATTGGCACCGAGGACAATGGTATCAACGCCATCACTCTTGGTTGGGCCGCTAATGACGACTCTTTTTGCGCCGGCTTTGATGTGAAGTTCGGCAGACTCTTTGTCGGTAAAGCGCCCTGTCGATTCAATAACCAGCTCAACTCCTAAATCAGCCCATGGCAACGCCGCGGGATCTTTCTCGGCCAAAACTTTGATGTGTTGGTCGTTGACGATGATACTGGTGTCGTCGTAACCGACTTTATTTTTGTAAGCGCCGTAGTTGCTATCGTGTTGCAGCAAGTAGGCTAACGTTTTGGTATCTGTTAAATCGTTAATCGCTACAATTTCAAGGTCATCGCGGTCGAAGGCAATCTTGAACGCATTGCGACCGATGCGGCCGAATCCGTTGATGCCGATTTTAGTTTTGCTCATGGTGTGCCCACTCCTTTAGCGTCATTAGCGTAATCACTTTCAAGTATATATGTTTTTGCCCTCAAGTCAAAAGGGTTATACTGAAGTGAGAATGAATAAGAGCGAGCTACTAGAGAAAGCCAAGCCCCACTACGAGCCTGACCAGCTGGTTCAGTTACGCAAGGCCATTGATATGGCGGTCAAGGCCCACGCTGGCCAAAAAAGACGCAGTGGCGACGCCTATGTGACCCATCCCCTCTCCGTCGCCGGCACTCTGATTGATTGGGGAATGGATATTGATAGCGTCCTAGCTGGCATTTTGCATGACACTGTCGAAGATACTGACACTACCACCGAAGAAATCGAGAACCTATTCGGAAAAGATGTTGCCTTTCTGGTTGATGGTGTCACGAAAGTTTCAAAAGCTCGTGCCGGCATGCAAGACCTGGATGAGTACTTGCCACAAACCAAAGACAACTTGTCTAAACTTCTGATTGCAATCGGCCAAGATGTCCGCGTCATTATTATTAAGCTGGCCGACCGCCTCCACAACCTCGAGACACTGCAACACATGCCAAAAGACAAGCAGGTCAAGATCGCCCGTGAGAGTCTGGAAGTGTTTGGCCCAATGGCCGACAAACTGGGTATGGGTCGTGTCCGCATGCAAATCGAGGAAGTGGCTTTTAGCTACCTTGACCCAAAAGAATATCGAAAACTCCACAATATGATTCGAAAGCGCCTTGGCAAAAGCACTCGTAAATTAGGCGTTGTCCGTGATGAGGTTGAGAAAGCCCTGACGGCCGAGGGAATTAAGTTCGAAATCAACGGCCGTGTTAAAAGTATTTACAGCCTCTATAAGAAACTGCAGAAAACTGACGGCAATATGGACGATATCTATGACTTGATGGCGCTGCGCATTGTCGTGCAAACCAAAGAGGATTGCTACCGCGTCCTAGGGATTCTGCATTCACTCTATCAGCCAATGATCACTCGCATTAAAGATTACATTGCGGTACCGAAAACAAATGGGTACCAGAGTTTGCACACGACGGTGATCACTCCTTCAAAGCAAATTGTTGAGTTCCAAATTCGAACCGAGGAAATGCACGAATTTGCCGAGCGCGGGCTAGCGGCCAGTTTTCACTACCACGACCAAAAAAGTTCAAAAGATTATAAGAAAAAGAAAAGCTCAGTCGTCCTCCCAGCTAATATGCAATGGATTACTCAGCTACAAGAAATTGCCACCCAGCTTCGCAGTGGCGACGACATCACCAAGGACCAGCTCAACGTTGATCTATTTGGAAATCGCATCTTTGTCTACTCGCCAAAAGGTGACATTTATAATCTACCGGAGGGCGCTCTACCGCTCGACTTTGCCTACCTAGTGCACAGCGACATCGGCAAACATGCCTATGGCTTTCGCGTTAATGGTACAATTCATCCTTTCAACAAACCGCTGGCCAATGGGGATGTCGTTGAAGTCATTACGCGAAAGACGGCCCTACCAAAACAAGCCTGGCTAGAAGAAGTCACGACAACTCACGCCAGAGCCAAACTACGAGCTCAACTACGCCAGCTGGGTGTTATCGCGAGCATCAGCCACGCAGCTGGTATCATTAGAGAGAAAACGAAAAAGAAAGAAAAATAGATGCCAGATATTATTGTCGCGACTTCGATCGTCAAAGACGGAAGTATGTATAACCGCTTCAATCCAAAAGATGCTGCGGTTATCGAAAACCGGACCAATTTTTTGAACAAACAAGGCATCGACATTGCCCGAACTACACTCTTGGGTGTAGACGCGGCTCAACGTGACAAAACGCTGCATGAAACAAATTGGTGTCAGTATGTTGAATTAACTGATGATGATCTTGGGTTCGGCATGTTCGGCGGGCCAGCCGTACCTAACGATGCTATTATTACCCGCAGTCCAAACCACGCTCTTGCCTTGGGCGTGGCCGATTGCATAGGGACTGTCATTTACGACCCTACCCATCGCGTCTTGATGTTAAGCCACCTAGGGCGCCAGAGCCTCGAACAAAACGGCGCTATACGATCGATTGAATACTTAGTCCAACATCACCAGAGCAAACCTGACGAATTAAAAGTCTGGATGACCCCGGCTGCTGGAAAAGATGTCTACCCTATTTGGGCGCTGGGCAACCGCGGTATGAAAGAAGTTGCTCTCGAACAACTCGCAGAGGCCGGTATTGATCCAGTGAACATCACTGATAATGCAGTCGACACAGACAAAGATCCAAATTACTTTTCTTACACTAATTTTTACAATGGACGTTCAGAGGTCGACGGCGATCACATGATCGTCGCAATGATGAGCTAGATACTCTCGAAGAATCCGCTATCGATAAGTCTTTCGATTTTGCCCTGAATGCTGCCGGCAATATAAGGTACCTGCTCAACAGGCACCCATTCAAATGAGTCATGCTCCCAACTGAGAACAACCGCTGGCTCTACTTCTTTTAAGTGAACGATGAAGACAGATTGTTCTTTCCAGCCGGGCTGAGACGCCTTACCCTTATATATCTCAACCAGATCACTCGAGAATACAACGATGCCAGTCTCCTCGCGAATCTCCCGCACGATGCCATGCTCGTGCGTTTCACGCCTATCCAATATCCCGCCGGGCAAATCCGCTTCTAATGGATGCCGCGGGTGGGAACCACTACGAGTGAGAATGAGCGCGTTATTCTGCGCATCGACTAGTAATGCGTTGGTATAGGCACGACGCAAGTTCAACATTACGCTCGATCGATAGCTTCTTGGACAACTTTCATAGCCGCAGCCTTGTCGCCCCAACCGTGCAACTTGCCATCAACACCAGTCCAGTTTTTCTTCCAGTCTTTGTAGTGAGTGTAGAAGTGCTCAATAACTTTTTGGAAGTTCTCACCCAGGTCAGCCAAATCTTTAATGTGGTCTTTGCTAATGTCGTCGGCTGGAACAACGATGAGCTTCTCATCCATTTCACCATCATCTTCAAAATAGAGGACACCAATTGGTCGAGACGGAACAACCGTGCCATGAGGGACGGATTCATCAATGATGAGAAGCGCGTCGAGCGGATCACCGTCTTCGCAGAGCGTGCCTGGAATGTAGCCATAGTCAGCTGGATAGCCGAGGGTCGTACCATTCACACGGTCGAGGAATAGTCGGCCAGTTTCTTTATCAAATTCGTATTTGTTTCGCTCATTCTTGCGAATTTCAATAATGACATTTACGATGCCTTTCGTGACATCACCGGTCGTTACATCTGCATAGCTCGTCATTGGGCTCTCCTTTTGGTTCTATTACCCTTTATTTTACCAGTTTTAGGGCGTTTAAGCGTGACGATTTTTTTCGTCGAGATATTCACGAATCGACAGTGCCGCCGTCGCACCCTCACCAACGGCACTGGCAATTTGAGCCGTCGCGCCGCTGCGAACGTCACCACTGGCAAAGATGCCTTTGATGTTGGTTTCTAAACGCGTGTCAGTCTTAACCAGACCGAGCTCATCCAGCTCAACACCGCTATTTACCAAGAATTGAGTGTTCGGCATCAGACCGACAAATACAAAGACACCATCGGTATCAAAGGTAATTGGCGCGCCTTCCTTGACGGCCTTGACCGAACTGACGCGACCGTCCGTCGCAACGATCTCTTCGGTCTGAGTATTCAAGTGAACCGTAATTTTACCGTCAGCCACAAATTTCTCTAAGTCATGCTGCAAAATCTCGCTGGCTTTAATCGTGCTGCGAACAAGGAGGTCGATGTGGCTGGCGTAGCGCGTGAGGAATAGAGTTTCCTGCAATGCAGAGTTGCCACCGCCAATAACAACAAGTTTTTTGTCGCGATAATACGCGCCGTCACACGTCGCACAGTAATGAACGCCGCGGCCGTAAAACTCAGCTTCACCTGGAACACCGATTTTCTTGTAATCGCTGCCCGTCGCGATCAAGACTGATCGGGCTTTCATGTCTTTACCGTCGGCAACCACGATCTTAACATCGCCTTCGTCGCGTAGCGCAGTCACGTCACCAAATTCAATGTGCGCACCAAACCGTTCGGCTTGCTTTTCGAGGTGACCAGCCAAAGTTAGGCCTTGGATGCCATCTTCAAAGCCAGGATAGTTATCAACGATGTCAGTGATGGCCGCCAGACCACCGATGGCGCTCTTTTCGTAGAGTACCGTATCAATATCTTCACGCGTAGTGTAGATAGCCGCGGCTAGCGCACTTGGGCCAGCTCCGATCATAATGACATCTCTGATATCTGTATCCATGAGGCACCTTTCTTACTATACTTAGTATAGCACTATTTATTTTATTGACCGTAGAGTTTCAATAATTCGGCTGATGGCTGCGGCTGCGGAATAGTCTCAGGCTTCGGTATAATCATAATAACAAATTTCAGTGGCGATTCGGCCGGAATAGCGACAGAGCCATTCTGCGAAGGCTGCCCACTCGGATACGCTTGCGGGCCTGGAATAGTAATTTCGCGTATACCACCAACCTTCATTCCGACAACGCCAGTTGCCCAGCCATCAATAACCCCAGCGTTAGCCGTGACGGGCAACGGTGCTTTGAGTTTGCCATTATCAATCGACTGGTCAAAGATCGTGCCATCGGGTAGCCACCCAATATAGTACGCGGCGTAACTTGATGTTTGAGTAATAGCATCGCCCGTTCCGACAACAAGGTCGTTTTTGACTAGCGTACTAGAATTATCTTTATCAAACGTCCCAACCTCTGAGGCATACGGACTAAACGTATCGTAGTATTGGGCTGAGAGGGCCGCAGTTTGGGCGTCAACTTTCGCCTGGTAGTCTTTCACTTGCTGATTGTATTCGTTAGTAAGAAGCGTCTTTCGATCCGTATCAACTTTATTATTGTTGTTCGCTAAAATAATCACAATAAACGAGCCGATCGTTCCGACGGTCATGACGATCGCAATAATCCAAATACCAATACGTTGTCCACGGGCTGAAGCCACAGTCTGTCTCCCTATTAAATCTGTACCTATTATATCAGATCGCTAGATGGCAAAGTCGGGTCCGCCGCGAAATTGCAGATCAAGCTCGACAGATTCTAGCCAGTTGACGAGAGCCTGGGCGGCTTTCTCGCGAGCTGCCTGGGAGTCGTCAGGTATATTAAGGAGCTCGGCTCCGCCATCGGCTGTCTCGACCGAGCCAAACTCGCCAGACATGGCATCATAAGTGATGCCATAAATCGAAGTTGACGCAAAAGTAAGCGCAATCGTGTCTGCAAAGTAAAAGGGATCACCAGGGAGTTGATAGTTAATAAATTGACGGCGCACAAAACGTACACCATCAAACAATATCGGGCCGGCCGACTCAATACCAAACTCACCAAATCGAGTGACCTCATCCTCCCTCTCGGGTGCGACGATCTCTGCCGAGTTAGCTTCAACTAGGGCCACAAAACGTGCTTTGAGAGTCTCTCCGCCACCTTTTGGTTCTGCTGAAACGCCAAGTTCGCTCATATCAGCCATTTCACTGGTCTCCTTGTAATAGAGATACTATACCACTAAATTACAGTGGCAGCGAGATCCTTGACAACGCTATCGGTCAAAGCTGAAGTCATATCATTCACTTCTTCACCGCTTAAAGTTTTGTCATACGAGCCAAGTTTGATTCTAATCGTAATATTCTTGGTGTCGCCTTCTTCAGGTTGGTAGATATCAACCGGCTCAACCGAGCTAAGAAGCTTTGAAACTTTCAAGCTTGCCTGGGCGACATCAACAATCTGTTGGTAGCTGACTGATTGGGCAACTTGGAAGCAGATGTCGCGCTCGGTGCCCGGGTATTTGCTGAGCGGCTGATAGCTCACGCCAAGGCCGGTGGTCAGTTTAAGAAGCGCTCGTGGACCGATTTCAAAGCCAGCGGTGTGTTCTGGTAATTTGAAAGCTTTCTTAACCGAATTCTTAAATTCCCCGATGACGCCAATGCGTTCGTGAGTTTTGCTATCCCATACACGGGCGCTGCGGCGATATTCAAATGGTTCGGTGACTGGGAATGGTCGTTCGGCTTTCTCTTCGAGTGGCTCATAGGTGAATTCCAGGCCGAGGCTGGTCGCAATATAGTCCAAGTATTGTTTGGCTTCGTAGTATGCGGCACCGGCAGTTTTCTTGCTACTCGCCACGACGAAGCCAAGGCTGTCTAATTCGCGTGGCACTTTCTCATCTGTTAAATCATTGAGTTTGGTGTGGAACTTGTTGAATTCAAAGAGTGCAAGATGACCATAGCCAGCTTTAATATTCGGGTGAACGTTGGTCAGCAAACTTGGCACAATACTTTGGCGGTAATATTGCAGCTCGGGGCTGATGCTATTGGTCAGTTTGTAAGCTTGCTCTGGATTCTGGCCAGCTTTCTTCATGACATCACCATGGATAAAGCTATAGGTCAGGACTTCATTAGCACCACTACGAACCAGCGTGTTGCGAATTCGAGCGCGCAATTGTTCAAACGCATCTGGTTCGACGGCCGTAAAGTCGCGCGTTGGCGAAGTCAAATCAATCATGTCAAAGCCGGACAGACGGCCGACTTCCTCGATAATATCTTCGGGGATATGAATATCGTTGCGCCAGTATGGTACGGTAATCGTCGCATCCAAGCCGCTGACAGCAACTTTAAATTCAGCATTTTCGAGAATCAATTTAATATCTTCAGCCGCAAATTGCGTGCCAAGCACATTGTTGACCATCATTTCGTGCAGTTTAATGACGATTGGATCGTGCTTGCCCGGATAGGCATCGGCAACTGGGCTTGCAGCCTTAGCGTCGGCAAATTGACCCATCATTTTGACGGCTTCAGCCAGAACTGGCGCACCCAAGGCGCCGGGCAAACCCTTGGTTAAACGAGTAATCGCTTCGGTGAAAATACCGTGACGCATTTGCATATTGCGGAGTTTGTAGAGGTTGAAAGTGGCACATTCTAGCAAAATCCGTTTGGTGTTTGAGTCGATTTCGGTGTCGGCACCACCCATTGCACCAGCTAGACCAATGGCCGTTTCGCCCGCCGCGACGACGATGTCTTCAGGATCGAGCTCAAGTACTTTTCCGTCCAGCAACTTCAACTTCTCGCCTTTTTTAGCTGAGCGGACATGAATATCAGCCTTGCCGCCACCAACTTTCAGGAGTTTGTCGTAATCGTAGGCGTGCATTGGCCGGCCGGCCAGCAGCATCATGTAGTTTGTCACGTCAACGACAGCGCTAATTGGACGAACGCCGCTACGCGATAAGTACGTTTGAATTTCGATCGGTGACTGGGCGTTTTCGTCAGCGCCTGTTAGGACGATGGCTTGGAAACGATCGGATAGTTCAGGATCGTCAATTGTGACAGTTGGTGCTTCGACCGTGCCGTCGTTTTGCACGCTCGGTTCGAGTTCAAGCAGCCATTCAGGCGTATGGAACTGTTTACCCTGAATCGCTGAGACTTCGCGAGCAAAACCAACAATGCCAAAGGTATCAGGTCGGTGAGTTAATGACTTGTTTTCAATATCGAGCAAGTAGTCGTCGAGTTCATAAACCTCGGCGAATCCTGTCCCCGGCTTCACATCTTTGCTAATTTCCAAAATACCGTCGTGGTCTTCGGACAGTCCGAGTTCTTTGGCGCTGGCCAGCATGCCGTTACTCTTTAGTCCTTTGAGGTCACGAACACCAAGAACAAACGGCTCTTTCGTATCAAAACTTTCTGGCACAATGCTTTCTGGTGGCAACCAGACAGCGAACATACCGGCGTGGACATTCGGTGCGCCGCAGACAACTTGAACATAGCCGCTGGCGTCACGCTCGACGTCTTTCAGTTTGCCGCCATCGTCAACTTTCGTCAGATGTAAGTGGTCACTGCCTTCGACATCAGTCGATTCAACGACCTTAACAACAAGGGCGTCTTTGTATTTCTCGCCAAGGTTTTTGACGCCTTCGATTTCAACCAGACGCGCCCCAATCAGTTCAGCCAGCTGATCAATTGGCACATCAATGTCGGTGAATTTCTTGAGCCAGTTTACAGAGATAATCATGCGAATTTCCTCAAAAATGCCAGACGGGCTGATTCAAAGTGCCGCAAATCTTCGATGCCATACTTCAACATCACCAGGCGTTCGACGCCACCGCCCCACGCAAAACCGCGATACTTTGTCGGATCGATGCCGGCCTCTTTCAAGACATTCGGATGAATCATGCCGCAACCCAGCATTTCGAGCCACTCGCCTGGTTTGCCGTTGAGGGCGGCTGGCTTCTCAATCAAAAATTCCAAACCTGGTTCGACGAATGGGAAATAACCTGGCTGGGTTTTAATTTTCAAAGATTGTCCGTAGTAAGCCTCAAAGAAACTACGCAGTGTGCCCAGCATTTGGCCCAGCGTCGCTTCTTCACTGACAAACACGCCTTCGACTTGATAAAAGGTGTGCTCGTGAGTGGCATCGACGTTTTCGTTGCGATAGACGCGGCCATAACTAATGGCGGCGATGTTGCCACCAGCTTCGAGTTTGGCTTTGCCATCTTTCAAAATGCGATTTTGCATTGTTGAGGTGTGAGCAGGCGGTATAAACCCTTCTTCGGTACGGAACGTGTCATAGCCGTCACGAGCTGGGTGATTTTCCGGGAAGTTCAGCGAGCCAAACATGTGATAATCGTCGTCAATTTGGCGCGATTCGATGGCATCAAAGCCCATGCGGGTAAAAATATCTATCACGCGGTCAAGTTCTTTGGTCAGAGGATGTTGCGAACCATTCATAGTCGGTAGTAGAGCTGGTCGTTTGCTGTTCACATCCCATGGCGCTGTGACATCGATGGTTTGAACGTCGCCATCCTCAAGGGCGTTCTCGCGAGCTTCAACGGCAGCCTCAACATCGAGCTTTACTTGATTTGCAGCCTTGCCATAGGCCCCGCGTTCCGCAGGTGGTAGCGTTGCAATTGCGCTATAGATATCTTTCAGTTCGCTGGCACGCAGCACTTCGCGAGGATTGTCGCTACTGGCAACGAGATCTAATAATTTCTGGCGGACGGCCTCAATATCATGAGTAGGCATAACTAGTTGTATTATACCCGAGCAAAGGGTGTTGCGCTACATTGACCTTATGATTAAGAAAATAACGGCGGCAATCACAAATAGTGCAATCAGCGCCCATACCCACATGAGTGACGTTGTTTGCTTTGTCCCCTTAATATACTGTGAATCTTTCACGCCGTCCGGTTGTTCGGCCTGAGCAGCTTTAGCACGCATTTTCTCCTGGAGTTCAGCCGCCACGCGTTGCTGCAAATCAGTTCGCCGTTCTTCTTGTCGAATAAATAATCCCATACTCCTATTGTAGCATTCGCGTTCTTCACGTTTATGTTATACTTTAACCATGTTGACTATAAGGAGGGAAACATATGGCTACTAAAAAAGCCGCTTCTAAAAAAACTACGACGACTCGAAAGAGTGCGCCTTCAAAAACGACTAGGACGTCAGTAAAGACAGCTCCTGCCAGCGTTGCAAAGCAAGGCTTTGTAATGCACGTACAAGAATCAATTAAAACCGCCAGCTTTTGGCGCGCGTTGGCTGCCGAATTTGTCGGCACCTTCTTATTTGCGGCCGTTATCGTCGCAGGCCAGGGACAACCCATCTTTGTCCTCTTTGGTCTCGCAGGTATCGTACTGCTGGTAGGCGCCGTATCTGGTGCGCATGTTAACCCAGCCATCACTATTGGTGCGTTGGTTACTCGCCGCATTGGTTGGCTCCGAGCCCTTGGATACATTTTGTTCCAACTGGCCGGTGCTGCTGTTGCCTACTTTGCATTAACCGCCTTCCTAGGTGGTGCTGCTGCTGCTAACCCAGCAACTGGCCAATCAGCGCCTGCACTTTTCAAAGCTGCAGATATCGCTTTGCTCAACGGAAAAGAATGGTTCGTCTTCTTCTCTGAGTTGATCGGTACCGCGATCCTTGGCTTTGCAATTGCTAACACGCTTCGTGAGAAGACTGATCGTGTTGCGGCTGCCCTTACAGCTGGTCTCGGCATCTTTGTTGCCTTGATGTTCGCCGTCAGCACCGCTAGCTATGTTGGTGCCACTGGCATCATCAACCCAGCTGTTGCCGTGTCATTGCAAGCTTATGCCAACCCTTGGGCCTACGCGATTTACGCGCTTGCTCCAGTGATTGGTGCCGTCTTCGGATTCGTCGTTTACGACTTGATCCGTGGTCGCTCAAGCAACTAAGTAGAGATCTACTTATACAAAATACCCCGCGAGATGGAGCGGGGTATTTTAGTGCTAAAATAATCAAATGAGTAAGAGGGCTGACGAGGACAAAATCAAACGAGCATACGAGCGACTGCTGGTACTGGGCGACTTAACCGTGCAGTTTGCCCAAGTCGAACGTGCACCACGCTATCCATCTGGCAAACGCGAGACAGATGTCGAGCACAGCTTTCATCTAGCCCTTTCGGCAACCGAGCTGGCGGTTGATTTCTACCCCGAGCTCGACGTTGGGTTGGTCGCTCAGTTCGGATTGGTTCACGACCTGCCCGAGGTATACGCCGGCGATGTGTGGACTTTTAATATCAGCGAAGCAGATCGTAAAAAGAAGGAAGCCGCCGAGCGAAAAGCCACTGAACGACTGTTACGCGAACTTCCGCCTCACCTGGCACAACTCCTCGAGAGATACGAGAAACAAATTGAGCCAGAAGCGCGCTTTGTTCGATTCGTTGATAAACTTCTGCCAGCAGTGATCAATATCATGGCCGGCTCGGCGAACACCTTCAAGGAAGATTATGGCCTGGCGTCAATCGAAGACCTCCTCGAGAGTCGCATACGCCACAAAGATGAACTGCTTACTAAATTCCCTGAATTCGACGTGATTCATCTGGTCAAGGAACTATTGTTTGATTCGTCGGCCGAGCATGTCTATGCTGGGACGAATTATAAGAGTAAGTTCGAGTAGTTATTCGTCGTCGTGCGGCTTATCAATCAGTAATGGTTCGACACTGGCATTATTGCCGGCGATCTTCACCACATCAGTATCAACTTTGCCGAGTTCTTTGTGCGCATCATTGTAGTGATTAACCGTCGTTCCCAGTGACTTCCCTAGCTTGGCCATGTAAGCATCAAAGGCGCCAATGTGGCGGCCCAGCTTGCCGACTTGGATTTGGATGTCTTTGGCTTGCTCTTCGATTTGCAGGCTGCGTAGGCCTTGCAGGACCGTCTGCAAATACGCCATGAATGAGGTTGGGCTGACGATAATCACCTTCTTTTCACGGAAAGCGTATTCGATCAGATCGCGGGCGCTCGAACCAGTGCCGACATCGCCAATTAACAGGTCGTAGTACAAAGATTCACTCGGGATGAACATAAAAGCAAATTCCATCGTCTTTTCATTCGGGCGGATGTATTTGCTGGTTTCGTCGATGCGGCCCTTCAGGTCGTTGCGAACGCGCTTTAGTAATTCGACTTTTTCTTCCTTGGTTTTGGCCTGCACCATGCGGTTGTAGTTTTCCAAGCTGAACTTGCTGTCGACCGGCAAGATTTGGCCTTTGTCTAGGAAAACGACAGCATCGGCAATCACACCATCTTTGAACTTGTACTGCATTTCAAAGTTCTTGGTTGGCAAAATGTTCGCCAACACTGATTCTAGGTAATACTCACCGAACACGCCACGCTGTTTCGGATTCTGCAACACGTTTTGCAGAGTTTTCAGTTCGTCGGCGACGTCCACTACTCGGCGATTGGTTTCATCCAGTTTCGCCAGGCGCTGCGTCACGTCACTGACCAACTTCCCACTCTCGGTCAGCTGTTTTTGCATCGAGGTTTGCATATTAGTGGCATTACGCTCTAATTTGTCGCCCAAAGAGGTTTGTAGTTCAGCAATAGTGCGATTCAATTCATTGACATCAGATTTCAGCATATCAACGCTGCCAGTTGGCTTTAGTCGCTGGCTCATCACAAACAAGGCGACACCCAACCCCACCACGATCACAATCAAAATTACCAAAAGCACCTGATCCATGCCCCTAGTATAACAAAGCTAAAGCAAGACGGCGATGCGGATCGCGAGGGCCAGCACCAAAGCGATTGTTACGACCACCCAGGTACGCGTCGAGCGCTCGATCCAAGCAAATAATCCATAGCTCAGGCCATACAGCCCAACAGACCAGAGCAGCGTCTCGATACGAGATAGTCCCAGCGTCCAAGCGGTCAGATCCCAGAGGAGCGCCAACGTCACAACGACCACAACCAGTGGCCGAGTTACGCGCATTCGGACCAACACGATCAGGGCGACCACGCTGGCCAGCACATTGGCGATATTACCAGCAATTGGTGTCGAGTTCACACATAACGCCGCATTCACCAGCTGCCGACAGGTAATCGGCTCGACGATGTACTGGGCGATCAGCCAGGTTAAGAGCCACGCCAGCAGCCCCGCGCCCGCGCCTACAGCGACCACTTTTAACCAACTACGCCAAGGTTGTGAAATAACAATATGATCAACGACTGCTTTTGCCATGAGGAACTCTTTTCTGCCCACCCGGTTTATTGAAATACCAGAGCGCTCCCACCAGCCCAATGACGATGCCACCGATCACATCAAGCGGCGTGTGTACCAGCGCCAAGACGCGAGCGACCGCGATCAATAGCGTTAATACTGCCAACAGGATGGTCGTTTTCTTCATACGAGTCTCGAACCAGACAGCCGCCGTAATGACCGTCACAAATAATGTGTGGTCAGATGGGAAACCCGGATTGTTGAGGTAAAGTGCACCGGCCTGAGCGCCTAAAATCTGGAAAGGCCGCTCAAAGTTCGGCTGGTAAATACTCGCGATCAGTTGAGCCAGCAAATACGCGATCAAGCCAGCCATCAGGATGCGAAGATAGGCTTGCCAGCGCTGACCTTTTGGTACCTTGAATAGCAAGGCGGCACCACCGATGAGAACGACCAGAATGACGGCCCCGTCTGCGAAGAAACGGATGAGAAGATGGATGATGGAGTCAAGGGTCATGTATCTATGATACTACTACGGAGAGCAAACTCACACCATTCATAACTTGCCTATATTTCATCATTATTTAATAACTATTTCTTAGAATGAGATTAAAACTAAACAGGTATAATAAACGCATATGAAATTACTAATCGTTGAGGATAATGTAAGATTAGCTGAACGAATTAATGAACGCTTAAAGAAAATATATACAATTGATGTCGTGCAGACGGGGAAAGATGCACTCACGAAAGCTAAACAGATTGATTTTGGCGTAATCATACTTGATATTGGATTGCCCGATATATCAGGGTATGAAGTGTGCAAGACTCTCCGAGAAGCGGATATTCAGACGCCAATCCTTGTTCTAACAGGAGAAGACGATATGGAAACCCGAGTTAAACTACTCGAAAGTGGCGCCGACGATTACATGATAAAGCCCTTTGATGTTAGTGAATTGAGGGCTCGTATCGGCGCCCTAAGCAGAAGGCGTTCACGTCAACCGTTGAACCCCATAATCACATACAAGGATCTGGTGATCGATACTAACCAAAGAAAAGTTCATAGAGAGGGGTTACCACTTATACTAAGGCGTAAAGAGTTCGACATTCTTGAATATCTAGTAAGCAATAGCGGTCGTGTACTAACACGCGAAATGATCCTAAACCATGCCTGGGACGCCGACAAGGTCAGCTGGACTAGCACAGTTGACGTTCATATTAAGCACTTGCGAGATAAGGTGGATAAACCATTTGCTACTCAGATAATTAAAACAGCCTATGGCTTGGGCTACCGCGTCGATAAGCTTGAATAACGCCGAATGAATGATACCAGTAACCAGATAAAATCACCGCAGATTGTCAAGATAGTTCTTGTTGGAACGCTTGGAGTGGTTGCAGCGTTAATCCTTCTGCTAATTGCAAGTTTAACCATCTATCACAATAATTACGTGATATGGCGAGTCTTGGTTGGAGCCGCAATCTTAGTCTACCTAATCATTGCTGCGTTCTGTTTCAAGCATGCTCGCTTCGACGCAACTGCATGGATGCTCATACTGCTCTATACAGCCATCGGGACAGGTATACTCGCGATCTGGAGCATTAATGCACCTATAGGCGTTCTGGTCTTGGGATTTGTCATATTCCTTTCCGGAGTTATGCTTGGCGCGCGCTATATTATACCCGTAACGATTGGCGTAGTGCTACTACTGTTTTGCCTGCAAACACTCGACCACTTTAACTTGATTGATCCCGATCGCTCCTTACTCTCCGTCGAGTCTACCTTCGGAGATGTTGCGAGTTACGGAACAATTTTTGCGATTTTCGCATTAATCTCATGGCTGACAAGGCGCCAAACCGAAGCAAGTCTTGTACGCGCTCTTTCCGCAGAGCGCGCTTTAAAAAAAGAGAAGATACTTCTAGCATCTCGCCTTAAACAACGAACACGTATGTTGCGTGAGGCACAGCTCGAAGAAATGCGCCAACTTTACGACTTTGCCGAGCTTGGACAACTGACGACGGCGATTCTACACGATCTTGCGAACCAATTAAGCGTTCTTACCCTAGACATCGATGACTTGGGGCATAGTGACGCTCGTATATCAACCGTCTCTCAAGCAAAGGAAAGTATCCGTAATATTGATGATATGGTAAAACGTGTTCGCAAAAAAATTAACAATAGTACTAAACCGGAACGTTTTAAGGTAAGTACCGTTATCGATGAAGTGCTAGATATACTACGCCCTCTTGCCGAAAAGAGTCACATCTTGATTAGCATGGAAGCAAGTAGGCCATCACCGTACATCGTAGGTGACCCGCTCAGGCTATCTCAAGTTCTTACAGTGTTGGTAAATAATGCCCGCACCGCAGATGGCGTAAAAAACATTCATGTTTCAATTAAATTAAAAGAGGGTGTGGTAAGTATCATGGTTGCAGATGACGGGATCGGTATTCCTGCCGGCATTCGAAAGAAACTTTTCGAGCCAATGCGAAGTACAAAAGCAAATGGGCTGGGTATTGGACTATACATTGCAAAACAAATTATTATTACTCACTTCAAAGGTAAGATCTACTTAAAAGACGGGCGCAGAGGAACAAAATTCGTTATTGAGCTGCCTCTTCCCACAACCGCACCCACTCCCCCAACTTCATCTGCGAAGGCTTGATGTCGGCTGGCAGGCCAACCGCTTCGCACGGGGTCTTGGCAAAGATAGAGGGAGTCGAGAAGCATCCCTCGACAAACTCGCGCCACTGTGGCATTTGGTTAAGCGGGATCAGTGGCTCGGGTCGCTTCAAGATTTCTAGGAGCACCGTGTCTACATTCGGGTGTGGCATAAAGTCGGTGCGTTTGAGCGGTTTGCGGATGCGCACCGCAAAGGTCGGGCCGATCATTATGCCCAGCAGGCCGGTAAAGCGATCCGACTCGGGCAATAGCTTGTTGGCAAATTGCTTTTGGACGATCAGGTAGGTCGCTTGCGGCGGGTTGGCCGCTTCGGTGATTTTGCGCAGGATCGGCGAACTGAGATGGAAGGGAATGTTGGCAAAGATTTTGTAGTCACCTGCCGGCAGCGGCATATTCAGGAAGTCGCCTTCATAGACGGTCACGTTCGGGTAGCGCTGCATGTTCTGGCGCAGCTTTTCGGCAGCGCGTGGCTCGAACTCGACCGCCACGACTTTCTTGACGCGGTTCGCGAGGACGGCCGTGATCGCCCCACTCCCCGCTCCGATGTCATAGACGGTATCGGAAGGCTTGAGGTTAGAGTGCCCAATCAGCTCTTTAATGAGCTCGGGGCTGCGCAGGAAGTATTGAGAGTAGGTGGCGAGGCGTTTCAAGATTGAGCCTCGGCATTATCTACGAGCCATGCGACAACCTCCATACTCCCCGGGTCTGTGTCGTAGGCAGGTGGAAAATACGGTGCTCCTAAAACTTCTATGAACTCATCAATGACACGATTTCGTTCCTTTGGCACACCAGCAACGCTGAGTGATATGATTTGCTTATCCATGCCTGGCAACATGTGCCTCGTTACCTTAAATCTAGCCCCATTGTCATCATCGACTTCCCAAATCTCGTGGTCGGCTTGAATCTCGCCAAGTGCGCTTAGGGGTAGTGCATCAACACTTGTGGCTATAATATCGCGTTCCATAATAAATCTACCTTAACAGATTATGCGTCCACCGCCACAATCAAATACTCGTCGTCCCATTTCATTTCGTCATTTTCCATATTGTGTTGCGAGAATTGACTCACGTTGCCGTGCTTGTCTACCAAACCAGTTGGCATGGCGCCAATACCAGCGAGAGTCGCAAAAATCGTTTCCATTGTCGGCTCGCCATCAGGAAAATGTTTTAACAGCACGACTTTAGGCACATCTTCATTATTGGTTTCAATCAGCCAATACTCGCACTCTCCGTGCGTGACCGTGCCTTCTCTGATAATTTCATAGCCTGGAAATAATGTCTTGATCTGGGTCATTCCTGCGCTCATGGTGTAGTTCCTCTTTGCTCTATCTTAGCAGCATGCCGCCATCGACCACAACCTGTTCACCGGTCATGTACGACGAGAGGTCACTCGCCAGGAATAGCGCAACCTTGGCAATATCATCGCCGGTGCCCATGCGGCCCATCGGGATGCGTTCGACGAATGGCTTCAATGCATCAGGAATATCGCCACCAACCACACCCGTGCCTGGTGTTGCAATCGCGCCTGGGGCAATCGCATTGACGGCGATGCCGAATGCCGCTAGTTCGAGGGCGGCATTTTTGGTAAAGCCCCACTCGCCATGCTTTGATGAATCATAGTGGGCTAACCCTACCATTGATGGGTGAATGGCATCGATCGAGGTAACGTTGATGATCTTGCCTTTGATGCCCTTGGTTTTCATGTGTTCGCTGGCGGCTTTGGTAGTCAGGAAGACGCTGCGTAGGTTCACGTTGATGACTTTCATAAAGTCATCCTCGGTCATGGTGGCCAGTGGGATCATTGGGTAGATACCGGCATTGTTGACCAAAATATCGACGTGACCAAAAGTTTCAACAGAAAATGCAAAAGCGTTCTCAACTTGATCAGCTTTGCTGACGTCGAGTGCAAAACTAGCGGCCGAGTCGGCACGTTGGGCATTCAGATCGGCGGCCAAGGCGTCAGCCTTCTCACGATCCAGATCGGCAATCACTACCGAGGCACCCGCTTGGTGCAAACGAACGGCAATTGATTCACCGATCCCCATAGCTGCTCCAGTGACAAATGCCACTTTACCGTCCAGATTCATCATTGCTGCAATTGTTTCTAGATCCGCCATCATCGCCTCCCCTTTTTCTTACCTCTTATTGTACGCCGTCCGCCACGTTTCACTATCAAGAAAATCGCAAACGCACCGTTCAAAACAAATAACACCGCTGGATAGAAGGCCGTGACGATACTGACGGACCCAAGGGCGAACAACGCAATAAAGAATTTCAAACTGTTAAGTGCAAAGGTAATCGCCGTCTCCTCGTGTGCTTTTGACCAGGCTTTGCGAATCGTTGGGATAAAGCCGACCACAAAGATCAAACTGGCCAACATCACCGATAGGGTTGCATCTGATGTCTGCAACCAGAGAACGAGCAGGATCGCTGCGCCAATCAGACAGATCCAGTCGATTATCGTAATGCGTCGCTCGCCGTACTTGAACGAAAAGACAAAAATGAGTAGATTAGCAAAGCCTGCCACCGCCGTCACCCACGCCCCAGGACCAGCCCCATGCGTCAGCTGTTGCATGAAGATGAAGGTATTGAGTAGGCCCCAGATCAACCACGTTAGGGTATGCGGCTTGGTCTTGCCTTTGAACATGTCTCTGAAATAGAAACTATAGCTAAGGATCGCAATCAAAACAGTCAAAAGGCCCAGCCAAGTTGTCATAGTTCCTTAAGTATAACCGTTATCGCCCAAACAAAGTAGCATGTGTGCATGCTATACTGAACCCATGGAAAACGACTCTATTGCAACACTCTCGCACTACATCAACGAACACCCTCTGGCTGTCCTCAGCACAATTAATAGTGACGGCTCGCCACATGGCACAACGCTCTACGCCGGCAGCGACCCTGAACTCAATATTTTCTTTATGACCAAGCGCCAAACGTTGAAATCTGACAATATTTCGGCCAACCCACACGTCGCCCTTACCTTTAGCGGCGAAGACCACCAGACTACCCTACAAGTCAGCGGCACTGCCAGCGAAGTGACTGTTCCCGACGAGGGCGCCACCGCTTTTCAAGTCCTGGGCAGCCTGCGTCATGGTTCTGAAGATTTCCGTCTGCCAATTTCAAAAATTGAAGCCGGCCCTTACATCGTCTACAAGGTCGCCGTCACTCATGCCGTATTAGTTGAATACGAGCAAGGCAATCGCATCGACGGCTACGCCAAAGTCGAATACAACCGCTAAACGCTACGGATTCGTAATGACTTGCCGCTCAACCCTGAGCGGCGTTCTTTTTCGCCCGGTAATTGGCAGGCTGAACCAGGTGCGACGAATAATCTCGACACAGACAAATGAGATCAAGTAGACCGACGGCACAGCAATAACAAGTGTCAGCAGCGCCGTAATTGGATCATTACCTGATGGCTGCAAGAAGACGAGATAATTAATCAAGAAGACATGGCCCAGATAGATACCAAACGAGTCCTGACCAATGCTGGCCACAAGTTTTTGGCCCTTTGCACCACGCTCGGACCAACGGAATGCCGACGCAATAATTGCCAGCGCTAACGCGACGGTCTCGACCACAAAGAATGGCTGGAAGATATCAGCGGCATGATCGACGGCCGTACCAACCGAGACTTGCCAAAAATACCAAGCAATACCAATCGACGATGTAACGATGGTCGTCGCCCAGACGGCCTTGAAATGTGCCAGTACCCACTTTCTAATCGGTTCAAGGTTCGCCGCAATGACCAACCCACCAATCAGATAGAATTGGTAGCCCAAGATAAAGTTGTCTGGGTGATCCAACCACCAGTTCAGCCACGAAATATCTGGGCTGGTGTGAATTAACGTCCCGATACCCAGCTGTAACACAAAACTACCTATCAGAATTCGCCATGGGTATTTCTTGAACTTATTAAACGCCAGTCGCACCAATGGGAAAATCAGATAGAACTGCATCGTCACTAGCAAGAAGTACAAATGGTACATGGCGCTGGCATTGATGAAGTTATACCAAAAGACACTCAGGAAATCGCCAACCGTGTGTTGCTTCAGACCATCTGCTAACTGATAAATAATTGTCCAGGTCGCATACGGAATTATGATGAGCGGGAACCGTTTCAAATAGAACTTTTTTACAGAGAAATCAGGACGGCTACCGTAGGTATACCACAGCACCAGCGCCGAGATCATCACGAAGAGGTTTCGGCTGGCATGGCTGATCATCCAGACGGCACCCGAGGTTGTCGAATCGTAGAGCGCGCCAGTTGCCATGACATGCGATGTAATCACGAAGGTGACGACGACGACTCGAATAAATTCGATAGCCATTATACGGGGTTGTTTAGTAATTGCCTTGACCGGCACGGACTGTTTCGGACGCGTCATAGTTACTTACAAATATATCACGCCACGGCTGAGAGCGCGCTGTGTAGGCGACTTACTTGCGACGATACAACAAGACAATCGGCACGATACAGATGGCCAAGGTCGGTATTAAACCAATTAAGGCATATGGAACAATTGAAGTGCTAGGAACATAGCCCATGGTAATAATTGCCCAAGCCAACGCATATGCCAGACAAGCAACGGCGGCCAGCTGCGCCGCACAAGCCAAAGCGAATAACCAACGTGCCACGAACAAAACCTTTTTAGAGGTCGACTCGGTATAGCCAACATACAGATACAAAACGCCCCGAACAATCAGCAAGATAATGATTGAGCTGGCGATCGTCAGCAGTGGCCCACCAATTAACACCAATAACGTCGCGTGCGAAACAATGAAAAGAGTAAAGCCGTATACCAGCAAGGTATGCGTGATCTCCCACTCGGGGCTAATCAATTGCGCTTTGCCGCCGTTGCCGCGCATCGCACCTTTCCAGGCGAGGATTGTCTCGAGCGTAAAGAGTAGTACATACAGTGCGCCAGCCCCGATGATTAATGCATACAGTGCGACTACCATTTCGGTACCTCAACCTTATTCCACTTTTTTGTCACCATGTGCAGTGCAAATAAAGTTGCCGCTAGCAGCACGACGAACAAGCATGGGAAAATATAGCCAATCTTGACGACATCGACGCTCTTTGTGAACGCATCACTGACCAGCAGTTTCCCCTGCACCGCCCATGGCTGGCGGCCCAGTTCGGTCAGCATCCAGCCCAGCTCTACCAACGCGATACCGACGATTCCACTGGCCGCTAGGATCGCCAGGAACCAACGCGGCTGACGCTTTAATCGCCAACGGAACACCAACAATGCGAGTAGCAAGACTGACACGTAGCCAACAATCAGCATCTTAATATCGAACAGATTGTGGACGATCAGCAGCGGCCACTGATCGCGCGGCGTTTTGTCGAGGCCTTGAACTTCATAGTTCCACGACCGACCGGCCAGTAAACTCAGGACACCGGGCAACACGATGCCGCCCTGGGCGGTACCATCGGCATTTATCTCGCCGCCAATACGGAGCGGTGCGTTCGTCTGCGTCTTGTCCAAAATTTCAATGGCGGCGAGCTTTGTTGGCTGCGTCGAGGCATCGTTCACAGCCGAGGCATCACCCAAAACTGCCACGATGACCAACAAGATGAACGCGACGATTCCTAACTGCCAGATTAGTCTCTGCCCATCCTTTGAGCCAGTTTTCTTGCGCCATACTCGCCAGGCTACATAGCCAATCACCAACACGGTCGTGGCAAAGAGATAAGCCGTCACCGAGTGCGAAATCTCGAGCGCTGTCGTCGATGTCCAGACGGCCGACGGATTATTCATCCAGGCATTGATTGTCGTAATAAAGAAAGCTGAACCAATCGCACCCAAAGTAATTGGCAGACCGAGTAGCCACAATGTTCGAGGAGCCGCCTTTTTCTCGCGCGCTAAATACCATGCCAAGAACACCACTTCAATCAAGAAAGCATAGCCCTCGAGCGCAAAGTAGTGCCCAACATACGGCTGGGAATACGCCAGGAAAGGCGCCCATAATGTCGAGAACTGAATGGCAATAACCGTCCCGCTAATCGCCCCGGCTACCGCTAACACCGCCGTCCAACGCACCAGCAGTCGGACAAACTGCGCCGACTTGGCATCTTTTCGCCGCCAGGCCAAGAAACCAAATACGTTCATCAGGAATGGGATACCGATCGATAGTAACGCAATAATAATGTGAAACCCGAGCGAGTCACCCATTAATGTTCGTCCGGCAATGGTTGGATCCATCTGTCTCCCTTGATTAATAGACTTATTAGCCCTATTATACGGCTATAGCGCGAAACATAAACAGGATAATTTTATGCAGATAACAATCGTCGGTGGTGGCTTTGGCGGGGTCAAAGCGGCTCTGAACTTATCTAAGGATAAAAACAGCCACATTACCCTGATCAGCGACAAGTCCGACTTCCAATATTACCCTGCCCTGTACGGTACGGCGGCGGGCTATAGCCACTTACAATCGTGGGTTCCCCTCGAAGAAATCTTTGCCGGTCGCAGCAACGTTGAGATTATTATCGACACGATTACAAAGATCGATAAAACCGTGAAGACTGTCGATGGGTTATCTGGCAAGACATACTCATACCACACCCTCATTATTGCGCTGGGATCGGTTACGACCTACTTTGGTATCAAAGGCTTGGACGAGTATGCCTACGGCATTAAATCGGCCGCTGAAATCGCTCATCTGAAACAACATCTGCTAGAAGAGTTTTCTCAACCTCATGGTATGGACAAGCATTTCCTCGTCGTTGGCGCCGGCCCAACTGGTGTTGAGCTGTCTTCGGCCCTCGGAGCTTACTTGCGTCGACTCAAAAAACACTACGGCATGCCGGGGCCGGAAATTAGCATCACTCTCGTCGAAGCGGCGCCACGCGTGCTACCAAAAATGTCCGAAGCTGCCAGTAAAACGGTCGCCAAGCGCCTGAAACGCCTGGGTGTACACGTCGAGACCAACAAAAAAGTTGAATCTCAAACAGCCGATACATTAATGGTCAGTGGACGGCCAATCAGGAGCCACACCGTCATCTGGACCTCTGGTGTTGCCAATCACCCCTTCTTTGCTACCAACGGCGATCAATTCACGCTCGACCCTCACGGCAAAGTCATTGTCGATGACTATCTACGTGTCGACGAACACGTCTACGTCATCGGCGACAATGCCGCCACACCATTTAGCGGCCTTGCCCAAACAGCTCTACGTGACGCCATTTTCGTGGCTGACCACTTACTCAAAAAGTCTAATGAGAAATACGTTCCTAAAATGCCACCAGTCGTTGTACCAGTGGGCGAACGCTGGGCCATCTTTGAATATCACAAGATCCGCTTTGCTGGTATCCTGGGCGCCTTGATTCGCCGCGTGGCTGACTTCGTCGGTTACAGCGACGTCTTACCGTTTGGCCAAGCGTTGGGCGTGTGGCATGCTCAAACCGTACGTGAAGATGACTACGGCATGACAAAAGAATAGCTACGGCTTTGATACGTACTTGTTGTCACTGATATAGAATCGCCACGGCACATCCTTTGCCTGACTAATCCCAATTCGTTTTGTTTGAGTAATCTGGCTGGCTTTTAACGGTTTCTGAATCATCAACTTGAGGGGCGTCTTTGTGAGGTCATGGCCATTGAACCTTTTATCAATCGCCAGCGCCTGACAAAGCTTGGCCGGGCCATTACTCGGTTCGACGCCAGTACGGTCGCGCAACTTCTGCATATATTCTTCGCCCTCTAGCGGTTCGACTGCCCGAATGAGGACTGCCGAACCCACTCCAACTCCCCCAGTCACGATATTGCAGCAATAGTGCATGCCATACGTAAAGTAGACATACAGATGCCCAGATTCGCCAAACATGATCTCGGTTCGCGGTGATCGTCCTCGATAGCTATGGCTAGCCGCATCCGTCTCGTCGTAAGCCTCGGACTCGACAATTCGGACCCGAATTTTGTGACCATCAATTTCGCGCTCTAGAATACTACCCAGTAGTGCCGGCGCCACAACTGGTGATGGCCGATTCAAGAAGTCACGTATATCCTCGTCCATAGACCTATTATACGAGCAGTAATATAATAAGAAGAGTAAACGGAGGACATATCATGGCAAAATATGGACCAAAAGCTCAACAAAAAGTGCACAAAGTATTGCACGAGATGGAAGAGGGCAAACTCAAAAGCGGCAAATCCGGCAAAAAAGTAACCAACCGCAAACAAGCCATCGCCATCGGCCTCAGCGAAGCGCGCAAAGAGGGCGACAAAGTTCCGAAAAAGAGTTCTTGATCTCTTTGGACCTTAGTCCCACGACCCCTCGCCAGGTTTTGGCGTCCAGACGTGTCGCATATCCCGAATCGACAGCGCCGTGCGCTGTGACGATGGCCGGCCAACCCAATGGTAGGGTCGCGCTTCGAGGTTGCCGTTAAAACCGCGCAGCATAGTGAGGGTACCTGGTCGCATAGCGATTTTAGTCGCCTCCTTATCGCCATCGAGCTCAACGTAAAAGTCTTGCTCGCCGTCTAGTGTCAGGACGGCAATCAAACCAACGGCCTCGCTGTAATCACGATGTCGACCGATGAAATCAGTCGCCTCGTAGCGATGCGCGATGATCTCGTTTGGCGCCCAGACAAAATCGCCTCGACTAACATAAGCCCAGACTTCACCCGTTAGTGACGCCAAGGCCTCTGGCGTCTCCGGTGCACTCACCGTAAACTCGCTCATATGCTGTCGGCGCTGAACACGCGCCTCTAAATCCTCATCCAGAGTCATTTGTTGTGATCTCAGTAGCTCGGCAGCTGGCTGCAGCCGCTCATAGCTGACAAAGTTATGAATCGCACAGGCACCCCGGTGGATTACCGCTTGCATTGCAGTCCGCGGTGAAACATCCTGATCGGCTCGGTCAAATTCAACAGTCGTAATTTTTTCCATGATAAAACTCTCCAATTTTAATTAATGTGGAGTAGCGTCAAAAAAAGAAGCGCCACTAGCTAAACAAAAGCGAGTGACGCTGGACGAAACCGGACCAAGTACAAAGATGTTTGTTATGAACCATATGATTTCCTCCTTCTGAGATGAGTATGCCAAATTGGGAGAGAGTAAGCAATAGCTTTACAAAGAAATAAGATTGAGCAAAACTCAATCTCATTTCTTGGCTGGGGCGGAGGGATTCGAACCCCCGAATGTCGGCACCAAAAGCCGATGCCTTACCACTTGGCGACGCCCCAATAAGGTACCTAGGAATTGTACACTAACTGGGGTGATCGCTCAAGGGGCGGAAGTGTTACGCTTTTTTAGCTGCAGCTTTGGTAGTGTGAGCAAATTGGCCACGGATTTCGAACAGGAAGTAACCGCCGATGGCTAGGCCGATAGCACCAAAGATGAGGCCGACGAAGAAGCCGCCAATGCTGAATGTCAGGACAGAGCCAACGACAACTGAAAGGGCTTGGATGAGCCAGACAACGAACAACAATACCCAACCTTTTTTCTGTAGGTCTTTGAGTGGCTTCACGGCAATGGCCATAATGAAGGCACGGATTAATGTGAATGCCAAGCCGACAAAGGCTGCGGCAATCGTAAAGCCAGTAATACCAACGCCTGCAAAGCTGTCGAAGGTACCAGCGCTAACGCTCGCCAGGACTGCGATCGCTGCCAGGGTGCTAAAGAGGATTACGAGAACTGAAATACCAGAGAGGATTGCGCCAATCAAGACGATCCACCACGCATTTGCAGCAATCCATTTTTGAGCACTCGCAGGCAAATGAGGAACATTTTTAGTCCATCCAGCTACCGTCGCTTCAAGTTTGTTAATAAAGTCCATGATTCTACTCCTTGGTTAATTAGTTATATCATACTGTTATGCGAGGGTTTCGGCAACTATTTTTTGCGTTTACCGGGCCACAAGCCCCAACTCGCCCAAATTGTGAGGATAGCAATGGCCAAACTCAAAAACACTGCCCACCAGCCTGGTGTGAGCTTCACCAACGTGCCTAAATAGCCCGCATTATCAATTGGGTTATCGCTAAAGACTATAAAGAATGATAGCTTCACCCAAATAGCCGCGACAATCCACGTACACAACATGCTGAACCAACGAAAGGCTCGGCTAACTGGCATTCGTAGCAAGAATGGCAAGGCGAATACCTCTGTCGAAACGAGGAGTGCGCCCAGGAAATAAGCCAGGCGTGTGCCGCCGGGCAAATTGAGGCTGTCGAGGTACGGAAGGAACTTATCAAAAGTAAATAATTGCGGGACCACTAAGATCAGTAAGAGAATCGCATAGAAAACTGCAATTCGATTGCTATCCTTGGTTCGAGGGGTTGGCGCAGCTATTGGGCGTGGCAAAATGCTCATGTTCGCCAGTATAGTCCCCTCTCAAAGAGAGTGCAAATCGTTGTTATTTTTATCATTATGCTTGCGCTTTGTGGGGCGCTCGAGTACAGTATCAACAAGCGAAAGTTACAAAAACAAACATAACTCCAAAAAAATATGTCGTGACTCAATCGCTCTACGATGTTCCACCACAACAGAGAGATCCCGCTTCACCAGCGGGATTTTCTTTTATTCAGATTTAAGAGAATGCTCGGCACGCCACTTGGCGATCTCGGCGTGGTTGCCACTGAGCAAGACATCGGGTACTTTCATACCGTTAAACTCAGAAGGCTTGGTGTACTGAGGAAATTCGAGCGTCTCGCCATCCGAGAAACTCTCGATTTCAGCGCTGTTCTCACCGCCTAAAACGCCAGGGATGAGACGAACAATCGAGTCGATAATTGTCATAGCCGGTAGTTCCCCGCCCGTCAGGACGTAGTCGCCGACACTCACCTGCTCGTCAACTAGTGTGACGATGCGCTCGTCGTACCCTTCGTAGCGCCCACAGATGAAGATATAGCCTGTTTCCGCATCAGCCCAGCTCTTGGCCAGTGATTGCTTCCAGCGCTGCCCACGTGGCGTCATAAGGACTACTTTAGCGGTTGGGTCGGCCTCTTTGGCCTTGGCGATAGCTGCAAAGAGCGGTTCGGGCTTGAGGAGCATGCCGTCACCACCACCATAAGGGGTGTCATCAACCTGCTGTCGCGGGCCAATCCCAAAGTCGCGCAGATTCACCAATATAAACTCGACAGCCTTTTCTTGCTGCGCCTTCCACATCATCGAAGAGTTCAACACGCCGTCGAACATCTCTGGGAAAAGAGTAATTACCTGGATTTTTTTCATCTGTACTAGTGTACGGTACATTGACTTTTTTGTAAATACATGCTATAGTGTTCGAAGACCATCGACCACTCAATCGTGAGTCGGTGAGCACTTTTCAGCGACCTGCCTACCACTAGGAGTAACGCGTGACCTACCAGAACCGCAACGCGTCAAAAACCATTCGGAAAGACGTGACCATGATCATCATCACGGTCGTCATCGGACTCACCGTCCTGATCCTCATCACCGCGCTTGCAGATAGCAGTATCTCGGGCGCGGGACCCATCGGGGAGAACCTCTACGGTGCAACCAAAGTCAGTACGAGATTTTTTTACGGATTTCTCGCCATGGTTTTCACCGTCGTGCTGTGGGCCTTCTGCTCGTTCACGCATACATCCATCAAGAACGAGCTCCCGAAAGCGCTCCTGCAGCGCTCTCTCGAGAGGTCTGCCCACCGACACCCCGCAGTAACCCACTCAACAGACAAGATTGGACAAACCCATGAGAATTGAAGTTGAAGGTAAGGGGGCCTACGAGCAGCGCCTCACCGCGCCGGGCGATGCGAAAGCGATCGCCTGGATGAAGTTCATGCGGGCGATCATCGCCGGCTGCGGCATCCCCGCAGTGATCCTCATCCTCCCCACCGTGGCGATCTACAACGCGACCAACCGAGCATTCAAAATGCATGCCGACGCGTACGCCCTTCGGCTGGAGGCGATGGGGGTTGGGCTGATGATCCTGGCCATGCTCCTGGGCGCAGCGGCTCTTTTGGCAGCAGCTTTGCTGCGCTACGAGAGCAATAAGTCCGCCATCCGGCGGGGCTCATGAGCAGTAACCCGGAATCCCCGAGAGCACCATGTTGCCCGGGAGAGATTCCGGGCGACAACTAAGTTATTAAACATTTAATAGTTTAGCAGTCGCCCCATTGCACAGAATTGACACATCGTTGACTTATGCATGTGTATATTGTAAAGTTATGCCAATACCTCTCCCCCGCCGGGGGAGAATCGCACCTTTCGGCTTCGACAAAAGGAGGGCTCGTGCTCGACGAAGAGACTGACGGCTTGTTTGCCCAGTCCATCACCGAAGAACAGCGTTTCATCAACAAGCTCAAGACCTGGGCGAAGGCATTGTCTGCCGTTGTGATCTACAGCGCGGCATTCGACGTCCTGCTCATGATCCACCGAGACACCCCCAACTGGGTGGTCCTGTTCGAAATCTGGACAATTCTGGGACTCGTGTCACTCATCGTCGTCGCGGCGCTTTGCATCAACATCGCCCGCATGAATGGTGAGATCAAGCGCGACGTCGCCGACCTCGCCCGCCTCCGCAAGGACGCGACCGGGCAGTAACCACTCAACAGACAAGATCGGAGAATCATGGATAAGCCGTACCTTGAGGTGTTGCCGGCAAAACCAGACCCGGCGAAGGTCAAGCGCATCAAACACGCGCAGCTCACCACGATCGGATCCTTCGTCTCGTTCGTGGCGCTCTATGCACTCTGTGCGTGGCTGTTCGGGCTGGTTGATGACCCCGTGTTCGGTGAGCTCGCGAGTTATGCGATCACCGTGATCGGCGTGTCGTTGGCACTCGCCCTGTTCGGAGTTGGCTTGGGTATTCATGGCCTCTACAAAGAGCTCAGCCCAGCCTCCGCCCATCGTCGCCCGTGAACGACACCTCGCACTGCCGCAAGTTGGCTCTGCTCGAGGTAAAATCCGGGCATCCAACTATGTTATTTTCGAGAAAATGATGTAGTTGGATGAACAAAAAAACCGCCCTAAATAGGCGGTTTTTTATTCACATAGGCTCTCAACAAATGTGGTGATTTGTCGCTCGCATGAGCTTTCTCGCAGTTCACAAGTACTGTGTAACTAAGCGGTATTATATATCAAGGTCGTCGAGTTCTGCAAGTTCGGCGCGGGTCTTTTTGCCATAATCACTAGCGTTATCCACAGGCTCATCTGCTGGAGTTTCCACAGGCGCTTCACCTTCGTCGGCAATCGGCTCATCGCCGGGTTCTTCGGTCGCAATTAATGCATCGTCCGACGAGATAACTGCCGCTGGACGATCTTCATCATTGTTTACAATTTTGAGGTTGTAACGAGCGTCGTTCTTGGTTCCCAAGGCGCGCAAAAGTGTGCGGAGGCTCTGGGCAGTAACGCCGCGCTTACCGATGACTCTTCCGAGGTCTTCTGGATTGACGGTCAGCGTCAGCAAGACGCCTTTTTCATCAATAATTCTTTCGACAATAACGTCGTCTGGGTGTCCCACGACGGATTTTACGATATATTCTATGAATTGCTGGTCAATGGTCGACATGTTTCCCCCTTTAATCGAGTTGGTCGTAACGTCTGATATCGTAATTTAATTGTAGCACAAGCAGAATCGACGTGCAGACAACAAAAAACGCCCCAGAGGGCGCTTTCTTTATTTACGAAGGTTATTCGGCCGATTCTTCAGCAGGCGCTTCAGGTTCAGCAACTTCTTCGACAGGAGTTTCCTCTACCACGGGTGCCTCTTCGGCAACGGCAGGGGCTTCGTCTTCAACGGCAGAGGCTGCTTCGACTGGCTCTTCAGGAGCTTCTTCGGCTGCAGGAGCTTCAACGACTTCCTCGGCGGGACGGTTACGGCGTAGCTTGTCAGCATTGCGAATCGTGCGAGCTTTGTCGGTTGATGGTTGAACAACCCATTTAGGAAGTTTGACGCCAGCGTCTTTTAGCAACTTAACCACACGAGGGGTTGGTTGCGCACCGTTGTCGAGGTACTTTTGAGCGAGCTCAACTTGAACAGTGGCATCTTTGGTGTGTGGGTTGTAGCTACCAACGTAGGCAACAACGCGACCGCTTGAGGGGTGGCGCTGAGCTTCTTGGACAGCTAGTCGGTACGTTGGATAACCAGTACGGCCGACGCGTTGCAAACGGATTGCGAGCATAAACTATGAACTTCCTTTAACTCTTAAACTTATTTCTAACTCTCGGATGATTTTACACTGTTTCAATCTGTAAGTCAACCGGCAGCGGGCTTTTCGTACCCTTCTAGGGCCGCCTTGGCAGCTTCTTGTTGGGCATCCTGTTTGCTGTGGCCGGATCCCCTACTTACCAGGCGATCGCCAGAGTAGACACCGAGGGTAAAGATCTTGTCATGGTCAGGTCCAACTTCTTCCAGTACGACGTAGCGAGGTGTGACGCCGTCTTTTCGCTGCATGACCTCTTGCAAATGAGATTTCGGATCGCGCCAGCTACCTTCGGCCAAAATGACGTCAAGTTTGCTGGTGATGTGCTTTTTGATGAAGGCTTCGGCATCAGCGTAGCCTCGTTCGAGGTAAATCGCCCCGATGAGAGCTTCGAAGGCATTAGCCAGAATTTGCTGACGAGCCCGATCGCCGCCCTGCTTTTCGCCGCGGCTCATGCGCATCAGCGGTTCGTAGCCAAGTTTGACCCCCGCCTCACCAATGCTTTCAGTGCGAACGAGAGATGCCCGCCAGCTAGTCAGGATACCCTCTGGCTCGGTGTAATTGTTAAACAAGAAGTCGGTCACGGCTAACTCTAATACAGCGTCGCCGAGGAACTCTAGGCGTTCGTTGTGTACGCTGACGCTCTTGCGATGCTCGTTCACGTAACTGCGATGCGTGAAAGCAGTGATTAAAAGGTCGATGTCTTTAAACTCAAACCCCAAGTTCTTTAGGGCAAATTCTTGGTATGGCGCAGTGGGCATTCCGGACATTATAAATTCTCCTCACGAATTTTCTTCATTCCTAATAACATTAATTTTCCAATGTCTTCATACTCAATGGCGTCGAGAGCATCTTGGTACTTGAACCACTTGATGTCGTTCATCCAATCTTCTTTCGTAATCTCTTCGCCATCGGTTTTGGTGCGCATCAGATAGACTTGCTGGGTCATCAACACCAACTGATTGACGCGGCGGTAGCGGAAGTTAAATTTGCCGAGCCAGCCGAGCACTTCGACGTCTTTGAGGCCGGCTTCTTCACCCACCTCACGCTGGGCGGCCTGGAGAGCAGTTTCACCCTGTTCAACGTGGCCTTTGGGAATAGTCCAACGACCGCGATGATCCTGGACGAGGAGCATTTCAACGCCGCCATCTTTATCGCGACGGAAAACAATTCCCCCGGCGAGTGGTTCGCGGACTATTTCTTGAATTGATGGTCTTCGGGGAAAGTATTTCTTGAATTTATCAAACTGTGGTGCTGCTGGCATTCTCTGCTCCCTCTACAAGTGTGCGATAGGCGGTTCCGAGGACGCCATTCACAAACTTACTCGAGTTATCAGATCCAAACGCTTTGGCAAGTTCAACGGCTTCGTTGATCGCAACCTTCGGCGGTACGACGTCTGCTTGATGCAGTAGTTCGTAGACTCCGATACGCAGAATATTGCGATCAATTCGAGCAATCTGTTCAATCGGCCAATCGGGAGCGATTGGCTGAATCTTGGCGTCAATGTCGGCTTGTTCTTTCAGAACTCCCTTGACCAGCGCCGCGACGAACTTGGTATCATCAATCGCCGTCTCGTAGCGCGCGAGGTTACGATCAAGGATCTCCTTGACCTTTACCGTGGTGTCGCCAGACTGCGTTCGAAATTCGAACTCGTAGAGTGTCTGTAAGGCGACGATGCGACCGAGATGACGATTAGATGCCATAATGCGTGTGATTCTCTTGTTATTGTAATTTAAGGTGTTGAGCGCGAAGAATGCGACTACTTTTGTGGAGTAGGCGCTTTCTTGTTTGCTGATTTGGCCAATGCTTTGCCGGTCTCTTTACGAGTGGCGCGAGCTTTGACTGGCGAGTGCGCGTTCACGCGACGAGCCAGGGCCAATCGAAGGTGGCTGCGGCGCAGACCGGTTTTACGCGGGCTACTCTGCTTTTTTGGTTCTGCCATCGAAAGTACTCCTTTTGTAGGTGGTTATTAAAACTTACCGTAATTATACTATCAATCGCCCCTATAGCCAAGTGGTTATGCTTACTTTAAAAATGTGGTATTGTATTAACAATATGACAGAAACACCACAAACACCAACAGATCCCGATCAGCAACTACTATCTAGCGCAGCTGATGCCTCAAAAAACCTAGAAGCAGGCTACACACCCGCACTCCCCGCTGAGGCTGGTAATCAAGACAAGATGACAGTTCGACAGATGTGGCAAGATTTGACACCAAAAGAACGCCGAACCGGACTCATTCGTGCAGGTACTGCGGTAGGGGTCGTCGCTGCTATTGCTGGCGGCGGAGCAGCCCTCTCGCAACATGCCGACAATATCTATAAAAATACAATCCAGCAACCAGACCCATTTATACCGCACGACTTCGAGAATGGACCAACGCCGCCGACTGAAACTGCCAAGCCATCGCCAAACCCAAGTGAAATCCCTAGTCCGACACAGCCATCTATTGACGTGCAGCTAGGGACCGTTCCCAACGACGGTACTGACCTCGACAAATAACTAGAGAACGATACTCACTAATCGGCCAGGAACATAAATGATCTTGGCCGGTTTTTGTTCGCCGACGAATTTCACGACATTTTCGTGAGCCAGCGCCTGTGATTTGATATCGTCTTCAGGTGTATCTTTGCTAACTTCAATTTCACCACGGAGTTTGCCGTTGACTTGAATGGCAATCGTAATAGTGTCTTCAACCAACAGCTTGTCATCCCACTGTGGCCACATTGTTTTCTGGACAAGTGAATCACTGCCGAGTTGCTGCCAAAGTTCTTCGGCCATGTGCGGCGCAAATGGCGAAACCATTTGGACTAAGGTTTTGAGCGCCTCTTTCCAAACTTCTTCTGAATAGCCATCGATCTTGTATTTGTAGAGTTCGTTCACGAATTCCATCAAGGCCGAGATGGCCGTGTTGAAACTGAGTCGGCGTAGGTCGTCGGTAACTTTTCGAATTGTTTTGTTTTGCAATACTCGAATCGCATCGTCGTTTTTGGTGACAGTTTTCTCGGCAGCCTGGTACTGTTGAACGAGCGTCCAAATACGATTTAAGAATCGGTAAATGCCGGCAATGCCGTGTGGGTCCCAGCTGGCATCAAGTTCAATCGGACCCATAAAGAGCGAGTACGTCCGCAACGAGTCAGCGCCATAACCCTGATCGATAATTTCGAGTGGGTCAACGACATTGCCCAGGCTCTTACTCATCTTGCGACCGTCTTCAGCGTTGATATAACCGTGGTAGATCAGCTTCTTGACTGGTTCTTTAAAGTCTGTCAGGCCCATGTCTTTAAAGACGTGTGTCCAGAAACGAACGTACAAAAGGTGTGCCACAGCGTGATCACCGCCAACATAGAAATCGAGCGGCGCCCAATAGTTAGCCAGGGCTGGGTCCCAAGCCTGTTCTTGGTCGTGCGGGTCGGTGTAGCGCAGCAAGTACCAGCTACTACAGGCGTAGCCATCCATGGTGTCAGTCTCGCGCTTTGCGGGTTTGCCACATTCCGGACACGTTGTATTGACCCAGTCGGTCGCCCGAGCGAGCGCCGAAAGGCCATCGCCCCTTGGTGCATAATCTTCAATTTCAGGTAGAACGACCGGCAGCTGGTTTTCGGGAACCGCGACCGCCCCGTGTTCTGGACAGTGAATAACTGGAATCGGTGCACCCCAATAACGCTGACGGCTGATCAGCCAGTCGCGCATTTTGTACGTCGTTTGCGAGTGGCCGAGTTTCTTCTCTTCTAACCACGCAACGATTGCTTCTCGTGCGGCGGCAGTTGGAATACCGTTAAATTCGCCCGAGTTGTAGAGGACACCTTCACCATGTGAAGCCGGACTCCTGTATTGCTCACCCGCCTCATAACTAGCAATCACGTCGGGGATGCGTTTGAGAGTCTCGATCCAGTGTTCGACTCCGGTGGTATCACCTTCCCAATCTTTTAGGATTGATTCGAGGTCGGACCAGACAACTTTATAATCCTCATTGCCTTGTTGCTGCTGCTCACCCTGCTTTTCTTTGTCAATAATCGCCAAGTACATATAGCTAAACGATCGCCGGTTGCTGTCTTTATTTGGGTTGTAGTAATACGAATAAGTTGGTGAACCCAACTGAAGAAGTGCCTCAGCATCTTCAAAGCCGGCTTCTTCTTTGAGTTCGCGCAAAGCGGCTTGCTCATAGGTTTCGCCTTCCTCAAGTCCGCCGCCAACCAACCAACGAGAGTTGGTATTATTGTTTATGATGCTCATGAATTCTTTGGTACGCGGATCATAGCCGACAACGACCGGACCAGTTACGTCCTTCGCATCTGGCAATGGCTCGCCAAAGTCAGTCGCGACAACTTCAACGATTGGAAGTCGGTATTTGTCGGCAAATGCGTAGTCACGTTCGTCGTGTGCCGGCACTGCCATAATTGCGCCAGTACCATATCCGCCCAGTACGTAATCGGCAATCCAGATTGGAACCTTTGCGCTAGAAACTGGGTTAATCGCATAGCTACCAGTGAATACACCGGTTTTCTCTTTGGTGTCATTCGTTCGTTCGATTTCAGACTTTTTAACGGCTGCTTTGATGTAGTCGCTTGTTGCCTCCTTGAATTCACCTGTGCCCAATTCTTGAGCAAGTGGATGCTCTGGCGCGAGAACCAAGAAAGTCGCGCCAAAAATAGTATCGGGGCGAGTTGTAAAGACTGTGATCGCTTCATCGCGACCCTCAACTTTAAAGTCAATTTCGGCGCCTTGAGATTTACCAATCCAGTTAGTCTGGGCGGTCTTAATTTTCTGCGGCCATTCCAAGTCTTCGATTTCATCGAGCAGCGCATCGGCATACTCTGTGATCTTAAAGAACCACTGGTTAAGAAGTTTCTTCTCAACCAAACTGCCACAGCGCCAACAATGGCCACCTTCAACTTGCTCGTTAGCGAGGACTGTCTTGTCGACAGGACACCACCATTGCAAGGCTTCTTTTTGGTAAGCCAAACCTCGTTCAAAGAACTTGGTGAAAATCCACTGCGTCCAACGATAATACTCAGGATCTGAGGTATTAATTTCGCGGCTCCAGTCGATACTGGCACCTAGTCGTTTGATTTGGGTTTTAAAGTGAGCAATAAATTTTCCGGTTGCAACTTCAGGGGCAACACCAGTTTTAATGGCGTAGTTTTCAGTCGGCAAACCAAACGCATCCCAGCCCATTGGATTCATGACGTTGTAGCCGTGCTGACGATGGAAACGAGCAATGGCATCAATCACGGAGTGCTCAAACGCATGTCCGATGTGCATACCGGCACCACTCGGGTACGGGAACATGCACGAGATGTAGAGTTTTTGTTGCGAAGTATCAGAACTGGCTTCAAAAGCTTTTTGGTCTTCCCAAATTTGTTGCCACTTGGGTTCAATTTCCGATGGATTGTAGCGCTGCATAACTGTACCTAGTATAACAGAGAAGAATTACTTGGCGAGACTCTCAAAAAATTTCTGTTTTGTAGCCAGCCATTGCGGTGATTGGCGAACGAGTTTTGATTCTTCTTCAGTTGAATGGAGAACGATTTTGACTGCTTCTTCTAGATAAATTCCGCCTTGCGAACCCTTAAACAGAATTGCGGCGCCTGGTTCAAGAGCTTTATTCACAAAAGCCCCAGCCTCGAGGGCACTTTTGAAACTAACGACGTGGCAACCACGCGCCTTTGCAGCTGGAGCCAAGTACTTTTCGGCTTCTTCACCAACCGTGACGACATGCGCTAACTGACTCGGGTCACATAACTTCCCGACCGCTTCGTGATCAGCGGCCGATTCAGCGCCGAGTTCGTTCATGCTGCCGAGAACCGCGATTCTTTGTGGCACGGATAATTGATATAGCGCTTGCAGTGCTGACGCAACCGCTAAGGGGCTAGAGTTGTAGGTGTCGTCAATAACGATAGAGTTTCTCACGCCGCGCAGCACATTCATGCGACCATTCACCGCTTGAATATTGTTAAGTCCTGTTTTCACTTCGTCGGCCGTCAAGCCAAGTTTCAAGCCAACCGCTCCGGCGGCAACCGCCGCGCGCAAACTATGCTCGCCAATTAGGTGCAGTTGCACCTCAACCGGCTCTTCCCATTCTGGCGCTACAAAACTACCTTTGAATCCGTCCTTTAGACTAAAATCTTCTTGAATGAAGTGATATTCGGCCGCATCAGTTGTGCCGTAAGTGTTAATTGCCGAGTTGGTTAAGTCGGCGGCGTACTTGCCGTCGATATCATCACGGTTAATGAGGGCTGCTTGGCTAAAGTTAGCGGCTGACAATTCCTCGGCAGCGACAGCGTCGACTGTTCCGAAGTATTCCATGTGCTCTGGCGAGACGGCGGTGACAACCGCAATATCAGGATGCGCGTACGTGCCAAAGTGTGGCACTTGGCCAATGCGGTCGCTTCCCACTTCTTGAACGATCACATCAACGCCAGCTGGTTCATTGATACGCTTTTTGGCATCTTTGAAAACGGCTCGCCAGGTGCCAATATTCTTCAGTTTGTCGGGGTATTCGATTCCCAAAATCGCCAATGGCGTACTGAGTTCAGCATTGTGGTTACCTTCGTGCAAACGCACTCGCAAGCGTTCAGATAACACCGTGCCTATCGCAACTTTGGTGCTGGTCTTACCAACACTACCAGTCACGATGACTAGCTTCACCTCTGGGTGACGCTTGAAGTACGCTTTCACGTATCCTTCGAGCTTTTTTTGAATAATAGCTTTTAGCATTACTTTCATAATACCAGAAATTGAGCAGGGCCCGGTCCGGGAGTATATCCACAGGCCGGGCCCATTCGCGCTTCAACGGACCTTGCCGAGTCGGTGGGCATCGCGGGGAAGCAGGCGCTTCTCGTGAACAGCCCGTTCTCGCTCTTCCTGTGCAGTTCCCCACATCAGAATCGCAACGCCGACCATGACCAGGACGAAGACCGGCCCAACAGCCGCAAGTATGGCCCAGGTCCATCGCGGCTCTGGTGTGAGCGTGGCACACATCACGATTCCAGCGGCCCAGACCAGAATTCCCAGAACAATCAGTACGATACCGCGCATGGTCCTAACCCTTCATCCGTTTGAAAGTGCGTGGACATAGTTATGCGCCCGAGAGAACTAAATTGCAATAATAAAATAAATTTGGTGGAGCATATCGGATTCGAACCGATGACCTCTTCCATGCCATGGAAGCGCGCTAGCCAACTGTGCCAATGCCCCAAACTTTACTCATTTTACCAAAAACTCGCCCCTGTTACCAGAGACGAGCCTTTTTGCTGCTGCGCGCCCACCCGGGGCCGCATTGTGTTTAAAATGTGTTTATTTTGCCGCGCAAGAGGTGACCCCCTATGCGCATCAGCATGCCCACAGTATGCACCAAAACACGCCTAAGCACAAGGGGTATAAGGCCCCTCCCACTAGTATTATCTTTGAGAATATGCTTAACTAGACGTGTTCAGAAGCACAACGCGTACCAATGTGGAAATGCGAGCGCTTATCTCACCACGATAACCTCTCTTCTTCACAGTAATACTGTCGTCATGGTCGATCTGGCAACAAGTAATAAAGAAGAAGAGAAAATCATACAAATGTCACAAAATCTATTTATCGGTAGCCTTGCTTACGCAACTACTGACGACACTTTGAAAGCTTTCTTTGAGACAATCGGCGAAGTAACTAGCGCTCGTGTTGTAATGGACCGCGAAAGCGGCCGCTCAAAGGGTTTTGGTTTCGTCGAATTTGCAGACGAAGCTAACAACCAAAAAGCAGTCGATGAACTCAATGGAAAAGAACTTGACGGACGTCCAATTAACGTCAGCCTTGCTCGTCCAAAAGAGGACCGACCACGCGGTGGCGACAGCGGATCATTCCGCCAACGCAGCTGGTAATACCGGCACACCTAAAAAATAACCTCCTTTACCGGAGGTTATTTTTGTTGGAATTAACTTTCTAGTAAGTTGTGATCGTCGTTGCTGATGATGCCGCCACGACGAGCATGACAATCCAGAAGATTGTACCGATAACTCCGATTGCACCAACAATGACTGCCGCTAGCGCAAGGCCATTCTTTTGGCCGGCCTTCTTCGACTTCATACTCGCAACGATACCCATGACGAGTCCGACTGGCGAAAAGACGAATGCCAAGATGAGGGCAACGATACTAAAGGTGTTCGAGTTAGTAGCCGCTGGAGCCGGTGTTGCTACAGGTGGCGTTGTGGGAGCTGCCTCTGGCGCTGCCGGTGCCTCTGGTGACGGTGTTGGTTCTGGGGCAGGTGTTGGCGACGTTGATACAGGTGGCTCTGATGGTGTTTGAAGTGGATCCATTACTATTTCTCCTTATTTCTTAGGCCCTATTGTAGTTAAGCTTGTAAGCGAAAGCAATATTAACCCAAAAGCTGGGTGAATGCCCGTTCATCGATAATCTTGGTGCCATATTCGTTAGCCTTGGCAAGTTTGCTGCCGCCGACTTTGCCGCCGGCGACTAAATAGGTGGTATCTTTCGCCACTGCCGTTTGGAATGTACCGCCGAGTTCACGAATGCGATCAGCCGCCTCATCGCGCGACATCGATTCGAGTGTACCAGTCAGCACAAAATTTTGGCCGACTAACTTACCGGTTTTCTTTTGGAAGACTGGTTTGACGCCGAGTTCGGCAAACTTTTTAATCAAGGCTTCATTATCGAGATCGGCGAACCAGCCAATGATACTTTCGGCAACAACATCGCCAATCCCTTCAACGGCTTTTAGCTGATCGATGGTAGCATTTTGCAGCGCGTCTAGTGAGCCAAATGCATTCACCAGATCGATTGCTGTCTGGGTACCAACGTGACGAATCCCAAGGCCATAGACAAACCGCTCCAGCGGTGGCGTTTTCTTGTCGGCAATCGCATCAATTAACTTCCCGGCAGAAATATCGGCGAAACGATCCAACCCCAAAACGTCTTCCTTCGTAAGAGTGTAGATATCAGCCAAATCCTTCACGAGACCTGCTTCAACAAGGGCGATCACATTTTTCTCTCCGAGCGTATCAATATCGAGCGCGCCGCGCGAGGCAAAGTGCTCGACAGCTTTCGTCAAGAGGAGCTCGCTCGTTGCGCCTTCAACGCGATAGACCACTTCCCCTTCCGGCCGGACAAATGTCAGTTCGGGATATTGGTCTTTGAGGGCTTTCAAGAAATCAAATGTATGCGAATCCTTTGGTCGTAGTTCAGTAACGACGCTCTGTACTTGCGGAATGATGTCGCCAGCTTTGAAAATAACAACCGTATCACCAATGCGAACATCCAGGCGAGCAATCTCGTCGGCATTGTGAAGGCTAGCGTGCTGCACGGTTGTGCCGGCCACGACAACTGGGTCAAAGACGGCTACTGGTGTCGCCGCACCCGTTCGGCCAATGCTAATCACAATATCCTTAACGATGGTCGTCGCTTGCTCGGCGGCGTACTTAAAGGCGACGGCTGCACGTGGTTGCTTGCCAACGATGCCTAGCTCAACGAACTGGGCGCGGTCGTTAACTTTAACCACTAACCCATCTGTATTAAATGGCAAATCATGGCGCTTGCTATCCCAGATATCGATGAACTTCATGACATCATCCAGGCTAGTGAAGACTGATGCCTCTTGATTGCGAGTGATGCCGAGATGCGTCAGCGTTTCGTAGGCAAACATGTTGGTCGGCACTTCGGTCGGATCATTTCGAATCAAATCATAAGCGCGGAAAGATAATGGTCGTTCGGCCACCAATTTCGGATCGAGTTGTCGTACCGTGCCAGCCGCCAAGTTTCGTGGATTGGCAAATTCCGGTTTTCCAGCCGCTCGCTGTCGAGCGTTCAACGCGTTGAATTCTTTTTTGAGCATGACGATTTCACCACGAACCTCAGTGCGACCAACGAGAAACTTCTCAAAACCCTTGGCAGTCCGCAAACGCAGCGGCACATTTTTGATTGTCCGTACGTTGCTCGTGATGTCTTCGCCGATAAAACTGTCGCCGCGCGTCACGGCTTGAACAAACAGCCCATCCTCGTAGATCAGCGCGCAGGCCAGGCCATCCATTTTAATATCAGCAAAAAATTCGTGACGCGAGCCAGGCAGCAACTTATCCATTCGAACCACCCATGCTTCGACATCGGCACGATCGAATACATCGTTCAGGCTAAGCATACGCGAGCTATGCGTGACTTTTTTAAAACCACCCAATAGTTCGCCGCCGACTCGTTGGGTTGGACTATCAGATGTAATGAGTTCTGGATGTTCAGCCTCAATTGTCTTTAGTTCGCCAAAAAGACTGTCGTAAATGGCATCGCTGACGGCGGGTTTATCGAGCACGTGATAGTCATAGCTATATGCTGAAAGCAATTCGCGCAGTTGAGCGGCGCGTTTATCAGGCTGGTCGGGCATCGTCGTCGACTACCTTTCGATAGAGTAAATATACATAGCCGGAAGTCCATATCAAGCTCAGGGTTGAGAGCGCTAATATAACGATTGGAATAAGTGGGAACCCTGAGATTTGTGGAATGAGTCCCTTGATCCAGCTATCGAGCAAAATGAAAAGTATCAGAACAACCGCCCAGGTGACGACAATACACAGTAGCATCCACAAGATACGCAACAAAATACGGATACGTCGGCCTATCACCAGATCACCCGCCGTGCGCAGCGCCTGAAACGGGTACATCCCCGGGAGCGTCACAATAATCATGGCAAAGAAAGTACTCGTTACCCAGTACAATGAAATTAATGACAAGAGTGCGGCGGCAATCCAAAACAACATTGCCTCCACCCCACCAGCCAAAAGGCCAGAGGCCTGCGCCGCATAATATCCGATGATCGCGAGTGCAATTGGAATAAGTTGTACGACAAAGATACATGCAATAAGGAATGTCGAGATAAGCGGTGCACCCGCACTGTACAAACCATCGCGCATTTTTATCTTACGTCCGGCTAGAATATTCCGCAGCAACCATACGGTTGTAAGCCAAATGAGTAGCCCGAGGAGCACGGCATAAATTTGTTGACCTTCGGTTGGTGTACTACTAATCCCTGTTCCCGCAATTGCTAAGAACAAGATGCCTGCTTGACCAAGCTGATTTAGGTTTCCCTGAAATACTTGCTGTCCCGTAGTCTGCAATGTACTAGACAGCGATGCATAAATATCCTGTGAGCCTAAACCAACCAGGGCAATGCTAAATGCGATATAAACTAGCGACAAGAATAACAGCACTTTACGGCTTTGCCAGAGGGTTCGATTCACTTGGGCCGTAAAAGCAATGTAGCCCGGCAACTTCAGAGAACGCGCATAGTCGCGCCGCAGCGTACGTCGGAAACTGCGATGCGGACGACGTGATTGCAGATCAGCGACTCGACGGCGAATGCCAATATATGGCTTTTTCGCAACGCGCACAAATCGCGCTTTGGGCGACTCGGCGATTTTCTTTTTAGAATTTGCTGGCATTTTTCTCAAGCCTTTCGATTCGCTCTGGCAGCGGCGGGTGGGTGCTAAATAGACCCGCCACAAAACCCGGCTTCAACGGATTATTAAAGTAGAGGTGCGCCATCGAGCTCGTTTGCTTGCGCATTGGCTTGCCATGCTTTTCAAGTTTCCTTAATGCGTCCACCATGCCCTCAGTATCACGGGTCGTCATGACTCCAGAGGCATCGGCCAGATATTCACGCTGTCGACTGATGGCGAGTTGCACAATCACGGCTATAATCGGCGAAATAACGATAACAATGATGCCAATAATCAATACCAGCGGGTTACTGTTATTATTGCGATCATTGCCAAAGAACATCATGCGCAGGACTATGTCAGACAACAGGCCGATAGCACTCACCAACCCAAATGTAATCATCGAGAGACGAATATCGTAGTTCTGAACGTGTCCCATTTCGTGGGCCATGACTGCTTCTAACTCGCGGTCATCCATAATTTCGAGGAGGCCACTAGTCGCAGCAACAATGGCATGTTTTGGATCGCGCCCAGTCGAGAACGCATTTGGGGCCGAGTCGTTAATGATATAGACACGCGGCGTCGGAATTCCTAGCGTAATCGCTAGATTCTCGACAATGCGATAAAACCGTGGATCATCTTTCTTTTCGATTTCTTGGGCGCCACTGACCGCGACGGCGAGTGCTCCGGCTGCAAAGTACTGAATCAGGGCATAGATTAACGCGCCGCCAATCACCCAATACGTAATCGACGTCTGGCCAAAGTAAAAGCTCACTGCGTAGCCAATCGCACTAATCAATATCACGAAGATAATCATGATAAAGACGGTGTTCCGTTTGTTGGCTGCAATCGCGCTATACATGGTCGGTCGCTATCAGGCTAGAATTTTACGTCAGTTGGTTTATTGGCGGCCGTCCGTTCGCCTTCATCTACATCAAAGAACTCACGACTGGTAAAGTGGAAAAGACTGGCAACAAGGTTGTGCGGGAACGTTTGAATCTTCGTGTTGAGGTCGCGAACACCGCCATTATAGAATCGGCGTGAGGCCTGGATCTTATCTTCGGTATCAACCAGTTCTTTTTGCAACTCGATGAAGTTCTGACTCGCCTTTAGGTCTGGGTAGGCTTCAGCGACGGCAAAGACACTCTTGAGGGCACCTTCAAATTGATTCTCGGCTTTGGCTGTCTCCTTGACACCTTTTGCGCTCAGCATATTGGCACGCGCTTCAGTAACGGCTTCAAAGACGCCTTTTTCATGTTTGGCATAGCCCTTGACGGTTTCAACCAAGTTCGGAATCAAGTCGAGACGACGCTTGAGCTGAACGTTAATGTCGCTCCAAGCCTCATCAACGCGAACGCGCAGAGTAACAAGGCTGTTATACGTAGCCCAAAAAAATATAATGAGTATAACGACAACGGCAACTAAGATCCAAAGTAACATCATGTCAATTTCCTCTGTTTAACTAGTGTTACTAGTATAGCAAAAACTCGGCAAAAAGCCGAGTTAATTCTCTTGGTGCGCGGGGCGGGAATTGAACCCGCACGGCCTTGCGGCCAAGAGATTTTAAGTCTCTCATGTCTACCAATTCCATCACCCGCGCATGGTAGCTAAAAATATGGAGGCACGTATGGGAGTTGCACCCATCTACGCGGTTTTGCAGACCGCTGCGTAACTGCTCCGCCAACGCGCCATCTGGCCATATTATAGCAGAAGTACGCCTAAGGACGTCTTCGTCGTGAAAGATCGCTGCCAGAGAGGAAGTAGGCCAGCAAAAGCGCCGTGATAATAAGGCCGGCTACGCCGATAACGCGCGGCAGATTTTGATCAGTCGAACTAATACCAAAACTCATCGGGGTATTGAGTTCGAGCCGCCACGTTTTGCCACCCATACTATAATCAATGACCTGAGTACGGTGTTCATTCGCAAGAACGGCTACGTCACCTTGCTCATAAATCTTTGTACCGCCACTCGCTTGATCAAAGACCCGTAAAAGTGCACCTTGCCCTTCACTTGCCATGAGATCTGCCAATATTAACTTGTGCTCAAATGAGGCCACTAAGAAACCGACTGGTTGGTCGCCAGTTGTGTAGTGACCGTTGCTATACACAGGTACTGTCATTGAAAAACCGGGTCGCACCGCTGTCTGGGTGGTATCTGAACTGTTGAGGTTCAAAGTGTTCGATAGTGCCAATGAGTTAGCCGCGCCAGTCGCTTCAAGTGATTCGATGCGAGTAGAGCTTGTCCCAAGGTCGTACCCGATAGTATCGAGTGGCGTACTCCCCTTATACGTATAGAGAATCGGGTAATATACGTCACGCGATGCAGTTGGGTAGATCGTATAGTTCGGCTTGGACTGTGCCGGCAATGTCGTATCGGCTCGTGCTTGTGCGATAAATGCGCTCTTGTTTGCCTCGGGAACTTTCGCAACATACGAAATGGCACTGAAACCAGCATATTTTTGTTTGACTTGCAGACTACTAAAGTAGCTATCGAACTCTCCTGCCGTCACGTGTTCACTCGATTCAAAGAAGGCTTTCGTCCCACTGAGGATATTGGAATAGATCATGAGGCGCGCCTGGAGCGTGTTATATGTGTTGGTCAACACCTGAGACGACCGCTGCTGAGAGTCATTATGAACTCGGACCCAAGCTTGCTGCCACGAAATAGTTGTTGCCGCGAGCATGACCGCCAAAATCACTAAGGAAATAATGAATGCTGGTCGGCGGCTCCTGGCCCGAGACAATAAAAGGAAGCCCTTTTCACGACTTTTTTCAAACCATTTCTTTGCGCGTTCTTTGCGGTTAGTCGAGCTTTCCATAATTGATAATGCTTAGTATAAGTTGACAACTTGCTTTTGTATAGCGCTAAAGGGTCGCTAAGGTGTTATCATAGTACAGCTATGATTGCTGATGTAACCATTTCCGAGAAGTCTTTCGGACCTAAATCTTTGATGCACAATGTGCGTTTTACTATTAATGATGGCGAGAAAATTGGCGTTATTGGGCGCAATGGCGTCGGCAAGTCTACCCTTTTTGGGATATTGGCGGGGCAGGACAAAGACTTTACCGGCGACATTCTTTTTAAACCTGGTGCCGTCATTGTCGCTACCCAACAGGAATATCACGACGTTGGCGACAAAACAGTCCTGCAATACGTTCTGCAAGGCCTGCCTGAATATTCAAAACTGTCGCACATTATGGAAACCTACCCGGAAACAATGGGCGATGACCTCAAGAAAATCAATGAATACAGCGAAGCACTCCAGCGCTTTGACGATAAAGGTTTTTACCAAATTGAAGAGCAGATCGAACGCGAACTCGATAACTTCCAACTCACTGGCATCGCGCATCGTTTGTTCTCTACCCTATCTGGCGGCCAGAAGCGCCTGGTCGAAGTGGTAAAGATTATGCACTCGGCGGCCAACCTTGCGCTGATTGACGAACCGACCAACCACATGGACTACATCGCCAAAGGCCAATTTATTGAGTGGCTCAAGCAAGCCCACGAAGCCGTGTTAGTCATTACCCACGATCGCGACGTCCTGCGCGAAGTTGATCGCATCATCGATATTAAAGATGGCGGCTCGACCAGCTTTAAGGGCAACTACGATGCCTACCTCAAACAAAACGCCGTCAGTACCGGCAGCCAAATGAACGAGTTCGAAATGATCGAAAAGCGGATTATTAACTTGAAACAAAAAGTTATCGAATATCAACGATTTAAGGAAAAGTCCCGCCATGGTGGCACAATCCAGCGTTTTAAACGCCTCGAGGAAGAATCGCGCAAAGAGCTGGCTGAACTGCAGACTCGCTCGAAACCTACTTTTTGGATCGACAAAGAATCAGCTTCAAATTTGAACTACAAAACCGCCGCGCAGTATGAAAAGTTCAAAGCAAAGAATGTACGTATTAATTTGAAGTCCGACGAGTCGCGCAGCAAGCACGTGTTGCTATCAGCGCGCGATCTCTCGCTTGGCTATGACAAGCCATTATTTGAAGGTATCAATATCGATCTTCGCGAGGGCGAGTCAATTGAGTTCCGTGGACGAAATGGTGCCGGTAAAACGACTCTCATCAAAGCAATTCTGGGCAGCGACGAAGTGACGACCCTTGCTGGAGAGCTGACACTCGACAAACAGACTCGATTTGGTATTTACGAACAAGAAGTGTCGCCGACTTATTTCGAGCTCCCTCTCGAAGATGCGATCGAGAAAATGTACCTCGACCGTGGACTCGCAATCAGCACAACCAAAATTCGTGCCCTCATGAACGACTATTTATTTAATGAGGGTGACGGCAAAATTCCCATCAAGCGTCTGAGTGGGGGCCAAAAAGCCCGCTTCCAATTAATCGCCATGCTGGCCAACGATCCGCAGCTCTTAATTTTGGACGAGCCAACCAATCACCTTGACTTACCGAGCATCGAAGAGCTTGAAACTGCCCTTGGCAAATATTCTGGCGCCGTCATCTATGTCAGCCACGATGGCTACTTCCGCGATAAACTGGACGCTGAAGTCTTGCTCATTGGCGGGCGCTAACTCGCGTATCCAGAAAAGAAATCCGTTTTAATATTGCGCCGCTTCACACCTATCTTTATTAGCTGCGTGCGCATTGAACGAACCATCTCTTGCGGACCAGAGATGTAAAAGAGTCGTTCAAGATAATCCGGAATCTGAGCTTGAACTATTGCTCCATCAATCCGACCGACAACAATATTGGGATTAGTGTGTTGCGCTCCATCGTTGATGACGTAGTTCGTTTTTGCACCGATCTTTTGACGAGCCTCCTCAAAGACATCGCTATATGCGACCTCCCCAACCGCGCGCTCGCCATAAAGCAAGACCACTGAACGCGCATCATTGGTATCGCTCAAATACTTGATCATGCTTCGGAAAGGCGTCACGCCAATGCCACCGGCAATGAATGCCAACTTTCGAGTTGGATCCTTTGGCAGCGTAAATTCCCCACCTAGTTGGCCGACTGAGGCAAAGAAATCATCACCAGACTCTGCCAATACTTCTTTGAACGAACTACCGTTTGGGTAAAACCGGATACCCAAACGAATATCGCTTTCGGTTGGTGACGACGCCAACGTGAAATAACGTCGCAATCCTCGGCTATCGGCATGGCTATGCGGCAGCGTCATTTCAATGTATTGCCCGGGCACATAGGCAAATGGCTTTTCTGGTTGAAAGATGAAGTCTTCCGAAGAGCCATGCTTTTCATTATGACTTTTTAGTTTTAAAAGCGTCTTAACTCGTGGCGTTATAAGAAATGAAACGAGATTGCCAATTACCAACGCGAGCTCTGGCGTGGTGTAGACGCTACCAATGTGTAACTGCGGTATAAATAAAATGCCGACAACAGATGCATAAATCCACTGTTTCGCTCGAGTAGATGGTGACGTTAACGGCTCGGTTAACATGATGAAGCCAAGGAATAATAGCGACGAGTGAAGAACCGTGGTCTGTATAGTGACAAAAGGGTCACGCTGGGTGAGCAGTGCCCCGACAGCGACACCGGCCAAAGCCACTGCAAAGAATACGCTCACCATACGGCCCCGACGAATCTTGCGAGCAATTAAAATACCGCCAACCAAAACGAATGGTGCCAGCAAGTTTGTCCCTACCCACCAACTCACAGTCTCTTGCGGGCCAAAGGCCATTAATACTGCCGCAATCGCGACTGGGTTAAAGATATGTTTATGATTGATTGCTAAAATATACTTTGAGGCGATCGCGACGCCGGCAATTGCCATCAAGAATGGCACCCCCTGAGTGGCAACAATTGGAGTTGCGACGAGCGCCAAGATAAGACCGGACAAAATCGAAGAGTCGGTGTTGCTCGGTGCGTTAAAAGCCTTTGAGAATATGATGTTTGTCAGCCAGCTCGTCCCAACCAATATCGCGGCAGTGACGAAGATGGAGAACGGGTTATACGTGATGAGACCAAATGCCCCCAGCAGCATGGCGACACATAGCAACCCCATCAATACATACATCAGCAGCCTATACATCGTCACACGATCAAGGAGTGCATCAACCCATTTCATACTGAGGCCCTCTCATACTTGGACCAGCCACTCGTTTGTGTCGCCACCCTATCCTGGCTCACCGCGTAGCCTTCGAAGCCTTCGAGCGATTCGATGAATGCAATGCCGTCCTCGCCCATCGCGAACGCTGCCGTCGCATACCGATCGGCATCAACAATGCGATCACCAACCACGGAAAGCGAAACGATCTTTTCCAGATGGTCATCAACGTCGTGAGGATTATAGATATGTGCACCGCGAATTGCCGTGCCAGATGTTGCGACAGCTTTATTACTGAGATTCACAATACTAATGTTTTCGTTTCTAGCGAATGGATTTCGAATGCCGATTTTCCAAGGTTCGCCAGAGGGCGACTTACCAGCAACCTGAATATCACCACCGGCCTCAATGTAATAGTCCGGCATTTCAGCCGCAACCAGTTCGGCGGCCTTTTGAATTGCCCAGCCCTTCACAATTCCTGATGGGTCAAACGTTCCTTCATGCCACACATCAAAGTAGCCTTTTGTATCGGCCTTGGTTTGTTCGGCAAAAGTTAGGATCTCACGCAGCTCGTCGCTATAGTTTGCTTCCTTTAGCTCACCTCGATTAATCTGGCCGACCAGACTTTCTTCTTTGTAAGGGCTATACGACTCATCGACGTAGGTAAACCAATCAAACACACTGTCCAATACTTTTTGGTCTGACACGCTCGGTAGATGAAGCGTGATTGGCATACCCATAATCTGTCGGGTTTCTTTCATTAGGCTTTTGCCTGATTCAGAGCATCGCTCAGCGACTGGATGAATGCCATGCTGGTGTCGGTTGCACCCGACACGCCATCAACGTTGGCCGATTGGGCTGCAATGGCTTGTTGCTTTAAGATTGGCATTGCTTGTGAGTTGATTTCGATTGATGTTTGGCGGTCAGATGGGTGATCCAGGAACACCACATCAGTGATTTTGCCACCGGAAATAGTGACTTTTACTTTAATATACCCATAAAATGCATCGCCCGATGAACCGGTATAAGAACCGTCCTTATATTGGGCAGGCGTTGCGGTCGAGCTAGTCGAGGGGGTCGTCAAGGCAGGCGTCGTCGTTGTCGTCGAAGATGAGGTCGAGTTGGTCGTATTAGCAACAACGGGAAGAACATTCGAACTCTCACCTCGCTGGTGCAGGCTATAGATAACAAACGTTGCTATCACGAAAAGGCTCAGTAATACTTTCTTGATCATCTTGTGGTCAACTATATGAGACGCTGCTTATATTTAGCTTATATGTATATGTTTTTGAACAATTTCTATACCAAGTATAGCAAAGCTATAGTACCGCGCCAATCAGATGGCCGATGAATGCTGTGACGGCCATTGCGATACCACCACCGACAAACACTCTTAATCCAGCGACTAGTTTGTTGCCGCCGCCGATTGATGCACCGATGGCACCGGAGATCAACAAAGCGACTAGTGTTGCAACAACGATAAACGTCGCGCTGCCAATCCCCTTGCTCAGTAACGTCGCAGCGATCGGCACGAGCGAGCCGACTGCAAAAGCCGCCGCCGACGCAACCGCCGCTTGAACTGGCTTTGGCCTGGCGCCGCCGCCAATACCCAGTTCGTCACGGGCATGAGCACCAACCGCATCACGCTCTTGTAATTGCTTGGCTACCTGTAGTGCCAGCGTTTTATCTAACCCTCGGTCTTCATAGATGCCAGCTAGTTCTGCCAACTCTCCCTTTGGATTGTTCTTTAAAGCTCGACGTTCAATTTCGATATCTGTTTTCTCGGCATCGCGCTGTGAACTCACTGACACATATTCGCCAGCCGCCATCGATAACGCACCGGCTACCAAACCAGCGACTCCAGTGGTGAGAATGATGCCATAGTTAGCATTTGCCGCCAGCACACCGATCATTAGGCTCGAGGTTGAAACCAGCCCATCGTCAACGCCCAGCACTGCAGCCCGCAACCAGTTAGAGCGCTGCGACTTATGTTTTTCCTCTGGGTGTGGGGTAGGTCTATCCATTAGCTCTATACTAACAGATATTTAGGCGCGACGACGTCGGTACGTGCCGAGAAGCACGGCGATGCTAAGGACGACCAGCGAGGCAATGCCACCTAAGGCACTCAGTTGCAATGCTTGATCTTCATTCTTTTCGACTTCAGTCAGTGAGCGACCACTAACCACATAGTAGTTGCCAGCTTGAACAGCAACTGCCGCAATGCGTACGCCGTTTTGGGGCTGCCAGGTAACCGTGTGATAAGAAACGCCTTGCGATGCTTTTAACACACCCCCGGGGAAGGCGGGTACTGTACCATCGATCATTCCCTCTCCAACAATTGAGTTGCCGTATTGATCGTAGATATTAGTAAACGGTGCCAGGCTTTTATCCATCGCAACGGAGCCTTGAACCAGTGCTGCCGGCTGTGCGCCCTTTGTGAGCTGCGCGGCGGTGTCCTCGGCCAGCTGAATTTGCGGCATGTTTGCGTCCATACGTAAGCCATGCTGACCGACTGCATAGATCGTCCCAAAAATAATAACAATAACAAGTACTACTGCGAACCACGTCCATATAGCAAATCTTTTCATGGTACTTATTATACTCTGGGCTACACGTAACTAGCTAGCTGACAGTCAACTTAAGTTTGCACCACCCCTTTAACTAAAGAGTATAATAGCGTCCATGTTACAGCCCAATCCCGAAATCGGCAGTCTGACTGAGGTTAAGGAGAGATTCGTCCGCAGCGCCGAACTAATTGGTGAACGTGCTGTCGGACGATTTGTCGAAATAGTCTCCGAGAATCACCTAAAAATTACTGCCGGTTTGGCGCTGGCAGCTACGGCACTGGGCGGATATTGGACTGACGTCTATAACAATGAAGAGATCCGAGCCAATGCTTCGATCGAAGTCACCGTCGCTGCGCCAGCCAAAGACCCAGCCAACTCACACAAGGCAATCATCCTTTTGAACGGCTTCGGTGAGAGTAATGCCGATAATCTCGTTGGGCCAATGGGCTCAATGATTCAAGAGATGAACGACGGCGAAATAGTTAACGTAAGTTATGGCAACGCACCACTCGATAAAAATGTTATAGTTCACAAGACCGAAGATCTGATAGAGAAAAAAGGCTACACCGACGTGGTCATGGCCGGCTACAGTACCGGTGGTATTATCGCTATCGAGCTTACCCCCAACTTGATGCAGGCACACCAGGCCCAAGTTGACCAAATCGTGCCTATATCGACACCAGATGGCGTTCCAGGGCTGCGCACACATCCTCAAGCAGAAATAGCAGTCGCTAAATTTATTGATGGTATACCTGGTGCAAAATACTCGACGCCAGTTCGCTTCCTCGGTGAGTTATATTTCCGCCGCGACAAGTACGCCAAAGGGGACCCTATCACAAGACTCGTTAACTTCTTCCGAACAATTGCAAATGTCAGGAAAGACATGAACCGAAAGGACATGGCCGGGACGTGGCTACTAGTTGACCAGGTTCTTGAGATCGACGGTGCCGATTTAAAATCAGTATATAAAGACATCGGTAAACAGTCAGAGAGTATGCAAATGCCAGTTACCACCTACTTTGGCACCGAACTAATTAAAGGCAAAAACGTTCGTGCCTCCGAGAGAGGCTATGACTACGAGGTTAATAATTTCCTTTCTTCGAAGCATATTTGTGGGTACGCAGGATCAATTAGACTAATCGATAGTACCAATTGCTTCACTTTCAATGTACCTGGTGCTGTACACACCCGACCGGATTTGGCGCACCCCGAATATATGAAGACATCCGCTAAAGCCGCTCCTCAGGTGCAAGCCGCTATAGATAAAGCAAGATTATATTACTCCACCATGCACATACGTATCCCTACCAAAGTTCCGCGCTAATTGCGCGCAAAGGTCACCCAACCACGTTGGTCCTTCTTTATAATAGGCAACGGCTCTAGGTCGCCGCGCTCGCCCACTTTTATCAGAGTCGCGTAGCGAGAGTGTATCCGCGCACGCCAGTAATCATCTGTCGCCCGAATCCCCTGGCCGAACTCTCGGCGCACTTCTTCGATTGGTTCCTGCGAGAGATCAATCGAGTGGACGGCCGAAGCAAAGAAATAATTTGTTACTGGCTGACCAGTTTCTTTCAATAAAACCAGGTCACCCACCGCAACCTTGCCGAACGGCGCCGAGCGGTTTGAGTTAAACCGAGATTCGATAGTCTTTGTGCCATTATTAATTAGATCGAAATAGGGCTGGCGCAGGATCGCCAAATGAAGAGTACCTTCATCCGGAATCTGGTCTATTAACTCGTCAATATCGGGACGAGAAACTTCTGAAAACGAAATGCCATTGGCATGAAAATCTTCGAGGGTAGCCATGCCCGTAGTATACGCCCGATGCTAGATAATTGTGACGTTGTCGAGAATAGCTTTGGAGTTTTTGAGGATCGCGTAGGTGACCTTATCCATCTTGGCACCGTCAAAGTTGGCGTGCTTGGCAGATGTGCCGTGGAGGCCAATGTTGATGAGGGTCGCGTTCTTGAATGAGGCTTTGTCAATCGAGCTGCCCTTAAAGATTACCCCATCAAGCGTCAAATCGTCGAACGAGACACCACTAATATCTGAGTGAGCGAAAACCGTGTCAATGAGGGTCGTGCCGGCCAGAGTTGTATTCTTCATAGCCGATGCGGTGATCTTTGTTCGGGTCAGGTTAGCACCTGTTAGATTCACATTGGTCATGTCGCTGCCCGTGAGGTTTGCATCAGTCAGGTTCGCGCCGACAAACGTCGCTTTGGTAAGGGCCGAACCGCGGATGACCGCACCCGTCAAGTCGGCTGAATCAAAGTTCGTACCAGTCAGGTCACTACCGCTGAGGTCAGTCTCGGCTAGGTTCGTACCGGCCAAGTCTGATTCTTTCAACGAGATGGCCTTCAATTTGGCATTGCTCGATTGTTTGCGCTCGCCGTGCGGTACGTGTTCCATGATTTCGCTGACATCACCAAGTGACTCGATGGTCTCGTCATAAGCTTGGGTTTTGGTTTTGCCATCGGCAACCAAATCGTCATACTTCTCTTTCAAGTTAGTAAATAGTTCGGCAACCACTTCCGTCTTTGACGGGAAGTCTCCGTACTTTGCAAATGCTTCGTCCAAAAATGCGTGTAATTTCTTTTCCATAATTAACCCTTTCTTATAATAGTTCGTCTAGGATGCGCTTGGCGTCGTCCCAGTTTTGCTTGTTAGCTTTATATAATGCCTTGCCGGCCGTGGTGATCTTGTAATACTTACGTCGACCGCCCTGCGTTTCGTCGCCCCAATACGAAGCAATCTGGCCATCGTGCTCCAGGCGCTTCAGGCTCGAATACATCGTGGCCTCTTTTAATTCGTACACTCGGCCCGACTTTTCGTGGACCAATTTTGTGATCTCGTAGCCATACTTATCGCCATCGCTCAACAGCTTGAGGATGATCGTGTCGGTATGTCCACGAAGTAAATCTGATGACATTCTTGCGTCGTTCATAAGTACAGTGTAGCGCAGAGTACTATGACTGTCAAGGTAATTTATATCAAATTAATTCATATCAGTGCCTGGCTTGATAATAGCTAAGCCCCAACAGTACCCGTCTTTACCTCTCCGGCCCGCTTGTAATAAGCGAAGATCACGCCATTTGACGTCACCAGACTGTCTGTCATTGTAAAAGCCGCAGGGATGGTGCCTTCTTCAAATAATCGTTTACCCGAACCGAGGGTGATCGGAAATGTCATCAAGCACAGCTCGTCAACTAGATCGTTCTTGAATAATGTCTGAGCCAGTTTGCCACTACCGTGAACTTTGATAGGCGATCCTTCAGAGTTCTTGAGTTTTTTAATATCTTCGACGTTTTTCAACAATACCGAATTTTTCCAACCAGAGTTTTCCACGTCCGACTCGCTCATACTATCGCTCACAACATACTTGGTGACGTCGATGATGCCGGGCCACATATCTGCATGTTTTGGCCAATATTCAGCAAATATTTCGAACGTCTTTTGGCCCAATAGGATGTCGGTCGACTCCATCCATCTTTTCATGAAGTCACCTGCCGCTTCATCCGCCTCGGCAAAATATGGTGCCGTCCACCCTCCATATTTAAAATTGCTCGTCGTATCTTCCTCTGGCCCGCCAGGTGCCTGCATAACACCATCTAGTGTGATAAATTCTTGGATAATGATTTTTCTCATATATTTATTATAACAAAAAACCTCGGCCGAAAAGGTCGAGGGTTTTAATGAGCAACTTTTGGTGCGGGTGAAGAGACTCTAACTCTCGACCTCTTCCTTGGCAAGGAAGCGCTCTAAACAACTGAGCTACACCCGCATACTCTCGAGTATTATAGAGGAATACCTCGCGGATTTCAAGGTGTCAGACTAGTGTGGAATCAGTGAAACCAGCAGCGCGATTGCCGCCAAGCCCATGACGCCAAAGGCTGCCCACAGCCCCACCTGCGAAAGTCGGCCGCTACGGTTCTCGCCCATGATCTTTTTGCTGCGCGAGACGCGAGCAATCAAGTAGATAAGTGGCACCGCCACGATGCCGTTAAAGACGGCTGTGAAGATGAGGGCTTTGATTGGGTCGAGGCCAACGAAGTTAAACAGCAATCCACACAGTGTACCGGCAATAATAATTATGTAGAACTCGCGAGCTTGCTTGAATTTTCGGAAGAGGCCTTCGCGCCAGTTGAATGTCTCGGAAATAGCGTATGAAGACGAGCCGGCCAAAACCGGAATACTCATCAGACCAATGCCGATTACCCCAACCGCAAAGATCAGCTGTGCCAAGAAGCCAGCGTTAGGGAAATTGTGAACGAGTGGCACCAGGGCCTGGGCAGCGTCAGCAGCGGTGACGATGTTAGTGATGCCAGCGTGGTTTAGCACGACTGCACCTACGATGATAATGAACCACGCTGTCACGTTTGAGAAAATCATGCCAACGGCGTTATCAATACGCAAACGACGCAGGTATGGTTTCGATAGGCGCGGTGCCTCTCCCCCATTCTGGGTTAATCGGTGTTCAGAGATTTCGTCTTCGACGACGTTGCTGGTCTGCCAAAAGAACAGATACGGTGAAATGGTCGTACCGAAAATAGCTACCAGCATAAAGATAAAGTTACTATCGAGGACAAAGTGCGGTGTAATTGTCGCTACCAGCGCATCACCCCATGGCACGCCGATCAAGAAGGCGGTAATAAAGTACGCGAACAGCGCCAGTGCCAGCCACTTTAAAATGCGGACGTAGTTACGGTAGGAGACCATGATCTCGAGCAGCAAAATGACGGCGGCAAAGCCAACGGCGAGCGCTGGAAATGGTACGGCCGGTACCAACAATTTGGCACTGGCTGCCATTGCGCCAATATCTGAACCAATGTTGAACGTGTTCGCCGCAACGACCAATAACACGATCGGATAGAGGATCTTCTTTGAATAGTTATCACGAACGATCGCCGCTAAACCTTTTCCGGTGACTGCCCCAATGCGCATACAGGCTTCTTGAACTGAAATCATTAATGGTAGCGTCAGCAACAGTGTCCACGGTGTGTTAAAACCATACTGAGCACCAGCCTGTGAGTACGTCGCGATGCCAGATGGGTCATCATCAGCTGCACCGGTTACGATGCCTGGCCCAAGGATCCTCAAAAATCGTCCGACACCCTTCTTTTTTGAAGCGCGCGGGAATACTTTGGCGTCAGGATTTCGTCGTCGCTCAGCATCGGCAATCTGCTCATCAGGAAATTTGACTTTGACCATATGCTCCACAGTATAGGCATAATCCGCCGCCGCGTAAATACCACGAGCACTATTTGTCGGTGATCAGGACACTCTTTCGAATATAGGTGGGGTCTTTTAGTTGAGTGAGGAGAAATTCCGCCACACTCGCTCGTGGAATACTATCGGCTGTGCCGACTTCTTCAGTTTCAGCCACGACGCGATACTGCGAACTTAACGAATCGTTGGTCAGACGTGTGGCGTAGACGATAGTGTAATCAAGATCCGATGTTTTCAGTTGATCTTCGCCGGAACGAAAATCTTTCACGATCCAGCTGATAACCTTCAGCCCTGTCCTGAGTATAATGTTTGGCTGGAAATTACTGCTCGCCAGGAAACTCGCCATCAGAATGACCCGTTTGACGCCCGCCCCGTCCGCGACCTTAATCAGTGCATGAAGCGATCTGGCAATCACCCGATCACCAGGCTTGTTCGAGCCCAGCGTACTGATGACGGCATCTTGGCCCTCAATAGCTTTTTTGAGGTCCGACTCACTGCGCGCATCCCCCACAATTGTTTTCACATCAGCTGGCAATGCGGCGTCACCACTCCTGATAAATGCGGTCACGTTATAGCCGGCAGCCTGGGCTTGCTCAACTAACAGAACCCCCGTCCGTCCAGCCGCACCCAAGATAAGAATATTCTTCATGTCCCCAGTATAGCCCTTCCGCGGCCTTACTTGAAAAATTACCCCTGTTTAAGGTACAATATACCAAGTACCAGAGACGTGGCTCTTTAGCTCAGCTGGTAGAGCAGCGGCCTGAAGAGCCGCGTGTCCCCAGTTCGAGTCTGGGAGGAGCCACCAAAGAAATAGACTGATCACCGATCGGTCTTTTTCTTTGCAGCGTATACTAAGAGTATGCAGTTTATATTTTTTGTATGTAGCGACAAGACGGCCGAGAAGTACGATCCAGCCGGCGACAACATTGATGAGTGGGTTAGCGAGTTTGATAATAGCGGCGCTCGAAAAATGGGCGATGCTTTTGATAAGCCAGCCACGTTTCGAACCGTAAAGATCCGTGGCGGCGCGAAAGTTATCACCGAAGGACCATTCCAAACAGCTGACGAAGCCATCTTGGGCTTTGACGTTATTGAATGCAAGGACATGGGCGAGGCAATTGCTATCGCCGCCAAGCACCCAATGGCAAAGTATGGCCAAATCGAGATTCGCCCATTCGCCATTTTTGACTAAGTTATAATAGAGGCATGGAACGAGTGCCGCTGGCAGAGAGGATGCGTCCGAAAACATTGGACGAAGTAATTGGGCAGACCCATCTTTTAGGTGACGGCGAAATTCTACGCCAAATCGTCAAGAACCGCGAGCCAGTCAGCTTGATCTTGTGGGGACCGCCAGGATCAGGCAAGACCACCCTCGCCCGCATTATTGCTTCGGAAGTGAATGCTGAGTTTATCGAGATCTCGGCCGTCACCAGTGGCAAGAAAGATGTCGAGCGGATTGTTGAACATGCGCGACAGAACTGGAACTTGCAACTACGCACGATTTTATTTGTTGATGAGATTCACCGGTTTAATAAAGCTCAGCAAGACGCCTTTTTGCCACATGTTGAATCGGGCTTGATTACGCTCATTGGCGCCACGACCGAAAACCCGAGTTTCGAAGTCATTAATCCGCTGTTGAGTCGTAGCAGGGTGTTAGTACTAGAACCTCTTAATAAAGATGAGATTATCGACATCTTAAAGCGGGCGCTGAAAATTGAAAAAGCTACGACACGTGTCAGCAAAGAAGCCCTCGACTACCTCGCCGAACTTTCTGGTGGGGATGCCCGTGTGGCCCTCGGCAACCTCGAACTATCTCTTGGCATGGAAAAGAAGGTCACACCCGAGGTCGTAAAAGTTGCCGCTCAAAAGCGTGTCCCAGGCTATGACAAAAAGGGCGACATGCACTATAACGTCATCAGCGCCTTCATTAAAAGTTTGCGTGGCAGCAATGTTGATGCCACGCTCTACTACCTCGCCCGCATGATCGATGCCGGCGAAGATCCAAAGTTCATTGCCCGGCGGATGGTTATTTTTGCATCCGAAGATATCGGATTAGCAGGTAATGGCGCACTAGGGTTGGCACTGAACGCCTTTCAAGCCGTCGAACGTATTGGCATGCCCGAATCGAGTTACATTTTATTCCACGTTGCAACGGCACTGGCTAAATCAGAAAAGTCTCGCGAAACAACTGAGGCTATGAATCGCGCGACGTCACTTGCCAAGAAATTTCCCGACTCACCCGTCCCGCTACACCTACGCAATGCACCGACTAAACTCATGAAAGACCTCGACTACGGCAAGGGCTATAAATGGGAAGCTGATTTTCAACACGAGAAAGGCTTTTTGCCCGACGATCTGAAAGATGAAAAGATTTTCTAGCGATCCTCTTTTGCCAGTGCAGCGTACACCCCGTTCGTCCAGCCAAACCCATCTTGCAACGCGTATTCTCCGCCACCGCCCAGACCACCATTGTCAGTGACATCGTATTTCTCGACTAACCGATGAGCTTTCTCATACACTTCTTTATTCAGAGCCAGCCAACGCTTTTTGATTTCATCAGCCAGTTTGTCGTGGCCATAATTACGCAGCCCTTGGATTGCCACCCACTGCAGCGGTGCCCAACCGTTCGGTCGATCCCATTGCTGGCCAGTTTCATTCAGGGTCGTGACAAGCCCACCGGTTTTTAAGAAATCTTTTTGAATCCGATCGGCTACTTGATCGGCTTGCTCTTGCGAGGCGATGCCAGCATACAGCGGATAGACGCCAGCCAAACTCAAAACCTTGGTACGTTTTTTCTGATGGAAATTGTAGTCCATGTAAAAGCCGGCCTTCTTACTCCACATATGGCGATTAATCGCCCGCTTGCGGCGTTCGGCACTCTGGCGATAACGACGTACAATTAACGGGTGGCGGACAGTACTATAAGTATCAGCGATCGCTTCTTCCAAAATATAGAGGAGGCTGTTGAGGTCAACCGGCAAAATGTCCGCCGTATGAATCGACTTGATATCCTTGCCATCTCGAAACCAACGCGAGCTAAAGTCCCAGCCCGATTCAGCCGCGGCACGCAGATGCAAAAACAAACGGTCAGACACTCTTCGCGTCGATTGCGCCGCCGTCTCATTATCTTCGCGCAAGGATTCGGGGCGTGGGCTGACCTTGTTGTCGTAATAACGATTCAGAAAAGATCCGTCGGTCATTTGGGCCACGCGGCGATAGGCAAAATGTTCAGTTTCTTGCAACTTTTTGCGGCCACGCATCCAAAATCGATACTCGCCCACCATAGCTGGCAGATATTCACGCAGAACTTTCTTGCCCTCATGCTCGGCAAATAGCTTCACCATCATCACAAAGAACGGTGGTTGCGATCGACTCAAGAAATACGTGCGGTTGGCAGATGGAATGTACCCATACTTGCGGATCATAAATGCACAGTTTTTTAGCATGGCTTCAACATCTGTCCAGCGATCTTCAGCCGCCAGTCCTAGCATGATGAAATACGTATCCCAGTAAAACTGTTCGTTAAATCTTCCGCCCGGCACGATGTAATGATGTGGCAATGCCAAAAGTGATCCTCGGTTTACTCGATTACGACGCTCGAGGTGATCCCATAGCCTGCCAATGTGCTGTTCGATTGGTTCGTCTTTTATTAGTGCGAAAGGCTCTTTACGCTGAATCGTCGTTGAAAGATCAAAAAAGTGTCGACCGACAAACTCGCGCAGATCAAATGCCGGGTCAGTCTTTGAAAGTTTATACTCTTCTTGAATAAATTTGGCCCGTTTTTTCGGGACAAGATCGACAAATGTCTTGCTATCATCAAAAATGTGCTCACTCTGCACGGCCAACAGTAGGTCGCCCAGTGATTCATCGTGTCCTTTGTGAGTCTTCAAAAGAACGCCAGCCGTGGCGACGAGAGTAGATTTTAATTTGTCTCTGTTTGTTTTTTCCATAGCTAATAGTAGTATAGTAGCCTTTCAGGTCGACGCGCAAGGCTAGGGTTTATTTGTTGCGTTTGCGCTGGTTCGGGTCGAGGAAGCGTTTGCGCAGGCGCAGAGATTTTGGAGTCACTTCCAGAAGTTCATCATTTTCAATAAAGTCGATCGACTGTTCGAGACTCAGCTCGGTGTATGGCGTCAGCTGGATTGCACCGTCACTCGATGAGGTTCGCATGTTCGTCAGCTGCTTGCCACGGCAGACGTTAATGTCGAGATCGCCACCACGGTTGTACATACCAACAATCATACCCTGGTAGACAGTTGTGCCTGGGCCGACAAAGAGTTCACCACGAGCTGCTGCTGCATCAAGGGCGTAAGCAGTGGTTGAGCCCGCTTCGGTCGCGACCAGCGCGCCGTTACGTGTTTGCTGCAACTTGGCACCGAGTGGTTGGTAGCCGTGTGGCAGGCTGTTCATAATAACTGTTCCCTTGGTTGCAGTCAGGAGGAGGTTACGAAGACCAATCATGGCGCGAGTTGGGATGATGTAAGTTGAGCGAGTCGTGCCGCTGCTGGTTTGCTCTTGCTTAATCGGCGCCGCTTTACGTGTACCGAGCTCTTGGCTGACAGCTCCGAGGAATTCTGGGGCAACTTCGATCAATAGTTCTTCGACTGGTTCTTTGACCTCGCCATCTTCTTCGATGGTAACAGCTTGCGGACGACCAACTTCGAATTCGAAGTCTTCGCGGCGTAGTGTTTCAATGAGGACTGAAAGGTGAAGTTCACCACGGCCAGACACGACAAAGCCAATTCCCTCTTCTTTAACCCGAAGCGAGACGTTGGTTTCAGTTTCTTGACGCAAGCGGTCACCAATTTGGCGGCTTGTGTTGTACTTGGCTTCTTTTCCCTTGAGTGGGCTGGTGTTTGGACCGAGGTACATGCTAAGGGTTGGCGCTTCGATGTCGATAACTGGCAAAGCTTCAGGATTTTCTTTGTCAGCAATCGTTTCGCCAATGTGTGCATCGCCAATGCCGGTCAGGGCAACGATGTCGCCCGCTCCGGCTTCGTCAATTTCTTCGCGTTGCAGACCACGATAGGCAAAGATTTTTTCAATCTTTGAAGGAACTTGCGTACCATCGCGCTTGATGAGGACAACTGGTTTGCTCTTGCTGAGTGAACCGCGTGAAATACGGCCAATGGCGTATTTACCGAGGAATGAGTCATAGTAAAGTGATGTGACCAGCATTTGGAAAGGCGCATCAATGTCAACGTCAGGCGCCGGAATATCATTGATAATGGCGTCAAAGATTGGCGTCAAGTCAGTGTGAAGGTCGGTGTTTTCTGGAAGTTCTGCCCACGCTTTACCTTCGCGACCAATCGCGTAGTAAACCGGGTAGTGCAGTTGGCTGTCGTCAACGGCGAGTTCGAGGAACAAGTCGTCAACTTCATCTTTAACTTCGGCAATACGACGACTTGGCTTGTCGATCTTGTTGATAACGACCACTGGCTTCAATCCCAAAGCGAGAGCCTTCGAAAGGACGAACTTTGTCTGAGGCATTGGGCCCTCCTGAGCATCAACAATCAAGAGAACCCCATCAGCCATGTTGAGGGTGCGCTCGACTTCACCAGAGAAGTCAGCGTGTCCCGGGGTATCAATAATGTTGATCTTGTAGTCACCGTAGTAGACGGCGGTTTGCTTGGCAGTAATCGTGATGCCGCGTTCGTGCTCTTGGTCGCCGCTATCCATAATCAGAGATTGTTCCATCTCGGCTTGGTTTTCACGGAAGGTGTGGCTTTGTTTCAAAAGACCATCAAGAAGCGTCGTTTTTCCGTGGTCGACGTGAGCGATAATGGCAACGTTGCGAATGAATTTTGGGTCTCTCATAAAAATATGCCCGTATCGGGCTTCCTTATCTGTTATTCTAGCACAAACAGCATTAAATTTCAACCTCTGACCAACAAAAAAGAGGCCGAAGCCTCAATTTCATCAATTCATGGTGCGCGCGAGAGGACTTGAACCTCCACGTCCTTGCGAACACTAGCACCTCAAGCTAGCCTGTCTACCAATTCCAGCACGCGCGCTTGTCGGTTCGTGGTGGGCGCTGAGGGATTCGAACCCCCGACCCTCTCGGTGTAAACGAGATGCTCTAGCCAGCTGAGCTAAGCGCCCGACAAGACGATATTATAGGGTAAATCACCTCTTTAATCAATAGACTAAGGGGTTTGCTGAACGAGCCGCGTTCCGGCCGACCAATACAATACATCGGCGTAACGATCACTTGGTGAAATCAGAACTTGGTTAGATGGTAGCGAATCGACGCCCTTAGCAGAGACATATTCAGTCGTCGCTTGGAACAACCCGATGGCTGGTGCATCGGATAGCCACTGCTTGGCAAAAGTGACGTATTTGGCATTGCGCAGGGCCGGATCAATACGAGTACGTGCGCTGGACAATTCTTCGTCACTAATTGCGTTCGAATAATTTGAGAAGTTGAACCCACTACTCGCCGCCTGTGACGAATGCCAGTAGGCGTAGACGTCTGGGTCGGCTCCGATTGTCAGCTGGTAGAGTAAGACATCGTAGTGGCGTGGTTGCAGAATATTCTGCACCACATTTTGTGTCTGATCGCTCGGGTCAACAATGTCAGTCGTCACGGTAATACCCAGGCCGCGCCACTGGCTGGCGAGGACGCCGAGGGCTTTTTCAAAATCGTTGTTCTTGGTTGTGACAATAGATAACTTGAGTGGTGCGCCATCTTTTTTGCGAACGCCATTGTCTAGCTTCCAGCCGGCGGCATCGAGCAGGCTGGCAGCCAAATTCTTGTCGTATCCTGGGGCTGCAGGCGCGTCAGCTGTTAACTGTCCGTTGATGAATGGCAGGTGCAGTTCTGGTGTATCTTTGCCTACCGCATCTCGCACGGCCGCAGTATTTGTTCCAACCTGTAGTGCTTGACGGACAACCTTGTCTTGCAGCATTGGTGAGGTCGTATTAAGAAGAGCGTAAACACCGCTATTAATTGGCGCACGGACAATGTCATAGTTTTTGGCGTTTATAGACGCCGTGTCAGTAAGGGTAAGATCAGTTGCCGCGTTTACTTCTGCAGTATTAACGGCGTGGATAATATCAGTGGTCGTACTGTATACATGCAGCTGGAATCGGTCTAACTTCGGCTCGCCGCGGTAGTATGTAGCATTGCGCGCCAACTGAATAACCTTACGGCCAGTCGTCGCGTCAATATCTTGAATAAAGCGAAGGATAAATGGCCCGCTGCCGACCGGGCTCGTGCTAAATGCATTCTCGCGAATAGCACTTGGGTCAATGTCGCGCAGTAAATGCTCTGGGAGTATTGGCAGTGAAGTTAACGCATGTGGAAACGCGGCATAGACATCGGGTAGCGTGAAGGCAACCGTCCGATCATCGACGACTGAGGCAGTAATTGCATCCCAACCCGTAATCGTCGCTCTGGTTGCAGGGTTTTTGAGCAAGTTAACAGTGAAGACTACATCGCGCGCGCGCACATAAATGCCATCGCTAAAACGAGCGTCCGGACGGATTGTCACGGTGTAGGTTTTTGCGTCCGAACTTATCTTCATACTACTCGCGAGGTCATAATTAAGGTGACCTGTATCATCGTATGTTAACAAGTGCGAGAACAACAGGTTACCGGCAGATTCCTCGGCGCTGGTTGTGGCAAAGATCGGGTTGAGCGTATTAACCGGCCCCAGCACGGCCTCGGCGTAAGTGCCGTCGTTAGTCGGCGTCTGCGTACGATAACTTTGCTGATACCACATGAGCTGTAGCCCACTGGCACCGACAACAATCCCGATTGCTACTACCCATAGCGCAATGTGACGACGAACTTCTCGAAAATTATCAAGTCGACGGAACACGAAACGACGCGCATGCTTCACGGTTGCCCCTTCAACTTTACGCATTCGACGCGAAAGATCGCGTGAGCTAAAGCTCATTTTGGGCAAGCGACGCCATTTACTCGGTTGTTTATCAGCCACGCTTTTTTAGTTCCTAGCCAGCGGCCGGTAATAGGAGACCGGCAAGGATAGATAGGATGAAGATAGCAGCGAAAACGATAGTCACCTCAAACAAGTTCTTATCAACACCACGGCGGGTTGTGTACAGCTCACCCGAGCTACCAAATCCAGCACCTAATGTGGCGCCACGCTGTTGCAAAAGAATCGATACAATCATCAGAACGGCCGAACCCAGCATAACGATTTGTAGAATTGTATTAATCATTGATTACTCCTGTGTGACCACCCTATTTGACGGCAGTACTTACTATATAGTTTATCAGATTGAGAAGGATTGTGGTAAGAAATCTGCGTCTTAAGGATATGAGACGAATGTTAACGTTCCACTGCTTCTAAATGTCACGATTGTGTTACCGCCTGAAGTTGTGACCGTGCCACCACTTGTCGTCATCGAACCTGTTGGGTATGAGAAGATGACAATTCCGGAGCCTCCGTTGCCACCAGTGCCGCCTAGCGTGCTTCCATTTCCACCGCCGCCACCGCCGCCCGTATTAGCAGTACCTGCGACGCCTTTGCCCGTACCGGTTGAGTTTGCACCAGCGCCACCGCCGCCATTACCGCCGGCGCCAAACGCTACCGAGCCATATGCACCGGCACCTCCGCCGCCAGCGTAGAAGAGGCTAGCCCCACTTATGCTGTAAGCAAGTCCAACTCCGCCGGCACCGCCGCCGCCCGAGCCACCACCAACACCACCAACCGCGCCGGCACCGCCGCCGCCGCCGCCGCCCAAACCACTCACGCCCGCTCCGCCCGCAAAGCCTTGGCCAGCTGTTCCTGCTCCGCCTGCGCCCGCGGCAGGACTCGAGCCACCACTACCGCCGCCACCCGAGCCACCAGTCGCACCTGCGCTGCCGTCCTGAGGGCGACCGCCGCCGCCGCCTACCGCTGATAGATTTACCGCTATCGCGCCACCAGAATATGATGAGGCGCCTCCATTTGCTCCATAGCCGGTAGACGTATTACTTCCAGCGCCACCAGCGCCACCTCCGCCGACCACTACGTTAAGCACTGACCCATTAGCACCTGGAAGAATCAATGTTGAGTATACCAAGCCACCAGCGCCACCTCCGCCGGCGCCGCCACAAGTAGGGCAGTTACCAGCGCCACCTCCGCCGCCAGCTACAACTAAGACGGTCATCGGTTGCGTTGACTCGCTAGCAGGCGACGAATAGGGGCCAGCTGACGTATATGGACCTGGGTTGCCACTCCCGTCAACCGCTTGTACCCTGAAGTAATAAACCGTGTTTGGAGACAATCCGCTAAAGAATCCCGTGTTACTCGCCTGTGAATTTGTCGCAACCCCGGTAGTGAATGTCGAGTTTGTAGCACGTTGGACGTTATAGCTCGAAGCGCCACTCACTGTATTGAACGCGTAGTTAATCTGAGTGGTTAATGCAGTTACAACCAAGATGCCCCCGACCGGAGGAGAGATTTGCGTGGCGATGGTGACGTATGACGACCAGGCGCTACTACCAGCATTATTAGTGGCCTGAACTCGGCAGTAGTACGTTGTAGACATCGCTAGTCCCGTCACTGCAACTGGCGAATTCAATCCCGTTCCCGTTACGATGCCCCCCACGAAGGCCTGGTCAGTCGAACACTGGACATTGAAATTGAGTGCATAGGCGTCCGCCGCCGTAAATACAATTGCAGCTGATGTATCGGTGATCGATCCGGCAACCGGACTCGTTGGTGTACCCGGTACTGGCAAATTGGTTCGACTTGCACAATCACCTGCTTGCGGGCCTTTCGATCCAGTCAGGGAATCTATATAGTACTTAATACTTGAGTCAGCTGCCGAAGAGCCATTGATACAGTAAGAGGTCGCAACGGAGGAGTAGAGAGAGAGGTTAACACCACTACTGGCTGTAAATGACAGCGTTGCTGGATAGCCACCAGTCGTATTATTGAAATTGCGACCCGCCTCCATGGCCTGCGCTGCGCCACTGAGGTCACTCTTAACCTGAGCCGTCCGAGTCGAAGTCTGCCAGGCACCATACGAAACAATGACAATCGCCGTCAGAATGCCGATGACCACGATGACGACCAAAAGCTCTACGATCGTAAAACCTTTTTTGCGTCCGAGTTTAAGTCGCGGCATGTGCATTATATAAAGAAGCCCTCTTTTGACATCACTATAGCATAAGGGTTATTCGGCTTGCAAATAACGCTGCAGGCTCGCCGCCTTGGTAGGGCCGACTGCTGCTTCGAGCTCTTCTTTAGTGGCCTTTCCGATCCCTCGTACACTGCCGAATTCTTTGATCAAAATGCGTTTTGTGGCCGGGCCGACACCGGGAATCTCGTCCAAGGTACTGGCTGTTTGCTTGGCTCGCTTTAAGACGGTGTGGTAACTGACGGCAAACCGGTGCGACTCGTCGCGAATGCGTTGAAATAGTTTCGTCACATCTGAATATGATGAGAAGCTCGGTGTGCCACGAAGATTCTTAGAGTGTGAAGAGGCATTCAACTGACCGGGGTGCAGATTCAACACATAATAGTCGCCGGAAGTTGTCACAACGGCATTCTCACTCGGCTCTTTTAATAGTTCTTGCAGTTTCTCTGTGCCAACATTCGAGCGAGTTCGATGAATAATAACTTCCTCTTCCCTTTTCGCAATGCTGACTATCGGTATGTGCAAGTCTCGTTCCTCGAGAGCTTTGAGCGCAGCGTCGAGTTGCCCCTTGCCACCATCGATCAAAATCAAGTCGGGAACACCCCAGGCTTTCATATTCTTCTCGCTGGTCCGACGCGACAATGTCTCGTACATATTATAGTAGTCGTCATTTTGCTCGATGCGAGTTTTGAACTTGCGATAGTTAGCTCGGTCGCTTACCCCGTTGGTGAAAACGACCATACTAGCCACGACATTTGTACCGCCCATATGGCTAATGTCATAACCTTCAATGCGCGCCGGTACTTTCTTGAGTCCCAACAAATCTACTAGGTGACTCAGCGCTCGGTCTTTACTTATATCCATAAATTCTTTGTCACCAAACATGATTTTCTGTTGCAAACTCTTCAGGTCGTTAACCCGATTACGAAGTGCCGCCGCGTTTTCAAAGTCGTGGAGCTTAGCAGCTAGCTGCATTTCTTTTTCAAGCTCGCGTAGAATTGTTTTGCGACCGCCTTCGATGTAGCGAATTAACTGACGAAGGTTCGCCTTATAATCAATGCTCGACGTACCAATCCGAGGGCTCAACCCAATATGCTGATCGAGATCGGGACGACCATCCTTTTTTGGTGCCGTCGTGTAGTACGGGAAAACCCGCCGCAAAAAACGCATGGCTTTCTTAATCGCAAACCCATTGTAGTAGGGTCCAAAATACTCGGCACCGTCATCGGCTGGGTTGCGCGTGAAACTGACGACCGGCCACTCACTCTTCATATCAATACGAATGAAGCTTTGTGATTTATCGTCACGCAGCAAGATGTTGTAGCGTGGCATGTAGCGCTTGACCATTTCTGATTCGAGAAAAAGCGCATCGAGTTCTGACTCGGTCTCGACCCAGTCGGTGTCATCAATCTCAGCGACGAGCGCCCGAGTCTTTACATCCATATCGCGAGTGCTTTGGAAATATTGGCGAACTCGGTTCTTTAAAACTGCGGCCTTCCCAACATAAATAATCTCGCCCGATTTTGACTTGTGAAAATAAACCCCGGCACTGCGCGGCAAAGTTTTTAACTTTTTCTCAAGTTTTGCGTTCATATCATTATTATACAGTGGTGTATGTCGTATAATAAGAGAACTGTTTACATTTATTTAAGGAATGATCGTGGCCAAAACCAAAGCAACCGAAGAACATCCTACTGATTCTGCCCAGCATCACGCTGGCAAATTTACTCATCGCCAACGTACCGTGGCCCTTGTTGTCGTCTCATTGGCGTTCGTCATGGACCTTTTGGACAATACGATCGTCAACATTGCAATCCCTTCTATCCAAAAAGATCTTGGCGCAAGTTACTCCTCTATCCAGTGGCTCACAGCCGGTTACGCGCTGGCATTCGCCGTCTTGCTGATTACCGGTGGCCGCCTTGGTGATGTCGTTGGCTACAAGAAGTTGTTCATGGGCGGTGTCGCCGGGTTCACGATCGCCTCTTTGTTGAGCGGATTTGCCTGGAATACCGACATCCTAATTGCTGCCCGTCTAGTCCAAGGTGCCGCCGCGGCATTCATGGTACCCCAGGTCATGTCCCTCATGCAGGTCATGTTCAAGCCAAAAGAGCGCGGCGCTGTCATGGGCTTGTTTGGTGCCCTTGGTGGCCTAGCCGCATCTCTCGGGCCAATCGTCGGTGGACTCTTGATCCAAGCCAACATCGCTGGCCTCGACTGGCGACCAATCTTCCTGATCAATATTCCAGTTGGCGTCTTCGCCTTTATCATGGCGATCCATTTCTTGCCAAATGGCAAATCACCGCACCCGCTCAAACTTGATGTGCTGGGTACGGGACTCATCATTGTGGCTATCGGTCTATTCATCTTCCCACTTATTCAAGGTCGCGAATACGACTGGCCAACTTGGGTCTTTGCGATGATTGCCGCCTCGATTCCGTTCTTCGTCGTCTTCTGGCTATGGCAACTAAAGAAAACAAAGAAAGATGGTTCGCCACTGGTCATTCCATCATTATTTAAAACAAAAACTTTTACTCTCGGCATCATCGCCAATATTGTATTCGAGATGATCATGCTGGGCTTCTTCTTTACCTTTACGCTGCTCTTGCAGATTGGTCTCGGGTATCCAGTTCTAGAAGCTGCCTTAACTGGTATTCCAACTGCTGTCGGTATTAGCGTCAGCATTGGCTTCTTAGCCCAAAAACTAGCTGCCAAAATTGGTCGCTACACAATGACAATCGGTGCGGTCGTGATGGCCTTGGGACTTGGCTCGTTAGTTTGGGTATTCAATACCTACGGCCTCAATACCCAACCGTACCATCTGATTGTTGGCTTGCTCTTGGTAGGAGTCGGCATGGGACTCGTTATGGGACTGATTTTCTCAGTCGCTTTGCGAGATGTTGATACCAAGCACGCTGGATCTGCAAGTGGAACCCTGAATGCAGTTCAGCAGCTGGGCGGCGCCATCGGTATCGCGCTCGTCGGTGTCGTCTTCTTTGGCCAACTGACCACTAATGCTTCGGCCAGCTTTGAAAGTGTCGAGCCGGGCATTCGCAGCACTCTCATCGCCCAACATGTGACGGCAGTACCTGCCCAGGACCAAATCATCAAAAGCGTGAAGGATTGTTACGTCGATCGAACGAACCAAAAGGACGCATCGGTGACTCCAGAGAGCTGTAAGGGATTCGAAACGACAGCGACCGATCCAACCTCCAAAGCAATTGGCCAATCAATTACAGATGCAACGAAAAAAGCCGCTGCCACTAACTTTGCCTCCGGATTCCAGTCAACAATTATCTATGCCGTTTCACTCATTGGCGTGATCTTCCTGATGAGCTTCATATTCCCCCGCAATATTGCCATTAACATGAGTCACTAAATAGTTCTTGACTCTTTGGCACCGTACCGTTAGAATCATGTTCACATTGATGTCGGCGCCCTTGTGGCGCTGACTCATGAGAGGAAAACCGGATTACGGGGGACTTCCATCCAAAATACGTGGCCAGGGGTGGCCAAAGAACCGTATGGAGGGTGTGCCGATGATGAGCAGGCGGATGACCCGGGAGTCGTCGCCCCGGGCTGCACCATCATCACAGGACCGTCGGGACCGCATGCGGAGCGTGTCCCGGCGGTCCATCGTCATTTTTAGAGCTTATTTTATTGCAGTAAGTGCACTCTGGCGACAAGCGTCAGTATGATACAAAAGATCAGGATTTGTTTTACAATCCTCACAAATAAGAACTAGATCATTACAATTCGCATAGGCACAGTTCTCGTAATTACTGGTTTTGTGGCCACAGTGACTGCACTCGCCAATCACTTTTGTGTGGTCCGAGAAGTTAACTGTCATGCGATCGTCAAATACGCGCAGACTGCCCTCCCATAATCCATCGTCGCCGAACTCTTCGCCATACGTCGCAATGCCGCCATCAATTTGGTAGACTTCTTTAAATCCGCGATTGACCATGAGCGAACTAAGAATCTCACAGCGAATGCCACCCGTACAATACGTCACAATTGGCTTGTCTTTAATGTCGTCATATTTGCCGCTCTCAAGTTCTTTGATAAAGTCGCGGCTGGTGTGAGTATCCGGCACAATGGCATTCTTGAATTTACCGATCGCCGCTTCGTGCGCGTTGCGACCATCAAAGAAAATGACGTCATCGCGTTTCTCAACTAATTCGTGAACTTGTTTTGGCTTGAGATGTTTGCCGCCACCCACGACGCCAGAATCATCAACTCGTAATTCATCAGCTGCGTCGAAAGCGACGATTTCTTGGCGAACTTTGACGCTCATACGTGGAAAGTCTTCACGCGAGCCATCACTCCACTTGAAATCAATGTTTTTGAAACCAGGAAATTCTTTGGTCGTTTTTATGTATTTCTTAAGATCGTCCAGCTCGCCACCAACTGTCCCATTCAATCCATGCGAGGAAATCAGAATTCGTCCGCGCAGGTTCAAACTGTCAGTTAAAGTTTTCTGCCACAAGCGTACCGCTTCAGGATCTTTGATCGGCGTAAATTTGTAGTAGAGTAAGATTTTTTGCACGGCTTAGCCTGCTATTTTGATTCAGCTTCAGGCTTGGCGTCGGCTTTGTCGCCTTCAGCACCAGCTTCAGCTGGAGCTTCGTCACCATTCTCAGCATCTGGTTCTTCGTCGATAGTTGCGTCACCGGCAGCTGCTTCGTTTGCTGCTTCAAGTGCAGCAGGTTCGTAGACATTCGCAATAACGAGGTCCATGTCTTGTTCGTTGTCGTCGAATTCAACACCTTCAGGTAGTTTGATGTCAGCCATGGTGAGCTTGTCGTCAGTCGTTGCAAGGCCCATCGTTGAAAGTTCAATTGACTCAGGAAGATCAGCTGGTTTCGCTTTCACTTCAACATGTTCAATCGCTTGAAGGACAACCAGGCCGGCGCGTTCAGCTGGACTCTCGCCTTCGTTCAGCAGGATTATTGGCACTTCAGTCGTAATGACATCGTTTTGCTTGATCGCGTGAAAGGCGACGTGTAGTACATTTCGTTTTACAGGGTCAAGGTCGATGCTCTTGATGATTGCGAGCTTTTTCTCGCCATCAATCGTCAAGTGTACCGGTGTGTGTTTACCGGCAGCGTGAACAACCTTGGTGGTCTCTACGACTGCTGATTGCGTGCTAATCGGCTCGTCTTGGGCGCCATAAATAACACTCGGAACAAATCCTTCCCGGCGTAGTCCCGCAACTTTTTTACCGCTTGCTGTACGAGCGGTCAGTTTTAGTGAAATTTCGTGCATGTAGTCTCTCTGTCCTTATCTCTGTAATAATCTGTTTTTATTATACCATATCTTTACAGATACCGAGCATGCTAAAATGGATGGAATGATTCCAGGAATTAATCTTGTCGCATTTATTGAAGCCGCCAGTATTTTTGGTGTCGCTGCCATCATTTTTGCCGAATCCGGTTTGCTGATTGGCTTCTTCCTTCCTGGGGACAGTCTTTTATTCACTATGGGCTTCTTGATCTATACCGGTGCCATCGGATTTAACATTCATTTGGCCGTCTTAATCCTGTTCGTCGCAGCCGCCCTCGGCGATAGCGTCGGCTACGCATTCGGTCGACGAGCCGGTCCGCGTATCTTTAAGAAGCAAGACGCTCGCCTCTTTAAGCAAGAATACATTCAACGTGCTCAGAAATTTTATGAGAAACGTGGCTCAATCACAATCGTGCTGGCTCGCTTTATCCCTATTGTTCGTACCTTCACGCCGATCGTTGCTGGCGCTGGCCTGATGCCTTATCGGCGCTTTGTCGCCTTCAACCTGATTGGCGCATTCTTATGGACGGCACTTGTCAGTTACGGAGGCTACTTCTTAGGCAAGTGGTTCAACGCTATGGGCTGGAAAATCGATGATGTCATTCTGCCAATCGTCGCAATTATCATTGTTATTTCAGTATTGCCCCCGGCTATTCACATCTTCAAGGACAAGAAAACTCGTGACGCCTTCTGGAATGGCACCAAACGCGAATTCGCTTCTATCTTTGGGCGCAGCAAATAACCCCTCTCATCTAGCTTGCCAAAAAGTGCTTATGGCTCCATACTAAGGGCATCATGGGGCATCAGGCGAAACAAAGCTTAGGGGCAACTCTTACTAAAGACGGAGTCGAATTCCGGGTCTGGGCACCATTCGCTCAGTCAGTCACGGCCCTCGTTGGCGAAGCCTTTAACTGGGCAGAGACTCCTCTTGCGAAAGAAGACGGTGGCTATTGGGCGGGTATCGCCAAAGGTGCTGAAGCTGGGCAATCCTACAAATACCGTATCCAGACGGCTGACGGACGGACTCTAGAAAAGAATGATCCCCGAGCCCGCCAGCTAACCGTGTCAGACAATGGTGCGTCTGTAATCATCGATCCGGGTTACGATTGGGGCGATGTTGCTCAGCCAGTCATTCCGAAAGACAAGCAGGTAATGTACGAGCTACATATTGGTACATTTAACCGACCCGATGCTGCGACTTCCGGCACATTTGCGACGGCAATCGAAAAGCTAGACTACCTGCAGAGTCTGGGAATTACCACCATCGAACTCATGCCAGTCACCAGTATGGTTTCCAGTAACGGCTGGGGATATGCTGCCAACTATATTTATTCTGTCGAGAATAGCTACGGCGGGCGGCATGGTATGCTCGACTTTATTAAGGCCTGCCACCAACATGGTATTGCCGTCGTTTTGGATGTCGTCTATAACCACTTCTTCCCAAACAGTGACTTATGGCAGTTTGATGGTTGGAGCGAGAATAATCGTGGCGGCATCTACTTTTACAATGACGAGCGCGGCGACACCCCATGGGGAGGCCGCCCAGATTATGGACGCGAGGAAGTTCGTCAATTCATCCTCGATAACGTCACCATGTGGTTCACCGAATATCACATAGATGGGCTACGCATTGATTCCACCACCTATATGCGCAACACCCAGGGGCCAACGGGTGACGCTGCCCACGACATTCCGGAAGCCTGGAAACTGCTGCAGGATATCACTTCCCTCGCCCACAAGATTAATCCTAATGCGCTCCTAGCTGCGGAGGATACTTCGACCAACGAGTACATTACAAAACCTGTCAGTGAGGGTGGGGCTGGCTTTGATGCACAGTGGGGCTTGGCATTCCCCCACACTATTCGCTCGAGCCTAGGTCTCGAGAAAGAACAGTACGGTGACACACTTAGCAAAGAGCTGCAGCACAGCTACAACGGCAATCCTTTTCAAAAAATTATCTTTAGCGACTCGCATGATACGGCCGCTAACGGTTCTGTACGCCTCAACGAAGCAGTGACACCTGGGAATGCGACAAGTGTTTTCGCGCGCCAGCAAGGCCTGCTTTCAAATGCCATCATGTTGACCGCGCCTGGCATCCCGATGCTTCTGCAGGGCGAAGAATTCATGCAGGAAGGCACGTTTAACGATTGGCAAATGCTGGAGTGGGATAAGACAACTCAATTTGCCGGCATTGTCCTCGCCCATCAACACTTAATTAACCTTCGCAAAGATACCTATGACAACACCACCGGGCTAACCGGGCCGTCAATCAATATCTTTCACGAAGATATGAGCAACCATGTCATTGCGTATCACCGCTGGGGCCGAGGCGGACCGCACGATGACGTGATTGTCATTATCAATTTTAGCGATCAAAGATTTAAAACCTATGAACTATATCTACCTGTTGCCGGAGAATGGCACGTACGCTTTAACAGCAGTTGGAAAGGCTATAGTCCCGACTTTAACGAGACGAAAACTTCAAGTGTCAGCACAAATGAAAACTCGCAAATTACAGTCGAGCTAGCTGATTACAATGTCTTGATCCTATCGCAGGATCCTCCTACAGCATCGTCTTGAGATACTGACCGGTAAACGAGGCGGCGACCTTTGAGATCTCTTCTGGAGTTCCTTGGGCAACAACCATCCCACCAGCCAAGCCACCTTCTGGGCCCATGTCGATCACATGATCGGCCGTCTTAATAACATCGAGGTTATGTTCGATGATGATCATGCTGTTGCCGCCTTCGACAAGCTTCTGCAAGATACCAAGCAAGCGCTTGACGTCGGCACTGTGTAAGCCGGTCGTTGGTTCGTCGAGGATGTACAGCGTCTTACCCGTTGAACGACGCGATAGCTCTGAGGCCAACTTGATACGCTGTGCTTCACCACCACTAAATGTCGTGGCTGGTTGGCCCAAGCGAATGTAGCCAAGACCAACATCAACGAGGGTATCGAGCTTGCGGGCAATAGTTGGAATGTTCTTAAAGAATTCAGCCCCTTGCTCGACCGTCATATCGAGCACATCGCTAATGGTGGCGTCCTTGTATTTGATCTCGAGGGCTTCGCGGTTGTAGCGTTTGCCCTTACAGACGTCACAAGTGACGTAGACATCCGGCAGGAAGTGCATCTCGATCTTGATGACGCCATCACCCTGACAGTTTTCACAGCGGCCACCCTTGACGTTGAAACTAAAGCGTCCAGCTTTGTAGCCCCTGACGTTAGCTTCGGTCGTGCCAGCAAAGAGTTCACGAATTGGCGTAAAGACACCCGTGTACGTTGCTGGGTTCGAACGTGGCGTGCGGCCGATAGCTGATTGGTCGATAACAATAACTTTATCAAGCAGGTTAATACCTTCGATATTGTCGTGCGCGCCAGGCACCTCGTGAGCGCGATGTAAACGAGCCGACAACTCCTTGGCCAAAATATCGTTAATCAAAGTTGATTTGCCCGAGCCACTCACGCCACTGACAACTGTAATCAAACCAAGTGGAATCGTGACATCAATGTTTTTAAGATTGTTTTCACGAGCGCCTTTTATAATGAGATTGCGATCTTTAATGATTGCTCGACGTTTTTTCGGCACGTCGATTTTCTCAGCACCGCTCAAGTAACGACCGGTGATGCTACTCGGATCCTTGGCAACTTCGTCTGGCGTTCCTGCCGCCACGACTTCACCACCAGCTACTCCGGCACCAGGCCCAATATCCAGCAAGTAGTCCGCATGACGGATAGTGTCTTCGTCATGCTCGACAACCAAGACAGTATTGCCGAGATCACGCAAATGTTTGAGGGTTGCAATCAAACGGTCGTTATCCCGTTGGTGTAGTCCAATCGAAGGCTCGTCGAGTACATACAGGACTCCCTGCAGTCCCGAGCCAATTTGGGTAGCCAAACGAATACGCTGCGCCTCACCACCCGAAAGAGTATTGGCAGCCCGTGAAAGCTCCAAGTAATTCAAGCCGACATTGCTCATAAAGCCCAGACGAGCGTTAATTTCCTTCATGATTTGAGCAGCGATAAACTGTTCTTGGGCGTCAAGTTTGAGCTTGTTCTCAAACAAGTCGAGAGCGGCATCGACACCCAAGTTACAAATGTCCATAATATTCAAGTCGTGAACAGTGACAGCCAAAACGACAGGCTTCAAACGAGCCCCGTGGCAGGCGTGACATTCGCGCTCGCGCATGAAGCGTTCAATGTCGCGACGCATAAAGTCGCTGTCAGTTTCTTTAAAGCGTCGCTCGAGATTAGGAATGACACCTTCGTAGGCTGCGTCGTACGTTCGGCCATCACCAAGTGACACACGGTATTTCTCTTCGCCCGTTCCATAGAGGATTTTTTGAATTGCCTCAGCACTCAGTTCTTTCACTGGTACGCGCAGACTAAAGTTGTGTCGCTCGGCTACGGCAGCCAATCGCTTCATGTACCACGCATCCGAGTTCACACGGTTATACGGACGAATTGCGCCTTCGGCGATCGTTAGATTTGGGTTAAAAACCAGCTCGGGATCAACCTCGAGGCGGCTACCCAGACCGGTACACACTGGGCAAGCACCTTGAGGCGCGTTAAAGCTAAAGAGTCGAGGTTCAAGCTCGGGAATCTCTTCACCTGGGTGATCAATACAGGCATAGCGCTGGCTGTAAATGTAGCTCGTGTCTGAATCAACATCCAAAATCTCAACGACGCCGTCGCCGAGCTCCAGCGACTGCTCGACTGACTGCGCAATTCGCCCGCGAGCGTCATCGGCCAATGCAATACGATCAACCACAATTTCAATATCGTGTTTGTACTTTTTGTCGAGTTCTGGAAATTCATCCAGAGAATAAACAACCCCGTCAACGCGCGCTCGAGCAAACCCGAGGCGGCGATACTGTTCTGGAACGTGAGCAAACTCACCTTTCTTACTCTTGGCGATCGGCGCCAAAATCATTAAACGGGCACCAGCAGTTAACTTCATAACTTCATCAATGATGTCTTCTGGCGTTCGACGAGTAACTGGTTTACCACAAACTGGACAGTGCGGCACGCCAATGCGTGCGTACAAAAGACGTAGGTAGTCATAGATTTCAGTGACAGTTGCAACCGTACTGCGAGGGTTACGGCTGGTCGATTTCTGATCAATGCTAATAGCTGGGCTCAGCCCGTCAATCTGATCGACGTCTGGTTTTTCCATCAGGCCCAAGAATTGTCGAGCATAGCTCGAAAGACTTTCGACATAGCGACGCTGCCCTTCGGCGTAAATGGTATCAAAAGCCAGCGACGATTTTCCCGAACCACTCAAACCAGTAATGACCACTAATTTGTCACGCGGAATTTCAACGCTGATATTTTTTAGGTTGTGCTCGCGAGCACCAACGACCTTGATCACCTCTGACATAACCGTTTGATTATACGCTCATTTAAGAAGTTTTTCCAGTCCTCTAATCATTAGAAAATGAAGCAGCCCCGGCCCACCTAGTGGTGGAACCGGGGCTGCATGCTTCATGAATCAGAGCGGCGGGAAAAGGACGACGTGGATGTTGCCACAGGTGGCGTTGTAGTTGGCGTTGCTGCCATCTCCGGGCCCCTCCAGGTCGGGTGTCAGCACCAGCCCGTTGTCCAGGCACTCCACGGCTCGCGGCGAGCTGGTCTGGAACCAGCTCAAGTCATCCGCAGAGAGCTTGATCAGTATCGGGTCGCCGATCTGAAGGTCCTTGTAGCCCGGGTAGGTCGCGTTCCCGTCAATCTTGACGACGTAGACGTTGATGCTGATTGCCTTAACGCTGGTCGTCTTCTCGAAGTGGGGGTGCGTCAGGCTGAACTGCGTCTGCGCGATGCCGTAGCCCGCGAAGCCACCGAAGGCCAGGAGAAGCAGGACACCTAGGAGAGACAATGCGGCCTCCTTGGGGGTCAGTCGCCTTGTCTGAACTGCGGCGTCTTCTTCCCGGGTGGTCGTTTCGATCTGTGTTGCCACAGTCTTTCCTTTCGTCGAATTCCAATGTGAAGCATGCGAAGCCGGAGACGTTGGTCACCGGATTTTTTACCAAAATCTGCGGTAACGCACGCTCTACAACTTATGCCAACATTATAGCACTTTTTTGCCATAAAGTCAATGAGCTCATGCTTGCATCCCCTCTCGCGTTCTGCTAGAATTCCTGGAAATCTAAGAGGTTGTTATGAGAAAAGCAATAATCACCACCTGCCTAGTCCTCTCCGGACTGATGATCTTGGACAGCATGAACGCTGGCCATGCCTTAGTAATGCTCTTCCTCGCCGGTGTCATCCCCGGCACAAACATCGCCGTGAGTGGACAGACGATGCTGTCAGTCTTTGCGTTGCTTATTGGTTTTGTTTTGGCACGGCTGGCAAGTCCCCTTTTCGTGAACCTCTTAACGCGCGTGATGCCGCACCAGCGCGCTTAATCAGCGTCAATTGGTACGATACTCTCAGCCCAAAGCTGTAATTCTTGCAAAATGAATTGCTTACCGTCATCAGTAATTGTGGCTGACAGTTGCTGGAGTCGCTTCACGAATGGTGGCAACAACCGTTGGATACGCTGCGCGCGCCACGTCTCCCAGGCATTCATTTCATCTTCGGCGAGGCTTCGAGGAAAATTGCGCGCTTTGTAATGTAGTAGCAAACCAGGCAATCGTTCATCGACGAATTCGGGATGCAAATCAGCCAGTTGTTGTTCGTCGGCTTGGCGAACTTTTTCAATTCTCATGACGTCGACATCGGTTACAAATCCATCATAAAGTTGGGCTTCGGGATCGCCCGATTTCTTAAAATCAGATTGTTTTTCGAACAGTGTGCGAATATTTTCCGCAAATGAAGGGTTGGCCAGCAATTTATTGCGATTTTCAGTGATAATTGCTTCGTCGAGGCCAATCCGCACCCAGCTGTCAGACTGTTCCAAAACACCAAGTGGTGCCACGGCCGGCGCACGGTTATATTGAAGTTCTTTGACGGGAAGTTTGAGGAAGTCCTCGGCTTGACGCTCTTCCCAAGACGCATAAAACTTCTTGCCCAGTTCTTGAACGCTGAGTTCCAAGAAAGGTGTCGGGTCGTGGCGTAGATCATAAACTACGACGTTGCCGTTACGGCCACTTGTTAAAGGAAAGGCCACCGTCGCATGGTGGAATTCACTGCTAAACCGCCCGCTGACATACACAAACGGTTGCTTATCTTCGAGATTAACCAGTTTCTTAACTTCTTTTTTATCACGAATCTTCAAGAGGTATTCATATAATTGCGGCTGTTTGTCTTTAATAAGTTTGGTGACAGCGATCAGGGCTTCGACATCACTCAATGCGTCGTGGGCTTTGAAATGGTCAACACCATTCACTTTGGTGATTAGTTCGAGGCGATTCACCTCTTTACCATCGACAAATGGCCACTCGATTCCATCAGGGCGCAGCGCCCTGGTCATCCGGGCGACATCAAGTATATCCCAACGCGATCGACCATCTTTCCAGGACCATTCATAAGGGTCATAGAAGTTACGCCAAAAAAGATGTCGAATGAACTCGTCGTCAAAACGAATATTATTAAACCCGACCGTAATAGTATCGGGCGTAAAAACTTCGTCAATTAAGATTTTGGCAAACTCCACTTCGGTATAACCATCGGCCACCGTTTGCTGGGGTGTAATACCCGTTACCATCAGCGCATCAGGCGATGGCAAAGTGTCATCGTTCAACTTCACCAACACATTAAACGGCTCACCGATGGGTTTCAGGTTCATATCTGTCCGTTGACCAGCGAATTGCATAATGCGATCGTCGCGTGCACTGAGCCCAGAAGTCTCGAGGTCGTAAAAGAAAAAGGTTTGAGGCATGCTCTTAGCATAACAAAAAACACGCCAGATGGCGTGGGCAGAACAAAGTTGGAGGAGTGGTCGCGGCGCGACGAGTGTTCGGAGAGGGATGGTGCCCTTTATTCTCTTTAGACTCGTCGCGACCGCGACCGGGGAGATGCACGCACCTAAGTGCGCACGTCTCCTCATGCTCGTCGTCCGCGGGGGGCAGGAAACCCTCCGAAACCGACGAGTGTTTTTGGTAAGTATTGGGGGACGCGCGAGGTGAGCACGACCGTTCGTTTTGCATCCCAGGGGGGTGGGAGCCTCGACAAACGATCTTCCAGAGATGGGCCGCCTGATGGGCCCCAGAATCTCTGTTGCCCACCTCGCGGCCTCGCCCCCTAGAGGGCGAGGTTGTTGCCGGCGACGCCGACGATCAGAGGAGGTACGACTCGGTGGAGCTGTTGCACATCGGTCTTCGCTTCATGGATCAATGTCCCTTCAGATGCAGAGCCAACATTCGATACCTATCGAGGTATCACTTCCCGCCGTGCCGATCCTCATCGGTAACGATGCCTGCGGGTTTCCAGAGATGACGGCATATCGTCTCTGAAAATCCACAGGTATCGCGGTGATGAATTACTTACCAAATTTTCAATGTACTCGCGGTAGCTAAAAGCCTCTCACGAGATTAAATTAGATTATAGCATTATAGGTTGGTAAAGTCAATGCTTAATCGTCAGGTTGTTCGACAAGAGTAAACGTATCGGTATTGATGCGAATGGTGCTCTCGCCAGAGGCACCGGCACGAGTTAGCGCATGGGTAATCCCCATCTTAGCCATGATGTCGCGCAGACGATTGAGGCCTTCGTGAGTCTCAAAGTTAGTCCGACGGGCAAACTTCTCTATCTTGTGACCGGTGACTACGTAGACCGGCTCGCCATTCTCTTCGGTTTTCTTCACTTTCCACGACAGCGCGACTTGATCGGCCGAGAGAGAGATAACCGGTAAACCAGAGTCGTCAACTTCGGTTTCTTCGGCTTCGCGAGCTCGAACATTATCTACTTCCTTGCGAAGGGCACGTAATACCTCTGTTAAACCACGGTGGGCGGGCGAAGAAACGGCAAAGATCTGCTTGTCGGGCGCGACTTTCTTTAATGCATCAATCTGCATTTGAATCATATCTTCGTCGAGGCCTTCAACCTTAGTAAGAGCGATGATTTCTGGCCGAGAAATGAGAATTTCGTTATAGCTAGCCAGTTCACTACGAATCGTGAGGTAGGCCTTTGCAACATCATCGGTATAAGCATCAATGAGATGCAATAGGACTGCCGTACGCTCGACGTGGCGTAAGAACGCATCACCGAGGCCTTTGCCTTCACTGGCGCCTTCAATCAGGCCTGGAATGTCGGCGATCAGCAGACTCGTATCATCGATGTCAGCTACGCCCAAGTTAGGGGTCAGGGTCGTAAAGGCATAATCGGCAATTTCTGGTCGCGCATTGCTGACCACGCTGAGAAAGGTCGATTTTCCCGCATTTGGAAATCCGACTAGTCCGACATCGGCAAGTAGCTTCAGTTCAAGTTCGGCCTCGAATGTGTCCCCTACCTCACCCTTTTCAGCGATACGTGGTGTCTGGCGAACGGATGACTTGAAGTGGGCATTACCGAACCCGCCATCACCGCCACGGGCAATGATGCCTTCTTGCTCTGGGTGAGTAAAGTCGGCAATGACGCGACCGTCACGCTTGACGATTGTGCCAACTGGCACTTTCACGACAAGGTTATCGCCTGACTTGCCATGACGATCACGCTTGGCACCGGCTTGACCGGGCTCAGCTTTTAACTCTGGCTTGTAGCGAAAATCAATTAAGGTGTTGAGACCGCTATCAGCGATGAAAATAACGTCACCACCTTTACCACCGTCACCGCCGTCTGGGCCACCGTGATCGATGTAAATTTCATGCCGAAAAGAAACGGCACCATCACCGCCTTTACCAGCTTGAACAAAAACCTTGGCGGTATCAACAAACATATTACCCCTATTATACTAAAATCGCCCCTGAATTAACAGGGGCGACTCTTGAGGTGATCATATTCCTAGTGAATGTACAGGTAGAGTGAGGCCTGACCAGCTGAAAGCGTTCGGTTGTTGATGATGTTGAAACCGCCGTAGGCTGAGTTGTTCATCTCGCTCAGGACCACACTGCCGTCAGCTTGAACTGATTCAACGACCGCAACGTGACCAGGGTTACCGACTTCAACTAAGACGGCGCCAAAGGCTGGCGAGTGGTCAACTTGGTAGCCCGAAGCTGATGCTGCATAGGCCCATGAACCACCGTTACCCCAGAAGCTGCCGACTGGTATACCCAGCTGCGCACGGCGCTCGTAGGCGTACCATGTACAGTTACCGTAGGCGTAACGGTTACCAACTGAACCAGCTCGGTAGAGCGATGATGAGCCGCCGCTGTACGAGACAGGTGCTCGGTAGCCAGGGCGTTCATTAGTCGGCAAGATGCCGCCAGGGATGATGATCTTCAGGCCAGGCGTAATACCGCTGACATCGAGGTCATTGTAGGTCGTGATTAGTGCAGCGTCACCTTGGTACTTGTCGGCCAGGCCCTGAATGGTGTCACCGCTCTTTACGGTGTAGACGATACCGTCACGCGGCAAGATTTGAAGATTTGCCCCCACAACTAAGTTAGTTGAGGTAAGGTCATTTGCCCACATAACGGTGTTGTTCTGCAGATGGAATTTGGCTGCCACTGAATCAACCGTATCACCGGCTACTACTGTGTAGGTTGTGATGTTACGGCTGGCGCTAGAAACTTGAATAATAGATGGCTTTGTAATTGATGAGTCAGTTGTCGTAGGGAGGGCACTTTGAATCTGTGTTGAGATTGCCAAGCTGCTGACCGATGGAGCAACTGAGAGGTTAGTAGCGGTTGCAACGGTTGCGGCAATGTTTGTTGCGACGACATCATTAACAGATGCCGGACTTTGATCGGTAGGAGTTGCGGGTAAAGCCGCAGTGTTCGCAACACTGGTCGCCTGTTGCGGAGCGCGATACCCAATAGCAATAAGTACTACTAAGAGTACGAAGATGCTCGCATAGACGGCAATGGTTGACGATTTAATCCGGTTCTTGGCCTTGCGGCTAGAGTGGACTTGTGCAAGTTGTCCTGTGACAACTGATCCTTGTAGAGCTGGGCTCGACGTGATCTGATTACGAATTATCGTTCTCCTGCCGCTCGGATTACTCTCGAGGGCTCTACCTTACTTTGTCTTTCTTCTCGCAAGAGAAAGGGATACATATGTCGACCGTTCGGTTATTAATAGTTCGATATCCGTACGACAGTTCTGGTAGGCTCATTCATGCCCTGGCTCCCCACTCGCTGATGGCTCAACTCGCATTGAGATCCACTAGTAGACAGAGTCACAAAATGTGCTCGTTTAATAGTACCAATTTCAGCCTCAAAGGTCAATATTGGTCATGATTTCTTAACAGAGGTGGCTAATTTATCGAACACTTAATTTTACAGTGGTCAGCGATGTTTTGTTGATGTTCGGCGTTTGTGTGGGCAAAATAGGTAATTCCGTCGTCTCCGCTGAGGAAAAACAGGTAATCACCGGGGGCTGGCGTACCGACAGCTTGGAGGGCCTTGAGGCCCGGAACGGCAATTGGTCCCGGTGGCAGCCCTGGATTTATCCGGGTGTTATATGGTGAGTTTAGCGTTGGATCGCGCGCTACCCCTGTTTTATCAGCAATATACTGATAGGTCGCATCAGAGCCAAGCACCATTCCCTGGGCCAGGCGGCTGTAGAATACTTGGGCTATTTGAGCGTCGTCAGAGCCAGTTCCTTCACGTTGAACTATCGAGGAAAGGATAATCCCCTGATAAAGCGTGAGTCCGTGTGCCTGAAATTTCGCGACCAAACCATTCTCAGTAATAACCCCTTCGTAGGTCTTAAACGTTGATTTCAAGATATCCTGAACAGTCGCATCGCTCGTAAATTGGTAGGTCTCACCAAAGATATAGCCCTCGAGGTCCGAACCGGCAGGTTTGGTTGCAAACAGGGGTGAGTCGTAACTAGCTGCGAAGGCTGCATCGATTTCAGTGGCCTTATAGCCAGCATCTAGTAGGACCTGGCGATCTTGTGCAAGGGTTGAACCAGGCAAGAACGTAATCTGGAAAGTATCTACAGTGCCATTGGCCAAGTGATCGATGATTTGAGGGGTCGATTCGGCCGGCGAGAGCCGATAGGTGCCTGCCTGCAACTTGCCCTGAGAACCGCTTAGGCGGGCATACAGCGCGAAGGCCTGACCACTGCGGATTACCTTGTCGTCCTGAAGTTGCTGCCCAATCTGAGCGGGGGTACTGGCCGGTGCGATGGTGACTTTTATATGCGCGTTTTGATTATTGCTAAGGGGTGAAAGAAGCGATTGATACCAAAACCAGCCTCCAACTGCGAGACCGATGAGCACAACGAGCAATCCTAGACCAGAGATTAGTAACTTCTTCTTTAGGGGCCATTTTGGCTTGATATCTAGACCAGTCGGCGAAGCGACGATTGGTTGCGGTGGCGGCAACGGCGCGACCGGCGGTTTAATGGCGTGCTTTACGGGGGGTTTATCCATGATGTGCCTCGAGGTAATCTTGCAAAATAATAGCCGCCGCCTGGGCATCAATGTCGCCCTTGGTATATGACTTTTTATGAGCCGCCAATTGATCTTCAGCCATGACGCTGGTTAATGACTCGTCTTGGAATTCGATATCGACCTCAAGAGTACTCAGTCTTTCAGCGAATAACTCAACAAAAGCGGTCTGAGCAGTTGCCTCCCCTGCTTGATTACGGGGGTAACCAATAACAATTGTCTTCGCACCCTGATCGGCCACAATGCGAGCAATTGCTTCAATCTCGTTACCATCAACTTCAACAGTCGTAAACGCAACGGCGATGCGGACGGACGTATCGGCCACAGCCACGCCAATGCGCTTCGTGCCCACGTCCAAGCAGACGAGGGACTGACTAGCCATTCTGAACTTTAAACTCGATATGGATTTTATTGACGTCGTTCGGTACACTCGTCACCCAGAAGTAAGGGAATTTGACGTCGACTGAATCAATGCCGTTAATCGATTGGAGAGTTGATTGGACTTCGCCGTAAATCTTGCCTTTAACCTGTTGTTTGATGGCATTCTCGTCGATTTGCGGACCAATTTGGCCAGTTGCCGTAATGGTCGCGGTCAGGGTACCGTCGGCAGATTTGACGAAGTTAGCAATACCGGCGCTGCTCACTCCTGTAGAGTAAATCTTCAAGTTCTTATTGGTACCGATCTGCGCATTCAAACTGTCAGTTATGTAGCTTGTTAGATCAGTTTGGGGGATGGCGTAGATGGTATATGTGGTGCTGACCGTCAGGGTAGCTTTGCCGCTGTCGTCTTCGGCATCGACTGCTGGCGAAGAGACTGGCGCTGCTCGATCAATCGTAAAGCTGTCGCCGATAACCTTTTCGCCATTGGTGAACTTCTTGCTAAGAGAGGCTTTTTCGGCGTCTGTTGATTGGCCAACAAGCTGTCCTTGCGCGAGGGCAACATCCCCTGCAGAAACGGTCGTCACGACCTTCGTTGTGCCGCCGGCAGTTGGGCCGGTAAGATCTGCGGATATGTGCGAAGGCGCTCCGCTCATACTACCCGTCGCTCCATTTGAGCCAGTACCACTAGAAACGGCCGTAATATCCACATTCGCGCCGGTATAATTATTGGTTGTCATGGTGACGGCACTGTTAGTTGTAAAGACCGCGCCCGACGATGCCGTTAGTTTTGTCCCGGCAGGAATGACCGTACCCAAAGCAGGAATATAGGTAGTCGAGAAAGTGACAGTGCCCGTTGCTTGTGCGCCCAGATCTTTTTTACCGGTTGCCGTAAAGCTCACCGTTTCATCTTTTTTCTCTTGCTGCGTGACGAATTTAACCGTGCCAGCTTTGACGCTTGTCGAGCCTGTGCCGACGAGTTGGACCGCTGCGCTCACTGGAGCAGGTGTTGTTTTGGCAGTAATAATAACGGTCGCCGAAGGAGCAAAGCCAAACATCCAGATCAGCAGGGCAATTAATAAGACCGCGCCGGTGATACCGAGGAATAGTCGCTTGCGAAACTTGTCAAAATTAGGAATCTTGATTTTATTGCGAGCGGCAGCAGCTTTTTTGGCAACCGAGCTACCTGCGCCAACCGCAGCGGCTGTTTCAACTTCTTCCCCGTCAATATCCATACCATCAATGACGTCTGTGCGAGAATCAGTTGATTCGGGTTTTTTGTCATTAGTTCCATCGCTCACCTTCACGCTATCGGCGTGATCGCCAACTGGAAGGTCAGAACCATCAATAATGTCGTCTTCGTCATCAACGGCCAGCGCTGGGATTTCAGCCAGTTCAGGTTTACTTTGCAGGTTTTTGGCAACTGGAATGGCCGCATTGGCAGCCAGGGCAATTAACGCCTGATTGTTCGTGACCAGCACAAGATTTTTCTTTCCAGTTTTGGCCATGCGATCAAGCAAACGTAAATTAACGGCACTTTGCAATGCACCGGCTCGTTTTGGTGGGACAATGGCGACGATCTTTTCCTTAGATTTTTTGATCTTGCCGATAATGGCAGTCACGTCGTCGTCGACATCGATGTAAATTACGTCTTTTTGCATGTTAGATTCTCAGAAGGCGATTAAGTTTTTCTTTGATCGAATCCCCTTCTCCACTCCCTAATATTGTATCATAGCCAACCCGCAGAAGACCCATGGCGGTTATGAATGTATGGTCAGTCACATCACCGGTTGTATCGGTCACACCAATGACTTCAGTCGGCTTGATGAGGTGCACGGTCGGCTTCTTGGTGAACGGCAAATCTTTGTGCCACTCGGCACCTTCCAGCGCATCAACCAGTGCCGCCAAGCTCGAGCCACCACCACACAGCAGAATGCGATTCGGCAAGTGATCGAGCGAGTCGAAGTCGCTGAGCGCTAGCTCCACGCCGGCGAGCCAGACTTCCAACGTTTTATCAACAGCCTCGTTGACTTCTTTTGCAACGCTAGCCTTTATCTGTTCGTGACCGATGTTGACCTTTAGCTTTTCAGCATCTTTGTATGATAACTCCATCTCGCTGGCAATTGTCTGAGTAAAGCTACGGCCACCGATACCAAACATCTTGGTGCCTTCGACGCCACCGTCGTTAACGACTGCGATATCGGTCGTACCACCACCAACATCGGCTAGGATGGCGGTAAAGTTGCTGCTGGCATCACTACCAAGAACGCTGCGACTGACAGCAAATGGCTCGGCGGCAACGGCGAGAAGTTCCAGAGAAAGCTCATCGGCAACCCGTTCTAGTGCTCCGATGTGTACCATTGGCGCAAAAGCAGTATAGATTTGGACAGCCACATCGCGGCCTTGAAAGCCGATTGGGTTGCTGACTTTGTAGCCATCGATGTGGATGCTGACCAGGGCGCTGTTGACTAGTTTTACTTCGACTTCATCATTACCGGTTTCGAGCGCAATCTGTTTCTGCGCTTTAATCTGAGCCCGTTCTTGAACTTTCTCAATAATAAATTCCATCTCAGATGAGTCGAGTGGGCGATCTGGTTGCGGACGGCGATAGCGAATCGTATCGGTCACACCCTTCACAAGTTCACCAGCGATACCGATGACCACTTGTTTTGCTTGTAGGCCAGCTTGCTCTTCGGCATCAGCTAGCGCCTCTTCACAGTTACGAACTACGCCGGAAATATCGGCGATGGCACCAGAGTGCATGTCGCTGACTTCTTGACGAGCCCGACCAACACCAACAATTTGTAACTCTTCGCCATCGAGCTTGGCGATTAACGCCTTGACGAACTCGGTTCCAATATCAAGCGCGACGATGTAATTATCCCCGGCCGCTTTTTTGCGAGCTGATCGCAGTTTTTCTAATACCATAGTTGCTACCATTATATAACAAAGGTGCTTATGCTGCTAAGGAGTTGAAGTATTCGTCTTTTTGTGACATAATATCACGATGATTAACCCTGCTGATAGTGAGCCCCTGGACTATTCTGGTTTCGTACCGAGTGACGAGATCCCGACCGAGCTAACAAAGCATTATACGGATGCGCTTGCAGATCAGCGGATCGAGCATTTGTTTGAGAGTATGCCGAATACGGTCCACAACTCAACAGTGAGCTTTCAGAGCGATACGGCCTATGGAGTTAATGGTCGTCTCATAGATTTTACAGAGGCACCAAATAACACCAACTACACCATGGCTGATTATAGTGCCGAGGGAACATTTACGGCTGACTCAGTTTTTCTTAAATTTAAAACTTTCTACGGAGATTTCCCGCAAACTCTTACGGTAATGAAATCGCCAACGGATTCATCTTATTATGCATTCACGGATGACTCGCTCGAAATGCAACAAATCGACGAGGACCAGTTATTAGAGCTCTGCTTGCGTGCGTCCGATAATCCGCCAGACCTCAAACCGAACACCGAAGGACATGAACTTGTCCGTCCCACATTTCCACTAACTCTTGCCGAGTTTTGGCAACACCTGGCGCTGGCAAACGATGGACTTACCAATAAGTCACGATTTCTGGAAGTACCTTTGGGTGATTCCCCCGACGAAACTCGCTCCTTTTTTGGAAGATTACTACACGAAGAGAGCGAGGAGCCCTTTGAAGTTAGGCAGCGATTTATTCTCGAGTACGTCATTATTCATGAGACTCTTGATGCCGAGGAGGTAACCCGCCTCGAGCTAGAATACACATGGAAAAAAGATCGTGAACAAACAACTCATATTTCCAAATATGTTGCTTCTGGTATTGACCCAAGCACCACACACCTACGAATTATGAGGAGTAATGTTGACGGTAAGGATGAACCCCTCGATATATCTGACCCAAAATATCTAGAGCAGTTCGAGCTCTTGCTTGATTACATTCTTGAACTAAGTACTAAATAAGTACCGCTTTAATTCGACGGATCCCAGCGCTGCTTGATTCTTCCTTAGTGATTTTGAAGGTTTTGCCGCCTTCAGCTAAGTGGCCGGTGTGTTCAACGTGAGGACCACCGCAAATTTCAAAGCTGACACGGTGCGGCTCTTCACCCATCTTGTAAACTTTGACCGTGTCGCCATATTTGTCGCCAAAGGCACCAATGGCGCCCATATCAAAAGCTTCTTTGGTTGGATATTCCTTAAATGAAACCGGCAGATCTTCTTTAATCCACTCGTTCACCAGGCGTTCGACTTCAGCAATTTGTTCGGGCGTGACTTTTTCGTCGTGGTTAAAGTCAAAGCGCAGGCGCTCTTCGGTAATATTGCTGCCGTGCTGAGTGACGTGGTCGCCCAGAACTTGGCGCAGGGCTGCATACATCAAGTGCGTGGCGGTGTGATATTTTTTGTGGATGTCGTCTTGACCGCCGAGGCCACCTTTGAAGACGCCTTTGGCGGCGGTTTGGGAGCGCTCGCGTTGTTCTTGCATCTTGGCATCAAATTCTTGGCGCCAGTTTTCGGACAATTTGATATCTTGCTTGAAGACTTCTTCAGTCGAGAGTTCGACAGGGAAACCGTAGGTATCATAGAGAGTAAAGAGTTCGGACCCAGTGATACCGTTTTCTTTAAACTTCTCTAGTTCTTTCAGGCCTTTTCGCAGTGTCTGGCGGAAAACCTTTTCTTCCTTAACAAGTGTTGCAATCACTGCGTCCCGAGCTTCCTTAACTTCTGGATAATCGTCAACATACATGTCGGCAATGACTGGGACGACTTCTTCGAGGAAGTTTTGCTCGATACCGAGGTCAAAGGCAAAACGAACGGCACGACGAATCAGGCGACGCATAACGTAGCCTTGTTCTTTGTTGCTCGGAACGACACCATCGACAGCGAGGAACGTTGCAGCTCGCAGGTGGTCGGCAATCACGCGCATGCTGGCGGTGTTGGCTTCATAATCTTTACCACTGAGCGTTTGGAGTTTTTCAATAATTGGCCAGAGGATGCTGATTCTAAAGACGTCAGGGCTATCGATCTTGGCTGCGGCAATGCGCTCGAGGCCGCCACCAAAGTCGACATTCTTTTTCTCGAGTGGCTCAAATGAACCGTCTTCTAGGCGTCGATATTGCATAAAGACTTGATTGCCGATTTCCATGAATTGGCCACTGTCGCTGGCAGGGTGAGCGAGGCCGTAACCCTCGGCGTGATTCTGGAGGCCAAAATCGTAGAATACTTCGCTATCTGGGCCAGATGGGTCGCCAATTGGAGTTTTGTCGAGTCCACCGCCTCGTGACCACCAGTTTTCACCATCGTCATAGTAGAAGATGCGTTCGCCCGGCTTAATCCCACGAGCATCACCGTCTTTTTGGCTACCAATTTCGACAATGCCAGCTTCGATGCCTTTTTCGGCAAAGACTTTCTGCCAGATTTCAGCCGCTTCAGTGTCACGAGGAATGCCATGGGCCTCATCGCCGATAAAAGCGGTAACGTACAGCTTGTTTGGATCGAGCCCAACGACGTCTACCAAAAATTCAAAGAACCAGCGAATCTGGTCTTCTTTAAAGTAATCACCGAGGCTCCAGTTACCGAGCATTTCAAAGAATGTCGTGTGGCGGTTATCACCGACATCTTCGATGTCTTGGGCGCGGAGGCTGGTTTGGCTATCAGTCAGGCGGACGCCGGCTTGGTGTGGTTCGCCCAAAAGGTACGGCAAGAGTGGCTGCATACCGCTACCCGTAAATAACGTCGTTGGATCATTATATGGCACTAACTTAGCGCGCGGGATCACAACGTGGCCACGATCAGCAAAGAATTTGAGGTAGGCGTTTCGGATTTCTTGAGCGTTCATTGTCCGTATTATAACAGATTACCAGAGGTTGTTAACCGACGATGCCGCCACCTAAACAAATATCGCCCTTATAGATCACAACCGATTGGCCAGCAGCCACGGCACGTTCTGGATTTTTTAGGTCTAGGCGTGCGCCACCCTCGACATATGTCAGGTGAGCTTCAGCTAATGGCGCCCGGTGGCGAACACGAATCGCATAGTCACCCTCTGGCGGTTCTTCGTTGATCCAATGAAGATTAATGAGGTTCAGTTCTGGCTTCCAGAGGCTATCATCATTGAGATCGGTCGTAATATAAACCTCATTTTTGTCCATATCCTTACCGACAACGTAATATGGCAGACCGCCGCCCAGATCGAGCCCGTGACGTTGGCCAATTGTATAAAAGATGGCGCCGTCATGCTGACCCAAAACTTCACCAGATTTCTTATCGATAATCGAACCGGCAGTTTGTTCAACATATTGCGAAAGGAACTCGCGAATTCCAATTTGTCCAACAAAACAAATGCCTTGACTGTCTTTTTTGGCAGCGGTGTAAAGCCCTCGCTCTTTTGCCATTTCACGAACTTTAGGCTTGGGGAGGTCACCAATTGGGAATAACGTTTTCTTGAGTGCTTCTTCGGTGACACGATACAAGAAATACGTCTGGTCTTTATTCGTATCGACAGCCATCTTTAACACACCATTTTCAACTCGCGCATAATGTCCAGTGGCGATCATATCAGCACCATCTTCTAGAGCAGTTTCAAGGAAAAGTTTAAACTTTACTTCTTGGTTACACATGATGTCGGGGTTCGGCGTCCGACCGAGCTTATATTCCTCGATCATATAGTCGACGACCTTGTGCTTGTACTCGTTCTCGAAATCAAAGACTTTAAAATCAATGCCCAGTTGCACTGCAACGCGTTTGGCATCTGCTAAGTCATCTGCCCACGGGCATTTCATACCAGGTAAATCCTGCGTCCAGTTTTTCATATAGACGCCGACAACTTCGTGACCCTGCTCTTTCAGCAGTGCCGCCGTCAAAGACGAGTCAACACCACCACTCATACCAACATAGACCTTGGCCACTAGACTGCCCCGCTCACGTAAAATGCAATGATCTTGATTACTTCGCTGCCCGCAAGCCACCAGCCACCAGGTGTCGCCCACCACCAGAAAGACCAGTCGTGATCAGCGAGCAAGGGATGATTGAGGATCTTGATTGACGAACCAGCGCTTTTTTCAAATTCTAGATCGGCCCGGCGTTGGTGATACCCAGAAGTGACTAATATCACGTCGTGAAAGCCGCGGGTTTCGAGAATTGACCCAGTGTCTTCGGCGTTCTGGGCTGTGTTCTCAGAATTCTCATCAACCAAAATCGCGTCAGCCGGTACGCCATCTTTCACAGCTTGGATCTTCATGGCGGCGGCGTTGCTTAAGCCCGTTTTATCTTGAGCTGCGCCCGAAAACACCAAGTTGTCAGCCCAGCCATGCTTGAATAACTGAACTCCCTCTTCGGTCCGAGCGACCGTGTCACCACCGCTGACAACAACGATTGCGTCAGCTTTTTGGCAGTTGCCAGTCCCATCGAGAGGTACAGCGCTACAGCCAATAAAATCATTTGGTTGCAAATAAATAGACAGTCCAGTGATGAGGGCAGCCAGCACGATCGGCACAATAATAAACCACTTTATCATGAGGCAACCCTTGCATATTCGCGCTTGATTTCCTCGATAATAATCACTGCGGCTAAGTGGATATTCTCTTCATTCGAGAGGTGTCCGAGCGTCATACGTAGGCTACCATCAGCAACTTCGGGCGCGAGACCAATTGCTGTTAAAACATGCGAGCGCGTCCCTTTATTAGCGGCACAAGCACTGCCAGTCGCAACTAAAACACCGCGCGATTCAAGCGCAAACAGAACACGCTCGGCATCCAGCTGCGGGAAAGAGATGTGCAGATGACCGGCTAAACGATGTTTCTGATGACCAGATAGAACAGCCTGTGGAAATGCCGTCACTAATTCTTGCTGCAAGTAGTCACGGAGTTTCCGGAGGCGATCTGATTCAAAGTTACGGTGCTCGGTCGCGAGCTCCAAAGCTTTTGCAAAGCCAATTGTCCCGGCAACGTTTTCGGTGCCGCTGCGGAGTCCGCGCTCTTGTCCCCCGCCAACGATTTGTGGTGAAAGGGTCACATAGCTGGCGGCCCATAGTAAACCAACCTGTTTTGGACCGTAGACTTTCGCGGCGTTGAGTGTCAGCAGATCCAGACCAAGACGCGCGACGTTCACATCCAGTTGACCGACGCCCTGCGAGGCATCGCTGTGGAGATAGATCGGCGTGTGGTCACCGCGAGCTAGACGAGCTTCACGCTCGGCTTTCACCACTTGGGCAATGTCGCGCAGTGGCTGAATAGTACCCAGTTCATTATTCGCCAGCGCAATGCTAACAAGTTGAGTGTCGGGTTTGATGGCTGCTCGAACTGCTTCTGCGCTCACAAGGCCGCGCTCGTCGGCTTCGACTAACGTATGATCACGTTGTTTGGCGGCCTCAAGAACTGCATGGTGTTCGATGTTTGCTGTCACAACACGGCCGCTAACTGCCGAGAACGCCAAGTTAACTGATTCTGTCGCTCCGGCCGTCATCACGATATCATCACCTCGCCCACCAATAGCTCGGGCTAGCGCATCTTTGGCATCTTCATAGTGACGGCGCACTGTAATTGCTGGTGCATAGGGTGCTGAGGGGTTATAGAACTCATCAGAAAAAAACGGCTGCATCGCCGCAAGGACTTTTGGATCCATGGGCGTTGCCGCCGCATGATCGAGATAAATAACCTCTTCGCTCATCGTCTTATTATACCAGTTGACTGTAGCCTAGCGGCTACTTAGCGTTTCGTTTAGCACGAACACGATCGAGGGCCATACCAGCTGCAAAGACAAGTATCATTTCTTCGTCAACTTCAGGCGTTGGACGAACGATCTCTGAGACACCGCGGTGATCAGTTTTACGGATGTAGCTTGGCTCAACGATGTAGCGCATTATGGAGAAGGGTTCCGTAGCGTCTTTTTGGCTCCGAGTAAAGAACCACTCGTCTTGACCGTTAAGGTTTTCGTAATAAAAACGCCAAACTTCACCTTCGGGGGCTTCTCCGTAAATACTTCCGCCGATGAGAGCGTCCTCATCAATAAGGTCTTTGAGGATCTTCTTTTTTACCTCAGCTGGAGTTGAGCCAAAGTACTTTGTCACTTGCTGAAAGCTCGAGATCTGCGAATAGATCTCTTCTACACGTTCGTTGCGCAGTTCATGAAAGGCCCGGCCTAAACGAACTAAAGAGCGTAGGGATTCGCGAGCCTCTGGTCCCGGGCGCGCCGCGAACTCTTGAACTGTCTGCGAGAAAAGCGGTGTTGCATCAATCGCCAGACGGCTTGCCTCTTCAAGCAAAGCTTGCTTGTTTTTTTCGTAGAGGCTAAGGCCCTCACCAGCTTCTACGGGACGCACTTCACCAACAGTTTCTTCCGAAGGGATGGGATCGGCTGAAGAATCCTCCGGCGTCGAAGGAACGTGATAAGTACTGTCTGGTAGTGTCATAGTCATATGGTGGAGTTGGTGTTAGATTGCAAATAATGCGTGGGCATTTGCAGAGGTCGCTTGCGCGATTTCTTCGATTGAAATACCGCGCCTGCTGGCGTGGAATTCAGCGATTGTCCTCACAAATGCTGGCTCATTTATCTTACCACGTAAAGGGGCTGGTGTCAAGAAAGGCGCATCTGTTTCAAGCAACATACGATCGAGTGGAATCGCATCAAACATGGCTTTTTGAGCCTCGTCTTTCGTGAATGTGCTGATGCCATTGACGCCAATGTACAATCCGCGCTTTAGGCCCTGTTCGAGTTGCTCTGTTGTATCCGTAAAGCTATGTAGTACGCCTCGAATTCCTTCGTACGAGTCAAAGATTGGCCAGAAATCATCAAAAGCTTCCCGAACATGGAAAACGATCGGCAAATCGTGAGCCAAAGCGATTTCAATTTGAGTTTTCAGTGCCTCAATTTGTACATCTTTGGGGCTATTCGTATAGAAGTAATCGAGACCGATTTCACCGATGGCAATGACTTTTTGTGAAGATGCCATAGCTGCAATGTGATCATAGCCATCTTTACTATCATGCGGATGAACGCCAACGGTTGCCCAGGTATTGTCGCGGTCGGCCACAAACTCAATTGCCTGACGCGAACTCACTTCGCTCGTCGCAACGCACAGCAACTTGGTCACATCTGCGTCGGTAGCACGCTGGATAGTCTCGCTGGGATCGAGCGGATAGTCGGATTCATGAATGTGGCAGTGAGTATCGACAAACATTACACTTTGGCGGCGTGAGGATCAGCCGTGTGAATATAGATTTTAGGGAACAGCACTGCTTCAGGAGCTTTCACCACTCCGGTTTCAAAGGTTTGCTGAATAGCCGTAGCAGCGGTCGGTAAGAACGGTACTAAGAGGTCGCCAATCTGCGTCAGTCCCCCGGCGCAGTGCGCCAGAATTTCAGCAAGGTGCGATTCAGCCTCAGGATCTTTGCCGATTCCTTTAGCTACTTCCCACGGCTTGGTAGTATCAATGTACTGGTTGAGGCCGCGAACCATCGCCCAAACCTCATCAACTGCTTTATTAAATTCGAGGTCTTCCATCGTTTTGTGGTAGGCGGTCATGTCGTGTTCGGCTTGTGGGGCATCACCGATAACACCAGCTTGGTACTTGGTGATCATGCTAGCAACGCGCTGGACCAAGTTCCCGAGATCGTTTCCTAACTCGTTGTTGTAGGCGTTTTCAAACTTCTCCCACGTAAAGTCGCCATCATCTTGGGTCGGAATGTGGCGTGAGAAAAAGTAGCGGAAGGCATCGACGCCATAGTTATCGATGACTTCATTCGGGTCGACGACGTTACCGACGGTCTTGCTGATTTTTGCGCCAGCAATATTGATAAAGCCATGGACGAGTAATTTCTTTGGCACAGGCAGCCCTAGACCAATCAACATGGCGGGCCAAATACCGGCGTGAAAACGAAGGATGTCCTTACCAACTACCTGAACATCGGCTGGCCAAAACTGCTGGAATTCCTCTGGACGATCTGGGTAGCCAATCACAGTGATATAGTTCGCCAGGGCGTCGAGCCAGACATACATAATCTGCTCGGGATCGCCAGGCACCGGAACTCCCCAACTGAGGCTTTTCTTAGGACGCGAAACACTCACATCTGGCAAGCCGTCTTTAATAAGTTCAAGGAATTCAAGCTTACGGAACTCTGGCACAATTTGCATGGTGCCATCATTCAGAGCAGCTTTAATTTGGTCAGTAAATGCGCTGGTCTTAAAGAAATAGTTCTCTTCACTCACCTGCTCATACGGTGTTTGGTGGTCGGGGCAGATGCCACCGGTGGCTTGAACTTCCTTATCAGTAAAGAAAGCCTCGTGCCCGACGCAGTACCATCCTTGATACGACCCTTTGTAGATATAAGGTTGGAGTTTCTGCCAGATATATTGGACGGAAGTCACGTGATGTTCGTCTGTTGTACGAATAAAGTCTGTATAGCTGGCGCCGACTTTTTTCATCAGATTTTCAAAATTGACATACATCTTGTCCGTGAAAGCTTGTGGCGTCAGGCCAGCCTCAGCAGCTTTGGCGGCAATCTTGTTACCGTGTTCGTCGGTACCAACTTGAAAGCGAACCTCGTGCCCATTTTGCTTTTGATAGCGCGTCCAAATATCGGCTAATAGATAGTCGAGTGCATTCCCAATATGAGGCAATGCATTCACATACGGAATTGCGGTCGTGATGTAGAGTTTCTTTTCCATTTAAGACTATTGTAACACCTTGAACTAGTAGGTAACAGAGATGTCGTCAAAGTAGACGGTGCGAGTCACACCATTACCTTGCGTATAGTCATGGTTTGTCGCGTAGAGGAATACATACTGCGAAGTACTTGTGGCAGTGAAAGCAAGAGTAATCTTTGTCCAAGTGTTAGCGGCGAGGGATACTGCTGGTCCAGACGTACTACCAATAGGGAACCAGTAGGCATCTGTGGTACTACCGGTGCCAGCTGTCGTCGTGTACACCCAGCCACTGAAGGTATAATGAACACCAATCGTCAAGCCACTAATGGTCGCCCGTAGGCCATCACCATTGTCACCACTACCGCCGCCGTGCCCGTCACTTGTAAACGTATCGGTGTGTACCAACTTCATTGATTTAGCGCCTGAATGGAAGACTGCTGTACTATTTGTCAACGTACTATCTCCGTGGCTCACACTCCAAATACCAGCACCGCTTTCAAAGTCTGTTTGATACGCGTAGTTGACTGGGAGTGGTGATACCGCTTGGGCGGCAGAAGATGGTGCAAGTGTCGAGCAGGCACTCGCAGTTGAGCCTTTGCTGGCCGCAGTCGCCAGTGTTGTATAGGTTTTCGAACCTGGATTATAACCGCGAATACAATAGTCTGTATTATTGGCGACGACGTCAATAATATCACCGCTTGACGGCGCAAAACTAATGTTCGAATTCGTGCCACTTCCCGAGTACCACGTCACACTGCTGCCACTGCCATCAGTGCTGAAGACGCCGGTGTGATTAACCTGATAACGCGTGACTTCACTGGCGACACTCTCTAGATCAGATACGACCGCGTTATCGCGGGCCCCATTTTGTACACCGTTGTAAGCAAGAATGGTGATTGCCGCTAAGATCCCGATCACCACAATAACGATCAAGAGTTCGATAATCGTAAAACCACGTGTCCGAACTTTAGAAAGAAGTTGCTGCATTGTGCTGCTATTTTAGCACGAGCGTTATGCGGCGACAATTTCGGCAAGCTTGCGCCATGCTTCAATCGTCAGAGCCTCAGCCCGTTCGTCGGGGTTAATCTGCGCTTTCATAAGAATTCGTTCGGCCTCTTCTTTCGAAATGCCCAGGCCACCAGCAATACTACTGCGAAGTTTCTTCCGTTTCGCCGAGAATCCAGCTTTGACCACCCTAAAGAAATCGGCTTCATCGACATTGCCGAGCAAAGATTGGGCCCGGGTCTTCAGAATAACCACTTCACTATCCACTTTCGGTGGTGGTGTAAACATTTTTGCCGGAACCATATCACCGAGTGAGACTTCGGCAAAGACTTGGGCACTAATAGCCAGAATGCTCAGCTGACCAGGTTCGGCCGCTAACCTCTCGGCAACCTCTTTTTGAACCAAGAGTACAATTTGGCGTGGTTTGTTTGGTGAACCTAGCAGCAACTTGATAATTTTTGACGTGATGTAGTAAGGCACATTGGCAACAACCACATAATCCTTCGGCAATTTTGACAGATCATATTGGAGGATATCTTGCTGGATGACCTCCAAGTTCTTGCCAGGGAACTGACCAGGTAGTTTGGCTGCTAGGTCTTCGTCGAGTTCCACGGCGACAACTCGCGCGGCCCGCTTTAAGAGTTCGCTCGTCAGTGTACCTAGCCCCGGACCAATTTCTAAAACCGTATCGCCTTCTCTGATCTCGGCATCATCAGCGATTGCCGCTAATACGTCGCGATCTTTGAGCCAGTGCTGTCCGAGTGATTTTTTAGGACCAGCCATCTTAATACCAATGGTGCGCAACCCACCAGTTGTATGCCCCGGCCCAGCTACCGTAACGACCATTAACGTAACCGTTCATCCAGTTTAACGAGTCAATTGGGTTGTAGGGATTTCCAGGGACTTTAGAACATGGCAGCGCCTGGGCGAGGCCACACGCACCGGACGAGGAATTAATTGCATTAGGATTCCAGTGGCTCTCATTGCCAACAATGTAGTCCGCATAACCCCAGTTATCCTGTGAAATGTTCGATGCTGCCAACCACGTCGTTTCATCACCACCACCCGTATACGGCAATGTCTTTGGCTTTACTCCGACAATCTCAACTTGTTTGATTGGCTGAGTCGTCACAATAGCAGCGATCTGCGTTCGGCTCACCTCGTGACCATCTTTGATCTCAATTTCATACGTCGCATTCTGCTGGCCAGCAACGCCAGCGGTTTGGACAACTTTGTACCCAACCTCGTGATCGGCATCCTGGATTTGTTGCGTATCGAATGGAACCGCTTCTTGAACGGTAATAGTTTGCTTGCCTTCGCGCCAGACTGTGACATCGAGTCTAGCCGTGATTGACGTCGAGAGCGGCAATGAGGCGCGATCATCTGGCCCTAGCGTAATGCCCTTTTCTTTCAACATGCCTCCGACTGTGGCGCTTTGGGTGCGTATGGCCGTTGTCGTGCCATACAATGTCAGGCTGACGAGCGTCGCTCGGTGAATCGTCAAGACAAGTCCGGCTCCATCCTGAACGAGATTATCGGATTGAGAAAGCGTCGTTGTATCCTCTGGATAAAGTGTAATGCCGGCATCTTTGGCAATTTGATCTGCCGTTTGATACGGTGTGATTACTTTCTGACGTGTTGCACCATCGATGATGATGACCGGCCGAGCACGGTAGATATTAATCTGATATTCGCTGGCAACTAATTTCTGAGTCACGTCGGGCTCAACCGTATCACGATTATCGAGAGTGATCCCGGCCTCTTTCAAGACGTCGCCCACGGTGGCAGCTTGCGAGAGCATGACTTTCTCTTGACCACGGTCATGGATTGTCACCAGGCGACCCGATTGGTTGGTTGCCGAGGCTTTTTGTGTCACCAAGAAAACGCCCAGAACTAAAAGCACGACAGTAACAATACTGACGCTAAGTAACGTGGTGGATCTACGTAGTAAACGTTTCATTTGTAGGTTGAACACCCCCTCGGATGCTCGTTCTATTATAGCAAACTAATAGGTCGCTACAAACGCTCGAGACGGGCATACTCGGCGTTTAACTTCTTGGTCTGACCGCTTCGAAAAGCCACCGTGACCGCGAGGCCATCAATATCAATCACCTCACCAGCGCCAAACGCAGCTGACTTGACCTGATCGCCAATTTCAAGAGCTAACTCATCACTGTAGAACGGTTCATCGTTATTCGACTGACCAAACATTTGAGGGGTGGTCGCGGCCACTTGATCACCCATGTCAGTGATGAAGCGAGACATTGGATTATACGTTCGTTGACCGAATTGCAACCGGCTATAGGCATAACTGAGGTGCAACTCTTCGCGAGCACGAGTCATGCCGACATAGCAAAGCCGACGCTCTTCCTCGAGAGCCGCTGCGCCCGACTCAAACGACCTGACACTCGGGATGATGCCATCTTCCATTCCGACAATAAAGACAACCGGAAATTCGAGGCCCTTGGCCGCGTGCAACGTCATAAGGGTTACTTTTTGGCCATCGTCAACAGTGTCCATACTCGACATCAAAGCGACTTCTTCGAGGAAATCGGGTAGGGCAGTGAAGGTCTGGGCATCAGAGAGTAGGGAACCGATGTTGGCTTCCCTATCTTCGGCTTGCGGCGTGCCATCGAGAATATAATTTCGATAGCCTGTCTGCGCCAGGACCGCCTCAACCAGCTCGGTTGGGCTAGCCGTCTCGACTGATGCCTGGATACTCTTTAGGATTCGGCCCAAGTCACCCAGCCCCTGCCTCGCTTTGCCGGTAATAATCCCCGCTTCTTCAATATCATTGAGGGCGGTGATGATATCAACACCACGTTCTGACTGCCAGTTCAGGAACTTCTCTAAACTAGTAGCGCCAATGCCGCGACCGGGAACATTCACGATGCGACTAAAACTCATCCGATCATTTGGCTGATAGACGAGGCGCAAATAGGCGATGACGTCTTTGATTTCTTTGCGGTCATAAAAGCGAACGCCGCCAACTAATTGGTAGGGGATACGTAACTGCAAAAATGCCCGTTCCAGCGTGTAGCTCTGGGCATTGGTTCGATACAGCACGGCAAAGTCGCCGAATTTCCGGGCCTTCATGGCTACGTGCGTTGAAATGCGCTCCCCAACCAGATTCGCCTCCTCGGCCTCGTCGTAAACGCCATGAACTTGAACCGGTGAACCCGGCCCTTCGGCTGTCCAAAGCTTCTTTTCGGTACGCTGCACGTTCTTTGATATAACATTAGCCGCTGCTTCCAGGATGTTGCCGGTGCTACGATAGTTTTGTTCGAGTTTGACGACTTTTGCGCCCGGGAAATCTCGCTCAAAATTAAGAATATTGGTAAAGTCTGCCCCGCGCCAACTATAAATTGACTGCCAGTCATCGCCCACCACGCACAGGTTTTTGTCATCGTTCACCAATAATCTAATGAGGTGATACTGCGCGGCGTTAGTGTCCTGGTACTCGTCAATCAAGATATGCGAGAAATGATCACGCCACTTCTTGCGCATCTCTGGTGAATCCCGCAGCAAACGAACGCCATCCAGTAGCAAGTCGTCAAAATCAAGCGCACCAGCCTCGCGACGCATCGATTCATAGCGTTTGTAGAGCTTGGCGATGTTCTTTTCAAAAGGATATTTAGCCAAAGCCTCATACTCATCTGGCGTCTGCATTTCATTCTTGGCATTGCTAATCGCACTACTGGCAGCCGCTGGTTTTAGCTCTTTATCGCCGATTGATAGTTGCTTCATTGCTTGCTTGATAAGCGCACGACGATCGTCCTCGTCGTAAATGACAAAGTTGCGACTAATCCCAATTGCCTGGCCATCCATTCGTAGTAGGCGCACGCAAATACTGTGGAAAGTTCCCATCCAAGGCATAAAATTGCGGTCGTTTGGTTGATCAAGTAGCGTACTCAGTCGCTCTCGCATTTCACGGGCGGCTTTGTTGGTAAAAGTAACGGCCAAAATCTTGCTTGGCCAGATGCCTTCATCAGCAACCAGGCGGGCGATCCGGTGGGTTAGCGTCTTGGTTTTACCACTTCCCGCCCCTGCCAAAATCAGCAAAGGGCCAGTCGTAACCCGCGCGGCCTCTGCTTGTGCCTCGTTTAAACCCTCAAGTAAATTCATTAGTTCTATTATAGACGAGTCGGGCAACTCAGACTAGGCATGAAGCGTTGGTAATACGAGGAAATAGACGGCTAGGCCACCACCAACACCAACCAGTATAAGAGCGAGAATCCAGATGATAATAGCCGCACTCGAGCGTTTCTTTGGCGAGTGGGTCAAAGCCAGGGTCGTTGCCTCGGCAGCATAGATAGGACCAGAGGTCTCTTCCTTTGCGGGCGCCTCTTTGTACTGTTGAGTGATCGAGGTTGGACCGGTTGGTTCTTCGGGTTCCGGCGTCGGCGCAGGTTCTTCAAGTTTTTCTTCTTCCTTAGGCGGCTCTTCCGGCGCAGTTTCTGCGTCTAACAGCTCTTCGTCTGGAGCATCGAGCAGTTTCGGCTCTTCGGGAGTTTTTTCAGCTTCTTTGGGTTCTTTGGCTGGTGCTTCGGGAATGTCAGAGAAAGCACCTAGCGGACGTTTTTCTACTTTGGTACCACTGAGGAATGGTGACTCGAGAGGGGCTGCAACTTCGGGCTCTTCTGGTTCAGGAGCTGATACTTGCTCTGCGGGCGCTTCTTCCTTTGGCTCCTCTTCTTTTTTCTCGTCTAACTCATCACCTGTAAAACCATGAAAGTCGAGGGGATCGGGCCAATCCGTGGAACGATCAGCTGGTTCTTCAACGCGTGGTTCAGGCGGGCGAGGTGTTGAACGCTCGACTGGGCGCTCAGAAGTCTCAGGGCGCATGTCAGAGGAAGGGTGGACAACATCCATAAAGCGGCCACTGCTACGGCGAGCTGCCGGCGTCGAAGATGCGGGGTCGGGCGCAGAAGTCTTGACAGTGACACTGTCATCGCTCGTGGTCGGTTCATCAGAGGTCGGAGCCTCGGCTGGCGATCCGGTCGCAGAGCTCACAGCTCGGTCTAATTCATCAAAGTCTATATCTTGCATCATCCCACCTACTTCTCTTTCTTACTAGCCGCATAAGCTTTTTCAACAATACTACTAAACATGTTCTCATCCAAGCTGGCACCGCCGACCAGGAAACCATCAATCTCTGATAGGCCTGCGTATTCGGCCGCATTATCGGGCGTCACGCTGCCACCATACAACACACGAACTTCACCAGCCGCCTTTGCTCCGTACAAGTGCTTGAGCTGGCTGCGGATCATACGCGCTGCTGTTGTCACATCTCCGGGAGTATCATTTTGGCCCGTGCCAATTGCCCAGACTGGTTCATAGGCAATCACGATGTCGCTCAGCTCTTCACCAGTGATATTGGCCAGCCCGCCCACGAGTTGGTCATGAAGCACGGCCTGAGTCTCGCCGTCAACGCGTTCGCTGGCAGTTTCACCAACACAAAGTACAGGGGTAATGCCATTACGAATGGCAGCCTGAACCTTGGCACGCGTGTCTTTGTCTGATTCGTGAAAAATATGGCGGCGCTCCGAGTGGCCAACTAATGCATAGGTGACGATGCCGCGCAGCTGCGTCGCCGAAACTTCACCAGTGAATGCACCATGATCACGCCAATAAAAATTCTGGGCAGCTAGTTTGAACTGTCGAAAGTTAACCTGCAAGCTCAATGTTTGCAATGTCAGCATCGTGGGAGCCAAGACAACTTCGACATCGCGATGCGTTTTAACGGTAGTAGACAGGCGATGAAGGTACAGACTAGCCTCATGAACATTGAGGTTCATTTTCCAGTTGCCGATAACGAGCGTTTTGTCCCTAGCCATTTGAGATACCACTTATGCTTATTACCGTTAAGTGTAGCTTATTTACGAGCATCTAGCAAACTTTCTATCCCCGGTAGCTTCTGGCCTTCCATCAGTTCCAGACTCGCCCCACCACCAGTGGAAACGTGGGTGAAACTCTTACCATCATCAGCATCCCATTTCAGCACAAAGTCGGCCGTGTCGCCGCCACCAATGATCGATTCTATCTCGGGATGAGTTGCCAGCGTTAGCGCCAGGCGAGCCGAGCCATGTGCGAAAGCCGGTAGCTCTGCATAACCGAGGGTGCCGTTCCAGATGACAGTCTTGGCGCCAGCTAACTCTTTGACCATTCGTTCGATCGATTCGTCACCAATGTCGAGGGCCTTTTGGTCGGGCTTGATTTCTCTTAGCTCTACACTTTGGCGAGTTGCCGTAGGAGTCGGATCCACTGCCACAGCAACGTCAGTAGGAAGAATGATAAATTCTTCAATATTCTCGCCGCCGACTTTTTCACCAGCCGCCCAATAAATCTTGTCGAGCGCCTCGTTCTGATCGGCCTCAAACAAGCTCGCGCCCATATTGAACCCTTTGTAGGCCAAAAAGGTGTTGGCCATGGCGCCGCCAATAATTAATTTGTCGGCCAGTTTGACGAACCGTTCGACAAAAGGAATCTTGTCGCTAATTTTGGCACCTCCCAGCACAGCCACCAGGGGTCGTTTTGGTGATTCCATGGCAGAGGTCAGCATTGTATACTCTTTCTCGAGCAAGAGTCCGGCCACGCTCGGAATACAAAGCGTAATCGCATGCGTACTGGCGTGCGCGCGGTGAACAACGCCAAAGGCATCTTGGACGAGATAGCGCGCACCGGTTGAGGTCACTAGTTTTTTAGCAAATCCTTCGTCATCCGCCTCTTCTTCCTTATAAAAACGAAGATTTTGCAGCAGAACAATGGTGCCAGCGGGGGCTTTTTTGACCGCCTGGACCACTTTGTCGCCGATGCAATCGTCAACAAATTGAACTGGGTGATTGATAAGTTCACTCAAACGAACCCCGATTGGCTCGAGGCTGAGCGATTCGTCGCGGCCTTCTGGCCGACCAAGGTGGCTCATAATCACGACTTTACAGTGGTGATCGAGCAGGTATTGAATGGTCGGTAAACTGGCGCGAATTCGCAAATCGTTATCAATCTCGCCTTTTTTATTCAGCGGAACGTTGTAGTCGGCTCGGACCAGAACAGTCTGGTTATCGAGCGGCACATCACGAATTGTCAGTTTGAAAAAGCTCACTGGCGCCCACCCTTTTAACTGCTTTTATTCTAGCACGCGGACTTTGATCGTGTCTGTAGTTCCGATGATTCCAGGCTGTTGACCGCTAACGATAATAACGGTAGCAGGACCTTCCCCGAAAAGCCCGTCGGCTTTCAGCTCTTTGGCGAGATCGAACCCAGCCTCTTCGCCATCGGGGCGAACGTAGCTGCGATTGGCGTAGCTCAAACCGAGCTGTTGGGCGGTCTGCATTTCACTGGTCACACTGATAATTGCCATATTTGGACGATGTGCTGCGATGCTACTGGCCGTCGCACCAGATTTTGTTTCAGCAATAATAGCCGCCACATCGAGCTGCTCGGCAAGTTTAACTGCAGCAGTGCTAATTGCATCGAGCTGCAAGTTCTTGGTAATCATCGGGTCGTTGAGCGTTGCGACCGGTGCGTGTTCTTGAGTGTAGAGAATGACCTTCTTCATGGCCGCAATGCTTTCTAGAGGGTACTTGCCGTTTGCCGTCTCGTCCGAGAGCATAACCGCGTCGGCCCCTTGAATAACAGCGTTGGCGATGTCACTGACTTCGGCACGAGTTGGCTCTGGATTCTCAACCATGCTCATCATCATCTGAGTCGCAACCAGGCTGATTTTGCCGTATTTTCGGCAGAGGGCAATGATACGGCGCTGCACAATTGGCACAACTTCGGCACCAACCTCTACAGCGAGGTCACCACGAGCCACCATAACGGCATCGCTGGCTTTGACGATTTCTTCGAGAACATCATCTTTGATGGCCGCTTTTGTTTCCACTTTGGCGATAATCTGCGCATTCGAGCCACCAGCAACCAGGATTTGGCGCAGGGCGTGAATGTCGTCGGCGCTTTGAATAAAGCTAATCGCGACAAAATCGAAACCCTTGTCGAGGCCATACTCGATATCTTCGAGGTCTTTAGGGGTGAGGATGTCACCGCCAAAGTCAGTATCAGGCAGGTTAATACCCTTCTTGCTCATCAAAGTACCGTCGTTTTCGACGCGAACTTTAATCGCTGTATCAGAGGTGATTTCAGTCACAATCGTGCGAACTTTACCGTCATAGATGTAAATTGGCTCGCCAATTTTTACCTTATCAGCAAGGTTATATTGGATTGGCAAAGTATAGCCATCATGTTCAGCAGCGTGATCAAGGATGAGTTCATCGCCTTTTTTGACCTCAAAGTGGTTATCGACTAATGCACCGAGACGAATCTTTGGCCCCTGTAAATCTTGGAGAATTGCGACTGGCTTACCGTTCTTCTTTTGGGCAGCACGGATCCACTCGAGTTGCGAGTCACGCTCTTCGTATGAACCGTGACTAAAGTTTAAACGGAGACCATTGGCGCCAGAACTGATCATTTCCTCGATCAATTCGGGAGTGTTAGTGGCCGGTCCGACCGTTGCTAAGATTTTTGTACGCTTGAAAATAATTCCCATGACGTGTCCCTTGTTTATGGTTGAAGTCGAAGAGTGTTAACTGATTCGTTTGGTGATCTCACGGAGAATCGAACTCCGATTGCCAGGATGAAAACCTGGTGTCCTAACCGTTAGACGATGAGACCATCCAACGAATAAGTCAAAAAACATCTGTCGACTCGAGAAATTGTATCAAAAAAACCCCTCTTTGACTAGGGGCTAACGGGTGGTCTAAGTTGTGTTGCCCGCTCGGGACCGCAGCCGAAGCTACGATCCCGAGCGGTTTGAGCCAGTCCTGTACAGAGACTAGCTCGGTGGAACATTCCCTTCGTCACCGAAGGTGGGTATCGCCGAGGGCGAAACGGGCGCCGGCAGTACCAGCGAACCCTTACCCGAGGGTAGGACTAGCGGTTCCATCAGCTCCCGCCTTTCAGGCGAAGGCCGGCGCCGGCGCGAACGTCGGCACACTGGTGTGCTGCTCGCGCTGGAGGCGCTCCCGCTCGGCCTGGGCGGCCTCGTGGTGAGCGAGCAGCCGCGCGTACTTCTCGCGGAACCTGAGAAGCCACAGCGCCTCGGCGACGGTCTGGCGGTTGACGGCTTCGCGGCCGCCCACTTCCTCGGTCTTGCTGTCGGTGACCTTGGACAGCTGCTCTGTCCACTCGTGGCCGAACCGACCGAGGATGACGTAGGAGTGCGCGTAGCACGAACCCCTGGTCTGCAGATGCGGAGCCAGCTGGCCCTCGTCTCCGATGTGGCGGTTGGCGATCAGGTCAGCGACTTCGGGGGCGATGTCGCTGTAGTTGTGTCCTGTCAAGATGCACTTACCCTTCATGTTCATACGAGCGACCTCAGCGATCCCTACGATTCCACTCCAGTGACCATCACCGGTGCCTGTCACAAATCGTAGCCTTACAACTCGTATAACGTGCAGTTATACTCCGCTTGACAAAGGATGTCAAACATTATTATATATAGTGCTTTTGTACTCTGTTGGACGCTATATCTAGCGTACTTGGTAAAAACGCTTGTGCTTTTCTCAATTATATTGCTTACGTTATTGACATTTACACACTTATGTGATAGATTAGTAACATCATTCACGGGTGACGGTGTGAGAACCTAACCAGGTGGAGGAGGTCGTTAACAAGTCAGATCATTACAGTGCATGTCTTGATGAGGCTCCGGCCTCGTCTCGATTGTATTGTAGGTTTGTTTTAGACACCTGTCATCCGACGAAGTCTACGAGCGCATATGGGAGGAATCCAATGCGTAAGTTCACCCCTGTGGTGATCGCAGCCACCGTGGCGCTCGTAGGAGCGTCGCTGGCAGGCTGTGCGCCGATCAACCTGTTCGGCAACACCGCGCCCAACCCGCACCACTACACCAATGCCCAGATCAAGGAGTACACCCAGGAAGCGACCTTCCACGAGACTTCGTTCTCGTGCCAGACCGACCACTTGGGCCTCACCGACACGGTCATCCACGCTGCGCCGATCTACGGACCGGGCAGCCCTGCTGTCACGACCGACGCCAAGCGGACCCTGACCGATGGCATCAGCAACCAGCTGATCCTGACGTCGAGCATGGTCGCCGGCTACTCCGTCGACCAGGGCAACGCCTGGTGCATCGATCCGTACACCGCTCTGACCGCTGGGTGCGTCGTCGGGAACTTCACGGTTCCCGGCACGGACCACAAGGTCTACGCTCTCGAGGGGAATGGCGCGCTGAAGAAGTTCCTCAATGGGCTGAAGTGCCCCGAGGACATCAACAACGTCGCCGAGACCCTCGTCTTCCACAAGGGCGACAACCTCGACAAGTACGCCGCCCGCAACAAGGCGTTCCAGAAGTACGTCGAGGCGCTCGTCAGCATCATCCAGCAGATGAACCCCGGTGGCATCCAGTCACCGGACAGCGTCAAGAACTGGCACACTGAAGGTGCGACCGCGGGCGTTCCCAACGTCCTCGTCGACCCCTCGGTGGACAAGAAGAGGGCGATCACGTACGCGTGGTCGCTCAAGAACCAGTGCCTGCCGGCGTACTACTTCGGATTCAACCTGACGGACCAGCGTCCCGAGGTCTTCAACCCGAAGGACTACGCGTCCATCTGCACGCCGACGAAGACAACCAACGTCTGCATCAAGCCGACGTCTCCCGGTGCCAACTACACCTGGGTCCCGTCGAAGTGCACGTGGGTCATCATCTGCGTCAAGCCGGCGTCACCGGGCAAGACCTACATCTGGGTCCCGTCCGAGTGCCGGTGGAAGAACGACAGCAAGGACGGCTCGCTGATCCCCAAGGACTCGAACGGTTCGAATGTCCTCGGAGCCGATGCACCGCAAAACGGAACGTCCCCCGGGACTGGCGTCAGCGGCAACATCGGCGTCGGTGGCAACAACACCGGCGACCATGGGTCAACGGTTCCGGTTCAGGGAGCTGCTCCGGCAGATCCCTCGGCTCCCGCCGGTAACCCGGCAGGATCTGGTGCGCCCGCTCCGAGCGACGCACCGACCACGCCGATCAGCAACCCCGACCAGTAACAACCGGCGGCGGCGAGTTTTCGGACTCGCCGCCGCCACCCCTCCTCCGCTTTGAGCTTTTACAGCTCGCGTTGAGAATACATCGATGAGTCTTAATGACTCGGACATGCACAGTGTAATGATCTGATTTGTAACTTTTAACAATACGGCTTCAACAATCGTTTTATTAATTATGTTTCAACATTAATTTGATTTAATCTGCGAGATGAATCAAGAAAAGGAGAAGATATGAGTAAATTAACTTCACTCATCCGTCGTGCTCCGAAGCGCTTTAGCGCTGTTGTGTTGATGGTCGCTGCGGCAATCATCATCCCTACAGTTGCAATGGCCTACGGTCCCGACCGTCCAACGTACACAATGGCAAACCCTGCCGATCATGTGACGTTTAACTCGATTACCGACAACCCAGTTGTTGGTGACGAGCGTAACTTCGTTCGTATCAAACAAGATGGTACTTCAGACAGCTTTGGTAAAACAGTTGCATTGCAACCTGGTAAAACCTACGATGTCCAAGTTTTCTATCACAACAACGCCGCAACTGTCCTTAACGACAGCGGCGAAGGTATTGCCCACGATGTGATGCTTCGTATGCAAATCCCTGGTGTTGTAAACGCCGGCGGAACTGCCAACATCAACGGTTACATTAGCGCCTCAAACGCGACTCCTGGAACTGTTTATGACACAGCTACTGCTACCAACCCAACGGCTGGTGCAATGGCGATTGACTACGTTACCGGTTCTGCAAAGATCACCAGCAACGGCGCAGTCAACGGCATGACCCTTCCTAACAGCCTGTTTACAACTGGAACAAACCTTGGTTACGACCACCTTGACGGTGTGCTGCCTGGTTGTACTCAGTACTCAGGTTTCGTAGACTTCAAGTTTACCGCTAACCAACCTAACTTCACTGTTCAAAAACAGGTAAGTGTTGACGCTGGTAAAACTTGGTCAACCAACGCGACGACTACCCCTGGTTCGACAATTCAATACCGAGTTATCTACACCAACACGGGTACGACTCAGCAAGACCACGTTACCATTACTGATACCCTTCCAAAGGGTGCCAGCTATGTCGCCGGCAGCTCATTGCTTGCTAACGCAACTACCCCTGGTGGCAAATATGTTGCCGCTAACGATGGTGTCACCGCCAGCAATGGTCTCGACATCGGTTCATACGGTCCAACCTCTAATGCCTACCTCAAGTTCAGCTCTAAGATTGCTGACGCGAGTGCATTGAGCTGTGGTGTGAACACGCTGCACAACGTTGCACGTGTGACCACTTCAGGTGGCTACAAAGAAGCTTCGGCTGACGTTACAGTTAACGTCACTTGCCAACCGAATGAATGCCTTCCAGGCATCCCAGTTGGTGACACACGTTGTATGCCACCGTTGCCACACACTGGTCCTACTGAAACTATCCTTAGTTTCCTAGGTCTCGGTGCGATTGTTGCAAGCCTTGGTTACTTTATTCACAGCCGTCGTGCTTTGACGAAGAACCTCTAAGAGTCTGACCGCTCACTCATCTGAAGCGATTCAGACCAAACAACCCCGCCCTTAAAAGCGGGGTTGTTTTTGTTATAATGAAATAAATATGGCAAACAAGCAGAAAAAGAAGCGCAATAAAGTCTACACCGGCGTCGATTCGTCAGTCGTACGGCCAGTTATTACGCGCGTTTCAGCCGTAAACCGCTCGAAAGTAGGGCAGTGGTGGTTTGACCACAAACGGGTTGCACGACCAGTTCTGATTGGTGTCGCAATTGCCGCAGCTGTCATCGTGATGATTATTGAGATCATCCACATCTCGACTGGCGCATAGTTTACTTGATTGGCAATCTAAAGCCGAAGGTACTCCCCTTGCCTTCTTTTGATTCAAAGATAACCTCGCCGTCATGGGCATCGATAACCTTCTTTGCCAAGAATAGCCCCACACCCGTTCCATCCGGGCGTTGCTTGCGAGCATTCGTTGCTCGGAAGAACTTATTGAAGAGTTGTTCTTTTTCTTTATCAGGCACGCCGATTCCGGTGTCTTTGACCGTGAACACCACTGCATTTTTATCGACGCCTAAATCGATCTTGATCGGCTTGCCTTCTTTGGAGTAGTAAATCGCGTTGTCGGCAAAGTTCATAATCACTTGGCGAATTTTTGACTCGTCGACGTTTAGATCTGGGAACTCCTTCGGTTGATGATAGCTAAACTTCATGCCCCGGGCGGCAGCGTTTGGCTCGAGACTCTCAATTTCCTGCGCCACAACTTTGGCGAGATTCACTGGATGCTTTTCGATGATGAACTTGCCTGTCTGCAGACGCGACACATTTAAGAAGTCCCCGATCAGCCGGACCATACGCTCGCTACTAATAAACGCCTCGTCCAACAGGTGTTTTTGGTCAGGTGAAACTTTACCCACATCACCCTCAACTAGCATACTAATATAACCTTTAATACTGGTTAACGGCGTGCGTAATTGGTGACTAGCCATGCTAATAAATTCGTCTTTGGCTTCGTCGAGTTTCTGCAGTTGTGCGTTGCTAGCGCGGAGTTCTTTGGTAGCACTATCAATACGTTGCTCTAGGCTCGCATTCAAGTCCTTCACTTCTTGTACTGACAGCGCGTTACGAATCGCGATCACCAATTCATCAGAAATAGATTGAAATGTTTTTACATCCCGATTCGTATAGCCACTACTTCTTTGATCACCAAGGACCAAGAGACCGAGTTGACCCTCGCTCGTTTGGAGCGGAAGAGCCATTTCAATTCGATGACTAATAAAAAGCTTCTTGAGCTGACTTTTCTCATCAAGCAGTTCTCCCACGATCACACTATTGTTATGTTGTTTCGCATATGTGAGTAAAGTGCGAACGTCATCCACGGGCAGTTTTGCATGTTGCTTGGTGCCAGCTGTCGTATGCCTACTGCTGCCGTCGTCATAAAAAACAAAGAAGAAAGCTTGTTCGGCCTTGAGAGTATTTGCAATCATTGTCGCCGCCCGCTCCAGCAATATATGTAGTTCTGTTGTAGAACTCAGGGTTCGACTGAGTTCGGAGTAAAATACGTCTTTGTTGTAACTATCTCGATAGAAAATCTTGTTCGTCAGTCGATCGAAGAAACGACGAACTGGCTGGAAGATAAACGCCAACACCAATGCGAGACCAATATTAACAATCCCTTGCACAGATGACGAGTTGTAACCCAGCACCCACTGGGAGAGCAAAAAGGCAAAGACTGCATACGTCACGACCAAAGTGGCGAGTGAAAAGATATAGACGACTGTGCGTACCGCGTAGAAACGTACATCAAGCAAGCGACCTCTAGCAATACTCAACCACAAACCGATCGCAAATATATCCAGGATACCCACACCAAAATCTATAAAGTTTTGGCCACCGGTAATAAGCGGGACAATAACGTTGACGACAACGCCATAACTTGCGGCGACAACGACAGTCGTGAGAACGATGTTAATTGCTCGGTGCTCCGTTGAGTGAGCGGCACTTTTTGCTCGTCGAACTATTATCTCTGCCACTAAACAGCCCAGTGCAACCAACAAGCCGGCCAGGTATATATAGTACCCAGAACTACGACCAATCTCGAGGCCGGCAGCTGTGTTCTCTACAGAACTAAAGATCTGAAGGCTGACCGTGGGGATAACCTGGACAATGGTAGCAATCAAGATAGGGATCGTGAGACGAGAGTTCCGGCGCGTACTTGTCTCGCGCTTGTGCAAGTAATGAATGAAATAAAAACAGCTGAGGATGGCACTTGTTGGCCATAGAAATATTGCCGTGTTCCACAATACTAGATAGTGTAACGATTGGTCGGCAAAGAATATGTTATCCTGCCACAGCATCAAACTTATGATCGTAAGCGTCAAAGTGAGTCGTAAACTTCGCGGCACCGTATGGGCCAATAAGATAACAAAAACAAGAATACCAGCAATAATATTGCTCGCAAAAAGAGGAATGAGCTGGTAAAGCATAAGCATAGTATACCCCGAGTTGACTGCTAATACCTAGACGGTCGGAATGTCGGTGTGCTCGAGGCCTTTGCGAATTTTGTTATCACTAATTGTTTTCTTGGTTTCAATCCCTACACCGATAGCCACAAAGCCACTCGCAACGGCATTTACATACCATGGGTAATCGTCACCGTTCGCCCAGAAGTATGCATAAGGAGCGGCAAAACTTGCTCCCGTACCGAGGGCGCCGAGTGCTCGAATGGTGCGGTTTCTACCTTGCAAGAAAAGTTCCATACTCCCAATTTGCGTAAAGGCCGTACCTACGTCAATGGTCGCATATAGGGGGACGCTCCCATGAAATTGAGATACAGCCCCCACGGGAAGGAATCGAAGTGCCGAGTACCCAACGATGCCCGCATAAAAAGCTAGCTTTTTACTACTCCACACTTTTGAAGCAAGTGATTCTTTTTTTGTTTGAATGTCGTTTTGGTGGAGTAGCTTAACGAGCTTAGAGGTTAAATGTTTTTCGCTGACGCCTTCTAGCGTCTCCTTGATATCTGCCCGGTTCATATCGCCAAAGCGCGCATCCTCGCTAAGCAATATCGACTCTACAACTTTTTGAGGGTTCAAGGCAATTGGAACAGTTGGGGGCGACATGTAATCTTGCATCTCGCCAATTTGAGTGATCATATCCTCACCCAGGATCATTGTCAGAAAGCCTTTGAGTTTAGGGTCGACATTCATCATCCAAAGCGAATGACCTTGGTCGAGGGAAAGCCTCAGCCCCATCGCGTAGGCCTGGCGTGTCGCATCAAGGACCGCGCTTCTGGAGTCTCCCCCCTCAAGCGGCATTGACGCCAACCCAGAAATCTCTACGACAGTTTTAGGGTCTATGGCTGATAATCTTGATGCCCCCGCTACTTTTTTGATGGCATCTGGATCAAGACTGAAGTGCCTGGCGGTCGGCAGAGATAGAATCCCGCCTTCCTTGGCGCTAGTATGAATCATGCGAATGGTTGTTTCTTTTGCACCTGATTTAACAAGGATGGGATCGGAGCGAGAGGTGTATTCATCCTCGTAAAGCCCATCAGCATTTAGTTGTTCTGGCTGAATAAACCCTTCATTTAAGTAGACCACAGTATGTACTTGCTTGGCCTCAGTCGCTACAGAATCGCCTTCACCTCTTTCAGGGGATGTCACTCAATAATCATATCCTAATTGTGACATCTGGCAAACATGCTATAATTTGTCTAACCATGACCAAAATTGCCATCATTGAAGACGACGCCGTAATCAGCCAAATGTATCGCATGAAGTTCGAAGCCGACGGCTTTGAGGTGCAACTCGCTAACAACGGTGAACGAGGTGTCGCCATGGTTGAGAGTTTTGCCCCTGACCTTATCCTAATGGACCTACAGATGCCGCAGATGGGCGGTGCCGAGGCCCTCAGTATTATTCGCAAGCATCCTTGGGGTAAAGATATCCCTGTTATTATTCTCACCAATCTTGGCGAGGAAGAGTCGCCAAAAGAAATTCGCGCTCTAGGAATTCACAGCTATATCGTGAAAGCTGAACTGACTCCTCGCCAAGTTGTTCAGCGCGTCAAAGAAGCTCTCGGCGTTTAGTTGGTGGCGGTTGCTTGCGCAGCCCGAATCACGTTATCAAATAGGGCAGTGACTGTGAGTGGACCGACTCCACCTTTTTCGGGTGTTATTGTCAGATCCTCGCGTTCGCGAACATCAGCGGCAACATCTCCCACAATTTTGCCTTCTTCGGAAGCAGTGCCGGCATCAACAACAACCGCTCCAGGCTGAATCATTTGACTGGTAATTAACCCAGCAACTCCGGTTGCCGTCACAATAACACTTGCCCGTTTCAAGGCTTCGCCCAGTTCGTTGGTCGTGTCGTCGTAGACTTCTGGCTCTAGCCCGTTTGCTCGCCAAAGTTTAGCCAGCGGGGCGCCGACTAGTCTGCCATTACCGACAATCGCAATTGTCTTGTCACGTAGATCAACGTTATAACCTGCCAGCAACCAGTCGATCGCCATGGCCGTTGCTGGGGTATACATTGCGTTCTTGCCAAGCCCATCAACGTCTTTGTTCGGCTCGACCGCGTCGAGTAGCGCTTCGGTCTGCGAGGGATCACCGAGAGGTAGCTGAACAACAATGCCATGAACTGTGTCGTCTTTGTTAAGTTTTTTAATCGTATCCAAAGCGTCGGCTTGATCAATCTGATGCACGTCGACGTCAACCAAAATTTCTTCGCCGTAGCGTTTCTTCACTCGAAGATAACTATCAATCACCGGATCGTCACTAGTTCGAATAATTGCGAGTTTCGGAGCGACGTGCGAGGCTTGCCGCAAAGCCCGGACTTGCCTCGCCTGGCGTTCTTCCATATAGCCCACCAGCTCTTGTCCATTAAGGGTTCTCATTGCTCTTCAGCTTAGCAAATCATGTGCTACAATGAAACCATTATGACATTTTTATCACACCTCGCCCAAAGTTATTACTACACAACAACTAGCTTAGACAACGTGCCAACGGCGCCCGTCGACCCTGCCGCTGCGGCCGCAGCCACACTCGGGTTCGTCATGTTCATGTTCTTGATCGTCGCCGCAGTCTACGTCGTCTACGCCATCTTCCTGGGGCGCATCTTTAAGAAAGCCGGCGTGCAATCATGGATTGCCTGGGTTCCCTTTTATAACACGTGGAAATTGCTTGAGATCGGTGGCCAACAAGGGTTCTGGTCGGTGCTCGCAATCATCCCTCTAGTAAACTATGTCTCGGCCGTCTTTGTGTTCATCGCGATGTATCACATTGGCAAAAAACTTGGTAAAGATGGCGTGTTCGTTTTGCTAGCAATCTTCTTACCAATCGTCTGGGTCATCTGGCTAGGTGTCGACAAATCAAAGTGGAATGACAAAGCCTCGAGTGCGCCTTCACTCGCAAAATAGAGCTTCTACTAAATCTATAGCCTCCGCCGAAAAGCGGAGGTTATTTTTTCTTAGCTGATGTGGCAGGCTCACCGATACGAGTCACGAGGAAGATCAAGACGAGCGCAAAGATAAGAATCGCGACGCTTACGACTGCGACCGGTCCGTAACCGTTGGTCGGATCGAGGAATGGGTACGGATACCAGCCAACGTTCGCCCCACGGATTAATGAGTAGGCAAGATAGGCTACCGGGAAGACAGCCCACACCAAAGCTTTTTTGAACGCTATGCGGTGAACAGGGTGATCGAGCAGCCAGTCGACGGCAATCGCCACTGGAATGATGTAATGCAGAACTATATTATCCCACGGCACGGCGGTGAGCTCGACATCTAGACCAGATAACAGGACCGCAAAGACGATCCCCGTCACCACCATGTAAAAGGTAGCCGCACCTCTGAAGAGATCAACGCCTTTAATCTTTTTGCCTGAATATATGGCCAGTGCGCCCAGCAGAAACGCGATCACTGCCAGAATATTACTCTCAACCGTAAAGTAACTAAAGAAATTGGCCGGGTTAAAGATACCCTTCTGACCGGTCGCGACAATCTCTGTGATAAGCGCGCTAAACCCGAGTAGCCCGAAGGCTATCTTGTACAGGGTGAGATAATTCTTTTTCATGCTTATGACTATACCAGAAATATGATCGGTTAATTCTGTATCTGTTTAAGTTGCCTAAATTTTGTAACGGCGCGTTGAACCATATCCCTTTGGAACTCGAGAAAATCATCAGGCAACGATTCAATATCGTAGTACTCACCCGTTGATGGTACTTCGTCGAATTCGACAAGATGTTCAATACAAAGTCCGGTTCCTCGATCATTGTTGAATTCGACGCTGCAACCAATGAAAATTGGCCTCACTGACGTCGTATCGGTAATTTCAAACTCATCCTTAAGTAAGCGAGCAACCGCATCTTCAAGCGATGTGTCAGTTGGCCTGATGATCGTCCCCGGTGTATGCAACTTGTTCGGCCATATCGGGTCGTTGGGACTTCGTCGAGTCAGAAATACTTGCATCTTTCCGTCCGTAATCCTTAATGGGATAAATTCTACCGCTGGAAGTACGATTAAACGTGCAATCGCTATAAACACATCCTCTGGCAATACACCTGGCTTCAATTTATTGAGTAACGTGACGAGGTTGTTGATTTCTTCGGTGGTCATGAGCCCTATTGTACACGGTGGCGCAGCCTGTATCGACAAGCGATCATCTCAATTTGTTACAATGGGGGTATAAATAAGGAAATCTATGAAAACAATCACTTGCAAACAAATGGGCGGACCTTGCGACCTAGAATTTCACGCTAATACAGCCGATGAGGCCATCAAGGCCCAAGATAAACACTTACGCGAAGCCGTCGAAGCCGGAGATGCGGCCCACAGCCCAGCGCTAAAAGACATGAAAGCTCGCTGGCGCCACCCAATCAAGGGTATGGGCTGGTATAACCAAGTCAAGAAAGACTTCGCGGCATTGCCAAAGTCTTAGTGCCTTGAATTGTGGCTCACCTACTTCAACGGTTGGTATATCAGTCTTTTTACGACAAATTCCCACGGACCTTTTGTATCGTCGACGCCTAGTGGCATTTCGGCACTTTTATTGATGCCACCCCATGAACCGCCCATTGCGAGGTTAGCAATGATAAAATATTTGTAATCGTCAAATGGCCATTCGTTGACCGTATCTTTTTGCCGGCGATGTACTTCGCGAATCACTTTGCCATCTACCTTAAACTGCAGGAGGCCTGGTTCTTTATAAATTGTGTATTCGTGAAATGCCTTTTGGCCATCAGGAATAGAGAACTCCGGTGCGCTTGGGTCGTCATTTCCGCCCTTTGCGGCCGTCAAACCCTGGTGAGTATGTAGGGCTGGCACATTACTCGCGCTTGGTAATGCACCTACTGTTTCTAGAAAGTCGATTTCTCCACCCCATGCATAATCGAATGGATCTTTCGCTTGATCACGCTTGATGCCATGGCCTTGAAGGATACGCGATGTCGCCTGAGCTTCTGGGAGTAGCCACACTGCCGGCCATGTGCCAACTCCTTCTGGTAACATGGCGGTTGCTGTCAGTGTTCCATGAGTGAAATTGAACGCTCCTTGCGACTCGATGCGTGATGCTTCATAGCTTTTTGCGACTTCATGTCCGTCCGATGTCGCTTTGTCTGACGTTGGCGGTATTTGCACAGCGTCAAGCGTGAGCTGGCCATTGTGAATCGTCGCATGGTCAGGTGTGTAGATCTGATTTTCATCATTATAGTCGGCAACTTGTGGGTCAGTAATGTAGTGCCAATAGCCGCCTTCTTTTAACGGACCGTCTGGCAAATCACCAAAAAAGTCGATGGTGTGACGGGGGTCGGGAGCTACCGTATTGTGCACGTTCGGCGCCGCTTGTGTACTGCAACCTTCCAATGCAAGAAGGCCAGCAGCGGCTAGACCACCGGCTAAAAATGCCCGGCGCGAAAAACCAGGGGAGCTCAGAGAGGGTGCATTCTCCAAAGGCTGAATCATTTGTATATTATACCATACGAGGCACATTTTAGCAATGTTATGAAGCTACTAGAGATATAAAAAACACCCCGGTAGCGATCAAAGGGTGTTCTTTATGTGGAGGGCAAGTCATGAGGACTTGAACCCTCTGCGTTCATGAATGTTCACATTTGGAGGGCCAGGTGGGACTTGAACCCACGACATTCTGCTTAAGAGGCAGACGCTCTAACCAGCTGAGCTACTGGCCCACGCGGTCGCAGAAATATGCGACAACTTGCTAGATTATACCCTTTTCACCACTGTTTCGCAAGCTCAGTGTGGTGCTATACTATGTATATGGCAGTTGTGAATAAGGGATTTAAGAAACGCGACGATCACGGTGATCACCACAAACCGTTACCACCCGGCCAAACCGAAGTTATCCAATGGCCCGTCCTCTCGTATGCGCCAACGCCCCACATTCCAACTGACACTTGGTCACTCACTATCGACGGCGAAGTGAATAAGCCTGTGACCCTTGATTGGAAGCAGTTCAACAAACTTCCAATGACGACTCTCTTGACTGATATTCACTGCGTCACGCGCTGGAGCAGACTGGGCATGAAGTGGGAAGGCGTCTCACTCGATGAACTCATTATGCAGGCCGGCGGGCTGAAAGAGGACGCCAAGTTCCTAATCGCGACAACGTTCGAAGGCTACACAACCAACCTGCCCGTTCAAGATATTTTAAACGACCAAGCCATGGTCGCCCTAAAAGCCCACGACGAACCACTGAGTCCCGATCATGGCGGACCAGCCCGTCTGTTTGTGCCTCATCTTTACCTATGGAAAAGTGCCAAGTGGATTAAAACATTGACGTTCACCAAAGAAGACCACCCGGGATTCTGGGAAGTGAACGGCTATAACAACTACGGCGATCCGTGGCTCGAGCAACGCTACAGTGACGACTATTAGCAACAACCAGTGGGTGGAAGCGACGGTCATCGACATCGCGACCGAGAGTCCGGAAATTAAGACTTTTAAATTAAAGCCGACCACTTTGCTGCCCCACGTGGCTGGCCAACATTATGAACTGCGCTTGACGGGTGATGATGGGTACCAGGCCGCCCGCCTCTATTCGGCTGCCCCAGTTTCTGATGATCCGACTGTCCTTTGCCTCAGTATTCAACTCGTCCCGACTGGCGAAGTCACGCCTTACGTTCATGGAAACTTGGCCGTCGGCGACACAGTCGAAGTCCGCGGACCATTCGGTCGTTTTTTCGTCTGGCAACCCGACAATCCTGCACCAGTCTTGCTGATCGGGGGAGGCTCGGGCGTTATTCCCCTCGTCGCCATGCTGCGAGCCCACGAAAAATCTAAATCAACCGCTAAGATGCACTTGATTTACAGCGCTCGTACATTTGACGACGTTATTTATAAAGATATGCTTCTCGACATGGCCAACACTACCATTACGTTGACATCAAAAACGCCGAAAGACTGGATGGGGGAGAGTGGTCGTATAAATGCGGCCCTGCTAGCTAAAATCCTGGCCGACTTTCCTACCCTACCGACCTGTTATATTTGCGGCATGAGCCCATTTGTCAGTGCGATGAATGAGCTGCTGCAGAGCCTCGGCATTCCTCTCTCGTCGATCAAAACCGAGCGCTTCGGCTAAAGAAAAGAGCCCCACAAATCTGTGAGGCTTTTTTCATGGTACAGCCTGCTTGAAGAAATTGTAACTCTCATCAAGGGCGGTAACTCGGTCGATTATAACCTTTTCACCACTGTATCGCAAGGTGGGGTGCTATAATGACAAACATAACCAACAAGCACCAGCTCAGTAGTGCTAGAATTAATACAGACATGCGTTCAAACAATAGGGCTTTTTATCAGACAAAATTCGGCAAGGCATTCTTAGGTGACGCACTCGACCTCTTAAAGACGCTACCTGATGAAAGCGTCGATTTAGTAATGACGTCCCCTCCATTCGCTCTTCTTACACAAAAGGAATACGGAAACGAACCCCAAGATAAATATGTCGACTGGCTGTTGAGCTTTACCGACGACATTAAAAGGGTTCTGAAGTCTTCAGGAAGCTTTGTTATAGACCTGGGCGGCTCATATCAACAAGGAAAACCAGTCCGTTCTCTACACAGCTTCAAGTTCTTGATAAGAATGTGTGAAGAAAACGGCTGGAACTTAGCTGAAGAATTCTTCTGGTTTAATCCAACTAAACTGTCTTCACCTGCCGAGTGGGTCAATAAAAGAAAAATTCGTGCAAAAGACTCAGTAAATACTATCTGGTGGTTTAGTAAGTCGGACTTTCCAAAGGCAGACACAACAAAAGTTATGAACGCCTACTCAGAAAGAATGCAGAAGCTCCTTGATAGCGGCCGCTCGTACTACACGCCAAAAATGCGTCCGTCTGGCCACAACATCTCTGACGGTTTCTTTGAGGATAGAGGCGGTGCGCTCCCTTCAAACCTTCTTCCTATTCCGAATACCGACAGTAATTCTCAGTACATGCGCTTCTGTCGTGCTGCTGGCGTTTCAAGCCACCCTGCGCGATTTCCGCTTGAACTACCTACGTTTTTCATAAAAATGTTGACAGATGAAAATGACGTAGTGCTCGACATATTTGGCGGTTCAAACACAACTGGTGCAGCGGCAGAGGTTCTGAAGCGAAAATGGCTGACCTTCGAGCTAAGCCAAGAGTACCTCTCTGCGTCTGCGCTGCGCTTTGCTAATAGCGAAAAAGAAGCTCTAAAAACGTACACTCAACTCCTTTCGCAAAAGCAAAAACCACTCAAGATACGTGGCAATATCGACAAAGACGTCGCCTTTTCACGTTCCACGCCGCTAACTAAAGAACCTATCGAACCACAATTCGCCCAATAACACTTTAGATTTGACCCTGACGAGCGTATACTTGTTGACAAGTGGCTTAAAAAATTAAAGGGTTTCCTAAGGAGGTGTCGTGGAGTTAACAAATGCGTTGAAAGTGTTAGATGGTGTCGATATTTTTAAAGATGCGAAAAAAGAAGAATTTTTAGTCGGCAATACTTTCTACGTTGATTACTCCAACGCCAACCTACTCGTTTCAGATGCATGGAAACAACGCGTCGGGGGCTTACCCCAGGGAAGCTTTCTTCTCGCATTTTATGAAAACGAAATCGGTGTCGATGAAGCACTCTTACTAAGGGTTATCGAACCGACTAGCTTGCCTACCGACTCGGAGGTAGTAGGTTCTATGATTGAATACTATAAGGATGACCTCAGTACGACTTCTGGTGGTACTGAAGGCCAAATCGACAGCTTTACGAGGTATCACTTTAGCTGGTCTGGTTTGAAGTGCCGCATCCTCGGAACTTTCTATAAAAACGACGCGAGTAAGGTTCAGTTTGGTGCAGATGTTGAGAACTTCTTTAGTGCAAGTAACTATAAAGTGTACAAGCCCCAAGCAAAGATTCTTGAATATCTAGTAAACTTCCGCGACGGCGAAGGTGTCGCTGGTGGCTTGTCAGATGCAAAAATTGGCGTTGTACGTTTCAGTTCAAGCCAACGCTTCGCACAACCAGCCCCTGTAGCAGTATACGTATCACCAACAGATTTTCTTGGTAAGCGTAGTGCTATGTTTGGTATGACGCGTACCGGTAAATCAAACACCGTAAAGAAAATTATCCAGGCCACTGTTCAAGTGAGTGATACAGCAGCGCATGAGTTAAAGAACCCTGGCGTAGCGACTGGCCCTTACGAAGAAAGTAACACGCCAACATTCCCAGTCGGACAAATTGTATTCGACATCAACGGTGAATACGCAAACGAGAATATGCAAGACGCAGGAACTGCAATTTCAGCAATCTATAAAGACAAAACTGTTCGTTATAGTGTCCTAGACAAGCCTGATTTTCGCATCATGAAGGTCAATTTTTATAATGATATGACCACTGGGCTTGGCATGTTGACCGATTTCCTTCGTGAACAAAGTCAAGGCGCAGACTACGTTACGAGCTTCACGGCAATCAACCTTGAAAAGCCCGAAGATTACGATACAAACCCAAGTGCTAAAGTTCGCTATGACCGTCTACAAGCTGCTTATCAATGCGTCCTTTATAAGGCAGGGTTTACTCCACCAACCGCAACTGTTCGCTTTACTGGCAGTGCGGACATTAACACAGCAGTGCGGACAGGCGGACTAGACCCAAAAAACGGTATTTCCTGGCAAGATGCTGTTACATGGTGGGAGTGGGTCTGGGAACACCAAGATGACGACTTCTTTAAGAAATACAAGAAAGATAAGGGCCACGACTGGGCTGACCAAGACCTTCAAAGCACGCTTATTATGCTAACTGGCAAAAAGACGCCTACGAGCTCTCCTAATAGTGGCTATAGGAAACTTCAAGGCTTCACCAAATACCACACTGCTCACGGCGACAAGCCTTTCACCCAAGAGATTGTTGACGAGCTACGTGATGGTAAGATTGTCATTATTGACCTTTCACAAGGTGACCCAGATGTTCAGAAGAATTTCTCAGAACGAATCTGTCGTGCTTTATTTCAAGACTCAATGAATCGGTTTATCGAAAATAAGCCAACAAATTTCGTCCAAATGTACTTTGAAGAAGCACAAAACATCTTCCCAAAGAAAGAAGAAAAAGACCTCACTAACATCTACAACCGAATCGCAAAAGAAGGCGCAAAGCTTAGCCTGGGTCTTCTCTACGCTACACAAGAAGTGTCTTCAATTAGCGCAAATATTCTCAAGAACACACAGAACTGGTTCATTGCCCACCTAAACAATGAGGATGAAATCCGTGAACTTCGTAAGTATTACGACTTCGCTGATTTTGCCGATGGACTGGTCAAATTTAGTGCTAGTACCGACAAGGGATTTGTACGCATGAAAGCATATTCAAACGCGTTCATCGTTCCAGTACAAATTGATAAGTTTGCAGCAGAGGCTTAGGTTATGGCGTATAGCAGTCACGGTGCGCGACCACAAGAAATGGCCAGTAAAAATGCCCACAGTCGAATTATTAACGACGACGCGGTGAAAGACTTTCTTAAGAATGTGACTCTGCCTGCGCTTGCTGACGCCGTGATGTTTGACGACGCCGAGATAGTCACACCTGCCGAACCTGATTCAAATCCCATTGAGTATATTATTGCTATCGACGGTGGTTATCAGGATATTTCGGTTCGTGATGAATTTCCGTCAGCGCGAATCGCTTTTTTCCAAATAGGCGCGCTCATGTTCAAGTTATCAGACCTGGAAGACCTCGACCACAAGCCTTTTATTGAACCTTCAGATATTGGGAAACTGCAACAAATGCAACGCTTCAAGTTTCCTTTTCCAACAAAGGGCGTTGTTACTAAAGGCTTAGACAACTATAAGGAGTCTGCGCGAAAGTCTATACTGGACTTCTTTACTAAAGAAATCGATGGTAAGCCTTTCGCGCTTGCAACGACATTAAAATGGTTCTTGTTTGAGGAATATTCTACATCGCCAGTGCTAAGCTGGCATCTCGCTAGTTGCCCGCACGATGACTGCGATGAGGTTAATATCACTCTTGAAGCAAGTAAGCTGTCCGCAGAATTTGACTGGAAATGTCCGAAGTGTACAAAGCCGATTTACATCACAGATGTCTTTAGGCTTCACGAGGTTATCGATAACGAACAGGGTGGTATGGGTGTACTCGGCTATATGGTCACGCTCGTCGAGCACATGTTCTTAATCCACTTAATTAGGGTGATGTTACAGACAAAGCCAGCATGGTTGAAGAAAGTTCTGTTCGTAAAAGACGGTCCTCTCGCATTCTTTGGTCAAACAGCGAATATGCACAAGCCAATGAGGAAGCTCACTGACTTTCTTTTCGACAACCACGACTTATATTTAGTAGGGCTTGAAAAGAGCGGTTCATTCGCCGAACACGCATATCAGATTGAGGATAAATTAAAGCCTGGTGACCTGCTTATTCCCTCAAACAAATATATCTATGACTACATTATGCCAGGGATTGCTGATGATAGTAGGCCATACGGTAGCACAACTTACTACGGCCTAAAGACACTCTACAAAGCAAAGGATTCACGCCTATACGTACCTATTCTTCCTTCACGAGTGACTCAACTTCGTCCTACACTCTCGGACATGCCGAATGCGGACGTCATCCTTATGAACCTTGCAAAGCTAAAATGCGACCTGTACGAAAACTCCCTCATTCCTATTGCGCTAGCCAACAAACTTGTTTCACTTTCAGACCACCCGAGCGCACAGCTACTTCAGAAGTTCGCGCGCGACTCGGTACAATAGTTATCGCTGGCTAAAGTACTTTATCAGAGAAGGATTTTCACTTTTCAAAAATATCATTGTATCTGAAGTACCAGAATGTTCGATAATTCTCGCCTTCAACTCGCCTGACTTAATGAGTTTTTTAAGTTGTTGACTTCGTAGCCCTGTATTAATAGAAAGGCGCATCCCAGTAATGTATCGTCGGTTTTCATGGTCTTTGATTACATACCCGGGAATAATCTTCTTAACATAGGCCTGCTGGCAATCAAGACAGCGTATGCCAAGTTTATCGTACCAAAGCTCACCTGAAGTACCGCCAAGACACACACTACACATACGGCCTTCAGACGCAAAGCTGAATCCCTCTGGTTGTTGTTCTAGGCGCTTATCCATAGACTTTTGCCACTGGTAAATGTCAAACACTAAATGCGCCAACTGTTCAAGGTCGGACTTTATCCTTGCATCAAGTTCTTCCTTTGATTTGTACTCAATGCCGTTAATCGTTTGTGGGAACTTTTTACTCATATATTCCTCCTCATGCCATAACCATTCGTATACACAAATGGTTATAGTAAGGTGTTAATCTAACTTTTCTTATGGTTATGGCAGTAAGTAATCATATGAATTGGGTGGGGTGGACACGTCATTCCCCGGGGCCGCTAAACCTTAGCTTATGAGCTTTGAGGCCTTTGTTTTTGAAATGTATCTACCAGTACCAGCGGTCTGCTTTTTCTCTTACCTGGTTACTTAGGTCGTTCAAGTAAGTAACAATTGTTACTTCTTCCGGGGTTGTCTTTTCTGTCCATCCCCCAACAATACTTCCATAAAATACCTTATTGAGTACGACAGTTGTCATTAGAATTGAAGCATTTTCGATGATGCGTTGCTGGGTTTCGCGAATAAGCAGGTCTGTCCTATACAGGATGTTCTTTGATACGCGAGTTGCTGTGCGTTTATCGAAGCCACCGTCTACAAGGTGTTCTTTACATGCATCATAGAACTTCACATTGAGAATACCTAGTATCTTTCGTGCTGGCATTCTTTCTAGGCCTGTAAGATGGCCTTCTACTATCGCTTGTCGAAGAATAATTTGGAACAAAGCGATGACGTAACTTGGTATAAGGTCTTCGGCTGCAGTTATCGCTTCTTCAGATAACCTGTTGAACTTGTCATGTGCTTTGAGATTTCCTTCTTTGAATATGCTCAATGCTACTGCGGCTGCATTTCTTACCGCTTCATCTAATTCTGGTGTCTTAATGCCCATTGCTTACCCCTCGTTTTATTAGTAGGTGGGCTAACTAAAAAGCTCGCCACAAGCGATGACCTTTCGGCCACCCAACACCGTTTCCAGTGCTGACCGCGAAAAGTAGTACTCATGACGAGCTGTTTCTTTTCGCGGATTGATTGACCATGCCAATAAACGGTTTAGGTCAGAGTGGCGTACCACTTGGGGATATTATACTATATAGCCAGATGAATATCGTTCGACTAAACACTTCTAACGAACTTCTCGCGCCTTCGGATAGCGATTGGCTAGTCGCACAAGTCGTTCATAACCTAACGTCATTCACCGAACCTATCAGAATCGCAAGGCGGGCATTGGGAATTGAGCAGCTAGAAGTACACTCTAGCGCGCCGACACTAGATGAACTTCTAGGCTATGGTGCAGATTTAAGTAGTGAAGACAAAAGACGCCTAACAGGCTACGCGTCCCAAATAAGAGGTAACTTCAAGCTATCAAGTCACTGGCAGATAATGATTGAAGGTGCAATCCTCACCGACCAACTAGTTGTCACTTCAGACCCCGCTATATCGTTTAATTACCCAATCGAAGGAATCGACTTGGACACGATTGCCGTAAACATCGCTCGACAAAAACCAGATGTCAGCATTGCATTGTCTTACAAAGTGACCGCTAACGAATTAGCCGAGTATATTCGGGCACATCGTACCGAGTTCGAGCAAATGATGGCGAGCCTGCCAACAAAAACAACCACTCGCATGCACAAACACCGTTTCATATATGGTCAAATGGCTTGGTTATTAAGACAGCAGAACCCAACGCCAACATTTATTGAAATTGCTCGCCAAATTAACGACATGACTAACCGAGTTGATAATAGTATTGTGATTGGTTCAGCACTTGACGAGCTTGAGGCACACAACGTACATGACCAATACCTAACCATTATCACCTCTGTTAATAACAATATTTAGTTTCTCTATGACAAACTGGTATGTTGAGCGATTTGCTGGGCTTATACACTGTAACTATGCTCCTTGATAATTTAAATCCCCCAACAAATAACAGTGACACTGACCTACTAAGTAAGCTATCTACTCTTACTTGGAGCAGTGACAGTGACACTGACGATGCAACTAAGGTAGACCAAATTGCCGACCTGCTAGTCGCTATATTGAAGAACCCAGGTTATCGTGAATACTATTGTCGAATTGCCTGGGACATTCCACTCAATCGCATTGTATATGCCGTCAAGCAGGCTTTGACAGGAAACTCACCATCGCGCCTATTTGCCTACTTGATGCAACTTGAACGAAGAAGAGTAACAAACCCAGACGCGCGTGGAGGCGTGCGTGACCATAGGTATCTCAATGAAAATTAGTAGCGAAGCAATCGAACAATTCCGCGCCATTCATCTGGCTGTATTCGGTACTGAAATCACGTTGGCTGACGCAGAACTCGCGGGGCGTCAACTTATTCGATTAGTAGCGACCATTCAACCCGTTAGTAGAGGCCGTGTCTTTGCCATTGCCGAGAAGGTAGTATAATGAAGAAGTTCGCACAGTCAATTCACACGCTAATCCCTTTTTGTTTTCTGCTCATTATTGGGCGGTTTGGTATCAGAAGACGGCGATTAGCTGTTGACTGTGTGAACAACCAGACCGCCCTTTGTGGTTTAACAGGAGAAATATTATGGACGAACTAAGATACGCGCTCTACGCGCGCAAGTCTTCAGAAAATGATGACAAGCAAGCGCAATCAATTGAAGACCAAGTGAGTATTATGACGGACAAGGCAGCGGTACTTGGCTTAAATGTCGTCACTACCATTGAAGAAACTCGTTCAGCTAAATCACCTAACACTCGCCCTAAGTTCATGGAACTAATCGAGCTAATTAAAAGTGGTGACGTGAACGCGATTCTTTGTTGGGAAATTAATCGCCTCTCCCGCAATCCGCAGGAAAGCGGTATTATTAGCCAACTCTTACAGGATGGTCATCTGAAGGTCATTCAAACCAATGAGAAGACCTACTCACCAGAAGACAATGCCATTATTCTTAGTGTAGATACTAGCATGGCCTCGCAGTTTATTACTGACCTAAGAAGGAACGTAAAGCGCGGCATTAAGTTCAAACTTGAACATGGCCAAATGAGCGGCAAAGCGCCTATTGGATATTTGAATGACCGCGAATACAAAGTTGTAATTCCTGACCCAGAACGCTTCGCACTCGTTAGAAAATTATGGGACATGCTATTAACTGGTCAATTTCAGGTAAGCGAAATAGCCCGCTACGCTGCGGAAGACTTGTTGCTTGAAACACGCAGAACAAAGCAGACGGGCGGAAAACCCATGACCGTTCCTGGCATGTACGAAATGTTTAAGAATCCCTTTTATTACGGTTGGATTCGCTACAACGATAACCTATATAAAGGTGACCACGAGCCAATGATTACCGAAAGTGAATTCGACGCCGCACAGAGGCTTATACGGCCTCACACGAAGGAAAAACTATCCCTCAAACTCAAGTCTGAACCTTTCGCATTTAGAGGGTTAATTCATTGTGGCGAGTGCGGTTGTTTAATCACATATACGCTCAAAACACGGCATTATAAAAACGGCAAAACGCAAGACTTTGAATATTGCTATTGCCCAAACCGCAAAGCCGACATGAACTGTCGACAACGCGCAACCATCAAGCCAGAAGCGCTTAATACGATGATACGCAATGAGCTAATCAAGTACACAATCCACGAAGATTTCTTCAACTGGGCGACTGACCAACTCGACTCATTTTACGACGCCGAAGCATCTCAGCGACAAGCCATCACAATGCACCAAGCGCGTGCCATAACGTCGCTTGAAAATGATATTAAAGAACTAACGCGCATGCGATACAAGCGACAAATCGAAGACGACTACTACAATGCTGAGAAGCTTGAACTTGAAAAGAAGCTCAAACAACTAAACAAAGAGTTCAACGCGCAGCAAGACGACAACCTTCAGTGGCGCAAGGAAGCAGACCGTCTATTCAACTTCGCAAGGTATGCAAAAGAAGATTTTGATAGTGACGATGATAGCCGCAAAAGAGATGTGCTCGCAATTGTTGGTGAGAACCTGACGTTGCTGGATGGGAAGCTGAATTTCCAACCCATTAAATACCTCGTTCCAATTGCTGAAGCCAATCAAACTGGCTTATTGGAAGATGGTTCTGTTGTAACCTATTCTGACCACATAAAAACAGCCCCTGGTGGGACTGCTAATAAACTCTGGTACACCCGGACGGATTCGAACCGCCGACCCTCTGTTCCGAAGACAGATGCTCTAATCCGCTGAGCTACGGGTGCATATCGTACGTAAGTACAGGGGTGATTGTAGCATAAAAGGCGCCTAAACGCTATAATCGAGCGTGCATGGAAGTTCACACAAACATACCGCTCAAAAATTTTACGACTATGAAACTGGGTGGCCCAGCTAGTTTCTTTGTCGAGGTTCGCTCGGCTGCTGAGCTTGTTGCCGTCTACCGCAATGCCCGCTCTAAAAATCTATCGATTTACATATTAGGTGGCGGCAGCAACGTAGTCGCGAAAGATGAAGGTTTTGCGGGCATCATTATTCGCATTCGTATCCCCGCTTTTGAAATTATTAGTGATGACATAAATACAACAGTCATAAAAATTGGGGCAGGGGAGAGCTGGGATGAGACGGTCAAGAAGACGGTCGACATGCGTTTAACCGGCATTGAAGCAATGTCGGCAATTCCTGGAACAGTTGGGGCAGCGCCAGTCCAAAATATTGGCGCTTATGGACAAGAGATTTCCGAGACACTGGTCTCGGTCGAGGCATACGATTCCACCTCTGATAGCATCGTTACTTTATCAAATGAGCAATGCGGTTTTTCCTATCGCGATAGTATTTTCAGGGGTGATGCCAAGGGTCGTTATGTCATAACCAGCGTGACCCTCAAACTATCAAAAAGTTTGCCGCAGCCACCGTTCTATGACGCCCTGCAAGCCTACTTTGACACGCACAATATTAAAATTTTTACTCAGCAGACAGTCCGCGACGCCGTGATGGCCATCCGTGCCGATAAACTCCCCGACCCCGCTACCCGACCTAACTCTGGCTCATTCTTTAAGAACGCCATCATTGAGAAATGGCAGTTAGATGAACTCAAAAAGACCTATCCTGATATAAAAGCCTTCGACATGGGCAATAACACCTTCAAGATTCCTACCGGCTGGCTGATCGAGCATGCTGGCCTGAGCGGCAAACTACTCCACGGGATGCGCGTTCATGATAAAAACGCTCTGGTTCTCATCAATGAATCGGCGACGAGTTATCAAGATCTGGCGGCCGCTCGAGATGAAATAATTGGCGCCGTGCGTGATACATTCCGCATTCAAATCGAGCAAGAGCCACTCGAGATCTAGCAGCTTGCGATTTGTGCCTAAACCCCTTATGCTATAAGCATGCTGCGACGAGGCTTTACTATTGTTGAATTGATTATCACAATCACGATTATGGGGATTCTGATGGTCCTGGCCGTCGTCGCCCTTAGTAATAGCCAGCTGCAATCCCGAGATGACAAACGGGCTGCCGACACCAGCACAATTGCTACTAACCTCGAGTCTTTCTATACGAGTGGCATAAACCCTAGTGCGAGCATGCCGGTCATTACCAACCTCGTCGCCAACCCGAGCTTCGAAGCTGACGTCAGTAACTGGTTCGCAGCGAGTGGAACAATCAGCCGCGCAACGAGCACCTCCTACAGCGGAGTGGGTTCATTAAAGTTCGACTCCACGGCAGCAGCTCAACTATTCTACTTATCCGCCTTCATTCCTACGACTGCAGGAAAAACCTACACTGCCTCGATCATGATAAAAGGAACTGGCACTGCAACACTCGCCCTGAGTACTCAACCTACCGCAGGACAAATTGCAAATAGTGGTAGCGTCACGCTCACTTCAAGCTGGCAACAAATAACTGTGAGTGGAACAACACCTTCAGGAGCGACTTCGGTGTATCCAGTCATCTTCCAGCAATCTGCTGGCGCACAAACTTTCTATGTCGATGCCGTCATGATCACCCAAGGCACAACTAACTATAGCTACGCCGATGGAAGTTTTGGAGGAGGCTGGGCCTGGACAGCCGGGGCCAACAGCTCAACTTCATCAGGTCCTGCCGTATTGCCAAACTCGGCGGCAACAGGAACGTACCCACCGCTTGCCATTACTTCCTCTCCACTTTTGACTACCTACTTGCCAGATGCCGACACAAAGGCGTTTACGGCACCCGGACAGACCGATCCATATGCCACCTTTGACCCAGCAACGAATACTGTTCAAACGGCTGCTGGCGTATTGCCTCAACCGACCGTCAACCAATACATCTACCAGCCAATCGATAGCGCTGGCGCACTCTGTTACAACTACAGTTGTCGCAAGTTCAACCTTTACTACCGAACCGAAGCAGACAACGTCGTTCACATGATAACGAGTAAAAATCAATGAGAAAACGGCGAGGACAATCTGGGTTTACTGCCGTTGAACTTTTAATTACTTTGTTCGTTGCGGCGGCTTTTCTGATCGCCGCCTACCAGCTTTTTAATGTAGTTATTAAAGATGGCGGTAATGCTCGCGCCCAATCGCGTGCCGCTAATGTCGCCTACGACTATTTGCGTCGTTACAGCACCTCTGCTACAATCCCCTGCTCTGCCCAAACACCACTTACCAACTCCTCTATTACCGCAGACGGTCTCACGAATGCCCAGGTAACCGTCGCAATTAGCTGTCCGGCTTTTTCAACAACGGATATCTCGAAAGTTGACGTGACCGTTACCTACAACACCCCCGTTCAGACAGTTAAATATTCAACTTTCGCTAATGGATCGGGCGCCGCCTCACCGGATATTACTAACGGTCTGATCGGTTGGTGGAAACTCAACGGCAATACCGATACGTCCGTGGGCAGCAATAATGGTGCAAACGTAAACGCCACGCCGACAGTCGGACAAAATGGGCTTACCAACACTGCCTATAATTTCGACGGTAGTACTACATGGCTAAACTTTGGCAACTCAACCGTTTTCAATACCAGTGAGCTAACTTTCACCGCTTGGATTAAACCTGTCAACACTACTGGTACATATCAGATTATAGCCAAGGAAGGTCAGTACAAAACCTCGTTGAGTGGAACGGGTGGAATCTATATACTCGTGGGCAGCCTCGGAGCGGGATGGACGACAAACGTCATTTACCCTGCACCGGCAATTGTAGGTGGAAGCTGGGCTTTTGTGGCCATGACCGTTAGCTCATCGGCTGCAACCGCAAAAATATACGTTAATGGAAGCTTACTCGGCAGTACAAGCATCACTCCTATCACTGCCTACAATACGAACTCCCTGCTTGGTGGAGCGTACGTCACTACCCCTGGTAATTCTCAGTTCAATGGGGCGCTAGATGACCTTCGCATGTATAACCGCGCCCTCAGCGCTGGTGAAATCTCAACGCTCTATACGAATGGAGCGCAATAATGAAAATGTTTAGGAATTCTACTAGTCGCGAGCATGGCTTTACGCTGATTGAGATGTTGGTGATTGCACCAATTGTGGTCCTCGCGATTGGCGCATTCCTCACTGTAACAATTAGTATGGTGGGTGATGTACTGTCGTCTCGCGGCGCGAATAACCTCGCCTTTAACGTTCAAGATGCCATGAACCGCATTGAACAGGACGTGAAATTGAGTACGACATTCCTAGCAACGAATAGTATCGCCCTTAATACTGGCGGCAATCAAGGTTATAACAACGATGATACGTCCAACTTTACAAACGTCGGGGGCACGAGTGGTACTAGTTTGATTCTTAACGAATTAGTAACGAACGGGAACCCCACATCCACCTCCACTGGTATTGTCTATCTCCAAAACAGCCCGAATGACTGTGCGAGCGCTGCGGTCGTCAAGAATACGCCGATGACAATGAATGTCATCTATTACATCAAGCCTGATCCAACAAATAACAATATCTCGACTCTTTGGCGACGCACGATCATGCCATCGAACTATGCGAACGGCTCAATTCGCTGCTCAAGTCCATGGCAACAACCAAGTTGCGCCCCGTACTTTACGTCGAGCACGACCTACACATCGAATATTTGTGTGACGAATGACATTAAACTTGTTTCTGGCATTGCCCCAACTGACTTCAATGTCCAGTACTTTACCACGGCTAGCTCAACCTCTCCGAATGGCACTGCGACAGATACCGGCGCATCGCTAACGGCACGCGCCGCAGCTCTCGTCTCATCCCCTACCGTATCGGTCTCGATCAGCGCATCACAATCTGTCGCTGGTCGTACCGTCTCTCGAGCGGCCGTCCTACGCGCTACCAGACTGGATACAAATGCGTCAGCTATTGCCTCGATACCAGCTGCGACAATTCCGGCGGCGCCAACTGTTAGCTCGACCACTAGTTCACCAACAAACGCTGTCTTTAGCTGGCCAAGTGTTCCAGGTGCGACCGGTTATACCTTCCAATACACGATTGACGGCGGGTCGGTTCAAACAGGCTTTACAAACCAAAATACCCGCTCATTCACAGTTGCCGCACCATACAATGGTGCCGTCGTGGCTGCTTCGGTCACGGCTATTAACTCAGCCGGGACTTCGACTGCTGGCATTAACTCGGTCACTATACCGCTATGGGTACCTCTACTGCTTGGCAATAACTGGGTTTACTATGGTGCGCCATACGCAGTGCCCGCATATACCAAGACTAGCGCGGGCAGTGTCTTCTTAAAGGGAATGATTAGAGGTGGCGCGGGCAATATCGCCACACTTCCTGTTGGCTATCGTCCAAACACAAATGAAGATCTGATCATACAAAACGATAGCAACAGCGCCGCTGGTCGTTTCGACATCTACTCGTCGGGCATCATCTCTATCCAGATAGGTAACAATGCCTGGTTCTCACTGGATGGTGTCAGCTTTATTCCAGGAGGCGGTGCATCATTTAACAACCTCACAAACTGGCTAAACGGCTGGACGAACTATACCCCGAATGCAACTAACTGGGCGCCCGCTTCTTATGCAGTTGACTCCTTGGGACGTGTCCAAGTAAGAGGGCTGGTACGTGCCGGTGCGACCGCTGACAATACGATCATAAACTCCTTTCCTCCCGCGCAGGCGGCCGCTCTTGAACCTGCTCAGTATTCACATGTCCAAAACGATTCGAACAATGCATTCGGTGCCGTTGGCTTCGACGCGAGCGGGAATATCCTCGCCAAGGGTTATAGTGCCGCCTTCCAGAGCCTGCAGTGGATCTTCTTCCCCGGCGTAGCTCGCGCCACAGGGGCAACCTGCACGACGCAGTGGTGCAACCTGACACTTATTAATAGTTGGGCAAACTATGGCAGTATTTATGCAACTGCGCAGTACACCAAAGCGGCCGACGGCATGGTCATGTTGAAGGGCCTTGTTAAGACTGGTGCTAACGGGACTGACATCGCCACACTACCAAACGGCCAGGGCCTCTGTCCGAAAGAGCGCCTCCTAATGACCGTTGACTCCAATGCCACACTTGGTAGGGTTGACATCATTCCTGGCGCCTCGACGTGCGAGATTAACACTCAAGGGGTAAGCTCTACTTGGGTATCACTAGATAGCCTGCGCTGGATTGGCGAACAATAACCATAGGCGGGTTGCTGATTGACGCTGAGTGGCATATATTAAGGTCAATGGGTAAGCATTTTACATCTTTTCGCCAACGCGGCTTCACGATCGTCGAGCTCTTGATCGTCATCGTGGTCATTGGTATCTTGGCTGCTATCACCATTGTTTCTTATAATGGTGTGACGGCAAGGGCTAATACGGCGAGCGCACAGGCGGCTGCTGAGGTTGTCGTCAACAAAGCCGAACTTTTTAATGCCGATACCAGCCACTACCCCTACGCGTCAACTGACCTTACGACTGATGCGACAAAATCATATTTTCTCTCATCGACCTCTGTCGCCTTCACCTTGTCCACAACTCAACCTACCAGTCCAAATACGGTCAAGATGTTAAAATGCGGAACCACGCCTAATGCGCTTCAAGCGAATATCATACTCGCAAATAATAATATTACCGGCATAAGAGTCTACTACTGGTCATACACGACTGGTAACGCGAACAGTTACTTCAGTGGTGGCAATGATAGCGGCAGCGGCGTCGCCTGCCCACTTACTTAAAGGGTAAAAGAATTGAAGAAAGTGCTTGCGCTTATATCTACACCGTAGTACATTAGAGTCAGAATTAATAATGACAAATCGAAATAGGGGGCACATGAGTTTCAACAATATCAAAACTAGACTACAGGCAGAACGCGGTTTCACAATCGTAGAGCTCTTGATCGTCATCGTGGTCATTGGTATCTTGGCTGCTATCACCATTGTTTCTTATAATGGTGTGACGGCAAGGGCTAATACGGCGAGCGCACAATCAGCAATTAGTGCTGTCGCATCAAAGGCCGAGGCTTACAACGCCGATGTTAACGTGACCACCGGATACCCAAATCTGACAACTCAGCTTTTGGTCGTCGGTAAACCGTACACAGTAACCGGGGTTACAATTTCGACATCTGCTATCGCTGCAGCTCCAGCATCACCAAGCACTGTAAACCTGTGGCTATGTGGTACTTCGGGTTCAGCAACGGTACCTGCAAACTTAGCCGCCATCACTGTATACAGGGGTAACCTTGTAAAGGGCTGGGACTACAACACTGCTGCACTTTCAACGACCGTTGGAACAGCGGGACAGACATCCGGTAACGACGCAGCTGGATTCCCAATTGCTTGTTTCCTTGAGACAACATAGAGTATACGTTTCATAAAAAGAAACCGCGGCTTCATCGCCGCGGTTTTTATATACCTTGAATATTCTATAGATCGCTGGGGAGAGGAAATTTTAATGCAAACTGGTGAACCTGTTCGGCTAGTTCGTTCAGCTTGGCGGGATCCTCTCTGTTGTCAATTGCCTGCTTCATCCATTCAGCAATTTGTTCCATATCCGACTCTTTCAGACCACGAGTTGTAATAGCCGGTGTCCCTAAACGAATACCACTCGGTCGGAACGGAGGCAGTGGGTCGTCTGGAACAGCGTTGGCATTGAGCGTCAGTCCGATTGCATCGAGCGCCGCCTCGGCGACCTTGCCGTCGATTCCAAAGCTTTTGTTCACATCGGCCAGGATCAGGTGGTTACTTGTTCCACCGGTCACCAGCTGGAAGCCCCTTGCAGTTAATGCATCGGCTAGGGCTTGGGCATTCCTCAGGATCTGTGCAGCATACTCTTTGAATTCAGGTCGCATAGCTTCGTGGAAGGCAACTGCTTTGGCAGCGATCGAGTGCATGTGCGGACCACCCTGCATGCCAGGGAAAATTGCGCGGTCTATTAATGTCGGAATATTTTCGATCGTTTTCTCGGGAGCTTTCAGAGGATTGCCGACCACACCCTTAGTCAGGATGAGTCCGCCGCGCGGACCACGAAGTGTTTTATGAGTTGTCGTGGTCATGACGTGGAAGCCATGGTCGAGGGGGTTCTCGAGGACGCCACCAGCGATCAGCCCAGCGATATGGGCCACATCGGCCATCAAAAGTGCGCCAACTTCATTCCCAATCTCGGCAAACTTATCATAATCGAGAGCGCGTGGATACGAACTAAAGCCGGCCAGGATGATTTTTGGCTTGTGCTCGCGAGCTAACATGCGAATCTCCTCATAATCAATCTCACCAGTTGAAATATCCTTCATCTTATAACGAACGAAGTTGTAGAGCTGCGCACTGCGCGTCACAGGTGCTCCGTGGGTTAAATGACCACCATGACTCAAGTCCATAGCTAGAACCGTATCACCGGGCTCGAGCCAGGCGCTGTAGACGGCTTCATTGGCCGGAGCCCCTGAGTGTGGCTGCACATTGGCGTGATCGGCGTGGAATAGTTCCTTCGCGCGATCAATCGCTAGCTGCTCGACTTGATCGGTAAACTCTTGGCCGCCATAGTAGCGCTTACCGGGGTAGCCTTCGGCATACTTGTTCGTAAAGACGCTCCCAAGGGCCGTCAACACATCACGACTGACATAATTTTCGCTAGGGATGAGTTCGAGCCCTTGGCGTTCACGCTTTTCTTCGCCTGCAATAAATGCGGCGACTTGGTCGTCATTCTGTACTAGTGGAAAGCCTTTGATATCGTCCATCTGTCCCCTTTTCCCTCCATTATACCACTAGGGGTAGCGTCTTGAACGTATACCAGACATGATATATCATTAAACTTATGCAACCAAAAACCTATACATCAAAGATCGGTACTCTCATTCAAGAGACCAGGCAAGCCCGCGGCATGACGCAGGCGCAACTTGCAAAAGCCCTCAACACCAGCCAAAGTGCTATAAATCGCATCGAAAAAGGCGGCCAAAATATCAGTCTTGATATGTTAGCGCGCATTAGTGATGTTCTGTCAAGCCAGATTATCACCCTTAATCAATCTGGCTCGATCAATTTTCGTGTTGAAGGCGGCTATAAACTCTCAGGCCACATCGTGACGAAAACGAGCAAGAACGCTGCCGTGGCGCTCCTCTGTGCATCCCTTCTCAACCGCGGTACGACCACCTTGCGACATGTCGCTCGCATTGAAGAAGTGAACCGTATTCTCGAAGTGCTCAATAGCATCGGCGTAAAAACACGTTGGTTCGGCGATAACGACCTCGAGATCACTCCGCCCGCCAAACTTAAACTAGAAAACATGGATGTTGAAGCGGCCCGCAAAACCCGCAGCATCATTATGTTCCTCGGTCCCCTGCTTCACCGTTACAAGACGTTTGATCTCCCCTATGCCGGTGGCTGTACGCTCGGTGAACGAACGGTCGAACCACACCTTACTAGCCTCGCTAACTTCGGCCTAGCCGTTGATACTGTGACCGGTCATTATGCAGCTGTTGCAAAACCGGTTAAACCTGAAAAAGCAATCGTTCTTTTTGAGCGTGGCGATACCGTGACTGAAAATGTGATCATGGCCGCCGCATTGAATGATGGTGTCACCATCATCCGTAACGCTAGTCCGAACTATATGGTGCAGGATCTCTGCTTTTTCTTAGAGAAACTCGGCGTTGATATTAAAGGCATTGGGACAACCACCCTGACCATCCAAGGCCTACGCGATATCAACAAGAACGTCGAATATGCGCCCGCCGAAGATCCAATCGAGGCCATGAGTTTTATTGCCGCGGCCATTGTCACCAAGTCTGAAATCACCATCGAGCGTGCACCAATCGAATTCCTCGAGATTGAGCTAGAGACGCTCTCGATGATGGGCTTTAAATACGAACTATCGGATGAATACACGGCGCTCAATGGTCATACGAGACTGGTTGATATTACGACCAAGCCAAGCGAGCTAAAAGCGCCAATTGATAAGATTGCCGCCATGCCTTTCCCGGGCCCTAACATTGATAACCTCCCCTTCTTCGCCGTGATTGCCGCGACCGCTAAGGGCCGCACTATGATTCACGACTGGGTCTACGAGAACCGAGCAATTTACTTAACCGAACTCACCAAACTCAACGTTAACGTACAGTTGCTGGACCCGCACCGCTTGTACATCGAGGGGTCGACGAAATGGAAACCAGCCGAGGTCGTCACGCCACCCGCCCTGCGACCGGCTGTCGTGATTCTGCTGGGAATGTTGGCGGCACCTGGTATTTCAACGCTGCGTAATATTTACTCGATTAATCGCGGCTACGAAGACCTAGCTGAACGCCTCAACACACTCGGTGCTCATATTACGGTCATTCGTGATATCACTGAATAACTTGTGGTCTTGTCGCGCTTCTGCTTAAATATAGAGAGAAAAAGGACAGAGGTATATGCCAACTATTAAGAAACAACTCGACACATTGTTGACCAAAGAGATGGATCGTAAGAGTTTCTTGCAATATAGCGGCGGCATCGTCCTTGGCTTATTAGGCGTGACTGGGTTGATTCGCATCATATTGTCTTCGAATCGCCTCGGCAGCGCCATGCCGACAACACCAGCTCAACCCGTCTCACGCGGTTACGGCTCATCTCGTTACGGTCAATAGTTATCGAATGTCGCTCATGCGACGAAGTGGTGCAGCATTATAGCGTGCTACTTTGTCAGCCAAAACCTGGGCACGATCTCGCTCGATAGCTCGGCGCAGCTCATCAACTGAGGCTCGAGGAGCACGCTTGAACTCCATAGCATGGCCACGAGAAACATTGGCAAAGACTGGTTCGACAAATGACTCAAAAGCCGGCACTGGCTCTGCATCATTTTGATGATCAAAGAAGTCGGCAATAATGGCATCATCAAGCGCCAACTCTTTCTCACTGACAACTGGCACGACTTTCCGTTTGGCCACAGAGTGACGAACAGCGATGAGGACAATCGAGAGGCAATACAGCACGACGATTGGTGCAGCGATAAGTAAACTGGTCGTCACGTCAAAGGCAAATGGCACCAGAACGCTCACCAGTAGTCCGGCCAGAATCACCCACTTGACTGACTTCAAGAGCCTCATCGGATCAATCGGCTTAATGTGATCAATGATGACTAGTAACAGGGGTAGCTGGAATACGATCATAAATGTAATCATGACGTTTGTTACGAAACTCAGGTAGCTATCGGCACCGATAAGAGCTGAGAGACCCTGAACCTGGAAACCAGCAAAGAATTTTAAGGCACCGGGCAGAATCAGATAAAACCCGAAAGCGGCACCGGCAGCTGCCAAGACAACCGAGAGACTTGTATAGGTGTAAATGCGAGCTTTTGAGAAAGCTTTGCTGAGCGCTGGGTGCACAAACATAATCATCTGATAAATAGCAACCGGGACGACCAGGGCAATCCCCACCATGCTGGCAACCTTGATGACAAAGTTAAAGCTTCCGGCCGGCGAGGTATAATAGAGGCTTCCCGAAAGCGGCGATTTCAGCCACTCTAGAATAGGTTGATAAAAGAAGTAGCCAATGGCGCCCCCGACAACTAGAACAATGAGGCAGAGAGCCAATCGACGTCGCAACTCCTTGACATGGTCAAGCATCGTTAACGTGTCAGACGAGACGGTCTTTTGGCGTGCTCTCACTCCCCACTCCTACTTATGATTTCTTTGATGTGTCAGACTTTTTTGAAGAGACAGGTTCGTCATCTTCTCTAAAGCCTTTTTTTAGCTCTTTGGCCGACTGACCAACTCCTCGAGCTAATTCTGGTAACTTCTTGGCACCCACAAACAAGATAATGATAACCAGCACAATCAGCAGAATAATTTCTACTTTTCCGAGACTCATTATTTTCTCCCTCTCTTACTACTGATATAAATATAAGCAAAATAGCCTAAATAAGCAAGTTAGTAGCAGGTGACTATCACGAGGCCCGGGCCACCACGCGACGGTGCTGCAGCGGTTGAGCCAGTCAATGCGCCGCCCATGCCACCACCACCACAGCCGATACCACCATTGCCACCAGGGGCTTGTACGAGTCCTGCACCTGTGGCGCCCCCATTCGTAGATGAACCTCCGGTACCACCATAGTAATACCAGCCGGCATCCCGCACGTTCACGCCAGAAGCTCCTTGGTTAGCTGGCGTCGTTGCAGTGGTCGGCCCCACTCCGCCAAGTACCGTCGGGAGTAGTCCGAGTCCGCCCGGCCCGGAAATCTGGCCGCCGACTGAGCCTGTGCCAGAGGCTGGTAATCCGCCCCCGCCGGCGCCACCAGTTATTCTTAACCCGGTCGTTGGCAACGTCACGCTCGAACCTGAGCCGGTTGTGCCACCAGCGGCACCGGCCTGTCCAGCAAGTGTCTGCATGACAAAGGCGAATGTCAGTGGCATACCTGCAGCCGTCGCAGCTGCTGCAGCGGTTCCAGCTATACCACCTGTCGCACCGGAGCCATTTCCGCCCACACCGCCACCGTTGGCGTAGGCAATAAGATCAGCCGAGTTTGTTCCTGGAGTAATGGTAGTCTCTGGCTGCGTGCATACATACGTATTCAGTCCGGCTCCCTGTACAGCCTGCGCGACAGATATATAAAGCCTATCCGGCAAGAGCGCTAACGGTATATCTAGGATCGTCATTCCACCAGAGCCGCCACCGCCGCCGCCAGCTGCCGTTGAAACGGCGCCAATCACGCCAGTGCCTCCACCGCCACCACCACCGATTACTACAAACGAGGCCATCACTTTCCCAACCGGCTTTGTCCACGTATGCCAGTTAAGCGTCGTCGAAGCTGTATTACCATTGAATATGGCCGTCTCATAGTGAGGCGAGGCTGGAAGAGCTTGTGGATCCATTAGATAACCTCTTTCATTAATAACATATTATCATCACCATACCAGCCCCGCCGTTAGATACTCCCGCCACTGCTGAACCCGTCAATGCGCCGCCCATACCACCACCACCACAGCCGATACCGCCATCACCACCAGGCGCTTGTGTCAAGCCAGCACCTGTAGCCGATCCGTTCGTGGACGCTCCACCACTACCACCAAAGAACAGATATCCGCCAATACTGGTATCGACCCGATACCCATGACGACCCGGATCGGCAGCTGTCGTCGTACTTGCCGAACCTACACCGCCACTCTGGCTAGGATAATCACTGAGCGTCTGACCTGGCGCGGTTAATGCGCCGCCGTTTGTCCCCGCCGTTGCCGCTGCGGGCAATCCACCACCACCAGCGCCACCACTAGTACGTACACCAGTCAGCGGATAGGCGAGATTTGCAGCCGCACCAGTCGTGCCACCCGCACCGCCGGCCTGTCCAGCAAGTGCACGGCGAAGGAAAGCCCAAGTAAGTGGCATACCGGCTACGCCAGCGGCCGTTCCCGCCGGGCCGGCAGTACCGCCTGTCGCACCAATGGCATTACCTCCACTACCACCACCGCCAGCGCTAGCAATGACATGGGCGTTCACGGTATTCGGCTGAGTTGATACAAAGGTAGGGACACCGGAGTTGTGTCGAATCGTAGATACCGAGATATATAGTCGGGGCGGCAAAAATGCCAGCGGTATATCGAGAATAGTCCAGGCACCGCCACCACCGCCGCCACCACCAGCCGCAGTGGAGTTAGTAGCAACCACACCGGTACCACCGCTACCACCACCGCCAATCACAATGATCATCGCCTGACTTTTACCGATAGGTTTGGTCCAAGTCTGCCAACCTGTCCCTGACAGCACGGCATTACCATTGAAAATAGCTACCTCAGAGTTAGGTGAAACTGGAAGTGCGTAGGGATCCATTAGTACACTCTCTTTTCAATTAAAAGCATGTGATAATCACCAATCCCGGCCCGCCAAACGACTTCGGTGCCGCGGTCGAGCCTGTCAGTGCACCGCCAGAGCCGCCACCACCCGAGCCCACCGTACCGTTGCCACCAGGGGCTTGTGTCAGTCCAGCACCTGTAGCTGATCCGTTCGTCGATGCTCCACCGGTGCCACCATAGTAGTAATACCCGCCCATACCCGTATCAACACGGTATCCATTATGACCAGGGTCGGCTGCTGTCGTCGTGCTCGTTGAGCCCACGCCACCGGGGTGTGCAGGGTAGTAAGACGGAGAAGTCGGGGTGGTATAGGCTCCGCCATTCGTTCCGGTCGTAGCGGCAGCCGCTAAACCGCCACCACCGGTGCCAGGGTTCACTCTGGCACCGGTGGTCGAAATGGTAACACCGGTCGCATTTCCGGTCGAGCCGCCGGCGGTCCCGGCAATCCCAGCGACCACATTCTGTTCGAATGTCCATCCAAGTGGCATATTGGCGGCCGTTGCGACCGCGCCGGCCGAACCTGCGCCGCCGGCCGTTGCACCTGATGCATTTCCCCCTAGCCCGCCGCCAGCTGCAAATGCCACGATAAAGTTAGCGGTCGTCGCTGGCGCAATTGAAACATAGCTTGCGAGGCCCGCGCCTTGCAGCGCCATGCCAACAGAAATATAAAGCCGCGACGGTAGGAATGAAAGGGGGATCTTCACCACTGTGGTCGCTCCGGCGCCACCACCGCCGCCGCCGGCTGCAGTGGAGTTGGCACCAATCGCCCCGGCGCCGCCACCGCCGCCGCCGCCAATTGCAATAATACGTGCATAAGACTTGCCAACCGGCTTTGTCCACGTCTGCCAGTTTGCACCAGCGGTCGCCGAATTGCCAGTGAACACCGCTTCTTCATACTGCGGCGACACTGGAAGGGCGTACGGATCCATTGTCTAGAACTCTGACCCAAGAATAGGAGAGGCTACCCAACCTGCTGCTACAGTCGTTCCTAACCCCGCCCAAAGTGTGAAACCGGGGGGCAAGTCAGCGTAGCCACTAGGGCCAGGGAAATAGAAGTCGGCCGAACCGACAGCGGCTGTCGTCGATGTTGTTGTCGCTGGCAGTGTTAACTGTCCAACGAGGACGTTATTGGCGGCAGTTGTTTGCGAGCCACCATTGTTCACAAAAATGTGTACCACTGACTGGACATTTGTACCAATCGACTCAAAGTGAATCCCAACAATACGTGACCCATTAGTTCCTGACGTGAACACCAGCTTGTGGTTTGTACTGATACCAGTGAAATCACCAGTTGCTGTTAATAGCGTACCTGCGAACGTTGCCGACGAAGTCTGCGTACTGTTGTTCGAGTAGTCTCCCGTCAGTGTGTAGCGTGGTGAAGTGTTTGCTGCCATTGTATGATCTCCTTTATGCTATTCCGTTACCTGTTGCTGCTGCGACGATTTGGCCTTGAGTCAATCCCCCGCCCCCGCCGCCACCTGGCGCTACCCACGACGGCAATCCACTCGCAACCGTTAACACATCACCGGTGGACCCAACTCCGAGCTTGGTAAAGTTACCACTCGAGTCAATGTAATGAATATCTCCGGTCGCAATCGCGGTTGAATCAAATGCCGCAATAACGCGCCTCACCGTACTGGTGGTCTGTGTGTAATAGAGCCTGTCGGTAAGAAACTCGACTGCTCCAGCCTCAGCCGTGGTCAACAAGGTACCAGAAGTGAATTTGAGCGGGGCTGTTCCGGCCGTGGCCGTCCCGGCGCGAATCGTGACCGTCTTGTGGCCACCATTCACCGGGTTATCGGTCGCGTCGTCGTAATGCTCTTTGCTAAGGTATTGATTAAGAATAGTACCCCACGTACCATCGTCGCTGTTAACTATCGGAAGCCGCTGTGGCATACTACCTTACCTGTCCCATATTCTCCTCTTTGCGATTATTATATAGTGCTCATGCTGAAAAAGGAATACGCGGGCCCGGTGTCGATCCCCGACGAGAGCGTGCTAAGCTAGAGATATGAAACTACGTCTGGTTTTTGGGGGTGTCATGATGGCGCTTATCACTAGCATTCTCTTTGCATCGACAACTCACGCGGTCGCCTCAACACCTAGTCGTCAGCTCACAATCACACCGCTTAGAAATGAGTACACCATCCCGGCAGGCACGACCCAAAAGGGCATAATCACTCTCAAGAATACAGGCAGTCAAGAACTCGACGTTACCCTCGACGCTGAAGCGTTCAAAGTTATCAACCAGAGCTATGACTACACCTTTCTGCCAAACGCTCCGTCTAGCAGCTGGGTCAGCTTCTCACTTGATCACTTTGAACTACAAGTCAATACTTCGAGAGACATTGAGTATTCCCTCAACATTCCCCTCACTGCCGAGCCGGGCGGGAAATACCTCAGCATCTTTGCTGCCAGCGCACCAACTGGTGATGCAAAAACCATCACTCCAGCAGAGCGTGTTGGTTCACTACTCTATCTGACTATTCCTGGTCGCACCACTCAGACAGGTAAACTTTTGACCCTGCATACTCCATTCGTTCTTTTCGGCGATAGCACCTGGGAGGCAACTATCCAAAATAATGGCAATAACCACTTTCGGAGTACCTACACAGCCACCCTCAGCAATATCCTTGGTCACGCGCTCAGCGCTACGACCGATAAGCCCCTTATCCTCCCGCAGTCCGTACGCTTGGTTTCTGACACAATTACCGCCCCCCAGTGGATCGGTATCTACCGGATCGACTACGACTTTAACCTTGGCGACGCACCTGATGCCAAGACGACCAGATGGCTCGTTAACTTGCCACCTCTGCAACTGGCCGTCCTGATGGCACTCCTTGTCATAATTGTGCCACTCAATATACGGGTTGTGAAGAAGGTCCACCGGCGCCGCAAAAGCAACAAGCGGGCTAGTTAGTTTGCGGCACTGCCGTATAGACGATGTCAGAGCTATACGAACCAGCCGGTTTTGACTGATCAATATTGATTCCGTAGGTCACTGTCGTCGCATCGCCTGTAGACGCTGGACCAGTAAATGATTTTAGTAAAACATCGGAAGTAGTAAGGCCGATAAAAGTCGTTAGGCCAGTGGTATTGTACCCCCAGGTATTCACCGCCAAAGACCCGGCAGTGACATTCGATGATGCTGGCAGTACTGATGATCCGTTCACTAAATTACTAGTGGTAAGCGACCTGATATATAATTTGTAGCCTACCGTATCTGTTGATGTGACCGTCACCACGCTCGCACCGGTTCCGAGTGTCCCACTGCTGGTTGGCGTAATGGGAATACTAACAGACCCGTCCGTCGCTATAGAGAGCTGCGTCTCACCCCCGTAAGGGACGTCGGCGTTATACTTCCCTTCCCCATATGGCTCAGCTCCTGCTGTAAAAACTACAATAAGATTAATTGCGCTTATGAATAAAACTGTTAGAATAAATTTATACATAATAACTATGCCCCATGATAACAGTTGGGCGTGGAAAATAAAAAGAAAGATGGAAATATAACAATGAGCAAGCTTAAACAGTACTTAACAAGAGGCCTGGCAGGTCTTTTGGCAGTCTCCAGTATCTTGTTCGCCTTTTCGGGCGTTGCCTCCGCCGCCCAAATCACCCCACGTTCTGTTACTATCGGTAACTCTTTATTTAGCGCGAGCACGACCTACTCGTTTAATTTCACCGTTCCTACAACTGGTACGGCCATAAAGTCAGTTGACTTCCAGGCCTGTACAACTGCAAGTGGTACTTGTACAACGCCATCCGGTTTCTCGCAAGCCTCTTCAACGCTTACCGCACAGCCGACTAACCTGGGTTCAGCAACTGGTTGGACAGTCAGCACGGCGACTGCCGGTTCACTTCGTCTTTCAAACGGTAGCAACGCAACTAATCCAACTGGTAGCCAAACGGTTGGCTTTAGCGGTGTCGTCAACCCGAGCGCACCTAACTCTACCTTCTTCTTCCGCATTACAACCTACTCAGGTGCCACATGGACTGGCGCGCTCGACACGGGTGTCGTCGCTACTTCAACGGCTGGTCAAATCACCGTGACTGCAGCTGTCGATGAAGCTTTGACCTTCACACTTTCGAGTGCAACCGTCGCACTTGGTACGCTATCAAGTGGTTCTACTTCATCTGGTACTTCAACAATGACCGCCTCGACTAACGCTTCTACAGGCTATGGTATTACTGTAGCCGGTACTACTCTGACATCAGGTAGCAATACAATTACTGCCTTAAGTTCTGGAGCAGCCTCGGCCACTAACACATCGCAGTTTGGGCTCAACCTTGTCGCCAATACCGTCCCGTCGGTCGGTTCTGCTGTAAGCGGTTCCGGAATAGGAACGGCTGCTACAGGTTATTCAACCGCCAATACTTTCAAGTTCAATCCTGCTGGTTCCGACACTGTCGCCTCGGCCAGTGCCGCCACTAACAGCAACACTTACACCGTGAGCTATATCGCCAACATCAGTGGCGTGACGCCTCCAGGATCATACTCAACTGTCCTGACCTACGTCGCAACAGCTAACTTCTAGGTCCCATGAGATTCCCGCTCAAGCGACTACTCACTGCCGTCGGCGTCATCACCTTCCTATCGCTTGGCTCTGCTGCTCCAGCCCACGCCGAAACCACTGGCAGCGGGTTACAAATTAGCCCTGCTCTGGTCGAGTTGAATGCCACGCCAGGAAACACATACACAATTGATCTTAGTGTCAAGAATGTCACCGACAACAGCCTAGACTTTACGTCTTCCGTTAATGACTTCGGCGCCAAGGATGAAAGTGGTACACCAAACATCATTTTAGATCCGGCTATCACCCTACCCACCTCGATTAAGAGTTGGACACACTCCTTACCAAACTTCAGCCTCAATGCGGGTCAAGTAAAAGACATTACGGCGTCTATTACCATTCCAGGTAACGCTGAGCCGGGCGGCCACTATGGCGTGCTGCGCTTTGCTGGCTTCCCATCCGGGACAAACAGTTCTGGCGTTGGCCAAATTGCCAGTGCGGGTACACTCGTCCTGATTCGTGTTGCTGGAACGGCTGATGAAAAGCTCAATCTGATCACTTATGAGGCTTCGGCGAATAATAAAGCCTCGTCTCTTTTTGAAACTGGACCAATTACGCTGGTGAGCCGCTTCGAAAACGTGGGCAATGTCCATGTCGTGCCAACTGGACAGATAGAAGTTCGCGACACATTCGGAAAGATTGTTGATACCCTCAAGGTAAATTCCGACAAGGGCAACGTGCTCCCTTCGAGCATTCGACGTTTTGAAGCGACACTCGACAAAGGCTTCTTGTTCGGCCACTATACGGCTGACCTCACGGTTGCATATGGCACGACCGGCGGAGCAATCGTACGTAGCATCGACTTTTGGGTAATCCCCTGGAAACTCGTCCTGATCGGCCTCCTAGTTCTCATCACCATTATTTATGTACTCAGTGGGCTGATTAAGCGCTATAATAGGCACATAATAAGAAATGCCCACCGTTATGGCTCGAAAACGAAACACAAAAAATAAACGTCGGAAATATACCACTCACCTCAAAGCGAGCCTCTCCTACGTTGCGCCACATAAACACACTGGGCATCGCCTGCCGCACAAGCACACCTCGCATGGCATACTTTTGTTAATCCTTATTACGGCAGGGGTCATCTTGTTCTTTAGCCTCGGCGCCCTCAACGCGGCCGGCATAACTAGTGGTGGTAGCGTTAACCTCACCGCTGTCGTCCCGGGCGATCCACCGAGCACTGGCGCTGTTATTACCTCACCACAGGACAAAAGTAGTGTTAAGCAAGCACTGATGACAGTGAGCGGCACCTGTCCAAATGGAACTCTTGTCGCAGTCTATAATAACGGCCTATTTGCGGCATCATCAATGTGTACCGGCGCAAACACCTTTAGCCTCACGACGCAGCTCGTAAGGGGCAGCAACACACTTCAGGCGCAAGATTACGACGTCCTGAATCAGGCTGGACCAGTGACGGGCCAAATTGGCGTGCAATATGAGCCAGACGTCCCCGCTACCGTTGTCGTACCGGCAATAGTGAATAAACCGGCCGATATTAGCGTGGTGCCATCTCTGCAAACGGCAGCCGCCGACCAACCGGCAGACCACCCTTGTTTTGATGATCCAACAACGACCTCAGACTCGAGCACCTTAACGCTAGTAACGCCCTGTGTCACGCGCAATATCTTTGTTGGCCAAAAACTTACCCTCCCTGTCAATTTCTGGGGTGGTATTGGGCCGTATTCCCTTTCTATCGACTGGGGCGACAAGACCGATGCCCAGTTCTTCAGTTTCCCAGCCAAAGGCTACCACACCCTCGACCACACCTACAAAGTGCCTCAGCTAAAAAACATCGCCTTGCAACTGGCTGATGCGACCGGGCTCACCTATCAGACTCAGGCGGTTGCCGAAGTGAACTCTGGTGCGATTACCACCAACAATAATGTCGCCGGCTCCGACACCTCAACCTCAGGACCTACCAACCCGATTGTCTCGGCCTGGGCCGAAGCCTCCGTGCCGCTCTACTGGGCAGCCGTCGCACTATTCCTTGGATTCTGGGTTGGTGATTTGTTTAGGCGCTTCTACGCCACCAAGAGGCGCACTCGTCGCTCACACGCCTAGCCAGGCGACTAAATTCCATCTGGATTTGACCAGTCAGTCGCGATATCAAACCCATACGGATAATTTGCCGCAAAACCACCGGTGTCATAGACAATTGCTGGACCGAGACTGGTTTCGACTTGGGTGCATTTTGGATAGTTCGAGAGGTTGGCTGCCACGATAATATAGCCCTGGGCATCAACTTTGACGCCATCTGGTCGCACAGTATAATACCCCCCTTGCCCACACGCGTGCATCACCACACTCATGTTGAGGTCGTAATACGTTTCACGGTGCGAGATGCCTTTGCTATCTGTCCAGTACTGGGCGCCTTTTGCCTTTGTCAGGCCCGCGCCATCATTACGCAGCCCAATAATATCCACCTGATTAACCGGCTGTTTGGTGACAATACTGGCAATTTGAACTCTCGAGACTTCAACGCCATCCTTCACTTCTATTTGGTACGCGGTACTCGTATTGCCCGCTACTCCCTTGGTCTGAGTTATCCGGTATCCCAGTGGTTGATCGGCGTCATACACGATCTGGAGCCCTGCCGAGATAGGTTGATCAACCGAGACCGTTTGGACACCTTCTCGCCAGACGCGCACCTCTAAACCTGTCGTAATTGGCGTCGTGAGCGGCAACGACACACGATCTTTTGGCCCCAAGGTGATCCGCTTCTCCTTCAGCATATCGCCAACCGTTTTGCCCTGAGTGCGAATTGGCGTCTCCTTACCATAAAGATTAAGCGAAATTGATGTTGCCCGGAGAATGGTCAGCTCGAGTCCTGCGCCATCCCTGACAAAATCAGTCAGAGGTTTGAGCGTCGTCACATCGCCATCATAGATAGTGATGCCAACATCCTTGGCAATTTGCTCGGCCGTTTGATACGGTGACACCGTTTTGATGCGTACTGCGCCGTCGACGACTACTACTGGACGAGCCCGGTATATGTTGACGTGATAATCAGAAGCGATCAACTCTTGGCTCACAGACGGCTCGACTGTATCGTGCGCATCGAGATCAATGTGCTCCACCTTGAGCGCCGCACCAATTGTCTTTTCTTTTGACAAAAATACCCGCGTGACACCCCGGTCGTAGACGGTAATGAGGCGTGCCGCCCCATCCTCGGCATGTACCGAACCGCTCAGCCCAGCGATCGAAGCAGAAGCGATAGAAAGAATAAAAATCAGAACAAAACGCCACACCATTTACTCAAGTATAACACTTGGGATTAAGGGGCAATGAAGTGCGGCAAGTTGTCATGCTCAAAACGAGAGCTATTGTTTGATATGTTTTGCACGCCTATTCTTCACAAGCCTCACCTCATTTGAGTTCCCGGTGCGGTACTGGGCAACTGTAGGCTTAAAGCGGCCCGTCTTTATGTACTTTGTGGGGTAGTAGTGGGGGCGGCCAATCGTATCGAAGATTACTTGATAGGTTGCGATTGAGAAGTCTTCTTCACCGAGCAAGTTGCCATCGACGTCCTGGAGAATAAACAGCGACATAATTGCCGATGCACCAAGAAGGGTCGTAAAGATAAACGACTCGAACGAGCCATCCCGCATGAAGAATAGAGAGATCAGGATGACCAATGACAGGACGATAAGTACAAACCATGTTGAGGTTGTTAGTAGCTTGGCACCCGCAAGTGTCATTTCACGGCGCGCTTGTGCAAGATAGTACATGGCTTCGGCAATATAGTTGATTGCCGCACTTTCTCCTTCAGACTTTCCGTTAGCACCTTTTAGGACGTCAAATATGGCAAAGAACTCGTTAGTTGTTGGTAGTGCATATTCATGGATTTCATAATCAAAGCGTTTAATAAGATACCTGTCCATCGCTTCGGTTGTCTGCTCTAGCCTTTCTGGTAGTGAAAGTTTAACAATGCGCCAGACCCCGACTAGACCACCAGTCTCAGTCGCGGTGAGGGTCTTGAGCCGACTTAAGTTGGACATTGCAGCCGATATGTAGAACCCGAGGAGGATGCTGTAGAAAATTGATGCAGCAGCCAACAAGTTACCTATATCAAGGGGATTTTGACTGACCGGCAGAAAATAAGCGAGCAATCCGATAACAACAATTGTGAGTATCGCCTTGAACCCTGTACTACTGTGCTGGAATCTAAGTAAAATGTTCTTCATGTTGTCAGTATAACAAACGACACCCGAAATGGGTGCCATAATGCTTATATTTGGTACCTGATACTAGATAGGTTTAGAGCTAAATACTACGAGGTTATCATTAAAATTGTGCAAGAAGTTGATGTGAGTAAAAGCCTATTAATGGCATAATGATTATATGGATATTCAAAACGTTATTTTTGCAGACGGTTCAGATTACTTTGCACAGCTTGAATCGAAATACACCAAGCACGAAAAAGGTTTATTTATCGTTGCCCCCTCAGGCACAGGCAAAACTTACTTCACTGCACATCAGACAACACAGGATTGGATCGATGGTGACCCAGTTCTTATAGAAACTGGTGCACAACCAAATACGGACTGGTGGAATAAAGGCGTGCCTGTCATAGAACGTGTTGAACAACGATGCGATGTCATAACACAACAATTCCGTGATAACGGTTACTGGATCATGACTTCAATTAATTCTTGGCTTGAGCCAGATGCAATTATTATTCCCGACTGGGATGTTCTAACACAGAGAATTGCACAGCGACAAGAAAATAACTATGATGGCGGCCTTACGAGCGAACAGCACGAACAGCTCAAAAAAGGTATCGAAATTATCGAGCGATGGCACATAGAAAAAGGTGTACCCAAATTCTCAACAATCGAAGAAGCTATTAAAACCTTGGTTGGTTAAGTTTTGTTGGAGAAGTAATATCTTTGCCTTCTAATGGAGCGACTGCTGCATCGTGACCCAGCTTAAGTATTCGCTCACTCGCTCTTCGTGTAAGTGTAAGGTCATCGTCTACCGATGAGGGTATATTGATAACGATACCTCCGCCATAATCAACACCCTGATGGACATCAGCTAGGCTACCGTCTTCTTCTCGGAGTACACCATCTGCTTCCCTTATTAAAGGACTGATTGTGTCGTAATGAGAAGCCGCCCATATAACCAGTCTTTTGCCTGGATTATTAGCGTGCCATACGTGTGAATATCGCTCAAGAATCGCCAGAGTTTTCTTTGTGCGTGTAATTAGCTCTTCTTCACCTTCTGCACCCGTTTCTTCACGAACCTCTCGTTCACCATCAAATTCGTGGAAAGCCCAGCCTTTTGGCGAAAGACCAGTTTTAGTTTCTTCATCGGCATATCCATACTTATCCTGTAGGTGCTGTAAATAGTCTGCATCGCGTGGGTTAAATATCTGCGGTTCTCGTATACCAGCTAAAGGGCGAATGTCTTGATTAGTTTCATCGTGACGAGCCGTTGAAAAATCAGGGTTAAGATTGATAATTCGCTCGGTCGCATCAAGTCCTTGGGATTCAAGGCTATCTTTTGCAGCTTGTTGTGCCACTTCGGCGGTTTCAAGACTACGAAAACCTTTATCGGCATATTGCGTATCACTCGATACAAATAGAACATAAGTGTCTGGTTGTTTAAAAAGTTTGTCGAATGTTTTTCTGTCATAGTCATATATATTTTCGGCACTCTCGGCAGTGACCGAACCGGCCGTTTCTGACTTACGGTCTCGGTCATACTTACCGTGTCGTTGAAATACTATAGAAGACTCACCAGGAGCAAGTTCAGGTAAGATAATATCTTCAATTTCTACTTTGTCTTTTGGTATTTCGCTCATTTTTGTTTTCGTTTAAGCTATACGCCTACTATATCATCCCAATAATTTTATTATTACATAAAAGTTTGTGGTACCCCGGGCAGGAATTGAACCTGCGACCTTAGGCTTAGAAGTCCTCTGCTCTATCCAACTGAGCTACCGGGGCATACCATGCATTATAACAGAGGTTTATTTTTTGCGATTTCGCGTGGCATGTTCATAGCGAGGAATCGCGGCGGACATTCTCACTACCCTCTCGGCCATAGGGGTGCCTAAATACGTGAACTTCCTTCTCTCTCGTTGACCGCTAAGATCTTCGAAGGTTGCATTCTGATAATGATCCCTCAACATCTCATAGGTTGGGACGAATACCTTGTCGGCCTTATCTTGTAATAGTGTATGCAAAAGAAGAGTGTCGGTTAAGTTATGATGTCCAGAGAAGGGTCGAAGAATTTCTAGCGCAAATAGCCTCACGTCCGCCCGACGATCGCCGAGTAGTTGCCCAGCAGTATACACAGCGAAATCGGACACGTAGTTTTGATGCAGATCAGCGAGGACTGCAGCACGGGCCTCATCAAGATCCTCTTCGCCCATACTGGGATCTTTAATAATTTCTGCTATCTGTAGTGCAAAATCATCAATTTCATCGTCAAGACTAAGATCGGGATTTGGGACGGGCAGTCGTTCGAACATTCGGGCTCCTCAGTATTTGGTGCGGGCGGAGAGAATCGAACTCTCATCGTTTGCTTGGAAGGCAGACATATTAGCCATTATACGACGCCCGCGAGTCACATCATTATACCATATTCTCTTATCACGTCACATCTGTTAAAATAGCTAGGCACGCATTCATGGCGAATGTAGCTCATTTGGTTAGAGCGACGGGTTGTGGTTCCGTAGGTAGTGGGTTCGATCCCCATCATTCGCCCCAAATTTATCTAGCTCGGTCTTAGGCCGGGCTATTTGTTTGGGCGATCTCGTCAGCGAGTTCTTTCTTTTGCAGAATCGCTTTTACTTGATCGAGGGTAATTTCAATAGCGTCGCCAGCCTCAGCTTGACGCGAGAGCATTTGTTTCGCCACTGTATTCTCTACCGCCCGCTGAACCACGCGGCGCATCGGACGCGCACCCAGGCGTGGGTCGTAGCCGGCCTCAACCAAATATTCCTTAGCATCTTGGGCGACGGTCACAGTCACCTTCTGCTCGGCCAAGTTCTTGTTCACATCAACGAGGATCAAGTCAACAACTTGCAAAAGTTCAGATTTGCTTAGTGGACCAAAGACCACAATCTCGTCAAAACGGTTCAAGAACTCGGGATGGAAGAGATTGCCACTAATGAGTTCGTCGACAAACTTGTCTTCAAATTGCTGCAGGTCGTAGCCTCGGTGCAAGAACTCTTGAATGCGATCCGAGCCAGCGTTGCTCGTCGCAATCACGATGGTGTCCCGGAAGCTGACTTCACGGTTGCGGGCATCGCGCAGAATCCCCTCATCCAAAAGTTGCAACAATGTCGTCAGTACGGCTGAATCAGCCTTTTCGATCTCGTCCAAAAGCACGACGCTAAACGGTTGCTTCATGACGCGAGCCGTCAGGCTATTGGCATCGTCAGTTCCATCAGCAATCAGCCGAGCTACATCTTTCGGCGAGACGAACTCATTCATATCCAGACGAATAATCTTATCTTCACCACCAAAATAGACAGCCGCCAGCGATTTGGCGAGCTCCGTTTTACCCACACCGGTTGGACCGAGGAACATAAATGTGCCAACTGGTCGCTTTTGGTTACGAACGCCGGATCGGGCCCGTCGCAGCGCATCAGATACAACACTGACCGCCCGTTCTTGGCCGATCATGCGCTTATGAATCAACGTCTCCATATTGAGGAGCGTGTCGCGCTCGGTATCGTCATCGACGATATTCGTTTTGACACCAGTTGTTTGCTCGATTGCCGTATTCACCGATTTTGCCGTCACCAAACCTGACTCGGCATAATCGGCCGCCGCTTCAAGGAGCGCAATCGCCTGCCCTGGCATTGACGTGTCATAGACGTAGCGGGCACTGAGTTTATATGCCTCGCGCAGCGCTTGATACATGTAGGTAACTTTTCGTTTGAATTCGAGAGTTGGCAAGTGATCCTGCAAGATACGCAGCGTATCGGATTCGCTCGTTGGATGAATGTTAATTCGATTGACAGCATTCACTAATGCCGGATTGCGCTTGCTGATTTGCAAAAAGCGCTGCTCATCCATCGCCAAAATAATAGGCAAGCGAGCCGCTTGTAGCACCGGCAGGAGTAAGCTGCTAATATCAATCGCTCCGACCGCCTCCTCAAAGAATACTTGGGCATTGTCCAGACAAATAATAATGTTCTTTGCCAGGTAAGCCTCGTTTAACAGCGCATCAACCAGCCCCTCGATATTCTGTTTACTCACCAGACGCGTCGCATCCAGCATAAAGACTTGCTGGTAACGCAGCTTTTCTGGAATCTTGGCAGCTGGATCCATTAACTGATTGGCCAGCTCATACACCAATTCGGTTTTGCCCACCCCATTTTGTCCGACCAGTGCAATGCTACCGGCGCCAGTTGAGAGCGCACTTAAAACCTGATCGAGCACCTCGGGTCGCACATCAGTATGAATACCTCCGCCACCAGAAATATTCTGACCATAACGGGACAGCATCGGAATATAGCCAAACGACCAGTCGCGGCCAATGCCACCGGGCCGACGTGGCGATTCGGTGTTTTGTTTAATTAAGTCGCTCAATCGCTGATACCAGACAATACCCCGCTCTAGGTCATCCTCCTCGAGCTGCAAGTGGCCGAGTAAGCTCGTTTTACCTGGTAGTTGCCGTACGAGCGCTAAAGTCAGCACGCCCGCTGTAACGCGCCCACCCGTGGTCCCAGCAATCTTGAGAGCTTCTTTAAAGACGGCCGCCGTGTCATCTCGGTTGGTTGAAACGACCTGTTCGAGGAAACCACCGCCTACGCCAAAGCGTACTGCGAAAAATAGTCCACCATTTGTCTTGCTCAGGATAACGGCGATATCTTTCGGGCTGGGCTGTTCGGGTAACAAACCCAGGATGTCGCTTTCAATCAGGTCATCAATCCGCGTCCCATTCTTTATAATCGGCACATTCGCGAGCTCATACTTATACCACTCGGCGACCATCGCCGGCACAACCGCGAAGCCAATCAAGGCCCAGCCTACTGGGCTACCGATAGCTAGCAGCGCAATTCCTGCAATCAACAACAACAGCGCACTGATTGATAGCCACGTCTTCCATGCACCCAATGCACGGCCCAGTCGCGCCTTCGTCGCGCGCGGACTCTTTGGATCAAATAAGCTTACATCCATTTTGGTACCCATCCTACCGCCATGACAATCAATCCAATAACGGGGAAAATTGGTAAGAGGAACCAGAAAATCATAATGACCAACTCGTAAACCAGCTCGACCAGCAATACAACCAACCCGAATAGGATCGTGAAGATGCGTACAATCGCCCCGATCACTCGTGAAATGAGTTTATCGAAGACACCTCGCATGACCGCACCGAAGGATCCGCCAGCACTATTGGCAGAAATTTGTCGGAAAGGTGCAAATAAAGTCAGTGCCAATTGACCAATCGAAAAGAAGTCGGCCGTGCGTGTCAGCCGATCCCGAACGCGGCTCCACTGACCCTGCCAGCCTTGACCGTACCACCAGGAGATAATTCCCACCAGAAACATAGCCTCATTATACGATATAATGAAGCGTATGCCTCAACGCTTCGACGTAATCTTAGGAAAAGCCATTCGCACCATTGCTCGCCTCCGTGGTGGCGGCTCTGCCTTCCCTGGTCTCTTCGTTGAGAAAATCAGCCCAGATTTCATCAAGAATACCCTTGCCAGCCTCCCTCGTGGCGTTGTCGTCATCAGTGGTACTAACGGTAAAACCACGACCACCAAGATGGTCGTTGCCCTTCTCGAAGCCCATGGCCTCAAAGTCTTTACCAACCGCACCGGCAGTAACTTTACCAGAGGCGTCGCTGCCGCGCTTCTCGGTGACATCGACATGAAAGGACACCTCGATGCTGATATCGCCGTCCTAGAGCTCGATGAAGCTCACGCCGTGAAATTTGTTCAGACCATTCCACCGCGCTACAGCCTGATTTTGAACGTCATGCGCGACCAACTCGATCGTTTTGGTGAAATCGACGCCACCGCCAAAATGCTCGGTAAAATCGCCGAAGCAACCACTGAAACTGTCGTCCTCAACCGTGAAGACCCTCGTATTCTCGCCCTCGCAAAAGACCTCAAGGATAAGAAAGTTGAACTGTTTGGTCTCAGCAACGAACTACTCGCCACCTTCCCAAGTGACGACGACATGCATCGAGATAAAATCACTCACGCTAAACGGCCCGAGGCTGCCACTGTCCTCAAAGCCTATGGCAATAACCAAGCGACATTTTTGTTCGGTGGCTATGAATTTGTCACCCCACTTAAAATCACTGGCATCTACAACGTCTTCAACAGTGCGGCCGCTATTACCCTCGCCTGGGCCATCCTCGGCAAGGATATGGATCCCGACAAAGTTCGCGCCGCTCTCACCAACATGACCCCCGCTTTTGGACGCGGCGAAGTCCTCGAAGTTGGCGGCCAGCCACTCGAACTAGTGCTTGTCAAGAATCCATCCGGCTTTCGGCTCGGCCTCAAATCGTTCCCACCCGAAGATTACGAGACCATGATCGCCATCAACGATAACTACGCTGACGGCCGCGATATGTCGTGGCTCTGGGACGTTGATTTCGAAAGCCTCGCACCCAGAGGCGTCGCCGAAGTCTCAGGCATTCGCGCCTATGACATGGCGCTTAGGTTACAGTACGACGAAGTACCTGTCGGTCACATCGAAGTAAATCTCGCCGCCGCTCTACGACATTTTATTGAGACCAATAAAGATCAGCCGAAGCGCATTTACTGTACCTACACGGCTATGCTAGCCCTGCGTAAGGAGCTTTCGAAAATCACTAAAGTTGAGGTTATCTCATGAACAAGCAACCTATCACCATTCTGCAGCTTTACCCGAAAGATATGAATATCTATGGCGATCATGGCAACTTGCTCGTCTTAAAGCGACGCCTCGAATGGTATGGCTACCAGCCACACATCATTACCTACAATATTGGTGATACGCTACCGAAAGACGTTGATATTATTATCGGCGGTGGGGGACAGGACAGTGGCCAGGAAAAGATCCACGCTGACCTTTTGAAAATCGCCCCTCAGCTGCGCACTTGGGCCGAAGCTGGCATTCCAATGCTGATGGTCTGTGGGCTTTACCAATTATTTGGTGACTCATTCAAGACTTCAGAAAAGCACACTCTTGAAGGCATCGGCATTCTCGATGTAAAAACCGTTGGTACCAACGAACGTCTGATCGGCAATATCGTCACCGAATCAAAAGAGTTCGGTGAGATTATTGGCTACGAAAACCATAGTGGTCAAACCTTCCTTGGCAAAAACGCTCAGCCTTTTGCGACAGTCGTTAAAGGCGCCGGTAACAACAGCAAAGACGGTCAAGAAGGCGCTCGCTACAAGAACGTCATCGGAACCTACCTGCATGGATCGATCTTGCCGAAGAACCCCACTCTCGCCGACTTCTTGATTAAGACTGCTGTCACCAAAAAATATGGTGAATTCAGCACCGACGTCATCGACGACCTGTTTGCCAACATGGCCCGGGCTGTTGCCCAAGATCGTCCACGCTAATTACTCGACAATACTGGCTGTGCGCAGGCTAAACTTCGTGACCCGCCACACATAGACACAGATACCCGCCAGCACCACATAATACGCCGGACTAATCCACCACGGAGCAACCAGCTTCGTCTGCGCCCATGGTAAGTTCGCCAAATATTGAGTCGTCGTTATCATATATTCTAGCAACCACGTGGCTGGCAACCCAACCCACGAAGCTATTGCAGGAACGACCAGCCCGGCAATACCAGCAATGAAGGTCAGTAGCATTGCGAGCGGCACTAACGGCACGACTAATAAGTTAGCCGGAATCGCGATATTCGAAAGCATGCCAAATGCCAGAAGGATGATCGGGATCGTCACGATATGCGCGGCCACGGTTTCGCCTAGAATCTGGCGAATAGTTCCCGGTTTCTTATCACCGAAAAAGTAGCGCTGGAACAAAGGCCCCACAATCATCACGGCTGCAAAAGCAGCAAAGCTTAGTTCCCAGCCAACGTCCCCCCAAATATAGTTTGGCTGTAAAGCCACAGTCGTGGCGGCGGCGAGGGGTAATAAGACGAATGGGTGAAATGCTCTCCCATAGTACCAAGCCGCCAAACTGAGACCCGAAACTAACCCAGCTCGTGTCATGCTGGGGCTAAGTCCAGTTACTGCCACAAAGCACACGATCATAACACTGGCAGAGATCATGGCGAGATACTTTGAAACTTTCACAAGTAGGCGGCGGGCGAGTCGTACCAGAATTGTCAGGTTATAGCCGCTGGCCACCACCACATGACTGAGGCCGGCGGTTTGTAGTGCCTGAGCCAAATCGTCTGGCAACGCACTCTTCAACCCAACCACATACCCAATCCCCAAGCTGGCCGCCGGCTCTGGTATGGCTCGGTGAATTCCACTGACGAACCAGTCACGAACTACTCGTGCAATATCACCAGGTTGTGGGTGAGTGATAGCCGTAATTTTTGCGGTATACAGTGCCCCGGCATACGAGCCAAAACCTATACTTAACTCCCCCACCACCACTACCTCGTCGCCGCGCTTCAGGTCAGGTTTACCAAGTATGCTCGCCCACACACTGCCGGGTAGATTATGTGCGTCGGCTTTTATAGCATCGAGTTGAATGACCAGTTGGCCCTTGGCGTTCGTTACTGGATCGTCTTTAATATGGCCCGATAGGCTCACCTGCTTTCCGATCAGTGGTTGGTAAATATGAAGCGCATCTGAAGAAACAGACCCGTGCCAGATTCCTATCGCTACCCCGCCAACAACAATCAGCGGTAATATATAAACCCGTCGGCGCCAAAAGCCAAGCCCTAGGCAACCAACCCCCACGAGGCCGATCCACCATTCTCCCAGCGACACGTAGAGCGCCAGCCACACACCAATCACGAATGATAGGCAGCCCAGCGCAATCAGCCATGAAATATGAATCGGCTGGCGCAATCTCCGCAGTCGCATACTTACGACTATAGAGATTAGATATTAATAAGTTCTAAAACCAAGGTGCTTCGCGAATTGCATCGAGGCTTTCAATGACTTTCACATGTTCATCACTATAAAAAACAGACTGGCGAAATTCTTCGTCCGGTGTCAGTAAGTAAATTTCTTTAACTGGATTAGTGACCGTACTTCCAAAGGCAACACCTAATTCAACTGCTGCGCCAAAAATAGTATTCTCGGCAAAAAGGATAAATACTTCAGCTTGATAGGCCGCACGAATCATCGCTGCCGCAGCCGGCGCCGAGCTGTGAAGATTATCAAGGTATGGCTTAGGCAACTGCCCTTTTTCGTACCATTTTTCTAAAATGGTATGCCCATGCGATTCAAGCTCCGCTCCGAAACTCGCAATCGAGGCTTCCCCTGCATTTAACTTCCCTGCTAGATAGACTGTCTTTCCCATATCCTTATCATAGCAATATCTTTCACCAAATAAAAAACACCCGCGGTAGCGATCGACGGATGTTTTTTATATGAGGGACAAGCTTGTGAGGGCTTGAACCCCGGTTCGATGTAATGAACTCTTGGAGGGACCAGTGGGGCTTGAACCCACGACACCCTGCTTAAAAGGCAGGTGCTCTAACCAGCTGAGCTATGGTCCCATAGCTTAACAAAAAGCTTCTCAAACTATACAGCAACAGAGGTGGCGTGTCAATGCTAGCGCTTGCGGTCTTTTTCGGCGAGCTTGGCAGGTTTCGTGAAAAAGAGGTCAATAACCGCTAGGACAACGCCGACGCTGATGATGGCGTCACGATATTGTTGAATCCAAATGTAGAAGCTGCCGGCCGGGCCCTGGAGCGTTGGCAACGCAAGACTCAGGGGTTGAACTAAGAATGCTAACGCCAAGACGGTAAATAACAGCGATCCAATCACGCGAGCAGCATTCTCTTTATAGCTATAGCCGTGAAATAGCAGGACAATAGCTGGCAATAACACGATCAGCGCCGATACCACCGCGCTAGTTATAGCATTGTTAGGCACCAATCCGGTCGCGGCAACGACTAACCCCGCGTTTACGCTCCACGGCGTCATAATGGTGGCCCCAGCCGTTAATGCCAAGCCTAGCAATCCAAATCGGCGCTTTGAGGCAAAGGCAACGACAAACAGGCCGACAGCGATTCCCGCAAATATAAGAATAGGTATCATTACTTTATACTCCTTTCATCAATTGTAAACTGAGCACTAGCACCAACTTTAATTCCATCTTGTGCCGCTGCGCCGGCCGGAATCTCTAGCACATAACGCGCTTTGTCTAGTGGTTTGAATACTTTGCTCGTTCCGAGATCAGGCGATGCGTTCGTCACGATATAAATAACTTCCTTATTACTATTCAACCATACGATATCGATCGGTACCTTCATATTTTTCATCCAGATCTGCCAGGTATCGTCAGATGGAAAAGCCATCAGTAACCCATCATTGGGGTTTAGCTTTGTGATACCGCCTAGCCCAGCCTGGCGAGAGACATCATCTGTTGCAACTAAAGCGCTAAAATCTCCGCTCCCTATTTGCACATCGGTGCGAGGTTGGAAATTAGTGACGATAAATGAAACGGCAACTGCGATGATAACCACAACCACTCCGCCAACTAGTATGCCAGTTGTGCGAGGACGCCATGCGCTCATGATTGTATTACCATGAGCATATTATAGCAGTTTGGGGGTTAAGCGCCGACTTTGTCTTTTTTGTTCGAACGCTTAGCGTTAATTTCCACGTATTCGATGATCTGGGTCGCAACATCGCGACCAGTAATTTTCTCAGGAGTTTTCAAACTCGCAGAGGAGTTGACTTCGAGAACTAGTGGGCCGTTGTCACTACGCATCATATCAACACCACAAATAGGCAATCCCATGGCACGGGCGGCACGGACCGCAGCTTTATTTTCTTCATCGGTCAGTTTTACTGCCACGCCGATACCGCCTTGGTGAGTATTGGAACGAAAGTCATCATCGAGACTCTGGCGCTTGACGCTCGCAACGACACGACCGCCAACAACCAAGGCACGAATATCTTCACCGGCCGATTCCTTAATAAATTCTTGCACCAGGAAGTTTACACCTTCGACGTAGAAGGCCTGCATTACGGCTTTGGCAGCCTTTGGTGTTTCGGCCAAAACGACACCGTTGCCATGAGTACCGCGGGCTACCTTAATAATCAATGGCGTACCGCCGGCCAGTTCAATGACGTCTTCAAAGTTGGCAGTCTCACGCGCGAGCACGGTCTTTGGGATACTTACGCCTGCTTTGGCGAGAATTTGATAAGCGCGAAGCTTGTCACGCGAACGATTAATTGCCAGTGACGAAGCGGTCGTAAAGGTACCTTGGCTCTCGAATTGACGAACGATAGCCGTTCCGTATTTTGTGTAACTTTGAGCAATACGGGGAATAACAGCGTCAAAGTGGTCAAGTGTTTCACCCTTGTAGCGAACAACCAGCTTACCTTTCTCGATTGAAACATAGCACTTGGCATAGTTAATAACGCGGACTTCATGTCCACGAGCTTTAGCGACTTCTTTGAGGCGCTTCGTTGTGTAGTTGGCAGAGCCCTTCGATAAAATAGCGATTTTCATTATTGTTCCTCATTCGGTAATAGAATTTCTTCTTTAAGTTTGGCTCGACGCGCTTTCTCTTCAGCAAGTAATGGCTTGCCCTTGGAAACGTCTACGAGGAATTTATGCTTAAGCAAACTTCGACCCAATAGTATTGGGTAGAGCTTGGCACTTCGGTCGGCGAGAGTAAAGCTCCCATTAATTATACGCTCGTTCACCTTGATCTTGAGTTTCAGTTTATAGCGTACTTCTCGGTGGCCGAACGAACTCGAGACCCGCGTAACGGTATACGCACTCTTGGGGAATTTGTGAACTTGCCCATCATAATACGGCGACTCTGGACCAAAGAAAATAACTTCGAGTTTACCATCCTCGACGTCAATTGCTTTTGCCCAAATGCTGCTGGCATCTGCACCCGTATCAACCTTTGCAGGGACACGTTTAAAAGAAAGTTGAGGGAAATCAACCTTCTCGGCACGTCCAATAAGCGTAAGTTCTTTCACCTTATAATAATACCATAAAACAGATTAAAATGCAATACACTCCGTATGTTATGATTGGGTGAGATTATGGAATTAGCAGAAGCCATCTATACCTACTATCTTACCAATAAATTGGTGATGAGTGACGATAAACGCTTCCACTTTGCAACTCGTATGGCCGCCTGGCGGGGCAATCCACAGGCATTTGACCTACTCAGAGAATGTCGTGACTTTATTGTGCACCCCGAGCAGCCACTTGAAACTGTTATTCGTGACGTATTCTCAACCGAACAAAGTGGCCGTCGAAACGCCCATGAGCTGAGGCAACCCTTCTTCGACAAGTACCCAGCTCTTTATGGCGCTCACCTTGCACTCTTCCGCGTCAGACACCTCGAATCGGTCTACGGCATTGATGCTCGTGAAGCACTGTATGCATCAATCTCAAAAGATGAGCTCATTGCCCTGAAAGAGGCACTTCTGGCTGACGATGAGGCTATGCGCGTTCTCTCGACATTTGCCATTAACTTCTGTTATCTGCTCGATCGAGTAGTGTTAAGAGACGAGACATCCCTACCGCTCGATCACTTCTACGACTTGGGATTGGCGTACGACACCAGCGACAAGGAACAGCTTCAGTTGCTGATTTACCTCTACACACACTGTATAATCGGCGAGTCTAATTTTTATGTTCGCAAGATTAACGAGGAAAAATTACCCATTTATCAAAAGATGCTTGAAGTTCTCGAACCCCTAATCGAGGCTCATTTTGATGAGATCAATCTCGATAATAAGCTCGAGTTCTTGGTCTGCGCACGGATTATGGGCTGGGAGTCAAGACTGCCTGATCGTATATATGCCGAATGTGAACAATCTATTAGCCCCGAGGGGACATTTATCATTGATACACACAACCACAATATACAATCAGACCGCAATGACTTTATAAAGTCGGAGCATCGCAACGTGCTCTACATTATGAGCACGACAGCCTACACGCCACACTCAACTCTTGTCTAAAATTTGCTGAGCAATTTGCCTATAAGAATCTCTTTTTCCTCGATGAATGCACCTGTCTGAAGTTGCGGCTGGGCATTCACCTCAAGAAATGAGTATTCACCAGTATCCTTATTAGCAATCGCGTCGACGCCAGCGATGGTCATTCCTAGATACTTCATAATTTTCTTTGAGTTATCGATCACCTCGGGTGGGAGTTCGCTTACTGGAACCAGGACCGCTTCGCCACCCTGTGAAGTGTTATTCAGATGAGAGTCGCCCACCGCGGATCGTCCGATGACGAGCACTTCCTCACCAATGACAAGGACGCGGTAGTCGCCATTGTTCGGTATAAACCGCTGGAGAACAAAACGATTTTCTGGGTCATCACCAAGATGCGACCTTACTTCGTCAAAACTATTGACGACATAATTGTAGTTTCCGTGAGAGCCGTGAACGGCTTTCATAACGCATGGGAATTGCCAATCAAGTGTCGAAGCAACCGAAAGCAACCCAGGGTTCACATAGAGTGTTCTGGCAACCGGAATCGAAAGTTTATGGAACTGGACCGCCTGAAGCAGCTTCGAAGAGTCCTTGACGTCGTTATACTCGTTGATCATTGGAATATCGTGCTCTTTTGCAAACTCGTTAATCGTCCCGATCACGTCCATTGAGCGACGGAAGTTATCTCCCCGCAAAATAAAAACATCATAGCTTGCCAGGTCTTGTTTGTTGTAGGTGTCGTAGATAGAGAATGCGCCATCTCCAACGGAGATCACGAGATCATCCATCAGGCATGTCTTGATAACCGCATCAGCATGAGCCGTCTCTGCACTTCTTTTAAAGAAATCTAGGTAGCCCTCGTAATAACTTCGGACACCATTGTCCGTCACTTTTTTTGATGCACCGATAATAAGCGCTTTCATACCTATAGTTTATCACTTCCTGATCGAGCCGAAGCGGCTATTTGATCGGCAAAATGGTCACGCAAAACATTAGCTGCTGCCACATGCTTATCTTTACCGAGTAAATATGGCATTCGTCCATTGAACTCAATCTGTTGGAATTGTGGCTCGGCATTATCCAATTGGCCATAGCCAACGTCGAGTGCTGCGTAAATCGCACGTGAGCCAGTAAGATGCGCGGCACGCTCAACGACGTCCTGCGCGTCTTTAAGAACGTGAGCAGGGAATGACTCGGGGTCAACGGCCGCCCAATTGTCAGTTCCGTCTTTAATACCCCTGAGTACAGGGAAGACGATCGTCTTTTCGGGACTATACATACCATAGACGCGAAATTCCTTGATCATATCACTCTTGGCAACCGCATCAAAATCTTCTCTCGCAAGTGCGTCATAGGGGTGAATGCTATCTGGGATTTTCAATCCGAAATTATAGGCTGGCTGGATAATAACTTTACCAAGTTGATCTGGGTGATCACGGAAATACGTAGCCACTTGATTTTTCGCGACTCGCTCAATTCCTTTACTAAAGGTACCCGAGGTTGGTTTGATAATGTATTCATCGGCCACAACGCTCTCTAGAAAAGCGTCAACGTCGGCAGGGGCTTCAATGAGACTCGTTGGCATACCGAGGCCTAGTGGTTCTAGCAATTCAGCTTGTACACGATTCTTGCGAAATGCTAAAGAACGCAGAGTGTTGTTATTCTCAACCGGCGGCATACCTTCCTGCCATGGCTCGGGAAGATCATCGAGCCTGAACGAGCGGTCCAATCGGTTAACAATAACGCCGACGTTCTCAAGTGCTACATTTCCGGCGTGACGGCTGCCACTCTCGCCAACAAGATGATGCGTGTCCACCACCCCATCGGCGAAAGCATTTTCTGCCTGAAAGCTGACACGTGGATCAATATCACGCTCTTGAAGCTTGCGAAATAGATCATCCTTACCTGGTAGCATTCCGCCCGAGGGGACTTTGTCACCAGGGTAAGAGAACAGGGCTGTTTTCATAAGTGTTATTATAGCATAAAATGCTTATGAATGCAATGTCTCTACCCCTTGGAATGCGAGTAACTATCGATCATATCTACCACCTTTTCGGCAACAGGTGGCTGATCCCCTCCCCTGAGCGATGAGTAGACGATCATCGAGGGTGAGGTATTAAACTCCAGAAAGATATAATTCGTGTCCGAGGCGGGAGCTCTAAAGTCAACGACCATGAGATCAACCGCGAGCAGACCAGCATCTAATTTTGCGGCTAAGCGCTTGGCAATCTCAATATAACTAGGGTGGACAAGGTTGGTTACTCCGTAAAATGATGCACCGTTCCGAATCATCGTCGTCTTATTAAGCTCAACTGTCTCGCCTTTTTCGGGAATAGTTTGGCTAGTGAGAAACGCGGGGTCAATGTTGTCTGCAGTGAGCTGCGGATATGCGAGATAGGGGAAAATTAAGTCTTTGCGAGCGACGTTTTCAGCCTCAATAAGTTGTTGTACCGTACGAGTACCATCCCCCACAATTCGCGGCGATTGCCGTAAAATAACCGAGTATACCTCTCCATTAATGACTGTGAGCCGTAACTCTTCGCCAATAAACTGCTGCTGAATCAGTGGGGCTTCGCCGTGATAGGTAGCTCGCTCCATGGCTTTCCCAAGCTGCGCATCGGTAGTAATATCCACGCTCAACCCACTACCACCGCTGCGATTATGAGGTTTCACGATAACTTGCTTATATGTATCTAGGAATTTACGAGCAACAGCAACGTCTGATGTCTGCACGCCGGCTGGGATGATAATCCCAGTAGCTTTGGCCAACTCATATGCCTGCATTTTGTCTTTACTGATAGCCATCGCTTTTTCAGAAGTGAATGGATACATGTAATACATTCCAACCTTAGTCATTCGAGCACCCGAAGGAGAAACGAATTCTCGATACGGTTTGCCGTCTTTTGTAGTCTGGGTACTGATCACGTAGCCGCGCTTTAAAAGTTCGTCTTTTAGCGTGAGTCCCACTCTAGAAGTTGCCCTTCGTACCAGATTTCAGGGTCTCAAGGATCTCTTTTTGCTTGCGGCTCAGTTTCGTCGGTGTATCGACGATAATGTTCACGATGTGTGGACCACGCTTGTCGCTATTCATGTGTGGCACGCCGTGGCCAGAGAGTTTGAAGTCAGTGTTTGACTGGGTGCCGGCCGGGACTTTCATGCGGACATTGCCATCAACCGTTTCGACGTCGATTTCGGCGCCAAGGGCGGCATCAACCATTGAAACGTGTTCGTCAGAGAGGATAATATCGCCTTCGCGGGTGAAGTGTTTGTGGGCTTTGACGCGAATATTGATGTAGAGGTCACCCTTTTCACCTTGGCCAATAGCTTCACCGCGACCGCTGAGGCGGATGGTGGCGCCATCATCGATGCCAGCAGGAACTTTGAGTTTGATCGTTTGGCGGCGGCGCTCGGTGCCTTTGCCGTGACAGACGGTACAGACTTTTTCGGGCACTTTGCCGCGACCGTGACAGGTTTCACAGGTGACAGTCTGCTGCACGGCGCCGAACATGGTGTTCATCACGCGGGTTTGCTGACCAGAGCCGTGACAGGTCGGACAGGTTTTCATTTCCGAGCCGGGTTCAACCGTCGTGCCGTGACAGTGGTGGCATTCGTCTTCCATGTCGAGTTCAAGGTTATGCTCGATGCCAAAGACGGCCTCTTCAAATGTTAATTGGAGGCTAACTTCAACATCACGACCCCTTTGTGGGGCGCGGCCGCGACTTGAACTGCCACCAAAGAATTGGCTAAAGATATCACCCAGGCCTTCACCGAAGTCAAAGTTAACGCTCTGGCCACCAAAGCCCTCGAATGGATTTCCGCCACCACCATACCCAGCTCCGCCGCTACCCGAACCGCCGACTCCGGCGTGGCCAAATTGGTCGTAGCGCTGACGCTTCTGGGTATCTTTGAGAACTTCGTAGGCCTCGTTTACTTCCTTGAACTTAGCCTCATCGCCGCCTTCTTTATCGGGGTGATATTTAACAGCGGCCTGGCGAAAGGCTTTCTTAATTTCATCGGCGCTGGCGTTTTTGCCGACGCCTAAGACTTCGTAGTAATCACGTTTGCTCATCTGTTATTAGTATATAAAACTAGCACTCAAAAGTCTAGAGTGCTAGTTTGAATTATATGTTGCGTATAGCTATACTGACAGGCAATGAAACCTATCACTCGCAGAATCGGCGGTATCCTTGGAACGATCCGAGCAGAGCATCGTCAGCTCTACAATCGTTATTTCGGCAAGAACGAGCGCTTTCAGGGGTCAGCCCGCGAAATCTGTGAGCAGATTATCGCAAAACTTTGGGAAGGCGATTTTTATCGAACGAGCCTAGGGCATTTCAACTTCTTTTGGGTGCGAGATTTTGGAACCGTCTGCGAATCGCTCGTAGAACTCGGGCACACCAATCATGTCCACCACACCTTGAAATGGGCTCTGTATCACTATCGCCGAGTTGGCGATGTTACCCTTTGTATTGATAAGGACGGCAATACATTCAATGCCCCCGCTCGCAAGACTATCGATGCGCTGCCATGGCTACTACATAGCCTTGTAGTGAGCCACTATCACCTCTCGAAAGGCGAGCACCTATTCCTGCAACGTCAACTTCGTAAATATACAAAGACATTCCTTTCGGAAACGGGCGAACTGCATAGGATGCGCTATGCCGAGATGCGCGATGCCGTTTACTACGATCGCAGTGCCTACAGCATCGCCTTGATTGGTCGAATGGCAGCCTGTGCTGAAGAGTTGCGCCTGACCGCTTTCCCCTTCCACCCCAAACAATATCAGCAGGATTTGATAGATAATTACTGGAACGGCAAGTATTTTAATGCCGATCGCACCTCTACCGCCTACAGTTCAGACAGCGCATTAATGCCATTTTTCTTAAATGTGGTTGTTGACGCTGACATGGTAGATAAAACGTGTGACTACATTAACCGAGCCGGATTAAATAAGCTCTACCCACTGGTCTATGGGACGCGTCCAAAAGAATTTCACTATCGGTTCGGCATGGGCTCGATCCTGATGCCAAACTATACTGGCAGTACAATCTGGACCTGGCACGGCACGTTCTATCTGCACATTCTAAAGCATCACCACCGCCCAGAATATAAAGAGCAGTACGCTAATTTCGAAAAGTTAATTGAGAGGCATGGCACCTATCCGGAACTGTTAAATCCAGATGGATCGTGGTACAAATCGCCTATTTACCGGGCTGATCCCGGGATGGTATGGGCGGCTCTGTTTTTAGAGTTATAGAAAAGAGCGGCCATTTCGACCGCTCTTTTTTATAAATCGTGGAGGGATTTACTTCTCGTCTTTCTTTTCGTCGACGACTTCGCCTTCGACTGGTTCGTCTTTTTTGTCTTCAGACGCAGCTTCGTCAGCTGGTTTTTCGTCTTTGGCAGCTTCGTACATCTTGGCGCCAATTGGCATGATGGCGTCATTGAGGGCTTTTACAGCCGCCTCAAGTTCATCCTTATCTTCGGAATCTTTGTGTTTCTTTGCCTCTTCGACGGCATCGGTGATGACTTTCTTGTCTTCATCAGAGATTTTGTCTTTGAATTCGTCAGGCATTTTTTCAGCTTGGTAAATGGTGCTCTCTAGGCTGTTGCGAGCATCAATTGCTTCACGCTTTTTCTTGTCTTCATCGGCGTGCATTTCAGCGTCTTTGGCAGCTTTTTCGATGTCTTCCTTGCTGAGGTTGCCGCTGTCAGAGATGGTAATACTCTGCTCTTTACCAGTTCCCTTATCTTTCGCAGTCACGTTCAAGATACCGTTGGCATCAATGTTGAAGGTGACTTCGATTTGCGGAATACCACGAGGGGCAGGTGCAATCCCGTCGAGGATAAAGCGGCCGAGTGACTTGTTGTCGTTAGCTAGTTCGCGTTCGCCTTGGGTAACGTGGATTTCAACTTGTGGCTGGTTGTCAGCAGCAGTTGAGAACGTTTCAGACTTACTGGTTGGAACGGTCGTGTTGCGTTCGATAACCTTAGTGGCAACACCACCCATGGTTTCAATACCGAGGGAAAGTGGAGTCACGTCGAGCAAGAGTACGTCTTTAACATCACCGGCCAGGACACCACCTTGAATGGCCGCACCAATGGCTACCACTTCATCAGGGTTGACGCCCTTAAGCGGCTCTTTGCCAAAGAGTTGTTTAACCTTTTCAACGACGGCTGGCATACGAGTCATACCACCAACTAGGACGATTTCGTCGATGTCGGTTGTTTTCAGGCCAGCGTCTTTGAGGGCCGCTTCGACTGGTTTTGCGACACCGTCGATCAAATCTTTGACCAGCTCTTCGAGCTTGCTACGAGTTAACTTGTATTCAAAGTGCTTTGGACCATCGGCGTCAGCCGTCAGGAATGGCAGGTTGATGTCAGTTTCATTAGTGGTTGAGAGTTCTTTCTTGGCTTTTTCAGCTTCGTCCTTCAGGCGCTGCATGGCTGCATTGTCGCCCTTGAGGTCGATGCCAGATTCTTTCTTAAACTCTTCGAGGAAGAAGTTCACGATGCGGTTGTCAAAGTCTTCACCACCGAGGTGTGTGTCACCGTTGGTAGATTTAACTTCAAAGACGCCATCACCGAGCTCCAAAATAGAAACGTCGAAGGTACCACCACCGAGGTCGAAGACGGCGATTTTCTCGTCCTTCTTACTCTCGAGGCCATAGGCTAGAGCGGCAGCAGTTGGTTCGTTAATAATACGTTTGACTTCGAGGCCAGCGATTTTACCGGCGTCTTTGGTAGCTTGTCGTTGCGAGTCATCGAAGTACGCAGGAACCGTAATAACGGCTTCGGTGACTTTCTCGCCGAGGAAAGCTTCCGCGTCAGCCTTGAGCTTGGAAAGGATCATAGCCGAGACTTCCTCTGGTGTGTACTCTTTGTCGCCCATCTTTACAGCCACGCCATCGCCCTTTTTGACGATTTCGTATGGCATGATGTCGATGTCTTTTTGGACTTCTTTGTCGCCAAACTTACGGCCAATCAAACGCTTCACACCGTAGATAGTGTTTTTCGCATTAGTGACGCGTTGACGCTGAGCAACTTGGCCCACTAAACGTTCGCCGGCTTTGTTAATCGCGACCACGCTTGGAGTGGTGCGGTTACCTTCAGCATTGGCGATGATTTCTGGCTTCCCGGCTACCATGTACGCCACTGCGCTGTTGGTAGTACCGAGGTCGATTCCGATAATTTTACCCATATATACTCTCCTTATGTGTTCAAATGAATCAATGTTTCTTACTTCTATTTTAGCACTCTCAGGTCGAGATTGCCAAGTGGTTTCATTATAAATAAGTTAGCACTCTCGTGTCAAGAGTGCTAATTATAGATTTTTTACAGAGGAGGGGAGTTACTGGCGCGTCACTTTGACCATGGCATGACGAATTACGTGACCACCTAATGTGTACCCAGCCTGGAGCTCTTCGGCAACAACTTCATGCTCGCCCTTAGCATCTTCATCAAATTGAATCGCTTCATGCAGTTCAGGATCAAATGGCGTACCGGGTTTGGCATCAATTCGTGCTAAGTTAAGGCCTTCCAGTGATTTCTCGAGGTGCTTTACCAGCCCGGCAACGCTCTGCACCCACGAATTATCTTTCAATTCTTCAGGGGTATAAGCAATCGCCCGCTCGATGTTGTCGATGACTGGCAATAATTTCAAGATGGCACTCGCCTGCCCCGACTCGCGAGCCATAGTTTTTTCAAGATCGGCACGTTTTCGATAGTTCTCGAAATCGGCGCGAGTACGCTGCAAGTCTAGGGTTAATTCCCCCAGTTTCTCTTCGAGTTCTAGTTGCGCCTTACTTTTTGCCATCTTTTCTCTTTTCTCCTAAATATGCTTTACGACCGTTGATTGGTATGAAACTACTGGACACGGCTATCAAAAATGCGATAATACAAACGACGATGAGGGCTGGGATAAGGAGCCACACTGGTAAATGTCCCAGCAAATGTCCGATAAAATCAGCCATTACAACACCTCCTCGAGCATCGCCCCAGTCTGACGAACTAGGCGCATGACTTTGTCATAACTCTGGCGGGTTGGGCCGATGACGCCGATATAACTATTGTCGCTGTACGGTGAACGGAAACGACTAATGATAAGTGTGGCGCCGCTGGTCTTGCCAATTGGGTTCTCGGAGCCGATGTAGACGTTCAGAGGTTCGTTCGGGGCGGCTTCGCGCAACCATGGCTCTAGGTTATCAAGGAGGCGTGCGACAGCCTGTACGTGGTTGCTCTGCAAGAATTCAGGTTGTGAAAAAAGATTGCCAATACCACTCATGTAGAGTTCGTCACCGATAGTAGCAATACCGAGGTTCTGGGTCAGGTCAACCAGGCTATCGACGGCGCTGCGGATAGCGCGGTCGGCATGTTTTGAGTGGTTGGCGACGCGAGCTTCAATCGCCTTGGCACCACGGTCGAGCATTAATGGCTGGACTTCGTTAGCGTGAGACTCATTCAGCATATTTACGTACAAACGGTAGCCGGCATCTGTTGGAATACGGCCGGCGCTGGTGTGGGGCTGCTCGATATAGCCCATTTCTTCCAGGCGAGCCATTTCACTACGAATTGTGGCGCTGGAAACGCCAAAAAGCTTGGCAAGCATGACACTTCCCACTGGTGCGGCGATTTCGGCGTGTTGCTCGATAATCGCAGCCAAGATTTCTCGTTGGCGATCAGTCATATCCGTATTTTAGCGCTTTTTAGCACTCGCTGTCAATGAGTGCTAGATGTGCCTCCTACTTGTACAACCTAGACATTGAGCCTATAGTTATAGTCAGTAACGTGAGAGGAGTATCATGGGAAAAGTTGAAATTATTGCATTGATCGTGCTGGCGATTGTCGTTCTGTTCGTTGGTGCAAAGAAATTGCCAGAACTCGCCCGTGGTGTCGGTCAATCAGCCAAAGAACTGAAAAAAGGTTTCTCTGGCGAAGACGACGTCGCAAAGACTGACAAGGAATAGTTAGTCGCGTTTGAGCATGACCATAAATGCTTCAGACGGAATATCGACTTTACCGAAGCGCTTCATGCGCTTCTTTCCTTTTGCTTGTTTAGCGAGAACCTTCTTTTTACGAGACACGTCACCGCCATATAGGCCTGTCGTGACATCTTTTCGATAGGCGCTGAGATCTTCGCGAGCGATAAACTTGCCACCGATGGCGGCCTGCAATGCAACTTGGAAGTTTTGGCGAGGAATCACTTCTTTTAACCTCTTTACCATGTCGCGGCCGAGGGCCTGCGCTTCTGAACGGTGAGCCATGACGCTGAGGGCATCGACAATTTCACCAGCCACATAGAAATCGACTCGCACTAAATCTTCAACCCGATATTCATCGAGTTCGTAGTTGAACGAACCATAACCGCTGGTAATAGATTTCAGTTGGTCATAGAAATCAGTGAGTAAGTTAGCGAGTGGCGCTTCAAAACTGATCAGAGCTCGTTCGTCGATATAGCTGAGGTTTGTTTGCAGCCCACGTTTTGAGATGATCAATTGAATAACAGGGCCGATGTAACTCGACGGTACAACAATCTCGCCCTTAATCCATGGCTCGGCGATGGTTTTAACTCGACTGACATCCGGCAAGTTGCTGGCACTTTTAATATCGAGTTCTTCGCCAGAACTGAGCACTACCTGGTAGTCGGTTGAGGGGTTGGTAATAACCAGATCCAGGTCGTATTCGCGCTCCAGGCGTTCGCGAATAATATCGAGGTGCAAAAGGCCGAGGAAGCCAATGCGCACGCCAAAACCAAGCACTGGAGAGTTTTCGGGCTCGAACTGTAGAGCCGAATCACTGAGGCTGAGTTTTTCGACGGCGTCTTTTAGCGCCTGGTAGTCATCATTACTAACCGGGAAGAACCCGGCATACACAAATGGTTTGACCAACTTGTAACCCGGCAGCATTTCTTTAGCTGGGTTGCGGCGAACAGTAACCGTGTCACCGACGCGGGCTTGACGCGTTGAGCGCAGGTTGGTGACGATATAACCGATCTCGCCCGTTTCTAGTTCTGCCTTCGGGCTCATAGCAGGACTCAGAGAGCCGACTTCCAACGCTATGCCATTGGCGCCCGTCGCCATCATATCAATGCTGTCGGTTTTCTTGACGTGGCCGTCGATCACCCGAACATACAGAATCACGCCACGATAATCATCAAAGTAGCTGTCGAAGATAAGCGCACGGGTCGGCGCGGTTGGTTCGCCTTGCGGCGCAGCGATGCGCTCAACGACTGCGTCGAGTACATCCGTCACGCCTTCGCCAGTTTTAGCGCTGATCTTGATAATGTCATCTTCGCTGCAACCGAGCAGGTTGATGATCTCGGCACTGACCCGTGGCACATCAGCGGCCGGCAGATCGATTTTGTTAAGGACGGGAATGATGGTCAGATTCGCAGCCAGCGCCAAATATACATTGGCGAGCGTCTGCGCCTGGACGCCCTGGCTGGCATCAACTACCAGAACCGCACCTTCACAGGCCTGCAAACTACGTGATACTTCATAGCTAAAGTCGACGTGACCCGGTGTGTCGATGAGGTTCAGCTCGTGATCTTTGTAGCGCATGCGGACGGGCGCCAACTTAATGGTAATCCCCTTTTCGCGCTCCAGATCCATGCTGTCGAGTAACTGCGATTTCATGTCACGTTTCTGCACCGTTCCGGTCAGCTCGAGCATACGATCAGCCAGCGTCGACTTGCCATGATCAATATGAGCAATGATACAAAAATTTCGGATGTGATCTTGGTTCATTATGCTTTTCCTGGACGCCTGAACAGAATCTTTCGAACCCGATCAAGAACCGGCTGAACCTCGGGTAGTTTAAACAAGTAGCTAAACAGCAAATAGAAGAGCATCGCAACTAAGGCAATGAAGGCGAACTTTGGGAACGAAGCGAGGAAGCTTTGGTCGGTCGCATTAAGTGGCAAGAATGAAACCGCGAGGTACGTGATAACGGTGGTAAAGCCAGCTGCACTGGCCATGCGGCCGACAGCGTGCACAAACGGTGCATCGAACAGACCTTTAATGCGGCGTGACATGACGTAGAACAGGACCGAGACTTCAACTGCCGATACAATCACCGCCGCCCAGGCCAGACCTTGAACTCCCATGCCAAGTCCCAAAGTAAACCACGTTGCCAGGCTAATATTGAGAAGGATCGTAAAGATTGAGATGTACAGTGGCGTCCTAGTGTCTTGCTGGGCGTAGAAACTACGAGCCGAGATAAAGTAAATCGAGCGAAAGACGATCGATACTGACAAGATAGCTAAGATGCTGGCCATGTAACTATCACCACCGTTTTTAATGAAGTTCACGAGATAGCCACGGCCGAAAAATGCCACGACCGCTACCGGCAGCGCAATCCAGATAATGACACGCAGGACGGCCTGGAGTTCTTTCTTGAATAAGTCTGGGCGCCCTTGGCCAAGTCGCTCAGTCATCTTTGGGAAAGCTGCCGTGCTGATTGCCACACCGATAAGATTGATCGGCACGTACGACAATGCCGTTGCCTGTTGATAGGCACGCACACTACCCGAGATCATGCGTGAGGCCAAGTTAGTTTCAACGATGCTGTTCACGTAGTCGATGCCTTGGTCGAGGGAACGTGGCGGCAGCAGGCGCAAAACTTGATGCAAACCTTTATTCTTCCAATAAATCTTAAATCGATAATCAAAGCCCATACCAAACAGACCAATACTACTTATCACTAGTTGCAGTATTGAGCCCAGCACTACTCCCAGGGCTACCCCCATGATGCCGCCATCAAAGATGTGCCAGCCGAAGATTGTAATGCCATTTGTGAAGAACAATGTGCCGATGATAATACCAATGTTGTAGACCGTTGGGGCCATCGCAAAGAAAGCGAAGCGACCAACTGCCTGTTGCATACTCGCCACGACCGTTGCCACTGCAAACAAGAATGGGTTCACCGCGATGACGCGCATCATGCTGACAGCCAGTGAACGACTGGATTCATCGAGTCCTGGACCAACGACGTAGCGAACGAGAGGTTCGGCAAAGATGATAATGAGCACACTGGCGATCAATGTCGCGACGGCCATCAAGTTGACCAAACTAGTCGAAAGCTCCCAAGCCGATTTCTTGTTGCCCGAGGCTAGGCGCTGGTTAAAGACTGGGATGAACGTGACACTGAGGGCACCGGACACCAGAATAAAGAACATGAAGTCTGGAATCGTAAAGGCAACGGTATAAGCGTCGATGCCCGTTGGATACGTGTCGTAGTACATGCCGTTGAGCAAACGGTCACGCAAGAGTCCCAAGATACTCGCCAGCAACGACGAACCGGCTAACAAAGCTGCCGCTATCTGCAGCGGCAGCTTCTTGTTTCCTAGTGCGAATCTTTTACGAAATTTTTCCATAATTGGAATGCGCATCGCTTTTAATAAAGCATGGCCTCCTTTGGAAGTTTCGTATCTTTCAGCAGTTTCTTAACACCATCTTCTTCAATAGTTTCTTCAACGAGGAGCGCATCGGCTAGTTTCTTAAGGCTCGTCATGTTATCACGAATAACAAGTTCGGCTCGCTTTGCCGCCTCTTTGATGAGTTCGGCAACTTCGTGGTCGATTTCCTTAGCTGTGTCGTCGCTGTATGGACGTTCGTGAGTCATGCGGTCGAACATCATGCCACCATTGTCTTCGTGGAAGACTTGGTCGCGTAGCTTTGTGCCCATACCTTGTTCAATCACCATATCGCGGGCAATTTCAGTTGCCTTACGCAGGTCTGAACCGGCACCGGTGGTGATACGATCTTCGCCATAAATCACCTTCTCAGCGATACGGCCACCAAGCGCACGAGCCAAGACATCCTTGAACTCAATCACGCTAGTGTAGCTGCGGTCTTCTGGCGGCAAGAACCACGTGACACCGCCGGTACCGCCGCGGGGAATAATGGTTACCTTGTGAACAGGGTCGCTGTCTGGCAAGACGTGGCCGACAATGGCATGACCAGCTTCGTGGTAGGCAGTCATTTCTTTTTCTTTGTCATTCATGACTTTTGTCTTGCGCTCTGGACCAATGGCAACTTTTTCGAACGCCTCAGTGAGGTCGGCGTTGCTGATTTTCTTTGAGTTGCGGCGAGCGGCGATGATGGCAGCTTCGTTCGCAATGTTAGCAAGGTCGGCACCCGATGAACCAGCGGTCTTAGCAGCCAATTTATCAAGATTGACCGTGTCATCTGCTGGTTTGTTCTTAAAGTGGACCTTTAGAATTGCTTCGCGGTCTCTGCGCTCTGGCAAGTTGATGTTGGTGCGACGGTCAAAACGACCCGGACGAAGCAGCGCTGGATCGAGCACGTCGGCGCGGTTAGTAGCCGCCAGAACTATCACGTTTGTACCGGTTTCAAAGCCATCCATCTCAACCAATATTTGGTTGAGAGTCTGCTCGCGTTCATCGTGTCCACCACCCATGCCACTGCCGCGGCGGCGGCCGACAGCATCAATCTCATCGATAAAGATGATCGCGGGCGCATTCTTTTTAGCCTTGGCAAACAGGTCGCGGACACGTGAGGCACCGACACCAACAAACATCTCAACGAATTCTGAACCACTGATGCTAAAGAATGGCACATTGGCTTCACCAGCAACGGCACGAGCCAGCATTGTCTTACCAGTTCCTGGGTTACCAACCAGCAGCACACCCTTTGGAATCTTGGCGCCAAGGCTCTCGTACTTTTTCGGATGTTTGAGGAAATCAACAACTTCTTCAAGGTCTTGCTTGGCTGAATCGTTGCCGGCAATGTCGGCAAATACAACCTTTGTTTTATCTTCGCCGTACAGCTTGGCTTTTGATTTACCAAAGCCGAGCGCCTGGTTATTCTGCCCCTGGGCTTGGCGCATCATGAACATAAAGAACCCAGCGATTAATAGCACCGGCACAATAATGATGGCGAGATTCCAAATCGTGCTGCCGACTTCACTTGGTGGTGACACGCTGACAATAGCTTTGCTGTCTTTGTTGAGACCCTGTTCGTAAATGCTACTACTTTGGTCTTTGGTCGATTTCTCGGTCGGCTTGTCGCTACCTTGAGGCGTAACGGTCAATTCATTGCCTTGAATATCAATCTTGGCAATCTGGCCAGCATTGGCATCTTGGATAACTTGCGAAAGTGGCACCGACTTCAGATCATCGTGCGGCGCAGCAATGGCTACGGCAATCAGAACACCAACCACGAGAATGCCCCAAAATAGGGTGAGGCGCGCAATATTGTTCGGTTTCTTTCGAGACGGGATGGGGGACTTCATAGCCATAAAAAAATCATCTTCCTTTCAGGGGGTCTTGTAGATCTATACTCTTCCCTATTATTTTATCAGTTAGAAAGAGAAATTACGAGTGGTGAAACTGAGGTTAATGCCGACTCCAGCCTGCTTTGTGCTGCCCGGCGCAGCGGTCTTGATTGCGAGAAGCGCCCGCTCTAATTGAGGGCGTGTCAATTTGCCGCCAGTTGCAAAGCGCAGACATTCCAATGCCACTGATTTCGGTACATGTGTAAAGAAGTAACGACTGTAGTGCGGACCTGGTCCGACGAGCCGCGCAACTTCCTTATCAATCATTTTTTTGCTAGCCAATTGTTGTTGGCGCAGCGCGAGGATCTGTCGTTTTTCGTCGTCAGACAGAGTCGCCAGTGTCTGGCGAATGCGGTTGCGTAAATAGGCATCGCTGGCGTTAGTGCTGTCTTCACGCCAGGCGAGTTTGTGTTTCTCGGCATAGGCACGAAGCTCTGACTTACTCATATCAAGAAGTGGTCGGACGATGTCGGAATCGAGCACGGCCAATCCGCGCCAACCAGTGCCTCGCTTTAGATTGATGGCTACCGTTTCAACAGCATCATCGGCGTGATGTGCGGTCACTATTCTGGCACTGTGTTTGGCGGCCATCGATCGCAGAAATTCGTAGCGTCGGGTTCGCGCCAATTCTTCACTCGCTTGTGGACCAAGCTCTTCACGTAATGTTTCAAAAGGGAGGCCATGGTTCTTGGCTAGTTCGGCCACAAAAGCCGCATCCTTGGACGAATCGGCACGAATGCCATGATCAAAGTGAGCCACGATCAATTCATGATCAGTCAGCCGGCTCAACATATCGAGCAGCACCACCGAATCAACTCCCCCACTGACCGCCACGATATATCGACTCATTTTGTCTATTATAGCGTATTAATTTGTCTGGAATTCTGAGGCGCGATAGTCGGTCGAGCCATTGATCCAGCTGGTCGTAATCACCTGGTCGATTTTCTTCCACGAAGCTACCGGTGATGTCACTTCCTGTGGATTGCCACCGATGTACCAGATGCGTGGGTGATCTTTAGTAAACTGCGTCAAATCTTTTATCTTGTGCATGTCATTGTCCTTAAGCATTTCAAGTGAGCCGAAGATGTACTGGGTCTGAGCGTCAATGAAGTACACCGGATGGTCGTTCGTGCTGTAGAACACGGCTTCATAGAAAATCCATGGTGAGCTGGCGACGATTGGCTCACCCGGCGCAGCTCTGGCATCGATCGCTTCAATCACTTCATGCGTCATGATGTGGGTATTTGAATTCTTGTTGTAGTTGCCGTAGAAATATACATTTGTGATCCCGAAAATCATCATGCCGACAATCGCGACAATCGGCAAAGCACGGAATATTGGGCGCCACTTGCGCGTTCCAACGATTAGCGTCACGGCCGCAAACAATGTAAACGCAATCATGCCCACTAATGCATATCGCTCAACAAAGTCTGGGCGCAGCGGCGGCAGCGAACTTAAGAACATGATAATCATTGGGGTAAACGACAATACGATGACCAGCAAATACTTCTGCTTTTCAGCCTTGTTGAATGATCGATAGATTTTCACTGCCAGTACAGCCAAGAGAAGTAGTACAGCCAACATCACGACCGCTAACCAGCCCTGGACTTGGCCGTGCTCGAGGTAGAAGAACAAGTTAGTAAAGTAGTTCGAGAAGCTATCGGGGCCGACTGGACCGATCCAGAAGCCAGCGATTTGAATCACCCCTAATTGGTACAGCATTGCCGGTACCCATGGCACGAAAACGGCAGCGGCAACTATGTGGGCAGTAATCCAGTTTTTTGTAAAGAATTTTGGCCAGAATGTTTTCCATTTTGTTGTACTCTGGCGGGTAATGATCGCCCGCCATACCCAGTGTGAAATCCAGATAAAGGCGATCAGATAATGCGTCCACATACCGAGACCAACGAGGATGCCGTAGAGTACCCACGTCCGACGTCGGTTCGTCTCGGTCGCTTTTACCAAAAGATATGTCGCACCGAGCGCGATCAAAGCCGCCAACGTGTACATGCGGCCTTCATCACTGTAACGGATCAACATTGGTGATACGATCAAGAAAAGCAGTGTAACTGCCGCTACTAAACGCCCAAACTGGCGCCTGGCAAAGGCATAGGCAACGACGATGGTCGCACCGCCAAAGAGGATGCTAAGTGATCGCAGCGCCAGCGCCGAGTTACCAAACATCATCTCCCAAATCTTCAGTAGCCAATAATAAAGTGGCGGGTGTACATCGAGTGCCGTGTAGTGTGCGATCTGGATAAAGCTAAACTGCGAGATATATGAGCTGAAAGCCTCGTCGAACCAAATTGAAGCCCGCGGCGCATTGATCAGGGTAATGGTTGCAAAGATCGCGAGGCCAATCAGAACAAACAAGATATCGAGCTTTGGGTGGCTTTTAATAAAGTCGATTTTTCTGCGGAAAAGATTCTTCATAGCGATACTGTTCATTATCATAGCGTGAACCGCCGCAACTTGGCAACGCCGGCCACTAGAAAAACTCTCCCCACTAGGGTATAATCACGTAAGTCACCACATTTCGGGGTGTGGCGCAGTTGATAGCGCGCTCGGTTTGGGACCGAGAGGTCGAAGGTTTGAGCCCTTTCACCCCGACCATAGAAAAAACCTGTTCAGATGGACAGGTTTTTTCTTTTGTTTAAATTACTTCGCGTACTCAATCGCCCGAGTTTCGCGGATCACATTGATCTTGATCGTACCTGGATATTGCATGGTACTTTCGATCTTGTTGGCAATGTCGCGAGCCAGCTTGATGGCGCTGAGGTCATCGATGGCTTCTGGTGTCACCATGACGCGGACTTCGCGGCCGGCGCTAATGGCGTAGGATTTTTGAATGCCCTTGAAGCTGTTGGCGATGTTTTCGAGATCGCGCATGCGTTCGGCAAAGTTTTCGGCGCTAATGTTGCGAGCGCCTGGGCGGGCAGCTGAGAGTGCGTCACACACACGGACGACTAACGCTTCCGGCGTGGTGGCTTCGATGTCATCGTGGTGAGCTTCGATAGCATGGACGATCGCGTCGCTCATGCCGTACTTGCGAGCTAGTTCAGCCCCGACATGGTGGTGTTTGCCTTCAATCTTGTGGCTAACGGCCTTACCTACGTCGTGCAGCAATGTGGCAGTTTTAGTAATACGGACATCGGCACCAATTTCCTCAGCGATCAGGCCGGCCATATGCGCCATTTCAGTGCTGTGCATCAGAACGTTTTGGCCGTAGCTGGTACGGAACTTCAGCTCACCCAGCAGGTGAACCATTTCCTTTGGAATACCGACGACACCGACTTCGCGGGCGGCGTCTTCACCGGCGCGGATGACTTCCTTATCAATTTCTTTTTCGGCCTTGGCAACAACTTCTTCGATGCGACCTGGGTGGATACGTCCATCCTTTATCAGCATTTCCAGAGCCATGCGGGCAACTTGGCGGCGCAGTGGATCAAAGCTCGAAAGGATGATCATGCCCGGAGTATCATCAACCAAAATGTCGACGCCGGTGGCACGTTGCAAGGCTTGGATGTTGCGACCTTCCTTACCAATGATGCGGCCCTTCATTTCATCGTCTGCCAACTTGATAGCCGTGATGGTTCGCTCGGCAGTCACTTCACTGCTCATGCGTTCCATGGCACTGACTAGGATCACCTGAGCTTGCTCTTCGGCAGTATCCTTGGCATCATTTTGCAGCTTATCAACCAAGCCAACGAGATCTTCTTTGATGTCGCGCTCGGTCATTTCCATCAACTTTTCAGCGGCTTCTTTTTTCTTGAGGCCAGCAATTTTTTCTAGCTTTTCTTGCTGACGAGTACGAATGTCACGGATTTCGTTTTTTAGGCTCTCAACTTCATCTTCTTGAGTGCGTAAATTTTCAGCCCGTTTGTCGAGCTCGTCGAGTTTCTTGTCGAGGGCACCTTCGCGTTCGGCTAGGCGGGCTTCGGTCTTGTCCAGATTCTTGCGGCGATCGCCGTCTTCTTTTTTGGCATCTTCGACGTATTTCAAAGCTTCATCTTTGGCTTTTAATACGATGTCACTGGCCTTTAGCTTGGCATCAGCCAGGGCTTGATCGGCTTTTCTCTTCCCCGCTCCACGCTGTCGTCGTTCGTACACGACCGTTCCACCGGTGCCAACAACAAGCCCGATGATGACGGCAATTATTCCTTCTACCATATTGTGTCCTTCCTCAGTGTGCGGCCTGGCCAAGTGTTCATCTTGGCAAAATCTTTATCACAAGTCGCATCTGAAATCTTCAAAAAGTTATTCGCAGCTCCCAAATTGAGCTGCTCCTATTGTAGCCCCGCCGAGCGAGCCAGCGCAAGCTTATTTACGTGGCTGAGTGATATGCGCTTCGGCGCCGTATTCCGGCATGACAATTTCGTCATTTTCGCCCGCTTCAAGACGGTCAAGGCCATCTTCTTGCCAGACTTCACCCTGAGCGCCGACGATCGGAATGTGCTGGGCATCGGCGATCGTGTTGAGGACGGTCAGACCAATGCGAAGACCAGTAAAACTCCCGGGGCCTTTGAACGCAACAATGCCAGAAATATCGGTCCAGGTCTTGCCGTTTTTCTCGAATTGAGACTGCAGGTAACCCAGCAAGCCTTTCGCTAACTCGCGAGCGGCCTCCCATTGATCATCGTAGCGCCAATCGCCATCAACTAAAGTCAATTTGCAGGTTGGCGTTGAGGTGTCGAGGAGAAGAATCATAGCTGCTCCACTATATCATCACGGCCGGTGAAGGTAAGTCGGCGCGTCTGCTCGGTCGGCGTTTCAAAATTAATTGTCAGACGATTTTCGGGGAGGATGCCCTCAACAATATCAGCCCATTCGATAACTGTGATCGTGGTGGGGTCATGCATGTTCTCGGCTAAGTCCTCGCTCATAATTCCAGCCTCAGCCAGCCGATAAAAGTCGTAGTGCGCCAGACGCAAACCATCGCGAGCATCATAAATGCTGCTGATCGTAAAACTCGGGCTTTGGACATCTTCATCTATGTCGAGACCGAGTGCCATCCCCTTCACAAAAGTGGTCTTACCAGCCCCCACATCACCAACTAATTCGATTATTTCGCCACCTCTTAAGAGCCGCCCCAACTTTTGGGCTAATTGACGAGTTGCCATTTCGTTCTCTACCTCTATAATCATGTCCCACATTATAACACCTAGCGCTTTTGGGGTCCGTCCTTTACAATAGAGCGTAAGCATTATGCGCATTTCCGACTCGATTCTGGAAACGTTGCTTGGGCGGGCAAGTCTTGCAACTCCTGAGCAAGTCACTGCCTTGAAACAGGAGGCAGCTCGTTTAAAGCGCCCCTTGCAAGACCTCGTCTTGGAAAAACAAGTCGTCGACGAAAAAACGCTCCTCCAAGCCTTCGCTGACTACACTCAAATACCCTACATTGAACTCGACCCTGCAAAAATTCCTTCCGATGTTCTTAACTTGATTCCAGAACGCGTCGCCAGACAATACAACGCCGTCCTTTTTAAAGTTGACCCTGATGGCGTTCACCACTTGGCGATGGAAGATCCGGATGACGTTCAGGCGGTTAACTTTATCCAAAAAGAAATTGGTACCAACGCAAAAATCTATATTGCGACTAAAGAGAACATCCTTAGCGCTCTAGAGAACTACCGAGGTGACGTCAATAAAGAGCTGAACGAAGTTATCGACGTCCAGCGCGAGGAAACTGTTGAGTCACAACAAGTCAACGAACAGGACATTGCTGAAGATTCACCAATCGCCCAAACTGTGAACCTGCTGCTGGAATACGCCATTCGCTCGCACGCCAGCGATATTCACATTGAGCCCCGCGAGGAATTCGTCCAAGTCCGTTACCGCGTCGATGGTATTTTGAAAGAAGTGAACCGCTTGCCACGTAACGTGTTAGGCGCCCTAATTAGTCGTATTAAGATTCTGGCCAACCTGAAAATCGACGAACACCGTGTGCCACAAGATGGTCGGTTCAAGATCAGCGTCGGTGGCCGCCAGTATGCCCTGCGTGTCAGCACCTTGCCGGTTGCTGATGGCGAGAAGATCGTCATGCGTGTGCTCGATGAGTCAAACCAAGCTGTGACCCTCGACCAACTTGGCTTCTGGGGTAAAGCGCTGGTCGATATCCAGCGCGAAATGACCAAGCCAAACGGCATCGTCCTCATGACTGGCCCAACCGGTAGTGGTAAATCGACCAGTCTCTTTAGTATCCTCACCTATCTCAACAAACCGAATATCAATATCTCAACCATCGAAGACCCGGTCGAGTACAAGATTCCTGGGGTAAATCAAACACAAACCAATGACAAAGCCGGCATGACCTTTGCTAATGGGCTGCGCTCACTCCTGCGTCAAGACCCAAACGTCATCATGATCGGTGAGATCCGTGACGGTGAAACAGCTAACCTAGCTATTCAGGCCGCCCTGACCGGACACATGGTGTTTAGTACCCTTCACACCAATAACGCCGCGACCTCGCTGCCTCGTCTGCTCGACATGAGCATTGAACCATTCCTGATCGCTAGTACCGTTCGCGCCATTGTCGGACAGCGTCTGGTGCGCCGTTTGCACAAAGCCTCACGTAAAAGCATCGTTCCAACTGAAGAGCAAAAAGCTGAGATCTTTAAATTATTCAATCTTCCTCCGGGTCAGGATTTCCGCGTTATTCACGAACTTGAAAAACAAGCTGCCGCTGAAGGCCTGGGCGGTGATACCCCACTCAGCACCGACGAGACTGGCATTAAACAGCTCTGGCAAGCAGATGCCTCTTTCAACGACGACGAGGCTCAGGAAGGCTACAAAGGCCGTTTGGGTATCTACGAAGTGCTCACCAACTCTGACCCTATCCAAAAATTAATCATGTCTCACGCCACCAGTAATCAAATCCAGGCTCAGGCCATCGGTGAAGGCATGATGAGCATGCAAATTGATGGTTTGATCAAGGCGCTGCGCGGCGAAACAACAATCGAAGAAGTCCTTCGTGTGAGCAGGGACTAACATGCCACAGTTTGCCTATGTCGCTATCGATGCCAGCCGCAACGCGGTTAACGGTAAAACCGAGCAAGCCGACCGTGCCAGCGTCATTGCCGCCCTTACGAAACAAAACCTTCGTCCGGTAAGTATTAAAGAGGTTAAGAAGAGCGCATTTCTCAGTATTGACTTCAAAAACATATTCAAGCAAACTCATGTCAAATCTGACCACCTCGTTGTCTTTACTCGTCAGCTCAGCGCCATGGTTGGCGCCGGGGTGCCTTTACTCCGCTCTCTTACCTCTCTGGAAAAACACGCCGAAGATCCACTGCTAAAGACCATCCTGGCCGATGTCATTAAGAGCGTGGAAGGTGGCGCATCGCTCGGTGATGCTCTTAATAAACACCCAGAAACGTTCAACGACATCTACGTCAACATGGTGCGCGCCGGTGAAACTGCTGGTATCCTCGATGAGATCCTGAAACGTCTTGCGTACCAACAAGAGAAGAGTTCGGCCATTCGCAAGAAGATTCGCAGCGCCATGGCCTACCCAATGGTACTCATCGCCATTACAACCCTCGCCTTCTTTGGATTGATGCTCTTTGTTATTCCACAAATTGGGAAAATCCTTAACGACCTCGGTGGACCAGATGCAAAGCTACCAGGAATTACGTTGTTCATGCTCGCGATCAGTCACATTATTACGAGCTACTGGTTCATTATCATCCCTGGTTTGGGTGGGCTTATTTTTGCAGCCGTACGCTACGTCAAGACACCACGCGGCAAGCGTCAATTTGATTCCTTGGTACTCAAAATCCCTAACATTAAGACAATTATTATGAAGGTTGCGGTGGCTCGATTTGCGAGGACCTTTTCAGCCTTGATGGGTGCCGGCGTCGCTGTTTTGGAGTGTCTGGACGTCACCTCGCGTGCGGTTGGTAACACTCTCTACGCCGAAGCGCTCAGAGATGCCGCCAAAGAGGTTAAGAATGGTAAAGCGCTGTCTGCAGTCATTGAGGCAAACCCTCTTTTCCCAGGTATTGTGGGCCAGATGTTGGCAGTTGGTGAAGAAACCGGACAAACAGACACTGTCTTGGTGAAAGTTGCCGACTTTTATGAAGACGAGGTAGACCTCGCCATCGCCAGTATTAGTTCAGTCATTGAACCAGCCATGATTGTCATCATGGGTAGCATGGTTGGTTTAATCGCCGCCAGTGTGATGACGCCTATCGCGCAACTCTCTCAGAACATCAAATAGACGTGGAAACACTCGAGATGCTCATGCTATAATACGGGGTAGTATTTACAGTGGGCATCATGTCGAAATTATTTTACAAAGACAAACCAATCGCCGGCCTTGATATCAGCAACACTGGTATCAAAATCATGTCAGTCGACCCTAAAAAGTGGCTAGTGAACGGCTATGGGTCACTAGATCTCGAGCCTTTGAAAGTGAAAGATGCCCTGGAGAAGGGTGGTGACACCTATCTGACCGACAATATAAAGCTTCTGCTGGCCGAAAAGCTGATCGGCGAGATTCCTAGCACTCGCGTTGCTATTGCCGTACCAACCGCCCGAAGTTACTCGCGCACTTTTACCCTACCTATAGCGACTGAGAAATCTCTTCATGATGCCGTGATTCTCGAGGCTGATCAATATATTCCCATCCCCACCAATACTCTTTACATCGATTATCAGATTATTGAACGAACCAAGAAAGAGATCACCGTCCTGATGAGCGCCGTTTCGCGAGTCATTATTGATAACATCGTCGCAAGCGTCGAGGCCGCCGGTTTAGAACCGATTTTAATCGAGCCGAGCATTAGTGCAGTCGGCCGATTGCTGACAGCCACCGAGCAAGGTGATCTGCCTACCGTCATCGTCGACATCGGTCCAGCCAGTACTGACATCGCTATTCTCGATAAAGGTACCATCCGAGTAACCGGTGGACTTGCCATTGGGGGTAACACCTTTACGCTCGATATCGCCAAAAAGCTAAATGTCGCGCTTGAAAACGCTCACCAGCTCAAGGTGCTCAATGGACTGAGTGCTGGACCGCGCCAGCAAAAGCTCAGTGCCGCACTCGAACCAAGTCTGACGCGCATACTCAATGAAGTTCGCAAGGTTATGCGCTACTACGATGAGCGCATCAGTGAAACCCGCAAACTCGAACAGCTTTTAGTAGTTGGAAGCGGCAGTAGCTTGCCGGGCATTGGCGAATACTTTACCGATAAACTAGTCATGCCAGCCCGTGTTGCCAGCCCGTGGCAGCGACTCGACTTTGGAAAACTTCAAGAGCCGCCAAAGCAATTCCGCCCCCGCTACATTACCGTAGCTGGTCTGGCGAGTATCTCACCTGGAGGAATCTGGCGATGATAAACCTCATGCCCGATGACGCTAAAATCCAATTGCGTGCAGCTCGCACGAATGTCGCCCTGCTTCGCTATATGTTTGTCATTGCGCTGGCCGTTGGATTTCTCGTACTCATCCTCTTTGGCTCAATCTTCCTGCTGAATCTGAGTAAGGCCAGCTCTCAACAACTGATTGACACGAACAATGTAAAAGCCGAGGTTTTTAACTCGACAAAATCTCAAGTCGATGGCCTGTCAGCCAGTCTCTCCGAGGCGAAAGGTATTCTAGATCAAGAAGTTCTTTACTCAAATGTACTGACTAACTTTGCCAGTCAGATGCCAGCTGGGACTGTTATCAATAAACTCACGCTCAACGCCAGCTCTTTCGGGGGAACACCGATGACAATTCAAGTCTATGCCAAGACTACCAATGATGCTGTAGCGCTCCGAGATAAATTCCAAAGTTCGCCCTTCTTTACCAAAGTAAATTTCCAAACTATCTCAGATAGTGGTGCTGGCATCACCGGCTATCCTGTCAGCGCGACAATGACCCTCAGTTTGACAAAGGCCGCCGCCCAGGGGGTATCACCGTAATGAAAAAACAAATGAAAGCAACTTCAGTCCGCAAACTCCTGACAGGTTTGATTATTATTCTCATCCTGGCCGGAGGAGCGGGCTTCTACTTTGGCCTCCAACAAGTGAAGAGCTACGGTGTGATTGTGAGTCATACCGCTGCTGACGCAACAGCCAGCGCCCAAAACGTAAAGAGCCTCGAGCAGCTCAAAGAAACCCTTGCTGAGAGTACAACACTGGTCGACAAAGCCAACAAATTATTCTCGACCGATGCCAACTATCAATCGCAGGCGCTAAAAGACGTTCAAAAATACGCCAGCGAATCCGGACTCACCATATCCAGCACTAACTTTAATTCCACCTCGGGCGCTGGCCAAGTTGTTGGTTCTGGTCATACATTTGTTATCAGCTTGCAGTCCCCCGTCGATTACAAGAAGCTACTGCAATTCCTGAACGACATTGAAGGCAACTTACCGAAGATGCAGATTGTCAGCCTTGATTTAAGTCGACCAACATCTGGCGGCACAGGCCAAGTCGCCATTGGTGATACAACAATTGAGATATCAACAAGGTAAATTATGAAAAATATGACTGTCTCCTCACTTTTTAAATCAATCGGACGCGTCTTCGCCCGCTTCCACATGACAATCTTCATAATTTTTATCGTCGGTGGATTAGTTGGAGCTGTGCTTTTACTGGATACCATCCTCAATGACACCTCTGATACAAAAGGCTATACATCGCCAATCGACGCGGGGACTATAGACCAGACAACCCTGAACCGAATCAAGCAGCTGCACACCAGCGACGACCCGGCGCCCACTATGGCCCTGCCGGCAGGTCGCATTAGTCCATTTACCGAGTAGCAAACGTAGCGCCGAACTCTGAAAAAGCTTATACTATAACCATGTTAATCCTCGGATCACGTCTCAAAGACACGCCAGTGATGAGTCTGCAAACAGGCACCCGGCTGGCTCGTACCAGTGCGCCAATTATTGATCCTGCAAACCTAAAAATTGTTGCGTATGAAGTCGATGGACCCTTGCTGGCTGAACACCCATCGTTTTTGCGCACCGCTGACATTCGCGAAATGGGTGGCGTCGGCATGATCATTGACAGCAACGATGAGCTCATTGGCCTCCATGATGTCATTAAGATTAAAGAACTTCATGACCTTCATTTTGCTCTCGTTGGTATGCCGGTCATTGACGAACTCAAACATAAACTCGGCAAAGTCGATGACTATACTGTCGAATCAGATAGTTTCGTTATCCAACAACTCAATATTGGTCACGGTATTTTGAAAGGCCTAACCGATACTGGTCGCCTCATCCACCGCTCCCAAATTGTTGAAATTAACGACGATGCAATTATTGTAAAAGCTGCCGCCAAGAAGACTGCCGAGCCAGTTATGCAAGCTGCCCGAACTGAATTCGTGAACCCATTTAGATCACCTGCTCCGCAAACTGAACGCGAAGCCTAATCCTCAACCGCAAGCGCCTCTTTGATATCATCGTAGCTAAAGCCTTGTCGAGCCAGATACGCCATAAGTTTTTGCTCGTCATCGTAGCGATTTCTTTTCTTTGCAATGATTTTTTGGAGCTCGGTCGCGTCGTCCCGTTCGCTGTCCGAAAGAAGCTTCTCGATGATAGTCCTGTCGACCCCTTTGGCACTAAGCTCGGCCGAGAGCTTGCGCATACTCGCCCCTTTGCGAAGATTGCGGTTCTCAACCCAAAAAGCCGCGAACTTCTCATCGTTTACATAGCCTTTCTCGACAAGTCGATCAAAGACTCGTTCAGTCAGTTCTTTGGAGACACCCTTTCTCACCTCGCCGAGTTTGGTACGAGTATCCCTCGTTTTTCGATAGAGATAGTCGCGAACTTCACGTTGGCTGTGGGGCCTCATCAATGCGTACTCGAGAGTCCGGGCGTAGAGCTTACCGAACTGGCTCTCATTCTCGAGCTCGACCATTTCGGCTTCAGAATATTCCTTGCCAATCTTAATACCTAGGTCGACGACCTGCATGATATCAAGGCTGAATCGGTACTTACCATCCACCGACACATTCACACGATCCTTGTCGCGTACTTGTGCAGAGATGGCCGTGATCTTCATAATGCTACCTAAGCAGCGGCTTCTTCGGCAACTTTCTTGCGAACCTTGGCTTCAATTTCGGCAAGGACCTTAGGATTCTCGGCGAGATATTGCTTGCTAGCTTCACGACCTTGGCCAATCTTGGCATCACCATAGTCGAACCAGGCTCCAGATTTACCGACAATGCCGTGTTGAACAGCCAGGTCGAGAACATCCCCGGTCTTTGAAATACCTTCGTTATACATGATGTCGAATTCAGCAACGCGGAAAGGTGGCGCGATCTTATTCTTCACAACTTTCACCTTCGTGCGGTTACCGATGATCTCTTCGCCAGATTTGATTTGGCCAGTGCGGCGAATGTCGAGACGAACCGAAGCGTAGAACTTCAGGGCGTTACCGCCAGTAGTGGTCTCTGGGTTACCAAACATTACCCCAATCTTCATACGAATCTGGTTAATGAAGATGACCGTCGTGTTGCTCTTGTTGATGATGCCGGTCAGCTTACGAAGTGCCTGGCTCATCAAACGAGCCTGCAAGCCCATGTGGCTATCACCCATCTCGCCTTCAATTTCGGCTTGTGGCACAAGTGCGGCAACCGAGTCGACGACTACCAGGTCAACGGCGTTCGAGCGAACGAGCGTTTCGGCAATTTCTAGAGCCTGCTCACCATTGTCTGGTTGCGAGACCAACAGGTTATCGACATCAACACCCAACTTACGGGCGTACGAAGGATCAAGCGCATGCTCGGCATCAATAAATGCAGCGGTGCCGCCAAGTTTCTGAATCTCGGCAATTGCATGCAGAGTCAGCGTAGTCTTACCCGAACTCTCTGGACCATAGATTTCGAGGATACGACCTCGAGGAAACCCACCACCAAGGGCGATATCGAGTGACAACGAGCCACTACTGAATAATTCGACATCAATGGTCTTGGTGTCACCAAGTCGACGAATTGCACCATCGCCAAATTGCTTATTAATTTGCTCTTGAGCGAGCCCTAGAGCTTTTAGTTTACCTTCGCTGGCAACTGGTTTTTCGGGCAATTCAGACTTATCTGTTTTCTTCGTCGGCATATGTTTCCCTCTCTTTATATCTACATCTATTATACGTGGCGAAATCTTAATTTGCTATAATCATACTAATGAATACAACACGTCGTGGGTTTACCATCATCGAACTACTTTTTATTATCGTGCTCCTCGGAGCAGCTAGCATCTTATTCTTTGTCCAAAAGAATAACCTGGAAGTAGCTGGCCGCGATGAAACTCGCAAAACAGCTATCAATTCCATGTATTACGGCCTAGAAAATGTCTACTTCAAGACTAACGGCTTCTACCCTCGTACGATTGATGCTAAGATCTTACCGTCGGTCGATCCCAGCCTCTTCAAGGACCCTTCTGGCGTCACCATTGGTGAAGCTAATAGTAACTATCGCTATGAACCCGCCAACTGTAATGGTGACCAGTGCCGAAGCTACACCCTCCGCACCAGCCTCGAAAACGAAGCTGACTACATTAAAACAAGCCTCAATAAGTAATCGCGACTACAGCAATGATTCTTGCGAGTCGTTAGGCTTTTTGCCGATGTGCTTGTAGGCTTTAGCTGTTGCCCGGCGACCGCGAGGGGTACGTTCAATGAATCCAATTTGTAGAAGATATGGCTCGTAGAAATCCTCGATCGTGGTTGCTTCGTCGCCAGTGAGAGCAGCCAGCGTATTTAAGCCAACTGGATTACTGCCGTAATTATCAATCATGCTACTAAGCAGGTTGCGATCGCCAGCGTCCAACCCAAGAGAGTCAACTTCCAACAAAGCTAGCGCCTTGGTTGTGGTGACAGTGTCGATAATGCCATCACCGTTTACATCGGCGTAGTCACGGACACGTTTTAGGAGGCGATTCGCAATACGGGGCGTCAGACGAGCGCGAGTTGAGAGAATATCGGCCGACTTGGCATCAATCTTGCTGCCCAGGATTGATGCAGCACGAAGAATAATCTTACTAATTTCATCGGGTGCGTAAAATTCCAGACGATACATGTGACCGAAGCGATCACGCAGTGGCGCGGCAAGTGCGCCAGTTCTCGTCGTGGCGCCAATAACCGTGAACTTTGGTAGATCCAAACGGACACTGCGTGCCGCTGGACCCTTGCCGATCATAATATCGAGTTTGTAATCTTCCATCGCTGCATAGAGCACCTCTTCGACCGTGCGGCTCAAGCGGTGAATCTCGTCGATGAACAGAATGTCGCCATCGGCCAAGTTAGTCAGAATACTCGCCAGATCACCAGCACGCTCAATTGCCGGTCCGGCGGTCACACGAATGCTCTTGCCCATCTCGTTGGCAATCACTGTCGCCATCGTCGTCTTGCCCAACCCCGGAGGCCCATACAATAGGATGTGATCGAGTGGTTCATCACGTTTTTTTGCCGCATCAATCGCTAGCTTGAGATTCTTTTTGAGACGGTCTTGCCCAACGTATTCCTTAAAGGTTCGCGGGCGCAGAGTGATCTCAATAACCTGCTCGTCAGCATCGGCGTCATCGGCACTCGTGTCAACAATTCGTTCGATTGGCACTACTGTTCGCCCTTCAGAGCCCGTGTGACTCGTTCGGCTGTCGGCAAGTCTGTTGGAACGTTTTCGAGAGCTACCAATGCATCGTTCAGTGTGTAGCCGAGTGCCATCAGAGCTTCGAGAGCTTCATCACCAACCGGCGCCGAGTTAATGCCGCTGGCATGCGCCACAGTGACCGCCAGACCCACCTTGTCAGAAAGATCCACCACAACGCGCTCAGCGATCTTCTTGCCCACACCACCGGCCTTAGCAACGAATCCGCTATCACTGCTAGCAATTGCATTGCGGACGGTTTCGCTATCTCCCAAAGAGAGAATCGAGAGAGCAGCCTTCGGGCCAACACCTTGGACGGTAATCAAAAGCTCAAATAACTTCTTGGCCGCTAATGATGAAAAGCCAAATAGTTCTTGGGATTGTTCGCGGATATGGTGGTACGTGTAGAATTTAATTGGCTCACCTAAAAGTGCGCGATCAAAATCGCCCGCCGCGACTTGTACTTCGTACCCTACATCATGAACGTCAACGATGATCGAGTTCGCGAATTTCTCAGCCACTATTCCAGACACATGCGCAATCATTCTATTATTATGCCACATCAGGCCATTCGTGGCTAAGTCTCGTCAGTTAATGGCGATGTAAGACGATCGGCTCATACTCACTTGCATGGTGATGAAAACTCGCAAAAAGTCTGCGCAAAAGGACCAGTATTATCATTTGTGGATTGCGGCCGCCAAGGACCAGGTCTTTTTCGGCAGTAATATCGACAAGGCTTTCTTTATTGCGCTGTTCCAAGATTACCTCTCGCCACGAACCAGCCTCGGGCAGTGGTCTCGTCGCCATCAAGGCTATGCACAAGAACTAGACTTGATTGTGTACTCACTGACCGACTATGGAGTGAACCTCCTACTTTGCACATCCGACGCTGACGCCATTGAAGACTTTGGCCAAACCTTACTCTCACATTACGCCGCCTATCTGAGCCAGCAAACTAATTGGGAGAGGCTACCATTTGACACCATCTTCACTTTCGATCGTCTGGCTGATGAGCATGAAGCTCTGGCCATTTCGCGGGATATTCACCTGCTGCACCGGAACTGGCAGAGCGATCGCTACTCGAGCATTGGTTTTTACATCGATGATCGGCGCGGTGATTGGATGCAGCCTTGGCGGCTAACGAATCTTTTTAATAATGACCGACAGTGGTATTTGAATTTTATGAAGGATGATTCTGACCAACCGCAAACGGACAATTTTGAATTTGAGTTTATTGAAACCTAATCAGCTAACCGCGACATGAACGAGTGGGTGATAGCCGCCGCCAAAGCATCGGCGCAGTCGTCCGGCTTTGGCACTTCTTTCAGACCAAGTTGAATACGAACCATTTCCTGAACCTGCTTTTTGTCTGCTTTGCCATGACCTGTCAGAGTCTGTTTGATTTGCTGAGGGGTGTACTCGGCGATAGATAAACCGGCCTTGCGAGCGACCAGCAGCGCGACCCCCCGCGCCTCGGCTACTGACATAGCCGTGGTGATGTTACGAGAGAAAAACAGTCTTTCAATTGAGAAAGCATCTGGCTTAGTCGCAGCAATAATCTCACTTAGCCCATCGAAAATGTCTTCGAGTCGTTCATCGTGGGGAGTATGAGCTGGTGTCCGAATCACGCCCGCCTCAACCATTCTGATTGATGATCCCTCGACCTCGATGACGCCGAACCCTAAAATACCAGTACCGGGATCAATCCCTATAATCTTCATGCCTTTAGTATAGAGTTACTTACGGATTCGAACAAACACCCAGAGCCGTGACCACAGCTTGCCAAGCTCATATCGCCATTCCCACACGCCATAACTGACAACAAGTAACCCAAGGGCTCCCACGGCCAACCATAGGTAGCCGGTGTTATCGTGAGACGTCTGCGTCTTCAAGGTGCCATAATCTGCATTCGATATGGTCTTGGTCGTTCGGCAACGATTTGTATCTGGATTACGCTCCTGACCTTCGGCACAAGGCGCCGGACCGACGTCGGCCGCAATGTTGCGACAACGATTTGTCTCTTCGCTGCGATACTGTCCGTCCTTACATGGGGTGACGGTACCTGGCGCGGTTGCAACGAGCCGACACCGGTTAGTGTCAGGGCTGCGGTACTGATTAGCCGCGCACGGTTTCAGTGTCGGAGTGCTCGCTACATCGGCTTGTTCTATTGGATCATCTCCCATGGCCAAATTCACGATACCCGGCGTCGGTTGATCGGTATACTGCCAGGTGCCATCAATCAGCGCCCAAGATTCGTTGTCGCCAGGATCTTGGTAGCCTGGTGTCTCGTCAACGACTGTGCCGTCCGTGGTCGTTATACGTACCCGACTTGATGAGTTCAATAGACTATAGGCGATATCGGTATTTGTAAAACTCGCATACGAGTTTGCAGGAATTGAGGCGCCAGACGGAAACTGAAATGACGCGCCGAGGTCTGGCCCAACCCACAACAGATATGACGCGAGATCGACAGCGTGATCGTTGGGGTTATACAGCTCAATAAACTCGTGGCCAGCATCGGTACCGGCGGCATTCGGAAGTAACTCGGTAATAAGGAGTGGTGGTGGCGTAAACTGGCAGACACCGTCCCCGTCGACATCATAGCCACTAGGTACCTCAGATTGTATGCCATCGATATTGCTACATGCATCAAAAGGAGTCTCAACGTCACGCAGCTCCATCCCGTTATCTGGTATGAATTGTGGCGACTGGATTTGCCAATCCGATGGTTGATCCGTATCCAAATATGTAAATGGAGCGTTACTGGCAACTTTTCGAGCAAATAACATGCCGCTGGTAATACCGGTTGTCCAACTCTGACTGTCGATGACCGCGCCCGCCGCATCGATCAGCGAGATTGTATCACTACTGCCAACAATCGCCCCGCTGCTTTGATTTGTCGAGCTGTAGGTGAGCGTGAAGGGAACCTGTAAGAATGAGGCCAGTGCTGAAGAGCCAATGACAACAAATTTATAGGCTGGCAAAAACTGGGCCTTGTCGGCCGATCCTGACGCCACACAGGCAAACTTAACATTACTTTTATTTTTCAAGCACCAATCAGTAATATCCACGTCCGTCGCCGAATTATTGTAAACGACCACCAGCTCTTGCGTGGCCGCACCGACTCCTCCAGCTTGAATCTGCGTCAAAACAAGGTTAGCTGAAGCCGCGTGCGCTGGGGAAACGAACGCGCCTGCTACAAGGATCGCCAGAACAGTGAGAACCCCTAGGATATGTGATATATACTTCAGCATGCAACTGAGTATACGAATCAAATATTAACAAGTTAGGGGCTAAACGTCGGCCGTAATATCGGCGTTGGTATGCACACCGGTGACGTCATCGAGATCGTCAATTGCATCCATAAGTTTTAAGACTTTTTCAGCCTGTTCGACTTCGCTGATTTCAATTGTGTTGTTTGGCACGTACTGTAATTCGGCGCCCGTAACTTTTAGCCCGGCATCGATAATCGCGGTGCGAACTTTAGCTAATTCTTTTTGGTCAGTGTAGACGATCATCTCGCCTTCTTCTTCAACCGCATCTTCAGCACCAGCGTCCAGAACGGTCAGTAGCGCATCCTCGCCCGTTGCCTCAACATTGATAACGCCCTTGCGGGTAAACTGGAACATCACGCTACCGGCATCAGCAATGCGGCCACCATTTTTAGTCAAAGCATTCTTCACTTCAGGAAAGGTTCGGTTTTTGTTGTCGGTCGCCGTTTCAATGATAATACCGACTCCGCCCGGGCCCATGGCTTCATAGGTCGACTCTTCCAGAACTGTGGCGTTCTTGTCGGAAACACGGTCGATCGCCCGTTGGATATTAGCGACCGGCATGTTGGCTTGTTTCGCTTTTTCGATAGCCATTTGCAAAGCCGAGTTCATCGCAGGGTCAACCCCGCCACGAGCAGCAATCGCGATTTGATTGCCAATTTTAGTAAAGACTGCGCCGCGCTTGGCGTCTTTTGCTCCTTTTTCGCGTTTGATGGTCGACCACTTACTGTGTCCTGACATAAGAAAACTCCGTTAGCTTTTCTGTAATTAGCTATATTATAACAGATGTCAGAGGTGATTTAAAGATACCGCGTACTGCCAAACGGAATCTTTTGCTTTACATAGATCCCCGTTCCGAGCGTATCGGCCGAGTGAATCGTTCGCTCGCCGTAACGCTTGTTGATGTCGTCGATGGCGTTCGTCACCTGCTGTTCGCGCACAATTTGATCGTTAAAGAAACTGAGCTGCGGATCATCAATACTTTCCAGCTCATAGCAATGGACGCCGATCTCCTTCAATGTGTCGGGCGCGTTCTCAAATAACCGCTTCGCCAGACTAAAAATAGTCTGGTCGGAATGAAAGGGGAGTGCCGATAGGGAAGAGGCGTGCCAATATCCCCGCTCCAGAGTTTTCGCATAGACATAAATCCCCCGCGCCGATTTATTTTGCGATCGCATCCGGCTGCCAACCGATTCACACAAATGATGCAACCGTTTGGTAATTTCGTCGTGCGACAAGTCGAAGCTTTCCAGTACATATTGGCGTCCGACTCGTTTGACGTCGCTCGATGTGTCATCAACTTCCCAACCACGCAATCGTTTATACCACCACATCCCCACCACGCTTTTGAACACCACTTTCTGAAGCGTCACTGGATCAGCATCCAGGAAATCAAGAGGCGTCATAATGCCGACACTATTCAAGCGTTTTTCGTTGCGACCAGCGATGCCCGTGAGGTCGGTCAGTTTCAACGTAGATAATACTTCGCGCACATTCGCTGGCGTAATCACATCCAAGCCGTCAGGTTTATGCAGCCCGGCAGCTGTCTTGGCCAAGAAGCGGTTAGTAGCGATCCCGACATTACACCGCATCCAGACACCAATCTCGTCCTTCAGCCGCCGCTTAATTTCCCTCCCTACATCTTCGAGATCGCGACCAGCAATAGCAGCAGGGGAGTCATGAAAATCAATAATCCCCTCGTCAATACTTTTCATTGTGACGTGGGCCGAGTAATCATTCATGATGGCCAGCAGCTTGTGATAGACGTGGCGGTATTTCGGCGGATCACTTTCTAGGCCTATCAGTTCAGGACACAAAATTTTTGCGTCACGAAGTTTCATGCCTACTTTGACCCCCATCGCCTTAGCTTCGTAACTGGCCGTCACAATTGCCGTCGTATCAGTTCGACGATTCACGATTGCAATTGGTTTGCCACGTAGCATCGGTCTCGCCTGTTGTTCGACGGTTGCGAAACAACTATTTAAATCTATATGCATAATCAGTGGCCGCTCGTGATTCAACTCACTCATAGTGATCCGCCTCCATTGTCAGGTGCCAAATCAAACGCTCGCTATCAAACTCCAGTCGATAATCCGCCCCGCCATCCGTGACTTCAAAAATATGGAGTGTTTTGTTACCAGAATTAAACGGGTGACGCAGACCTAATTCCTTTACATCGACTTCCCGTCCATTGGCTCGCCGAAATCGCAAGATGCGACATGGTTCATGACCGTGCCCAAAGATGGCAATTACTTCAACCTGTTCATTTAAAAAAGTTTCGTCACTCATTTCAAAAATCCTCTAAATTTATAGAGAAACGTTTCTGAACTATCTTGCCCGTCCATTCACCCGTTTCTAGCGAATGTCCGAAGACAATGGAATGACCAAATGCGAGGGACGCTTTGCCCGGGAAGGGCCAGTGAGTATCGCGTGGCTATGAGTAAATTATACACTCTAGGTGCTGGAAATAACACCTGTAATCTGTTAGAATCATCTCTGTACTATCAGGTATGGCAGCGTAGCTCAGTTGGTTAGAGCGCGAGACTCATAAGCTCGAGGTCACAGGATCATTCCCTGTCGCTGCTACCACAATGATTACACAATAAGAGACCCCCAGGGGCCTCTTATTTTATTCGTAATTCTAGAGTGCTTTAACTGATTGAAGCACGGCGGTAAGTGTCGTGGTCATATCGGCTTTGGTTGCTGCATAGTTGAAGTCGAGTTCAATGTAGTTAGCGCCGATTGGGAAGATGGCTGCAAAGTATGGACTCTGTCCGTTCATGTCGTACTCAGTCGCACTAATTGAGTTAATCGTTTCCGTGTACTTCATCGAGGCATATTGTGCCGCATTTCCATTAAGGGCTAGGATTGCTGCCGACTGTGAACCACTGGTCGGCCCAGATTTTGGTTGTGTTTGTATTCCAACGTCATAACCTAATGAATCTACGCCACCAGCCTTCTGCTCAGTTGTGATATCAGGCGAGGCAAGAGTAGCAATGACAGGCGCTGCTGTGCTGGTTGCAAACTTCCAAGTTGATGGATAGTCGACTGAAAATCCCAAGTCCGTATTCTTATACGTAGTCGTATCCGAAGCGGTGGTTTTTGTCGTGGTGGTTGTGGTGGTGCTTGCAGCGGGTTTGTTTAGGAAGTTCTGCCAAAAAATAAAGCCGAGGGCACCGAGTACCGCGATGACGAGCACTATGATGATTACGACGTGTGCGCTTCCGGTTTGTGTATGACGAGATTTCATTGATGCCCTTCTGTAAGATTGATTAAGATGAGTTCATTTAAGCATTAGTGTCGGCATAGCACAAGCAGTATCATTCTAAGTCGGTAAACACCACCAAACGATACGAATAACTATCCGCCGCGTTCACCCACACGCCACCACAAGTAATAAGATTTAGATGGGCCTTTCCATCAGTTGACGAGAATACCTGGGTGGCATCAGCCGTCGGGTCGTATTTGCGAACCTCGCGGACGATAAAACTCTTCATGGCGCCAGCTTGATCATAAGTTTGTACGGTATCGCCGACAGAAAGCGTATGAAGATCATTGAAGATCGCCGCCTGCCCGTTTCGCCAGCCATAATGCCCGGCAATAACCGCACTCCCAACTTCGCCAGGTTTATAACCAAGTTGGTACCACGCAACATCGTCAATTGTATCGTCGATCGCCATGTCTCCATCACTCGTCAGGCCGGCCGGCTTGATGGTGGTATCAATATTGATCGAGGGGATGACCAGACGCACTGGCGGGCTTACAGCAATGGCTGGCGGCAATACTGCCTGAGTCTGCGCAGCCGGCTTTACCGATGCAGGTACCGGCACAACATATGGGTGAACACCGACTAGCATATACAGACTTATAAAAGTCAGACACGCCACGATAATCGGGATACCAGCAAAGAAGAATGTTCGCTGGACTGCTTTCGACTTTCTAGTTCGCGACCTGCTCATGGCAGCGCGGCTTATATGAGGTGTTTCTTGCGAGCGATGAAGGCAAGCGCCAAACCGATCACGATGATAGATGAGGGAACCGCTACTAACAATACGTTCTCGATATTAAAGGCACCGGTATTAGGCAGTCCGGGAATCGTGTTGTCGGCCGAGTCATTACCGGCACAAACAGATGTTGTGATCGTATCGGTGTTCAGCGTGACGTTACCATTGCGAGCCAACAAGCGCCCATTAATCGTTGCACCATTTGCTACTGTAATAGAGTTAAGGGCAAGAATCGTGCCGACAAAGTTGGCTGTCGTTCCAATAGTGGCTGTATCAACCCGCCAGAATACATTACAAGCTTGAGCTCCGTTGATAAGAGTGACGGTACTACCAGCTCCGACGGTCAGGCCAGTGCCACTAAACGGCGCTTCAAAAATAAATACTGATGAAGGATCGCCTTGGCCGTTGAGGGTAAGCGCTCCAGCCCCAGCGGTAATCCCAAACGTCGTAGAGACTGAATTGTATACGCCGGCGACAAGTGTCGTGCCACCGAGCTCAGTTGGTACTGTCGTAGCCGGAGTACGTCCAGCCGCATCGGTGTAGGCAGCCGTAAGATTATTCTTGGCTGTAACTAGTAATGGCCCGTCAGTCACTCGACAAGGTAATGGACCAGCAGCATCAACTGAATAAATCGTCCCACCAACTTGTGAACAGAGCAATCCGATGCCAGCACCAGTTGCCGGGCTCAAACCAACATCCTTATTAATTACCGAGGCGTTGCCAGCATCGGTGATATTAGGAGTTCCTGCAAGTATCGAAAAGCTAGATGCTTGACCAAGGTTAATAGTCGATTGAGCAGCGCGCGCAACCGAGCCGTTAATGGCGACGATAGCCGCCAAAAGAGTGAAGGTTGCTATTACGATGCCGATTAACGATTTACTGTTGGTTTTGTCCATGTCTGACCTCTTAATTTTGATTGTTATGCTGAACGGATCGTTCATCAAATCCAACCAGAAATTTCTGAGGCTGACTGATATGTCTTCGAGGTATTAATCTCACTATAAGTACATAGTGTCTATGGTAATACTACCAGCGTGCGGTTTATTAAGCAAACACTACTGAACTGGTGATGTTTCGAAACTTGGGCACCACGCGGTGATGGCAGTTTCGGCGACACTTATGTAGCCGGTGTCGTTTGGAGGATAAACGCGAAGCTTGGTTGCACCATCAGTACAAGTCCCTGGGTCGTAGTTGCCTTCGGCCGTATAGGTAAGAGTTGTTGTTGAACTATCACCAGGCTTTAAGGTAAGAGTTTTCTCGGTGTAGTTGGTCGCGCGATCGGCTGGCTTACCGATCTGGTTTCCATTGTCGTTAACGAGAGAAACGCCCGGGAAACCTCCCAAGATACAGGTTCGCTTGCCGCTGTTAGTCAAAACCAGGCTCAAAGCCAGAGTCCCTGCGCCGTTTGCATTGCTGCTCGCTGTAGTCAGTGTCAGCTCGTCAGAGTTACAAGTCGTCAGTGGCGTCTCTTTAGCTGGCGTCAGCGTCGTGTCAGCCACGACGGTTTTAGCCGCGGTTGTGGCGGCCGTTTTAGTGGCGTCATTAGTGCTATTAGTGTGCCATACTGCCAGGAAATATCCCCCGGCGGCGATGCCTGCTGCTACGATGATAACGAGTACTGCGAGTCCAATAATTTTTAATGCTTTCATGACTTCCAGTATACTCTCAGAAACCATAAACGAAATAATTTGATACCATAGAAACATGACAGAATTTAAACGAATTACTCGCTCTACTGGAAACCGGCTTCTTATCTCATTAATCATTGGCGTACTAGCCGGTTTTGTTGCTAGCTATTACAATCTCGGCAACATTGCCATTTTGCTGGGTTATGATGCTGCCGTCGTCACGTTTGTCTTTTGGGTCTTCGCCATCATCTGGCCAATGGGTCACGAGCAGACTGCCCGCTTCGCCCTGCGTGAGGATCCAAGTAGGGTAGGGGCGGACATAATTTTAATCCTGGCCAGTTTGGCTAGTCTTGTTGCCGTTGGATTCGCCCTTTACGAGGCTCACTTCAGCACCGGCCTGCAACACTCAATTCTGACACTCGTCGGTATCTTAAGCGTCGTCCTCTCATGGGTTCTGATTCATACAATCTATACCCTCCGCTATGCGCGCCTCTACTATGCCGGCATTGCCGAAGGTGGCGTCAATTTCAAAAAAGATCACAACCCCACCTATTCTGACTTTATTTACCTCGCCTTCACGATCGGCATGACCTTCCAGGTTGCCGACACTGACCTCTTGGGTTCAGAGTTCAGAAAAACCGTCCTGCGACATGCCTTGTTGGCGTATGTCTTTGGGACGGTTATTGTGGCAACGACGGTCAGCTTGATTGCCGGCCTAGGACGATAAAACTTATTTGTTAGCGATGGCAGCTTCGCGACTGGCGATGAAAGCGTCAAGCTCTTCGTCGGTGCGAGGTCGAGACCAGGTAGCGAGTTCGAGAACGTCGCTCATTGTGACTGGTTCGATGATGCCTGTTTCTGTTGCGTCCATGTTGGTTGGTTGCCTTTTTTTGTTTTTATTGTTTGATGTCCTTATTTAAGCACAAACGGTATTATAAGTCAATACCCTGTTGTGGAAATCTTTGACGGAGAGGTCACGCTTATGGTATAAACAGATCAGAGGAAATAAAAAACAAACATTATGGATATCCCCTCGTCACTCGCTATTGTCACGCTTGCGGCGCTCATTCATGCCAGTTTCCAACTGAGCGTCAGCGTTCTGACGTTGCTTAGTAGTCACGCCATCGGCAAAAAACAATCGCAGGCCAAGGTCGTTCGACTCACCTTTGGGTTTGTGGCTGGCGCAGCTGTCATGACATTACTCACCTTGTCCTTCTTTGCCTTGGTCTTCTTGCACTTATTCGGGCCAAATACACCTCAAGTCGTTTGGGCAGTTGCTTGCGGCCTATTAATTGGCGTCGGCCTGGCTGTCTGGTTCTTTTACTACCGACGCGGACGCGGCACAACCCTTTGGATTCCACGCAGTATGGCCCGACACCTCAGCGAACGCAGCAAAGCGACTGATCACGCGGCCGAATCGTTCAGTCTTGGCCTCGTCAGCGTCCTGAGTGAGCTGTTATTCATCGCCGCACCGATGATCATCAGCGCCTTGGTATTGATTCAGTTGCCGGGTGGCTGGCAGCTCGTTGGTATTGGTATTTATGCGATCGTTTCAGTACTGAGCCTGATCAGCGTCTGGGTGCTGGTCGGCAGTGGCCACAAGCTCAGCGAAATCCAGAAATGGCGCGAAGCGAACAAGCGCTTTTTACAGTTTAGCGCTGGTGGCGCTCTCGCCATCCTCGGTCTGTTTGTCTACGTCTGCAAAATCATTAGTGACGTCAGCGGAACCATCTGATGGATAAGGGTGGGGTAATTCACATCGTCAAGCGAGCCGGGCAGCGGCCAATAGAAGCATTTCAAATCGAAAAACTAAAGGCCAGTATTGAAGCGGCCTGTCTGAGTGCTGGCACGGCCCCTGGACACGCCGAATCAATCGCTCGATCTGTCGTGCGTGACGTCGAAGAATGGCTGGCAACTCGTCCAGAAGTGACGAGCGCTGACCTCCGCCGCGAAGCCGTGAACGCCCTCAAGCACCATCATCCCGACGCGGCGTATTTATATGATCAACATCGGATAACCCTGTAGGAGAAACACCAGATGGCTCAAACACACACTTTTGATTACGACCTGATTGTCATCGGTAGCGGTGCTGGTGGGAGTGCGGCAGCAGCAATCGCTGCTCGCGCCGGAAAACGCGTGGCAATCATTGAATCTGATGCCTTCGGAGGCGAATCGCCAAACTGGAGCGATGTGCCGACAAAAGCCTTGCTGCATGTAGCGCGACTTTACGACGAAGCTCGACATGGTGACAGATTCGGTCTGCGAACCTCAACCCTCGGCTACAACTACCCTTCAATTCGGGCCTGGAAAGAGCTCGCCGTCAAACGAACCGGCGCGGCAGGGAACAGACACTTTTATGAGAGCCATGGCATCTCTGCTTTTAATGGTAACGCTCACTTCTTAACTACGCATGAAATTAGTGTCAATCGTCGACATCTTTCGGCTGCCCACTTCCTAATCGCCACTGGATCGAGCTGGGTAACCCCTAAAATTCAGGGCATGGCGGCTGATGTACCATTCTTTACGCCGCGTACTATTCTCGAGGCCCTACGACCGCCAAAAAGCTTGTTTATCATCGGTGGCGGCAGCCACGGCGTTGAGATTGCCCAATTAATGGCTACTTTCGGCACCAAAGTTTACATTGCCGAACAAGCCGCTCGCCTCTTGCCAAAACAAGACGCCGAAGTAGGGGAGTTAATGGAGAGGGGACTGACCGATCAAAAAGGCGTCACTGTCCTCACCCACTCTCGCGTTATTTCCGTCGAGAAAAATGGCCTCGGTAAACGCATCCTCATCTCGCGGGCTGGCACCGAGAAATTCGTTAAAGCCGATGAAATCCTGGTTGCAACTGGCCGCATGCCAAATGTCGACCTAGGTCTAGAGAACGCTGGCATCAAATACACACCTAAAGGCATCGAGGTGAACGATCAACTGCAAACCAGTGTCAAACACATCTATGCCGCTGGTGACGTCCTGGGGCGCGTCAGTCACACGCACACTGCCCTTCTCGAAAGCCAAGTGGCCGCTCACAACATCCTGCATAAAGATAAAGTTGTCCCCGACTACACAGCCACACCCGGTATCATCTTTACTACCCCCGAGATCGCCCACGTTGGCTTATCCGAAGATGACTGCCAAAAACGCGACCTAGCGATTAAAAAAGCCATCGCGCCACTCAACATCATTGCCCGTTCCAACACCTCTGACTTCCGCGATGGATTTGTGAAACTGATCACCGATAAAAAAGGTGTCATCCTCGGCGGCACCATCGTCTCCCCTAGCGCCGGCGAGATGATCCATGAAATTGGCGTGGCCGTGAAATATAACCTGACCGCCGCCCAGTTGGCCGAAACCCCCCACGCCTTCCTCAGTTGGAGCGAAGCGATTAGGGTAGCCGCCAACAAGCTCGCCTAGGTTGATATAATCCCCCACATCTGTTAAAATAAATCCTGCATCGCGGGGTGGAGCAGTCCGGTCAGCTCGTGTGGCTCATAACCACAAGGTCGCAGGTTCAAATCCTGCCCCCGCAACCAAGTTTATTTAAAAAAGCCCCTCAGGGGGCTTTTTTGTTATGATTAATAGATGCGAAAATCAAAAGCTTACAGCGATTCCGGCGGGAATGGCGAGATCATTCTGTTACTCCACGGGTTTCCGGCCTCTCACACCTATTGGCGTAGCACTTCTCGATTCTTCAGTAAACGCGGATATCGCGTCATCGCCCTTGACCAGCTAGGGTTTGGTCATGCACCAATGCCCGGCAACATCGAATATACTTACACGGATCATCTGGCCTACATTGAGGGCATACTAAAAACCCTTAAGATCAACAGCCCGATTATAATTATTGGGCACTCGATGGGTGGCCTTGTGGGGGCTCGGTTCGCCGCGCTACACCCGGGTTTGGTAAAGAAGCTCGTACTCCTTCATCCCCCGCTCTACGACTCGCGCCAGCAGGCTCACGATACAATCTACGGCACTAGTAAGTTGTATCGATTTGTCCTATCGTCTCCGTTGCGCAACATCGCCTGGTGGCTGCTCCGGCCACTCAGCCTCTTTATCGTTGGGAAACATACAGCTAGGTCACGAGAACTGTCCTTCAAGAACATCGTTCTGAGTGGTGAGATATTTGAGGACTTAGATAATATAAAATCAAAAACACTGCTGCTAGTCGGGGCGCACGATCGGCCACAGTATCTAGCAAATCTTAAAATCCATCAATTAAGCAAACTAGTCACTCTTCGCATGGCTAACGTGGGGCATCACTCGGTCATCCTGCATAAAAAGCTGGTCCGTAAGATAATCTTGGACTTTTTACAGACTGGCTAGTTCTTGCCGTTAATACTGGCGCTATAGCCGCCAAACAAGAAGTTAATCCATTGTTCAAGGTTCCCTGTTTGAGGGGGTGTAGCGGCGGCTACGGATTGGCTGGCATCGGCATTGATGGCCGCTTGGCTATTCGGTGGCAGCACCAAAACTTTCTCGCCTGGTAGGACTAGCCCCAGGTAATCGCGAAGCGCTAATTCTTGGTATTCGGCCGTTTGATAATAACTTTTTTGCAGAGACAGGTTGTCCCGCTGCAGCTGAGTCAGTTGGAGTTGGCGTTTCTTTAAATCGACGTCTTTTTGCAGATTATAATTACGCTGCATCATGCCCAGCGACCCCCACACCCAACTAGCCGCAATCAAAAGCGCCACAGCGATCACGACGTTATTAAGCGTCAGATATTTGTGGCGAAGTGCGTAAACAATTTTGCGAATGTTTATTTTTGGCATAGCGTTTTCCCCATTATAGCTCAGCGAGGTTAACTAGGCTATAATAACCTCTGTGATCCTCTCAGGGGGCTGTAGCTCATCGGTCAGAGCAGGCGGCTCATAACCACTTGGTAGATAGTTCAACTCTATCCAGCCCCACCATTTGTCCATTAAAAAACTCCCGAGAGATCGGGAGTTTTATTCGTCTGGTTCGTTTCGTTCGCCGGCTGCTCGCTGGGCCCAGTCTTTGCCCACATAGGGGTCGGGTTTGGTGTCATGCGGCTCGGGAGGCAGCGTTATTCTAGGGAGTGAGGCTTCTGTCGACGCTGGCTCTCCAGCCTCCTCCTCTTCGAACAGGGGCGGTACAATCCCTAGTGGGCTGTATTCTCTGTCAATTTCTACATACTTTGCGATTATTGCCCGACGCGTTGCATGGTCCATATGCAGGTCTTCCCAGAAATATAGAGTATTTAAAAAGCGGCCAAGGGACTTCCTTGTTCCATCTGGCATACGAACTTGAATATAGGGTTCGCGGTTTGCTATGGACTCTTCAATCCCCGCTTCGATTATGGCAATCGCTTCAGCGCTCTGGTCACCATCTTCTTCAGAAGGATCGTGTTCAGGGATACGTCTCGTCGGCCAAAGTTCCGGTTCGGGGGTCTGTTCTGCCTGTCCGCTCATATGTTCATTCTACTCTTGTTGGTTCTGATGCGGGAAGTGGTAGCGGTTCGGCGCGGTGCGTGCCGTTGCCATTCCTAGAATCTGGAGCGTGGTATCGAATAGGGTCTACCTCGCCTTTATCGACAATGTGACGGCCATGGCCGAGGAATTCTTTGCCCGTTACAATACGGAGAGCGGCCTCGCGCTCTTGTTGCTGTTCGTCTTGATTGATAATTCTGTTTGTATTGCGATCGAATGTTTCGATTGACATGTTGGTACTATAGCATAAGCTTAATGGAGTGTCAATTGGAGGGTTATGAGGCTTTGGCGAATTCGTCTTTATCAACAGTTTTGCTTCGCATGTCATCAGGAGCAACCATTTTAAGGTGATCTACGTAGTCTTGAAATACGTCGATAGTTTTCTGGTCGACTTTGTCCTTGCCTCCGAAGGCCCGTAAGGTGTCGATGATATCTTGCAGCGGTTCTGTTGTGCCGCTCTGTTCATAGATGCGGCCTAGCTCAAGAATGCCATTCTTAACAGGTTGCATGAGATTCCGGCCCAGGACATGGCCCTCGCCATCAATATTACTCGTCAGGTAGTTTTGCAAGAAAAATTGCGGATCCGTTATTTCTAAGGGTGGCCCGACAAGTTCGCCGAGTGTACTGGCTGGCTCGTGCTTGAGCACAATGCCATTCCTAATGAGATACTCGGTTGAGCGACGGGATGGACGCGACGGGAGGGGGTCTTCGGATTGAACTGCAAGGTGTTCACTCATAGATTAAACAAGATTATAGCAGAATTATGCTACTTAGTCAATCTACTCCCAGCGGAAGACGCGGAAGGCGATGATGTAGATGACGACGAGCCAGGCGCCGATGAGGCCAATTTGCGGCAGAATGTCGATGAAGTTCTTGCCCTCGGTAGCGATTAGACGGATGCCGTCAATAATTGGGGTCAGTGGCAAGAAGGCAGAGATGTTCTGTAGCCAATCGGGCATCAGATAGCGAGGAAAGAAGGTTCCCGAGAGGAACATCATTGGGAAGACAATGATGTTAGAGAGGGGGGCGGCTTGGCGTTCGTTTTTAGCCCAACCACCGAGGGCAAGGCCAATTCCCAAAATAGTTACCAGACCAAACAGAAGGAAGATGACCAGCTCTGCCCAGTTTCCGACAATCTGTAGGTGGAATACCAGAATGGCTACCGCAAAGAGGGCCACGAAGCTCAAAACACCTACAACGGCTTGCCCGATCATTGTGGCCAGGAAGTACTGCCAGACGCGCAGTGGCGTCGTGCTGAGGCGGCGCAAGATTCCCATTTTCTTGAGCTCTGGGAAGACGTTGAGTGGACCAAAGATACCCATGCCGATAAGTGAGAAGCCTAGTAGCCCCGCAAAGGTGTAATCAAAGGCTGTGAGGCTCTTTTCGTTCAATTGCTCGCCTTTGACCGTAAATGGTGTCACATTGGTCACTAGCTTGCCGTTAATGGCCGCAAACTGCGAGTTGAGAACGGAGATCAGGGCCGAAGCCGATTGACTGGTATTCTGAGTGTAGACAACGTCAGCTTCTCCCGATGGATAAGTAGCGCCCGGAGCAACCTTACCGAAGTCAGGCGGCAGAACGATTGCGGCGTCGAGCTCGGAACGACTCATTTTTTCCTTGGCAGCGTCGAGTGAGGTCACATCTTTGTTAATTTTGAGGATTTTGCCGTCTCCTGCTTTCGAGACAAAATCTTTGGCAAATTGGGTGTTGGACTGATTAATAATCGCAACATTGAAGGAAACGGCGCCGCTACCACTGTTGAGGCTGCCGAAAACGAACAAGAAGATGAGCGGGAAAATAATAGTAAAGAAGAGCGCCAAGCGATCACGGAAGAAGCGTTTAGTGTTAACGCGAACGAACACCCACACCGTAAACAGAGATTTTTTGAGTGTTGGTTTCATTATTCGCCCTCTCGCAAGTCTTTACCGGTTAAATCAATGAAGACGTCTTCTAGGTTGGCTTGCTCTACTTGCTGAGCTTTTTTGAAGCCTCGCTTGAGGAGTGCCTTGATCAAGTTCTTTGGGGTATCGGTGGCAACAATTTTGCCGTTATCCATCACGGCAATGCGGTCACACAGAATTTCAGCTTCGTCCATATAGTGGGTGGTCATGACGACGCTAATCCCCTTGTCGCGAACTTTCTCGATGAGTTCCCAGAGGTTACGGCGCGCTTGAGGGTCGAGGCCGGTGGTTGGTTCGTCGAGGAAGAAAACTTTTGGACCATGGACCAAGGCGGTCGTAATACTGAGGCGCTGTTTTTGACCGCCAGAGAGGTTTTCGACGTAACTTTTGGCTTTGTCTTCTAGACCTACGTCGCGCAGGAATTCCATTGGGTCAACTTTTTCGCCATAAGCGGCCGCAAATAGTTCAATCACTTCTGTGAGACGGGTCTTATCCTGAAAAGCAGGCGATTGAGGTTGGACACCGATGATGTATTTGATTGCCTGAGGGTTCTCAGCGACATTAATGCCATCGATGACGACAGTGCCGTCATCAATCGGACGCAGGGTTTCCATCATCTCGAGGGTCGTCGTCTTGCCGGCGCCGTTTGGCCCGAGAATACCAAAGATTTCACCCTTCTTAACGTGAAAGCTGATGCCATCGACGGCAATTTTTTCGCCGTACTTTTTCCTAAGGTTTTTCACCTCAATCATATTCGTCATTGGATCTATTCTACTATGAGAAGGGTTTTTAAGGCAACAAAATTGCCCCCGGGGAGGGGGCAAATTTTGGCACCTGTTTGTTTGACATTAGTATATTGCCAAACTGTGCGAAGCGCAAGCGCTTTTATACCAGGCGTGAGATGTTCGAAACTATTTCTTTTTAGAAACAGTTAGGAAACCGTTGCGTGGGTTTTCTTTGACAACGCGGTCAGCTGGAAGCTCGACTGGTTGACCCTTAGCGTTCTTCTCTACTTTCGCGAAGAAGTAAATTGTTTGTGGTTTTCCACCACGAAGGGTTACTTCTGTGCTGTGCAAGTAGTAGGTAACGCCTTTAGAGTTTGTGTGACTGTAAGCCATGATAGTTTCTTATACCTCCTATTAATGCTATACGAGTGTTAGAGTACAGCGTGGTCAGGGGTGCTGTCAACAGCTAAACACTCTTGTAGTGGCGGTGGAGCAACAATCTGAGAATGCCCAGGCTGACCAGACGGGCAATGATCATGAGGGCAATAACCCCGCACACGACCACTGACCAGCCAGCAAAATCAGGTGACCAAATTGGTGAGACATAGTCGTGAATATAGTTGGCCGAATTAGGCGCGCCAGTGCCACTTCCCGGGTCGGCTGCGGCTGGATATTTCGCTAATTCACTAGTGGTACATTGCAAATATGCTGTTGAGTAGTGAGTGAACTTGGGGGCGCAGACGTCTTGGGCTTTTTTATAAATATTGCCGTTTGGATTAGCGTCGCCGTAAGCCGTCGTTTGCCAGGCCTGGAGGTCATGGTTGTAGGAGGTTTCGAGGTAGACACCTTTACCCAAGTCGGTGTTCATATGAGCGGTCACATACTGTTGTAAATCGGACAATCTTCGAATGATATCGTCCTGCTTACCACTGGCATCGGCATTAATGACAGCGGTCCGCCGCTCGACCATACCGATATTATTCAAGCGCAGAAAACTAGCAGCCACAAAGCTCGCCAGAATCAATAACACCAAGAGCTGCCACGTTTTTATACGCTGCAGGTCTTTGATAGTTCGTCGAACTCGCCTTTTATCTGCCACTTACCTAGAGGTTCCCCACCTTGTTGTTTGCCACTATTGTAGCACGAGGATGGCGTGGTCTGGGAGGCGCAACGGGACGAGCAGATGATATACTTGGGGAATGAATGTTTACTTCTCAGGTTTGGGGGGCGTTGGAATTGGCCCGCTCGTCGAAATCGCTCGCGACGCCGGCCACACCGTGATGGGCTCTGACCTCACCGAGAGTCTTTTGACTGACGAGCTTAGGGAGCAAGGGGTCAACGTTAATATTGGTCAAGATGGCACCTTCCTGCGCGCTTGCCACGAGGCAACACCAATTGACTGGTTCGTTTACACAGCCGCCTTGCCTGCTGATCACCCAGAGTTATTGCTGGCTCGTGAGCTAGGTATTCGAACCGGAAAACGAGATGAGTTTTTGGCTTACGTGATTCAAGAGAAGAATCTTAAATTGATTGCTATCTCTGGGACGCATGGAAAAACTACTACTACCGGTATGATGACCTGGCTCATGCTGCAATTGAAAATTCCCGTCAGCTACTCGGTCGGTACGACGCTAACGTTTGGACCAAGCGGTAAATACGATCCGAAAAGTGAATACTTTGTCTACGAGTGCGATGAATACGATCGCAATTTCCTCAATTTCAAACCTTATTTGTCCTTACTTACCTCTGTTGACTTCGATCACCCCGACACCTATCCGAAAGAATCAGAATACACAGAGGCATTTCGTCAGTTTATTAACCAGTCGGCTCACACGATTCTGTGGCAAGAAGATGCCGACTATATTCAGGGCGATACGTCTCGCTCGTGGGTACTACGCGACGTACTCAACTTTCCGCTAGTTGGCGAGCATAACCGTCGCAACGCCACCGTCGTTGCCAAGGCGGCCGAATATCTTAACATCGCTAAAACCGATGAAGTTATGGCCATTTTGAATGAGTTCCCCGGCACCGATCGTCGTTTCGAGAAGCTGACACCAAATCTGTACACCGACTACGGCCATCACCCGAAAGAGATCGCCGCAACGCTTCAATTGGCTCGTGAGATTTCTGATCACGTCGTGCTGGTCTATCAACCACACCAAAATCGTCGCCAACAGCGTATTCGCCAGAATTACGTCGATCAATTTGAGCTAGCCGATGCTGTGTATTGGTTGCCGACCTATCTAACCCGCGAGGATCCTGACGAACCTGTTCTGACGCCCGCTGATCTTATTCAAGGTATTACCAACAAAGACCGCATCTACACTGCCGAGTTTGACGACGCACTGTGGAACGTGATCCAAGAGAACCTGGCTGCAGGCAAACTAGTACTGTGTATGGGCGCCGGCACAATTGATGGCTGGCTGCGAGAACGATTAGCTAGTCTTTCCAGCTGACCTCGAACTCTTCAAAAAAGAATGGGTCGTTGAAAAATCCGCGCGTCATAATCTCTTCAACGGCCGGAGCCAAGCGAAATTTGCCTAATTTGTGCGGCCGAGCCCACGCTACAGTATCCGAAGTCTTGATATCGTCGGTGTTAAATCGAAAGACGTGAGCCAGCGTGGTCGAGAGGACTTCATCCCCTATTTTGACCCGGATGTAGGCGTCACCGGCGTGCGTTACGACCTGGTCATGCAAGCCGAGCTTTTCTAGGGCCTCTCTTTTAGCGGCCTGTTCGAGAGTCGTATCCTCAATATGCAACTTGCCATATGGCAGCGTCCACGCATTGATGTACGGCTGTTTATTACGGCGTTGCAACAAAATATCGCCATCGCTGTTTTGGATGAGAAGCATCGTGATAATTTTTGGCTGCGAACGAATGACTTTTTTCTCTGTGCTGACACGGTCGACATAGGAGAGGCCGGTCATGCTGAGGCGATAGCCACCTTCAACCTTGTCGACCATGCCCATCTTGATGAGCGAATTGAGGTGATACGTAAAAAGATTCGTGTCGGTTCGCGGTGGGCGAAGATCGCGAAAACGAGCAATCTCGGAGTACATCAGCACGTCAATGATGTGCTTTTGGATGTGGTGATTTATAGAGACAGACTCAATCATATTTGACTCAAATTGTACTTTCTATTCATCACGATAATATCACGTTATGCTGGCTATGTAATCAGTTAATCAATAAATAAGGAGGTCACTATGAATATCAACAATCAAGAGAGTGTAGGAATCCTTGACCAGTTAAAGAACGTTGAGTTAGGAGGCACTTTATCAACATTTAGTGTCATTAATCCCCACTTCTTTAACTTTTTGAGAGACTCGTTCGGGGCCTATGAAGCCGCTCAACCACTGCCCGGTGTCACTGTCGAATGGTCACCAAACCACCGATTGCCACAGGTGTTCATTGAAGACTTCAATATTAACCCAGATGGCCAGCTGTTCTACCAAATGTATGGTGATCAACTGGTCGAGGTCTAGCCGCTATTGACTGCTGGTACCGAATTCGAGGACTTCAGGGTTCAACGGGTCGCCGTTAAAGGCATCAACCGCTTTAACTTTGGTTGCTTGGGCGTCATAGATCTTGGTGAACTGGTCAACTGTCGTTTTGTTGATCGGTCCAGAGCTGCTATAGCTATCGATGTCACTCGTTCGGTCGACTTTGTCGCTGACAGATTGGTAGCCAGGACGGCTTAAGTCGAGGAGGGCGGCACCACTCACGTTATAGATGATCAAACTAACAGAGGTGAGAATAACTGCAATAATAATCGTGCCGAAGATCAGCAAGAGATAACGATGCTCGGTCCAGAAGCCTAGTTTTTCTTGCACTTCCGCAACCACTTGTGGTTCATCCATTATTGTTGCGCCTCCGCACTGACGCGCAGGAAGTTAATTAAAAAGTCGTTAACAGCCGAGCGGTAATCATCAATATCCTGGTTAAGCTCAATGATGTCACTGTGGACCTTAGCGCGTGAAGTCCGGGCCTGTTCTGTGGCGGTGTAAAATGCACCTGGTTCGGCTTTGCAATCAACAGCCAGCGCCATCGAGAGTTGGTGTTCGTAGGTTTGATAGTCACTGCGGAAGGTATCGAGGGTTGTGCGGTAGCTTTTGGTGACAGCCAGCGTGCCAGTTGCATCAAGACCGTTACCAGCTAGTCGACTATTGAATCGATCCATTAGTTGCGTACCCATTGCCTCGTAGATTTGGCCTCGGTTGACGCGCAGCAGCGCATCGCTGGCGTGCAGCTGGTTGAGAGTTCCTTTAATAGAGAGGCAGTTTGTGCTAATGGCCTTGAGTTGCTCGTCGCTGAGGGCTACCTGGGCTGAACTATCCCTAAAAGCCACTACTGAGAGCAGGATGGCCGCAACAAAGCCAACAATAATCAAGCGAGCAGGCAATTTCATGTCACTTTATTATACCGTTTATCGTCTCAAATGTAATCGATTTGACGTTTGGTCAATGAGGCCTTCGCTAAGGAGTACATCGAGCGCCTGAACAAACCGGTCGTCAGCCGGCATCGCGGCTGCAAGATCTCTCCGCGACACTTCCCCCGCCCTCAGTGCCTTGAGGATCATGCCGCGAACCTCACGTACGCTCCCTTTCAGTGGAGCTTGTTTACGATACCCGGCAGCCTGATTGAGGCGGCCGGCACCTTGTTTTTTAAGAAAAGCGCCATAGTCCATCAGCACCCAATACCACTCGCGTGGATGTTCATGATCTACCGTCTTTGCGATAATATCTCTTAGTTCTTTGTCACTGACCGACTGCTGGTCTGCAAAAAAGTGATGGAAATAAACAGTTCGAATATTCGTTTCGATAAACGGTACCGGCTGATTGAAGCTGTAGGCCAAAATCGCCCCAGCTGTATTTGGACCCACGCCAGGCAGCGTGATCAGCTGATTGAGCTCTTCGGGAATAGTGCCGCAAAAATCAGCCACGATTTTCTGGGCCGCTTCATGCAAATACTTCGCACGGCGGTTATAGCCCAGGCCACTCCAAACTATCAACACGTCAGAAAGTGACGCCCCGGCCAAGGCCTCAATTGTCGGAAATCGTGTGATAAACTCCGAGAATTTAGGAATCACTCGATCAACCTGCGTTTGCTGCAGCATGATCTCGCTCACCAACACGTAATAGGGGGTGGTATTTTGGCGCCAGGGCATGTCGCGATACAATTCGCGACCCTTCTCCCAGATCAATTCTTGAAAATCTCTTACATTCACGCATCCATTATAACCGCGTATAATGGAGGTATGACTACTTATGTATTAGCTGGAGGATGTTTTTGGTGCCTAGACGCTGTGTACCGTCGCCTAAAGGGTGTCGAGTCAGTCGTCAGCGGTTACGCTGGCGGCGGCACCGATAACCCTACTTACGAGCAGGTTTCAACGGGCGAAACCGGCCACGCCGAAGTTGTTCAAGTTACTTTTGATGAATCCGTTATTCCGGCCGATACAATTTTGGACCTGTTCTTCCTCATTCATGACCCGACTACGCTTAATCGTCAAGGAAACGACGTCGGGACACAATATCGATCGGCGATGTTCTACGCTGATGCCGAGCAAAAAACTGCGTTTGAAGCCGCGGCTGAGCGCGCCAAAGCCCATTGGGACAAGCCGCTCGTGACAGAGATAAAACAACTCGGCACCTTTTACCCAGCCGAAGATTATCACCAAGATTACTTCAATAAGAACCCAGGTAATGGCTATTGCTCGATCGTGATTGAGCCCAAGATTGTGAAGGCCCGGGCAGCTTATACGAAGTGGTTTAAGGAGAATTAATGAAAGTTACGAAGTATGAGCACGCCTGCTTTACGGTAGAGATTGATGGTAAGATTCTGATTGTCGACCCGGGAGGGTTCACGAAGAGCTTAGTTATTCCTGATAACGTCGTCGCCATCGTCGTCACACATGCCCACCCTGATCACTTCGACCCCGATATGCTGGCGGGTATCTATGATAAAAATCATGATTCAGTCTTGATAGCCCTCCCGGAAATTGTCGAGAAAATGCCCGATCATAAATCGCAGGCCGTCAACGCTGGCGATAAAGTAAATATTGGACCGTTCGACCTTGAATTCTTTGGTGGTAAACACGCCGTCATACATGAAAGTATGGATACAGCCGACAACATCGGGGTGTTCATCAATGATACGATCTATTACCCCGGCGACTCGTTTGTTGAACCTAATCGGCCAGTTGAGTTACTGGCGCTACCCACCAGCGGCCCATGGCTCAAGCTGAGCGAAGTTATCGACTTCATCCAAGACGTAAAACCAAAGAAGTTCTTCCCTACTCACGATTTTCACAACTCCGAAGCTGGTCGAGGCCTTGTCGCCCACATGACCGAACCATATGCCAGAGAAGTGAGTAGCGAGCCTGTCGCGCTGGGCATTGGTGAATCGCTGGAAATCTAATGGTCGTGCTCGCAAATTCCAAAACATTACGCATCGCTAGCGAGTATCTGGCGAGTGTCGACCCCATCCTCGCTCCCATTGTTGCGACAGCCGGCTTGCCGACTATAACTCCTCACAAGAACTACTACCAAGAACTGGTCGAGAGCATCGTCTCGCAGCAACTCAGCGTCAAGGCCGCCCGGACCATCATGAACCGCTTCCTTGATTTATTTGAAGGTGACGATTTTCCGACGCCAGCCCAGATCCTCTCGAAAACCGTCGAAGAATTCCGCAGTGTCGGCTTGTCGCGCCAAAAAGGCACCTATATCCAGGACTTGGCCGTGAAAGTCATTGAGGGTACCGTGAAGTTCAACCACCTCGACGCGCTGAGTAATGAAGATGTGATCGCCGAGTTAACTCAAATTAAGGGGGTGGGCGTCTGGACCGTGCATATGTTCCTCATATTCTGCATGGGGCGCTTGGACGTACTGCCGACTGGCGATCTGGGCATTAAAAATGGCATCTATGCCCTTTACGAATTGAAGGAAAAGCCATCCCCCGAGGAGATGGAAAAACTAGCCAAGAAACACAAGTGGCACCCCTACGAATCAGTGGCCAGCTGGTATGTCTGGCATTCGCTCGATAACAAGCCGGCGATTAGTTAACTACTGACTCAAAAGACTATTAATTTGAGACTGTTCGTTGTTGCCATTGATGAGTTGGCTAGCGCCGGGAACTTGGTTGAGGATGTCGCTTCCTGAACTAAAGAGTGATGAGATAGCCGATATCAAGAGTAGGCCGTTTACCAACAAAAACACACCTAGTGCGATTGCAAAAATCAGTATTGTTTTGCCGGCGAACTTTTTGTATTCGGCAACTTGCAACATCTCTCGACCCTGTTTATCTTTCATGAAGCCAGTGCTAATAAATGCAAAGTCAATAATTGTCCAGATGCCGAGGCCACCGAGTGTTAGAAGCTTGAGAATACCCAGGCCCCAGTAGCCCATGTACATGCGGTCAACGCCAAAGCTACCCCACATAAAACTGATGAAAAAGGCAGCCAGGTAGTGGCGCTGGCGTGGCTGCTTTTTGACAGTAGGCTGCGGTGTTTCTATTGTGACGGGCGTTTCTTGTGTTGGTTTTTCGGGTTGCATGTTTCTAGTATAACGCTTCCGACTACTATGGTGTCAGCCTATTGATATCTCGCGGGAACAGACTGGCTTCTTTGACGTTGTTCAGGCCGATAATCTTTTGAGTGAGGCGCTCGAGGCCCATACCAAAGCCGCCATGTGGTGGCAGGCCGTATTTAAAGGCTTGCAGGTAATATTTGAAGCCATCAGCTTCTGGATCGCCGCCAGCGATGGTTTTAAGCTGTTCGAGCAGAACGTCATAGCGATTCTCGCGCATGCTAATAGTGGCGATTTCAACGCCTCGGAAAATAAGGTCGGCTCGTTCGGCAAAGTTAGAATCTTCGTCTGATTTGCGGTGATAGAATTTCATTTCACTAGCTGGCCATTTGACCACAAAGACAGCTTCGCTGCTGAGGTTCTTTTTGGCATGCTCGGTGATCCAGCGCTCTTCGTCGGGACGCATGTCTTTTTCGCCACGACTATTTTCACCGGTTGCGGTGCTGTAGAGTTCATGAATTTCTTCAAGGGCTAGTTGCGGAACTTGATCTGGCAGGGTTATTGGTTGAGCGTTCCAACTCTTTAGCTCTGGCTCATATTTACTCCAGACTTCTGAAGTGACTGACTTGAGCAAGCCGCCAACCATTGAAAGTAGCTCTTGGAAGTCGACGAAGCCCATTTCGGCGTCAATGTGCATAAATTCAGTCATGTGACGTGTCGTTGCTGAAGGTTCGGCACGATAGGTCGGGTTTATCTCGTAGGCTCGCTCGAATACACCTACCATGATTTGCTTGTAGAACTGCGCGCTCTGCGCCAAGGTTGCTTCTTTACCAAAGTAGTCCAGGGTAAAGACTTCGGCGCCCCCTTCTGTCGCAGCGGGCAGTAGCTTTGGTGAGTTAAACTCAACGAACTCTTGGGAGTGAAGATACTGACGGACCGATTCTTTAACACCAGCTTGAATCTTAAAGATATTTGTCTCGCGAACATTGCGCAAACCAACGACTCGGTTTTCAAATAACGTATCAAGATTCTCGGACTTATGATCAAGTGGTTTATCAATTTCAATCGGTGATTCGTCGGTAACAGGAACCAGAACTTCAACCGTCACGTCGTGAAGTTCGGCGCCCCCGGGAGCACGCTCGTCGGCTGTAACAGTTCCGGTCAGCGCCAAAACGGTACCAATTTGCAGGCCACGCAACTTCTCTACTTCATCTTTATTTTCAATTAAACTTTGTGCCAGCCCAGTGCGGTCACGAATAGTAATAAAGTTAAGGCCACCTAGTAGTCGCTTTTTGTGCAGCCAGCCTTGAATTGTCGCGGTCTCGCCAGCTTTCGCGGCCAAGTCCTTTGTCAGTGTTCGTGTCATTATCATTACTATAGCATCCTGACCCCTATTGAACTAGACGTCAGTATGTTTTTCTGGTGAATTATTTGGTTCATCCTCATGCTCTGCAACAGCCCGTAGATTTTCATGATCATCTTCGTCGATGATCTTGCGGCCCAAAAGTGCGCCAATCACGTCATCGAGCGTTAGCAATCCAACAGTTTCGCGGTTCTTATTAATCACGATAAACAGATGGTGATGCGTGTGCATGAAAGCCGCCAAAGCGTGTTCCAGCGACTGGTCTTGGCGAATGTAATAGACACGCGCATCCATCGCCTTCTCGGCGGTCACAGAGCGTTTGATATCGAGGGAAAGAAGGTCTTTCAGATGGAGCGTCCCGACCACGTGATTAATGTCCGAGCCAATCACTGGCAGCCGGCTATGGCCGAGTTCGTGCAGCTCGCTGAGAACTAGGGGGCCAAGAAACTCGGTCTTCTTTATGCTCTGGATCATACTTGTCGGTGTCATGACGCTTTCAACCAACTGCTCTTTGAAACCAAGACTATGAATGATGACTTTGCGCTCATCCTCACTCAGCACAGTGCCCGACTGGTCGACGAGCTGTTGAAGTTCCTCGCGCGAGTCGAAACGGCGATAGCTATCAGCGTTACTACTCGGGATGCCGCGCAGAACTGCAAACAGCGGCCTAGCTTTCTCGACAAACTGAAGATATTTTGGCTCAAACTTCTGATACAGCACCTGACTGGCCTTTTGAAGGGGTCGAATACGAGCAATCACGCTATATTCGAGCGCCACGATAACTGCCAAGATACAGCCCAGCAGCCAACCGAAAGTCACCACTAGCAGTAGTACAAGGGCTATCAATAGCAGCGTCGTCTTGACGCGTAGCAAGGTCATGACATCTGGTAAATACTTCTCTCGGTGCAAAGCGGCTTTGGCTTCGTGATTTGCGCGCTTGGCGCGGCGCTCTAGCTCTGAGGCGCTGATCACACTGGGTACTGGATGCATGCCCGCAGCTATCACCAAGAGAATGAATAACACCGAATCGAGGACAACCAGAAAAGTAAACATATCCTCCATATTGTACCCCAAGGCGCCCCCGTTCGTGCCGGCAAGTCTGCTACAATAGATGTAATAAGGGAGAACTTCAGACTGTGAACAAAGTAGCTTGGATTATTTTTGGGGCGGCAATTGTCGTTGTCGTTGGTGCACTCGTTATCTATTCTCGTGCCATTAACCCGGCGATTGACGTCAGCAAGGTCGACACTAACTCTATTTTGGTGGCGACCGATCAAAGTGGTGGTATTGCCGATCACGTATTTGACAACGCTAGCAGTAAAGTAACTCTCGTTGAGTATGGCGACTTCCAGTGCCCATACTGTGGACAGGCCCACCCTCAGGTCAAGGCGCTCACCACCGAGTACCAAGACAAAATCGCGTTTATCTTCCGCAACTTCCCACTGACTACCGTTCACCCAAATGCCCGAGCGGGTGCTGCAGCCGTAGAGGCCGCTGGCTTACAGGGTAAGTACTGGGATATGCACAATTTGCTCTATGAAACGCAATCTGACTGGGTCAGCTTAACTGGCACAGATCGCACCGATAAATTAGCCAGTGACGCCGTCAGCCTGGGCCTCAACAAGGACCAATTCCTTAAGGACTTCGCCGGCTCTTCAGTAGACAAGAAGATCTCATTCGATCAAGCCCTTGGCAAGAAGCTCGGCGTTAACTCAACCCCAACCTTCTACCTCGATGGTACAAAGATTAGCGACACTGTGTCGTCGGCTATCGTAAACGGTGATACAACTGCGATTAAAGCCCTCATCGACAAAGAACTGGCCAAGTAGAAATCTCAGCCAAATGAAAAACACCCCGGTGCCTTGGGGTGTTCTTCTTTTTTTGAAGTCTCTTTAACGAGACTTTAGTGTGCAATAAATATTCGCCATTCGGCGGGCACCACATCCACCGCGATCTTTTTGCGCCTTGAGGGCACAAATTCGATTGCTATTGGCATGTGATTTGTTCACTCCTTGTACTATGTACAGCCCCTCGCACTCCGACCTTTAATTAAGTTTGGCGCGGGACACATCATCTATACTACCAATTCGCCGGGAACCAGTCAAGAATGCGTCTGTAACAACGCTAATGTTTTCATCTTAAAACGCTTGTGCCAACAACACAAGCGTTTTGTCAAATTCCGTGAGGAAAATGTAAATATTACTACGCGACGCCAGGAGCTTCTTCGGGCTTGCCGCTGCGTAGTGGACGTTCCTTTAAGAGGAAGACGAGTACCGTGGCACCGGCTACCAGGAAGGTTGCGACAAAGAAGATTTGGTGCAAGCTATCAGCAAAGGCGTGGGTCACCTTACCCGAGAACTCATCTTGGTTCTTGTGGAACTGGGTAGTAGCAACCGTGGCCACTGGCGTTGGGAGTTTTGCGAAACTCGATTCAGCAGCGCTGGTTATCTTACCTTTGATGTCTGGCATGTTCAGGTTAAGAATGGTGTTGCCGTCACTGAGGCTGCCGATCTTTGACACTTCACTACTCTGGCTAATTGCCTTCACGTAGGCGGTGTCTTGAATGTTACCGATACCGGTCAGCACGCCAGCGGTCAGGAGGGCGCCAAAAACGGCCGTGCCAATCGTAGAGCCAAGGCTGCGGAACAACTGGTTAGAGCTGGTAGCGATACCGAGATCGCGCTGCTCAAACTCGTTCTGAACGGCCAAGTTAAGAGTTGGCATCGCGACACCCATTCCTAGACCAGCGAAGGTCATAATGAGAGCCTCGTAGCCGTAGCTCGAATCTGCCGTCAGCGTACTGAGGAAGAACATGGCGATGGTCGCGACAATGAACCCGATCTGCATAAAGATCTTGTACTTACCGATGCGCGAGATCAGTTGACCAGAGCCGATACTCGTGACCATGATTCCACCAACCAGTGGCAACAACATCAACCCAGATTGAGTTGGTGAGGCGCCAAAGACCTGTTGGTTGAACTGAGTCAGGTAGAGGATTGAGCCGAGGAAGGCTGCGCCAAAGAGAGCGGCCGTCGTAATCAACAGTACGTAGTTACGGTTCTTAAAGAAGCGCAGTGGCAAAATAGCTTCGGCCGCGTGATGCTCAACCCATATAAAGGCAGCCAGTCCGAGGGCAACAATACCGTACATACCCAGGCGAAGTTCCGTCAGTGTCCAGCCAGTTGAGTTCAGCAGGCCAGAGAAGATGGTACCAGTGTTATCAACCGCCAGAATTAAGGTACCGAGGATAACCGTCAGCAGTGCCGCACCAGCGTAATCAACCTTTGGTTTATTATCGTGTTTGAGAGGTGGACAGAAGATAAAGATGAAGATGAACGCCAGGATACCAACAGGGATGTTGATAAAGAACGTCCAACGCCAGTCAGTTACCATACCAAAGACGTTCTGGCCTTCAGTTAACCAGCCACCAAGGAGTGGACCGATGACCGAGCTTAGACCGAAGACAGCACCAATCAGGCCCTGCCAGCGACCACGCTCACGAGGGGCAAAGAGGTCACCAACAATCGTAAAGGCGTTGGCGGTAATGATTCCCCCACCGATGCCCTGTAGGGCTCGCCAGGCAACCAGTTGAACCACATCGGCACTGGTACCACTGAGGAGCGAGCCGGCAGTAAACACGGCCACACCGATCAACAAGACAATGCGTCGACCGAAGAGGTCGGAAAATTTACCGGCGATTGGCACGGTAATAGTGGTCGTCAGCAAGTACGCCGTCACAATCCAACTGAGTGAATCGAAGGCATTGAACTGCTCGACAATTTTGCCGAGGGCGGTCGAAATAATTGTTTGGTCGAGGGCCACCAGCAGCATTGCTGCCATGACTGAAACCATAATAATAATCTTGCCGCGTGTCGTCAGATGGTGATGCATGAACTATTCCTTGTCTTGAGTTTTGTGTGAACCGTGGTTCTTAAAGTTTTCAATGTTGATATTGAGGCGCTCAATAAAGTCGTTGAGCTGTTCTTCCTTAATGAAAGTAACCGCACTCGCCTTTGGAGAGCCAATTACATACAAGCGATCACCCGGCTTAATACCGAGCTCTTCTCGTGCGTCCGCTGGAATGACAATTTGCCCTTTCGTTCCAACCGTCGCAGTCCCAAAAAGTTTCTTGTGATGCATACTCCCCTAGTATAGAAAAGTATGAAATGTATGTCAAGTATGATTTTTAGAAGTGGGGGAGTGCTATCGAATACGAGTCATGAGGCGTAGATTCGAAAGATACTGCTGCGGGTTGAGGTTCGGGTGTTGGCCCAGGTACTTCATATGCTTGTCGACGAACAACATCCGCTCTACCGAGCTCGGCGAATACGTTGACGTGGTATTAAACCCAGGATCATCCATCATTTTCATGAGCTCTTTGCGAGCTTCCTTGGCGGTCTCAGAGGCCAAAAACTTTTGGACGCTGAGTGGATTGCTCACGAGATTTCTACTTTCTTAGGTAGCTTCTTCTTCTCTTTTTTCTGATCTCGGCCTTTAGACATGGGATGCGCCTTTCATAACAGCAAATCGTTTTTTTGCGATTTATATGTTCCTATTATGCGCCTACTCTGTTGATTTGCCTAATTTGGATAGATAAGGTGTCTCGTTGTCCTACGGTGTGATTTTGATGTTGCCCCTATCAATATTGACCGAGTTAACATTATAGATTGGTGTTGCCGTGTTTGGATTGTCGTTCAAGTTAAATATCTTGATCTGGAATTGGTCACTTGAGGTTGGGTTCAGACGTTGGCCATCAACACCTGTCACCCTGAATACAACTTGGCTGGTGACCCCATCTACCGTAAGTGTCGCGGCACCTTGGAAGATACCCGTACTATTATTCGTACCTTGTGTCGTTAACCAGTTAATTTGGCTCGCGTTCAGGCTCAGGTTATGGCAGTTCTGTGCCTTATTTGCGTTATTACAGTGCGTGCCAGTACTGTAAGAGAACTGCAAGTCACTCTTGTTATCGATCTGTCCCTGATTGTTGTATTTGACAGTAAAACCAAACTTGGCGGTGTCTGTTTGACCACCCGCAATCAGTCCGGGCAGTACATCGCCGTTGCTGAGACTTGGTGTGATAGTTCTCTTGCCAACAAACTTTGGCCCGGTTGGATCATAGACAACCAGATAATCGGATGTCGGCGCACTCCAGTTGCCAACGGCATCCTGGGCGCGAACTGAGATCTTGTAAACTCCCGGGAGCAGGTTGGTACCGAAGCTGGTTGTAAGATCAGCGGAACTAATTGCACCGCCGCTTCCGACCTGAGCGCTAGCCAGAGTCATGGCAACGCCATTACCTTGACCGGGATCGGTATCGCCGATGAAGTACTCTGCCCTACTCAGGCCTGATTCGCTATCCGTGGCAGGAACAACAAGTGTCGTGGTATCTGTTGTTGCTTTAGGGTTTTTAGACCATGCCGGGGTAAGGAGGGTCGGTGGAGTTACATCGGGCGGCGCTTGGATTGCACCAACGTAGACATCAACACATTGCTGATGAGTTATTGTGCCTTCTGTATTAACCGTGCAGTTGGCTGGAACACCGAAGTTGGTCGAGTTCGACAAGAACGCAACCTGAGAGCCATCACTCGTGAGCGCCACGTTCCTATTATCATAGTAGGTGGTCGCAATGCCCGTCGGCGCTATACCGTCGGGTCCATAGCCAACAAGATAGCTGGCCTGAGTATCAATATTTAAGTCGAGGAGTCCCGTCGAACCCATGTCGACATACTGATAGCCGCCACCGGAGGCCGCAACCGCCCTAGCTACCACTGCGTGCTGCCCATCACCAGAAACGTTGTAGATGTTAGGATAAATAATCTGGCCCGCAAAGGTAGTCTTTAACAACTGGGTCTGACCAGTCTGCGTATCAAACCTGTAGTAACAGCCAATATTCTGGCAGAAGCTAGGCGTATCCTGAGTCGGAAGGCTCGAGTCTTGTGGCTGGAAGAATACATAACGACCGTTGTTGCTGATGAGGCTCGTCGCAGGAGGGTAATTAGCCGGCGCTTCATACACGAGCGTGTCCTGGCTAGCGACAAGATCTCTTACATAGATCGCATTGCCGATTCCAGAACCTCCGGCCGGGATGACGTAGGTAAGCTTCGTGCCGTCCCCCGACACAGAAGTAATCTGTGCGTTAGGAATACTGGTGTTAGTCTGCGCCGCAATGTTGCGCATCGAGCCATCATATTCGACAATGTTACCGTCATTGCTGACCGAAACGGTGTTGGGATAATTTACGAAGTTAGGATCGCCATTGTCGGCTACCGAAGCAAGTATCGTATCTCCTGAGATCAGATCGTGTCTAAAGAGGTAATTATAACCCTGCCCCGCCCTCACAAAAGAGGGAGGAAGGCCCATATTTGTCGCGTCCGATTCGGTAAAGAATACGTACTGACCGTTGCCACTGATAATAGCAGCCGCAAGACAGCCATTCTCTTGCTGACCTTGTGAGTTCACTGATGCCGTCACTGTTGTACCGGCGGTTCTATCGCGCACAAAGACGGGGCCCGGGAAACAGGTTGTGCCGACACTGCCCAATACTAGATTAGTTGCAGTAGAGTGGAATAGCACAAAGCGTCCATCATTGGACATTGAGAGCTGTTGGCTCTCGCCATTGCTGGGTTGTCCGCTAGTTGAGGTAGATATCAATTCAGGGGATGAGCCGACAGCATTGGCTGACGCCGCACCGAGCACGCTGAACTGAGCGAGTATCAGGCTAAGAATAATTAGAAACTTAGTTACTTGTCGAAATTTTTTCGCAAACATACTGATACCTCCTGGTTACAGGCTCAGTATATCTTAAGCATGGGCGTCACATCAATGATGATTTTGACGCTAGGCGTGGAGCAGTAGCAATACGTGATACACAACATATAGTGGCCAGATAGCTGCTTGTAGCAGCGCCAGAAGGACCCCCCAGAAACTACCATTTGAGATCGAGACGAAATAGATGGCTGCGCCCAGGTACGCCAAGAGGAAAAAGAATCCCGATGGTCCACGTCTGTTGATGATTTTCACGACTTTACCTTGTTCTTTCATATGAGTAACCCTCGTTTAATAAGTACAGTATAGCAGGAATTCGGACTAGAGGATTCTGAGAGCGAAGAGAACCTCGACAATGACAAGCGCCACTACCACGAGGATGCTGGCGATTCCGAGCCAGCGCGACTCTGGAATGTGGGTTTGAAATTCGCTTTTTGGCTTTTTCATTTAAGTTTGCGGATCTTGACGGCCGTACCATAGGCGGCAACTTCGTTCATGTTGTTGCCAATCTCACCAGTATCAAATCGCATCGCGATGACTGCGTTAGCACCTTTTTTGGCGGCAGCCTCTTTCATTCGTTCAGTCGCTTCAATGCGGCTGTCGCTGAGGAGTTTTGTGTACCCACCTATTTCACCGCCAACAATTGACTTAAACCCTGCACCCATCGTGCTGAGCAGGTTTCGGCTGCGGGCCAAGACACCAAAAACTTCACCATATACTTCGACTACTTCGTAACCGGGGATGTCGTTCATTGTGACTACTAGGACTTTTTCGTTCATACATTACTCCTTAGGATTATTTAAAAGTGAAGCTTGAAACAATTTCTTTATAACCGTCTATATACGTTTCGGGTTGATCGTTCTCGCCATATCTGTATGTAATTTGGTACACAAGTCCCTTATTAATAAATATCGTGAAATAATGCCAGCCCTCGTAACCGGAATCATAGCTAAATGCGGCCACCCCACCTACTTGTGTGTCCACCAGGTCTTTGCCACCTCCGTTATTATTCGCTGCGTTGTCTTTCATTTGCGCCAGAGTCTGCGTAGCAGTCGTGACGCTCACGGAGACTTCTCCTCCTGCAGCTAGGCCCGGGCCTGCTTGAGCCCAATTGGCTGTCTTTACATAGGGGACTTTAGTTGGGTCAGTTCCAAACTGTTCTTCTATAAGTACCCATCCGTCTTTTGGGTATTGGAAACTATAGGAACCCGTGTCATAGGTTTGGGTTGCGACGGCCGGGGTATTTTTTGTTTCACCCTGGTTCGACGCGGTTGACTCGGTAGCCTCTGACTTTTTAGGAACAAAGTAATTATTCCAAACGACAAAACCAAGCGCACCAACAACCGCGACTACAAGAATAATGATTACGACAACCAATGCACTTCCATTTTGTTTTTGAGCAACTTTAAACATAGCCTAATAATACCAAACAAAAACACCATGAACTAAATCATAGTGTCTATGCTTGGCTCCGACGGCTGGACTCGAACCAGCAACCTCGAAGTTAACAGCTTCTTGCTCCACCATTGAGCTACGTCGGAATACAAAGGGTATTATACCGCGACCCCTGTACAGTAGTCAATGCTACTGTTTGAGGGCGCCGAGTTTGGCGCGGGTGGCTTCGTAGGCGGCATCGAGGCCGAGGATTTTTAGCGCCCCGATCAAAACATACAATTCATCGAGTGTTCGCTGGTCGGGAGAATGTTTATAACTATCGAATCGTTCATTAATCAAGCCAACCACCCACTTTTCTTGAACAGCAGTGGGACCTTTGGCACGAGGCTGGGCGGTCAGCTGCGTGGTAATAACTTCAAGAGACCGCGCTGAGTTGTCGCGTTTGCGTAGATATCCTTTGGTGATCAGGCCATTAATATGAATGGCGACAGTTGAAACGGACTTGTAGCCGAGAGCAACCATGATCTCGCGGTAGCTCGGACCATAGCCATGACTCTGGATAAAGCCGTCGACGTAATCAAGCAGCTCTTTTTGGCGCTTTGTTGATCTTTCGGTCATACACTCCTCCTATTACAATTGCGGCCAAGCCCCACCATACGATCGACACCGTATCGTCTACCCACACTGGCAGTAGCAGTCCGACAACAGCCAAACCGACACCACTAGCAAAGACACCGAGCGCCAACCAATCACTCCGTTTCTGCCAGAGGGCTTTCAAGACTTTCCAAGAGATAAGTAGGAACAGTGCCAGGCCAATCCAACCAGCTTCATGGGCAACAAACAAGTACTGGTTCTCGACGATCAAAGGGCTGTCGCCAAGTAGCGAGGCCGAGCCAGTGCTGCCAATGCCGGCGCCAAGCGGCTGCTGGGTCATGTGCATCACGCCCTGTTCCAACGAATTGAGGTGTCCCTGGTTGGAGTCGATGGCGGCACCACTGGTAAAGCTGTTATGCAGCAGCACGTTAGAAACAAAGTTTGTACCACTGGCCGCAATTAGCCCACCGGCCAGTGCAAATGCGACGACAACCGAGCCAATCCACAACCGTCGCGATACCCTACGGCCAAATACAAGGACTACCACTAATGCAATCGCAACCGCGGCGGCGATCAGCGCGCTGCGCGAGTAGCTTGCCCACAAAGCAACGACGGCACCCACAGTCAGGATTGAGAGGATCAATGTTCGGCGCGTTGACTGGCGGGGGCGTCGCAACCAACAGGCGGCTACCAAACTTAATACAATAACCGCGTAAGCCCCCAGTGGATTCGGGCCGCGAAGCGTGCTACTAATTCGAATGAAAGCCGAGTTCTGATCTACGGTTAGGTACGGCTGTATCGTCGTGTCGCCATAGCCAAGATATTTGAGGAAGTCGGCTGGCAAGACGGTGACTTGAAGAATGGCAAATACCACGACCACCAACGCGCCCACTATGAATGTAGCGATAAAGGTCCGGCGCAGTTGCGGATACAAACGAATAGCCAAGTAGGCCAGCACAAAGAAGGCAACATAGCGCAGGTCAATTGCCAAACCAGCTAGGGTTGCTGCCGCATTACTGGGGAATAACGGAATCAGGAGAAGGTGTAAAAGAATATAGCCAATCACGAGAAGGATGATTGGGCTCTTTAACAGCCCCCACTGCTTTTTCCTCCATAACAATACTGCCGCAATGAGGGCGGCTGCTATCATCAACAGCTCTTTCCAAGACTTAATCAGAAGTGCGAAATTTGGGAAAAGCGTCTCAAGTCCAACACTGAGCGGCGCATGCAAAACGATGCCGCCGAACACAACCAGCAGAATGCCTACAAAAAGCTTTTCAAGGAAGGACAAGTGTTTTGACTGTTTCATCTCCCTTAGTTTAGCGCGTGTTTGTACTGACTCCAACTGGTGACTCATTTCAGCCCATCCAACAGACCAGACGGATATATAAGTACTGTGTGATCAGGGTTGATATCTTCTACTGCGCCGGGGCTGCCGAGCTGGTCCTCGACGTTCTGGATCGTACAGACTTGGGGATTATTGCTGATCTTGTGGCCAGCATCAAAAATGACAGCTGATTGTTTGGTTAGTATAGTCTGGACATTGTACGGACCTTGTATTACTTTCTGGATCTTGTTGCTATCACAAGCCAACGGATGCAACTTCAGGCCTGGGTTGAAGTAAATCGCTGGCAGAGCCGTGTCCATACTGGCATAAAAGTTTACTCCAGGATGTGCGTTAACGTACTGACTTATAGTTGTCAGGCTAGTGTCCTGCGAGAAACGAGTGCTCCAGTTGGCGGCGATCATGCTCGCTAGGAAAATGGCATTCACGACAATGACTAGAACGACGGCGCCCAAGGCGACTTTGGACAGACGATATTTAACTGGCAGAGTAGCAATTGTAATAACGACTACCGGCGCCAACATGATGAGGTAGCGAGATGTATCGCCCCCTGCCGCCTGTCCACTGAGAAAGTAAACAGCCTCAATCACGACAACGGAAACCGTAACAAACTTGACTAGATTCGATTCCAGCCTCTTTTTGACCGCCTGCCAAACCCACACAGCAAAGACAACTGCAACCGAACCTAGTGCGATGACCTGATGCAGCCTGCCGCCGTCCTCGACAACACCTCCTAGTAATCTCACGTTCGCGATCGCCAAGCTGCGAATCGAGTCACTGAAGTGGCTCAGGGCGGCAATTGCCCCCACGGCAGCTGATCCCGCCGAAACGAACGCTACTCCCAACAATCCTTCTGCTACGGCTACGATAATAGTAGCCAGGACGTACGCTGCCACGAGAATTGCCCCAAATGCTAAATAGACAATTGTACGCTGACCGGTCGATCGTTTTGTCAAAAGTACAAAAAACACCAGCGGCACCCCTGTCATATAAACTTGCAGTGGATCCATATAAAATGCGAGTGTACTCACTGCGAGCAATAGCCAGCCCACATGTCGTTCGAATCGTTTTATATACCTCAGCCCAAGAGCCACTACCCACAAACCGGCGGCAACCTCAATATTGCGTGAATTCGCAAACTCTATCCAGAATATCGAGCCAGCCGTCGCCCCAAACCACATGATGGCTATATAGAAAGGCATCGCGATCTTTACTTTCAACTGGCGCAGAATTGAACGGACGGCTAGGGCAATTAATATGTACGCCGCCAAGTTCACAATGAGTGTCATTATGATAAGTGACAACCTAGGCGTCAGGTGAAGAAGCTCGAAAGGAATATAAACGAAGAAAACCTTCAATATGTAGCTGGTTGGACCAAAGATTGTTTCTGGCTTCATCCCCTCGACAAGTGACCGGGCATATAATTGCTGATCGACCAAATCAAAGACGCTTTTATCCGCAAAGAACCTCAAGAGAGTCCAGCCGATTATAAACAAGCTGCCGATCAATAAAGACCAGCCCAAAGGATGCTTTTTGATCTGGCTACCAAACCCAGCAAATCGCTTCATTGCCCCTTAGTGTAACGTAAAGTTTGCTATAATAGCAGCAAATGCCACACCGAAATAGCAAGCTTTACAGCTTTGTCCTCATCCTCATTGACGCTCTCGTGCTGATCACCGCCTTTGTCTTGGCATACGTTGCCCGCGTGCAATATGACCCACGGCCACTGCTGCATAATATTTACGCCTATGACTACCTGTTCTCTTTTCTCTTGATTATCCCCTTCTGGATTTTTATTTTCGCACTTCTCGGTCTCTACAGCCCCAATACCTACAGTCGTCGACTAGTTGAATGGGCAAAAATCGTCATCGGCTCACTTATTGGTATCTTGTTTGTGATCGGCTGGCAGTTTGTCATGGACAAAGACTTACTCCCGGCACGTCTAGTGGCCGTCTATGCATTTGGTGGCGCAGCAGTCCTCCTGATTATCGAACGTGAGATCCTGCGCGCCATTCGAACCGTCATGTACAAGTACGGCCGCGGCACAAAGCGCGTACTCTTGATCGGCTCGTCGAGCGCTACTCGCGATATCGCTCATAATATTGCTGACACTGCTCGCAGTGGCTACGAAGTGATTGCAATCGCTGGCCCAAAAGCAAACTTACCCGAAGGATTTACGGGACACCACTACTCGCTAGTGGAGGCTGCCTTAAGGGATATCGAACTTAATAAAATTACGGCTATCATTCAGACCGACCTATACGAAGTGGCTGACCGTAACCAAAAGATTCTCAGCGCCGCTCAATCGAGTCACATTGATTACAGCTTTATTCCCGGCGAGGCTGAATTCTATTCAGGCAAAAACACTGTCGATGTCTTCCTAGGTTATCCAATGATCAGCGTCTATCAAACGCCACTGGTTGGTTGGGGTGCGATACTGAAACGTATCTTTGACTTTGGTGTCAGCCTCTTGGCCGTCATTGTTCTGTCACCACTATTCCTCGTGATTGCCATCCTCCAGAAGATTCTCAATCCTGGTACTGTTTTCTACATTAACGACCGTCTGTCTCGCTTTTCGGAGCCCGTAGGATTATTGAAGTTTCGCTCGATGACGCACATCCCTGGCTTTGATTCACACAACGTCGATGATGCGGCCGAGTTTCGCGCGATGGGTCGAGAGGACCTAGCCGAAGAGTACGAAAAGTATCAAAAAGTTGAACATGATCCGCGCGTCAACGCATTTGGTCACTTCCTACGCGTGACCTCAATCGATGAGTTGCCCGGTATTTTCAATGTCCTCAACGGCGACCTGAGCCTAGTTGGGCCACGCCCGATTCTCCCCCAGGAAGTGAAGATGGCACATGGCCGCACAGCCCTCTTGCACAGCGTAAAATCAGGCGTCACCGGATTGTGGCAAGTCTCTGGTCGCAGTGAATTGAGTTTTGAAGAGCGTATCGAACTCGAACTCTTTTACGCACAGAACTGGACCTTCTGGCTCGACATTAAGATTTTGTTCAAGACCGTTTGGGTCGTGCTCAAAGGCCGCGGAGCAAAGTAATGCCAGCGCCGAAGATCGCGCTCACCTATGACTGGCTGACGACGATGGGTGGCGCCGAGCCGCTACTACTCGAACTTCATAAACTTTTTCCGAAAGCCCCGATTTATACCTCAGTTTATGACGAGGAAAACTTGCCAGCATTTAAGGGAATCGACGTTCGGACGACCTACTTACAAAACCGTCTGCCAAAATCTCTACGCTACAAACACATACTTTGGCCGGTTCTACGCGCGACTGCCTTTCGTAAACTAGACCTCTCTGAATTTGATGTCATTCTCAGCACCAGTAGCGCCGAGGCTAAAGCTGTGCGCAAAACTCGCCCAGGCCAAATCCACATTGCCTACATTCACACACCAACTCGTTATTACTGGAGCCACTACGAAGAGTTTAAGAAAGAGTTTAAGTTCGGAGTTTTCACACCGTTCATTCGTCCAGTCATTCCGGCTTTCGTACGCGCTATGCGCAAAAAGGACCTCGATTCCGTTAAAGACATCGACATCTTCATTGCCAACTCGACCGTGACGCAGCAGCGAATTAAGAAATATTATGGCCGCACCAGCACCGTTGTCTATCCACCAATTGACGTCGAACGTTTCACGCCGCCACCAACTGGCTCTCGCGCTGGTTATATTATTTGGGGACGACACGTGCCCTACAAACGATTCGACCTCGCGATTGAGGCCTGCAACAGACTTAAGGCGCCTTTGACAATCGTCGGTAGCGGACCAGACACCGAACGCCTCAAAAAACTAGCCGGCCCAACCGTTACATTCGCCGGTCGAGTCAGCGACCCCGAACTCGTGAAGCTTGCTCACTCGGCAAAAGCTTTCCTTTTCCCGAACGAAGAAGACTTCGGTATGTCGGCCGTCGAAGCTCTGGCTGCTGGTACACCAGTGATTGCCTATGCTAAGGGTGGCGCGCTAGACATCGTGCAAGATGGAGAGACGGGCGTATTGTTTAAACACCAGACAGTTGAAGATTTAGTTGAGGCTATGAAAAGATTTGAAACGTTGAAATTCTCGCCAGCGACTTTGCACCGAAAAGCCAAGCGCTTTGACAAGACATTATTCGATACTAAGATTTTGAAGATTGTCAGCGACGCCAGTCGTTAACTACTCGACCGTGACGCTCTTTGCCAAGTTACGCGGTTGATCAACATTATTCCCTTTGGCAACTGCCACATAGTACGCGAACAATTGCTGAACAACATTGATGACAAGCGGCGTCAGAATCTTGAGATCAGTCTTCACATGCACCGTGGTTTCTGCCTCAATACTCTTGTGACTATCGGTAATCGCCAGTACATGTCCGCCACGTGCGTTAACCTCCGATAGGCCGCTGATCGACTTGTCGAACAACCAATCGTCGAGGATGAGGAATACTTCAAAGAAACGATCGTCGACCAGGGCTAGAGTGCCATGCTTTAACTCACCAGTTGGATAACCGTCCGCTTGAATATATGAGATTTCCTTGAGTTTCAGTGCTCCTTCGAGAGCTGTCGGGAAAGCCGTATCGCGTCCGACGTAAAGCGCATGGTCGTAGGTTGCATATTTTTTGGCAATCTTCTTTATCTCATCCTGGTGATTAGTGATCACCTTCTCGATCTCATCCGGCAAAATCGCAAGCTCTTCAACATATCTTGAAGTTGTCTCAATTCCCGCACCCTTCGCTTGGGCGATCTGAATACCAAACATGATCATAGCTGAAACCTGAGAGGTAAAGGCTTTGGTGCTGGCGACGGAAATTTCAGGGCCCGCGTGAACATAGATACCGCCGTCGACTTCGCGGGCGATAGTTGAGCCGACCGCATTCACAATACCCAGAACCTTAACGCCGCGCAGTTTTATTTCGCGCAGACACGCCAGCGTATCAGCCGTCTCGCCAGACTGCGAAACGATCAGGGCAACTGTATTCTTTGGTAAGTGGAACGAGCGATACCTGAATTCAGACGCGACAACCACGTCGACGGTCAGTCCATCGATGAGCTTCTCTAGATAGTACGAAGCCAGAAGGCCGGCGTAATAGGCGGTGCCACAACCAACAATCGTAATATGCTCGACGGCGCGAAGCTCGTCGATAGTCATATTAAGACCGCCTAGCTTTACTTGTTTTTCGTCCAACAAGATACGTCCATTTAATGTTGAGCGCAACGTCGTCGGCTGTTCGTTGATTTCTTTAAGTAAGAAATGATCATATCCCTGCTTTTGGATCGCCTGCATATCCACTTCAATCGTTTCCACTTTTGCAGATATAGGCTGCGCCGCGAGATCACGCAGTTCAACGTTGTCAGCGGTACAGACAGCCATTTCGCCATCATTCAAATATATAGCTTGTGTCGTGTGACCAATAAGAGCGGACGCGTCGCTGGCAATTAGAACTTCATGCTCGCCCACACCGATGATCAAAGGGCTACCTGCTCGGGCGACAACGATTTCGTCAGGCTTGCGGGCCGAAACAACGGCAATGCCGTAGGTGCCTTTTGCGAGTTTCAATGCCTGCGCTACTGCATCAACGAGTGCCGTATCTTGATCATAGAGTGAATCGATGAGAGCGGCGAGCACCTCAGTATCAGTGTCACTGGTAAACTTGTGACTCTTTAGCTCAGCCTTTAGTTCTTTGTAGTTCTCAATGATACCATTGTGAACAAGGTAGATGTCCCCAGCTTGTTGTGGATGTGCATTACGAACCGACGGCACACCGTGAGTCGCCCATCGAGTGTGACCAATGCCAATAGCATCTTTATTTTTTGACTTTTGGACCAACAAATCCAGTTCAGACACTTTACCTTTGGCACGGAGCAAGCTGGGGCTGCCGTCCTTCGCAAGAGTGACGATTCCAGCCGAGTCGTACCCACGATACTCGAGACGACGCAGCCCACCCGTTAAGATGTCTTGCGCTTCTCGACTTCCGACGTATCCGACTATTCCGCACATATTATGCTTCTATTCTAGCATCCCAGATCAGTGATCGCCTACTGTCCACCGTAGCCCGAGCCGTAGCCGTTATAAATCACCGCTCGATGATAGTCAGTTACCTTTAGCGGCTGATAGCCATTGTCGCCAATAACTTTATTCGCAGACGCTATGTAGAGTTCGCTGCCATTCTTGCTCAGCAGTATGTATTCATCATTGGCGCCATACCAACCATACGGAGTGTAGTCTGAAAGGTTGCCGATAGTCTTGGCACCTTGGCCGGTAGCATCACCTATAAGAACTGTGTTCTTGCCATCGCGCGGTTCGTACCATAACGTCTTCTTGCCGCTTGGCGAAATAAGGTAGGTTGGATAGAAGCCATAGAACTTGTCGTTACTGATGCTATCTATTCCCTGAAGCGATCCGTTCTCATAGGTGTAGAAGTCTTCCCCGGTGCCGCCATTCGCTGCATACCGTATGTACAGCGCTTGCGGCTCATATAATTTTGCACTGAGCGAGCTCTTGGCAGGGAAAGTTTTAATCACTTTTTGGTTACCGGTTGTGATTGTTGTGGTGATCAGGTTACTGGTTGCGGTGTCCGATTGGTTGTAATAATTCTGGGCGGCCCATATCGAGAGGAACACAACCTGTTCACCGATGATATAACTAGAACTTATATATTGATATGAGTAGTCATAAGAGTTACCCGTGCCAGTCGTTTCATACAAAATTGATAGCTTACCGGTATCGGCATTATATGCTTTGATGGCCTCATGTTTATCATCCCAATAATTGCCAGTGCGGGCTACAGTGTAGACAAAGTTGTGGCCAGACCAGCCAACAAGATTGAATGATTCAGCACCTTCATCAATAAGAGTGAGTCCGCTCTTGCTACTGTCAACCAGATATATTCTTGACTGGTCGTCTGATCGAGTCGCCTGCAAAGCTGAGTATTTCCAGTCGCGAGATGACAATAGTGAAGTGTCATTATCACCTTCTTGACCGGTTCCTGCGACAACCACTGTCGCATTACCACCGTCGAGGTCAGACTTCATGACATTGATGGTGCCGGTGGCCTTGCTGAGATAGAATAGCGAACCACTCGGCGTCACCGCAAAAGTATTCTTTGTACCAGAATCGTCTACTAACTTCACGTCCGTCGAATCGTACCCATTTCCGCTGAGAGTTGCCTGCCATGTTTCTTGGTTGGGTGGCAGAATAATAGTCGCCTTACCTTGTGCATTGGTAGTTGCGCTCGTTTTACTCGAAGACACCGTCACGTCGGCAGCTGGGTCACCTGTAATTTTGTTCGTGATCGTCACTGCGATTTGGCGGCCATCGGCAACCAGTTTGATCGTTGGCGAGGCTGGGCTGAAGACGACCGGCACAGTATATGCACCGCTGTAACTCTCGTAGTATTGCTTTGTTACTTTGAGGCCTGGCTGCCCAACCGGTACGGCCTTGAGCTTGGCAACACCATTCTTGTCGGTCAGCGCAGTTGCCTTACCCAGCGTAACGGTCACATCACTGACTGGCTGATTGGTCTTTGAGTCGACGATCGTAATTGTGACATCTTTCTTGACGAACGGGCTGAGCGCTAGGAACCTCGTAAAAGGAATCGCAAAAAGAATGGCCAGCAGGATGATAAACCCGCCAACAATAAGAGCAATTCGCCCTTTCTTTGTTTTCCATAGACTAACTATATTTAGTTTGGTTTTGTGTTTGAAGCCAGCAATTTTTTGCTTCGCCTTGGAAGGTGTCTTCACAGATTCGGTCTGTGCATGCTCATTAGGGACATTATCTTTATGCTTTACCATGATGATTCAATAATATCACAGGGATTTATCGGCCGAGGTATCTAATACGACAGCGGCGATTGCATCTTCACCGACTTGCTCGTCGGCGACAGCAATCATGGGGTTTGGAGCGCGTAATCGCCGTGCATATGCGAAGGCTTTTTTATATGCACGCCTAAAGTGTGTCGATGGCCTTTGGTAGCCTAAGACAATATTGGCAACATAGCCTGATAGTTGAATCGACTTAGCATCAATATACTTCTCGAAAAGATAGGTAACGCCAGCCACGATCGGAATGGAGACGGCGATCGCTAGCAGCGCGGATGCATTAAAGCCAAGACTTGCTTGTTGGAAGAACACGAGGAACATAAACGTCGTAAAGGTGTAGAGAACCGAAAGATGCACAAGGTAAAGCGAGAACGTATATTTTCCTAACCAACTAATGTATTTGTGCCGAAAGAAAGCGGCGATCTGCGATGTAGCAAGGACTACTGATACAACAATGATTGCGCCAAATGTGAGGTAAATCGTATTCCAATTCATTGTGACCAGACCAGGAATGGTGATCCATTGATAGATTGTGCCCGCCGCCCCGAAATATGGGTAGCCAGCCAGAAACAGTCCAAGGGCAAGTACTGGAATGACCGCCCAGCTGCGACGAAGTTGCTTCAATTTGCCACTTGCATACCAGTCGGCCAAGATCATTCCAGCGATAAAGGCCATGTACCAGCTGTTAAATGTCAGGATGAGAAGAACGACGTATAGTACATTCTTATATTTTGATTTCACAAATAGCGCTAGAAAGCCAAACACGGCAAACGAGCCGAGGAACTCGGTGGTCATGGTCCAGAGCGCATCGTTATAGCCACTCCCATTCTGCGTAAAAATTCCAGCAACTCCATTAATCACCGCGTCTAAGAAACTTGGCACAAACTTCCACGAATCCTTCAGCCACTCTGAGTGCGTGATAGCAGCTGCCTGCTGAACGTGTGAGAGCCCGAGCGAAATGAGAATGAAAGCAATGAGAATTGAGGCCAGTGCCGGCAGCATCAAACGTAGATAGCGCTTACTCGCCAACTTCTTTACAATATCGAGCTTGCCCGTCTGAAAAAATCCTATACTCAACACAAACCCACTGAGTACGAAGAAGATCGCTACAGCAAACGTTCCAGATAAGAAGGCCATGATTGGGTTGCCATATAAGTTGTCCTCGTAGCGCATATGTTGCACCGAGTGACTATACGGACCAAGAAAAAGAAGTGCGTAAAAAGCTAAGAAATAATGATAGAACGCGACCATGATTGCCGCGACCCCTCGTAACCCCTCTAACTCACCGAACCGATTCTTCTCCTGCTCCATCCCTCTATTCTAACATCCGATGGACATTCCCGCCCGGCATTGACTGCATCATTAAACACTTTAGAATTAAGGTAATGAACTTTATCAAACGGCATGCCTTAATTATCATCGTCTCTGTGCTATTTGCCGCAATCTGCCTGTGTCTTATCCCCTGGTACCAGTACTTCGTCAATCCCGACGCACTTTCTTATTTTAGTATTGCGAGAGAGTATGCCACTGGAGCTTTTGGGGCGGCTATTAACGATTACTGGGGACCACTGTTTTCAATCTTGCTAGTGCCGGCGGTCTGGTGCGGAGTCGACCTTGTGGTCGCTTCAAAGATATTGATTACTACGTTGTGCCTTGCGGTAATCATCACAACTTATGTATTCCTTATCAAGAGAAAGGTTCCTCCCTTCGTTGCGAGTCTTGGCGCCTTTGTGCTGGCTGTGCTCCTGGTAACTTGGGCAACTTACGAAGCAGTTACTCCAGACATTTTACTGGCACTGTTGGTGCTCTTGTGGGCTGTCGTCTTACTTGGTTTCCTCAAAAAGCCAACTCTTAAAAATATCATCCTTCTGGCCGTAATCGGCGCACTTCTTTACTTCACTAAAGGTTTCGGCTTCTATCTATTCATTGGCGTCATGGGGATTCTGGGACTTTACAAAGCATACCGAGGGCGTCGTGCATTATTCAAGACACTTAAACCATACCTACTCGTGGCACTCTTCTTTATCATTCTAGTGACACCTTTCATCGTGGCAATTTCCATCAAAACTGAAAGGTTCACTATTAATACCGCCGGCGAGTTTAACCTTCGATTAGTCGGACCGGCTCAGGGAAATGTCTACCCGCACAATTATCTAGGACCGCTCACGCCGCATAACCCACAAGCAATCACTGCCTGGGAAACACCAGACGTATACACAGCTAGCATGCCAACCTGGAGCATCCTTGGATCAAAAGCCAACTTCTCCTATTACATCAATACTATCGTTATCAAAAATGTGCAAACGACGATCACCGCTTTCTATGGATTCGGCGCACTTGTCGTTGCTGGGTTCTTGTGGCTACTGGTTGGCTCGCTCTCGAAACGCACATTGCTACGAAGTGAATACCGCGTCATGGCACTCATCTCATCAATCATGCTCGCTGGCTACGTGCTGGTGTACGCCGAGCAGCGCTACATCATTGCGATTGCAATCTTTGGCACTATCGCCAGCACTCTGGCGCTCTCCCAGCTTTTGAAAGCAAAGATTCTAGGCCGCGTACAAATAATCGTACTGGTTCTGCTCGTTGTCGCCTCCCTTACCTTTCCTTTGGTAAACTCTTTGATAACTAATCGCGATGAGCACAAACAGCAGTACGTTGCCGCGTCGATGGCAGCGCCGTTGCTGCCAAAACGTGCGAATATCATATCTAATGACTTCCAAAGCTATCAGTTGTGTTACTTTGACAGCCTGCGCTGTTATGGCGTGCTCACATTAGCTGGACGAGACCCGGTAACCTACGCGTCACAGCTAAAGGCCGCTGGCGTCCAGTTTTATGTTGACTACGCTTACGTTCCGCGTGATGCAGCGAGAGATGCATTTGTGGCAACCTATTTTGATCAATCCGGTTCGTACTCGGGCGATCTTGGTGCCACAATATACACACTCAAATAGGTTTATTCAACAACTAGGTCTGGGAAATATTTCCTCATGAATTTTGAATGGAAGATGAACCTTCGAGCCGCGAAGCTCCAGAAGAATACAATTATCACAGCAATGATTTTGGATACAAGATAATAAACCAACAAGACTGATGTGAAGAACCATATGAGAAATATGTTGAGAAGCAGCGCGATAAGGCAAATCAGCAAGAAGAGTGTCACTTCAATTGATCGCTTGCGTGCATCGCGAGCCGTAAACACCCACAGCACACTCAACAAATAATTCACTAACACTGAGAGGCTAAAAGAAAGTACCGCCGACAAAAGATAATAAAAATGGAAGTACGACGTAAAGATGTAGAGAAAACCGAAGTCTACTGCGAAAGCCACGACGGCGACAAAACCGTAACGAATAAAGTGTATCTTGGCGTTCTTGGTTGGCTCGACAAATAATTTGCGCAGCAATGAACCCATCGTCGTTGCCGTTTCTTTACTTGGCATCAGGCAACATCCTAAAACTCACCATGCGATGCACAACAGGAACTCTCTTGACGACTGTCCAGTTCTTCAAAATCCATACAGCGTGCGAGAATCCTGTCTGAAAATACTTTTGGTGAGAAACGCCCTTGCGCTCATGCTGCTTAATGCTAAATTCAGAAAAACGAATTCCAGGGTGCATAGCGGCATTTAGTTTGATTTGAGGGCTCAAGTTCCACTCGCCCATCGTCAGACCAAGATCTTTCGAGATACCCTTTTTGAATACCCACATACCAGACAAGATGTCGTTAATTTTTATACCGTATAGTAATCTGATTTCAACATTTAACATGCCGACGCCGACTCTTAATTTTAATGGAATTTTAGTACCATCTTGCAGAGGGTAGCGATTACACGACACGAAATCGAATTTATTTTTTAGCATAAAATCAATTACTTTATCGAGTGCTTCAATTGGATACGTGGCATCGCCATCCATTCCGACCACTATGTCACCGGTAGCATTTTCGATGCCTGTCATATGAGCGAAGCCATAGCCAACGCCATCGATTGTTCGATCATCGCGGTAGGCGCTCAGCCCCAGCTTTTTCGCGACTTCATATGTTTTGTCTTTCGAGTTGTTACTGACAACAATAATCTCATCCACGAACTTGGGGATGGTCTTGATGACGTGATCGAGATGATCTGCTTCGTTCCGACAGGGCAAGCAGACAGATATCTTTAAGTTTTTGTACATTCTAACCAAATCTTTCTATCGTTCAATCATAGCACCCTAGAGACTGCAGCGTACAGACTTTAGAGACGAGCCTTTGTTAGCGCAGTTTCTAGATCACTTAGCCCAACACCGACCTTCTTCAAGTCTTTAGCAGTCTCGAACGACCTGAGCTTCTTCATACCGAGCAGATTTTCTTCATTAATATTGAGCGGCAATCGCAGCAATGCAATTACTTTCAACATGTAACGCAAGAGATTGAACGGAATTGGCACGAACAGTACTTTGATACCCAAGCTTTTGGCTATCGCCGCGTAGAACTCTTTATACGAGTAGACTTTCGGGGTGCCGATAGTTAGTGTCCCCCTCACTGTTTCACTGATGAGAGCTTTCTCAATAACTCGCGCCAGATCATGTACGGCAACTATCTGAATCGGCTGTGTACCACCAGCGATCAGCGGCACGGCGTGCGCCTTCTTCATGAAGTTAGCCATATTAAGAACGATGCCTCCCTTACCAATGATCATACCCGAGCGAATGATGACATCTCGCGAACCATTGAATAACTGTTCGACGCGCAGCTTTTGTTTGCCATAAACCGATACTGCATCGTCGTGGGCCGACATGCTCGAAATGAATAGTGACTTACGTAGCCCAGCTTTTTTGGCGGCCACGACAAGGTTTTTTGCAGCGAAAACATTTTGCTTCATCGCATCGGGATGAGCCTTGTCCTGCTTGATGTAGGCCGCGTGAATTAAAAAGTCGCAATCTGCCAGCGCTTGGGTTGGAACTTTACGCGTCATATCATAGGCAAAATACTTTACTCCCACGGGTGCTTCTCCTGATGGCTGGCGAACGAGAGCGTTAACTTTCCAGCCCTTGGCACTGAAAAAGTTCACCAACTCTGAACCGAGGAAACCACTCGCTCCCGTGATGGCGACTCTATACGGCTTACCCACGGAGCGCCCTTTTGGCAACCAAGTGTGCATTCGCCATCAACGAAAAGGTAAGACCGCGGGCTGGTAGATACTTGAAGCCAGAACTATCCGCGACAAATACCGACTTTGTGCCGTGCAATCGACCGGACGGATCGAGACTCAAACCCTTGGCCTTATCCTTGAATGGCAACGTCCCAGCATAGTGGATGCTCGACCCGTAGCCAGGATTAATTCTTTTGATAGCAAATATATTCATCTTGCGCATAATACCGACAAACTCTTTCTCGCGCTTATTGTTTCGCTTTTTGGTCGAACTATCAAGTTCGTACTCTATTGCGAGTACGTCACCTGTGGGGGAGGTAGCATCTTCAACCAGTCGCAAGTTCTTGCTGGGGCTGATACTGTCTGGGTGGTGAACTCCCAAGATGACCAAGCCCGACATGAGATACCTCATGATCAGTCGAGCATCAACAAAGTTAAACGGCAGCTGAAGAATGATTCTAAACAGCATCAATGACTGATAGCTGTATGTTGAGGCGATCGATATATCCTTATCGTCCAACGTTTTATCCTGGAAAAATGATAGCTGTGCAAAGCCCAATTTTTGCTTCTCGGCAGCCTTTCCGAACATTGATGGTTGCAGGCATGGTATATAGGTATACGGATTACAAAGCAACGGAAGCGTTTCGCCACCCCGACCCTGAGAACGAAGCACAATGCGACCTGTACTGAGTGCGCCCGTCGCTAAAACCAGCTTCTGGCAGTAGAATACTTTCTTTGCCTTAGTTGCTACCGCAATTGCGTGTACTTCGGTATAGTCATCTTTTTCAACGAATCGGGTCACGAGATAGCCATCTTTATATCGAAAATTCTGATGCACCTTTAGTCCATCAACCGTGATCCATGGACGCCAGGCGCTTTTGTCATTGTCCGAATAGAAATCCATATCTTTGTATTTGTAGGCCTTGCGGTCATCTTTATCGACCGTAATAAGAGCCAGCGGCGTCCGACCTACGAAGAACCCCTTCTTTTGAATGGACTCTTTGTGCTTTAGATATGCCTTGTATATGCGAGTGTGACTCTCGTCCATGCGGGCCGATGGTTGAAAGTTATTCAAGTTGTTAAGCGTGTACGAAGATGCATCATCTTTAGTAGCGCTGACACCGATACGGCTGCTGACTAATTTGTAGGCAGCTCTCATCTTGTTCGCATCCAGTCCGACCGCCTTCAGGTCGGCGTCTGAGTACTCCCAACATTGAAGGCCCCAGCCAATTCCAAGGCCACCATAACCCAGGCTTTCGACCGGGGAAAATGTGCTCGACTTCACACCTTCAAATTGATCGACAAACTTTGTCATATAGTTTCGAGGTGGCGTGAGCTGAGCACCCTTGCCAATACTTCCCCAAGCCAGTCCCTCGAGATCATCACCGATGAGATATTTGTGCTGCTGGGCATCTGTTTTTCGCAGAGTCAGAAAATCGCCATCTGGTATGTAGCCCTTACCTGCAGCGCCAGTCGCACCAACATCGAGCATCATCACCTCACGGTTAGCATCCACTAAGGTCTGGGCTGCCATCGCAGCCGAGCAGCCCGAACCAACGACAATATACTCATAAATTTTCATCGGATGACAGCCTTCAGGATAACAACCCCGACAAAACTACGCACGACAGCCAGCAAACCAACAATGGCTACGACGATCACATATAAAGGGGGTCGCTTCCTCGTCAAAAAGAGATCATGATACTCGGCGTTTGATTCTAGGATTGCAAACATCACGTAAAGGCGGTGGCGGACCTCTGACTCAGGATCAACAATTGCAAGGCCACTATCAACATAGCGCAACGTCGAGGGGTGATTTCTCACAAAGATAAGCGCCTTCGATCTAGCGCTCGAATCGTCAGAAAACGCTCGAACGTAAAGATTTACGACCTCTCGATTTGGTTCGTGTTTGAGGTAATATCGTCCAAATAAAGACGCCTCTTGCCTTAACTCAACTTTGCTCATTACCTACAAGTATAGTATCTTCTCTGTGTAATCTAAAATGGCCTCCTTAAATCACCAAATTGCTGAGGTCACTAGGGTTGCGCTCACGTCACGACAGTTATATAATAGTCATAACGTTAAAGGTTAAAATAAACATTATGAAGACTACCAGAAAGACACCTCACCGCCCCACCAAAAAAGCGCTTATCATCGCCGGCTCTGCCATTGTACTGGTGCTTGGCTTGCTGGCAATTTACGTCTTCGCCCTCGGTGGCAACTTGTTCGGTTGGCAGCCGACCAAGCAGATTACACCAACTAGCTCCCAGACAACGAAGACGACGACACCCACCCAGAATGAGACGCCCGCAACCACGGGTGAATCGACCAATAACTCTGCCAAGAATAGTACACCCCCCGCAACCACACCTTCGAACGATACGCTTACTGTTACGTTCACCCATATAAGCACAACAAGCCTCGGGGTTCTGATCCAAGGACTCGTGAGCGGTACCTGCACGCTCACCTTAACAAAACCCGGTAGCACAACGGTCACGATGACAGCTGATACGTTCCAATCCGCAAGTTCTTCAACCTGCCAAGGGTTCAACTACGACGCAACCGATGGCGGCTGGACTGCCACCGTTACCGTAAAAACTAATGGTGGCGCGACCGGCTCGGCCACGCAGGCAATCGAATGAGATTACACATTCAAAAAAAGTTTCCCAAAAAAGCGCTGGCTTTCACGACCAGTGTATTACTACTTGCCCTCGGAACTGCCTTCTTGCTGGTTCACCACCCCCACCAAGCCCAGGCCGTAAGCGGTTTCAACGCTGGCAATATTATTAGCGACGCCGTCATGACCAACAAGAACACCATGAGTGCATCCGATATTCAAACCTTCCTCAATGGGAAAGTTTCTTCTTGTGATACGAATGGGACACTTCCGGCAACAGAGTTCGGTCGTGGTGACCTGACGCATGCTCAATATGCCGCCATGAAGGGTTGGTCGCCACCACCTTATACCTGTCTGAAAGATTACACCGAAGGTGGCGAGAGCAGCGCCCAGATTATTTATGAGGCGGCTCAAACGTACAATATCAACCCTCAGGTGCTACTCGTCGTCCTGCAGAAAGAACAGTCCCTCGTCACTGACACCTGGCCACTGGCGACTCAATACAAAACAGCAACCGGCTACGGCTGCCCAGACACCGCACCATGTGACAGCCAATACTTTGGTCTGACGAATCAGATTCACTGGACCGCAACTATGTTTAGGGCCATCGAGAATAATAGCCCAACTTGGTACACACCCTACGTCCTCGGCAATAACTACATTCAGTACAACCCAGAGCCTAGCTGTGGCGGCTCGACGGTTAACATTCAAAACCGCGCGACGCAAGCTTTGTATAACTACACCCCATATCAGCCGAACCAAGCCGCTCTCGACGCTGGCTGGGGCACTGCCTATTGTGGGTCATATGGTAATAGAAACTTCTATCTCTACTTCAATAACTGGTTCGACACTTACACTATTTTAAAGAATAGTTTGAGCGTTCACATTACCGCGCTTCCAACTACGACTCCGGCTAAGGGGCAAACCGTCACCTACACTTATACGGTCACGAACAACACTATCGACCCTATTACCCTCAATGCCGTTGGCGTCGTCGGAAGGCTCAACGGTGCTAATAACGACCTGGGTTGGCAAGGACCAATTACCCTCGCGGGCAGTGCGACGCAGACATTTACATTCACCAGCCCGATAACCTACACCGGCACACTGCAAACCTGGCCATCGATACTAACCAATGGCATGTACATTCAATATACCGAGCTCCAAAATAATCTTGTCAGTCACGCACCGAATCTGACGCTGTCGGCACCACTTACCAACAATGCGAGCACCATTTACTCTGGCCAGGATGTCACCTTCACAGCAAAAGTAAAAAACAACGAGACGGTGCCAATCGCCTACGACGCACTCGGCATCCCGGTTAAAGATGCGAGCTTCGCTAACTTTGACGCTACCTGGACGAGTGGTGGCACATTGGCTCCGGGCCAAGAGATCACTCTCTCGGGCGTGAGTCACATTGGTAATCCGGGGGCTTACAGTGACTGGGTAGCCGATTACTACGGCGGAACCTATGCAACAATTGGCTCAACTCAACAGTTCAGTGCCCAAAAGGTGACACCAAACTTCTCAGTGTCTGGCCTGAACTTATCTAGTTCGACACCGGTCTACCTGGACAACATTACGGGATCATTTACGGTTACTAATAATCTGCCCGTGGGTATTGACGTTAGCGGCGTTGGTATCGTTGGCCGCTATGGATCATTCAATGGACCTAATCGTGATATGGGTTGGCAGGGAGCCGTTCATTTTAACGCTGGCGAGACGAAAACCTTCAGTGGTTATTCTCAACAAATTACCGATTTAGGAACCCATTACTATTGGGCCGGAATTCTTTATCAAGGTACTTATATTCAGTACAACAACTGGGGTAGCACGGTTGTCAGCACCCAACCGAGTTTCTCGGTATCTGGTCTAACGCTGTCGAGCACCACACCCGCAGTCGGTAGCACCCTGACTGGCTCTTTCACTGTGACAAATAATCTATCGACTGGAGTAGACGTCAGCGCTGTCGGTATTGTCGGCCGTTATGGATCATTTGATGGGCCTAACCGCGATATTGGTTGGCAAGGCGCCGTTCACTTCAATGCTGGTGAGACGAAAACCTTCAGTGGTTATTCGCGCACTATCACTGATCTAGGCACTTCATACTATTGGATCGGTATCTTACATCAAGGCGTATATATGCAATACAACAACTGGGGTAGCACGGTTGTAAGTCACTAATCCCGCGCGGGATATGGTATTATTTAGACTAGTTATTGCTGAGGGAGATGCAAAATGTTTAGGCTGTATAATCTGTTAAAGTCCAAAAAAAGTACTATTTTTAAACTTTTACCATTGCTCATTGCCGGATTATTCATAGTCCTTGTCATGGTGCAGTCAAGCAAGCCTTTCGTACTCGACGAGATGGACTTCCCGACGGTATCACGCGAAACCAGTATGACTGGTCGCCCGATCTATTATCACAGCGAGCAGGTTCCACAGAATAGTGGCACCTATCACCCAACGATGTACATTAATTTTCTATCTGCATTCATTAAAACCTTCGGCTACAGTGAAACGACCATCCGCGCCTTTGGGCTCATCTGCGTTTTGTTGTCAGCGTATTTACTCATTCGAATTATTCGCTTACTCACCAAAAAGAATCCAACCATAGAATGGATATTCTTGGGAGTATACCTCCTCAACCCCTACACGATCGCCAATGCAACTTTACCGGATATAGACCCGACGGTTTTGCCCTTAGTTATACTGCTATTTATCTACGTAGCTCTTCGCTATGTATTCAAGAAAACTCTTTTCGCAAAGAGGACCTGGATTGTTCTTGGTCTGCTATTCGCGCTGGCGCTGTGGGCCAAGTTAACCACACCACTTATACTGCCTTTCTTCACCCTAGTCCTAGCCTGGATTTCATCGAAGAAATTCTCGAAGAGTCTACTCTTTACGCTTAAGGTCACTGGCCTTGGAATCGCGACATTTGTCTCGACCTACTTTATATACTGTCTGGCGCTGCGTTTGCCGCTGACATATACTTACACCTTCCTGTGGGCGTCATTTACCAAGGGTACAAGTTCGCAAGGACCAATCGCAGGAGCGCTGCATAATATCACTAACTTCAATACATTTATCTATTGGTTCACGATACCTCTCGTCGTCGTTTTGGGGGTTTCAATTATCGCTCTCCTCGCTCGCAAGGCGCGTGATCAAAAAGACAAGATCAAGCTTCTAATTGTTGTCACCGCGATCTTGACGACTCTTTTCTATATCGCGCTACTCTCGCCATTTGGTGGTTACTTCAAATACCCATTCCCTGTCTTCGGCCTACTCCTCTTATCTATCGTCTTCATGTACGACCGCTATCTGTCTGAGGTAAAATTAAATAACTGGCTTATAGCGGTGGCCTTCGTCTTCGGCTTTATCGTCGAAAAAACGCTCTGGGGTGACTCGATGTTCTTGACCCACCGATCGATGGAGCTCAGTACACTCATCGGATTAATTCTGGTTGCAGTTACTATCTACATTTTGCTGGTTAAACCGAATACAAAGAATATCCTTGCGATGTTCCTCGTTCTGCTGTTGTCATTTTCAGTCGGCTTCCAGCTGAGTATTAGCCGCGCGCAGGCTATCGCACCATATCCAACAAAGTATCTCTACGGACAACTTGGCCTTGCCGATACAGCCGCTTACCTACGCGCCAATACCGGCACTGACGAGGTTATCTGGTCTATGAAAGATGTGGGGCAGTATGCTCAGCGCCGCCACCAAGAAAGTTATGCCTACTACTTTGACGCGTCGCTAAATACCGAGTTAGTAAATATGCTAAAAGAAGGAAAGATTCGTTACTATATCACCACTACTGGCATCGGTGAAGATAATATCGATTACTACAAGAATGTTAAAGATGACCTGAATACGTACGCCACAAAAGTAAAGCAGTTTGATAACTTCATCATCTACAAAGCAAATTCAACAGAGAACTAGAATGGCAACGCCTGACAAGAACTACCACAAGTCACGCTTTACCTATGACCCAGGGCGGAAGGAAGTCTGGCGGGCAATTATTGAGTACCTGCAGCCGTATATACACGCCGACGCGACAATTCTAGACCTAGGGACTGGTTATGGTGATTTTATTAACGGCATTCAAGCCAGAAAGAAATATGCACTTGATATTGGCCCAGATGTTAGAGAGTACATCGACAAAGACGTTACTTTTATAAATAAGCCGAGCTACGACCTAGTGGACATTCCCCAAAACTCGCTAGATATTGTGTTCTCGAGCAATCTTTTCGAGCATTTAGATAGAGAAGAGTTCAGTAAAACCGTGCACGCAATAGTAGAACGTCTGAAACCGGGCGGCAAGCTAATCCTCATTGTCCCAAATTTTAAATACGCCTATAAAGACTACTTTGACGACTACACGCACAAAACTATCTATACTCATGTATCCCTCGCCGACGCGATGGCCGAGTATGGATTTAAGGCAATAAAAGTAATCCCAAAGTTTTTACCACTTACATTGAAGTCACATCTACCGAAAAGTTATATACTAACAAAAGCATACTTACGTGCGCCGGTCAGTCCTTTGGGAAAACAAATGTTATTAATATTCGAACTGGATCAAAATGCCAAGAACTAAGAAACAAACCATATCAGTCATTCTGCCAACCTACAGCGAAAAGGATTCCATTCGCAAGGTCATCAACGAGTTCGAAGCCATTGGCATTATCGACGAAATTATCGTCGTGAACAATAATGCCGTTAAAGGCACGTCGAGAGAGGTCGCCAAGACATCGGCCATTGAGGTATTTGAGAGCGTTCCTGGCTACGGCTCGGCCATTCAGAGAGGCCTGAGAGAGGCCACCGGGGATCTGCTATTTGTCTGCGAACCAGATGATACGTTTCACGCAGAAGACGTTCATAAGTTCCTCTCTTACATCGGCAATGTTGATGTCGTATATGGCTCAAGAACTATCAAAAACTTTATCGGCCACGGTGCCAACATGGGACCATTCCTAAAGAATGGTAACTGGTTCGTCGCAAAGATTATGCAAGTTCTCTACAGGACCAGCAGCCTGTCTGACGTTGGGTGTACGTTCCGCTTACTGAAGCGCTCGGCATACGAAATGATGCGCGATGAGTTCCGTGTTAATTCAGGTTTCTTTGGCCCGGAAATGATGCTGCTGACAAGGCGCTACAATATACCTTTCGTTCAGATTCCCATCCAATATAAGGCCCGCGTGGGCGAGTCTAACTACACGGGTAGTTTCGTGAAAGCCTTTAAACTCGGCATGATTATGATCTGGTTTATCTTCACTTTCCCATTCCGTGGCTATGCAAGAAAAAGCTACATTAATGGTAAAATATAGATAGTAATGATTCCGGTTGTTTTTATTATCAGTATTGTGTTTGGCGCGCTTGGCGCCATCTTAATGAAGCTTGGTGCAGCCCACCTGGGCCCTATCGAGCTAAATTCTTTTCAAAATGTCATGAAGTTCATTTGGAAACTGCTGACCAACTTCACCATTCTGGGCGGCATGGGTCTCTACTTTCTGTCAGCCGTCGCCTGGACCTATCTACTAACTAGATTGGACGTCAGCTATGTGCAGCCAATACTATCGCTCACCTATCTTGTTACCCCAATTCTTGCATTTTTCATCGTCGGCGAACAAATACCACTCGCCCGCTGGATCGGCATTGGCGTCATCATCATAGGCGTCTACATTATCGCCCGAACGTCTGTCGTCTAGGATTAACTCACCAAATTAATTGTCGGCCGGCTTATAGGTCGAAATGAGATTGAGCATGTGCTCTTTGATCGGTAGTGGCTCGGTATACTCAACCGAAAGCAGCTCCTCAAGACGCTGAAGATTTTGAACAAAGGCTTCTTTATTAAAGCTCATGTAATTCTGGGTTCTGAAGATTTTCTTAACTGAAGTTGCTTTGGTTTCTTCTTCTTTAACGAGAACTTCTTCGTAGAGCTTCTCACCGGGGCGCAGACCAATAATCTTTATCTTTATCTCTTCGTCTGGCACATAACCATGCAGGGCGATCAAGAGGCGTGCTAGGTCGTAAATCCTGACTGACTCACCCATATCAAGAACGAACAGGTCGTTATTCTCGCCCATGACCCAAGTCTGCAGGATAAGGTGAACCGCTTCGGGAATCGTCATAAAGAAACGCGTAACATCTTTATGTGTTACCGTCACGGGACCGCCTTTCTCGATTTGTTTTTCAAAGAAAGGAATGGCACTTCCGTTGCTGTTAATCACATTACCAAACCGAACTGCGGAAAACGTGGTTGTCGATTGGCTTTCGGCCAGTAAGTGAATTATCTTTTCGGCCGCTCGCTTTGAAGCGCCCATGATATTAGTTGGGTTAACGGCTTTGTCTGTCGAAACGAGTACGAACTTAGCAACACCATGTTTGATGGCGGCCTCGGCAATCATCCTAGTACCAAAGACGTTATTCTTAACTGCTTCGGCAGGATTTTCTTCCATCAGCGGTACGTGCTTATAGGCGGCAGCATGAAATACGGTTGTTGGCTTATAGAGGTCAAAGATGGCATTCACTTTGTGGCGATCTTTTATATCACCAATCACATATACTACGTCAGCTTCGGGGTAACCTTCTTTGATCTGATTGCCAAGATCAAAAATGCCATTTTCCCACCAATCGTAGAGAATAACCTTCTTGGCACCATGCGCTACAATCTGACGACTAAGTTCTGAGCCAATTGAACCGGCGGCACCGGTAATAAGAACTGTTTGCCCCTCGGCAAAAGAGCTGATCTCGGCTTGATCAGATTTAAGGATTTCGCCACCCAAAAGGTCTTCGGCGCGGACCTGACGAATATACTTCATGTAATCTTGGTCGTAGTCCTGAATGAGCACTTCGGACATACGCGGAATAATCTTGTAGATGAGCTTCAAACCCAGAGTTGCCTCGACGATTGTACGAATGGTTTTACCGCGTTCTGAGGGAAGCGCTATCAGCAGCTCCTCGGCGCCATGTTCCGCCACTAGATCTCGTAGCTGTGCAACTTTCCCGAGGACCGGAATGCCTTGAATCTCAGTACCTTGTTTACTGTCATTGTCATCAATGAAACCAAGGATATTATAAGAGCCCTCTTTATAGGCCAGCAGGTTACTGGCAATCAGTTCGCCGGCCTTACCGGCTCCGACGATGAAGATATCGATGGTGTTTGGACTAGCTTGCGCGCTCATTCATGGTCTCCTTGATTGTATCGGCAATGCTGTGGGTCGGTTGCCAATCAAACTCCGTGCTCAGTCGCGAGATATCGGCCTGCGAGGCGACGGGCAATTCTGGCTCGGTGGCAGTCTCGACGATTGGTGGACTACTCTCTAGTTTACTATTCTGGAGTATCATTTGCACCAGGTCGGCATTTGACGTGCTCTTGCCCGAGCCGATGTTATAGACACGCTCTTTTGGCTTGTGGCTCACAAATAAACTTAGGGCTGAGACCACGTCTTCAATGGCGACATAATCACGCAGTGAATCCTTGCGACTTATTTCGATAGCCGAACGTTCACCCGTTGCATACTCACCCAACTGCTTAATCAGGCGCGAGATAAGGAACTTTTCACCCATGTCAGCACCAACCGGATTGAATATACGCGCAACTACTACCGGCAAGTGGTGTTCCTGAGCATACTCAAGCGCGACGCTCTCTTCGGCGACCTTGGCCATTCCATAGGCACTCTGGGCGCGCAGCGGTACATGTTCGCCAACTGGAATTTCATCTTCATGGACATTACCGTACTCACCAGCTGACCCACAAATAATAATCCTTTCTGGTGAGAGGCCGGCATCTACGACTGCCTGCAGGATGTTATGCGTATACGTTTCATTCAGAGTTACGTCCTGGCTCGCATCGACAATGCCAGCACAGTTGATGATCACTTCTGGCTTTAGGCGGTCGAGTAGATCCTTGATAGCACCTTCATCGCGAAGATCTAACTGGAACTCGTCTGTCTGGTCGGTGACTGATTGCGTCGTCGAGTACACGTCATACTGAGACGCTAACGCTTCTTTAAGATTCCTGCCGATAAAGCCACGTCCGCCAAAAATAAGAACTTCTGTATTACTTTTCGTCATAGAGTCTCCTGTAGTTTTTTCCTAGTATTATATTCGAGTATTTAGCCTCAACCTCGGCCCGCGATAATTTCTTCATCGTCGCCAGAAGTTTCTTATCAGTTGCCAATTTTTTGATAGCTTCGACTATCTCTTTAGCTGAACCCGGTGTCACTACAAAGCCATCTTTGCCCGATGTAATGACTTCGCTCACCGCGCCGACGTTCGACGCAATGACGACGACTCGCATAGCCATTGCCTCAAGGATCGAAAGGGGGAAGCCCTCGATCGCGGACGGTAGCACAAATATATCCGCCGCACTTAAATAGTGGGCAATGGCCGATTGATAGCCTAGGTATGTGATTCGAGTGCTACTAATTGAAGCAACCTGCTTTTCAATCACAGCCCGCATCGGCCCATCACCGATCATAAAGAATCTTACCTTTGAGACTTTTGGCTGGTTGTGAATGATCTCAGCTGCAGCGTCGAGGAACACATCGGGATTTTTCTCTTCGGAGAATCGGCCGACATAGAACACTGCTACCTCATCATTATCGAGCTCAAACTCGGCACGGAGCTCGTCTCGATCGTGTAACGCTGGATTGAAATCATTGGTCGAATCAATGCCGTTGGGGATTACACGAAAATCATGATTCTCACCAAGTTCTTTTTTGAAGTGATTAATCACCGACCCGTTATCGCTCGTGTACGTGTCGATCAATGTGCTGTACTCGAGCGACTGATCGAAGTAAGCGGCGCGATCGTTAAAGAGCGTTAAGATAACACGAAGCTTTGGATGACGCGTTTTAAGCTCGGCCAGCATCTCGAAAGTAAAGCCATTGTGAATGATGTGTAGTGTATCGATTTTGTTGAGAGTAATCAGGCGCGACACGTAATCAAGATACAGGTCGGGTGTCGTAAAGAGATTAGCCAGATGATAAATATTTTCGCTAATTTCCTTAAACTTGTACTCCCATTCATTCTCAGACTTTAAGCCTGTCACAAATGTAATGTTGTAGTCATCCTTTAGCTCGCGCGCAAAATTGTAGATCAACGTCTCGGCACCACCAAATGTCATCCAAGGAATGGTGACCATGACGTTTGCCTTAGCTTTTTGTACACCAATATGTGGTTCTAGATTAATGAAGGCGGTTTCTTGGTCTATGACGTGACGAATCGAGCGGTTTTCACCTAGTCCCGCTTTTACTTTCTTTTTGTAGTCGGGATGCAGTGATCGAATGGTGCGCATAGTATTCCAGTGCACGCCTTTATCCTCGACATACCGCGACTGCATGGAAGTACGGTAGCGGAATAGCTGTTCGGGAATGGTAATGGCCTGATAGCCCAGCTCAACAAGATTTATCCAGAACTCCCAGTCTTCATAGCCGATATTTGATTTATAGCCGCCAGACGCTGCCCAGGCACCTTTTCTAAACATCGCGGCCGTGATAATCATGTTGTCTCGATAGAGCTTAAGGGGATCAAACTGTGCATGTTGCACTTCATCGATCATCACGCCAAACACGTTCATATAGGCGGTGACTATTGAAACGTCAGGGTTTGTTTCGAGGATCGTGGCCGCCTTTTCCAAATAAGTTGGTTCGAGCATATCGTCAGAATCTAGGCAGACAATGTAAGGAGCCTTCGCCTGCTCGATGCCGTTGTTTCTGGTTGCGGCAACGCCTTGATTCTTTTGAGAAATAATTCTAATGTGTGGGTTCTTCTTGGCAATATCTTTGAGCTTATCGATGCTCAGTTTGTCAGGCGAGCCGTCATCAATGATGATGGTTTCGAAATTTGTAAAAGTCTGTCGAGTCAGTGAGTGGAGCGTGTCGTCAATTGTATCTGCGCGATTGTAGTAAGGGATAACCACACTAACGAGCGGGGCGCCCTTGGGCAATAGTGTATTCTTCACAGTGACAACCGAGATAGACTTGCTGCGATACGAAGCTGAACCAGACCTTGCGGCGTCACGGGCTCGACGGAGATTCTTCATCAGTGGCAGCCGAATAGCGTCGGGTATGAATTTGGCAACGGTTCGTCGGACTTTGTTCACCGACCGATGCGGCAAGGTGTGTGGATCGCCAATAACCTCGCGCGTCTTAATAATCTTGCCGAGCACCCGAGAGTTACGCATAGCCTGTAACTCGTCACGGAGGGTAAACAATTCGGCTCGCAAGTCGAGGATCGTCTTATTCAATTGCTCCTTTTCGGTCAGTGTGGGGGTTTCGCTAACGTTAGCTTTTGGTCGTTGGGCAGAGGTCATAAAACTTAATCCTCTCGCCACGTATAGGGAAGTTCGACAAGGCCACTCCACTGGATCGGTGCGTTTTTGACGACAAATCGCGGACCATTAATCAGGCTGTCGATTCGCTCGCCTTCGGCCACAAAGGCCTCAGCCAAAATATAATAACTTCCAGGGGAAATCTCGAGCTCCAGGTCGAGTTTAATCCCTTGTTTATCCTTCCAAGATTCTGAATGTTTACTAAAGCGACTGTTAATACCGGTGACATGCTCACCGCTTTGCTTGAATATATTTATACCGATACTCTCAAGATCTTTACTCTCCAGTCCGCGCCAACTTAGCGCAACGGTCATCTTTTCACCAGGAAGAAAGCTTTCAACGCGCTTACCGAATGCGTTTTCTAGATGGGCCTGCAGATACTTTGCGCCACTCACTACTTTTTTATTAGAGTCCTTTACGTCAGAGTCAATTTGTTTCTGATTGAGTGCACTATATTTATCAGCGACAGCTTGTGGATCGCCGATCTCGACTATCTTGCCTTTGTCTAAAAGCAGGGCACGGTTACAAAACCTACGCACCGTCTCCATATCATGCGTCACGAGAATAACCGTTTGGCCTTCGGCCTTGTAGCGCTCGAAGATGTCCAAACTTTTACGTTGGAACGCTTCGTCGCCCACGGCCAGTACTTCATCGAAGATCAAGATCTCGTTCTTAGCTTTGACGGCAATAGAAAAGGCTAGACGAACCTGCATACCCGATGAGTAGTTCTTCAGCTTTTGATCCATGAAACGGCCTAGCTCGGCAAATTCTACGATGTCCTCGTACATAGCTTCCATCTGTTTGCGGTTGAAGCCAAGGAGTGCACCATTGAGAAACACATTGTCACGACCAGACAGTTCGGGATTGAATCCAACGCCCAATTCAATAAACGGCGTGAGGTTACCATACAGCTGTGTCGATCCGCTAGTCGGCGCATAAACGCCAGCCAGTAGTTTTAGTAACGTGCTCTTGCCGCTGCCGTTGCGACCAACGATTCCGAAAAAGTCGCCCTTCTTTACTTCAAAGCTAATACCCGAAAGTACATGCTGAGTCGTTTTCGTGTTACCCCGCAGCGCATTCACTAGTGTGTGTTTGAATGAACTGTTTTTATTATGTGGAAGAATAAAGTCTTTCTTTAAATTCTGAACAACAACAGCATTTTCTTTATCTTCCATACTAAATATCTTCCGCAAAAGTAACTGACTTTTTCTTAAAGTAACGCCATGCCAATATTGCAATCGCTAAGATAATAATGAATGGCACCAAGACATACGGGAAGGACAGGGTGTGCCAAATAGTCACAGTGGTGGGCGTCACAATTGCATAGCGCGCATCCTGAATGATCTGAACGATTGGATTAAGGAAGAACCATTTGTGGTATTGCTCGGGCACACTTGAAAGCGGGTAAATAATCGCACTGGCATAAAGTCCGGCCTGTAAAACGACCTCCCATATATAAGTAATGTCGCGGTACTTTACGAAAGCCGCCGCGAGGAAGAATGAGATGCTGATTGCGAATATAAATAGCTCGAACGCGAGAGGAATAATAAGAAGCCACTGTAGACTTGGCACGATGCCACTGAAAAGTGCAAAGATGAATACCACTATCAATCCAAGGCCAAGATTTATAAATGCCGAGATTGAACTCGACACAATGACAAGATAGCGCGGAATGCTAATCTTGCGAATTAAGTCGCCCTTCGCCACTATTGCGCCTGCGCCAACTGTCGTGGCCTCACTAAAGAAGTTCCATAGGACCACGCCGAGCAGCAAGTAGACTGCGAAGTGTGGTACGCCCTTACCGAGTGGAATCACGTAAGTGAAAACGACGTACAAAATGGCAAAAAGAAAGAGAGGTTTGAGGAGTGACCAGAAATAACCAAGCACCGAACCCTGATATCGAATCTTGAAGTCGGTGCTAATCATTTCGCGCAAAATCGCGCGATTTCTTGAGTGTACATACCGCATATTACTTCTCCGAGTATACACCAGCACCACTGTTTTATGCTATAGTTTAGCCCATACGATGAACAAAAAAGTGATTATCATACGCAATGCGGCAGCGACTGATTTTGGCGGAGCCGAACGGATCGCCGTCCAGCTTGCGAGAGAGATTCAGAAGCTTGGCCTAGAGCCAGTTGTCTTCTCTGGATCGGACAAACTACTACAATATGCCACCGAGCAAGATGTGCCTCATCGCAAGACCTGGTGGTGGCAGCGACAAAACTGGAGTGGCGCCAACGCGTTGCTATTTCCCATCTACATTGGCTGGCAAATCGTTCTGTTCTTTTACTACATCTCGCTGTTTGCCCAAATTCATCCGAAGACCGTCCATGTTGAAAGCAAAGACGACTATATTGCCGCCACGTTCGCCGCTCGCACACTTGGCATCAACGTATTCTGGAGCGACAACGCTGATCTCAAACACATTTGGAGAAACGGTAAAATCTGGTATAAGAATCCAACCGGCAAGTTTGTCTACCTAGCAGCGAGACTGGTCAAACATATCGTCGTCGTCAGTAAAGAGGATCGCCGACTCATTTCTGAACAGATTCCAACTGGCACAATCCAGCGCAAGCTCAAGGTTATGTATCACGGCACTTTTGACGTTTATAAAAAAGCCAAAAAACAGCCCGGCGTCACATATGTGAGCACGGCCCGACTCGTCACCGACAAAGGTATTGGCGAGCTAATTGTAGCCTTTAAAAAACTGCGCGCGCTTCACGACGACGTACAGTTGAATATGGTTGGTGATGGACCGCAAATGAAAGAGTTTAAGATGTTGGCCCAGAGCATCAAAGGTATATCCTGGCTCGGGCATCAACCCGAACCACTTAACTACGTGATTCAGTCGGACGTCTTTGTGTTGCCCACCTACCACGAAGGTTTTAGTATTGCCCTGCTCGAGGCATGCATGGAGGGCCTGGCAATCATTACCACTAACGTTGGTGGCAATCCAGAGATCATAGTTGATGGCAAGACCGGCCTGCTCGTTGAAGTAAAAAATAGCGACCAATTGTTTGACGCCATGGAGCTTCTATACAGCGATGCAAAGCTCCGCACCAAGCTCGGTGCGGCCGCTCGCCAAACTTACCTCGATAACTTTGATTTTGAGCAACTCATAAAAAAACAGTGGTTGCCCCTATATAATGGTGAGTAGATGAAGATTCGCATTGAAGTAAGTAGTCTGGCCAGTCGTCACATTTCTGGCATTGGCTACTATACCGAACGGCTGGCGAATGCTCTGGCTGAAAATCCTGATAACACTGTCTACGCCTCTTACTTTAACTTCCTGGGTCGCCAGGTTCGTCCGGTACTGAATAAGAGAGTGATTTTAGAAGAGAATTCTCTTTTCCCCCTACGTGTCTACGCCAAGTTGCAAAGCCATCGTTTGGCAGTACCTTTCGACACCGCCAAGAAATCGGTCGACCTAACCATCCTACCTAACTATGCACAGTGGCCAACGATTCGTTCGAAGTACGTCGCCACCTTCATCCCCGACCTTACCTTTATGCACTACCCTGAACTTATGGAGAAAAACAATCTTCCCCACCTGTTAAGGGTGACCCCAAGAGCCGTCAAAAAAAGTGACTTTATCATTACCGACTCAGAGTCCGTAAAGTCCGAGTTAGTTAAGGCGTTCGGTATACCTCCCGAGAAAATAGTGGTGACGCCAATTCCGCCAAGCGATAATTTCTTCAAGAAAAATGCTTCAGATGTTCACCGTATTTATAGCATTCCTACAAAGAAATACATTCTCTCCCTCGGGACACTTGAGCCACGCAAGAATTTGCCTGTCCTCATCCATGCATATGAGAAACTACCAGATGCAATCCAAAAAGAATATAGCCTAGTAATCGCAGGTGGCAATGGCTGGAAAAGTGAACCGACGATAGAGGCAATTGAAACAGCTCAGAAGAGCGGCCTATCAGTTGTGCGTATTGGCTATGTTGATGAAAAATATAAAGCGGCCCTTTACCAAAAAGCCAGTGTGTATGCGATGCCGTCAATCTACGAAGGTTTTGGTATGCCCATTCTCGAATCACTCGCCAGCGGTATTCCGGTTATAGCTAGTGACATCCCGGTACTTCGCGAGGCTGGTGGAAAAGGTGCCCTCTACTTTGAAGTTAACAATACAGCCGCGCTCACCAATAGTTTAGTCACGCTACTCACCGACCCTAATCTCCAGAAAAAGCTCGTTCAAGACGGGCAGAGACACCTTCATTCATTCTCGTGGCAAAAGAATGCCGAGGTTATTACAGGCGCCGTAACGCGGCTTCAGTCAAAACCTCGTCACATCTAGGAAAGAATCTTTCTAATACCCACTTTTACGGTGGTATACTAGCAAAAGTTATCATGAAAAGTTCTACTCTTACGACTCTATCAATTGTGGTTCCTGTTTTCGACGAAGCAAGCGGCTTGGCTCATTTCCATAGAGACCTGGAAAAAGCCATTTCAGAACTTCCTCATTATGCATTTGAGATCATCTACGTGAATGATGGCAGCCGCGACAATTCTGCTGCCATCCTCGCCGATATTGCCAACGCAGACCCAAGAGTGTCCGTTGTCACCTTGTCTCGCAACTTCGGCAAAGAATATGCGCTCACCGCCGGCATCACCGAAGCAACAGGTCGCGCCATTATTAGTCTCGATGCCGATGGACAACACCCCGTCGAATTACTCAAGGAGTTCATTGCTGCCTGGGAAAAGGGTGCGCAGGTTGTCGTTGGAGTTCGCAAAGGGCGATCATCGCTCAACTCTCGTCTGTTTTATCGCATCTTTAATAAAGCTTCGGGAGAGCACCTTACGCCCGGAGCGACTGATTATCGTCTGCTCGATAGTGAGGTGCAGGGTGCTTTTGTTAATCTGGCAGAAAACGGCCGCATTACCCGCGGTTTGATAGATTGGCTCGGCTTTAATCGGGTGAGTATTACGTTTGAGCCAAAGGCAAGAGAGTTTGGAAAACCAACATATTCAAAGAAACAGCTACTGCGGCTCGCGCTCCATAGTTTCGTGTCGCTTAGTAATGTGCCTTTGTATATATTTGGAACTCTTGGCGTCATCATCACAATGCTCAGCGGTCTCTTGGGCCTCGCCGTTATTATCGAGCAGATTCTGCTTCGCGATCCGCTGAGCTGGCACTTTACCGGCACCGCGATGCTCGGCATTCTTATTCTCTTCTTGATCGGTATTGTCTTAATGTCTCAGGGGATTTTGTCGCTTTATATCTCATCGGTTCATCAAGAGAGCAAGCGCCGACCCCTCTACATTATTAATCGAGCCCGCTCACACAACTTAAAGATCCGCAAAAATGCCAACTAAGCGCCGTTTCAAAAAACAACAAACTTGGTTGAAGCACCTCATTGCGCTTGCTTTGTTTCAAAAGATTTACCTTTTTGTTTCATTAGGAGTGTTGGCTGTTACGACCATTTTTTGGTCACTGATTGGCGCTCTGACTCACTCGGGTAACGCCGACCAGCTTACCAATTCCTATCTTCAAGAAAATAGCGCGACGTTTGCCGGTGCAATACTGCCAGACCAACACACTTTCTTGCTGAAGTTGCCGCTTTTTTGGCTGACCCAAGCACTTGGCGGCAGCGTCGCGTCGTACGTCTTCGTGACAATTATCACTGTCTTGCTGACGGTGGGTGTTTTTGCTTTTATCCTTCATCGGATCCAACCAAAACCCCTTATGATCGGCACGATCTTTTTTGCGCTTGCCCTCGCGCTAATGATGATTCCATCCGAGCCCTACGCTAACGCACTTCTGCCAACCAACATGGCAATGCTGACAACCAGAAACTTGGAGTACATTCTGTTCATCGGTGCCGTGCTCCTGGCCGTTCGTGCAAAAAGCTGGCGAAGCCCATTACTGATACTTTCCCTTATTGCGATGATCCTCCTCGTCGCCAGCGACAAACTCTTCCTGAGTATCGGTATCGGTGGGGCGGTCATCTTTCTAGCCATAGCCCTCTTTCACCGAAACACCCCCTTGCGTCAAACGGCTATTCGCTGGCTGGTCGTTTCAGTCGCCGGAAGCGTTGGAGCCCTAGGGCTGCTTCGGTTGTTGGTTTCTGCACATTTAATTCACCTAGCGGGTCAGTCGGTTGCCGGGCCTTATGGGTTACTTCACTCGGCAAAGGATTTTGTTTTTGCTGTTTTCTATGGCATCGCCGGAATCTTTACTAACTTTGGCGCCAACCCGGGCTACGACAGCCGTACGATTACCGACTTTGCTGCTTCGGCCATTCCTCGAATTGCCTCACCAATTGCGTTCGCGTATATCGGCACCCTCGCAGTGGTGATCGGTATTTTTATCATTGCGCGCCGTTACAGCAAAACCCTCGCCAAAAGACTTGTCACGGCACCATCAAAAAAGAAACCCTACGCTCAATCATTTAGCGCCACGATTATTCTCATCACGACTTCAATTGCGGCTCTCGGCGTTTATATTCTTAGCAATCACTACTATCCAGTCGATAGCCGCTACCTGACGATCTTCCTTTTTGCTGGATTCTTTGTGCTGGCAACGTTCCGTTTTAAAAAGCGCCTTCCTACCTTACGTTTAGTTGGTGTCGGGGTAGTCCTCTTTCTCCTGCTGATTCCAGCGACCTTCTTTGTGATTAATAACTTTACCGCCCACCAGACGGTGTCCCAAACAATCCGGGAGCGCAATACAACTATTGCGCAGGCTCTTTCCTATCATCCTGTAAAAACTCTGCTAGGAGATTACTGGCGCGTACTACCTATAAAGTCACTGGCGAGCGCTGGGCAAGAAGTAACGCCACTGGCCGACTGTACGACTTACCGCCCAACACTGACGAGCACAAACTGGCAACCCAACCTACAGACCGATAGCTTTGCTTATCTCCTTGATATCGGGACAAGTACTCCCAACTTCCCGGCCTGTACGCTAGCAAACATTACGACTGCTTACGGCAAGCCCGATTCAAGCATTGTTATTAGCGGCACCGTCAAAGACCCTCAAGAATTACTGCTCTTCTACGATGGCGGGATTCATAAGACACCTCAAACCGCAATTAATCCAGACGGCCCAGACACGGTTGTTCCGGTTAGTCTTGGTGCCCTTGCCTATAGGAGTTGCCCAGCCCAAACCATTATGAGCTTCGCTGCGCACGAGGACGACGACATATTGTTCATGAATCCCGATCTCTACCATGACATTCAAAAAGGAAATTGTATTCGGAGCGTGTATCTCACGGCCGGTGATGCCGGATCGGCCGACAAAAACTACTGGCTTGGTAGACAGCGTGGTGCCGAGGCTGCCTATGCCAGCATGTTGGGGACTCCGGGCGTGACGTGGACAGAAAGAGTTGTCGAGATCTCTCCCGACCATCTTGCAACCATCGCAAATCCTCGCGGCAACCACGGTGTCTCGCTTATCTTCCTTCACCTTCCAGACGGTAACTTATTGGGCCAAGGTTTCAGCAGGACCCACAACGAGAGCCTTGCGAAGCTATACAGTGGCAGATTACCCCTCCTTCACACAGTTGATGGATCTTCGGCGTACTCGACGTCGGACGTTACCGACGTGTTAGTACAACTCCTCAAGGCCTACCAACCAAACGAGATTCGCTCACAGAGTGCTAACGCTGGCACGGGCAGGTTTATAGACCACAGTGACCATACTACGGTCGGACATTATGTTGCGAGAGCAGCAACTACTTACGAACAGTCTAACCCCTCCCTTATCCCATTCATCCAATATTACCTTGGGTATCCCATTCAAGCATTGGCAGATAACGTCACGGACGGTGATCTCGAAATGAAAGGCAAGACCTTCCTGGAGTTCGGCAGATTTGATGACGCAACCTGTCACACTATAATCATCTGCGATCAGGGTGCAACATATGGTGCATACCTTCGTCGCGAGTACACCTCGAGCTTTTAGAACCGCCCATTCTCTCGGGGTAGTGGTATACTAATAGCAATGAAAAAGATCAGTATTTTGATACCCGCCTACAACGAACAGGCTTCTTTGGATAAGCTATTCGTGCGCCTAGCGAACCTCGCTAACGACATGAAAGATTACTCATTTGAGTTTCTGTTCATCAACGATGGCAGTCGCGACAAAACTCTTGAGATTATCAAGGACTACGCCGAAAAAGACGATAGGGTTGCCTACGTCAACTTCTCGCGTAACTTTGGTAAAGAAATTGCCATGATTGCTGGACTCGACCACGTGACCGGCGACGCAACGGTTATTATCGACGCCGACCTGCAGGATCCGCCCGAACTCATTCCTCAGATGGTTAAGTTCTGGGAAGAGGGCTACGATGACGTCTACGCCAAACGCCGGACTCGCGCTGGCGAAACTTGGTTAAAGAAGTTTACTGCAAAAATGTACTATCGAACTTTGCAGCGGTTTAGCCATATTAAGATCCAGGAGGATACAGGTGATTTTCGCTTGCTCGATCGTCGAGCCGTGGAGGCGATGAAATTATTCCGTGAATCACAGCGCAACACCAAGGCGATGTTTAGTTGGATCGGCTTTAACAAAAAAGAAATCCTCTACGATCGTGATGCTCGCGAGGGCGGCGGAACTGCCTGGGGCTATCTTAAACTTATCAACCTGGCGGTTGATGGCATCACATCATTCACGATCGCGCCGCTCAGGATCTCAACTGTGTTGGGGCTGCTCGTATCGGTGTTCGCATTTTGTTACTTGATCTTCCTCGTTGTGCGCACCCTCCTATTTGGCACCGACTTGGGCGGCTACCCTTCAATCATGGCAGCCATCCTGTTCCTTGGTGGCGTGCAGCTCCTTTCGCTTGGCATCATCGGCGAGTATGTCGGGCGCATTTTCAACGAAACCAAGCAGCGACCACTGTATTTAGTCGAGGAGTACCATGCGGGAACACCTAAAAAAGCACGCTGAGAAATATCGCTTCGGTGTGGTCGGTGTCGCCAATACAGCGATCGATTTTGGCATTCTTTTCCTCCTCGTTCACCTCGGGCTGAATGAAATCCTCGCTAACTATATTTCGACTGGCTGTGCCTTCATCTTTAGCTTCTTTGTAAACCGCTCTTTCACCTTCAAAGCCAAAGATGGCAATATCGCTAAACAGCTTGCCGTTTTCTTGGTCGTGACTATGTTCGGTTTGTGGGTGATTCAGCCGCTCATAATCGCGGGTATTCTGGGTGCGACGAGTGGCTGGGCACTATCGCCAGACTTGAAACTTCTTGGTGCCAAGCTCACCGCCAGCGTCGCATCACTTATTTGGAACTACATTATGTACGCCCGCTTTGTCTTTAAGAAAAAGGTAGCCGAGTAATGCATATCGCTATTGACGCTCGAATCATCAACTCGACTACTGGTCGTTACATTGAACGGCTCGTCACCTATCTACAGGATATCGATTCAGTTAACCAGTACACCGTGCTGGTGCGCAAAAAAGATGCGGATTACTGGAAGCCTAAGGCCGACAACTTTAAGGTGATGGTGGCCGAGTTTGATCAATTCTCTTTCGCTGAACAACTTGGCTTTAATCGCTTCTTAAAAAAACTGAAGCCCGACTTCGTTCACTTCGGCATCCTCCAGCAACCAATTCTTTACCGCGGCAAAAAAATTACCACCATCCACGACCTGACGCTTTTAAAGACCTACAACTCTGATAAGAACTGGTTCATATTCCACGCCAAGCAGCTAGTCGGCCGTTTCGTTGTTCGCGATCTCTCTCGCACCAACGACCACATTATTACGATCAGCAAGTTCACTAAAGACGAACTCGTCGCCTATACCCATATTCCTGAAGAAAAAGTGTCGGTAATCTATGAAGCCTCTGATGTGGCCAGTGGGTCGTCGCGTCGTTATCCAGTGCCCTTCAAACGATACATTATGTATGTTGGCCAAGAGTCTGACTACAAAAATATCAAGCGGCTAGGGGATGCGCATCAAGAACTCCTCGACAAGCATCCCGACCTAGGCCTTGTGCTAGTGGGCCGCAAAGATAAAGCCGCCAAAACGAACGAGGCTTATTTTGAAAAGAAGAGCTACCGCAACATTCTCTTCACCGACTTTGTACCCGACGATCAGCTTAACTGGCTCTTTGCCCACGCTAGTGCCTATATCTTCCCGTCTCTCATGGAGGGCTTTGGGCTACCCGGGCTTGAGGCCATGGGCCACGGCACACCGGTGGTCAGCAGCAATGCGACCTGCCTTCCCGAAATCTATGGACGCGCCGCCCACTACTTTAATCCGACCGACATTCACGACATGGCAAAATCGATCGATGAAGTTCTCTCCAACGAGAAACTCCGCACCCAACTCTCTAACGCTGGTTTTCAACAAATCAAAAAGTATTCATGGAAAAAAATGGCCGAGCAAACGCTGGCCATCTATAAAAAAGTTCTAAAAGATTAAGAGCTGGCCTGGGCAATCGTAATCTTACGATCGTGACCTTCACCCTCTGAAAATGTCTTGATGTCTGAGTATTCAGTTGCGACTTGGTGGACGACGCGGCGATCAGCCGGGTTAAGGCTAGCGACATGCGAGCTACCGGTGCGACGAACTTCTTCAATCCATTCGCGAGCTTGTTTAGCGACGCGTTCGGCTCGCTGTCGCTTGTAGTCGGCGATGTCGATATTCACACGGGTGAGTTCAGCGCCCTTGTTGCGGAGAACGGTTGAGACTAGGTATTGCAGACTGCGAAGCGTTTCGGCGTTGCGTCCGATCAACAAACTGTTGATATCTGAAGACGGCACGGCAAGCTCGATGACGTCTTCTTCGACTGCCGCAGTGATCTCGACGTTAATTCCAAAAAAGGACACGAGGTCTGAGAGATACTTGCGTGCGAATTCTATAGACTCTTCTTTGTTCATGCTGCCCCCTTACTTTTACGAGGCGTGTCTTTGGCGCTAATGCGAACCACGTTACCTTCGCGAGCTTGTTTTTCACGAGCCTTGGCGGTCGCTTTTTTGCCTTCTTTTTTAATACCGAGGTCGGCGATGTGATCCATCTCGTCGGCGTCACGTTTCAAAATGAAGTGCTGCTGAATAGCTGCAAAAATGTTTGAGGTCGCATAGTAAAGTGCAAGTGCGCCCGGTAGGCCCAGCATGATGAAAAGCATGAAGATTGGCAGAATCTTGGTCATCTTACTCATCATGACCGCGTTAAGCTCTGATTGGTCGGCTGCTTTGCCGTTGGCAGCTTCCGCCATCACATCGCGGAATCGCTTGGTTGAGGTTGTCGGAGAGGTTTGACGAGAGATAATGAATTGCATGCCGGCAGCCAGTAGCGCCAACAGTATGAGGAAGATGTTGAAACCACCTGGGCCGCCAATGGCGTGCGACGTAAGATCAACTAGGCCAAGAAGTTTCTCGTTAAATTGCTCTGGGTGAGCAATTAGCGCCTGAATCGGACCAACGTGCTGCAGGAATCCATAGGTGTAGGTTGCAACTTGGTCGCGGTGCAAAGTAAAGATCTGGATCACCTGATAAAGAGCGATGAAGATTGGCAATTGAATTAATAGGGTAAGAATCGAACGGAATGGTTTGACGTCGTGCTTTTTGTAGAGCTCGAGCATCTGCATACTCTCAGCCTGACGATTGCCCTTCGTAGCTTTCTTAATCTTGGCAAGCTCCGGCTGCAGTCGGCGCATTGCCTTAACTTGGTGCAGCTGGCGAACAACCAGTGGCCAGAGTGCAAAGCGAATGAGGATCGTAAAGATAATCAGGGCAATACCAAAATCGCCACCTGGAATCAGGCTATACAAACCAATAAGCAGGTTGAATATTGGCTGGACAATGAGCGTCTCAAATATATTCATGCGTCTCCCGGAATCCCCAGGGGGGTTACTTACGCTATATTATAACAGCTCTACGGGGTTTTATACAGATCGGCTTTGACAAACAGTTGCTCTAATTGGGCCGAAAGCTCGGCGGCGGGGAGTGTTTGAAATTCTGGCGAGGTCACAATCAAGACGATGTCGAAGTTACCTGTCAAACGCGACTCATTAAGGCGCATGTACTCGTAAAGGCGTCGGCGAATCCGATTTCGGCCAATTGCCCCCTTAAGAACTTTTTTGCTCACCACAACGGAGATGCGCGACGTCGTGCGGTGCGTGTTTTTACTCCATTTAATAGTCAGCTGGGGCGAACGAACCGCCTTGCCGTTGGCATAGACGTAACGCAGACTATTGTGGCCATGAAATCGTAAAGAGGCGGGGATCATGGCTCTATTATATATAAGTATCTTCGGATCAATAAAAAAGCCGCAGGTGAGTGCGGCTTTTTTGTTTAGACCGAGATCTTAGCGCGTCCTTTGTTGCGGCGGCGTTTCAGAACGAGGCGTCCTGCTTTGCTCGCAATGCGCGCACGAAAACCGTGCGTACGAGCGCGGTGACGAGTGTGTGGTTGGTGAGTTCGTTTTGGCATATCTGATCCATTTTAACCCATCCACCCCTATTAATCAACTCCCCCGCTTGATTTTTGGCTAAACAGTTTCCTAGTATATAAAACTTATCCCCTCTTTCGACCCTCTTTTCCACACATTAACAGATGTGGTGTCTGGCTGTGTACAACTCGAACCCTTGTACGGCTGTCTTTTTTACGAACTCATTTGAGGTTGTGGAAAACTCTTATTCTGCGGTATAGTAAGGGGTAATAACAGTTCATGGATCAATTCCAGGGAGTTAAGGGAAGATATGCGCGCGTTATGGCAAAGCGTTCTTGGTGAAATCGAGTTGACGGTCTCGCATGCGACCTTTACTACTTGGTATAAAAACACCGAACTCGTCAGCCAAGACGAGGAAGAAGTCGTCATTGCCGTCCCAAACATCTTTGCCAAAAAGCAGTTCGAGGTAAAGTTTAACGAACAAGTTAAGAAGGTTCTCGCTAACAATGGCGTCACGCCTAAAAAAATCAGTTACACCATTCTCGTCGCTGGCAAAAAAACCCAAGTGAACCGCGAGACAACCCGCGAAGCCGGCGACCTCACCTCGCCCACCTCCCCTAGCCCTTCTTTTGGCCCCGCCACATCTAGCCACGCCGCCCGCGGCAACCTCAATCCGCGCTACACTTTCGATAATTTTATCGTCGGTTCAAGTAATGACCTCGCGTATACTGCCAGCCAGGCCGTCGCCGCTAACCCCGGCGTGAAATACAACCCGATCTACCTCTACGGTGGGGTTGGTTTAGGTAAAACTCACTTGATGCAGGCCATTGGGAATGAAATTCTTAAAAACACACCGAGCAGTCGCGTTCTCTATGTCAGTTCCGAGACCTTCGTTAATGAATTCTTGGATTATGTTCGCTTTAAGAAAAAGGGCTTTTCTGACAAATATCGCAATGTCGACGTCCTTATTGTCGATGACATGCAATTTATTGCCAATAAAGAAAAGACTCAGGAAGAGTTCTTTCACACCTTCAACTTCTTACACCAGAATAACAAGCAGATCATTATCAGTAGCGACAAACCGCCTCGCAGCATTCCAACACTGACCGAGCGTCTTCGTAGTCGCTTCGAGATGGGTATGGCAATTGACGTTCAGATGCCAGACTTCGAGACTCGTTGCGCGATCCTTAGTGCTAAAGCAGCTTTGTCAGGCGTCGAGCTCAATCATGAAACTGTTGAGTATTTAGCAACAAACATCAAAACTAACGTTCGTGAGCTCGAGGGCGCCCTAAATCAATTACTTGCCTACGCTGAGATGCGTGGTATTGAACCAGATATTTCTACAGCCGAAGGGCTTTTGGGTAATGTTCGTCACTCCCGACCACAACACCTTACTAGTAAGCAAATTATCGATCGCACCGCGAAGCACTTCCAACTCTTGACCGACGAAATGTGTGGTGACAAGCGCGACAAGCACATTGTTGTGCCTCGTCAGATTGCAATGTACCTTCTGCGTAGCGAACTACACCTAAGCTTCCCTAAAATCGCTGGTGAACTCGGTCGAAAAGACCACACCACAGCTATTCACTCAGTTGAGAAGATTGAGAAGGCTATCAAGTTAGATTTCGTTATTCGCGAACAAGTTGCCTCAATACGGGAGAAATTGTATGCCTAATACCCTATCCCTTGCCTGGGTAAAAAATGTGTACAGCCTGCGAATAGCCCGTAGGGTAACTGGTGGGCAAACATACACAGAAACCACCAAAGAGACCCTAGACGTCACCTCCCCCGTCCACAAACACCCCCACTTGTCCCAACTTCTCCCCGTGTTTGAACCCGACCTATCCACTGCAATATATCGTCAATTTAATCTGTTAATTAACCACTTATACCCATTATCCACATCCCCTATTATTACTGAGACAAAGGAAAATTAGAAAGGAATAACAATATGGAGCTTACAGTAACTCAAGAAAACTTCGCCCGAGCTTTATCAGCCGTTGGACGTGTCGCCAGCACAAAAACACAGCTCCCTATTCTAAGTAACATCTTGCTAAGGACTGATGGTAATCGATTGCTGATTGCTGCCACCAACCTCGAAGTTGCCACTACTCAATACATTGGCGCCAAAATAACCAAACCTGGTGCAATCACTGTCCCCGCCCGGCTCATCTCCGAATTTGTCAGTAGTCTGCCGAAAGAATCTATCGACCTCAAGATTGTGAATAATAATATTCATCTTAGATCTGGTAACTACAGCTCAATTATCAATGGCGTCATCGCGGACGACTTCCCAGAACTACCAACGATTAATGAATCATCTTCAATCAGTTACACGATTAACGTTGATGACTTCAAGCAAGCTGTTTCGCAAACCATTATTACTGCTAGTTCTGACTCAACACGCCCAGTTTTAACGGGGGTATATTGGCACTCTCATGATGGACAGCTATATTTAGCTGCAACTGATGGCTATCGTCTCTCAGAACGCCGCCTGGTTGAAACCAAATCTGAAGTTTCAGCCATCATCCCTGTTCAAACCCTTCAAGAAGTCCTCCGCACCATCGTTGACGACTCGGATACGGTCGATGTGTTATTCGACGAAACCCAGGTTCGCTTCCGTATCAACGATGCTGAGATCATTAGTCGCCTGGTCGACGGCAACTTCCCCGACTATCGCCAGCTCATTCCAAAGAAATCGGATATCACGGCCGTTATTGATAAACAAGAGTTCGTCCGCGTTACTAAAATCGCCGGCCTCTTTGCTCGCGAATCTGGCGGTAGTGTCACAGTAACCGTCGATAGCGACAAAAAAACAGTTTCGCTCCACTCGATCGCATCTGAACTCGGTGAAAATACCTCGGAACTCACAGCAACTATTACCGGCGAAGGCCAAGTTACTCTCAACTCTCGGTATCTTTCAGAGGCCCTCTCGGTACTAGAGGATGAAACAATTGAATTTAGCTTTAGCGGCAAGCTTTCACCATGTATTTTAAAGTCGACTAAAAAAGACGCCAACTACTATCACGTCATCATGCCTCTAAAGAGCTAAAACTATGTCAACGGTGAGCAAGCTGGGAGTCCAACACGTTCGCTCGCACGAAAAGTTTGAGATAGAACTGGCGCCAGGCGTAACGGTTATTACCGGCCCGAACGGGAGCGGCAAAACGACCCTACTAGAGTCGTTATACATAGCCCTCCAAGGGTCGTCATTTAAGGGTAGCGACGGCGATGTCCTTTCAATTGATAAACCCTGGTGGAAAATAGACATTCTCTTTGACGACGAACAAAAACGCACCGTTAAATTCGACCCCTCTCGCGCCACTGGTCGCAAGCAATTCGTGATCGACACCAAAACAAGCTATCGCCTGCCGCCAAAGAATAAGTTACCGGTCGTTTTATTTGAACCAGAAGACCTGCGCCTACTACACGGCTCACCGGCCCGTCGTCGCCAGTTCATCGACCGCTTCATTAGTCAGCTAAACCCGCTATACGGAGCCGCACTTCGCAAGTACGAACGAGCCCTGCGCCAGCGCAATAACCTCCTCAAACGCTTTAATACACCGTCTGACCAATTGTTTGCGTGGGACGTCGCTCTAGCCGAACATGGCGCCTACCTGATTGAGCAGCGGATTGCTTTTATTGAGCAAATAAACAGCCTCTTAAATGATGCTTATCATGAGATCGCTAAATCTACCGACGAGGTTTCGGTTCACTATTCGCATACCTTTGTCGGCGACATTAAACAGAAGCTTCTCAATGAACTAGAGTCGCACATCGAACGAGACCGAATGCTTGGCAATACCTCTGTCGGTCCGCACCGCCACGATATTATTTTTGAGCTCAACAACTCCCCCGCCTTGTCGGTTGCCTCGCGCGGTGAAGTCAGAACGATTGTTCTCGCCCTCAAATTCCTGGAGGTTGATATCATCGAACAGCTTACCGGTATAAAGCCACTGATCCTACTGGATGATGTATTTTCTGAGCTTGACCTAGAAAGACAAAAATCACTGAGCGATACGATTCGCCAACACCAAATAGTTATTACTAGTACCCACGTTCTCTCGAACGCCAAACGATTTAAACACGTGAAGCTGGACGGCTAATTTTCGCCGTTAATGTAAACGATCTCGTAGTCACTCGGGTTGTACCCTAACGACGTAATCGCATCTCGCGCATCTTGTTGTCCCGTATCTGTGTAGTATGTCACAAACACAGCATACCGGCCGCTCTTGGTAGTAGATAATCCATAGTCTGCTCGATACGACGGACCAGTTAACGGCAAAATGCTGGCTATAGGAAAGGTATCTTGGAGTTTCGTAGCTGAATTATCAGCCGCTTGCGCCCCAGCCGCTTCGTTAATTGTTTGATCCTCGGGGTGATTTGCGTACCAGTCGGTCGTCGAACTGTCCGACGGCGACAGCGCAACAACAAGCTTTGTTACCTGACCCTTAATTGCCGTTATGGCATTGCTACTATCAGCAAAGCCGGACTTCTTCACGATAATTGTATGTGAGCCTGGCTCCACCTTTATATCACCGGCGTTAATTGGTTTTCCGTCCATGGTCGCGCTCGCAATGGTCGGTGCATACGACAACGAAATAGTCGCACTATACACGCTGTTATGCCACAAGGTATAGGCAGAAAATATCAAAGTACCAACAAAAACAGCACCAATAATTGTTACCACAAGAGCAACCCGCCGCTTATCATATCTGGAAGTTCCTTTTAAAGGCCCTGTATTATAAAAATTAACCATACTACTTCTTCAGCCTCCAAACAATACCGTTCATGCTCCACCAAGCCTGTTGTGCCGGCATCTCCTCGCCCTGTGAAGCCTGGGCAATTTGACCGTTACCAAGGTACATAAGAATGTGACCGTCATAGTGAGGACTTACTTCTGTCAGTATGTCCCCCGGCTGAAGACCGGCCGTACTTGAAGTTGTTTTGATTTGTTCGTACTTCTCTGGGTGGTTAGTCATATAAGTATGCATTCTTGATACGCCGCTAATTGGAAAGCTAGGATCAGCACCAGACATACGCATAACAGTTGCAATAAAGTTGCCACAATCGGCACCGTAGTTATCGAACGAATCATTCGTGCCGCTTGAACCAGCTGTCTTAAAGGTTCTTCGAGCGGCCGCATAGACAGCTGGTGACGGAGGCCCCTTTGAACACCCACCACTATCACACGCCTGGCGGCCCAGGTCTCGCGAGCTCGTTTTGCCCGCCGGAGGCTGAATAGTAATACACTTTGCCGTACTTATAATCGCATCAATTGATCCGTCCCCGGCGGCTATTGTTGGACTAGAACTACCGGGGCACGTAATCGCACCGCCAGCGTTACATCCACCCCCAGTACTGACCCCACCTGAATACTTGGCTAGAATGGTCACGGCATTAGTGGCTCGAGCCGCCGCCGTTTCTTTAGTCTTGCCAGGATACTCATACAAGTAAGTCCAGGCATGGGCCACATCAGAGGTGTCGGTGAGGGTTTTAATATAATCAAGGAGCTTTGTGCCGGAAGGAACGGCAAGGTTATAGTCTTTTTCCAGCCCAGAAGTTCTAGCTGGGATTGAGCTTGGCGCAAAGCTGGCGATGTATTGGTTCAAATAATTCAGCTCACCAAGAAGGAATTGGTCGTTTACGCTTGCGCTCACGCCATCTGGCACGAAGCCGGTCGCTTCTGTAACGCCCCCACCATATTTTGGAATATAGTTTTGGGTATACGTATCACCGAGCGTGTTTGCCAACGCCGTCGTCACAGCAACGCGCTGTCCGCCCGTAAACTGGGCGATGCCATAACCACCTTCTGGCCAGGTCTGCGTTGTCTCTTGCCGGAATGCGCTAAACCCACTTTCGGCCTGTAAGCTACCTGTAATTCCGGCCGCTTGGGCAGGGCTGAGCCCGGCCGAGACCCAATAGTTATATATCTTTTGACGGTTATCGGTTCCCACTAATGATGTCGCCGATGACGTGCCGCTACAGAGCGGAACGCGGGGGTCGTAAGCCCAGATATTACTGCCGCTATAGTCTGCTTCGCTGAACTTGCCATCACCAAAGGCGGCCACGGGCTCGCCGATCGACGCCACAAAACCAAACGCAAAAACGACGCTGAGCACTAGCGACAAGATTCGTTTGGCGGAGAGTTTTCCTATGCGGTTGCCCATAGCGGAGAATACCTTTTTACAGTTGTTGCAAGGGCCTGACGGTCAGTCGATTGTGACTGAGGTAGGATCAAGGAGATAGCGGTAGGAGCGAGAGCCTGCATGGTAGGAGCGACTGACGAAGGCGCGGTTGCGGTTGGCGATGCCGTCATTGTGTCGGCGACGGTCGTTGGATCGGTGTTTGTTTGGGCGGCCGCCTTTGATACATCGACAGCACCGTTATCTTCGTCATCAAGGACCCTATTATAAAGAGTGTACATACGGAAGTAGCTCATCTCGGTGGTCTGGGCGCGGCACTGTTTGCCAGTTATCCAGTCGGCGTCTGGACCGTTAATGGCGTTGTTATCGTCATAGGTCTCACCGTATGGCTGTACTCGGTAGGCACAAAAATCGAGGAATTTTGCATAGTCGTTGTAGACACCACCCGCTGCCTCGACAGCAGCGGCGCGTTCATCAACAAACTGACCGATGAATCCGTCGGCAGTCCCCTTAAGGTAGTCAAGGATCTGGCCTTGTGAGACGGCAGGGTCAATTGGCGTATAGCCTGCCGGCAATCCAGTCGTTGTGTTTCTCTCAACACATCCACTACCACCACAGCCAGAGTTCTCCATGTAGTCTTGAACTGGATCGATGTCTAGCTTTAGGTCGGATGCTGGCATGACAAAGCGAATGTTACATTGCACATCAGCATCGATCCCTAGCTTTTTATAAGAGGCGTCGGTGCACTGGTGGAATCGAGCCGGATCAATGCCGTCGGCACTTGCGCTCGCCTCAGAGAACGGTGATAATAGCCCGCCGCGGACTATTGAGGCAATACTACCGAGACTGGCTGCAATCGTATTGCCAGAGTCGGGGCTAAACTTAAGGATGGAGCGTGCTAACGACCCTACGAATGAGTACTGACTGTTGATATCGAGCTGATTAGTCTGTGACTGTTCCAGTGCAACGTACTGATCATTCACCGCTTTACGGTCACTATTGTAGGCAACAATTTGACTGGCATCACCTGGCATCAGACCAGCGGCCTGTGCGTTATCGCTTTGCAGTGCGGCTATAGTTGTCCAGGCCGCCGAACCGCGCGCAACAGGATTATTCTTGAGGTCAGCCGCTTGTACCACGTTACCGCCCAACAGGGCGCTGAGCGTCTGTTGAATTGCGATAAGTGCACCCATGAGTACACCAGCAATGATGAAGTCGCTGGCATCAATCGCCTGCCCACCTGGCACGATCGCTAGAATGAGCGTTCCCAGAATACCAATTCCGCGAACAATGCCACTCTGCACAAATCCACACGTTGAGTTGTCAGTCCCAAAATTAAGGACAGAGTGTAACACCTGTGCGGTTCCAGCTACGGCAGACAGGACCTGGCTCGAGCCAAAGCCCAGAGAGAACTGGGTTGAGTCTGGAGTTTGAGCCGCAACCCCTCCGTTTTGTGACATCTGGTACAAAGGTGAATCAAGCGCGTTCTTCTTGTAATCAGGATTCGGCTTCATCGCCAATGTCTCAGTGGCTGTAACAGTTTGAGCTGGCTGCAGCGAGTTCGCTAGATCGACAATTTGAGCGCGATTATCTGGCTCGGAGAAGTACTGGTTAACTGCATTCGCATCTTCAAGCGTGCCGTCCCCTGCTTGAATCTGCTGCACCTTACTAATGAGCCCAAAACCGCTTTGAATAAGTTGGGCGTGAGTGGCGACCTTAGCAGCAACTGCGGCACTACCGATCACGTTGGTGATTGTACATGAGAGGTCGGCAATACCGAAAATGCTGAGAGCCCCAATCGCGCCCTTGGTTATACTGCTTGTCGGCGTTGGGTTCTTTACATTCACGATGGCCTTATTCATTCGGTCGACCTGACTAGGCGTGTAGGTTCGGGGGTTTTCGCTTGTGTCGCCGTCTAACGTGAAGCCCTTGCTGGGATCGCTTGAATCTTTAGGCGTAAAGTGCAGGTCTTCTGTTGCAGTTCCTTTCGCCAGGTTCAGCAATGCATTCACCCTTTCCTTATCGGTTCCCTTGAGTTCGGGCGGTATCTTTGACACTCCAAAGCGTTGCAAGATTCGTCCAAAGAACGTATTGTCAGACGCCCCCAAGAATTTCATATTATTAGCTTTTTTCTGGGCCTTTTGTGCATCGGCATTAGTGTTAAGCAGGGCCGCCCACTGATCAGGGTCATATTCAGTGCCCTGGAATGTATAGGTCGCTGGCACGATTCGATCGGCTCCAAGAATGTTCTTATAGGTGGAATCAGCCGTGACGTCGATGCCGGAATTGTGAAGTCGCTCCTGCTGTTTTGTGGTAATAGTCAAAAACTCACACCGCTTAGAGAGTGTTGTACAGCCCTTTAGAGCCGCTTTGCGATCGGCAGTTGGGATCTTGTGAATCGCAACTTTATTATCGGCAATTTGCGATGCCGCTAAGAGGTCATTTAGGTCAGACGAGACGGTTTCAACGAATGCAATCGGCGCAATTTCACCGACAACCAACGATCCACCGATAGTAATGCCGGCAAGGCCCAAAACAAACACGATCGCCCCCCAAGCACCGCGGCTCTTGGCGATCTTGCCAACTAACTTAATCTTACGGGCCGTTTTATTATTGCTCGTCACGCTCTGTTTAATAAGGCCATCATGATTGGCCGGATCATCAGGAAACTCCTCGAGTTTTTTTAGTCCCTGAGCGATATCGTATCGCTTCTCAAATTCAGCATCTGACTCAAGAGAGTCGGTGCGCTCTTCTTGGTCATTATCGGGCAGAGTTCCAACAGGCATAACTGAACCCTATTATACCCTATACAGTCTCTGTTGGGGCCTCTGGAACAACGGGAGCGACCACTGGCTGAGTAGCAGCTTGGGGATTCGTGGTAATGAGCTGTTGTTCGGTTGGGCTAGCCTGAATTTGAATGTGGACGTGGCTTTGTCCCGCAAAGAACAGACCCTGTCCAATCGGGAAGTTCGCCAGACGCTTCTTCTCTTCTTCGGTTAGCTTAAATACATCCGACAGCACGTCAACGGCACTCGACGATTGCTTCAAAAGTAATTGCATCGAGCTGTTGGCAACAATCGCGCGACCCATTTTGCTGCCCATAAAGTCCTCGACGTCTTGCGTGATAGTAGTTAAGCCCAAGAAATATTTACGGGCGCGTTTTGCCAAGCTAAACAAGAAGTTAGCCGAGTCGTCGTACTTCATCAGCTGCCAGGCCTCGTCGACAATCAACATACGCTTCTTTTGAATCGTGCGCGTGATATTCCAAATGTGCGACAGGACAATGTACATCGCAACTGGGCGCAGTTCGTCTTCGAGGTCGCGAATATTAAAGACAACCATTGGGTTATTAATATCGATGTTCGATTGTTGACTAAAGATTCCGGCAAATGTTCCGGTCGTGTACTTGCGCAGGCGCTGTGCCAGTTGCGGTCCGCTACCACCCATGTGGAGCAATGTGTCATAAAGATCAGAGATGGTTGGCGGCGGCGAATTGTGCGTCAAAGGATCACTCGTAATACCAACGCGGGCATAAGTATCGATCAACGCTTGGTCTAGGTCGGCCTCTTCGACCGGGCTTAGCGCGGCCATTGGAATACCGGCCGCACTCACCTGTGTGCCGCCCATCATCAGGCGGAACAAACCATGCAATGTTACTAAATTAGCGCGTAGCGCGTCGTCAGCTTCGTCGCTATCAATGACACGCGGCAGATCGAACGGATTAATACGTGTGTCCGAGTTTAGGCTCAAACGAATGTAACTACCCCCGACCGCTTCAGCCAGTTTTTGGTACTCATTCTCTGGGTCGATAATTAATATTTCAGTACCAAGCATCATACTGCGCAGTGCTTCGAGCTTCACTGCGAACGACTTACCAGCACCAGATTTTGCAAAGACAACCAAGTTGGCATTTTCGAGCTTAAAGCGGTCGAAAATCACTAGGCCGTTATTGTGCATATTAATGCCGTATAGAATTCCCGAGTTATCAGTCAAATCGGCGCTGGTGAATGGGAAGCTGGTGCTGATTGCGCCAGTATTCATATTGCGGCGAATCTGCAGTTGGTCGGTCATTTGCGGCAGGCTGCTATTAAGCCCCTGCTCTTGTTGAGAAGATGCCACTTTACTAAAGATCAATTGTTGGCCGAAGAGTGTTTCGATTTTGTGTTGAACAAAATTAAGCTCATCCATGCTGTCGGCGTAGAGCGTCACGTAAAGTCCGAATCGGAAGAAGCGCTCAGAACCAAGTTGCAGCTGGTCACGCAATTCCTCGGCGTCATTAATAGAAGCTTCCATGGCTGGATCTCTGGTCTTGCCTTTTTCGCCAGCAATCGATGCACTGGCTTCCAGCTGAGTCACTTTTTTGCGCAGGTTGTTAAGAACCACTTGAGTTTCAACAGGATAGACGTACATACTGACATCGAGCACCTCATCGATATTGATGAGCGAACTCAACCAGCCGGTGTAAATCTGACGAGGATAGCCATAAATGTACAGCGTGCGGCCGTATTTGGTGCCAAGTCGGAAATACGAGCCGTGTATCTCGATGCTGCTCGGTGCGATCAGGTCTCGAAGGGTTGAGACGCCTTTTAAGAAGGCCTGTTCGACTTCGGCTTGCTCGCGAGCGCGTTGCTGGGCGGCAACGTCAACAGCTGACTGGCGAGCCATTACAGCACTCCTCCAGAGGTTGGTGCGGCCGTACCTTCGGCCTTCTTGGTGTAGACGCCGGTATTGTTCTCAAAATCACCCAGCGGCTGACGAACGGCCGTATCGGGGTTATAGAAGTTGTAATACAACTCACCCAAGCTCTTAGTATCCAGCTGCGTACTCTGAACACCAATTTGGAACATACCTGCCATAACGGCATCAACCCGGTTCTTAATTTCTTCCTTGGCTTTTTGGTAAGTAGCCGTATCAATGCGAGTAATCGTATTTTTTGGACGAGCGAAGAGCTTGCTAAAGAAGCCCTTGCCCTGTTCGATGAAATTAGCCCCGTCCCCTTGTGGGAAGTATGGCACGACGATGTAAAACGATTTCTCCATGATGTTGGCTTCTTGTGAGAGTGCGTCGATAAAGTTGATATAGTCGTCCATCAATACGCCGAGCAACATGTTGTCTTGAGTGCGTCTGACATCCAAAAGCTTCTCGATGTAGGGTCCGATATCAACCCGCTGCGAACGAACCAGAATTTGAACCGGAAAGTTCAAAGAATTGAGGAAATTCTGGTAACTATATTCAACGCCTTCTCGTTCCTTGTCACTCATTAGATCAAAGTTAATCGATTTGCAGCGAATCACGGCGCGGAACGAACCATCAATCATGATGACCATATTGTCACGCACTTCAGATAACTGGAGCGTGTTCTGGGTCGAGTTAGGATTCTTGGGTGCTTGTTTAGCCGGCGCTGTTGAACCGGAACCGACTGGTGCGGCCGCAGGTACTGGTGCGATCGGAGCTATTGGCGCAACTGGAGTTGGCGCCGTTGGAGGAGTCCCGCTGGGGGTCGGTTGGCTAAAAAACGGATTATTTGGCGGCATACCCTACCTGTCCCACTCCTGATTAGTGTCGAGTTATCGCAGAGATATCACCACGTCGTCTTGCATCTCGTTCTTCTCTTGAATTCGATGCGCTTCATGGGCAATTGTCTCGATTGATAAATCGGCGTTATTTGCAAGGTTCATTATATCAGCTGACACTGGTTTATCGCTAGTGGTTGACGCAGTTTGATCATCTTGTGGGGTAACTGGCGCGGTATAGACATGACTAGGGTCGTCGACGGGCTGCAAGACAGACTGTTGAATGTTCGTTGGGTACGGATTATAGACAGGAGACGCACCCGCAATGTCATTATAAGGATTGTTTGTTGGCGTTGCAGTGGCTGGAGCCTGGTGCATACGCTCTACCGCCTGCTCGCGAGCGCGGGCGCTCTCTTTGCCCATCATTGACTGAAATAGGCGCGCAACAGAGTTATTGCCATCCAAAATATCTTGAGCACTCTGCGCTTCCAGGAAAATATCATTATTCATTGTGGTGCTTGGCGCCTGAGTACCCGGCCCCCTAATCGCCCAGCCTTGTGAGTCGACGATGTTCGCAAGATAGCTAAATCGCTGCTCGGCGTCGGCCTCGCTGATATCTTTTGTGCGTCTCACTTCAACGGTTTTCGGAACAGTAATCTCAATTAGCGAATCAATGCCGTCCGGATCCCAGATTCGTTTGTGCGGTTTCAAGTAATACGAGACAATTGCCGCCAAATAGATCTCCATTGGCTGATCCTTACGCAACGGTAGCGCCAGCGCTCCGAACAGCAGAATGATTGGCAACGGTATAATTACCAGCCCAATAAAAATTTGAGCCAATCCCCAAGCCAGCGCAATCGACAGCGCCACCACAATCAAATAAATGAATTGGCGGAAGCTAAAAGGACCGATTAACTTGTCGTCGGCCTCTACATCCTGTGGGACTTTATAGCTTGCCATAGTGGTTATAGTATATCAGGTGTTAAGTTAGGCTGCCGTCTGATCCAATGCGTTTCGTAATGAGTGTTGAAGAGAGGGTTGGCTTTGCTACTATTGCAGACTGAAGCTTTTTGGCAGTCTCAGTACTAAACGTGCTTTTAAGCGCAGGTGTGTCGGCCAAGTTATTAATTGCAACGTTAAAGGCATCAGTTGCATCAGCCAGTTTCTTGGGATCTGTAATGCTAGCTAAGTGATCCGCAAATTCCTGGGCAGTATCTGCGTCCCAGGTTGCCATATCTGCTGCTTTGACAGATTCGAATGCTCCTGCTGGACCCTTCACGAGTGCCGGTGCCTTGCCCATGACGCTGGCAACATTCGCCTGAATCGCTTCATTTGCCATACGCTGAATATCTGTGTTTGCGTTCTTCACGCCGTCTCGGAGTATGTCGGTTCTGCTAGACTGTGCCGCGTAATGGAGGGCAGCAAGTGCATTCGTGCCACCCTTCGCTATCTCGCTTTGTAGGTAGGTCTTCTGCTGCCCGCCATCCATACCAGCGAGCGTTCGGCGCAGTGGCTCCAGTGCCCTCTTGAGCTCTTCGGCCTCGGCTGAAGCAATTGCACGAGAAGCAATCCGCTGGCCTTCTGCGACATCTCCTCCCGCAATGCGGGTTGCGTAGGCAGCATCCGTACCCAGGCGCTCGTTAGTTGCTTTACTGTGCTGTTCGCCAAGATAACTGTCGGCTAATTTGTCGCCGTCTTTGCGCTGATCGAACGATCGCCCGTAGCGCCCAATGGTTCGCCGGAGGTTGTTCCTGATGCCCCCAGCTCCGCTATCAGTTCCATATTTTGCTCTGTTGAAACCGCGAGCCAATCGGGCGTTGCCTTCACTACGCGCGGCACCAGTGATACCGCCAATAAGTTTCTGACCACGGTTTTGAATAGTAGCCGCCAGCTTATCCAGGTTGCCACCACTGAACTTAATAAGAATCGTTGGCAAGAAGAAGAAGGGTGCCACAATCACAAACTGGCCAGTAATAATTGCGATCCATGTTGTAAGCGGGTCGGTCGTGCGTGCGGCGGTCGAGAGAATCGCAAAGCCGGCAATTTGCGCGCCACCAAAGATAATCGACACGATCGGATACATAAGTAAGAGTGAGGTCAGTGTTGTTCGCCATCGTTTGAACAGGCTTTCGGTATTAGGTAGCAGCAATGCCACAAACGCCAGTGGCGACACAATTATCAAGATAACAACTAAAGCTTGCCGGGCGATTAAAATGACCGCAACGGCGAGGATTGCCAGCATAGCGCCAAGTACCAAAGGTATTGCCAAGAAAAGAAGCGCGCCTCCGATGCCCGGAATACTTGCGGCAGCAGCTACGGCGCCTACCCCCACACCAAGTGTGCCGACGGCAAATCCGGTGCCACCCATGAGCGCCCCCAGGATATTTCCCCAGTTGGTACTAATGCCCACATTCATAGAGTTAACAACGCCGCGCAACAAATTATACAGCCCAGCACCAATAATATTAGACAGGTCGACGACCACGGCTGATAACCAGAACGATACGTTCACGAGGACCGCCGCAACAATTAGTCGTGGCAATGTTTTCTTGACGCCGTAGTTCGAAACTCCCTGCCCGGTTAGCTGAGCAAAGATAATAATAAGGAACATAATAACGAACACAACATTCGCCAAGTTGCGCATGATTGTCCAGGCATTATATACGCCATTCGTCCCGCTGCCGGTATCGGTGTTAATCACTGGCACCTTCAAGATGTTCTCGATCAAGCTGTATACATTATCGGCTACGTCCGCAATGAAACTCGTAAAGCCACAGATGAGCCAACCAATACCATCAATCACACAAGACGAGGAGTTCGCAACCTGACTTACAGCTGCGATCTTGTTGTAGTCTCCCACCAAGAAAACTTGTGCCACTTGGTCTCTCTCCTTGGTGACTGATTTACAGACGCTGCCCGCACACACCTGATAGGTACCCGGTGCCACGGACTTGATAACGGCCGTGAAGTTCTGCGGCCCCATTCCCCCGTTACTCGCTCCTGATCCACAGAGGTTTGATACAGGAACTGTGTTGCTATCTGTGTTGGTGGTACTTACTGTATTTCCGCTCGCATCTTTCAGGTCGATGGCGTATGGGCCGTATACGGTTGCGCTACACCAGTTCGATGGTGCGTTGTCTATCTCTAAGTGGGCCCTAATTTGCTGAGTGTTCGGGTCTTCGTCGCCGACAACTTGAGTACCCATGGGCACGGTCAGTGATGCGAACTTCACCTTAGTAAAGTTGGCGCAGCTTATGTAAGACTGAATGGCGGTGGGACAGGCCGTATACGCCCCTGGGTTGAGCAGTTGGGTAGTTTGAAACCTGTAATAAGTCCCCTTCACTCCGCTGACGGTGGCATCATAAGAGTCGCGCTGCACGGTGTAGCTTGCCGTAGCCGCCCCCGTCACGTTGATAACCAAACTTGAAGGCACGTCCGCGGCGGTCTTTGTGCCGGTCGCTATGACAAAGGTCACTTTCTTTTGTTCGTCTGTTTCAGGCGAATTTGCAGCGCCCACACGGTTTCCAGAGATTGTGAAAGTAGTGTTGTTGAACATAGGCGTCACCGTGTCCGATGAGTAAGCATTACATTGGACGGTCGTTCCGCCTACCTCCGTGTAGTTCGTGTCTAGTGTGGCCTTGCCGGCGGTTTCTGAAGTAAAACTGACTATGATCGGTACATAACAGTCTGCTGTTTGCGTTTGCTGCCAGAATAAAATGCCAGTAGTATAGGTCGCCGTTGCATTAATCTTTGCTTTCGCCCCAGTCCCGGTGATGTTTGTGCCTGCTGTCGCTACATGAATTTGTTGGCCAGGTTTTATGTCCCCGCCACTAACGTTGATGATGCTGCCGTCGGTGGTGCTCCATGTGTAGTTAGCACTTGCCGCCGCACTAGCTGGTGTACCGTCTCGAAATAAAGGAGCTAGAGTGCTGATAGTAAGAGCGACCGCCATAAGCAGGAGCGCGGGTCGTTTATTGCGTATTTGTTTTAGTAATCGGCCTTTAAACATAAAAGAATGCCACCTTTAGTGACATTCTACTAAATAACGGGGTCAAGCACAAGCTGTAAGGCCCGCAGACTCCTATTGGTCGAGCGGGTATCGTGCCTGGTCGAAACCAAGACCCTGTGCGTGAAGTAATTTGCTCACATCGTAGTCGCTTACTGAGCCCTGCAAAGAACTCAGTACATAGGCTGCATCGTCAGGGCTAAGGTTGCGAATCGTTATCTCAAACTGGGCCTTATTGAATGGCGGGTTGTCGCCGAAATCACCGTAGTTCTTTTCGTAGATAGCATCTATCTGGCTTACCGTAAGATTATTCTCGATGCCACCAGTCTCTGGTGCCGAGGTTGATTCCGAGGTTTGTTTAGGGTCTGGCGGGGGCAGTACGGTGCTTTGGTTGGCGGTGGCGTTCTTGAGAAAAACGCCTCCACCCACGAGAGCCAAAGCGGCAACACCAACGGTAACGTATGTTAAAGGATTTCGATAGAGATCTTTGCGCTTTTTTGTTTCAACGGCTGGTTCTTTGGTCTGGACGTCATCGGCCTGATCTGCCGCTGATGCGTTGACTTCGTCCGACTGAGGTGCGCCCATTGCAGATACTTCTGTATCTGTATCTTGATCGCTGTCTTGGAATGTTTCTACGGGGTGATCCATAATTTGCGTTAATCCTTATCCTTGGTGGTGCTTAATTAACTAAACATTGCTTTCTTACAACCATTTATACACTATGATCTGATAAAAGTCAATACCCTTATGCTTACTCATACGAAATTCTTGCCTACTTGCCCAGTTTATCGTATCTTATTAGATAGATATGAAGATAAAACAAACAGTTACAGGTATTATGCTGGGCTTGACCGTGATGATTGGCTCGCTTGGGGTGCTTGCTCCAACCGCAGCTGCTGACTGTGGCGGTGTGCAGACGAGTATTGTGAACTGTAACCAAACGGGGCTATGTAAAGATGGCCAAGACCCCTATGAGGGCACAAAACCAACTACTGACAAAGCGGCAGCCGCCTACAACACCCAGTACGGCCATGCATATGGAGTATGTGGTGATGGCAGTACTCCAAATAACGGCGTTCAGGCCTCGGGGGTGTGGGCGATACTACTGTTAGTCATCAACATCCTGACTGCCGGCATCGGTGTTGTTGCGGTTGGCGGCATTGTCTACGCGTCTATTGTGTACACCACCGCCGGTGGTGATCCGAACCAAACCAAGAAAGCCATGACAATCATCGCTGACATTGTGATTGGTGTGGTCGCCTATGCTCTGATGTATGCCGTACTTAACTTCCTGGTACCAGGTGGATTGTTTAATAATTAACTATGAAGACTAGATTGAAACAAATAATTATCGGAGCAGTATTTATTCTGTTTGCTGCCGCCCCTGTTGTGACGGTCGCCCTACCAGTAACCGCCCTTGCGAAAGTCCCTACGACGCCGGCGGACTGCGAGAATCGCATTCTCGGTATGCCACCTTGGTTCCGCGGTTTGGTAAAGGTACAAAAGAACCCGGTTTCCAATATTAATGAATGTATTATTGTCTCGCCAAACTCGCCTGACCCCGAAAACTCGGGTAAGACTATCGACTTAGCCGGTTTCATCTGGCGAATCGCTCTTAATGTAATCGAGATTGGCCTCTTCCTCGCTGGTTATGCAGCTCTGTTCTTCGTTTTGTTCGGGGGATTCTTGTTCCTGACGGGCGGAGCCAATCCTGGCCAGACCGAAAAGGGCCGAGTTACCCTTTTGAATGCCATTATTGGCTTTGCGATATCAACTGCGGCAATCGGTGCTGTCAACTTAATCTTTAATGTAATAAAATAAGGCCATGCAGACACTCCGACAATTCGCCCAATCACTCACCGCCGGTACGGGCACAGACCAAGTCAATGTTCCCGTTATTAGTGCTGACCAGGTTCTGAAAAATGGCCTAGATTTGGTATATTTTGCCGCCGGCATTATTGCCGTCATAGTCATCATTATCGGTGGCATTATGTACGCTTCGTCTGCGGGTGACGCTGCGGCAGTGACCAAGGCAAAGAACTTGATTGTCTTTGCGGTTGTTGGTATTGTGGTGATTCTATCCGCCTTTGCAGTAACTAATTTTCTTATCGGGAGTGCGAAATAATATGAAACAACGACTAAAACAATTTGTAGTGATGCTCGCCATTGTCATGGGTCTAGCCGCACCCGCTCTTTTGGCACCTGCCGCTGGAGCGATCAACCCTATAGCCGACGCCTGTGCGAACAACTCGACTTCAACGATCTGTACGCACAAGAATGACAGCATTAATACAACTATAAAGATTGTAGTGAATGCCCTCCTGTTTGTGGTTGGTATTCTCTCGGTCATTATGATTATCGTCGGAGGGTTCCGTTATGTCACGTCGGCCGGTAACGCCAGTGCCGTGACGGGAGCTAAGAATACCATCATTTACGCTGTTATTGGGCTGGTAGTCGCCTTCTTGGCTTTCGCAATCGTCAACTGGGTACTGAAACTATTCCAGTAAAGAGGCGTTAGTGCTTAACAAATGTGTTGGAATCTGCTATAAATAACCCTAGATTCTATAAGAAAGGAACGAAACTAATGAAAAAATTAACAAAAAAAGCTCTCGGTAGCCTGCTCGTCGGATCAGTACTGGCCCTTGTCGCAGTATTTAGTCCGCTGGCACCTACAACGTTTGCAGTATGTGATGCGACCGACCAATCAATTCAAGGTGGCGTGAACTGTGCACAAGGTAACAGTACGAACCAGACATTGTTTGGAAACAACTCAATCTTCACCACTATCGTGAACGTACTATTGTTCATCATCGGCGCAATCTCTGTGATCATGCTGATCATCGGTGGTATTCGCTACACCCTATCAGGTGGTGACAGCGGCAGCGTTACTGCAGCCAAGAACACCATCATGTACGCGATCATTGGTCTCGTTATTGCCTTTCTTGCCTTCGCAATCGTCAACTGGGTACTCGGCGCAGTTACGCCTAAATAATCCAAGCGATTTACTTTAAAATATCCCGACTCAGTTCGGGATATTTTTTTGTGCTGGGCTAGAGTCTCCTTTTTCTTAATTCTATGGACGGGCTCTCTTTAGTCCATAGAATTAAGAAAAAGAATCCTCCGTCCGCAGCACAAAAGAACCTCCCGTAATGAGAGGTTCTTTTAAGTAAGCCGATACGGGTTTATTGAACCTGAATCTTCTTAGCTTGTTCTTGCTTGATCTTGTCGAAGGTAACTGTCAGGACACCGTCTTTTAGGACTGCTTCAACAGCATCTTCCTTGACGCTGACTGGTAACGCGAGGGTTCGGCTGAACTCTCCCCAGTAGCATTCTTGGATATGCCAGTTGATGGCGTCAGTGTCTTCTCCGCTATTCAGCGTACCGCTGATAGTAAGGATGCCGTCACTAATGCTCACATCTAGTTCTTCTTTGTTTACACCTGCGGTGCGGGCTTTAACGACAAGCTTGTCTTCTGTCTCATAGACATCAACAGCCAGTTGTCCAGCTGGTTCTTCATCCCACTCTTCTTCGGTCGTCGCAGTCGATACCGGAGCATCGTTCGTCGATAGGTCGTCGTCGCTCAAAAAAGCGGCAGCCAACTCATCCTCAATTAGTAAATCCTCGTTTTGTTTGCGGGCCATGATATCCTCCACTTTCTCTAGGCTCATTTGACAAATAGTCCTTCGTATTATAACGGGCATATGCGGTATAATCAACCGAATAACCATGCAAAACGTAAAAAACACAATGATCGATAAAATGCTTTCGGTTGTGGCACCACACCTCTGTTCTGGGTGTGGAAAAATTGGCGAGCCGCTCTGTGATAGTTGTAAATACGACATCATAGAAAATGCTTTTTCGGGCTGTGTGGTCTGCGGAAGCCCTACTTCGGTCGGCGTCTGCCAACAACACCATATTTCCTATCAACGCGCTTGGGTTGTGGGTGAAAGAAAGGCCGTTTTGCAACGATTAATCGGCAATTACAAGTTCCAAAATATGAAGGCGGCCGCTGAAACGTTAGCGGGTCTTCTTGACGAACGGCTCCCCGACCTGCCGGCCGATACGGTCATCGTGCCAATCCCAACCGCCCCGTCTCATATACGAGAAAGGGGCTACGATCACCTTTTGTTAATTGCAAAATACTTGGCTTTCAAGCGAGGGCTCCCTCTCAAGAGGTTGCTCGGCCGGGCAAATACGGCGACACAACACCATGCTAACCGTGAAAAGCGTATCGAGCAGGCGCAGTCGGCATTTCGTATCACTGGCGAAGTTCACCCTGATCTAACGTATCTGCTGGTGGATGATGTTGTGACGACTGGTTCGACTATCGATCAGGCTAGTCGATTATTGGCCGAAGCTGGGGCTAGAACGATCTGGGTGGCGGCCTTGGCTCGTCAGCCTCTCGACTGAATCGTTCGTATCTGTTAAAATAGCCCAAGTCATCCAGGGAGAGGTGACCGAGTGGTTGAAGGTACTTGTCTTGAAAACAAGCGTGGGGCAACTCACCGCGAGTTCGAATCTCGCCCTCTCCGCCAAAATAAAATAGCGACCGGCTTGGTCGCTATTTTTGTTTAGACGTTCGTGTAGCCAGAATTAGCACCGGGAGCAAGCGCGCTTAACACGAAATTTATTAGGGCGAATGCCAGCATGGCGATAACTAGTCCAACAATCGCATAGAGAATGGTATTTTTGGCAGTGGTAACGGCGCCCGAATCGCCACCAGAGACGGCGTAGCGCAAGCCGCCGACGATGATCATAACGACACTGAGCGCCCCGGCCAAGAACAGCAGCACATTGGTGAGTTTAGTGATAATACCGCCAGAGCCGAATAGCTCGGTTGGCTGATTGGCGCCGTGCGCGGCGTTAACGCCTGCTTGAACTGAAGAGATGGCCGAAACGTCGGGGGCGATACTGATTAACGCGGCCACAAAGAGAACTGCCCAGATCGTGATTGTTACTTTTGTGGCTACTTTCACGAGCATTCCTCTATAAATACATACTATATTTTACCAAACGCGAGCCGCTGGTGCTAGCCCTGGCCTCTGTTTTATGCTACAATTTACCGAGTCGCCCACCTTTATGGTGAGCCTCCAATGCGGAGGGGTACCCAAGTGGCTTAAGGGGATGGTTTGCTAAATCATTAGTCTGGGGAGACCTGGAGCGGGAGTTCGAATCTCCCCTCCTCCGCCAAATCAGAGAGATGACCTAACTGGTCATCTTTTTGTTTGGTATACTTTTTTCATGACCGCAGCTCGAAACTCTCTTACGGATACGTTTATCACTGCACTGCCCGACTGGCAGCGAGAGGTGTGCACAAAACTTCGTCAGCTAATACATGAAGCAGTTCCAGGGGTGGAAGAAGTAATAAAGCGAGGCGACCGTCCTTACTTTGTGTTTCACGGCAATATTTGCGCGCTGCAAGCAACCAAAGATCACATCAATCTGTTCATTTACGATCCAATCGCCCCAGATCCCGACCACATTATTAATCAGGGAGAGGGTAATAAAACTGCGCGCTCGGTTCAGATTCACCCGAAAGACACTCCGAACGAAAAAGCTATCAAGAATCTCCTGGCTGCAGTTGCGAGTAATAACCTCGCTGGCGGTTGGAGAAAGCTCTCTTAAAGCTCATGGTATACTAAAATCATCATGAAGCCCGAAGACCAAACGAATTACTGGGAAGAGAAGCCTGCTGAAGAGCCCGCTCAGGATGAAGCGCCTGCGCAAAATTCAGAGGCCGCGCCCGAGCCAGCCGATGACCCAGTTACTTGGATTGCCCAAGAATACGTGCATCTCGACAAGGGTCCGGGTTGGTATATTATCTTTTTCGCCCTCGTCCTGGGGGTCGTCGCGCTGGATGTTCTCTTGCTCCACATCTGGACGATCTCGCTTCTGGCCATTGTTATTGCGATTGCGCTGATGGTGTACATTCGTCGTCCGCCGCGTACGCTCACCTATGGTTTGAGCGGCAAACAAGGCCTCTATGTCGGCGACAAACAATATCGCTTCGATCAGTTCAAGGCGTTTGGACTCATTAAAGACGGCGAGCATCAGTCGATTATGCTCATCCCGACCAAGCGTTTCGCAGCTGGTGTCTCTGTCTACTTCCCGGAAGAAGTTGGCGAACAAATCGTCGACATTTTGGGCCAACGATTACCAATGGAAAATCTCAAACTCGACATCATTGACGTCGTTGTTCGCAAACTCCGACTCTAGACATTGGTCACAGCCCCACATCTGTGGTACAATAGCCGATGTTCGCTACGCAAGTAGCCGAAAGCACCTTCTAGTTACAAAGATATGGCCCGTTGTTCTTAAGACAACGGGTTATATCATATGCACCTGTAGCTCAGCTGGATAGAGCGCTGCCTTGCGGAGGCAGAGGTCGTGTGTTCGAATCACGCCAGGTGTACCAAGCAACAAGACTCACGAAAGTGGGTCTTTTTGCTTTATTATGAACATATGCTAGATGCCTTCTCGTTCGACTACTTCGGCTCCACGATCACCGCCCAATCTCTTGGTAATAAGTACGCTCCCCCCATTGGCGAAACGCTGACCGCTCACTGCGTGCCAGTAACCGAGGACGGGAAAATAGTTGCAGTTGATGTAGTCAACAGAGGTGTCGATATTCCTGGCGGACACATCGAGGATGGCGAAGCAGCCGTGACGGCAATGTCTCGGGAAACTTACGAGGAGGCCTCTATAACCTTGGGGGAATCCACGCTTATTGATGTGTGGAAAGCATCCAGCGACAACGAGCTGATTGGTCTGTCAACGAAACCCTACCTACTCGTATACGTGGCGCGAGTAAAGTCGGTGGATGAGTTCGTGCCAAACCAGGAGGTTCGGGCGCGTCTTTTCCTCGCTCCTGACGAATTCGTTTTACAGTATTTTGGTGACAAGAAGCAAGCAGAGGCTATGGTCGGCCGAGCGATGGCTGCTTTAGAGATTTAGAGGCCGAGCGTGTAAGTCAGCGTCTTCACGCCTGAGTTCACATCGTATACAACCATGCTGTATTGCAATTTGAGGTCGGTTGCACCGGAGGTGACTTGGAAGACAACGTTACCAGTGCTTGAGGCACCAGCGTCGAGCTCGCCACCGTCAAAGGTTGGGTTGGCATCGACGAAGGCGGCATCATTAGCGGTGCCGGATTCATTGATCTTGAAATCGTACTTACTAATTGATTCAGAGCTACTGGCGACGTTCTTGGCAGTGAGGTTAATAGCGATGAACTCTTTACCCGCATCTGGAGTGTCGTAACTGTTGTTTGGGTTGTAGTTGCGCGTGACTGAGTTTACTTTCACTTCAAAGTTACCGAATGTTGCGGTCTCTCCTTTGTTGAAATCCTTCTTTTGGTTGATCAAGGCCTGGTTCTGGGCGCTGAATTGGCCGTAAGCTTTGTTGGCCGCGGTTAGAGCAGTTGACGCCGCCCCTCCCCAAACGCCAACCGTAACGATGGTGATGATGAAGATAATCGAGAGGACGATGCTCCAGACCGCACCCAATGCGCCGGTGATGATGCCGGCAATTGGCAAGCCCTTGTTGGCAGCATGCTTTTTAATAGCGATGATTCCAAGCACGATGGCCGTTGCTCCGGCAACGAATCCGAGGAACGGCACCCATCCAAAGATGAATGCAAAAATACCGACGACGAGCGATGCGATCGCAATACCGTTGGTTGTGCTCGCCGCAGTCGGCGCTGCTTTAGCTGCGGCTGGTGCCGCCTTTTTAGTTGGTTGTTCTGTAGCCATGACACCTCCTATTTGATACCTAAGAGTATACGCCCAAGCTTATTCTCAGGCAATAAATAAATCTTATCTCACATCTGTTACAATAGACGAATTGGAGAGGTGCAGGAGTGGTTGAACTGGCCGCTCTCGAAAAGCGGTGAGCCGCAAGGTTCCGAGGGTTCGAATCCCTCCCTCTCCGCCACGTTGCTTATCAAGGTTCCTGACGGCCATGTCGTCAGGTTTTGTCTATTTGATGAAACCACCCGAGCTGTCATAATTGGGTAACAACGATCAAGCAACCATAGACAGCAGAAGGTGAAGAATGAATCTGACCTACAACCAATCGAACACTACATCAAATGGCGCCAGTGAGCGGTCGGGACAAAGCGGCCTTCGCGGTATGTTTGCGGGCTTAACGACCTTGACGGTACACCGAGGCCGAGTAATTTGGATTAGCGTAGTAGGTATCTTGGCAGTTGTAGTGTTCGGCTTGTTGATAAAGAATACCCATTTCGACCTTGCTGTCGTGCAGTACTTTAACGGCTTTCATCATGGTACGATCGGGTCTCTAACAAATGCTGTGTATAAATTCTTTGGGCCAGCCTTTGCCATCATCGGGACTGTCGTATTAACGGGGGTGATCATTTTGTTGACGCGTAGCCTGCGAGTTGCCTCAACCTTTGCAGTGACTATAGCCGCGACCTGGCTTTCATTAGCCGCTGTAAAGATTATTGTCGATCGCTTGCGCCCAGATCCTGCGCTTCTTCCTTTCCCATTTAATCCCGCCCAGATCGACGCGTCATATCCCAGTGGTCACACGGCATTCATCACGGCCCTGGTAGTGACCATTTTTCTTGGTGTCGCGATTCGTTACCGCTGGGTAGCGGCAATCATAGGCGGTCTGGTCATTGCAGGTGTCGGCCTCTCTCTGATAATTGACGGCGTTCATTACCCAAGCGATGTCGCCGCCTCGATCCTATGGGGTATTGCCGTCGCGCCACTGGCTCGTTTCTTGTGGGTTTCGGTCGTGCTCCGACGTTTTAGGGCTGTCCCGGTAGCGGACAGTCACGGCGTAAGGCCACGCGGGTAATCACTATGCAGGACTCTATTTTTACAAAGATCGTTAAGGGTGAAATCCCAGCTCACAAGATCTATGAAGACGAAAAGACGCTGGCATTTTTGAATATTTATCCGTCGGCTAAGGGTCACACGCTTGTTATTTCTAAAACCCAAGTCCCATCCGTGTGGGATTTAGAGGAGGATGACTACGCGGCACTTATGGCGACAACCCGTCTTGTTGCTCGACGCCTTCAAGAGGTGCTGGGAACCGAACGCGTTGGTGAGAAGGTTATCGGTCTTGATATCCCCCATGCCCATGTTCATCTCGTTCCCTTTGACACCCCAGAGCAGTACTATGCCCGCGAGACAACCGATGAACCCGACCACGAAAAATTTGCAGCACTCGCTGAAAAATTGAGGTTCTAGTGCCTATTCGCATCCTCGCCGTCGGCAAAAAGCACGAGTCCTGGGTGCTGGCAGGAATCGAACGTTACCAGAAGCGCCTGAAAGCGCCGTTTTTGCCAGAATGGGTGTTGATTGGTCATTCGAGCTTTGAGGGCCTCAAAGCACGCCAGGACGAGTCAGAGCGGCTACTGGCGAAGCTTTCCGCTCATGATTATGTCGTGCTGCTCGATGAACGCGGCCGTGAGCTTGATTCAGTTGATTTCTCCCACTTGATTGGCGAAGAACTCGATCACTCTCGCCAGATTGTCGTGATTATCGGTGGTGCGTATGGCGTTGATGACTCCCTGCGCGATCGGGCAGACCTTGTCTGGTCACTCTCACCTCTGGTATTTCCTCATCAGTTGGTTCGTTTGATTTTAACTGAACAGCTGTACAGGGCTCAGCAGATTGCGCTTGGCGGCCCTTACCACCACGAGTAGCTAAGATTGACAATAGATCAAGCTTATGCTAGTATATGTTTGTAATCTCATTAAAAACAAACATGCTACCACTCATTATCAACCCCATTCCGCTGATCTTTACCCTCGCCACTACCTTTGGCGTGCTAGTTCATGACACACAAGTTGATCGTGCTGCCAGTTTTGCTGTCGCCGTGCCGGTAGCCTTTGCGAGCTTCGCCGCCATTGACTCGGCTATCAAATCAACGGATCACGTTCAGGTTGAGCGCGCTATGTTGCCACACGTTAACATCAGTATTCCGCGCATTCAGCCTCGTGATGACGAGCGTCGCTATGTCCAATCAAAGAAATTGTATTTCGGTACCGAGGGTAGCGGCTACTTTTGGCCGTCGATTTAACGAAGAATTTCTAGTTCATGTTGAAGGCGCTCGGTGAGGGCCTTCTTTTCTTCTAATTGCTGTTTGGTTTCTTCAACCAGTTTAGCTGGGGCTTTTGCGAGATAGTTGGCATTTTTGAGCCGACCCTCGAGGGCTTGAATATCGCCGTGAGCTTCGGCTAGTCTCTCCTCAAGGTTTGTCTGGTGTTCAGCGAGCGTATTGGCAGAAACATCAAGCCAAGCCTGGCGCCCGCTCGTAGCGAGTCGTAGACCCTTTGGTGCAGCGACTTCCGTCACATCTTTGAGTTTCGCAAGGCGTTTAATCAGGTTTTTATTATCGTGGACTAAACTATCTTCTTGGAAGAGGAGGCTATATTTTTCATTACCAGGCAGGGCGGTGATGACAAATCGAGCTTCGTCGACCAGGGCTTGGACAAGGCTAAATTCAGTGGCGGCAGCAGCATCAAAGGTGATCATTTCTGGCCATGCCTCTTTGATCAAGAGGTTGTCATGCCATGGGAGAGTTTGCCAAATGGTCTCGGTGACAAATGGTGCAAATGGATGCGCCAGCTTGAGGCTGATATCGAGTACCCAGGCTAATAGATCTGGATTTTCCTGGTCTTTTGAGGCTTCAATATACCAGTCGGCGACGCTATCCCAGATGGCGTGGTACATTGCGTCGTTGGCCTCAGAGATGCGGTAGGTGTCTAGCGCGCGTTCGATAGCTGTTTTTGCATTGGCGAGCTCACTGATAATCCAGTGATCAGCCAGTGATTGTGGGGCTGGTGCGCTCGGCTGGTAATTCTCGCCCAACTTATTCTCGGCAAACCGAGCTATATTCCAGAGTTTGTTACAGAAGTTACGACCCGCGATGATGCGGTCGGTGCTGAAAGCTTGGTTTTGACCGGGGCTACGATTAGCAATCAATCCCATTCGCAGAGCATCTGAGCCGTAGGCGGCGATCGACTCCATTGGATTAATGACATTTCCCTTGCTCTTGCTCATTTTTTGACTGTGAGCATCGAGAACCATGCCGTGAAGGTAGACGTCTTTAAAGGGAACTTTGTCGGTCGTGTAGAGGCCGAGCATAATCATACGGGCAATCCAGCGATCCAGGAGGTCAGTCCCTGTTTCCATCAAGCTAGTCGGGTAAAAACGAGAGAGGTCACCACCACTCAGTACGTCGGTAGTAATGAAGGGCCATTGGCCACTGCTAAACCAGGTGTCAAAGGTGTCCTCTTCGCGACGATAGGTTTTGCCGTCGACTTCTATTGTTTTTTCGTCAACGTTTTCGTTAAATATCCAATCTGTTGAGTCGTTAACGTTCTGGAAAGCGGGAATCGGAATCCCCCATGGAATTTGCCTCGACAGGTTCCAGTCGTGAACGTTAGCTAAGTACTGTTTAAGAATCTGCTTTTTGCCGGCTGGGTAGAATGTAATTTCATCCTTTTCGAGAGTATCGAAAGCACGCTTGGCGAGAGGCTCAATCTTAAGAAACCACTGCTCTTTTATTAGAGGTTGAATAGGCAAACCGCTTTTGTAATCGTAGCCAACGGTGTGTTCGATCGGTTCCTCTTTACGGATGAGTTCTTGGGCTTCGAGCGCTGCCAGCGTTCGTTGACGAGCTTTGTCTACTTCGAGTCCTATAAACTCTGTCGGGACGTTTATCATGGTTCCATCGAAGTCGATGACCTGGATCGGTGTCAGATTGTGGCGCTTCCCTACCTCAAAGTCATTTGGATCGTGAGCGGGGGTAATTTTTACGGCGCCAGTACCAAAAGCTGGATCAACATAGTCATCGGCGATAATAGGAATTTCGCGCCCAGTCAGGGGTAGCTGCACGCGCGTGCCGATAAGGTCTTTGTAGCGTTCGTCGTTAGGATTAACAGCGACGGCAACATCTCCGAAGAGGGTCTCTGGCCGAGATGTTGCAATGACGATCTCCCCTATTTTGTCGAGTAAAGGGTAGGCGACGTGCCAGAGGGTGCCTTTTTCAACCTTATGGTCGACCTCAATATCGGCGTAGCTGGTTTGGTACTTTGTGCTGTAGTTAACGATGCGTTCACCTCTGTAAATTAAGCCGTCGTTCCATAACTTTTGGAATGTTTGATAGACGGTTTTAATTACTTTTTCATCGAGGGTAAAGACGAGGTCGTCCCATGAAGCGCTCACGCCGAGGGCGCGCAACTGAAGCTCCATGTTGCCGCGTTGCTGATCGACGAAGTCCCAGACTTGGGTGTAGAGCTGTTCGCGACTGAAGTCGAAGCGGTTCTTGCCTTGCTTTTGAAGTTCTTTCTCGTATACGACCCATGTTTCAAAGCCGGCATGATCTGCTCCAGGGATAAAGATGGTGTCAAATCCACGCATGCGCTTGTAGCGAGTGAGAATATCCTTGAGACCCATATCTAGGGCGTGACCGATGTGGAGGTTGCCATTCGCATTTGGAGGTGGCATGATCGTGCTAAAGGGCTCACCCGTGCCAGATGGTTTAAAAGCGCCACTTTTTTCCCAAAGGGCGTAGATATTTGGCTCGTATTCGTTAGGGTCGTAGGCTTTAGCTAATTTCACGCGAATTATTAACTTTCCATGTGAATTCTTGCAAAATTTAAGAATTCTACTCTTTTATTGTCTTTTTCGATTATAGCACAGACCCCCGTTGTATAATGGGGGTATGATTGAGCTTCAGAAGTGCGGAGACAAAGAGCAGTGGGACGAATATCAACTGGAGCATCGAGCTCACCCGCTACAGCTGTGGGGCTGGGGCCAAGTAAAAGCTGGTCACGGTTGGACCGCCGAAAGAGTGTTTGCCTACGACGATGAGAAGATTGTTGGTTCGGCGCAGGTACTCATCCGTAAATTACCCCTCCCCTTTCGTTCATTCGCCTACGTACCCCGTGGACCAATTGTTGACGAGGCTTTCCGCGATGAATTCTTAAATAGCTTGGCGGCAATGGTCAAGCGTGATTACAAGTCAGTTACTCTGTCAATCGAGCCGCATGCACGTCAATACCAGACGCCAGAGGGGTGGAAACACTCGATGAACAAGGTGTTGCCAGCCGAAACGATCATGCTCGACCTCAACAAAAGCGAGAGCGATCTGTTAACGGATATGGCGAAGAAGACCCGTCAATACATACGAAAATCGGCGGCCGAAGGCATCACTATCAAACAAGTTCGCACGAAAGAAGAGCTTGAAAAGTGTCTGCACCTCTATCGACAAACGGCGCAGCGAGCCCACTTTAATCTTCATCAAAATCAGTATTATATCGACGTGTACAATCTGTTACGCGACCACTCCCCTGTCTTTGCCGCCTACCTGGATGACCAGCCGATTGCCTTTCTGTGGCTCGCAATTAGTGCTGATGTTGCCTACGAGCTTTATGGGGGCATGAATGAAGACGGGCAGCGCTTGAGGGCGAACTACGCATTGAAATGGTATGCCATTCGTAAGGTTAAAGAATGGGGTCTGTCGGATTATGACTTCGGTGGATTGGTCGTCGGTGGTGTCTCTGTCTTTAAACAGGGCTGGGCTAGCGAAGAAACGGTGCTAGCAGGCACTTTTGATAAGCCCCTCTCCCCTACTTACCCACTCTGGAGCAAGGTGTTGCCGGGCGCGAAGTCTATTCTGCAAAAACTCCGACGATAAGCATAAGTTTATTAGAACATAACTTAGGGAAAAATCAATACTTTCTATGACCAAGCGGTTTTGGTCATAGAAAGACTGGGGACGACCTCTAGATCAAAAGGGGAGATCGCTTCCTTTTTTTGAGCATAGAAAAAGGCGAGAGTCGCCACCATTGCGCCGTTATCTGTACAAAGCGCGATAGGGGCATATTCAATGGAGATAGGAAGGCGCTCGGAGAGGATGCGGCGCAGTTCTTGGTTGGCGGCGACTCCACCAGCTATCACAACAGAGGCAGGGGAGTAGGCGTGAAATGCTGCCTCGGCTTTATCTACGAGCGTCTCGATAGCGGTGTGCTGGAAGCTGGCTGCAAAGTTTGCCTTCTGAACGTCGTTTAAACGCGCTGCAAGCTCGCGAGAGGGGAAAGACGTCTCAACGCCCACTTCGCGCTGAACGGCCCGCAGGACGGCGGTCTTAAGGCCGGAAAAGCTGAAATCGTAGGGGCCTTCGAGCCTTGCTTTTGGCAAGACGTAGGCTTTTGGATCGCCATCTTGCGCGGCAATGGCGATTGAGGGACCTCCCGGGTAGGGGAGGCCGAGGATCTTGGCGACTTTATCAAATGCCTCGCCGACGGCATCATCTTGAGTCTGACCAAGGAGCTCGTAATCGCCATGATCACGAAAGAGAACTAGCTGTGAATGTTTGCCACTCACGATGAGGGCGAGCATTGGGAAGGCGGGCTGCTTTGAGGGAAGCGTAAGGCTAGCGCCATTGGACTGATCTGTAATAAAATTTGCGTAAACGTGAGCTTCGACATGGTGAATAGGATAGAGAGGCTTGTTTGTCAGGAGGGCTAATGTTCGAGCTGCCAATGTTCCGACAAGCAGAGACCCTATGAGGCCAGGAGCGTAGCTGACGGCTATTGCATCGATATCATCCCAAGTGAGATCGGCATCGGTGAGCGCCTGTTCGATGACGGGGTTAATTACCTCAATATGACTGCGGGCGGCGATTTCTGGCACCACACCACCATAGAGAGCGTGAATATCTATCTGGGAGTTCACAACGTTACTGAGCAATAAGTGACCGTCCTCAACAATTGAGGCGGCCGTTTCGTCGCAACTACTTTCAATTCCCAGAATTCTCATCTGTTATATTTTATCACGGTTAACTTTTGGATGGTTAGACTTGTAGGTAGCTGAGAGTAAGCTTAAAATAGTAATAATCACTTAATCAAGGAGGCGACGTGAAATACGGGGCGATGTGTCTGATTATTTTCTGTGCATTCGTGCTGTTGCTGGTGGATGAACCGGCGGCTCATGCGGCGGCTTTTTCCTGGGTCAGCGGACTCCCGACTGTATTTCGAAGTGAATCGACAATTGTCGATGATCAGCCGAATTGTCCAACATATGTGCAGAAATTCCATGTAGAAGGGGTAAGCGGCGATCGGGCTATGTGCGTGCTCAGTGGTAGTGGGATAAGGCTGGGCAATTTCGAGGACGATGTGGGTTCGTCGCGGCTGGCTATCTCATATCCATTTGATAGTGATTTTCATATTCTTTCAGGGGTGTGCGAGGGGCTGGCGGGGTGTCTGTATTCGCCAGATCGAGACGAGCTGGTTTCTCGCTATGGAAATGGGATACATGTCTACGACGGAGTGAGGCGCCGTGTTCGGCAAACGTATGACCCAGGTTCGCTGGCTGTGCGTTATGATTTCGACACGTCGAAGCCGCTTTATTCGACACCAACTACAGTACCGGTTGGTGCGATTGCTCTTTCTGGCAATGGCAAGTGGTTAGCGTTGGAGATCAAGAACCTGGGTACGGGACTGGTCGATGTAGATACTGGAGCTGCCCGGCGCATCATAGCGCCTGGATATCAATATGGGAGAGGGTTCGATCCGCGCGAAGAGCTAGCCGTGTCAAACGACGGGACGAGTGTTGTCGTGATGGGCGATAATGCCGGCATTACATTCGTCAGCATTGACTCTGATTGCGGTGATAACCTCGAGGGTTCGATCGAAGCTAATTTCGCATATGGCATCAAGTTATGCAAAGGAGTGGGGATTGACCCAGGCGCATTTATTCAATCATTTGTAGTCGGATTGTCGCCAAAGTTTGATGATTCTGGCGGGCAACTTGAATTTGTTGCGGGATCCAGGGGTTTTGGGGCCAAGAGGGTTGTGCTAAGGGCGGCCGGTTTTGATGGTAGACCGGAACTGAGCTATCTTGCACTTGGGGATTCGTTTTCAAGTGGCGAAGGCGAGACGGACAACCAGAATTATGTGCCCGGGACAGATGATGAGTTTGAGAGATGCCATGTGAGTATGCGTTCGTATCCGTTCTTATTGGCAGCGGCGATGCAGCTCGCGCCATCATCTGTGAAGAACGTGGCTTGTTCTGGGGCAATAATGTGGGATGTCAATGGACCAGAGGATGGCTACCCGGGACAAGAGGGTAGGCTCGGAGTACTGGGCTTGCAACTCTCGTCGGATGATTTGTTAAACGCACAAGCAAATAGTTTGTTAGCATTTTTGCCGGGCAGAATCCCGCAAGAGGTCTTTGTTCGACACTATCAACCCGATATTGTCTCGGTTGGCATCGGTGGTAACGACGCGGGATTTATGGATAAGTTAAAAGTATGCGCCATGCCCGGGACGTGCGAGTGGGCCGCGACTCATGAAGGCGAACACTCGATAGGACTCGAAATTCAGGGCCTATTTCATAAACTGATCAATCTTTATCGTCAGTTAAAATTAGACGCGCCATTTTCTCATCTCTATGCAGTGGGGTATCCCGAGATTATGAGTTCAAGTGGCGATTGCGGACCAGTTATCTCGTTCCTTTTCGATGCGAGTGAACGCAATCTCGTGACCGAGGGTACTCACTACTTGAATCAAGTTATCAAAGCAGCAGCCGGGACGACGGGGATCCCCTATCTGGACATTGAGCAAGGTTTGGGTGGGCGTGAGCTATGCGACAAGTCTGATCTGCCAGTGGCGGTTAACGGCGTGCGTTTTGGAAATGATATTGCGCCGAGCAGCTTGCTGCCGATGCTAAAGATAATCGGAAAGGAGAGCTTCCACCCTAATCCGATTGGGCACGAGCTTATTGCGCAAGCTATCTTGCGCCAGCAGACTGACCTGCGTTCGGGGAGTTGTGATGACTGCGCCGCTACGACCGATTCTCCGCCTCTGCCTGACAACTGGGCGGACTCTGGTGGGGAGGATCAAAGAATGTCGATCAATGCGGAAATTGTGAGCCACACCACCATCACTCGACAAGCGCTTGGGCTCGCAGTTTCCCTGCCGCCAGGAAGTTTGAGACCTGGCTCTATGGCTTACCTCGAAGTTCACTCTAGGTCCGAGAAGCTTGGCTCGTTCGCGGTAGCAAGTGATGGCAGCCTTGTGGGTGAATCGAGTTTACCGTCGACGACCAGTGAAGGCTTCCATACGCTTCATGTATATGGCGAGTCTTTTTCTGGTCAACCGGTCGATTTATATCAAATCATTTCCTATGATGATCAATCTGTATCTGCGTCGGCGAGCGGTTCGGGGGCTCCGGATGGGCGCACGCCTTTTAGTAGACTGGGCCAATCCGCAGTTGCGCGAGCTTCACAGTCATCTGCTGAGGTAGCCAGAACTCACCCGCAGAAAGTATTGCCTTCTCGTCGGCAAGCATTGCTTATTTTCGCAGGGACAGCTCTCGTTATAGTCGGGTCGGCGGTGATCATCCTATGGCGAGTGCGACATAATTCCACTCAGGATCGAGGCGGATAGGTATAATGGCACTATGGCTAGTATTCGAACAGTTGTGAAGTTTTTTATTCCCAAGGGTATATTCAAAAAAATTGAACCGTTTGGTCATCTGCTAGAGGCGGTCGGCGCCTCGACTCTCTATGGATTTCCGGCTCGTCGGGTGCGAGTTATTGGCGTGACGGGTACAAACGGCAAGACGACGACTTCTTTCCTGATTCAGCGGATGCTTCATGAATCGGGCATCAGGGCTGGACTAATGACGACGGTCGCAAATGGCATTGGCGACAAGATTGTGACCCAGAACGAACATATCACGACAGCGCAAGCTGGTATTATGCAGCGTCGCTTCCGAGAATTTGCAAAAGCCGGGGTTGAATGGGTGGTGGTTGAGACCTCGAGTCACTCACTGGCGCAACATCGCGTGTGGGGCGTTCCTTATGAGGTGGCGGTCATGACGAATATTACTCACGAACACCTTGATTATCATGGAACATTTGCAAATTATGTTGAGGCGAAGCGCCGCTTGTTCAAGATTGCTAACCGACATGGACTGCGTTTTGGCGTGGTGAACGCTGAAGACCCGAGCGCTAGTAAGTTCGTAAAGACTGTTGCAAACTCAACAACATACGGTATTGGTAAGGGACAGTTGTCGGCTAGCAATGTAAAGGCAGCCAGCGACCACTCGACCTACACGGCGACTATCGATGACGATGTCTATAATATTCGCGTAAATATTCCCGGTCAGTTCAACGTCAGCAATAGTTTGGCGGCGATTGCCGTGGGCCGAAAACTTGGTTTATCAAAAGCCCAAATTGAGAAGGGGATTGCAGCCTTGAAGGGCGTCGAGGGTCGTATGAACGTCATCGACGAAGGGCAAAAGTTTAAGGTGATCGTCGATTTTGCGAGTACGCCAGATGCTTTTGAAAGATTGTTTGATAGTGTCCGGCCACTTACCAAAGGCAAATTAATTGCCGTTTTTGGTTCAGCTGGGCGCCGTGACAAGACAAAACGACCCTTACAGGGTGAGATAGCGGCTAAAAGCGCCGACATTGTCGTGTTGACTGAGGAAGATGACCGAGATGTCGATGGCAATCAGATCCTGGCGGAAATTGCTAGAGGAGCTCGCAAGGCGGGCAAAAAAGAAGGCAAGGATATGTTCTTGATTCTCAACCGCGAAGAGGCGATTGGCTTTGCACTGGCGCAGGCATCAAGCGCCGATGATGTCGTGGTATTACTGGGCAAAGGGCACGAACGGACTATTGAGCGCAACGATGGTGTGTATCCTTGGAATGAAGCGGATGTTGCCCGAGCCGCGCTTCAGGCGCTTCGAAAAAGTCACTAATCAATCAAGCGTGAGTGTCGTGCAACGGATATAGCCGCCACCTTTCGCGAGTTCTGATATTTCGGGTGTAGTGACTTCTAGGCCATGGTCGCGGAGGGCTTCGGCTAGTTCGGGGGCATGGGCGCTCATGACTACTTTTTCACCAGTCGAAACTAGGTTGCAGGCGAAGGCATGCTGGGCTTCTTCGATTGAGACTTCAATCTTATCAACGGCATTAAAATTAGCGAGAAGTTCACGACTCTCGAGGACAAATGCATCTGGACAGTAGGCGATGAGACCTTTTTGATCTCCTTCTGGGGCTTTGATAATAGAAAGCGCCAGATCGATGTCGTAGAAAAAGCTATCAGCCCAACCAGAAATGGCGTTTATCATTGGTTGGCCGGCCCCATCAAGTTCGGGAATGGTTTGAAGTTGGATTCGCTCGTATCCGAGGGCTTCGGCAGCGAACTTTTGAGCGGCCTCGTCGCTACGGTAGCCTTGGCCACAAAACAGGTAGTTGCCACACGCGAGGGCGTCGCCTTGGCCACTAAATTTAAGCCCATCGGGTACGTGAATGACTTTCTTGCCAAGTGCCATGAGGGCCGCTTCGGCGACTGGCTCCTCGGCACGACGAACCTCGGGAAGTCGGGCGAGGACGGCCGTATCGCCGCGCACCAAAGCCCAGTTGGCAGTGTAGACACCATCTTGGCTATCGACGGGTGAGGCAGTGGTGCTAATTTTGACACCGGCATCAGCCAGCGCGTTACGAATAGACTCATGTTCGGTCTCGGCGACGGATTGATTGACGTTTGTGTCACCGTAATAGGGGTTGATGGCTTGCTCGGCGCTAAAATGGTGGGCATCAGACATCAGAAGGGTGCGGTTGATTAGCGGCATGCGGACTCCTTAATAGTAGTAATCTTTAGTTCGTTTGTAATAGTAGTGACGGAAAATGCGCTCGCCAAGTTTTGTCCAAAGCGTATAGCGGCTTGGACTGATCACTTCGTCGTAACACCCAATATAGTCGACAACGTGTTTGCTAAAGGCGAGCTTGAAGAGGCCAATGCCGTGATGTGGGTGTTGGGGGTTGTCAATTTCGTCACTGGGCGGCGAGCCGCAAAAGTCGTGGATAATTGCGCCTTTTGACTTGGCCCATTCAATCACACGCCACTGCAATAGGTGGCTGGCACCGTAGGCCGTGCGCTGGCGAACTGAGGCGCCATCTTTGTAGGTGCTTTTCTTGCCGTAGACCATGGCGTATGCCCCAGCGACGACTTCGCCCTCGTAATATGCAAAGAATAACTGGCCGCTTCCGGCAGCCGAGAATCTCCGCCAAAAGGTTTTGTAGTAATTATAACTACGAATGCCAAACTGCCCTTCAGCGGTTTCGGCGAGAAGTTTATACATGATTTTGCAGTTCTTGTCGGTTGCCTCGACGAGCTCGACCGTGACGCCGTCTCGTTCGGCGCGGCGGATAGCGTGGCGTCCTTTTTGGGGAAGACTCATAAGGAGATCGTCTAACTTTGGCGAAATATCGAGCGTGATTGTCGAGGGATTCGGGATGATCGGTGCAGCTTTTTTCATGCCATGACGAGAAAGTGTCGTTTGCTGGCTGCGATCTAACTCAGTTTCAATGCGAATAACGAACACGCCTTTTTTAGCGGCAAATGGACGAAGGGACTTCAATGTATCGAAGAGGGCTTTAGTCGAAGTAACGTTCGGACCTTTTGGAAGGTACCACAACTTTCCTAGGGGCGGGGTATTTTTTTCAAGCACGCTGACGGCGAGGCCATCAACGATAAGATAATGAATTTTGTAGCCGCCCATCAGTTTCTGTTGGAGGTATTCGTAGCTGGAAAAAACGTTTCCACCGTCTGGATTGGCGAGGATCAATTCATTCCAGCGAGCAATCTCGTCAGATGTAGCGAAGCGAGCGGTCATATAGGTTTATTGTAACGTACTTCAGTAGTCGGCAAAAGCGACTAAAAAACCGACCCTTTCGGGTCGGAGTTTTTAGGCTGCGACTTTGCCGTGTGACAAATAGTCGATTTCTTTAATGATATCGAGAAGAGCTTCGGCGCGTCGCTTTTCATCAGCGATTGACTGAGCAGCGGCATGGGCAGGCGCAATCAACGAGCTATCATCAGTGCTACGAATAAGCATCAGATAGGTATCGAATTTTTCTTCGGCTGGAAGATCAACTTTATCGATAAGTGGGCGTAGTTCACCGAGCGCATCTTTCTTGATGCCATCGAGATCACCGGTAGGTGAGGCTGGTGTTGGGGCAACGGGGTTTGCCGATGGACTAGGAGTGATAGTTGCGGGTGCAGCTGGAGTTGGCGCAGGCGTTTCCTCAAATTGCATTGGATTTGCGGCTGGAGTAGGAGCGGCATCTGGTGCATCAGGCATGACGCCAGCGAGTGCTTTTGCTAGCTCTTGGTCATCACTAATTGGTTGTGTCGTTGCCTGCGGCTGAATGTCCATTGCCCACCTCTATACTTCTTATGCTTCTGTTAAAAATACTGTATCATAGTCTCATATGGGTGGGCAAGACTAGTGAGCGATACGCTCGACAATGCAAATTTCTTGGCGCAGAAGGACCCGGAAGGGGCCTTAAAAGTTATTGCCACACAATATGAACAGCTTTTGTTTGATGCGGTGGTGTGGAACAAGGAACACGATGACCGCGAGCTAACTGGTGTCGTCGTAACCGGCATGGGTGGCTCGGCGCTGGCGGCGTTACTTGTAAAAGTCTGGTTCAAGGATCTATTAAAAATTCCATTTGAAGTGATTCGAGGCTACGATTTACCAGCCTGGGTTGATCGTAATACTTTGGTGATTGCCAGTAGTTATTCGGGCAACACTGAAGAGACGGTGAGTGCCCTAGAGCAGGCCGAACATTGTGGATCTCAGCTTGGCATTGTGGCTTCGGGCGGAAAATTAATTGATTTTGCCGGTGGCTATAACATTGCGCATGTCAGTGTGCCCGAAGGTTTACAGCCACGTATGGCAGTGATTTACGAATTACGGGCGTTGATTTCTTTACTTGAGAACTTTGGTGTTGTGCATGGTAAGTCAGAGGAGCTCGCAAAGCTGAGTGGTTGGCTGGGTCGCGAGTCGGCCAAGTGGGCATCCGACGTTCCGACGAGCGAAAACTTTGCCAAGCAACTAGCCGAGCAAGCCGTTGGCAAAACAGCGATATTTTATGGCGGGGCCCTTACCGCTCCGCTGGCTTATAAATGGAAAATCAGTTTTAACGAGAGCGCCAAAAATACGGCTTTTTGGAATGAATATCCGGAATATGATCACAACGAATTTATGGGCTGGACGTCGCATCCAATTGAGAAGCCATTCGCTATTTTTGATATCATCAGCAAGCTGGAACATCCTCAAATTTTGAAACGTTTTGAAATTTCAGACCGACTCTTGAGTGGTAAGCGGCCGAAAGCAACAACTATCGAACTTGAGGGCGAGTCGATCATTGCGCAGCTGTTGTGGGGATCGATTCTCGCTGACTATACGAGCGTGTATCTGGCGGTTCTCAACGGAGTTGACCCTAGTCCCGTAGAACTTATTGAAAAACTTAAAAAAGAACTCTGATCAGTCGTATTGGCGTAGGGCCGAGATAGGGTCTTTTTTGGCAGCCCGAAGCGCTGGATAAATACCAAATAGTGTGCCAACGATCAAAGAGACACCGAGCGCAATACCGGCAGTTTGCCAGGTAAAGACCGGGTCGAATGTGAGGAAGTTACTAATGCCAAAGGCGACCAAGTACCCCAAAATATAGCCGCCAATGCCACCGCCGATACTGAGAGCGAGTGACTCAATTAAGAATTGCGCCACGACGTCACCATTGCTAGCGCCCAATGCTTTTCGGATGCCGATTTCGCGCGTCCGTTCGGCAACACTCACGAGCATGATATTCATGATGCCAATGCCACCGACCAGAAGCGAGACGCCGGCAATAGCAGTCGTCGCCCCAGCGATTGCCGTAAATAATTGGCTGGTTGGTTGGGCAATTTGATCACCAGATAGGACGGTGAAATCAGCTTCTCCCATATGGGTTTTGAGGAGCGCTTTATTCATATCGATAATAACTTGGCCAAGGCTGTCGACTGAATCGCTACGAACATTAATTTGTTGAATTTGAAGGGCGCCTTGATTCAATACTCGAGCACTATCCAGGTTGAGGATGACTGCGTTATCCAGATCGACACCGTTGTAATTGATCGGGTCGTTCGCTCGTTTCAAAACACCGATGACAGTAAAAAGCTGGCCGCGTACGTTCGCAGTTTTGCCGATGGCATCTTCGGTGCCAAATATATTTACCGCCAGTTGTGGGCCGACGACAGCAGTATCCGTATCGACACTGGAGTCAAGGAATTGGCCGCTCTGAATTTTTAGGTTACTAATGGTAGCGAATTCTGGTGTCGTGGCGATGATGGTGGTTTCGGGCGGTGCGGTAGAATCGGCTTTAACGCTGCCGCTGAGCGTCATGATGGGAGCGACGGCTTTGACGTGATCAATTTGTTGAATATAGGCTAGGTCGGCGGCTGTTAATGTGCTGGCGGTAAAGTTTTGCCCAACTGGGGCCTTCGATAAATCTTTGAGAGGCGAACTTGAGCCGCTACCCGGTCGCACCACGGCAATATTGCCCCCCAGGGCGTTAACTTGGTCGCTGACAATTTTGCTGGCGCCATCTCCCAGCGATAAAATGGCTGTAATACTAGCGACGCCAATAGCAATGCCGATCATGGTCAAGCTACTTCGTAATCGATTACTTCGTAACGACTGTCGTGCGTTCTGGATGTGATTAATAATGAGTAATTTCATGATGCCTTCGCCTTAGACTTTTTACGCTTGGCACCGAGTGGCCGTTTTTTTAACTTCTTGGTTGGCTTGGCCCTTGTGGCGGTATCAGTATCGATTTTGCCATCAAGCATTGTAATAACACGACTGGCGTAGGTTGTGAGGCGGGGATTGTGAGTAACCATGATGATAGTGTTGCCGCGCTTATGTAGGTCAGATAACTCTTCCATAATAATGTGACTGGCCCGCGAATCGAGATTGCCGGTTGGCTCGTCGGCCAGAATAATTGAAGGTTCATTGACGAGCGCCCGAGCGATTGCCACGCGCTGCGTTTGACCGCCAGAGAGCTGATGCGGCATGTAAAATTCGCGCTCACCAAGGTGAAAATTATGAAGCATTTTACTGGCGGCTTTGATACGAGCCAGCTTTGGAAGGCCCTTATAGGTGAGGGGTAGTGCGACGTTATCGATCACGTTTAGTCGTGACACGAGGTTAAAACTTTGAAAAATGAAACCAATTTGTTGACTGCGAATTCGGGCCTGACGTCGCGAACTAAGCGTGGCGACGTGGCGACCGTCTAGCTCGTAGTCGCCCTCAATGTCACTATCCAGCAGCCCGAGGATATTAAGCAGCGTCGTTTTGCCACAACCGCTCGGGCCCATGATGGCAATAAACTCACCCCGTTTAATGGTCAAATCAATGCCATCAATCGCATAGTGCTCGGCATCACCAATGCCGAATCTCTTTTTGAGACCTTGCAGAGTAATTACCGGTGGGGTTTTTATCTTTGGCATTTACCTCATTATGCGAGTGTCGCGCAAGTGTTACAACGGTAGAAATGACAATAGTATATTTATCCACCCGCAGATATACTGAGACCTTGTACGGAGAGGTGGCCGAGTGGTTGAAGGCGCACGCTTGGAAAGCGTGTATACCAGCAATGGTATCGCAGGTTCGAATCCTGTTCTCTCCGCCATAGCATTATTGATTAGCGCTACATATAGCGTTGTAAATTAGAAACAGCACACCACAAAGGGTTAATATATTGATATTATGCTTGTGGTCAAAAAAACCTATGAAAAATCTTGAAAATCTACATGTGGGGGCATATAGTCTAGCGTAAGCACTACATATGTAGTACTGACATCAAAATACACATTTAGCAAGGAGGAATAACGGCCGCTTCACCGGTATTATTCTTGCATCCTCAAAATAGAGGAGACACCAGGCTGTATTTACATAATTACTAACGACGGAAGCATAGGGGAATGAGTATGAGCGCAATCACAGTGGTAAAACGCGACGGCACCCGCGAGCCATTCGACGCCAACAAGATTAACTTGGCGCTGGTTGAAGCAAGCGAAGGTTTGCCAGACCAAATTAGTAAAGTCGTCCAAGTTGCCTCAGAACTCTCGCTGACATTATTTGATGGCATTACGACTTCACAGCTCGATGATGCGGTGATTCAGGTTGCACTCCAAAATATTAAAGATGATCCCGACTTTGATGTGATTGCGGCTCGACTCTTACTGAAGAACGTCTACAAAAATATCCTGGGTGAATACAAAAACCCAGCCGAACTCAAGAAATTACACGAAGACAAGTTTGCCGGATACTTAAAAGAGGGGATTGAATCTGGCCTGCTCGACAAACGCATGAGCAGTAAGGTTTTTGATCTAAAGAAGTTGGCTGCTGCGATTGACCCTAGCTATGACAACCTTAGCCACTACCTCGGCGTGCTGACGAACACCAATCGTTACGCACTGCGCCGCAATGGTGGCGAAGCGATCGAAGTGCCACAGTATACCCATATGCGTATTGCGATGGGCCTGAGCTTTAATGCCGAAGATCCAACTGCCAGCGCCCTCGACTTTTATGACCACATGAGCAAACTCGAATATGTTCCCGGTGGCTCGACTCGCGTCAATGCCGGTGGTTCATTCCCACAACTCTCGAACTGTTTCTTGGTCGAAGTGCAAGATGACATGGAGTCGATCGCCAAAGGCATTCGCGACGTCATGTGGATCGCCAAGGGTACCGGCGGCATTGGTATTAGTATGAATAAGTTACGCGCGGCGGGTAGTCCAGTCAAGACGACCAATACGACATCAACTGGTCCAATTCCATTTATGAAGATGGTTGACTCGGCGTTATTTGCAGTCAGTCGTAAGGGCAAAAAGATGGGTGCAGCTGCCATGTACATGGAAAACTGGCATCTCGACTTCCCAGAGTTCCTCGACCTAAAACAGAACTCCGGTGACCCATATATGCGGGCCCGCATCATGAATACAGCCGTGTTTATTAGCGATGAATTTATGAAGCGTGTGGCTGATGATGACGACTGGTATCTGTTTGATCCAGGCGAAGCCCCTGATTTGGCCGAAAGCTACGGTTCTGAGTTCTCGAGAGCCTATCACGGCTACATTAAAAAAGCCGAAGCTGGAGAGCTGCGCGAGTTTAAGAAGATTAAAGCCCGCCAACAATTCCGTCAGATCCTGATTACCCTGCAAGCGACTAGCCATCCGTGGTTAACGTGGAAGGACACAATTAATGTCCGCGCACTGAACAACAATACATCGATGATTCACCTCAGTAACTTGTGTACCGAGATCACCTTGCCGCAAGACAAGGACAATACGGCCGTCTGTAACCTAGTCAGCATCAACTTGTCGGCTCACTTGAATGCCGACAAAAAGTGGGACTGGGACCGATTGGCGGCCAGTACTCGCAGCGCTATTCGTCAGCTCGACAACTTGGTCGACATCACCGATACACCGGTGCCAGAAGCGATGCATTCTAATGTACAGAACCGGGCGCTTGGTCTCGGCATCATGGGCTTCACTGATGTCATTGAAAAGTTAAGCTTTAGCTACGAATCTGAAGAAGCGTACGATTTGATGGACCAACTGACTGAGTTCGTCAGTTACCACGCGATTGATGAGTCGGCCAACCTCGCCAAAAAGTTCGGCGCCTACCCAACCTTTAAGGGTAGTGGCTGGAGCAAGGGAATTTTGCCGATCGACACACTTGATGAACTGGCTAAAGATCGCAAGGTCAAGGTTGAGATCAACCGCAAAACGCGCCTTGACTGGGACAAGCTACGCTTGAAAGTTAAAAAAGGCATGCGCAACGCAACCCTCATGGCAATTGCGCCAACTGCCAATATTGCGCACATCGCCGGCACGACGCCTGGTCTCGACCCACAATTTGCGCAAATTTTCTCTCGGGCAACATTGAACGGCAAGTTCCTCGAAGTGAACACGAACCTGGTGCACGACCTAAAGAAACTCGATCTCTGGGACCAAGTGAAAGAAGATATTCTGCGCGCGCAAGGTGACGTTCAAGGTATTGATGCCATTCCGCAACACCTGAAAAATGTCTACAAAACCAGCTTCCAGCTCAGTCCATATAGCTTCATTGAAGTAGCGGCCCGAGCCCAAAAGTGGGTTGACCAAGCGATCAGCCGTAACATGTACCTCGAGACTCGCGATATCGACGAAATGGTTGATATCTACAGTGCCGCCTGGAAAAGGGGTCTGAAAACTACTTACTATCTCCACGTTAAACCGCGCCATACTGCTGAACAAAGTACCGTCAAGGTGAACAAAGCCGAGACGAGCGATGGATCTGCTCGAAAAGTTGGATTTGGATTTGCCAAAAAGCAAGAGGTCGGCGTATGATACATAACAACTAACGTAAACATAAACAAAATAGTAACGCATCATCAATAAGGGGAATAAAAATGAGTACATCAACTGCAACCACAACCGTGTCACTAACTGATCAACTAAAAGACGACTCTATGTCGCTCGAAGACAAATTAAAAGCTATCGATGCGGCTATGGCTGCCGCGCAACAACAAGCTGCCGACGATCAAGCTCAAGGCTTTAGCACTGCCGCACCATTCGATCCAGCCGATCTCACCATTTGTGACAGCTGCCAGTAAATTTAAGAGGAGGAAACCCACATGCCAGGCATTTTAGGAACCGGAATTCAAGACGGGCTTCTGCTCAAACCCGTTAAATACAAGTGGGCAATGGACTTGTATAACCAGGCCGTGGCTAACACGTGGTTCCCAAATGAGATCCAATTAGGCCAGGATTTAGCTGACTGGAAGAATATGAGCGAAGAAGAGCGCCACGCCGTGACGTTCCTGATGAGCTACTTCAATCCGAACGAACTTTTGGTGAACAAAGCTTTGGCTTTTGGGGTGTACCCATATGTAAATGCTGCCGAATGTCACCTGTACTTGGCCAAGCAGATGTGGGAAGAGGCCAATCACTGTATGAGTTTCGAATATGTTCTAGAGACATTCCCGATTGACCGCGACGAGGCTTACGCCGCCCACGTTGAAACACCATCGATGGCGCGCAAGGAAGAATTCGAGACGAAATTCATTAAGCGAATGACCGAGGAAACTCTGGATATTACGACGACCGATGGCAAAAAAGACTTTGTCCGCAACCTAGTAGCTTACAATATTATCCTCGAGGGCATCTGGTTCTACAGCGGCTTCATGGTCGCGTTGTCTTTCCGACAACGAAACTTACTCCGTAATTTTGCCAGTTTGATCGACTGGGTGGTGCGTGATGAAAGTCTGCACTTAAAATTCGGTATTAACTTGATCTTAACTGTTCTGGAAGAGAATGAAGATCTACAAACTGAAGAGTTCGCTAACGAGATCAAACAAATGATTATCGATGGTGTCGAAATGGAAGAAGCCTACAACAAGGACCTGTTACCAAATGGTATCTTGGGCCTCAATAGTGACTACATTAATCAGTATGTGAAGTACTTGGCTGATCGTCGCCTGGAAGAGCTTGGTTTCGAACCACACTACAAAGTAACCAACCCGGCGAAATGGATGGCGGCTGCCAACGACACATTACAGCTGGTTAACTTCTTTGAAACGACGAATACGAGTTATGAAGTGAACTCTGATACCTCGAAATCAGAATAGCTACACTGGTATACTATTACTATGAAGACCAAACTCGTCATTTTTGGCATTACTGGCGATTTGAGCCGTCGCAAGCTGCTCCCGGCGTTATCCGAGATTGTGGCCACTGGTGATTTTGAAGATCTTTCGATTGTTGGCGTGTCGCGGGGAGCGGTGGTTATTCCCGAACTTTTAGCAGATCAACTCAACCTAACTGATCGAACGAATATCTTTACGATGGATCTTGCTGAGGCAGGGGACTACCGAAAGTTATCTGACTACGTGGCTCTCGAAAGCGATGAACAGGCACTGATTTATCTCGCCGTACCGCCGAGCGCAGCGACAGATATTGTTGAATTTCTCGGCCAGGCTGGTTTGAATACGCCAAATGTAAAAATTCTATTTGAGAAGCCGTTTGGTTTTGATCTCGAGTCAGCCAAAGATGCGATTGAACGCACGAGCCGCTATTTTAGCGAAGAGCAGCTCTACCGAATTGATCATTATATGGCCAAAGAGGTAGCGCAAGACATCATCACGCTTCGTAATAACGCTGAAAATCATCAGCATGGCTGGAGTAACCTAAGCGTCGAGAGTATTGAAGTCATTGCCAGCGAAAGTCTGGGCATTGAGGGCCGCGGCACATTTTATGAGCCGACCGGCGCCCTGCGTGACTTTATTCAAGGGCATTTGATGCAACTGCTCTCACTCGTATTAATGGATATTCCCGCTGGTTCAGATCCGATGTTGCTCCCGAAGTATCGACTTGAGGCCCTCGAGTATATTCAAGCAGCCAACCCGGAGCTCGCCCAGCGAGCGCAGTACAAGGGCTATCAAGAAGAAGCCGATAACCCGGGCAGCTTGACGGAAACATTTGCGAGCGTCGTCCTCTCGAGCGTTCACCCGCGCTGGAAGGGCGTTGCGATACATCTCGCCACTGGGAAGAAATTGGCCGAAAAACGAACGTACATCACCGTCAAATATAGTGATGGATCACAGGATATATTTGAAGAGACGCCAGTGAGCGAAGGTGCCCGTCTGCCGGATGCATATGAAAGAGTACTGGTCGATGCCATTAATAGCCAGAAAAGCATCTTTACGACGAGTCCGGAAGTTTTGCGCTCTTGGGCTATTCTGGCACCGGTTCAAGAGGCCTGGGAGCTAGACGATCGGCCTTTGCCGCTCTATACGCCTGGTGCTGAGATTATTGATATTACGGGCTAGCCGCTATATCTAGTGTAGTGAAAATACTACAACGGTATAGCTATAGCGCTCCCATCTGGGAGTCGTTATAATTGGATATATCGTGGAGGCGCAAGCGGACACGGATAAGACAAACACGTGTAACTAGAAGGTACTTCTTTATGAGTGGAGCATGGTCTCCCTCTAGCGCGGGCCTTCTGTGCCCTAAAAGAAAGTCCAGTTCTTTTCTAGATTCGCATCTCGCACGATGCGGATCTTTTTTGTTACCTCTGTTATAATAATCGGCAATGGAAGCAAAAATTTCTCAGATCATTCAGGAGTTATACGGCGTCGCGGCTGATGTTGTGCTCACTCGGCCTGATCCCGAGTTTGGTGATTATGCTACAAACGTTGCGCTGCAATTGGCGAGTCAGTTGCAGCAAAACCCGCGAGGTATTGCCGAGGCTGTAGCTGAAAAGCTGAAGGCGACGGGGGAATTTAGCGATGTCACAGTGGCTGGACCTGGGTTTATCAATCTGCGCGTCAGCCAGGACACGCTCGCGCAAGCGCTCGGATCGATGGTCGCCAGTCCAGACTATGGCCGCCCTCGCACTTACGTCGATAAGACGATTGTGACCGAATACTCTGATCCAAATCCTTTTAAAGTTCTGCACGCGGGGCATCTTTACACCAGCGTTATTGGTGATGCGATTTCAAACTTTATTGAATATGCCGGTGGTAATGTCCACCGCGTTAACTTTGGTGGTGATGTTGGGCTGCACGTCGCGAAAACGATGTGGGCCATCCTTAAAAAGCTGGGCGGAGAATTCCCAGAGAAACTGCACGACATACCCGAAGCCGAGCGCTCGGAGTGGATGGCGGCTTGCTATGTTGAAGGCACGCAGGCCTATGAAGACGACGAACAGGCCAAAGCCGAAATCACAACTCTCAACAAGCAGATCTACGCCCTGCACAGTGAAAATGATCACAACTCGCCACTCGCCCAGATTTACTGGACCTGTCGAGAGTGGAGCTATGACTACTTCAATGCCTTTTACCAGCGCATTGGCACGAAGTTCGAAAAGTATTACCCAGAAAGCGAGACTGCACCAACTGGGCTTGCTACCGTCCTCGAGCAAAAGGACAGGGGTGTCTACAAGGAGAGCCAAGGTGCCATTATCTTCGAAGGCGAGCCGTATGGCCTGCACACCCGCGTCTTTATCAACAAAGAAGGCCTGCCAACCTACGAAGCGAAAGACGTGGGACTCAGCATCAAAAAGTGGGAGGACTACCACTTTGACGAGTCAGTTATCATTACCGGCAATGACATTACTGAGTATATGAAAGTGGTCTTAAAAAGTATCGAACAATTCTTACCTGAGTTGGCAAAACGCACCACGCACATTACGCATGGCAACGTGAAACTTGCTGGTGGCGTTAAAATGAGTAGTCGAAAAGGTAACTTCCTGCGAGCGGTTGATGTTCTGGAAATTGCAGCTGATGAAAACGAGAAAACTCAAGGCAATCGCGACGAAGCCCCGGTCCTCGGTGCGATTAAATACGCCTTTCTCAAAAACCGCATTGGCCCTGACGTTATCTTCGATCCACACGAATCGGTTGGCTTGCAGGGAAATAGCGGACCGTACTTGCAGTACGCGCATGCCCGCGCTGTATCGATCATGAAAAAGCTACCCGCGGCAGAAAATACAGCTAGCGAATTTGACGCCGGTGAGCGAAAACTGCTCGTCAAAATGACTGAATACCCCGACGTGCTGGCTCGAGCGACTCACGAGCTGGCGCCGCACTTGGTGTGCACCTACCTTTACGAACTGGCCCAGGAATTTAATCGATTCTATGAGAATAGTCATATTATTGGTGACGCACGCGAAGCAACGCGCGCTCAACTAGTGCGCGCTTATGCCGGTATTTTAAAGAGCGGACTAAGTTTGCTCGGCATTGAAGCCCCTGACCACATGTAGGGTCGATGCTATAATTATAGAAAAGAGGAGTGAGTATGGCTGAGAAAAAACGTATATCCCAATTGAAAAGACCTGTTGCCGCAGCTGCCCCAGTGCTAGTTCGCATTGGTGAAACTCAAGTAAAAGGCTTTCTTGATTTCATTCGCACCCAAGGCGTTATTGGCTTAGCGGTTGGTTTAGTACTTGGTGGCGCCGTTAGCATTGTCGTCAAATCGCTGGTTGATAATGTCGTCATGCCGCCGATCGGCTTACTTTTGGGCTCATCAGATGGTTTGAAGGGCTTATTCTGGACAATTGGAAAAACCCACGATGGTTTACCGTCAAACTTGTATTACGGGACATTCCTTAACGACTTTCTTAACTTTATTATTATCGCGCTGGTGGTCTATCTGGTTTTCCATTTGCTCGGTTTGACGAAACTCGATAAGAAGAAGGAGTAGGTGTGGCCGACGGCTCTGCGTACAAATCAAAGCTAACCGACGCCCAGTACGACGTACTGTTTAATAAAGCTACTGAAGCACCTTTTAGTGGTGAATATGACGAATTGTTTAAAGATGGTACATACGCCTGCGCTGCCTGTGGGACTGTTTTATTTGATAGTGGCACAAAGTTTGATGCCCATTGCGGCTGGCCTAGTTTCTATGATGCCAAGCCGGGCGCCGTCGTTTTTACTGAGGACAAAAGTATGGGAACGACGCGAACCGAAGTTACCTGTGCGACTTGCGGTGGGCATCTGGGTCATGTATTTGAAGGTGAGGGCTTCAATGTACCAACTGACCAGCGCTACTGCATCAACTCCCTAAGCCTGACATTTATTCCAGCCGAGAGAAAAGCGTAATGGATAAAAAATTGGCCAACAAGAAATCAAAAAAGATTTTATGGGTTGATCTCGAGATGACCGGTCTCGATGTGAGTAAGGATGTCATCTTGGAAGTTGCTGCGATCGTCACCGACTGGGACTTTAATGAGCTTGGTGAGTATGAAACGGTTATCCATCGTTCGGACCATGTACTAAAGACGATGAACGAGTGGTGCATCGTGCAACACGGAGCCAGCGGCCTCACCGACCGGGTGCGGGAGAGCAAAGCGACCAGTAAACAAGTTGAAAATAGCTTGCTGCAGTTTATTGATGAGCATTTTGAAAAAGGTATGCCGGTATTACTAGCTGGGAATTCGATCCATATGGATCGCCAGTTCATTGCAAAAGAGTGGAAGCGCTTTGACGCCAAATTGCATTACCGCATGCTTGATGTGACGGCCTGGAAGGTTGTGTTTGAAGGCAAATTCGGCAAAAAGTTTGCCAAACCGGAAGAGCATCGGGCACTCGGTGATATTCGTGGCAGCATCATGGAGCTAAAATATTATCTAGATAAGGTGCACGCCCGATGACACATAAAGAACTCGAAGAATATCTCCTCACTTTCCCTAATACGTGGCTAGATTTTCCATTTGGTGAGGGAGCGTCGGTCTACAAAATTGGCCACAAGGAAACGGGTGAGGGGAAATTATTTGCGATTATTGCCGATGGCAGCAACCCGCTGCGAGTGAGTTTGAAGTGTGATCCATTGCTAGCCGAGACTTTGCGCGAAAAATACGAGACTGTGGTGCCTGGCTATCACTTGAATAAAAAGCACTGGAACACTATTATTTGCACCGGCCAACTGAGTGATGATGAGATCAAAGATCTCGCCCGCCTGAGCTACAATCTCGTTGCTGGCATTGCCTAGCTATTAGCTGCGTTGTAGTCGGCAAATGCTTTTTGAGTCGGCTGAAGGTTTGTGTAGGCCGATGTAAGGAAGTTTTTGAGCTGAGTGTTGCTGGTCGATTCTTTAATTTGTTGCATAAGATTAAGGAGAGTATCAAGTTGATACGCCATCTCAACGGCGTACTGGTTATCATAGACGGCGTTTAGGCGATCATCCTCGAGTCGGGCGGTGAGAGCGGCGCTCGACTCAGCTTTCGTGACGGAGTCAGGGATATTAGAGACGTTCACACCTGCTGCGAGAAGTGGAGCGGCGACATCGCGATTTGTATTCGCGAGGTAAATGCCGAGATTGCTGTTGAGGCTGCGTAGGTCGCTACTCTTAATGTTTGCCTGTGCATTGGTGGCGACAGTCGTTATCGACGCCAAGCGGGCAGCGAGATGCTGTAGTGGTGCGCGCTGCGCCGACACAACAGAGTTAACAATGATCGAGATGATAATAATGAGGATAATTAAGGCCGCTCCGATGACGGCAAAAAGTTTTGGTCCAGGTCGGAAGCTAATCAGCCGCTTCTTTGGCGTATGAGGCGCTATCTCGTTGAGATAGTCGACTGGTTGCGGCGGACGCGGTTGGTCTGGGTACATCGTGTCATCATTTAACCATAAACAATAACAGAGGTAAAGAGTGCTATACTATAGACAATGCAGGACGTCAAAGAAGAAGTTCGGGCACGCCTCAACATTGAGGATGTGATTGGGGAATACGTACAGCTCCGTCGAGCTGGGCGTAACTTTAAAGGCCTCAGCCCATTTAGTGGCGAGAAAACACCGAGTTTTTATGTCAGTCCAGACAAGAATATTTGGCATGACTTTTCTTCAAACAAGGGCGGCGACGTCTTTAGCTTCATCATGGAAGTCGAAGGAATTGATTTTCGCGAAGCCCTCGAGCTATTGGCTCGTCGAGTTGGCGTCGAGTTGGCTGCTTATGATAACAAGGGTGCCCAAGAGATCGCGAAGCGTAAAAAGCGCGCCCTCGAAGCTCATGAACTAGCTACTAACTATTACCAGCAAAGTTTGATCAAGAATGATCACGCCATGCAATATGTATTTAAGAAACGCGGCCTCAGCAAGGAGATTGTCCAGAAGTTCCGCCTTGGTTATGCGCCAGATAGCGGCGATGCGCTGGTTACCTTCTTAACTAAAAAAGGATTCTCTGGGCAAGAGTTATCGCAAGCTGGTCTTTTAAACCGATATGGTGGCGATATGTTCCGTGGTCGCATGATGGTGCCGCTGATGGATGGTTCGGGGCAGGTGATTGGCTTTACCGGTCGCATCCTCGAAGATATTCCGAATGCGCCGAAGTATTTGAATACGCCGCAAACCCTGCTTTACGACAAAGGTCGTCACGTGTTTGGTTTGAGCCAGGCCAAGGAAGCAATTCGCACGCATGATTATGCAGTCATTGTTGAGGGGAACCTGGACGTCATCAGTAGTCATCAGGCAGGGATTACCGAAGTGGTTGCGACAGCCGGTACTGCTATGACCGAGTCGCATCTGAAAGCATTAGTTCGCTTAAGTCCAAATGCCCGTCTGGCGTTTGATGGCGACGCGGCCGGACTGGCTGCGACTGAACGAGCCATTCCAATCGCTCAGAATGTGGGTATTGATCTGACAATTATTAGTTTGCCCGAAGGTTCAAAAGACCCGGATGAACTTATTAAAAAAGACAAAGCCCTGTGGCAGAAGGCAATTGATACAGCCGAACCGGTTGTCGACTGGGTACTGGGGCAATACGCCAAGAGAGAAGATCTGAGTTCGGCGATTGGCAAGCGAAACTTTACTACCGCAGCACTGCGAGTTATCCGTGCCCTGAAAGACGCCGTCGTCCAAGAGCATTACCTGCAAAAAGTCGCTGGCTACACGGACTCATCTATCGATACTCTGAAAGAAAAATTAGAGAGTACTGACGCACCGATCGAGAGGACTCTTAAAAAAGTTGTTCAACAACCAGCTGAAGTTCGACCTGACCCTTCTGGATACCAAGATAATCTGATCGCCGTCGCGATGATTGATCCGGCCGTCCGCGACCTTCTCAAAGACATTAAAGAGGAAATGCTCTCGACCGATGAGCGAAAAGCGGTTCTCGGCTACGTTCGAAAGAGCGAAGAAATGCTGCAGAATGTTCCTAAAGAGTTGCAAGATTACGACCAGTATGTCAAAATATTACTATTAAAGGCCGATGCTCGCTATGGGGAGTGGAGCGATGAAGATCGTTACTATGAAACTGCCCGCCTGGTCCGCCAACTGATAACAGAACACAAGAAAATACAAAAAGATGCTCTCACCGCCGAGCTTCGCCAAGCCGAAGACGACGGGGAAGATGAGAAAGCTCGGACAATTCGCCAACAACTTAATGAACTTATAAAGGAGATCCCTCGTGCCCAAAAGTAAAAAAAACGAAGATCCAATTATTGATGACGCTGCTATTATCGACGAGCCAGCTGATGACACCGTCGCTCTGACCGGTGCGCTGATTGCCGACATGGAAGAGCCGGCCGCGGAAGACCTCGAAGACGAAGAGGAAGATACTGATACCGACCTCCTCAGCCAAGACCAATACTTTGACGATGCCAGTGATGACAGCGTCCGTTTGTACCTGCGCGAAATTGGTAAAATTCCACTGCTGAACGCCGAGGAAGAGTTGGCCCTCGCGCAGCGCGTCGTTGCTGGTGAGAAAAAGGCCAAAGACAAGATGGCCGAAGCCAACATGCGTCTAGTCGTTTCAATCGCCAAGCGCTACAGTGGCCGTGGTCTAGATTTCCTTGACCTTATCCAAGAGGGAAACACTGGACTATTGCGCGCCGTTGAGAAGTTTGACCCGGACAAGGGCTTTAAGTTCTCAACCTACGCTACTTGGTGGATTCGCCAGGCGATTACTCGCGCCATTGCTGACCAGGCTCGTACCATTCGTATCCCAGTTCACATGGTGGAAACGATCAATAAATTGCTTCGCACCCAGCGCCGTATGACGCAGGAATTAAACCGCGAGCCAACCATCGAAGAACTCGGTAAAGAGCTCGAAATGGAGCCAGAAAAAGTCGAATACGTCATGAAGATCAAGCAGGACATCACCTCACTCGACGCGGGCGTTGGTCGCGATGGTGATGGTGACGATGACTCACTTTTGAAGGACTTCATTGAAGATGACGTCTCGGTGACCCCTGAAGAATCAGCTGCTTCACAACTCTTGAAAGAACAAGTGCAGTCGATCCTTTCGACACTGTCTGATCGTGAACAAAAGATTATCAAGATGCGCTTTGGCCTAGAAAACGGCAAGAGCCATACGCTCGAGGAAGTTGGCCAAGAATTCGCCGTTACCCGCGAGCGTATCCGTCAAATTGAGGCTAAAGCCCTGGCGAAACTCCGCAAGCACAAAGATTCAAAGAAGCTGCACGAGTACTTAAACTAAAAGCCGATTTCTTCGGCAATCGCATCAAGTTGTTTGGCAAAATCTTCGGAGTTGCCGTTATCGATGACAAAGTAGTCAGTTGTAATAGAGTCGTCCTCCGGGACGGCTTTATTCGATTCTTGCACAATGGTGACAAAGGTCAGTTCGCCCGGAAACTCGTGTCGCAGACTTTTATACTCATCGTCGGTGTATGATCCGCCCATGACAACACGATGTTGACCGGCCTCGGATAGGTCATGGATTTGTTTGACTGAGAGATCGACTTTTGGGACTCCCTTGGTGGTGAAGTGCTCGACAGCGGAAGATTTGCTCACTTCAGATAGACCGAGAAATACCATAACTTTAAGATTTTCGTGGTGGCTCATATGACCATTGTAACAAATACATGGTGTTAATGCTTGTCGCCTCGACGCTAGTGGACTATGATAGAAAAAATTACGGGGGATGCGTATGATAACGAACGGTTTGGGTATATTGACTGATACTGAACGAACTCCCGAGGTGTTACCGACGGGACGCACGATGCCCGCCGAGGAGTTCATCGCTAACGGACTTGTCCATCTAGGGCCGCTATTGGCAGTCGAAGAATCGACACCAGGTGCTACGGAACCAAGGAGCGATGAAGGTCTGGCGCTAGAAACAAAGCGATTTCTAAAGAGATTCGTCTTGGGTGACATAGATAGCCTGACGGCTGCTGATCTCGATACAATCACGGATAGAGTTATTCAGGAAAACGCACACCGCAAAACTAGAGGTCTAGGACGCTCGCCACGCGAGGATACAGACGATATAATTCGTAGCGCCATAGAAGGAGTGAGAATCGAGCGAATCGCAGAGTTGTATGGGCCAAGCGTATCGGCAATTCAACAAGTACTTGGCGGGATATCGGCTAGGATTATTAAGCGTCGAGGCGGCAAGCTGACTGTCGAAGATCTTATTAATCCAGAGAGTTTTAAAAGCTTGGTCGAGTCGGTGCCTGATGCCGAAGTCCCAATACCACCTTCTCCACTGGGAGTCACCCCGGACAACTGGTTTGACACACCGGTAAGGACTGCTTCGGCAATTGGTGCTTTAAGTTTAGGCCAAGTCTACATCGATGAAGATAGGCCGCTCGCGTGGCAGAATGATGCACTTTGCGCACAAACTGATCCCGAAGCCTTCTTTCCCGAAAAGGGCGGCTCGACGCGCGAGGCAAAAAAGGTTTGCGCCACCTGTGAAGTAAAGGGAGAATGTCTAGAATATGCGCTCGCCAACGACGAGCGTTTCGGCATCTGGGGCGGTTTGAGTGAGCGCGAGCGCCGAAAACTACGCAAGTCTAGGACGGGAGGGCAGAACGCGGCACCGGCCCAGCTGGCGTCAGTTGTCAATGAGACGTTGGCTGAATACCGTAAGATACTTCTAGAGTCCAAAGGGCCATATGTGCACGGTAGTAAGCGGATCGATCAATTTGTTGAATTGGTTCAAGCCGATAGCGACCTTCAAGGCCTTTATCACAAATTTCCAGAGGTCTTAGCTCAAACGGTAGAGCCACTGCTGGGCGAGATTTATCCTCCAGCGCTTGGCGATCCATCAATTGACAAGAGACACCAGCGGCTTCTGGACTACTTCCTTTCTAAGAGCTGGGACGAGGCCAGCCGAGACAAGCTCAAAGAAGACCTAGTAGATTTGTGTGAGGCGCTCGTAGAACTACAAGAAGAACATGCCCTTCACAACCCGGGCGTTTCTTTCGCGCAGTCTTACTTAGACAAATACGAAGAACCTGAGTTTGCCGAGAGCGCCCGCGCGACGGCCTAACACTGGTATACTAATAGTATGAAACGGCTGGCAGTGATTGATGGAAAGTCCGTATTTTACCGCGGATACTATGCGATGCCGAGTTTGGCGTTGCCAGACGGCACGCCAACCGGTGGTGTCTATGGGTTTGCTTCGATCGCGATCGAGCTAATCAAGAAGCTCGAACCTGATTATGTCGTCGTTGCGTGGGACAAGCCAAAGACGAATATTCGCAAGCGCCGCGAGATTTATCCAGAGTATAAAGCCAACCGTAAACCGGCGCCGGCCGACTTTTATGCGCAGGTGCCGTTGCTCCACGAACTACTCGATGCGTTCGGCTGGCCATTTTACGAGCTGGATGATTACGAGGCCGACGATATCCTGGGGACATTTGCCAAAGAGGCGACCGAAAAGGGGATTGAGACTGATCTTTTGACCAGCGACCTCGATGCGTTGCAGCTGATCGGCCCCCTCACCAAGGTCTATGCTATTAAGAATGGCCTTTCTAATATTGAAGAATTTGACGTCGATTATTTTGAGAAGAAATACGGCATTGGGGTTGAACAATTCCTCGATCTGAAATCTTTAAAGGGCGACTCGTCCGATAATCTGCCTGGTGTGCCGGGGATTGGCGAGAAGGGCGCGATTACGCTCTTACAAGAGTACGGTACCCTCGACAATGTCTACAAACACCTCGACGATATCAAGCCAACACTGGCCAAGAAGCTCGAAGCCGGCAAAGAACTAGCCTATATGAGTAAGGAAGTTGGTGAAATTTGGTGCGACGCGCCGGTGAAAGTCGATTGGGACGCGGCGAGTATTACTAATATCGACCTAGGCCGGGTCGAGGAAATCCTAAAACGATTCGAATTTAGCTCACTGGCGAAACGGCTGCCGAAACACATGCAATTCGATGGCGTAAAGATTGACGCGCCATCGGTCAAAGCGGCCGAAAGCCTAAAAGTTGTCGACTGGCCAAAAACAGTGTCACTCGATGGGCCGGCCTTACTCGAAATCATCGACGATACCGTCTGGTTGTCGACCGATGGTAAAACAGTTGCATCTACCGACGTTAAGAAGGTTGATAAGACAGTCTGGAAGGCGCTCGAGATGGGGACGGTAGTTGGTTACGACATCAAGGCCACTTACCACGCGCTTGCCGCCCATGATATCTTTGTACGTTTCGATGATGTTCACGATATCCGCCAAGGTGCTTTCCTGATTGATCCACTACGCCGCGATCGCTCGGCAGAAGCGTTGATCGGTATTGAGGCGCCCGAGCCAGCCGCGCTTCTTGCGGGACTGTGGCAGGTCTACGCTGACCAAAAAAAGTTCTTTGAAGGCGAAGCGAAAATTGCCGACATCGCCCACAAGTTCGATTTCCCATTAACTTACACGTTATTTAAGATTGAGCATCACGGTATGTTGCTCGATCCGGGCGTGCTGGAGAAGATGAGTGAAGAGCTTGGCAAAGAACATGCTAGGCTCGAACAAGAAATGTATACAATGGTTGGCAGCGAATTTAATATCGGCAGTCCGACTCAATTATCCGAGGTTCTTTTCACCAAGCTACAACTACCCACAACAGGGATAAAAAAGGGCAAAACTGGTTATAGTACCGGCCAAGCCGAGCTCGATAAATTACGCGGCCAGCACCCAATTATCGAACTGATCGAGCAAACCCGCGAGCTGGCAAAACTTAAGAATACCTACACCGATTCGTTACCAAAACTAGCCGACGCGCATCATCGCATCCACACGACATTCAACCAGGACGTTGCGGCGACCGGACGGCTCAGCAGCACTAATCCGAACCTGCAAAATATTCCGATTCGCACTGACTTAGGGCGCAAGATTCGACAAGCTTTTATTGCAGAAGGTGACAAGGTTCTAGTAAGCGCCGACTACTCACAATTCGAGCTTCGTTTGGCTGCTGTTTTGGCTGACGACAAAAGCTTGATCAATGACTTTAACGGCGATGTTGATGTCCACACCAAGACGGCCAGCGAAGTTTACGGCATTCCAATGGACGAGGTCACCAAGAGTCAGCGCCGCGCGGCGAAAGTCATTAACTTTGGCGTGTTATACGGCATGAGTCCGCATGGCTTGGCCGCAAATACTGGTATGTCTTTCGTGCAAGCCAAAGAATTCATTGATCAATACTTCGAGCTGCGGGCTCCAATTCGCAAATTCATCGATGACACCCTGCAAAAAGGACGCACCGAAGGCTACGTCGAAACGTACTTTGGTCGCCGCCGTCCAACGCCGGATATCCTCAGTTCGAACTTTATGGTCCGAGCCGGTGCTGAACGCGCAGCTGCTAACATGCCAATCCAGGGAACGGAAGCCGACCTGATGAAACTGGCCATGCTGCAAATTGACGAGAAAATTGCCGGCCTCGGCGACCAAGTCCTGCAAATCCACGACAGTATCCTAATTGAGTGTCCAGCTGAAAACGCCGAGAAAATCTCAGATATTCTGCGCGATGTGATGGAGAATATTGCGCCGGAACTCGGCATCGCGCTAAAAGTTGATGTGGGCATTGGTAAGAACTGGGGCGAATTATGATAAAAGCCATAATTTTCGACTGTTTCGGCGTGCTGCTCACTGACGTTAACCGCGAAAGACGTAATGCCATGACAGACCCAGTGGCCATACAGGCTCTAGAGGTAATCTATGAAGATTCCAATCGAGGATTAATTACTCGGGAAGAGTCGGCCGAGCGAATGAGCAAAATTCTTCACATTGACCCAGCAGAAATCATTGCGATGGGTGAAAATGGCAAAGCCAGAAATCAGGTGTTGGTCGACTTTATAAAGACGCTTCGACCAACTTATAAAGTGGCAATGCTCAGCAATGTCCGAGGACGCGCCAGCCTAGATCGACGGTTTAATCCAGGGGAGTTGGATGAGCTGTTCGATGTCGTCGTTGCGTCTGGTGATATCGGTATTATTAAACCAGAACGTCAAATTTATGAACTTACGGCCCAGCAACTAGGCGTCGACCCAAAAGATTGCGTGATGATTGATGACATTCAAGAATATTGCGATGGTGCCGAAGCAGTTGGCATGACGACGATTCGTTTTTTAAGCACCGAACAATGTATTGCTGACCTGAAAGCCTTAATTGACAGAAAGCCCGCAAGCGACTAAGGTTAAATTATGGCTAATTTCCGAACTTCCCGTATCATTCCCGTCGCACTCGTCGTCCTGATTATTGTTATTGCAGTTGCCGCTCTCGTGTCGCTGGCTCGGGTTGTGTTCTTTTCTGGCTCGTCGACACCAGCCGCAACTGATACCAGCCGCACATCTCTCCTTGATACGTCAGCTACCCACAGTGTCAGCATGACCGTTCGCGGCCCGATTGTGGCCGACGAACAGTTCCACTCATATAAAATCGACATTTCACCAAATGCCCGCCAACTTAAAACGTACACTGGGTATCTCGACACGGTCGTCGACTCATCCAGCCTGACGAACAACGTCGCCAGTTATGAGCAATTCGTGTATGCACTCGACAAAGCGAACCTGGCGAAGGGAACTGAACTGACTGGCGACAAAGATGATACTCGCGGCGTGTGTGCAACCGGCGACGTCTACGAGTTCACGATTTTGAATAATGGTTCGTCGGTCAAACATTTGTGGACATCGACCTGTAGTGGATCGCAAGGTTCACTCGATGCCAGCGTCAATCAGCTGACAGAACTATTCACGAATCAAATTCCAACTGCCAGCAAGCTCATTAGTAAAATAGATTTATAGAATCGAGGCGTTATGCCAGAGTTACCAGAAGTAGAGACGGTACGTCGTGGGCTAGAGGCTCTTATTGTGGGCAAGGTCGTAAAGTCGGCCAAACACGATACCGATAAAAGTTTTCCGAACGCACCACTCGACGTGACTGACTTTTTGTTGGGCGCGATTATTACTGGTGTGCGCCGTCGGGCAAAAGTTTTGATGATTGATCTCTCAACTGGCTACTCGTTACTTATTCATTTAAAAATGACCGGGCAGCTGGTATTTGTCGGCGACGTTCGCTTTGGTGCTGGACATCCGAGTGACAGCTTAGTTCATGAACTCCCTGATAAATCGACCCGTGTGACGATTGCATTCGAAGGTGGCTCGAAACTTTTCTTTAACGATCAGCGCAAATTCGGCTGGGTAAAATTGTTACCCACGATTGAGATTCCGAACATCGATTTTATGAAGAAGGTCGGGCCCGAGCCGCTCGAAACTGATTTCACGGCCAAACAATTTGCCGAGCGTTTTAAACGTCGTGGCAAAACTAATATCAAAGCCGCGTTGTTGGATCAGTCAGTTATCGCCGGCGTCGGCAACATTTACGCCGATGAATCACTGTGGGGCGCCAAGATCCATCCGAAGCGTTTAGTCAGTTCGATCACGCCCGCCGAGTTCAAAAAACTGTACACCGAACTGCGCGCCGTCATGAATCTGGCGATTGTGAAAGGTGGCTCGTCCAACCATACTTATGTGAACGCAGAGGGCAAAAAGGGGAGTTACATGGACTTTGCTCGCGTGTTTCGTCGTGAAGGCCTGCCGTGCCCGCGTTGCGGCACGACGATTGAGAAGTTGCGTGTGGCTGGCCGCGGGACGCATATCTGCCCGTACTGTCAGAAGTTGTAGGCTATACTAATAGAGATGATTACCTTACTGACCGGTGACAATAGTTTTGAGATAAATGAAGCGCTGCACGCGCTAACCAATTCTTTCGATGGCCGCGCCGAACGCATTGATGGTTCGACACTCGAACTTAAGAACCTCCCAGATCTTCTCATGGGTAGTACACTTTTTGCCGACAAGCGCTTAGTCATTATTAAAGACCTGTCACAGAATTCGAGCGTGTGGGAGAAGTTGCCGGACTGGCTGCCGCGTATTTCGGACGATATTCAGTTAGTGTTGGTTGATGCCAAACCCGACAAACGAACGATCGCTTATAGAGAAGTAAAGAAAGCCGCCAATGTCCGCGAGTTTATTGCGTGGGGCGATCGTGACCGACCAACCGCCGAAGATTGGCTGGTCAAACGAGCCGCAACTCTCGAACTAAAATTGGATAAAAAACTGGCGCGTCACATTGTGGACCGAGTCGGCGTCGATCAATGGCAACTGGCCAGTGCGCTTGAGAAACTGCAGTCGGTCGATGAAATCACACCAGAAGTGATAGATTCAGTCATCGAGCCGAACCCAGTTGAGAATATTTTCCAGCTTTTTGAAACAGCGCTCGAGGGGCGTTCCGAAAAAGTGCATACAATGCTGCGCACGCTTGAACTGACCGAAGACCCGTATAAATTATTTGCGCTGCTTTCCTCACAAGTTTTCCAGTTAGTCGGCGTCGCATCCGCCGCAGCGGGGGATAGCCCCGCGAAAGACCTCGCAATCCATCCATTCGTCGCTTCAAAACTTTCACGTCACGCCAAACGTTTCGGTAAGGCCGGTACAGCGCGACTCCTTACAGCTTTTGCCCAAGCCGATGCCGACATGAAGCTTTCCAAAGGCGATCCGTGGCTACTAATCGAACGAGCGCTGCTCAGCATATAAAATAACCTCCGAGATGGAGGTCATTTTCTTGCAGACCAAAATTACTTCTTGGCAGCAGGTTTCTTGGCTGGAGTTTTTTTAGCAGCTGGCTTTTTAGCAGCAGCGGTCTTGGTAGCAGCAGGTTTTGCGGCAGCCTTCACAGCTGGTTTCGCAGCAGCTTTAGGCGCAGCTTTCTTTGTACCAGTTGCGAGCTTTACACCGGCAGCCTTAGCAATCTTTGAAAGACCAGCCTTGCGGCGAGCAGCGGTGTTCTTGCTGATCAGGTTTTTCTTTACAGCGGTGTCAATTTCACTCTGGGCGAGCGAAAGGGCGGCAGCGCTAGGCTTGGCCATGAAAGCTTTGACAGCGTCTTTGATGTCGCGTTTTGTGGCAACGTTGCGGTCACGGCGTTTTACAGTTTGTTTGGCGCGCTTAATAGCGGATTTGATGATTGGCATGAATTTCCTTATCTCTTAGTAATTAACTAGTTCGTTCTATTCAAGGGGTGATTATAGAGGAAAATGACCAAATTGTAAAGAGTGGCCACCCTTTTCATTGACGATGCGAAAACCCTTATGGTATAGTGAGACAAAACGCCACTAACGAGCGAATCAAAAAGAAACACCACACCTATGGACGACATCAAAGCCAAACAACAGATTGTCGAGAAGATAAAAGCCTCGACTAATATTCTGGTGACCGTTTCTAATGACCCCTCTGTCGATGCATTATCGGCAGCGTTAGGGCTCACACTCCTATTAGATAAACTCGACAAGCACCCAACCGCGATCTTTAGTGGGGCAGTGCCACCGGCTATTTCCTTCCTTGAACCAGAGAAGACTTTTGATACGACTACCGACAGCCTGCGCGATTTCATTATTGCGCTGGATAAGGAAAAAGCTGATCACATTCGTCTCAGTAAAGAGGGTGATGTGGTGCGCATTTTTGTCACGCCGTACAAAACGACAATTACCAGCGATGATCTGACATTCAGCCAGGGTGACGTCACGGTTGAACTCGTGATTGCGCTCGGGGTTACTGACCAGGCCCACCTTGATGGTGCCTTGGAAGCTCACGGGCAAATCTTGCACGACGCCTCAATTATTACGGTCACAGCCGGCGACGACGTCAGCACACTCGGTGGTATTGACTGGCACGATGCCCAGTCCAGCAGCCTCAGTGAAATGATTTCGGGCCTGGCCGAGGCTCTTAAAACTGACAAGACCAAGCCATTACTTGATAAGCAAATTGCGACCGCTCTGCTGACAGGTATCGTCGCTGAAACCGATCGCTTTAGTAACCCGCACACCACTGCTCGCGTCATGACGACGGCCGCCCAGTTGATGGCCGGTGGGGCAGACCAGCAGTTAATTGCCTCGAAACTCGAAGCAATGCACGAAATCGGTGATCTTGCGGTCAATGATGATTCCGAAAAGCCCGAGGAAACTCCTGAAGAAGAAACGTCAAAAGATAATCTTGAGATTAGCCATCAACCGAACGAAACCCTCGAGGAAATGGACAAAAGGGTTAAGTCAGCCGAGCAGGCCCAGGCCGCTGAAGTTGCTGGCGATGCCCTCGAGGCCAAAACCGGTGAAGTAGTACCAGAAACACCTACTCCGACCATTACTGACGCCTATGCGCCAGATACTAAAGAAGAAACAGCCGAGCCAACTCTCGGCGGTACTCTCAATGCGACAACTGAACAAGCTGCCGAAGACAATCGCAATGAGTTAGAGAACGATCAAAACAAAACGATCTTATCTCATTCCTATATGGCCTCATCACCGTCCTATAGCGCCCCAATGAATGGTGCGGCCGAAGCTGAAACGCCGACGCCCGCCGTTACCGAAATTCTCGGCCACGACGCACCGGCTGCACCCGGCTCGACGAGTGTGAACGACATCCCTCCAACTGAAGGGGTGAGTATGAACCCGGCCTATGCCTTCGATTCGACGCCGACGCCAGCATCAACCGCAGCGCCGGCGCCTATGACGCCACCTGCACCAGCCGATCTTGGCTTACCGATGCCGCCGCCACTGCCAGACTTCTCGCAGTCGCCTAGTATTACACCCGATCCAGCCTATGGCGTGAGCCCAGCCGCCGTGCCACCTGAACGATTAGGCGATATCCTCGCGCCAGAACCACCGGCTCCAACCGCACCAACTCCTCCTCCATCAACGCCATCGACTCCAAGCGATCCTGGCCAATTCCAGATTCCCACTCAGCCCTAATACCTTGTAGGGTATAATTGCTGGATATGAATGAAGACCGCGTCCTCCTTATTGATAAACCAGCTGGTATTACCAGTTTTGGTGTCGTGGCGCGCGTTCGCCGCCAGCTGTCGCAGGAATTTGGACACAAAGTAAAAGTCGGCCACACGGGAACACTTGACCCGTTTGCAACTGGCTTGATGATCATTGTGACTGGTAAAGAGTGCCGCAACGCTGGTAACTACTCAAAACTCGACAAAGTCTACGAAGCCGGCATTCGTCTGGGGCAAACCAGCAGTACCGGTGATCCAGAAGGCGAACTGACTGACGTGTCGGACAAAATTCCAACCTTGGATGAGGTAAAAGAAGCCCTCGACGAGTTTGTCGGCGAGATTTCTCAAAAACCACCAATCTATAGCGCCATCAAGATAAACGGCGAGCGAGCCTACAAACTAGCCCGTCGCGGTGAATCAGTTGATATGCCAGTCCGGACGATCAGCATTTATAGTCTTGAATTGATCGAGTATGCCTACCCTGATCTCGCCATCAGGGTGCACGTCAGCAGCGGAACGTATATCCGAACACTGGCTGAGGATATTGGCTTGGCCCTCGAGACTGGCGCCTATTGCCACAGCCTTAGGCGAACGCGAATTGCCGAGTGGGATGTGAGCGCAGCCGAGTCAATAACTGACTACGAATCTTAGAGCAGACTGTCGATCTGGTTGATGACGTCGATGCGCTCGGCGATACGACCAGCGTATTGCGGAGTAGTTTTCGCCATGCTGATCGAGCTCTTGAGGATGGCACGCGCCTGTGGCGTGATTGCACTAGGGTTGCGGATAATCGCATCACGGACCGCGTTAAGGTATTGTGAGTCCATGCTGACAATTGCCTCAGCACCACCCAGCTTGTTGGCGTTGATAGTATCCAGGATGAACTGGTCGAGACGACCGGTGCCTGGGACTGGAGCGATACCTTGCTTCATATTAGCCATCAAGCCAGCGCCAGCAAACTTCGGCTTGAAGCTGTTAGGCATCAACGCGTCAACGAAGGTCTGAGCAAAGCCAGAGTTTGCCTTACCAGAAACATCAAGGTTCTGCATCAAGTTCATGATCTCGACACTGTTAGGACCACCGGCAATCTTAGTAATGGCAGCGTTACGCATATCTTCGGTAATTGTAATACCAGTGCCGGCGGCATTACCCAGGGCAATTTGAGTAATAGTTGAGTCGGTGTAGTTACCGGCCGAGAGGATGGTGGTCGCATTCTTAATGGCTTCAGCACCAGCATTGCTCTGGGCAGTAAGGGCGGCCGCCAAAGCACGCTGCGCTCCAGTAACGCCTTGGATACCACCAGCGTAGGTTTGTAGCAGTTGACCGTCGATACGTTCGCGGTTCTGCTTGAGCTCCTTGGTGAACTGTTCACTAATCGAGCGCTTGGCAGAATCGGTACGCAGGGCATTGATAGCGAGCAAACGGGTGTCGAGTTCAGATTGACGCAACATGGCGCCGACCGCAGCAGTAGCCGGGAAGTGGCCCAGACGACCGCGTTTGAACTCTTCATACTCAGCATCGTGAGTCGAGTGAACAGCGTTGATTTGGTCCTTTAGGACGCGTGAGCGCAGTCGTTGTTCGACCACACCAGGGTTGTGGTTCTGTTCCCACTGCAAGTCACCCAAGCTTTGGGCGTTCTCGAGTCGCAACTTCAGATCACGACCACGAACATTCAGATCACGAACGTTACCGGTGACTGTCTTCGAAGTCTCGTAACGCAGGCCAGCTGCATCGACGCCCTCGGCCTTAGAGTCCTGAGCGTAGCGCAGTTGTTGCTGAATGTCGCTGTATTGCTGTGTACCGGTCCAACGAGCGTCAGAGGCCTCTTTGTAGGCACTCAGGCGTTCTTGCTGGGCGCGTTGACGCTGATCCATAGTGAGCGCAAAGCGACGGAAGACTTGGCGACGGCGAACCGGGTCGGTACGGGCCATGTTGCGGGCCGCCATATACTCTGATTGACCACGAGCCCAGGTGCGAGTGCGGTCGACGATGCCTTTCTTTGGGTCATTAATGAGGCCGGCAATACGGCCAACCACGCCACCACTAAAGCGAACCAAGAGGGGAGTCAGGACCAGCGGCGCAACTTGAACAAACATCGCCAGTAAGATGACGTTGATGTCGTGGGCGGATTGGATAATAAAGAAGGCGGCCAGTTGTGAACCACCGAAAATAAGGGCAAACATCGGGAAGAATACCAGCATTGTCACGAATAGTTCGCGCCAGCGCTCAAACAACTTTTCAGTGTTCGGTAACAGATAGGCAACGAATGCCAGTGGTGCCACAATGATCAAGATGATGATGAGAGCTTGACGAGCGGCTAGCACCACTAATGCAACCAACACAGCCAAGATCAGGCTGAGCAGCATTGGCAGCAGTAGAATGAGTGCCGCACCCAGGCTGGCACCGCTTGAGATCACGACGCCGCCAATAGTCACGGCAGCAGCACCGCCAACGGCGGTATCGGCCAGTACATAGCCCGTCACGCTCTGCCAGCTATCTATATAATTTGGGTTAGTAATATGGATGCCTTCGCGAATACCCACTAGCAACCGCTGCAAGCCATCACCCACAATGTTTGAAGCATCGACAGCGATCGCACAAATAAAGTACGACAGGTTCACCAGCACGGCAGCCACAATGAGGCGAGGAATAAGTTTCTTAAGGCCGTAGTTGTTGATACCCGCGCCGGTCAGCTGCGAGTAGATGATGACCAAGAAGACAATCACGAAGGCCACGTTGGCAAAGCCGCGGATTAAATTCCATGCCTGATATAGAGGCGCGTCGGTTTGAGTAGAAATCGGTGAGACCATCAAGAACCCCTTAAGGAGTCCAAAGATATTGTCCATGCCACTCGCGAGGAAGTTACTCACCGGACAGATAGCCCAACCAATACCACCAGTCACATTACAGCTAGAGGTGCCATTGGCAGCACCAGAGGCCGGTGGGCTGTTAGCTTGAGGGACCACGGTGATTTTCTTTGAGCTGCCGATCTGGCTGCCCGTCACGCCACTGGTATCAACATGATAGGTCGCATAGTCGGCCGAAGTGGCCGTCGCGACATCAACGCCCTTGGCGAAGTAGACGACGTAGAGAGTGCTATTACCAGACACATCAGGGTTGCCAAGGGCTTGGTAGTACTGGGTACCACTTGGCAAATTAGGCGCGCTTTTGCCGTCGGCAACAATAGGTCCACCATTTGAGCCAGTGAATGTCTTGCCATCAAACTTCAGTGAATTACCGCTCCAAACTGCCTGAGTCGAGGTCGCGTTGAGGGATTTTGGCGTTACCGGAATATCACTCGGTCCAGCAACGGGGGATTTTGATGCGTAATTACCACTGGTATCGAGCTTGAATTGCTCATATTTAGCAGATGTGGCGCCGGTGTCGGCTTTGCCACTTGAAAAGTAGATAACGTTTTCATTACCGGTCCCATCACCGTTAACCGACTGATATTCGTAGTATGGCTCATCTTTACTGAGACCTGGTGGCGTTGAGCCATTGGCTGTCTTGGCGCTATAAGTATTGCCCTCATAAGAGAGGTTATTACCATTCCAAGAGGCGTTTCCAGCGGCAAAAGCACTCTGGGAAACAAAGATTAGCAGGAATAACACCGCAACAAAAGCCGCGGCGGCACTAGTAAGTAGTCTCTGCACCGAGTTCCCTCGATGCAGAAGGTGACGAGTCACTTCCCACATAACTCTGTAATTGTATCATTTTAGTCTGTTATTGTCAATGCCTATGCTTATTTCTAACAGAGACGCTAGCTATGGTGCTATATCGCTAAGTCAGATCGCTAGATCTGCCCTATAAGATAGAGAGCCAAAGTGTTTTTTGCAGAAAGGTGAAGTAGGGGGTGAGCGGGGCGGTCGCTATGGAAGCGACCACCCCACTCGAGGTGCCTAGAAGGCGATGAGCTTCCAGCCGTACCACGAGGCGTCGAAGACCACGAAGGCCAGGAACAGGCAAAATGCTGCCAGTCCGGCCCAGAGGGCGACATCACGCCAGACGTTCTTCAGGGCCTTGGCAGCCCCGTCGATACGAGCCTGGGTGTCGTCGCGCTCGGTCTTGATCTTGTCGCGTGTGGCGCTGGCGTCCGCGAAGGCCGTGGTGGCCTTCTCGAGACGCTTGGTGGCCTTCTTCAGCTTCTCGTCCTTCTTCTTGAGCTCGGCGCCCAACTTGTCGGCTGCCTTCTCGAGCGACTTCAGCCGAAGCTGCTTGCGAACGTCCTTGACCTGGGTGTCGAGCTGAGACAGCTCGGTTTCCAGGTCAGTCTGCTCGGTCTGCAACTGGGTGAGTTCCCCACCGAGGCGCGCGGCCTCGTTGTGGTACTCGGCCTTGGCCGGACCCTTGGCCGATCTGGCCAGAGTGGTCTTCTGCTCGAAGTCGGAGAGAGTCGTCGCGCGCTTGGCCTTGTTCTCGTCGAGCTCAGTGGCTACCGCCTTGCGGCGAAGGACCACCTTGCTCGTATCGAACTTTCCCTTGGCCTTCTCGAGGTTCTTGACGGCCTTGTCCTTCTGAGGGGTCAGGTCGTCGATCTCCTTGGTCAGGTCCTTCACCCGCGTGTCACGAGGCGCCACCTTGGCTTCAGCGAACGTGACGTTCGCGTCGGCCTTGGCGAGGTTCTCATTCAGCGAGGGGAGCGCCAACTTGTCGGCCGCCAGCTCCGGGTTCTCCGAAGTGTAGCGCACGAGCAAGTAGGCAGCCAGCGCCTGCAGTGCCACGGCGGCCACCGGGAAGACGATCGATCCGAGGATCGGAACGCTCCACAGTGACCCGGCGTAGGTCTCTCGTACCGGCGTGTCGCTTCCGGCACCACCCTCAAGGCGGACGAGTGCCGTCAGCCAGAGGAGGGTGAACAGGAACGACAGCAGGATCACCACACCACGAGTGATGAAGTTCACCTGCCAGTGATCACGCTTCTCGATCGCCTGCTTTGCGAGCAGGAAGAGCGGGTAGGCCATGATCGCCACGTCGAAGAGCACCAGGGTGTACTGCATGACGGTGTTGACGAAGACGAACTTGTTGGTCGCCAGCCCTCCTGCACCGAGGATCGCGATGGTCAAGATGACCAGCACGAGCAGCACGATCGCGAAGATCGGCTGCGGGACATGGCTCTTGACCCAGGTACGGATCTTGCGCGGCTTGGCCGGCGGTGCCGGAGTGGCAGTCGCCAGCGGCGTTGCGGTCGGGCCCGAGCCGGGAGTGGCAGGGGCGGGCGGAGGGGTGGACGGTGTTGCAGTTGCGAGGGTGGTGGTCACGAGGACCACCTCCTTTCCTTGCTAGAGGTTGGTTGGTGAGGTTGTACTTCACCTTTCTGCGTCCAAATAAAGAGTTTCCCTCACGTCCTTGTGGGACTGAGGTTAACATCGATTTAAAAGGACGTTCCAGGCAAAGCCAAGAACAGAGGTCATTTTACTATATAATACCGCTTTTGTCAATACTCTGGTCGCGCTTATGTTTTGGGCCGCGTATAAGGGGTTGAAACAACGGCACTTCTTTGCTACAATACGTATTCGAATGATTACTGCAGAAAACAAAGCCAAGGCCCAAAGCCTGACGCAAACTCACAAGAACGATGTCGGAAGCCCCCAGGCTCAGGCATCAGTTTTGACGACTCGTATTAAAGAGGTCACCGAGCACCTAAAGACCAACAAGCACGACCACATGGGTCGCCGCGGTTTGATCCAAATGGTTGCTCGTCGCAAAAAGCTTCTGAAATATCTAGAAGCCAGCGATTTCGAAGCCTACAAATCAACCGTCGCAAAACTTGGACTCCGCAAATAAGCGGAGTTCATTTTTAGTTCGCAGTTTTCAGGTATAATGAATAAGTAAATTACCACGCGATAAAAGGCGAGGTGGTGGATGTGAATAGTCTTCTCTAATTTTATTTAAGAAGAATATATACACCCGTTACCGTCGTCCGCGCGGCTTAAAAAAGGAGGTGCCACATGGCCATCATTAACCCTTACGGCAAGGATATTATTAAAGTAACAACCGAGTTCGAGGGTCGCCCGCTGACACTCGAAGTCAACCGCGTCGGTTTCCGTACCACTGGAAGTGTCCTCGTAACTTACGGTGACACCGTCGTCCTTGGTTCAGCCATGGTCGGCTCACGACCAGTCGTCATGGACTATTTCCCGTTGTCGATCGACTATGAAGAAAAGTTTTATGCAGCCGGCAAGATCAGCGGCAGTCGCTTTATCAAACGTGAAGGTCGTCCAAGTGACGAGGCTATCCTGATCGGTCGTATCATTGATCGTCCAATTCGTCCGCTGTTTCCAAAGGGTTATCGCCAAGAGGTTCAAGTGGTTTCGAGCGTTCTCAGCCTTGATCCATCATTTCGCCCAGATATGATCGGTATGATTGCTGCCAGCGCAGCCCTGATGTTAACCGGTACACCGTTCGATGGTCCAGTTTCTGGTCTGCGTATTGGCCGGGTCAACGGCGAGTTCAAAGCCTTCTTGACCCCCGAAGAGCGTGAAGCTAGCGACCTCGACCTTGTCGTCGCCGGTATCGAAAGCGGCATCACGATGGTAGAAGCTGGTGCTAATGAAGTTGATGAAGAAGTGGTCGCTGACGCCTTGGCGTGGGCATTTGAACACTATCAGCCAGCTATCAAGTTGCAAAAAGAGTTAGCCGAGAAAATCGCGCCAGCCAAACAAGAGTACACGCTGACTCTCCCAGATGAAAACATCCAAAAAATCGTCAACGAATGGGTTGATGGCAAGCTCGGCGCCGCCGTTCGCAAACCGTATGCCGAGCGCAATGAGCTTGTTAATCAACTGCGCGCTGATTTCCACGCCGCTATGACCGAGAAACACGGCGATGACTACAAAGCGATGCATGATGAATACGATGAAGCTTTCACGACCGCCGTTCACAAGGACGTTCGTCGCGGGATTGTCGAAGACGGCCTCCGTCCAGACGGTCGCAAGTTCGACGAAATTCGTCCACTTTCGAGCGAAGTGGGGGTTTTGCCTCGCACGCACGGTTCATCAATCTTCACCCGCGGCCTGACCCAAGGAATGAATATCGTAACGCTTGCGCCACTTAGTTATTCACAAATTGTTGATACGATGGAAATCACTGATGGCGAACGCCGTTACATGCATCACTACAACGCGCCAGGCTACACCGTTGGTGAAGTTCAGCGACTCGGTAGCCCTGGGCGCCGTGAAATTGGCCATGGCTACCTCGCTGAGCGTGCCGTTTTGCCAGTCCTGCCAAAAGAAGAGGATTTCCCATACGCTATCCGCAGCGTCACCGAGATCATGAGCCAAAACGGCTCAACCTCAATGGCGGCAACCTGTAGCAGCATTTTGGCCCTAATGGATGCCGGCGTGCCGATCACGGCCCCTGTCAGTGGTATCGCGATGGGACTGATTGTTGATGGCGAAAAGTCATACATTCTGTCTGACATCGCTGATGCCGAAGACTTCGCTGGCGACATGGACTTCAAGTCGGCCGGAACCGTCAAGGGAATCACGGCACTTCAGATGGACATGAAGGTCCACGGTTTGCCTGCCGAAACGCTGCGCGAAGCCCTTCTGACCGCCAAAAAAGGCCGTGCCCATATCCTCGAACACATGTTGACGACATTAGCTGAACCACGCAAGACCCTCAGTCCATTCGCGCCACGTATCGAGAAAATCAAGATTAACCCCGAGAAAATCGGTGCCGTCATTGGTAAGGGCGGGGAAGTGATCAACAAGATCACCGCTGAAACTGGTGCCATGATCGACATCAAGGACGATGGTTTGATTACGGTCGCCGCCACGGATACGGCTTCAATTGAAAAAGCTCTGAACTGGATTCGCGGTTTAACCGAAGAGCCAGAAATCGGCCGCATCTACGAGGGTCAAGTCGTGAGTATCAAAGACTTCGGTGCCTTCGTGAACATAATGCCAGGTACTGATGGCATGGTTCACATTTCGCAGCTTTCTGACCAGCGCGTCGAAAAAGTCGAAGATGTCCTCCACGAAGGCCAAATGGTCAAAGTGAAGCTCATCGGCATCGACGAGCGCGGCCGCCTGAGCCTCAGTCTCAAAGACGCAAAACAAGGAGAATAACAGGAGTGAGCAAGCAATCTCAGCTTGATCAAATTGCGGCAGACATTCGGGAAAAGAATGTCTGTCCAGATTTGGCCGAGCAAGCCACCAATTTGGTGATGGGGGATGGCAACCTAGATAGCGAGATTGTCTTTATTGGCGAAGCACCGGGCAAAAACGAAGACCTTCAGGGTCTGCCATTTGTCGGCGCGGCCGGGAAATTCCTCAATGAAATGCTGGCAGCAGCCGGCTTAGAACGAAAAGACGTCTACATTACGAACATCGTAAAATATCGTCCGCCCAACAATCGTGATCCGTTGCCGGAGGAAAAGGCAGCTTTTTGGCCTTATTTACTCAAACAATTGCAGATTATCAACCCGAAAGTGGTCATTACGCTGGGGCGGCATAGCATGGAATATTTCTTGCCCGATATGAAAATCGGCCAAATCCATGGCCAGCCAAAACGGATTCAATTCGGCGACCATAAAATAGTGATTATGCCCTTATTTCACCCAGCCGCAGCCCTTTATAATGGCAGTTTGCGCCAAACCCTGATCGATGACTTTTTGAAGGTTCCGGCTGTCATCAAACAGATGGACGACTTGCCAAAATAGGCGAGATTTGCTATACTGAGGTCACTTGAAACGGAGAGGGCAACCCGCCTAAGAAGCCAACCAGCCGCTCTTCCACTCGAATTTAGAATTAAAACAAGAAATTATTTTCATATAAGGAGAATAGTAATATATGGGTCAACAAAGACTCTCGACGCCTCAGGGCGACGACAAATCAAAGAACCCGCGGTTTCAAAACCCGCGACCAAAACAAAATAACACGGTCCTTGCCAACACACAGACTCGCCGCGGCGAAGTCTTCCGTGCACAGCGCCGTACTAGCGACGACGTAAACGTCCGCGCATCACAGCACATTATTAATGTGCCGGTTAATAAATCTGTTTTTAACGGCCTTGGCGGTCGTCAATTCAGCGTGGTCGAGAACAAGAAAGTTCCTCGCACTAACGGACCAAAACTTCGCGTCATCCCCCTCGGTGGACTCGGCGAAATGGGCATCGGCAAGAACATGATGGCACTTGAATATGACAACGACATCGTTGTGATCGACATGGGCTTCCTGTTCCCAGGCTCTGACTACCCGGGCATTAACTACATCGTGCCAGATATTTCATATCTGCTCGAGAACAAAGAGAAAATCCGTGGCGTTATATTTACGCACGGACATCTCGACCACATTGGTGCCGCTCGTCACTTGCTTTCGCAACTCGGCGCACCAGTATTTGCCAGCAAATTTACCCTCGCCATGGTTCAACGAACGATGGAAGAGTCAACTGACGGCTTTGTACCGGAATATACCGAGATCGATCCTGAAAAGCATGACAAAGTAAAACTTGGCGATAGCTTTGAAGTTGAACTCGTTCGTGTCTGCCACTCAATCCCTGACGCCTCAGCCGTGATCATCCGCACCCCTGTCGGTGTGGTCCTAAATACCGGTGACTGGCGCTTTGAAGAGAACCCAATCGATGGCGTGAAATTCGACCTCGAACGTTTGACTGAAATTGCCACCAAAGAAGGCATTATGCTGATGATGAACGACAGTACCAACTGTGAAGATGCTGGTACTCACCAGCACGGCGAGTTTGACATTAAAGAGAGCATTGGCCAGATCATGGACAAGCACCCTGAGAACCGTATTATCGTTTCGACTTTCTCGTCCCAACTGCACCGTCTGCAAATCGTGATGGATGAAGCTGCCAAGCATGGTCGCAAAGTTGCGATCGCCGGCTACAGCATGATCCAAAACGTTGAAGTTGCGCTGCGCACCGGCACCATCAAAGTGCCAAAAGACACCATCGTCAAGATGGAAGACGTCGCGAAATTGCCTGATGGCAAAGTTCTTGTCCTCTGTACTGGTTCACAAGGTGAGTTCAACGCCGTTCTTAACCGTATGGCCTCTGGTTCACACCGGTTCCTAAAGGTAAAAAACACTGACATCATCGTGTTTAGTTCAAGTGTCGTGCCGGGCAACGAGAAATATGTTGTTCGCACCGTCGACGGCTTGATGCGTGAAGGTAGTGATGTGATCCAAGATCGCAAAACTCACCTGTATGGCATCGGCCGCATCCACCTTTCGGGTCACGGCTACTACGATGATCACGTGACATTGATTAACGCGCTCAACCCAAAGTACTACATGCCAATTCATGGTGAATTTCACATGTTAGTCCACAGCGCTGAACTAGCCGAAAAAGAATGTGGCATGAAGCGAGACAATATCTTTGTCTGCGACAGTGGTGATGTTATTGAAATCACACCTGACGGCACCGCAAAACGCGGTGGTCGCGTGCCAGTCGGTGGTGTCATGTACGACGACTCGGGCTCAATTGTCTCTGAAGTTGTCCTCAAAGACCGCATCCACATTGCCAGCGAAGGTATGTTCGTGGTCGTCCTGACCGTGTCGAAGGGAAGTGGTCGTTTACTGACCAGCCCTGACATCATCAGCCGCGGCTTTATCTACCTGCGTGATAGCGAAGAGTTGATGGGCATTATCCGCCAATACTTGAAGCAAAAAGTTGCTCGCTCGTTTGGTGGCCGCCACGTCGACCTCGATGTCTTGAAAAAGGAAATTAAGGATGAGATTACTCACGTCCTCTACGACCAGACTCGCCGCACCCCAATCGTTATCCCAGTGATCAACGAAATCGGTGGCGGTGGTCCAAAGCCACAGCACGAAGGTCCACGTCACCAGCAAGCTGGTACCGGCGACCGTCGCCCATACCAGGGCCCAGAAGCGAAAACCTTCCCAGCCCCAGTGGTACCGGACATCGATACGATCGAGCCAAAGAGCACGGTCGAAAACCGCGCCTACTAAAAATTAGTCCCAAAAATAAGAAGAGCTCCGCCGCCGCGGAGTTCCTCTTATATTCAGAGGACTCGACGCAACGGGGAGCTAGTCCGGCACTTGAACTTGATCGATGTAGATCGGTTGCTCGTTGAGCAGTACCGCGTCACCATCGGTGTCCAGATACAGCTTGAGCGAGGAATGGCGCTGCGGCACCTCAGCGCCGTGAGAGCCGACCACGCGCAACCTCGACGACAAGAAGTCGCTGATGACGATCTCGATTGCCAGTTCCCGTGCCCTGGGTGAGCGCAGGATGTACCCGAGTAGTCGCCAGATCGGCGCGTCATCAGTCTGATCCTCGTACCACTCGCTGGTGGCAGTGACGTCATCGACCAGCAGCCAGGCATTGGCAGGCAGATAGGCGGCCAGTTGGTCGCGCATCCTGCTGTCCAGGTTGGCGATCTCCAGGACGGGGAAGCCACCTTTTGGGCTTGGCTGCGTGTCGAGCAAGACGCTCATCTGTTGTGAGCCAGCAGTCAGGCGAACCTGAGTGCCGATGGGTGCGGAAAGGGGCATCACCCTCACCAGCCTTTCTTTTTCTATAGGGATAAGGGCAACTGATACTAGTATAGTCGCACCGAGTACGCGAGCAACCATAACCGGCTTGCAAAATGTGGTAAATTTTGCTATAATATTGCTATTAAACGGCGTCAAAAGCGCTTATAATGATAAAGATTATGGCAAAACGCAAACACACACGTAAAAAATCAGTTGCCAAAAAGCCCGTCGCCCCAACGCATTCGTTGCCAACCGGGTTCTGGTCACAGGTAGGGGCACTCTTTTTAATTGCGTTTTCATTTTTGCTCATCCTGGGTTGGTTCCACGTCGGTGGGCCGGTTCTCGATTGGCTGTATCAAGCCGCGCTGACGAGCATCGGTTACGCCGTCTACGTGGTACCACTCTTATTTATCTACGTGGCCGTTGAAGTTTTCCGCGCCGAAGACAACCGCTTGCCACTGGCGATGAAATTTGCAACTGGGCTGTCACTGGTATGGTTCGCCGGCTTGTTTGGCCTCCTCAAGAACGCTGATGGCAAAACAACTGGCGGATTCGTCGGCGATCTCGCAAATAGCGGCCTGCTGCTATTGGTAAACTCCGGAGTTGCCGCGTTTATCTACGTATTGCTTATTATTATCACAGCACTCTTCATTATCCGTGTGTCGCCGTTCACTATTATTAAGAAGTTATGGGAGTTAGCTCGTCGCGATACCAGCGAGCAAGAGGCTAACGTGAAAGTTATGCGCAACCTCGCGGCACTTGATGCACCAACCAAGGTGGGTCCCGAGTTCAAGATGAATGCCGGCGTCCCAACATTTGACGAGAAATCGTCTCGTTTGTCGAGTTTCAAGAACTCCACGCCACATGATAAGGCCGCCGAGGATCAATCAGCCTTGGTTACCATGAGCGATCCCAACTGGCAGGCACCGAGCTTGGATCTCCTCGAGAAAAAGCAATCGCCAGCCGATGCCGGTGACGTTCAACAAAATGCCAAGATCATCAAGGATACCCTTGGTGAGTTCGGCATTGATGTTGATATGGAAGGTGCTAACATTGGGCCGAAGGTTACTCAATACACGCTGCGACCACCGAGTGGCGTTAAATTGGGCCGCATTACGGCGCTGGAAACCAATATTGCCCTGAACCTAGCTGCCCAAAGTCTACGTATGGAAGCCCCAATTCCTGGCCAAAAAGCCGTTGGTATTGAAGTACCAAATCGCAAAGCAGCCGATGTGCGCCTGCACTCAATCTTAACCAGCCCGCAGTGGGGCAAGAGTGGTGAGCCACTCGAATTTGCAATTGGTAAGGACATCGCCGGCCAAGCAACGCTCGGCGAACTTAACAAGATGCCACACCTCTTGATCGCCGGTCAGACCGGCTCTGGTAAGTCGGTCATGATCAATACTTTGCTGACGAGCCTCTTGTACCACAACAGCCCAAGTGAAATGAAGCTGATTCTGGTCGACCCAAAGCAAGTCGAAATGGCGCCGTATGAGGACATTCCGCACCTTTTGACCCCAGTTATTACTGAGCCAGAAAAGACAATCAGCGCCCTCAAATGGGCTGTTAACGAGATGGAGCGTCGCTACAAACTCTTGGCCGAGTCAAAAGTTCGCGACATCGCGAGCTACAACGCCATGGTCCGTAATGCGAGTAAGAAGATCAAGGTCGCCGACGAAGAAGGTGATTCGCAAGAGCTGGCCGATGGCGCCATGCCATATGTCGTAATTGTTATCGACGAGTTAGCTGACCTGATGATGGCTGCCGCTCGCGACGTTGAAGCGTTGATTGTGCGGTTGGCCCAAAAGGCTCGCGCCGTCGGTGTGCACCTCGTCTTGGCCACTCAGCGTCCATCAGTTGACGTTATTACCGGCCTAATTAAGGCTAACGTGCCGGCTCGCATCGCCTTTACAGTGGCTTCACAAATTGATAGCCGCACCATCCTCGACCAAGTCGGTGCCGAGAAGCTCTTGGGCGAAGGTGACATGCTGCTGCTGACCCCTTCAATGAGCAAACCAAAACGTATTCAAGGTGCCTGGGTGACCGATGAAGAAGTCATGAAGATTACCGATCACTTGCGTCAGCAATCGCCACCACAGTACAACGACGAAGTTGTCAGCCAGCCAGTCACGCTTAATGGCAAGGGCGGCGTGGTGATGGACTTTAACGATACCGGCGATGACGATATGTACCGTGATGCTGTCCGTGTAGTGATTGATAGTGGCAAAGCCAGTGCCAGCCTGTTGCAACGCCGTCTGCGCGTCGGCTACGCCCGTGCAGCCCGTTTGGTTGAGACCATGGAGGAGCAGGGGATCATTGGCCCTGCAGACGGCGCACGACCTCGTGACGTCCTGGTAAGTAGCATCGACGATGTCTTTGGCAGCAGTGTCGTATCTGGCGGCGACGAAGACGAAGATCTCGGCTAAAGCGCTCCCAGTTAATTTCGTTTTTATATTAGTCTGCAACAATGAGATGTGGCTGGCGGTGTAGGGTTGCCGAAACGGGGGAGTTACGGTATAATAACAGGGTTATTAACTCAAGCTTGTATCTAGTGAGTACAAGCATCCGGCCCGCAGGGGCTGGATTCCAAAAGGAGAGACTATGAATGAATATGAACTAACCGTTCTGATTCACCCAGATTTGGAAGCAGATCTGGACACGCCACTTAACAAAGTGCGCGATATCATCAACGCTGCCGGTGGTAAGATTGTCCGCGAAGACAATTGGGGCAAAAAGAAGTTGGCTTACGCGATTCGTCGCGAAGAGTTCGCCGTCTATGTCTACATGGACCTCGAGCTGCCATCAGACGCACCACTCAAGATTAGCAACACCTTCAACATTACTGATGAAGTGTTACGCTACCTCTTGGTACGCGTCGATGAAAAAGCCCGCAAGGCACTTGAAGAGCAAGCTCGACAAGATGCTCGCGTCGCTACCGAAGATGCAAAAGACGACTCAAAAGAAGTAACAGAAGAGGAGTAGGGATATGGCACGGAGTATTAACCAAGTAATTTTGATGGGACGCCTCACTCGCGACCCAGAACAGCGCACCACAACGACTGGCAAGATCATTGCAAACTTTAGTATTGCCGTCGATCGCGGCGGTCAAGACGACGCGGCTGACTTCTTTGAAGTAACCGCTTGGGAAAAACTCGGCGAACTCGTGATGCAGTACCTGGCCAAAGGCCGTCGCGTACTCGTCCAAGGTCGCCTGCGCCAAGATAGCTGGGATGACAAAGAGACTGGCAAGAAACGCTCACGCGTTGAGGTCACTGCGACCGATGTCACATTCCTCGATGGTCCAAGCACTGAAGGTGGTAGCTCTGCTGCGCCTGCCGCACCTCGCGCAACTGGTGGGAAAAAGTCTGAAGATGTCGTGATTGAAGATATTGAAGACAAACCAATTGATTTAAGTGAAATTCCATTCTAGGAGAATACAATTATGATTCAAAAACGATCTAAACGAGATACGCCACTCTACTTTGACTACAAAGATGTCAAAACACTGCAGCGTTTCATCAACATTTACGGCCAAATCGAACCGATTGGCAAAACTGGCCTGAGTGCTAAACAGCAACGCCAACTGGCAACCGCTATCAAGCGCGCTCGTCACCTTGCCTTGCTCCCATTCGTTTCACAGGGATAAAACCATGGCGTTTTATCAGCCAACTGATCTCAAAAAAGGTACTGTCGTACAAATTGACGGCAAGCCTTTTAAGGTCATCGACTACAACCAAAAGGTTATGGGTCGTGGCGGGAGCATTGTGAACGTCAAGCTCAAAAACTTGATTGACGGCAGCGTCTTGCCAAAGACTTTTAAGGGTCAGGATAAGATTGAGACAGCCGATGTCTCGAGTCAGACTGTCCAATACCTCTACAACGACACCGCGAATTTCTACTTTATGGATCCAACCAGCTTTGAGCAGTTCCAGCTACCAGCTGATGTGGTCGAAGATGCCAAGGGCTTTTTGAAAGAGGGCGACGAACTCAGTTTGCAGTTCTTTGCGAATCGCGTGATTAACGTCGAGCTACCAAAGAACGTTTATTTGACCGTGACCTACGCCGAAGATGTCGTGAAAGGGGATACGACCAGCAGTGTCCTAAAGGATGCGACGCTAGAAACTGGCCGTGTGGTCAAAGTCCCTTCGTTCATCAAAACTGGTGACGTGATCTCTATCGATACGGCGACCGGCGAATACCGTGAACGCAAGAAAGACTAATCGTGGACAAAAAACGCCTGGATGCCGAGCTGACCCGTAGGGGTTTGGTGACGACGCGCTCACAGGCCGAGAGCTGGATTAAGCTCGGTAAGGTATCTGTGAATGGCCAAGTCGTGACGCGACCTGGTTATTTTGTTACCCAAAACACAGCGATCACGCTGGATGCCGATGAGCGCTATGTCAGTCGCGCTGGACTAAAGCTGGCCAGTGTCGCGCAGCTATTGAAACTCGCTTTCAGAGACAAATTCGTCCTTGATGTTGGTAGTAGCACCGGAGGTTTTACCGATTACGCGTTGCAACACGGCGCGAAACGAGTCTATGCCGTCGATGTCGGGACTGATCAACTGCACCCATCACTGCATCGTCACCCCAAAATTGAGCTGCATGAAAAAACCGATATTCGCGACTTTCACCTCAAGCGCCCAGTTGATATTGTCGTTATTGATGTCTCATTTATTAGCCTACGCGAGATTCTACCGCATATCGCGCGCGAACTAGTGAACCGAGACACCCAGATTGTTGCTATGGTGAAGCCGCAATTCGAAGCGGGCCGCGACCAGACCAACAAGGGCATCATCAAAAACGACGCTATGCGCCGCCAGATCCTAAAAGATTTTGAACTGTGGGCTAAAGATTTGTTTGTGATCGTCGACAAGCGCGATAGCGACGTGGCCGGGGCCAAGGGCAATCAGGAACGCTTTTATCTCTTGCACACGGTTATCTAGGCTTTACCCGAAGCCTATACTTGAGTTATAACTAAGGCATACATTTAAGGGGGGATATATGAAACAGTTCTTACGAAGAGGCATCATTTCATCAATTGTCGTTGCGGTGATGGTCGCGGGGGGCGCGTTTGTTCTAACGACGAGTAGCAGCGCGTCGGCACAACAATACTCAGAGGTACCGCTGACGAGTACGGCTCAGGCGAGTGTGACGAACGTGATCGTTAGCGCAAGCGGCAATGACATTCGGGTTGAGTTTGACTACGCGCTTGCCAACGGGGCTTCATCTGCGACCGTCGATGCGAGCTTTCAGAACCAAATGTCCTTTGGTCCAGTTGTGCTCACTGGTTCCGGACACTACGATCAAATTCTGACCGGCCTTCCTGATGGAAATTACTCCATTTTCATCATTATATCGGGTAACCCACCCTTCTTGCTCGGTGATTCAGGCCCAAGTAGCCAACCGATGGTCATTAGCTTGCCGAGTACGACGCCACCAATCAGCAATGGCGACGTGTTTGTTCGTGACATGCGCAAGATCTACCACAAGCAGAACCAATTGTTTTAAAAACTAGACGTTAAAGCGAAATTCAACCACATCGCCGGGCTGCATCACGTAGGTGCGGCCCTCGGTGCGAACCTTACCAGCGGCTTTGGCCGCTGTTTCGCTGCCCGCAGCAACTAAGTCATCATAATCAACGATCTGGGCGGCGATGAAGCCTTTCTCAAAGTCAGTGTGAATGACGCCAGCGGCTTGTGGGGCGGTATCGCCCTGATGAATCGTCCAGGCGCGGACTTCTTTCGGGCCAGCCGTCAGGTAGCTTTGCAAGCCGAGGGTGTGATAGGCAACGCGAGCCAGCTGGGCCAGGCCGGATTCAGTGACGTTATAAGAAGCTAATAATTCTTGAGCATCGGCCGCGTCGAGACCGCGCAACTCTTCCTCTAATTTGGCGCAAATGAAGGTGGCTTGAGCCGGCGCAACCAATGCCGATAAAGCTTGCTTTTTAGCCTCGTCACCGAGGGTATTCTCGTCGACATTGAAGATGTAGATCACCGGTTTCGAGGTGAGGAGTTGCAGCTCTTGAATAAATTCTGTGTTCAGATCTTCTACCTCTGAAATGAGCTGGCCCTGTTCGAGGGCGGTCTTGATTCGCGTCAGTTGCTCGACATTGGCACGGGCCGCTGGATTGCTCTTGGCGTCACGCTCAAATTTAGGAATCTGGCGCTCGATACTTTGCAGATCCGCCAAGATCAGCTCAGTATTAATGGTCTCAATGTCTTTTTTCGGCTCGACGTGGTCGGAAACGTGGATCACATCGGGGTTCTCAAAGGCACGCACGACGTGCAGGATGGCGTCACATTCACGAATGTTAGCCAGGAACTTGTTGCCGAGGCCTTCACCCTTACTGGCGCCTGCCACCAAGCCGGCAATATCGACAAAAGTAACGGTGGCGGGAATGACTTTTTCGGCCGAGTACATTTTTTGAAGTACATCCAAACGTGGGTCGGGCACGGCGATGATGCCGGTGTTTGGTTCGATGGTCGCGAAAGGGTAGTTGGCCGCCAAGATATTATTATCGGTCAGCGCGTTAAAAAGCGTCGATTTCCCGACGTTTGGTAGGCCAACGATGCCAATAGATAAACTCATGCCCTCATTCTAACAGATGTGAATTGTATTCGCATAAGCGGGATAGTATAATGACCGACAGATAATGGGAGTAAATTAGTTAGTGTCAAAAAAAGAAACAGCTTCTTCGGCTCAGCCCACAAAACCCTCCCAATTTGCGGGGTTTATTACGAGCAAGGTGCCTCGTCATCGCAAACGTTTCTTTATTATCCTAGGAGCGTGGGTAGGACTCGTCGTGCTATGTATTGCCGCCGGCATTATTTATGTCACTGTTTTTTTGCCGAAAACCGCCGGCCCTAATTCGTCATCGTCCGATACGCAGATACCTGCCAGCGCTCCAGCGGTAGTGTACGCCCAGCTTGATCAAGTAGCACAGCAAAAAGTTCACGCCGGTGATACGAAAGCCGCCGCCCAGTCGTATGCAGATGCCGTTAAGACGGCTGCAACACCTCAGGATAAAAACTATCTCTATTCTTCCGAGGCAGCTATTTATGTAAATTCTGCTCAGTATGATCAAGCCTTGCAACCCGCCCTTGATGCTTTCGCCGCTCACCAAGATGAAGGGACCGCCGAACTGGTCGCGTACATATACGAACAACAGGGGGATAAGCCAAATGCTGTCGTGTACTATCAAAAAGCGAAAGACCTGGTTGATCCGAATGACCCAACGTCCTATGGCGCTGACTTTTATCAGGAAAGGATAGACGCACTGAAATGATAAAAAAGCATTTCAAGCTCATCCTACTTTTTAGTCTGCCACCAGTTCTGCTCTTTCTATTTATTTTAGGCGGCTCTGTTGGCGCAGTCGGACCATTTTGGGGGCGAGGGGAGTTCATAGGTTACTTCTCTGGAGAGCACGGCACTAATTACTGTCAAAAATACTCTTGTAGTGGCGATCCTAAGGGCACCAACTTTACACTGCCACGTCTGGGTAATAGCCTGACCGTTCCGTATACACAGGTTGGCAACTGTGGGGGAAGCAACATATCTTGTGCCGATAGTTTCGTGAGCTTTCTACAAACGGCAAACAGCAGCGGGGACCGTCGTCGGCTTGCTAGCTCAGGGTTTATAGTGAACATACTCTTGGGGCGCAGTGCACCGGGCAGTGGATCGCGGAGCGTGTCAGCGGCGGATTGGACAGATCTAAAGGTTCGTCTGGAATATGCCCAACAGCAGGGCTTGATTAACTGGCAGGCAGCAATTACCGGGTCATATGAGTCATATAGTGAGGCAGTATCGGGTGGCAATGCGGATGTTGCCTGGGCGGCTACCTCGCACAAAACCGATGCCATCACCATCTATAACCCATCGACAAATGATTATTTCGTATTGTATCGAACCTGTGCGAACATACGCGCCGGGAGTGCGAGCTTGCCGCCAGCAAACAATTTTGCCCTCACTCCCACAACAAGCGTAAACCCGACAATTGGAGAGAGCGGTGGAGCAGCGACGGTGACCTCGACGGTCACAAACGGCGGGACGACTGCCAGTACCAGCGTTAATTGGCAAGTGACGACATTTACGCTGAATCCATCTGATGTGATTCCGGCAGCCGGCACATCGAACTCGGGAGTTTCACCAGAATCATACTACGGTCATGGTGCAACCAAAGCCTCGAGCGGTACTGGTGTTTTCCAGAAGGGCATCACTACTCCTAATCCGATACCGAATCTCAATCAAACAATCGGCGACTATCCGGTCGGGACAAAGATTTGCTATGGGTTATCGGTCCAGCCGTATAGTCAAAACACAACCGACTGGAAACACAGCTTGCCATCGTGTATTACAATTGCCAAACGGCCAAAAGTACATATCCTGGGGGGCGACCTTATTGTTGGGACAGGGGTGACCTCGAATATAGTGACGTCAACCTTGACCAAAACAGTGAATGGTAAGTTGTTAACCTTCGGTAGCTGGGGTGAGTATGGTGCAATTGCATCAGGCACAGTCACGTCGTTTGGTTCAGGTGCAGGCTATGCGGGCGGGCAACCTAGCAGCGCAGTCTGTGACGCGAGTCTACTGACCTTTACGAATGCTGGTTCGGCGGCGAGCTGTAGTGCTTCGACCCCGAAGGGCGGCTATAGCAACGCAACCGTCCTGCCCGATGTGGGTTCACGCCTAATTGCCAAGAGTAGCCTCGGCGCTAGCCCGACAGTTAACATCGGCTCGACTGCGACCGGTTCATATTCTGCCACTGGCGGCGTCACCCTCAATGGCGGCATAATCGGAGCGGGGAAATGGGTGGTGATCAATGCACCAACAGCGACAGTGACGATCAAGAGTAATATCATTTACGATCCAGCGGCGGTCCTCCACAGTCTGAGTGACATTCCTCAAGTGGTCATTATTGCCAATAACATCAACATTGATGGCGGGGTCAGCCAAGTTGATGCCTGGTTGATCGCGACTGGCACGACAGGTAACCTGAGCACCTGTAGTCAAATTACTAATCCGGCCACCCCCGGGCAGCTGAACGCTGGTACCTGTAACCAAGTGCTTACCGTCAATGGCCCAGTCGTGGCGCGTCATCTCTTCCTCTACCGCACGGCGGGGGCAGGAACTGGTGCATCCAGCGGCGACCCATCAGAAGTGTTCAACCTTCGCCCCGACGCCTATCTGTGGGCCACCAGCTACTCAGAAAACTCCGGTCGCCTGCAAACAGTCACGACCAAAGAACTTCCCCCAAGATTCTAACGTAAAATCGACTGATTTCCTGAGGTTGGGGCGGGGTTTTTCAATCGACTCAAGGCGTAGTGCAACCCAACAAAACGAATACATCTCTTTCAAGAGACCGTTACGCGCCTAGAAACCGTGTGTTTCTAGGGCTGCACTTCGCTTTTAGTCTCTCGAAAGAGATGTATTCGTTTTGTTGGCGTGTAACGGTCGATTGAAAAACCCCGCCCCAACCTCAGGAAATCACCTTGCTTTTACGGTTATGCTTTCGGTATAATGAAGGGCAATATGGCATTACGTGGTGGCGGCGACTTCTTTGCGCTAGATATAGGAACGAATGCTGTGCGCGTGGTACAGCTTTCTTCTAATGGCCCGGATAGTTGGAGCCTGCAACACTTTGGGTACGCGCCTCTTGATGAGAAGACGAGTGCTAGCGCATCACCAGAAAGTTTGCGAAAACTAGGTGAGGTCATCATGACAGCCGTCGGACAAAGTGGTATTAAATCAAAGAATGTGGTGATCGGATTGCCGTCGAGCAAGACGTTTACTACTGTGATTGAAGTACCGATTATGTCCGAGGCCGAACTCAAGAGCACGATTAAGTATCAAGTCGATCAGTACATTCCAATGGCTGTTAACGAAGCCAAAGTTGATTGGGCACTCCTAGGAACCTCGCTGCACGATGCTAAACAGCAAGAAGTCTTGATCGCCAGCACCGCCAACACCTACGCCGAAGAACGCCTTGAATTCATCGAGAGTCTCGGGCTGAACGTCATTGCCGCCGAACCGGATCCTTTAGCGATGATTCGTTCGCTCTTGCCGGCGGGTGTACCTGATGCGCGCCTCATTATCGATGTCGGCGAGATGTCGACCGACCTGGCAATTACCTTCGGTGACAGCCCACGGTTAGTTCGCACCATCCCAACCGGCGTTCGCTCGCTGATCAAAGCAGCCGTCCAGAACTTGAATGTTCAAGAAGACCAAGCCCGCCAATTCATTCTCAAGTTTGGCTTGGCGCCAGATCGCCTGGAAGGACAAGTCTACCGCGCGATTGAATCAACTCTTGATAACTTTGCGACCGAACTCACCAAATCGATTAAATTCTTCCAAACTCGTTATCCGAATACACCTGTCGGTGGTATTTTGCTGTCTGGTTTTGCCGCCATCGTGCCACAATTCGGTGCCTATGTGACTGCTAAAACAGGAGTCCCTTCATCGGTTGCCAATCCTTGGCAAAAAGTGAAAGTATCTCAATCTGACCAGCAGCAACTGATTACAATTGCATCTGAGTTTGCGACCGTTATTGGCCTGGCCGAGCGGAGTAACAAGCAATGATCGAAATTAACCTGATCCCAGATGTGAAACAAGAGTTGATTCGCGCCGAGCGAGTTCGCTCGGTCGTGATTTCGGCTTCGATCTTGATTGGTATTATCGCAATTGCCGTCGTTGGTATTTTGGCGGCATGGGTCTTTGGTGTGCAAACGGTTCGTAGCGCGCTAGATGACAATGGCATCAAGAGTGGTGGGGCCCAGCTAGCTGGCGTCCAGGATCTTTCAAAAGTTCTCACCATTCAGAACCAACTCACCAAGATCTCTCAGCTGAACAACCAAAAACACGCCGATTCGCGCGTCTTTGATGTGCTACTCGCGGTCATTCCGCCGGCTCCGAATAGTGTCCAAGTATCTAACTTGGTGATTGACGCGGCCACTAATAACCTCTCGATCGAAGGCCAGACAGCGGGCTATAACTCACTCGAGGTCTTTAAAAAGACAATTGATGGTGCCGTCCTCACGTACAAAACTGATGGCCAAGATCAAACAACCAAATTGGCAACAAACATCAGTACGACCGATGTAAGCTTTGGTCAAGATACGACTGGGCAGAAAGTCTTGCGTTTCACCATCAGCTTCACCTATCCTGATCAACTCTTCTCTCCGACCGTTCCGGGTGTGGTGATCAAGTTGACTAACCAAGGCAATGTGACCGACTCGTACTTGGGTATTCCAAAGAGTATCTTTGTCCCACGGGCATCAGATATACAGGGAGCACAGTAATGCAGCCAAATAATGTCGCCATACGCAAACGAACACAGATCGCCAAAGCCAATCGCACGATGTTCTTGTGGATCGCTGCCAGCTCGGCAATCATTGGCTGTGCGCTGGTTGTCTCATTCTTCTTAGCTCAGAAATTGATTTACAACGAGAGGGTATTAATTGAGAAAGAGAAGACGATTAGCATTCTAAAGGCTAACAACGCCATCGTCTCGGACCTTGAGACTCAAGTTCGCGTCCTGGATACGAACTCGGCTCTCGCATCCGTGAAGTCAAGCGACAGCGAACAAACCATTCAGGTCATTTTGGACGCCTTGCCATCAGATGCTAACTCGTTGGCGCTGGGTGCCTCTTTGCAAAACAAATTGCTGGCAGGAATTCCTGGTCTGACAATTGAATCGTTGCAAGTTGACCCAGTCGTCGGTATAGAATCACTCTCAACCAGCGGCTCGACTACGCAGGATGCTTCTGGCGGGGCAGTCGACACCAGTAATCAGATTACATTCCAGTTCGCCGTCAGTGGCGATCAGACGGCCCTCAAAGCAGTGCTGACTAATCTCGAAAAATCAATTCGTGCCATTGATATCACATCGCTGAGGATTGAAACTCAGCAATCGAAAGAGTTGATGACAGTTCAAGGCCGCGCGTTCTACGAACCAGCCCGCACGATTCAATTACAGGATAAGGTGGTTAAGTAATGAAAAAAACAGATATCGCAATGATCGTGCTAATCGCTTCAGTCAGCATTCTGATCGCTTTCTTTGTGACCAAAGCGATCTTTGGTAGCGCCTCGAGTGAGAATCAAAAAGTTCAAACAATTGACCGGATTGATTCGAGCATTACTGACCCAGATCCAGCCATCTTTAATAAAGATGCAATTAACCCAGCAGTCGAAGTTCAGGTCGGCACGGGAAGCAAGTAGGGAAGGCGAGCCATGGCCCTCCTGACAGCCGATATCCAAGACAAACTCGTCAAACTACTGGTTGATGAGGGCTTGGTGACGGCTGATACGATCAAGTTGGCCCAAGATAGTGCCGTCAAGACGAATAAGCCATTGTTCGAGCTCTTAACTGAACAAGCAATTGTTGATGATGAGCTTTTAACCCACGCCATTGCCCAGGTGTCCGGCGTGCCGTATGTGAACTTAACAAATTCTCTCATTGATCAGAATATTCTTTCGTTGCTACCCGAGGATATTGCCGAGCGTTTCATGGCGGTGCCGCTGGCTGAAGTTCAAAATCGCTTAGCCGTTGCTATGATCGACGGTAACAATGTCCAGGCTGTCGACTATCTCGCCAATCGCATTCAGCGCCCGCTAAAGGTCTTTATGGCCTCCGAAGCTGGCGTCCGCCACGTCCTCGATCAGTACAAAACTGACCTTTCTGACGTCGACAAGGCTGCCGAGGCATCACAAGCAGAAGCTCAGGCCGAAGAAGCGGGTGACGTCAAAACAATTGTTGAAGATTCGCCAATCTCTCAGGCCCTTAGCAAAATTCTAGAGTATGCCATTAAGTCTCGAGCTAGCGATATCCACGTCGAGCCACTGGAAGCCGCTCTCAAGATCCGAGTCCGTGTTGACGGTGTGCTGCGAGAAATTATGCAGCTGCCAAAAAGTATTGAGCCAGCGCTGGTCAGCCGTGTGAAAATCCTGGCCAACCTCAAAATTGACGAACACCGTGTGCCGCAAGACGGTCAATTTACGGTGAAAATTGCCGGCAAGGAAGTTGACCTGCGTATCGCCATTAGCCCAGTCGTGTGGGGCGAGCAAATCGTCATTCGTTTGCTAGACAAGTCAGGCAATAGCTTCGATATTGAACAAATGGGCTATGCCGGGCGAGCACTGCGCGTGATTCGCAAGGGCGTCAAGCGACCAAATGGTATGATTCTGACCTCTGGGCCAACTGGTTCGGGTAAGTCAACCAGTCTCTACGCTCTTATTAAAGAAATTAAAAACGACACTGTGAATATTGTCACGCTGGAAGATCCAGTTGAGTACAAAATGGAAGGCGTCAACCAGATTCAAGTGAACGCCGAGGTCGGTTTGACCTTCGCTAATGGCCTCCGCTCAATCTTGCGTCAGGACCCAGATGTTGTGATGGTGGGGGAGATCCGTGATGCTGAAACTGCCAGCCTGGCTGTCCAAGCGGCTCTGACCGGACACCTCGTCTTTAGTACGCTGCACACCAACAGTGCCGCCGGCGTGCTGCCGCGTTTACTCGACATGAATGTTGAACCATTCTTGATTGCCAGTACGGTGAACACAATTATTGGTCAACGTCTGGTGCGCCGCGTCTCAGAAAAGCGCGAAACATACCAGTCGACCCCAATCGAAACCCAGAATATTATGGCTACAGTCGGGCATCTCTTGCCAAAGACGCAGGCCGACGTTGCCAAGGTGTCGCAAGATTTAGGCTACAAAGACCTTCCCCTGGCGGGCCAAAGCGCTTATACTTTGGTAAGAGGCATTGATAGCCCCCAGACCCCGCATGGGTACAGTGGGCGAGCCGGTATCTTTGAAGTGATGGATGTGAACAGCGATATTCAGAAAATGATTGTCGCTCACTCAACCAGTTCAGAGATTCAGCGAGTCGCCGTTGCTCAGGGTATGATTACCATGCGCCAAGACGGCTATCTAAAAGCACTCTCGGGTATTACAACAATTGAAGAAGTTAATCGCGTGACGTCGGATACGGCATAAAGGTGGAGAATATGCAGAATCAACAACTCAGAATCGAAGTGCTCCTAGAAGAAGTCGTTCGCCGCAAGGCTTCCGACCTTCACTTGCAGGTGGGCTTGCCCCCAATGCTTCGTATTGATGGTTCGCTGGTGCCAATTGGTGGATTTAACCCTTTGGATGAGCCAGCTGTCGAGACATTAATTTTCGCCATTCTTGACCAAGACCAGCGTCAAATCTTGATGAAGGACAAGGAATTCGACTTTAGCTTTGCCTTTGGCACGCTCGGTCGTTTCCGCGTGAACGCCTTCCACGAACGTGGTAACTTGGCGGCCGCCCTTCGTCTGATTCCAAATGAAATTAAGTCAATTACCGAGCTCGGTTTGCCAAACACGGTGCTGAATTTTGCTGATTATCCACGCGGCCTGGTTCTTATTACTGGGCCAACGGGTTCAGGTAAGTCGACCACACTGGCGGCTCTTGTCGACAAGATTAATACCGAGCGTGCTAACCACATTATTACAATCGAAGACCCAATTGAGTTTACTCACAAGTCAAAGAAATCAGTTGTGGTGCAGCGTGAAGTTCACTATGACACCTACTCATTTAGCGCTGCGCTGCGTTCGGCCCTGCGCCAAGACCCTGACGTCGTGTTGATTGGTGAGATGCGTGACCTCGAGACGATCTCGGCCGCGATTACGATCGCCGAAACCGGTCACTTGGTGTTTGCGACCCTCCACACCAACAGTGCCGCCCAGTCGATTGACCGTATGATCGACGTTTTCCCTCCACACCAACAGCCACAAATTCGCGCCCAGCTCTCAAATATCTTGATGGCGATTGTGTCGCAGCGTCTGATTCCATCGATTGGTGGGGGACGCGTTGCCGCCGCCGAAATCTTGATTGCCAACCCAGCTGTTCGCAACATTATTCGCGAAGGTAAAGCGCACCAACTCGATGCTATCATCCAAACTGGTGCTGATGTTGGTATGCAGACGATGGACCGCACGCTCGTGGGTCTGGTTCAAGCCGGAACGATTACGTATGATAGCGCCCGCGAATTTGCGGTAGATTTGACTGAATTTGAGAGGTTGATAAGAGGCTAGTGAAAAAGTTTAGCTACGAGGCTCGCGACCAAGCCACCAACAAAATCATTAAAGCCTCGCTACAGGCTGATTCTGAAAATGGTGCCGCTCGACTTTTGATAAAACAGGGCTTTGTGCCGCTGTCGATTAGAGAGCAAGTTGGTGACGGTAGCCTGCTGTCTCGTTTTACTGGTCGCATCACGACCAAGGACAAAGTCGTCTTTACTCGCCAGCTCGCAACATTGATCGGCGCTGGCTTGCCGCTCAGCCAGAGCTTGCACACAGTCTTAGAGCAAACACAGAACAAGCAATTGCAGTCGATTGTGGCCGATGTCTCGGCGTCAGTTGAGGGTGGTAAATCGCTGTCTGATTCATTCGCAAAACACCCGAAAGTCTTTGATGAAGTATTTGTGGCGCTGATTTCAGCCGGTGAGTTGTCTGGTACACTCGACGAGTCGCTGACGCGTGTTGCCAATCAGCAGGAAAAAGACGCGGCCATTGTCAGTAAAATTCGTGGCGCCCTGACTTACCCGATCATCGTCTTGGTGGTCATCATCGGCGTCCTGCTGTTCATGTTATTTACAGTGGTGCCGCAAGTCGAAAAACTCTACAAAGACCTCGGCAAGCAATTGCCACCGCTCACGCAGATTATGGTGACAGCTGCCAATTTCTTGGCAACGTTCTGGTGGATTGTCATTATTGTTGTCGGTATTGGACTCTACTTCTTGTTGCAGTGGTTTAAAACTGACGGCGGTATCAAGTTTAAGGACACTTTCAAATTAAGGGTTCCTATCTTTGGTAAAATGTTTCGCAAGCTCTATATGGCACGTTTTGCCAGGACCGGTCAGACACTGCTCAGTACCGGTGTCAGTATGCTCGATATGCTCAAAGTTACCAGTCGGGCGATTAATAATACAGTCGTGACCAAAGCGATTGAACGGGCGACCGACAAGGTTCAAGGGGGCAAGGCGCTCTCGACGGCACTTGAACCGGAAGACGTGATTTTGTCACTGGTTCCGCAGATGATCAAGATTGGTGAGCAGTCGGGTCGCATCGACGAAATGATGGGCAAGGTGGCGCAGGTGTATGAGGACGAGCTCGACGAAGAAATTAGAACTATCTCAACCGCAATTGAGCCAATTCTGATGGTTGTGTTGGCCGTTGTCGCCGGTGGTATGGTCGGTGCGATCTTGCTACCGATCTACGGCCTCGTCAATGGCATCAACGTCTAGACAACGACGGAGTGTTGAGCTACTATTAACGTAAGCGTTATCCAAAAACAGGCGCACCAGTTCATTTGAAAGGTGGAAAAAGTTCCAATGAACGTTCAACAAAAGACAAAAGGTTTTACAATTATCGAAGTCGTGCTGGTGCTGGCCATTGCCGGACTTATTTTCTTGATGGTATTCATCGCCCTGCCAGCTCTTCAACGCAGTCAACGTGACTCAGCTCGCAAGAATGAAGTCGGTACCGTTGTCTCGGCTATTCAAAGCTATCAAAGCAACAACCGTAACGCCATTCCAACAGCCGCTAGCATCGTGCAATACGTGGGCGGTACTGGTACAACCCTGGAAAGTGGAACTGAAGTCAGCGTTTCGCAAACGACTTACACAGCTACGACGTTAGTAGCGAGCTTGGGCACATCTGTTGGTGCAACCGGGAATACACTTTACGATGCGCAGATCAAAGTCTTCTTTGGCTCGAAGTGTCCAGACCCAAATAGTAATGCGCCAAACGATCTTGTTCGCGGCACTACCAAGGAAGCGGCCGTTGTGACGGCACTCGAGAGCGGCCCGTCGACCGGTAGCATCTACTGTCAAGCGACCTAGATCCTCAGATAATTAAAAGAAGCGCTCCCATCAGCGCTTCTTTTCTTTTTTAGGGGCGAACTGGTATGATAGTGCTTATGGAATTTGTGGTTTATATTGCGCTGATACTCGTCGGCGCCTGCCTGGGAAGTTTCGCCGGCGCTTCAGTTTGGCGTCTTCGTGCCCGGCAATTACGGCGTGACAAAAAAGACAAAGAGCCGGTTGATGCGAAAGAGTACAAGATGCTCGAGAAACTGGCCACTACTAAAATAAGTAAGGATCACTCGCATTGTCTGCACTGTGGCTACCAACTTCGATGGTACGATTTAATCCCAATTTATAGCTGGTTCAGCCTGAGAGGGAAGTGCCGCAACTGTCACGAACGTATTGGCTACTTTGAAATCTTAATTGAACTCGGCATGGTGGCATTCTTTGTCGCTTCGTATGCGTTTTGGCCATTTACGCTAGACACATCACTCGAGATTGCTCGGTTCGTGATCTGGTTACTAGCTGGTGTGCTGCTGGCCATGCTGGCGGCGTATGACCTTAAGTGGTTCTTGCTACCAGACAAGCTCACAATCGCCGTGGCCGCTCTAGGGGTCGCAACAGTCGCCATTGCTTGCTTCCAGTCCGGTAATCCTTTAGCGACAGTGCTGAGCGCTGTGGGCGCCGCTGGCATACTGAGCGGTCTTTACTTGGTCTTATATCTCGTTTCGAAAGGGAAGTGGGTTGGGTTTGGCGATGTGAAGTTGGGCCTTGGCCTGGCGTTCCTCTTGATTGATTGGCAATCGGCATTGGTAGCACTATTTCTCGCAAACCTGTTGGGCTGTTTGATCGTTATCCCACTGCTGGCTCGCGGTACGCTGAAGCGGACGTCACGAGTACCGTTCGGCCCACTATTGATCGCTGGCACAATCCTTGCCCAGTTCGTCGGGCCCCTGCTGCTGTCGTTCTACGTTGGCACATTGATCTAGCCCCCGCACAGTAGTGCTTATGGTATAATGAGGCTCAAATGGGCACACGAGCAAACGGTGGTTTTACGATTATTGAAACGATGCTTTTCCTGGGGATTAGCGGACTACTCATCGTGGGCATGCTGGCAACGACTGGCGCATCAATTAACATCCAGCGCTATCACGACGCTGTCGAAACATTCAAAACGCTTGTTCAGAACCAATACGGCGAGCTAACAAGCGTCCAAAATGACCGCAACAATACGTGGGATTGTAATAGCCTGGCGCAAAGTCAGACTGGCGGTACAGAAATTCGTGGCCAGAGTGATTGTGTATTGCTGGGTCGCTATCTGACGGTCGTCGATAACACGGTCTCAGCCTACAGTGTGTTGGGCCGGCCAAATCTCAATCAGACAACCACTGGAAATGACATTCAGTTGCTCTCTTCTAACTACGAATTGAATATCTCGACCGTGACGCAGGATACATCAACACTCGAATGGGGAACGCGCATTGCTTGGCCGAAGGTTGATTCGAGTGGCGCTAATCGTATCACGGCGACCACGCCGCGCTCCATCGCACTCCTCTTTGTCCGTTCGCCAGACAGTGGTCAAATCTACACGTTCACGAGCGACACAGTCCCCAGTACGCCGACACCACAAACCCTTAATGCCATGCTGGTAGCGGGGGCAACAACACCAGGCCAAGGCCAGCGCACGATCTGTATCGACTCAAACGGTTTGTTTGTGACGGCCGACTTCTCAGTGTTTATCAACGATTATGCGACCGGTCCAAGTTCCATTGAATCGCGTTCGAATGACTTTATTAAATCAATTGGCGGAGCGACGCAATGCTAAACATGAAACGACGACTGCAAAGAGGCGATACGCTCATCGAAGTGCTCTTTGCCGTCAGCGTATTCAGCCTGGTCGTTGTTGGTTCACTAACTATCATGAACCAAGGGACGGCGGCCTCGCAGCGCGCTCTCGAAATCACCCTGGTTCGCCAGCAAATCGACGCCCAGGCAGAAACTTTGCGCTTTATGCATGACTCGTACGTTGCAGTGTACCAGCCCGGTATTACCTTTAACTTAACTGACAATCAAACGTCGCCAGCTGAAGAGTGGTACAAGCTGCGTCAATATATCACCACATCGGGCCTGACAGCCGATACCTACCAAAACGGTAACTGCCCAACGACGCCTTTACCGGGCAGTTTCGCGGTTGATCCGCGCAATGTTGCTGCCGTGACCTCTCAGGCTAGTATTCAACCAGCCCTTGGTACGTCTGCCCAGATTAGCTACAACTCAAACGGTACTTTAGCTGCCGCAAATGGGTTATGGGTTCGGGCGGTGGCGTCGCCAAATAGTAGCGATCCGGCCCAAGCCAATACCGGTTACATCGATTTCTACATCCGCGCCTGCTGGGATAGTTTTGGATTGCCGTTGCCATCTAACCAAGCCACGATTGTGAGGTTATATGAACCACGTGGCTAATAAAAAAGGATTTACATTAATTGAGCTGATGCTGGCGATGGCATTTCTCTCAGTCCTGCTGCTGGCGATTGCTCTGACAGTTATTCAAATTGGTAAAATTTATAATCGTGGTATTACTTTAACAGAGGTGAATCAAGCAGCTCGCAGCATCGGCGACGAACTAACTCGCGGCATCTCGTCCAGCCAGGCCTTCTCACTCAACACCAAGTACCTGACGACATCGGCCGGTGGCCGCCTTTGCCTGGGGCAGTACAGCTACATCTGGAATTATGGCAAAGCACTGCAAAATAACGATCAAAACCTGGTCGGCTACGATGCGCCCGCTGGCAAGGATCCAATTCGGTTCATTAAATTGCCAGATGCTGCCGGGCTTTACTGTGCCCAAACAAACGGTGTCCCAACGTATCGAAATATCCGAGTAGCCGATACTGCTGCGCCGATTGAACTTCTAAAAACCGGCGATCGCACGCTTTCAATTCACCAATTCTCGATTACATCGGGCGCAAACGCTCAGGATAGTGTTACTGGGCAGCAACTGTACAGCCTCTCGTTCACCATCGGGACGAGTGAGATAACGGCACTGACCTCTGACCAATCGGCCTGTTTGCCACCGAGTGATCCAAACTCTGACTTCTCATACTGCACAGTTCAGCAGTTTAGCCTTGTCGTAAGAGCAGGGGATAGGGTTAACTAGTAGGATGAAAAGGATAAGCTTTAAGAATCAATCAGGCGCCGTCTCGCTCTTTGTCGTGATCTTTGCGACGCTGTTGATTACGGTCGTGACAGTGAGCTTCCTGCGCCTGATGATTAACGATCAGAGCCAAGCCAGTAGCCAAGATCTCTCGCAGAGCGCCTATGACTCTGCACAGGCCGGTATCGAAGACGCCAAGCGCGCATTGCTTCGCTATGAAACAGTTTGTGCCCAGCAAGGCCAAACCGCCTGTGACCAGCTCGCGACCCAAATTAATACAGCCAGTTGTAACGGTGCGCTGAGAATAGGCGATGTTATTGGCTCGGGCGATGTGAATGGTGCTGATACCCCGGCCAAAACGGGTGAGATTCTGGTGCAGCAATCCACCGGGGCGAATTCACTCGATCAGGCCTATACCTGTGTCACCATTCAGCTGCAGACAGCCGATTACCTAGGTACTGTGGCCGCCAATCAATCGTCGCTTGTGCCGCTTCAGGGCAAGAGTGCCGACGGTTCAACCGATTTTGATCAAGTTACTGTCGAGTGGTTCACAACTGACGATATTGGTAAGGCCGCCTCTGGTTCATACGCCCTGAATTTGCCTGGCGCGGCCTCATCTCAACCGCTGCTGGCACAGGGCAGCTGGCCAACTAGCCGTCCATCAGTTCTACGAGCAGGATTAATGCAATTTGGTGATAGTTTCAAGTTGAGCGATTTTGACGCCACAAATGCCGCCGCTCAAAGCGACGCCAACACGTTGTTCCTGTATCCAACATCAGCCGTGTCGGCAGCCAGCCAGTCATTTGTTGCGCGTGACCAGCGCAAAACTGCCGGGACGACCGATCCATCACCGGCCACGGCTAACTCGACACCACTGCCAATTAACTGTGTCAGTAGCCTGTCATCGGGTGGGTACGCCTGTAAAGCCGTCCTCAGTCTGCCAGTTCCAATTGGAGGAGGTAATCGCACCGCCTTCTTGCGCCTGACGCCGTTCTACAACGCGACACATTTCCGCGTCACACTCCAAAAAGGTGGCGTGCCAGTTAATTTCAACGGTGTACAACCAGAAGTTGATTCAACCGGCCGAGCTAACGATCTCTTCCGCCGCCTCTCGAGTCGCGTGGATCTCGTCGACACCAGCTTCCCATATCCAAATGGTGCCGTCGAAACCACCGGCAACTTATGTAAAGACTTCGCCGTCACCGACTCGCTCTACATTCCCGGCACCTGTACCCCTTAATCTTTGTCAGATTCGCTGTGGAACTTCTCGTACACTTCGCGCAGGTGTTCATCAGTCACGTGCGTATATATTTGAGTCGTGCTGATGTTGCTGTGCCCGAGCATGCTTTGGACACTGCGAATATCGGCACCGTTCATTAAGAGGTCGGTCGCGAAACTGTGACGCATGGTGTGCGGGCTAACGTGTTTCGTAATACCGGCAAGCCGTGCGTATTGGGCGATAATTCGTTGCACACTACGCGCGGTCAGGCGGCGATAATCACCACTGGTCGAAGCGACATTATTTTTGCTGTAACTGAGGAAAAGGGGAGGCAGCGAGTCGTGCCGGGCATCCAAATAGCGATCAACCCAACCAGCGGCATCTTGGCTAATGAAAATCGGACGGTCCTTTTGACCTTTTCCGCGGACGACAAACTCGCGACGCTTGGTGTTCACGTGGTCGCGATTCAAGTTGATGAGTTCCGATACGCGCAACCCACTTGAAAAGAGTAATTCAATAATTGCCCGGTCGCGCAGGCCAGCTTCACTGGTCAAATCAATCGCGGCGATCAGACGTTGGACTTCCTCATAATGCAGAAAGGTGACCTGTTTGCGCGAAATCTTCGGCAAAGTGATTTTGTTTGGTGCCAGACTCTCGATATCGCGCTGGGACAGATAGCCGAGGAAGCCGCGCAGCGCGATCAAATGATAAGCCTGCGTAATCGTCGCTAGTTCATCATCGTTATTGTTCTTGTAACGGTTCAGCCACAGGCGATACTTGCGCACGACTTCACTAGTGATCTTGTCGACGGCGATATCATTGGTAAATTCAACGAAGCGCTCTAGATAAAGGCGGTAATTCTCGGCCGTGCGCGCCGCGCGACCACCCTCAACCTCTAGGTGTTCCAAATAGTCTAATAGCAATTCGGACATATACATATAATTAGCATAGCCTAAATCGCGTCCAATCGCTCGTTAATAGCCCGCGCCAATCTGTTACAATAACAGAGCGCCCCGGTAGCTCAACTGGATAGAGCAGATCCGTCCTAAGGATAAGGTTGTAGGTTCAACTCCTGCCCGGGGTACCAAGACACTTCAATGGAAGTGTTTTTTGTTTGCTATGATAAAAGCATGAATATTCGCAACATGACCCTCGAAGACCTGCCAGCAGTTATTAGCCTTGGCAATGACGCGCCAGAACTCGCCGTCAGCGATGAGTCTCGATTCTGGAGCGAGCCTCGTCTGCGAAGCTGGGTTGAAGCCGGCCAGGACGTTCTCTTAGTTGCCGAAGAAAACGAAGAAGTAATCGCATTTCAGCTTACTCAACTTCATTTGCCATCAAAAGTTGGGTATCTCTCGGACATCGTTGTGAAAGAGGGCGCTCGTGGACGAGGCGTCGGCGCGGCCCTCACCGAGGAAACGGTCAAACGAATGAAAGACATGGGGCTAACTTATATTTACGCTCTTACCCAAGAGACGAACGATGCCATTCAGAATCTGCTGAAGAAAGAGGGCTTTGAAGCAGGCGAGACTATGGTCTGGTTTGAGGAAAAAACCGTAAGCTCATGAGAATCCTAAAGGCATCCGTCGTGAGTGTCATAGCTATAGTCGTAGTGGTCTTGGCCGTGTTGGCGTATCAACACCAGACCACTTTTTTGCAGCCAGCAACCTGCCTGAGCGACCACTGTTTCTGCGAAGAGCCACGTCCAACAGGATTGGCTCAGCCGGTTGACGCCATAACATCGTTCGCTTTTGTGCTACTCGGTGCCTGGGGGCTGTTTGGTCGTCCAAAGAAAGCAACAAAAGAACAAAAACTCATCATTAGTTTTGCGGCCATTCTCTTGTTCATAGGGGTTTCTAGTTTCTTTTATCACAGTACGCTATCGTTCCTCGGTCAGTTCCTGGATATATTCTCGATGTATCTTTTTGGCACTCTTCTCATACTTGGCGCATTGATTCGCCGAGGCCAGCTGACCTTCAAAAGAGCAGTTCTCATCTTCGTCATCGCCAATATAATCCTTGGTTTGATTCAGTACTCTTATCCTGATGCGCGGCGCGTCCTATTTGCACTGATTCTTTTGCCGGGTATCGCCCTCGAGTTCTTACCCCGCACAACAGGGTTGAGACATGGGGACAAAAAGATGAGATTCTTATACATTGGCGCTGGATCGTTAGTAGTTGCCTATGCGTTTTGGCTTCTAGATCAAGCCAATATCCTTTGCTGGGGAACGTCACTATTCCAGGGCCATGGCGTCTGGCACGTACTAACGGCTGTTGCCGCCTATATGATTATTCTCCACTATCGACAAACTCCGCATGCCATTAAGAAGCCTTAACCTTAGTAAAAACCATCATTTTGGTGTACCATATGAGTTAAGGTTATGGCTACCAAAGAAAAAGAGAGCGTCAGACTAGATTTCGAGGGCCAACGTCCGAATGAGGAGGTTCTTTTTGTCTTTCGTCGCCATATTATCGCCATGCGCAAAGGTTTTTACCTCTTATTGATCCCTTTGGTCATCACGGCTATTCCGCCGCTCATCTGGCAGAGCAACCTTGAACTTTTCCTTTTGCCAGTCGGTGGCCTTGCCCTCGGATTGATCCTCTTCTTTTACCACCTTATCATGTGGTATTTCACGATTTACCTCGTGACTAATCAACGTATTCGCCAGGTGACTCAAAAGGGGATATTTGGTAAGGATGTGGTCGAGCTGCGACTGTCAAAGATCCAAAACATAAGCTATAATATACCAGGATTCAGTGGTGAGATTTTGGGCTACGGAACCATCGTCATTCAGACATTTGTCGGTGACTTGGTGATTCGCAACGTCGAACATCCAGAGAAAACGTACAACAAATTGCAGGATGCCGTGACGTCGGCCATCGAACACGAAGGGGAACATGAAGAAGTTAATCAATAAAATTCGCCGCAAGCAGCCCGTCGAGGAATCGGCTCGGATTACAACCGATACCATTGCCGAGCACCGCGAGCAAATTTTAGCCGGCGGTCGCCGCTTTAAGTACCCAATTCAGTATGCCCGTCACCGCTTGGTGTTCAACGCCATCCTTATCGGATTAGCGGCAATCATCTTGGCCATTCTTATCGGTTGGTGGCAGCTCTATCTCGTTCAGAACACCAGCGACTTCGTCTACCGGGTAACCAAGGTTATTCCGCTGCCAGTTGCGACAATTGATGGCCAACCAGTGCTGTATAGCGATTATTTAATGAAGTACCGCAGCTCAATTCACTATCTAGAAGACAAAGAGCAGGTCAATATTTCTAGCGCTGACGGCAAGCGCCAATCAGACTTTGTGAAACAGCAAGCCATGCAAGACGCCGAAGCCGATGCCTACGCGGTCAAGTTGGCGAATCAGCGCAATATTAGCGTCAGCGACGTTGAACTTGAAACTTTCTTGACTGCACAGCGCAACTCAAGTGATGGCGCGGTCTCGGAAAGTACTTACGACGCCGTTATTCTCGACTATTATGGCTGGTCTCCAGATGAGTACCGCCACGCCATGAAGGATAAATTACTTCGCCAAGACGTCGCCTACGCGATTGACGACCACGCACTGAATCTCTCGAACAGTATTGGCAAGAATATCGCTGGCGGCAACACTGATCTCAAGGCCATCGCCGATAGCATCAACACCGCCCAAGGTGCCGAGGTAAACTATGCCGCCCAGGGTTGGGTGCCACGAACCAACCAAGACGGTGGTCTGGCCGCTGCTGCCGCCACCCTTAAAGTTGGCCAAGTCTCTGGCGCAATCAAATCGACCAGTGGTGACGGCTATTACTATGTCAAACTCGTCGATGCCAATGCCAGCCAGGTTAACTACGACTATATTCACATTCCACTCAACGCCTTCAATCAATTAGTTTCGAATGCTCAGACCAACGGCAAAATTCACGAATACATTTCTGTGCCAAAAGTAACAACCACCAAAGAATAGGAGGGGATATGTTCACAGTACCCGCACTTGGCTACGACTACGACGCGCTCGAGGACTATATCAGTAAAGAAATTATGCAGCTGCATCACGACAAGCATCACCAAGCCTATGTCGACAAATTAAATGGAGCGCTAGAGGGCCAGCCCGATCTTCAGGGTAAAACCGTTATCGAATTGATCAGCAACCTCGATGCTTTGCCGGAATCGATCCGCACCACCGTCCGAAATAACGGCGGCGGTCACTATAACCACTCGCTCTTTTGGCAGTGCATGGCGCCGAATGCCGGTGGGCAGCCCGAAGGGCCACTCTTTGACGCACTCGTCGCTAAATATGGCGACTTTGAAAAGTTTAAGGAAGAGTTTAACGCCAAAGCCCTCAGTGTTTTTGGTAGCGGCTGGGTCTGGCTGACCCCCGAACTCGAAATTGTCACCTCACCAAACCAAGATTCACCCCTGATGAACGGGGGACCAGAACCAATCCTCGGCCTCGACGTCTGGGAACACGCCTACTATTTGGACTACCAAAACAAAAGAGCCGACTATGCGGCTGCTTGGTGGAATGTCGTGAACTGGAAATTTGTTCAAGAACGCTACGCGAAATAGAGCACTGAACTAAGAACTATGCTGTCGCCAGTGGCTCTGGTGATCGGGTCACTTCCTTGCCGGTGCTCAGTCGTTGCTCGATCTTTTGATAATTTTCGTCTAAGATTGCGCCCAGATCTTTGCCGACGTACTCGTGAGCGATGAAGCCTGCGAGAAGAATAGTCGTGGCGAGTGCGTGAACGGCATCTACTCGATTACTTTTAAGCCATGCGTCGGCAAACGTCTTCGGGGGAGTGTTGACATTGCCGCTAAACTTAAACCACAAGTTGGCTTTTTTACCGAGTACTCTTTCACCATCCCTTAGGTAGCCCACGACAGTTTTGGAATTTATGCCATTAAAAAGATTTAAGGCAATCGCATCAACAGCCTTAACAGTAATGGGGTCGTGGGGGCCAAAATAACCAGGGAGGGCCGAGCGGAGGCTCTCCGTGACAGTTAAGCCAGCGTTCGAGCCGGTCGCCACTGCCGTCCGCACCATGTCACCAGTTTCACTGGAGATTTCCTCTGGTGTTCCACTAAGAATCGCGTCGATGAGTTCGTGTGTCTCTTCATCGAATTTTGCTCGCGCGTGTGTTTGCGCCTCGGGACTACCAGGGGTGTGCACCCAGTTCTGCCCGGCCCACTGCTCGTAATCGGAAATGTGATCGAATCGAGTTGTGGGGAGTAAACTCCTCTCTGGAGTCGGGGTGGTCATATACAAAAACAATACCACAAAAGTAGTATTAAGTCAATGTAGGGGGGTATACAGGGATATACGTAATTGCTTTGTTCAATTATCGCAGCGCTTTAAATTCACGGGCCTCTAGGTCCTTATAAACATTATCGGCGTCGAAGGGCTGTCCGCCCATCGCAACATACACACCGGCAGGTAAACTTTGTGCGTAGCCGATAGCATTGCCAAGGTTGAACATCGCATCCGAACTTTCACCCATGCTATAAGGTTCCATAGCACCAGTCAGAACAATAGTTTTTCGGTCGATCTCCTTGCTGGCGCTTAGTGCCAGGGCCGTCTCAACCATTGTGTCGGTTCCATGTGTCACAACGATTTGTTCGTGTTCGGAACCTTCCACCGCTATGCGCAGTAGGGAACGATGCCCGTCATTCATATCCAAACTGTCGAGCATGAACAAAGTCAGCAGAGCACTCTCGCCTACAAAATGAGCTTTCTCCAACATCTCGGGCAGGTGAGTTTCACCAAACTCCTTTGAGTCATGGTCGAAAGTCATACCGTCCGCGAGGTAGGCCGGCATCTTATCAATAGTTCCACCAGTCGCAATAAATAACATGAATAAGATAATACCATAGAGGTGGCAGATGAACTATTTTTGGGCGTGAAGAAGCCCCTCGGGGCGCCACGGCTCTTTGGGAAGAGGGGGCGCCCGTTGGGGCTGCGGGGAAGAGGCTAGGCCTCGACCCACTCGTTCTTGGCGACTTCGAACTTCATGCCCTCGTGGTCCACACAGGGACAGTCCGGGTCAGTGCACTCCTTGTCTTCCCACGTATTGGTCTCGTGGTTGAAGACCTCGCCCTTGTGCCAGGCACAGGGGCAAGCCGGATCGGTGCAATTGGAGTGCACCTCCGCCTCCACATCCCCAGGCTCGTACTCCATCACCGGCTCCTCCTCCTGAGGACCATACCAGATGTACTTGACGAGCTTGTAGGCCGACCAGATGATCAAGATGAGCACTCCAGTGGCGATGAGCCCGAGGAGCTGAGTCACGGTGAGGATCCAGAAGGCCTGCGTGAAGGTGGCGTCCGGCTGCGTGTAGACCGCCCACTCCTCGAACTTCACCGGAGGCTCGTAGTAGCTGGGGGAGATCGGCTGCGTCAGCATGAAGTAGATGACCGGGACGGCCAAGAACTGCCAGAACATCGCTGCCCAAAGGGCTGCCACGATGCGCCAGATTCGTTTCAAGGTACTGCTTTTCATGGTGTTAACTCCTTAGTAGGGTCGAACAGGAAAAAGCTTGGACTCTTTTAAGTCGTGTATATTATAACAAAAAAGAGTCCAAAAGTCAATAGAGCCGGAAAGGGAATTATAATAGGGCCACCTCTTAAAAACAGAAAGGCCCCGCGTCATCAACGCGAGGCCTTTCGGCACTGCGGACGATCGCGGGGCGCGAGTCGTTAGCAGTATGTTGCTCAGCCAGGCATGGGCGCCACGGAGACGATGCGTCCCTCGGTGCGCTGCCAGGTGTCGAGCACGCCGTCGGACATGGTCATCTCGTCGCGGCAGATGGAGCGGATGAGCGAGGCCATGATCTCGGAGATCGCCTCATCGTGGACCTGCTGCACACCCGAGAAGGCGACGATGAGGCCGCCGACGGTGACAGTGCTGCCGCCCCAGATGGTGTCGCCGAGGCTGTAGGTGTACGGGTGCTGCTGCTGGACGATCGAGCTGGGCAGCCCGGTCTTCCAGGTGACGAAGGCCTTGCTGAGCGCGACGGCGGTGTACTTCTCGTCCTCGTCGTCGCCGACGAAGCCCATGAAGATGCGGGCGTTGTCGAACACCACCTGCGCGTCTGCGGACTTCGGTCGGTCGATGACCCGCGGGTCGACCACGACCACCGTGCCCTTGAACTTGTTGAATCGCTTGGTGCCGACGAAGTGCTCAATGAGCGGCTGGACGCCAGCCCAGGCTTCTTTGCAGATCTCTTCCGAGAGTCCCGTGAACATGTGTCTCCTTTGTGGCTCAACTGCGTTAACAGCGAGGGTGCAAACCATACATAAGTAGGGCAAACAACGTCGCTGTTAACGAAAAACATACTACTAACTATAAAAAAACATCCCCGAGAGTTTCCTCGCCGCAGAATATAAAAACAATACCATATTTCGTGATATTTGTAAATCCTTGTGAGAAGCTCAAGTAGAGGGAAAACATTGAGAAATTGAAGAGCCACCCGGTGGCACCTTCAAACTTCCTGGGAAGTGAGGTGCTCCGAGTGGCTGTTGATGGGTGAACTAGTCATCCATCGGGCGGCGTTTGCCGCTGAGGCTCCAGTAGATGTTCTCGCCCACGGTGCTCAGCAGCATGATCACAAACACCACGGCCAGAGCCGTGATCCCTGTGACAAAGATGCCGATGAGCTCCGATCCGATCAGCATCCAGCCGCTTCCGTAGGCATCCCACCATGAGTGGGCGTTGCCGATGGTCACGAGGATCGATCGGTTGTGGTAGGGCGCCGTCAGGATTGCGAAGTGGGCCAGCGGCGTGCCGATCATCTGCCAGTAGGCGATGGCCAGAAGCCAGAGGACCCCGTTGCGCAACTGCCGACGGGTCGAACGAGGCTTGGATGCCCGAGCGCGCTTTTTCTTGAGGTGCTCTTCCATTTTTACTCTCTCTCCGTGAGTGGAAGCCGTGTCATTGCCTGCAAGAGGCAATTCCCATCGCTTGATGGTAACTATACTATAACAAAAAACAGACTAAAAGTCAATCTAGTCTGTCAATAAGTTCGTGACAGGGCAAATCTGGCACTATTTCGTTGCGATAGCCCAATTAAATAACCCGGGGCTATCGCAACGATCATTCAGATTAAGCTGCTCGACGACGTCCTAGGTTTTCAAGTACCGATTTTACGTAGCTTTTTTTAGCGGTACTAGAATTAACAGCCGCTTTAAAACGGTCCAAGCCTTGCGTCAGGTCGGAAAGGATACGGGTAGTGTTTGCTGGCCGCGAAACGAGGAGGCCAGTCCTATCGGGAGTTGCGGTGATAATAGGCACACTTGGATCATTCGACCATGTATAGCTGGTAATGCGCAAACCATCCCATCGCGTCATTGTGTATGCTGTCTTGTCGGCAATCGCGACACTTGTCAGTTCAATAGGGTCGACACCAGCGTTATCAACCTTCTCTGTTGAGAGTGTTCGCTCGGTTGCCCCGTCATCTCTTACCACTTCATCCGTAAGGGGATTATCAAGAAAAGATTCTGCAGCGGTGGTGAGTTCCGGGACTTTTGGTGCTTCGGGTGAGGGTTCTCGGTTTAGTGCCTCGTGGGTCATGGGTTTTCCTTTGTTTATTGTAGGTTGTCTTCTATATAAAAATAATAGCATAAATATGCTATTAAGTCAATTTGGCGGGCCCGACCGGATTCGAACCGGCGATCTCCTCCGTGACAGGGAGGCGTGATAGGCCAGCTTCACTACGAGCCCTCGTATGTGGTGCTTGTGGCCAAGCTCTAAAGATGATACCAGTTTTTCCTCTGTAAATCAACCGGTGGCAGGGGTTTGTCCAGGCACTTCACAGTGGTATAATTACTCGAGGACGCTAGGGCGAGAGGTTTACGCCGTTGTAGCTCAGTTGGTAGAGCGGCGCTTTCGTAAAGCGTAGGTCTCCGGTTCAAACCCGGACAACGGCTCCATAAAGAATTTATGTTAAGTACTACTATAAAACAGTCTTTCAAAGAGCTCATCACCAACCGTTATTTGACGGCTCTTTCGATTATCACCGTGCTGTTGATGTTGTCCTTCATAATCTATATTTTCATCGCCGTTCGCCCGAGCGAGCTCCAGCTGGTGACGCACTATACGGCCTACGGGGTGACGCATCTCTACCGCGATCAGTGGTTCTACCTCTTATCGTTTGCCTTATTTGCCCTTCTCGTGACGGTTATTCACCTGGGACTCGCGATCAAGCTCTACATCACCAAGGGCCACCCTTTGGCGATTATGTTTGCCTGGCTTGGTATCGGTATTATTGTGCTGGCGTGGGTCACAAGCGCATCGATAATCAACGTCTGGTCACCGGTCTAAGATGATTGACCCCGAGTTACCCCTTGGCAAACGGACGCTGAGCTATCGATTATTCGAAATGCTGCCAGCGACGATTAGCTACGGCGCTTTTGTCCTGCTGGTCGTGTTGTCACTGTGGTCGCCCCTGTTGGCGGCTATTTATTTGATGCTGATCATCATCACTGTGCTGGTGAAGGCCGTCAGCATTATCTTCGACACGATTGCCGGCTTTAACAGATTAGGCAAAGCCCAAAAAGTGAACTGGGCCGAGCGCCTGGCAGATTTTGACGATCCAATTGCCTCGTATGAACTGCGCAAGGACAGCCATTCCAAAGCCTACGCCATGCGCACGCATATCGATAATCTGCGCCTGGCCGCGGCCGATCCGGCGGCCTTCCCGCGTCCAGCTGACCTCTATAACCTGGTCATTATTGCCACTTACAACGAATCATACGAGGTCATTAGTCCGACCATCCAGTCCATCATCAATTCAACTTATGATAAGAAGAAGTTAATCATCGTGATGGCCTACGAGGAACGCGGCGGGGAAGAGACCGAGCGGACCGTGGAGCGCCTGCAAAAGAGGTTTGGCCCGAAGTTCTTTGAGTTTATATTGGTCAAGCACCCCCGCGATTTGCCCGATGAGGTGATCGGTAAAGGTGGCAACATCACGTTTGCTGGCAAATACATGCAGCAGTGGCTCCTCGAGAAGGGTATTGAGTACAAGCATGTCATGGTGACCACCCTCGACGCCGACAACCGCCCGCACCCGACGTACTTTGACTATCTAACCTACGAATATGTCGTCAACGAAGACCGTAAACACCTCTCGTACCAGCCAGTCATCCTCTTTACGAACAACATTTGGGACGTGCCAGCGCCGATGCGCGTTGTAGCCACTGGTAACACCTTCTGGAGCATCATCACTGCCATGCGCCCTCATATGCTGCGTAACTTCGCGTCGCACTCGCAACCGATGGAAGCCCTGGTAGAAATGAACTTTTGGACGACTCGCTCGATTGTTGAGGATGGCCACCAGTTCTGGCGCAGCTACTTCCACTTTAGTGGTAATTATGCCGTTTCGCCGATGCACGTCCCGATTTATCAAGATGCCGTCCTCGACGTGACCTACCGCAAGACCCTAAAGGCTCAGTTCGTCCAACTCCGCCGCTGGATGTACGGCGCCTCGGATATCCCATATGTAGCCGTTCGTATCTTTAGCAAGAAGCGTACCGCACCCTTCTGGCCATCGTTCGTCTGGTTCGTACGAGCCCTTGATGGCTACGTGACCGCTGCCAGCGTCTCTATTTTGGTCGCCGTAGGGGGTTGGGTGCCACTTTTGATCAATCAGCAGGCATATCGCGATGTCGTCGCGCATCAGTTACCAGATGTGATCAGCACTATTCAACAGATCGCCCTCATTGGCCTGGTCGTTATGGTCTTCCTGGCCTTTAAGATGTTGCCACCACGCCCGGCGCGCTATAAACGCACCCGCACCGTCGGAATGGTGCTGCAGTGGTTCCTGATGCCCCTGACGGCCATTGGCTACCTCTCGGCAGCCGCGTTGTACTCTCAGGGCCGTCTCTTCCTCGGTCGCTATCTGACGAAGTTCGATGTGACCACTAAAGCAATCCGCCAACCACACCAGAAATAACCCCTTATCGTAACCAAATAAAGAGCCTGTCGGCGAGGACAGGCTCTTATTTTGGATAGGTAACTAATTAGATAGTACGAACGCGAACGTCGTGTTTGATCTCTTGCAGGGTCTTGTCGTACTCAAAAGCGAGTGAAAATCGCTCTAAAGCGGAAGTTTTCATAATGGCTGGTATCTGTAATTTCTTAACCATGCACTCATTCTAGCATAAAGGGAATACTATGTCAATGGAACGTCAGTTCACGTGTGATACCGTCTATGATATATCGTTTACGGTTGAGGGGGATCTGGCTGGGTGGAAAAGTCTGTGGATATGGGGGTAAACAAAAACCACCCCTGTTATGGAGTGGTTTAGATTGATGCAATTGGTGGGTCCTAGAGGATTCGAACCTCTCACCTTCTCAACGTCAATGAGACGCTCTAGCCAAATGAGCTAAGGACCCGCGGGCTCTATAAATGGTAGCAGAATAGGGGTGGAAAGGCAATAAATCGTGCTATAATTAACGGTAGAGTGATGACGGAGCCCAACCATCTCCTGAACTCCGCGGGTGCGTGGATGTGCGAAACGTCCCTCATGAGTAAAAGTCCGGTGGAACCGTCTGCGAAAGTGGACCCGAGACATACGATGCGTGGTTTTATATCAATAAATCCAGGCACCGTGTGTCTTTTTAATTTTATAAGAGGAGAAGAGCAATGAACGACGAACAACTTCACGCTATGCGCCACAGTTTGGCTCACATCACCGCCGCCGCCGTGCAGCGCCTGTGGCCAGATGCCAAATTCGGTGTCGGGCCAGTGGTCCAGGACGGCTTTTATTACGATATTGACCTCGGTGAGTTGAAGATCTCCGAAGCTAATTTCCCGAAGATTGAGAAGGAAATGCGCTCACTAATCGATTATGGTGACGATTTCGAACACTTTGAGATGCCGATTGACCAAGCCCTCGATTGGGCGCACCAAAACAACCAACCGTATAAGGAAGAGCTACTGAACGATTTGAAGCGATCGGGAACCACTCAATTGAAAGATCTCGATACGGAAGAGTTGGGCGTCGCCACCTCTGGTGAATCAGCCGTTCAGACCGTATCCTTCTACAAGAACGGTAATTTCGTCGACCTTTGTCGCGGGCCACATGTGGCTAACACCAAGGATGTGGGTGCGTTTAAGCTGCTGAGAGTGGCCGGTGCCTATTGGAGAGGTAAAGAGACGAACCCGCAGATGCAACGCCTCTACGGGGTCGCATTCGCCACTCAAGAGGAGCTTGATCAGTATTTAGAGCGCCTCGAACAGGCCAAACTGCGTGACCACCGTAAATTGGGCAAGGAGCTCGATCTTTACACGGTTTCGCCACTGGTTGGGGCCGGTTTACCGCTGTTCACGCCCCGTGGAACCGTCCTGCGAGAGAAGTTAGCGGCCTACGCCGAGCAACTACGCCGCGATTCTGGCTTTGACCGGGTCAGCATTCCGCATATCACCAAGACCGAACTCTACAAGGTCTCTGGTCACTGGGACAAGTTTGGTGAGGAGTTATTCCTTGTTGAAAGTCAGGTCACCAGTGAGCAGTTCGCCCTCAAACCAATGAACTGCCCGCACCACAACCAGATCTACGCCTCGCAACCCCGTAGCTACCGCGATCTGCCGATCCGCTACTTTGAAACGACCACTGTTTATCGCGACGAAAAGACGGGTGAGTTAGGTGGCCTCAGCCGCGTCCGTTCGATCTCGCAGGACGACAGCCACGTCTATGCTCGTCACGACCAGATTGACGCTGAAGTTGGCGCCTTGATCAAGGACGTGCAGAAACTCTATACGCTCCTCGGCATGACCCTTCGGGCTCGCCTGAGTTTCCGCGATAACACCGACAAATACCTCGGTGAACAGAAGCACTGGGACGACGCTCAGCGCATTATTACCGAGCTGGCCAAATCAAACGGCCTCGACTATTTCACCGCCGAGGGTGAAGCTGCTTTCTACGGTCCAAAGATCGACTTCATGGCAACTGATGCCATTGGCCGAGAGCACCAAGTAGCGACCATCCAGCTGGACTTTGTGCAGCCGGAACGCTTTCAATTGGAATACCGCGACGCTGAAGGTAACGCCGTGCGACCAGTGATGATTCACTGTGCTTTACTGGGTTCGATCGAACGCTTGCTCAGCGTGTACATCGAACACACCGCCGGCTGGTTCCCATTCTGGGTTGCCCCAGAGCAAATTCGCATCTTGACCATCAACGACACAGTCTTAGATTACGTTGATGAGATTAAATCGGTATTAAAAGAAGTCGTATTGATGGAACCAGTTCGCTACAACGAGCTGCGCTTCACTGTCGACGATCGTAACGAATCACTCGGTAAAAAGATCCGCGAAGCCGCTACTTGGAAGATCCCGGTCCAATTGATCGTCGGCCAGCAAGATAAAGATAACCAGGAAGTCAGCGTCCGAACTCAAGAAAAAGAAGAGAAAGTGAAGCTGGACGCGTTGGCTGATTACTTGCGCGAGCTGTAGTTCCTATGCCCGACAGTGAATTTCGCAAAAAAGTTGAAGCCCTGATGGCACAGGTGCCAAAGGGTAAAGTAACCACTTATGGTGACCTCGCCGGTATGGCGGGGCACGCTTATGCGGCCCGGATTGTTGGCGGTATGGCACATCACGGCGACCCGGAATTGCCGTGGCACAGATTGGTAAACCGTTTTGGTGGCCTAGCTAGCGGCTATTGGGGTGGTCGGGAAGTGCAGGCTGAACACTTGGCGGCCGAGGGCATTACTTGTACTAACTTGATCGTTGATAACTTTGAGGAGCTTCGATGGCGGCCGTAGAAATGCCGCTGGTTGTTATTGTCGGCCCAACTGCTAGCGGTAAATCGGGGCTGGCGATGGAATTAGCGGAGCAATTCGGTGGCGAAATTATTTGTGCGGATTCGCGAACGGTCTACAAAGGCATGGATATTGGCACGGCTAAACCAAGTCTCGAAGACCAAGCCCTGATTCCACATTGGGGACTCGATTTAGTCGAGCCTGACGAGTCATTTTCGGCTTCAGATTTTAAAGAATACGCCGTTCAAAAGATCGCCGAGATACGCCAGCGTGGCCACATTCCGTTTCTAGTAGGGGGAACCGGACTCTACGTTGATGCCGTCGTTTTTGACTACCAGTTTGGCCCGGTCGATCGCGAACTGCGCGCGAAATTAGACAAACTATCTCTGGACGAATTACTTTTTTATTGTAACGAAAACAACATAGTTTTGCCGGAGAATGAAAAAAACAAGCGACATCTTATCACGGCCATCGAGCGAAATAACGTCAAATCCACGAGGTTGTCAGAACCGCAACAGAATACTATCATTGTGGGCATTACAACAGAAAAAGAAATACTACTGCAGCGAATTCATGAGCGTAGTGAACAATTATTTGCGCATGGAGTGGTCCAAGAAGCAAGCGATTTGGCCGACGAATATGGCTGGGAAAGCGAAGCGATGACCGGAAATATCTATCGACTGGCACATGATTATTTAGCTGGCGCGCTCACCGAACAAGAATTGAAAGCAAAATTCGAGACGGCCGACTGGCAACTTGCCAAGCGCCAACTCACGTGGCTAAAACGAAACCCATTTATTGAATGGTTCGAACTACCAAAAGCACGAATTTACTTGGCCGAGAGGCTCGCGCAGTTGCCCTCGGCGTGATATCATGAGAACACGAAAGTTATACGAGGGAGAGGGTCATGATTGATAAATTGTTCGGATCAAAAACGAGGGTGAAATTGTTGCACCTGTTTTTGAATCACCCCGGACAATCTTTTTATGTCCGCGAGATTACTCGTCTGATCGATGAGCAAATTAATTCCGTCCGCCGCGAATTATCGAACATGCTCGAGGTAGGGGTGATTAGTAGTGATAGTGCCGATAACAAGCTCTACTATGAGGTCAATCAGCGCTATGAGTTCTACTCGGCGCTGCGGGCAATCTTTGCCGGCGAGAAGCTCGAGACCAAGCAGGCGCTTACCGTCGACGAAGAAGTTGTCAACGAACAGTACCTCAGCACCATCGCGGGCATTTCGGCCTTGCGCCTGGCGATCATTGCCGGTGTATTGGTCCGTGGCTCGACCAGCCCAGTCGACGTGCTGCTGGTTGGTAACGTGCCAACTGCCAAGGTAAAAGCTGCCATGGCAATCATTGAAAAACTCGAGGGTCGTGAGATAAACTATAGTCTGATGAGTTACGACGACTTTTACTATCGTTTGAGCGTCCGCGACAAGTTCCTCACCGAGATCCTGACCGCCAAACATACGGTCGCCATTGATAAAGATAATGTCCTCAGTCAGTAATTAAAGGAGAATTCCATGTTTGATATCGAATATAAGGGCGGTAACACCGTCACCATCGCCACCAAGAATGCCACTTTGGTCACCGACCCGAAATTGTCGGTCGTTGGTTTGAAAGACGTAAACGTCAAAGAAGCGATCGAAGTCGCCACTGAAGCTCGTTTTGCATTGACCTCAGATAACGCTCGTCTTCACATTGAAGGCCCTGGTGAGTACGGCGTGGCTACTTTTGATATCAAGGGAATCCCGGCGCAGCGTCACCTCGACACTGATAAAGAGCCATTGCTCTCGACAATCTACCGCATCGAAATCGGTGAAGTCCGGATTGCGCTGGTCGGTAACATCTACGAAAAACTCAGCGACGAGCAATTAGAAGAGATCGGTGTCGTGGACATCTTGATCCTGCCAGTTGGCGGCAACGGCTACACACTCGATGCTACCGGTGCAGTCAGTCTGGTTCACAAAATCGACCCGAAAGTCGTCATTCCCGTGCATTACGCCGACAAAGCCCTTAGCTACGAAGTGCCGCAAGACCCACTCGAACTCTTTACAAAAGAGCTCGGCGCTCCTGTAGAAGAAACTGCCAAGTACAAGATCAAAGCTTCTAGCAGCTTGCCAGTTGTTTTGACGGTCGTCAACGTCACCCGCAGCTAGATAATCGCAAAGCCGTCTATGCTTGCAAGATAACCTTAGTCAGGGTACGATTCATCTATGTTTCGTAGCCCTGAATTTTATCGCGGTCCCGAGGAAGATGGTGAGAGCTCTTTAGATCGGCTAGATTTATCTCATGAAGCCGAACTGGTGCTATCAATAATTATTGAAAGTGGCCCCGAGCTGGATCCGGACTACTTATACGCGCTCAGGCGCTACCTTGAGGACCTGTTGAGGGGGCTTAGAGGCGGCGAGCTAACTGATGAGGATTGGATGGGGCTCGATATTGAGGGAGAACTCCGCAACATCCAAGAGCAAGTTGAGGCCAGTCTCAACGGCGAATCGATTAGAGTTATGCAGGCCCTGCAGTTGCCGGGTGCGTTAAGACAGGCCGTTGAAAAGATTATCCTTGCTCGCAAAGAGGGGCTTTCAGACAAAGCCATCTATTTGCGCCTGGCGAGGGTTTATCACCCAGATCAAACTATCCTTGATAGAGAGGTTGGGCAGGAAACCTTCAAGCTTATCGGGCAGCTATTATATGACGCTACTGCGCAGCGTTTTCTTTTTTAAGGTGAGAAAATAAAAAACCTCCTAGACTAGGATGTTTTTTGATCCCGCGAGGGGATTAGGCAGAGATTTTGTCGCCCTTGGTTGGCAAGATGCCTTTTTTCTTGAGGGTGCGGATGGTGCTGGCAGCGATTACGAGAGTGACTTTTTCGCCATCAACCATGAAGGTTTTCTTTTGGAGGTTAGGTTTGAAAACGCGGTTGGTGCGACGCAAAGAGAAGCTAACATTGTTGCCAAATTGCTTTCCTTTACCGGTGAGTTCGTCTCGTGCGACCATTATTCGTTTCCTTTTCCTTAGACAATGTTATTCATTTTACCGTTTTTTACCCCTAGAGTCAAGGGGTCGGGGGTGCACATTGTAAGAAGAGTACATTTATGGTATAAGTTATATGTTGAACCTTGAGAATTTAGCACACGGGTTGAGGGCGGCACACTGTATTTCATAGAATATGGCGTGCCGTCCTCAATTAGTTGAGACCACGACCGCAGAGTGCGGAGCGTGGGTTAACAGCGGTAGAAAGAGGTGCCCTCATGGGTGCCAAGTTGGATCACGCTTCCAAAGGCCAGCTCGATGATCGGCTCTTTGAGCTGCGTCGAGTGACGGCGAATGGATTGCGAGACTTCACTACGGTGATGGCAGCGATTCAGGAGCAGCTCGAAGGCAGGCCTCCGCAGAACATGGTGCCGAGCTGGTACCTGCCGCCCGAGATCCAGGTCGAGAAGGTGAAGAGCATGGTGGATCCGGGCGTGATACTCGAAATCCCCCCAGCTCCCACTTACTTCAAGCCCCGGACTCGTACGGAGGTGCTCATGCTGCGCTTCCAGTTCCCGGCGGGAAGAGGGAGGAGCCTGCAGGACACGTTCGAGATCTGCAAGAGCGCGATCGAGAGTGATGGGCGGTGGATGCATGCGTCGCCCGGCTACGCCGACAATCTCAGCTTCGCGGCCAACGCGTTCACGAAGCTGGGCTACAAATGGGTAGCTTTCGATCCCGCCGCTCACCTCGACATGTCGACGCTCGACGCTCAGCGGGCATTGCCGGAAGCGCAACGCGTCAGGTTGGCCGGCCTCGAGGCCATCATGGCGCTGGCGTTGTTCCCGGCCTTGGCCGACCAGTTGGGCGACTTGGTGCCGAACATGCATCTCGGTGGCCTTCACCTCAACCAGTCCCACGGGTCCGGTTTCCTGCCGCTCGTTTTCGGTTATAAGCCGGAAGGCAGCAACCTCGAGCTCGGTGAGTTCTGGCCCGACCATGCCGGCGACAACTACTCGAACCCCACCATCCGGGTGCTGTGATCTCGGTTCCCGCGAGCAACCTGCCGAGGCGAGGGGCTTACATAGCCCTCGCCTCGGCGGCGCTCGCGAGCCCTCGAATAGTCTTCGAGGGCTTTTTGAATCCTTGGTATACTAAAGGTAATGAATTTCGACATCACTCATATCATCATTGTGCTGCTGGTCATCCTGTTATCGATGACGTTGCACGAGGCGATGCATGCCTTCGTCGGCTTTTGGTTAGGCGATGATACGGCGAAGAGGGAAGGGCGATTGACGCTTAACCCCTTAAAACACATTGACCCATTCTTAACGATTCTGTTACCTCTAGGATTAGCTCTGATTCACGCGCCAATCTTTGGTGGTGCCAAACCGGTACCATTCAACCCCGACCGTGTCAGGGGCGGGGATTGGGGCGCCGCGCTAGTTGCCCTTGGTGGTCCGCTGACCAACTTTATCCTCGCTTTCATCTTCTTTGGCATTTGGACAGTAGTTGGCATGCCGCTCGACGGGATCGGTGGTCAATTCTTGACCCTAGCCATCTCGGTAAACCTTGGTTTCTTTGTCTTTAACATCTTACCGATTCCACCACTGGACGGATCACGGGTCCTGTATGCGATCGCGCCAGAGTTCGTCCGAGCAGGGATGCGGGCGATTGAACGCTTCGGGATTATGTTCATTTTCCTCATCGTCATTCTCTTTAACCAACAGATCGGCAGCTTTATGGCCGGCGCAATTAACTTTTTCATAAGCGTTTTTGGGGCGATTTTTAAGTAAGACCGGCGTATAATAAGAAGTGTCCAGAGGTTAACTACCTAGGTGCATATGATTTTCCGATACCATATGATTGGGAAACCAAATTGCTCATCTCCGTGGAGACGAGCTGCGGCCAACCACCTTGCACATGCGCGGGGAATATCATAACGCCTAGGGGCCTCTCGGACACCAAACAGGAAATAAACACGCATGAAACAGCGACTATCAGTTCGAGCAATTATCAACGACGGCAGCGGCAAAGCTTTGCTCTTGAAGCGAGCCAACGGCCGTCCTTCTATTTTAGGAAAGTATGAGCTACCGGGTGGCAAGCTGGCATATAACGAGCAGCCAGAAGATGCGCTGCGGCGTTACCTTCACGATGATGCCGGCATACATATTAAGTCGGCTCAGCTGTTCGATGCGGTGACCTATATCGACCATGATGATCGCGGTATTCAATATGCCGTCATTGTCTATTTAGTGACCATGGCGCCCGACAATAAGCCGATTTCACTGAGCGGAAACTACTCAAAATACAAATGGCACACGATGTCGTCTATACAACAGAGTGAACTGACCGACTTGACCCAACTACTTCTCGGAATCATTCAGCAGGACGAAATAACAGATGAGAGCCTCAAAGCAAATAAGCCAGACGTTGCAAAAAACGCATCAGAAAATACTGTTGTGATTTATTCAGATGGCGGCTCGCGCGGCAATCCCGGCCCGTCCGCAGCTGGCTATGTGGTCCTAGACTATCGCCAGCAAGTTATTGCCCAGGGCGGTGAGTATTTGGGGATCACGACCAACAATCAGGCCGAATATCAGGGGGTCCTGCTCGGTTTACAGAAAGCGCTGGAACTCAAATACAAGCGCGTCGACTTTAAAATCGATAGCATGTTGGTGGTCAACCAGATGAAAGGCTTCTACAAGATCAAGAATAGGGAATTATGGCCGATCCATGAGCGCATTCGCGAGCTGATGAAGAAGTTCGATAAGGTTACTTTTAACCACGTCGCCCGCGAATTCAACCAGTTGGCCGATGGCATGGTCAACAAAACTCTCGATGAACATGCTCGCGAAAAGGATTCTGCTCGTGTATAATGTCCGTCAGGCAGTTCGTTAGACGGCCGCTTGCCCTTAAAAGCAAGAGGAAAGTCCGGGCAGCATAGGATACTGGCAGTTGCTAACGGCAACCGGGGGTAACCCTAGGGAAAGTGCCACAGAAACAAAACCGCCCCGCAAGGGGTAAGGGTGAAATGAGTGGGGTAAGAGCCCACAGCGTCATATGGCGACATATGGAGAAGGTAAACCCTGCCTGCTGCAAGGAGATCGGCATTAAGAGCTATCCGTTCGCCGGTCGACACCCGCTTGATTCTACGAGCAATTGTAGAACTAGATAGATGGTCGTCCTCGACAAAACCCGGCTTACAGACGGGCTGCCTACCTAAAATACCACCCTTCTACGGAGGTGGTATTTTAGATTCCATGGAGCTAAAATCACACAAGGTTGATTCTCAGCATTATACTTTCAATCAATCATATCATTACCAAATACTAAGAACGATCAATATTGTTATCAGGATCGCTCCAGAGCCAAAAGAAACTAGTTCGATCCAGTAAGGTGCGCTGGATGTCTGTCTTTGCATAGTTTTAAGTTTATCCTCGTAGTATTTCTCAAATTCGGGTTGAGTCATGTGTTTTGCAACAGAGATAACTTCATCGAGAATCTTGTGGCTGGCGAGGAATAGTCTATGGGTGAGCACTAATTGGACGAGCGCGGCGACCAGAGAGGTTATCAGCATGGCTGCGGCGATCGTTAACAGAATTTGTATTGCCAAACTGGGTGCATCGATATGGTTAATAACAAATCCGCCGACCAGCGCTAGTCCACCAGAGTTAATTAAGATTATTTGCTTTGAAATTGTTTCTTCTGCCGCATTAGCAGTTTTTGTTGACTCAGCTCTAGCATCGACTAGCCATTTATTGGGGTTCTTTGGTTCTTCCATATGCCTATTCTCAACCCGCCGTTGACTTAAAGCAAGCATAAACAAAAAGCCTCCAGAATGGAGGCTTTTTAAGAAGTAAGTCTAATTACTTAGCAGTGTGCTTAGCAATTTCCTTGAAAGCAGCTGGTTCGCTGACAGCGATCTCAGAGAGTACCTTGCGGTCCAGTTCGATTTTAGCGGCTTTGAGGCCGGCGATCAGTTTACCGTAGGTGGTGCCTTCGAGGCGAGCGGCAGCGTTGATACGAGTGATCCAGAGGCCACGGAGGTCGCGTTTCTTGTTGCGGCGGTCGCGGTAGCCGTATTCTAGCGCACGAGTGACGGCTTGCTTGGCAAGGCGGTAGCTACGTGTTCGGTTGTGCTGCATGCCTTTAGCGGCATCGAGAACTTTTTTGTGGCGGTTGCGTGCGGTGACGCTTCGTTTAACTCGCATGGTCTATACTCCTAGGGCTCGTTTAATGTTGCGGCCGGTTTTACCGGTAACCACAGCAGTCGTGTTGATGGCGCGCTTGCGGCTCTTGCTCTTTTTAGCGAGCAGGTGAGCGCCAAATGCGCGGCGACGGGTCAATTTACCAGTGCTGGTAATCTTGATCCGCTTGGCGGTACCTTTGTGGGTCTTCATTTTTGGCATTACTTACTCCTTATTTTGCTCTGATTACGACGCTTAAGTTGCGTCCAGCCATTTGTGGCTCATGCTCGAGAACGGCGTCATTTTCCAAGAGGCCAGCAATCCGATTGATCATTTCGAATCCGAGTTCTCGGTGCGCCATCTCGCGACCGCGGAAGAAAACTTGGATACGAACTTTATGACCCTCGGCTAGGAACTCGCGGATTTTGCGCAGCTTGATGTCGAGGTCACCTTGACCGATCTTCATCCCGAAACGCATTTGCTTGAGTTCGCTTGCTTTGTTGCTGCGGCGGTTTTTCTGCGCCTCTTTCATCTTTTGATACTGGTATTTACCCCAGTCGACGATTTTTGCAACGGGTGGAGCAGCATTGGGAGAAATCTCCACAAGGTCCAGTCCGGCTTCCTTCGCGGCCGTGAGTGCATCGCTGCGACTCATGATGCCGAGTTGTTCGCCTGCAGGTCCGATAACGCGCAGCTCAGTTGCCCGAATTGCCTCGTTAATACGAATTGACTGGTTAATTATGCTCTCCTTTTGTTTAGAGTACCGTTCTGTTGCGTGTTACTCATCGACTATTCTAGCAAAATAACTAAGGTAATACAAGGGTTGGAGGTGGTTATGTTGGCAGAGTTACGCGGTATTGAAGAGCTTCGCTGATATGATTCGCTTCGATTTGTGGCGCGGCGGCCAGGTCGGCAATGGTCTGAGCAACTTTGATGACCTTGAAATAGCTGCGGGCGGTGAGGTTCAAATTCTGGGAAGCTTTGGTAAGCAGGTCCTTGGCGTCTGGCGAGAGCCTGAGGTACTTTTTGATGTCGTTTGAGGATAAAGAAGCGTTGTAAACAGAGCTACGTTTAAATCTGTTGTGTTGAATACTTTTTGTCGCCAGTATATCGCTTACCACTGACGACTGTTGAGTTTTATGCAACGTGCTTATGGTTAATAATGAATTTGTATCAACTTTTGAAACATTGATGATGAGGTCGATTCGATCCAGCAATGGGCCGGATAATCGTTTTTGATAGGCCAAGATTTGGGTGGATGAACACGTACATTCGCGGGTCGGATCGCCCAAATAACCGCAGGGGCATGGGTTCATTGTAGCTACTAGCATGAAGTCGGCCGGGTAGGTGACGCGGCCATTTGCCCGGGCAATCGAAATCTGTCGGTCTTCAAGGGGTTGGCGTAGGGCCTCTAGGGCAGAACGGTTGTATTCGGGCAGCTCATCAAGGAAGAGAACACCGAGGTGGGCCAGGCTGATCTCGCCAGGCCTGGCTTTGGCACCACCCCCAATAAGAGCGATCGAACTGGTCGTATGATGAGGCGAGCGAAAGGGGCGAGCAGTCACGACATCGCCATCAATCTCACTGGCTAGGCTGTGAATCTTGGTGACGGCTAACTTTTCAGTATCCGACAGAGGCGGCAACAAACCCAGCAGCGCTTTCGCCAGCATGGTTTTGCCGGCACCGGGTGGCCCGCAGAGCAGGATATTATGCCGACCAGCGACGGCGATCTGTAGGGCGCGCTTGGCTTGCGCTTGTCCGCTGATGTCATCGAGGGTGGGCGAGGGCTGTCTCGGGGCTTCTGAAGAGGTTGCAGCAGTAGCGAGGGGCAAGGGAACCTCCCCCTTAAGGTGGAGGAATAAATCCTTGAGAGAATGGGCGCCGTACACTTTGATTCCTCCGACTAATGCGGCTTGTTGTTGGTTGGCGGCTGGCACAATAACAGAGGTAAAACCGTGATCGCGAGCCGCCTCAACGATGGTAATGGCGCCGCGAATCGTCCGAATTTGGCCGTCTAGCGCCAGCTCGCCGGCAAAAACTGTGCCCGCCACCTCTGTTGAGCGCAATTGTCCGCTGGCTACCAAGATCGACAGCGCGATTGGCAGATCAAAGTGGGCGCCATCCTTTGGCAGCTCGGCCGGAGCAAGGTTAATGGTCAGTTTCCGGGCGGGGAACTTGAGCAGGGAGTTGTGAATCGCGCTCCGAACCCTTTCGCGAGCCTCGTCGATCGCCTTATTGCCCATGCCGACGATTTGAATGCCGGGCAACCCCTGTTTGACATCTGTTTCAACCTCAACCAATTGGCCGTCAAAACCTACCAGCGCCACCGATGCCACCTTTGCTATCATTCTTTCAGTTTAATTTAAGCTAAGCTGGCTTTTCAAGAGGTAATTTGATATAATTAAGAAGTTCGTGGGGCTGACATAGCTTCGACGAGAGGACTTTAACAGGTTATTCTGCAAGCCGATGACGCACGTAATGCGTATTTTTTAATTGCAAACATACTTGCAACAGTAAAGACTAAGGTTGCTGAGTTCGCGCAAGCGTTCACAGCTCCTGTTTTTGCGCCAGCTTTCGCCTACAACGCCTAAGCCATTGATTTTCCTCGAGGTAGCATAGAGGGAACAGTGTTATAACTATGCCACTTACCCCCTACTCGGGCAGCTGTGAGTAGGAGGGGAAACCTTTCAGCGCGACAAATCCGCCGTTTTTGTTTGAATCTCAGACGGGTGAGTCGTTAAAAAGTAATTCAAACTATGCTTGAAGACGAATAGCAGGTTACCTTTCGGACCCGGGGGCAGTACCCGGCAGCTCCACCACGACGAATTAATTAAGCCACCCGTTGACGGGTGGCTTTTGTGTTGCCAGTAGGGGATTTTGAGGCAAAATAAAATGACCGCCTGCGAGGAACGGTCATTTTCGTGGAGTTTTTTCGTGTTTTTTGTTTTTGGCCCTGAGTAATTTATTTATTCATGAGCTACCCCTATAGTAAGCCTTCAAAGCGCTTGTGTCAATAACTTTTTTGGACATTTTTTATGTAATTTTGGACGTTTATTTTGTGGGTAGTGGCAGCGGGTTGGCTGGCGACGCTAGGGCAGGGGCTTTTCGGCTGTTCGCTCGCCCGTCGTGATGGTTTATCGGCCTAAAGTTGGCAGTATAGGCCTGACGTCTATGCGGATCTTGGCGGCGAGTTAGATTCTGACGGGCCATTGCTGCGGCGTCGTGGGTATGCAGGCTCACGACGAATCACGATGCTTTGCCGGGTTCACGCACATGGCGCGACGATGCAGCCGTATGGCGGCATAATAATGTGAGCTAGGTCGTGATTGCCGCACGCTGCGGCCTGGCGAGCTTTTATGCAAGGATTTGGTTCAGCCGATTTTCGATGCGGCTTGCTTGGAGCGAAGAACTCATAGTTTCCAAGCAACCAGCGTTCTAGCTTTAGGGCAGACATGACGAAAACAATGGTGAAGCCGAGACGAGACTTTCAATGTACGCGTAATGTGGGTCTAAGGGGCTAGTTTATCAGCCAAGCCGAGGGGGCTGAGTGGGATATCTATGATATAAACAACGATGTATAAAAAGCAACGTAGCTATACTTAACACCTTAAGTAAATAGGTTAGATACTCATTGATGTAATTATTACACATAAAAACCCTCCCTAGAGCATTGACCACCTAAAGTGTTTATGCTAGATTAAGAACAAGCTTTTACAAACACAAACAAAAAAGCGAACGCACCAAAGTTCAGAGCACAGCCCCTCACCTTAACAATTAGATCTTATAACTGACTTCCTTTTGACGGAAAGTTGGCGTTGCCATTCAGTGCAAAGACAAACACACAAAAAAAATTGTCATGTATTACCAGTAGGGTAAGATGATCGCACCTTCGTTCATGTGTCTATCTCTGTCGGTGGCGCCGATGCTCCGCCAAAAGCGTTGCTACCCTATGTAAAGTACCGGTGCGCCAAGTTAAACCTTGTTCCTTCCAAAAGAACAGTGCAACTACTTGGCGTACGCGTGGAAAACTTGGGTACGAGCACACGGTTGCTCTGGGTATTCCTAGAGCGGTCAGATAGCCTCGCAGTGGTACGTCGTCTTCAGCTCACACGCCAAAATATATTTTTAGCGGCGTTTGCTGCAGCTCCAGACACATGGCGTATCACTCGGGCTCCACGTATTTAAAAACTCTTATGGTTCGGGTATAGTAACAGGGATGTTACAACGAATAATCGCAATCATAACAGTAGTAAGCCTCTGCTTGCTGACTCTGATGCTGCTCCTCACAACTCCAGCATCGGCCGGACCTTTCGGTCTTTTAGTGATATTTATCTCGGCTTATCTTACCTGTCTCGGTTTGATAAGCTTTTTTTTGTATGGTGGTGGGCGAGTGCTGGCGTATGCGTCGCGTAGCTTTGGCGCCAGGCGACCGTATCAACCCTTGTCGTTTCAACGTTCGTACTATTATTCGACGATCCTAGCGGCCGCACCGGTCATGCTGATTGGTCTGCAATCGGTCGGATCGGTCGGCATTTACGAGTTCATTTTGGTCGTTCTCTTTGAGGTGATCGGCTGTGTCTACATCACAAAACGGATCTAAAAAAGTGGCCTATCTGTCGATGGCCGTTATGCTATAATTACAGATATGCAGCCCGAATACTCTAAACCCGCAGCAGGGCAAGAATCGCTCCCACTGCCACCCGCCCCTGCGGGTGAGCATCTACCGGTGTTGCCAACACCCGAGGGAGGGATTGAAACTGGCGCCGAGCGTGTCGAACAGACTGCCGAAGCCAGCGCCGCCGTGGCCGATGCCACTGCAACTGGTGCACCTGTCGTTTCAACCGCCCCCGTGGCGGACGAACCGGCTACCAGCACAGCCGGTCCAGCTGTCGCCGCTGATGACGATGTCATCGAGAAAGAATGGGTCGACAAGGCCAAGAAAATCGTGCTCTCTACCGTAGATGATCCGCATGGACGGGCCTCAAAGGTGAACGAGCTCCAAAAAGATTATCTAAAGAAGCGCTATGGGAAAGTGCTCGGCGCGAGCGAATAACGTTCGCCCGATGGAGTATAAGAGGTGATTGGTTTCTTTATCACAATTGTCGTGATCGTGCTCCTGGCAGCAGGGGTTGGCGCTTTTGGACTCTTTCAATATCGCCGCGTCCTGCGCGAGGCCAAGAACTACGAGCGTGGTCTCAAGATGGTGCCGCTCTACATTCACATCCCACCGGCGAGTGATGACCTCGAGGCCAATGGTCGCGACGAGCGCGACTTAACTGAAGAGGTACTTTCGCAGGCTCAGGTCATGTATAACATCATCGCCAGCACGGCTACCAAGGGCTTTAAGAGCAAGGTCTATGGCCAGCGGCACATCTCATTTGAAATCGTCGCCCACGAGGGTCTGGTGCATTACTATGTGGTCGCGCCGGTTGGTCTAATTGATGTGATTACGCAGGCAGTGGCGGCGGCGTATCCGTCGGCTCGCCTGGAAGAGGTCGACGAACGCAACATTTTCAATCCTGCCAGCAAGATGAGCGGCACGATTGGTGGTGAGTTTACTCTGAAAAAAGACTTTGCCTATCCGATCGCGACCTTCCAAGAGGCAAAACGCGATGCAGCTCGGGCACTATTGAATGCGTTATCAGGTGCTAGCCGCGAAGATGGCGTTGGGGTTCAGATTTTAATACGCCCAGCCTATCAGGGGTGGAACAAGACAGCCGTCGCCGCGGCCGAGAAGATCAAGAAGGATAAAGGAGTGAAATCGCCAAGTTTCACTGGTGGCCTGAGCGGTTTGATGGAAGCGCTCTGGAAGCCGCCACAAACGAGTGAGGCAAAACCCGACGACAAGCAACTGAGTTCGCTCGAACAGGGGCTCGTCGAGTCAATAGAAGAGAAGACGCGTTACCCTGGCTATGAAACCCTGATCCGCGTCGTGGCGTCGTCGAACACGGCAGGCAAGTCGCAGGCACTCCTTAATAGTGTTGTGTCGGCTTTCTCGTTATTTGATTCTAGCTCTAATAATGGGTTTAAGTTTACGGTCACCAAGGATATTGAAGCTTTTGTGACGGCCTATATCTTCCGTTTCTTTCCGCCGGAAGTGAATCAGAACATCTTAAATACGGTTGAGTTAGCGACGATTTTCCATTTGCCAGACCAGAATACGATCCCGACTTCGCAGGTCCATCGCCAGGCTGCCAAACAAGTCGATGGTCCAACTGAAATCATGGACGAGGGCTTTTTACTGGGGTACAACGAGTTCCGCGGCATCAAAAAACCGATCCGTTTGGCGGCTAATGACCGTCGTCGTCATACTTACATCATTGGACAAACCGGTACTGGTAAGTCGAAACTGCTCGAGAACTTGGCGTTCCAGGACATGATGGACGGCCGCGGCTTCGCGTTTATCGATCCGCATGGCGACTCGGCCGAAGAGCTGCTGGGCATGGTGCCAAAAGAGCGCGTCGAAGATGTCATCTACTTTAGTCCAGGCGATATGGAGATGCCGATCGGCCTGAACTTATTCGAATTCGAGAATCAAGACCAGCGCGACTTCCTCATCCAAGAGTCGATTGCCATGCTCTATAAACTGTATGACCCGGGTCACACTGGTATTGTCGGTCCTCGCTACGAACACTGGTTCCGCAACGCCGCCCTGACCGTGATGAGCGACACCGAGAAGGGCTCGACATTCATCGATGTACCACAAGTCTTTAATGACCAGTCATTTACAGATGAGAAATTGAAGCACGTGACCGATCGCACCGTCCTTGATTTCTGGAATAAGGAAATGGCGCAGACGTCCGAGGCTAACAAGTCGGAGGTCCTGGGCTGGTTTGTCAGTAAGTTTGGCGCCTTCTTGTCTAATGAGATGATGCGCAATATCATTGGGCAGACCAAGAGTGGCTTTAACCTGCGCGAGATCATGGACCAGAAAAAGATCCTGCTGGTGAATCTGTCAAAGGGCCGCACAGGGGAGCTAAACTCGCAGCTGTTGGGTATGATCTTTGTGATGAAGTTCCAGGCAGCCGCTATGGGCCGGGCTGACATCCCCGAAGATCAGCGAACCGACTTCTCGCTCTATGTCGATGAGTTCCAGAACTTTGCGACCGACTCGTTCGCGACGATTCTATCTGAAGCGCGTAAGTATCGCTTGAGTTTGATCTTGGCTAACCAGTTCATGACGCAGCTGACCGATCAAATTCGCGAATCGATCCTAGGTAACATCGGCACGGTCATTAGTGGACGTATCGGTATCACCGACGCCGAGATGCTGGTCAAGAAGTTCTCGCCAACCTTTGACGCCGAAGATTTAACCAAATTACCGAATTTCCAGACCATCGCCTCGGTCATGATCAATAATGTGCCGTCTGCGGCCTTTAGCATGTCGCTGGTGCCACCTCTGGGTCAATCGAACCCACAATTACGTGATGCCTTAAAGAAGCTGTCTGCGGCCAAATATGGCCGTCCTAGGGCAGAAGTAGAGCGTGAAATCTTTGCACGCCTCGGTGCGGGTGATGCCGCGCGGAAAGAGAAGATGGATGCACTCAAGAAAGCGCAGCAAGAACGTCTGGCGGCTTTCCAAAATAGCCAAGCCGGTGCCCCGGCTGCCGCGCCGCAACCCGGTAGCGCTGGTTCGTCGTTCCTCGACGAGTGGCTCGCCAAGCGTCAGCAAATTGCCAGCGCGCCGCAACCGGCAGCTGCGCCGAACCCAGCTTTTGGGCCAACTGCTGGCGCGCCTCGTCCGATCGAACCTCAGGCCGCTGAGTTTACTCAACCAGAACCGCCTCAACCCGCCGCAATAGAAGAGAAGCCTGCCGAGCAGACTTCTGAAGATCCTCACAAATTGCACATCCGCGAACCACAGGACGGTGCGCCTGATGAAGTGTCGCTACACTTAAGGGATTAAGACTTTTTGCCGGTGATCATGACGCGGAAGAAGTCGTACATAACACCGAGAACCCAACCGATGACGAAGGCGCCGATAGTTTCAAAGCCTGATAGGACGTAGCCAAAGTTCTTGGCAATCAAGTAGATAACGAGGACTAAGATAAAGGCAAAGACGGCGCCCGAAAGGATGGCGTTTGGACGGGCGACGGTCGCGCCGACCACTTCGCTGGTCTTTTCGACGGCCTTGGCATGAATAAACTTGCTAAAGGCGCGAGCCGGCGGGGACATTTCAGCTTGGGCGTGAGAGATGTGCTTTTTAAAGGCAACTTCTTTCTCTTTCTTGCTAATCGTCCCGCGACGCTTTGGGGCAGCAGGGCCTTCCTTTGGTTGTTTGGCGGCCTTTTCGGCACCACCTTTTTCAACGCTGACTGCGTTCTCGAGCGCTTCTACTTTGGCCTTTTCAGCGGCTTTTTCGCCACTCTCAACACCGAGTTCAGCACCACTTTCAATCTTCTCACGAAGCTTGTCGTACTGTTCGAGGTTGTCCTTAGGGACTTCGCTGTTTTCTGGTGCCTGTGGGGCAACTTCTGGGCTACTCATACTTAAATAGTTCCTGCGTTAAGATCACGACGGATCAATCGGACTTCTTTACCCATTTGTTTCGATCGGAAGAAGAAGAAGGTGACGACGGCTAGCACGACACCGGCAAAGAGAAGATTCTCAGTTGGACCAGTGTGCGGCAGGGCCGTGGTAACTGTTTCGATGACTTTTGGTGGTGCACACACGACCGGGATGGTGATGCTCGAGGTGCTGAACGCGTTCTCCATAAGACAGTTATATGAGGTAGGGTCACTTTGTCCGGCTGGCGTGGCTGGAATACTGGAGAGGACCTGGACTCCGAAGCTACGTGATTGCGTTTCACCCGGGGCAAGATTGACGTCTGGCCACGAGAGGACCTTGGTGGTGCTATTGAATGTCCCACCTCCTTGATCAATCAGGGTTGAGTATTCGAGCGTGTCAGCTAAGTGGTCTTCGAGCTTGGTGACTGCGGCAGTGCCGCCAGTATTCTTTACACTGATGGTGAAGTTGATCTTATCATTCTCTTTGGCAGCAACCGTACTGGCCAAAACGTTGCCTTGGCTCACGTTGACAGCCGTCTTTGATGGCACGATGTGGGCTGGGGGTGGTGACGGGATTGTATCGGTTACCAGGTTGCCACAGGCTTGCATGATGGCGAACCAGCCGAGCTTGTCTGAGTGACCGATCCAGCCATAGATCTTAGCGTTAGCTGGATTATTCGTTTTGAGTAGTCGAGGGTACTGCGTAGTGACTACTTGACCTTTTGAGTTCGTAATACTAACAGGCGTCGAGGCGACCCGAGGATTATAATCCCAACCGTAGTGGTTAGCCACAATAAAGTAGCCGTACTGTGCGTTGACAATGTCGGCGCGGGTGATGCCGACGTAGGTCATGACGTCTTGAAGGTTGTTGGAGTTGGCATCGTATGGAGCAAGGAAGTTGTTGATAGAGCGATTTGAGCCGAGCCCAAGGCCGCCTGGTACAAAGTCACCTGGGTTTGATGCGTTAGCAGATTCTGGCGGTTGAAAAACCACAAGGCCCTGAATGACTAGTGCCAGGGCAACGAAAATCAGGCCGACGCGGCGGGTTGACTCTTCTTTCTTTAGCCTCTTGGCATAAAAGCCAAGCTGCCCAACGAGAGCTGGGCTGAAGCTGAGGTTAGATACTATCTTCCTGAACATATCATTTTGTCTTTTTGTTTTTAATGGACCTCTTGTGCATAAGATTAGCATAAGAAATATGTTCAATGCAATACCTCTAGCGTGAATAAGTTTTTTTCGCTATAATTGAGGTAAGTTCAACCGACCGCAATGGCCGACAAATGAGGGGAAATTAGGGGAAAGTCTAGATATTATGGCTAAACAAAAAACTGACGCAAGTTATGACGGTTCACAAATTCAAGTTCTTGAAGGGTTGGAGCCGGTTCGCAAACGACCAGGTATGTACATCGGTAGCACTGGCTACGAGGGACTACACCACTTAATTAAGGAAATTGCCGACAACTCGATCGACGAGGCTATTGCTGGCTATGCCACCAGAGTAGATGTCGTGATGTTGGCCGATGGCGGCATTACCATCACTGACGATGGTCGTGGTATCCCAGTCGACAAGCACCCAAAGACCGGTCTCAGCACCCTCGAGACCGTTTTAACAGTTCTGCACGCTGGTGGTAAGTTCGGCGGCGGTGGCTACAAGGTTTCTTCTGGTCTTCACGGTGTCGGTTCGAGTGTGGTAAACGCGCTCTCAACTCGTTTTATCGCCGAAGTTGTCCATGACGGCGAGCTTTACAGTATCGAGTTTGCCCAAGGAGCAACAAAGGTACCATTTAAAAAAGTTGGCAAAACTGATCGTAAAAACGGCACTTCAATCACGTTTTACCCTGACGAGACCATCTTTAAAGAAGGCATCGAATTCAATTACGAGTGGACGGTCGACTATTTGCGCCACCAGGCCTACCTAACGAAGGGCGCCTATGTCTCTGTTGTCGACGAGCGAACTGGCATGCGCGAAGCTTTCTATTTTGAAGGTGGCATCCAAAGCTACGTCAAACACTTAAATATTGGTAAAGACGTCACGACCGACAATATCTTCTACGTCGAGAAGCAAGTCGAAGACTCAATGATCGAAATTGCTGTGCAATATAATGAGACGTTCGTTGAAATGGTGAAGCCATTCGCCAACAACGTCCTAACGCCTGATGGCGGCACGCACTTAATTGGCTTCCGGTCGGCCCTAACGCGCGTTATTAATGACTATGCGCGCAAGAGTGGCCTCCTGAAAGAAAAGGAAGACAATCTGACGGGTGATGACATCCGTGAAGGTTTGACCGCAATTATCCTAGTGAAGTTGCCTGATCCTCAGTTCGAAGGTCAGACCAAGAACAAACTGGGTAATCCAGAGGTCCGTCGCTACGTTGAACAAGTCATGAACGAGTACTTCTCATATTATCTCGACGAAAATCCGGCCATCGCTCGCAAGATCGTCGGTAAGGCATTGCTGGCTGCCCGCGCCCGCCAAGCTGCTCGCGCCGCTCGTGATAACGTTATCCGAAAGGGTGCGCTCGACGGCCTCAGCCTGCCAGGTAAACTCTCAGACTGTACCAGCAAAGACCCAGCTGAATCAGAAATCTACATTGTAGAGGGTGACTCGGCCGGCGGATCAGCTAAATCGGGCCGCGATAGCCACACTCAGGCGATTTTGCCACTGCGTGGTAAGGTCCTGAACACAGAACGTGCTCGACTCGACCGTATGCTGGGAAACAACGAAATTGTCAGCCTAATTAAGGCGCTGGGCGTCGGAATTGGCGACCAGTTCGACATTAATGGCCTCCGCTATCACCGCATCATTATCATGACCGATGCCGACGTTGACGGAAGCCACATTTCGACACTCCTTTTGACCTTCTTGTTCCGTTATATGAGAGAAGTTGTTGACGGTGGACACGTTTATTTGGCGAAACCACCTCTGTTCTTGCTCAAACAAGGTACCAAAAAAGAGTATGCCTATAGCGACGACGAGCGCGACGACATTCTGCAACGTATGATCGCCGATCGCCGCACCAAGGGCGTCAACATTGACGCCGAAGACGACATCAACAAGCAAGCCGGCATCACCATGCTGCAACGCTACAAGGGTCTGGGCGAAATGGACGCTGAACAACTTTGGGAGACAACCATGAACCCAGAAAACCGCGTGCTGGTCCAAGTAAAAGTCGAAGATGCCGAGAAAGCCGATGCGATTTTCACGAAGTTGATGGGTGATGAAGTCGATCTTCGTAAGAGCTTCATCCAGTCGCGCGCCAAGTTTGTTAAAGTTGAAGAATTGGATATCTAATCATGAATGATGACGAAATTACCACACCACTAGATGCCGAAGACGGCGAGATCCTACCTCTGGAAATCCTGCAATCGCACTCCAAGACACTTGAAAACCGTACCGTTGAAGATGTCATGGAAGACAGCTTCCTGCGTTACTCGATGAGCGTCATTATTGACCGTGCGCTGCCAGATGTTCGTGATGGTTTGAAACCAGTTCACCGCCGAATTTTGTATACGATGGGTGAGCAAGGTCTACGTCCTGGCACTAAGTTCTCGAAGAGTGCCCGTATCGTCGGTGACGTGATGGGTAAGTATCACCCGCATGGTGACACCGCGATTTACGACTCAATGGTCCGTTTGGCTCAGGACTGGGTCATGCGCTACCCACTGGTTAACGGTCAGGGTAACTTCGGCTCGATGGACGGAGATCCACCAGCTGCGAACCGTTACACCGAGGCTCGCCTGGATCGCGCCGGTAACGAACTCCTCGTCGACCTCGACAAAGAGACGGTCGACTTCCGCGACAACTACGACGGTTCTGAACAAGAACCAAGTGTGCTGCCAGCTAAACTGCCAAACTTGCTGTTAAACGGCCAGATTGGTATTGCCGTCGGTATGGCGACTAGTATTCCACCGCACAACCTCGGTGAATTGATCGATGCAACCATCGAACTGATCGACAACAAAGAGGCGACAATTGATGACCTCCTCAAACATGTGAAGGGCCCAGATTTCCCAACCGGAGCGGTCGTCTACGGTGGTGCCACCATGAAGCAGGCCTACCAAACTGGTCGTGGCTCGGTTGTGATTCGGGCAGTTGCCAGTATTGAAGAGACCAAAAAAGGCCGCAGCCAGATCATTGTGACCGAGATGCCGTATGCGGTGAACAAGGCAACTTTGATTGAAAAGATCGCTGACCTGGTGAAAGAGAAGAAGATCACGGCCATTTCTGACCTGCATGATGCCAGTGCCCGTGGCGCCGTGAAGATTGTCATCGACCTCAAGAAAGATGCCTATCCAAAGAAGGTTCTGAACCAGCTCTACAAGATGACGGCGCTGCAAACCAGCTTCCACTACAACATGCTGGCCCTGATCGATGGTATTCAACCACGCATCCTTGGCCTGCAAGAAATCTTGGAAGAGTTCATCAAGCACCGCCAGAACGTCGTCCGTCGCCGCACCGAATATGAACTCCGCAAGGCGAAAGAACGGGCTCACATCCTGGAAGGTTACAAGATCGCTCTCGATCACATCGATGAAGTGATTAAGGTGATCCGCGCCAGCAAAACCAGTGAAGAAGCTGAGGCTAACCTCGTCAAACAGTTCAAGTTGAGCGAAATTCAAGCCAAAGCCATTCTGGCAATGCAACTGCGCCGCCTCACCGGCTTGGAACGACAGGCTATCGAGGACGAACTGAACGAACTCCTCAAGTTGATCTCGAAATTAGAGGGCATTCTCTCGAGTGACGAAGAGATTTTGAAGGTGATCAAGACTGAACTGCTCGAAATGAAAGAGAAGTATGCCGACCCACGTCGCAGCAAAATCATCGATCACGAGATGGGCAAGTTTAGTGACGAGGAATTGATTCCTGAAGAAGAAACCGTTGTGTTGCTTACTACAGAGAATTATATCAAGCGTACTTTGGTCAGCGAATACCGTCGTCAGCATCGTGGTGGTAAGGGCAAGCGTGGCATGACCACAAAAGAAGAGGATGTCATCGATCAGTTGGTTCCTGCCAACACCCACGACTGGCTATTCTTCTTCACTAATAAGGGTCGCGTCTTCCGTTTGAAAGCCTACGAAGTACCGGCTGCGTCCTTGGCGGCTAAGGGCGTCGCGGCAGTCAACCTGCTAGCACTTCAGCCAGAAGAAAAGATCACCTCAATCATCCGAAATGGCAAAGATGAAGGTGACGAAGGCTACCTATTTATGGCCACAACAAAGGGAACGGTGAAGAAAACTCCGTTCAAGGACTACGCAAATATCCGCACTAACGGCCTGATAGCGATCAAGCTCGACGACGGCGATGAGCTGCGCTGGATCAAGAAGACAACAGGTGAGAATGATGTAATCATCTCAACATCTGCCGGACAAGCTATCCGATTCGGCGAAAAAGATGCTCGCCCAATGGGCCGTGGCGCTCGTGGTGTCCGTGGTGTCCGCTTGCGACCAAACGACAGTGTCGTCGGTATGGATATTGTCGCCAATGACGAAGGTAACCTCTTGGTTATTAGCGAATACGGCTTCGGAAAAGTCACCAAAGCCTCGAACTTCCCATCGCACAAACGTGGCGGTGTCGGTATCAAGGCCGCCATTGTGACCGCCAAGACGGGTCCAATTGTCGCCGTTCGCTCACTGGAAGCTGATACTGCCGAAATCTTGCTGATCTCGAACAAGGGCCAAGCAATTCGCGTCGGCCTCAAGGATGTTCCGGTCCTAGGACGCACCACCCAAGGTGTTCGCATCATGCGTACTGCTGAAGGTGACAAGGTCTCGTCATTCGGTTTCGTTCCCGAGCAGCAAGTCGTTGAGGACGAAGACGACGCGCCAGTAGTCGAAGCGCCAGCCGAGGAGGCATAGGGTGCAGCTCGTCTCACCCTATCTCCTGGCTATCTTCGCCGCCTGGTTTCTGAGCCATGCGATCAAATATGCGGTCGACACGATAAAGGGCAGGCGCCTCGACTTTACCCATGAGCTGTTCGTTTCGGGCGGTATGCCCAGTGCTCATGCAGCGACATCAGTTGCCGTCTGGACGCTAGTTCTCTTAAATGACGGTATCAACTCTGGGTTGTTTGGCCTGGCGACACTCGTCACATTGATTGTCTGTTACGACGCCGTTAAAGTTCGCCGCTCAACCGGTGAACAGGGGTTGGCAATCGACGTGTTGATTGAAGAGACCAAGAGTAAAGCGGTCATTCCACGAGCCGCTAAGGGCCATACGCCAGCCGAAGTTATCGTTGGCGCTCTCTTTGGCGCCTCGGTTGGCCTCGTTGTGTTTCTCGCAACAAGATAGTAATCAGCTAGTATGGTAGGTCGACCTCACTCGACTCGAACTTGCCTTTATCGTAATCACCAATGGTGAGGAGCACAAAGCTTCGGGCTGACATTTCTTCGATAAGCCTAAGGCCGTATATAAATCCTTCGGCGCTTCTGGGATCAGAAAAGGTAAAGTCGGCTCGAGGCACTAATACACTAACGGTTTGTCTAAATTGATATGAGCCCTGACTGCCGGCAGGCCCGCTGCTGTAGACTCCCGTGTGGTGTCTGCCAGCGCGCAAGTAAGCAAGCTCTACTATATCGCTGTCATCACCTCGTGGTTCAGCCGCCACCTCGGCAGCGGTCAAATCATCCCGCCACGACCAGTCAACCTGAAGACCGGTACTGTGCCTTTCGGGTCTCTCGTTAAGGCGAAGCCACAAGCCATGATCCATACTGCAGGTCTGTATGCCGGAGTCATGAGCCTCCGGTGCTCGATCCACGGTCATCTCCCCGAAGACTTTGGCCGGTATCTCTCTTACATCTGTCATGTTTCCATTAGACCATAGCGAGGCACTGCCCCAAAGCATAAACAAGAATGGCCATCGCGGATCTCGCGGCACGCTTAAACCCAGGAACTCAAGGGGATTTCATTCTTGACTGCCTAACAGATATAGCGTACAATTATCTGAGTCTGGTCGAAAGACCCATCGTTTCAACGTGGAGTTGCTAACAGGACAGACGAGATCTTTGACAATTTGGTAGTGCAAATCATCGTCAGTTTATATTGAGTCACGTGTCTAGAGAGTAGACACATTTTTTATGGAGAGTTTGATCCTGGCTCAGGATGAATGCTGGCGGCGCGCCTAACACATGCAAGTCGAGCGGTAACAGGGGTAGTTTACTACCTGCTGACGAGCGGCGGACGGCTGAGTAACGCGTGGGAACATGCCCCAAAGTGAGGGATAAGCTCCAGAAATGGAGTCTAATACCGCATATGATCTTCGGATTAAAGGATTTATCCGCTTTGGGAGTGGCCTGCGTATGATTAGATAGTTGGTGAGGTAATGGCTCACCAAGTCTACGATCATTAACTGGTCTGAGAGGATGATCAGTCAGACTGGAACTGAGACACGGTCCAGACTCCTACGGGAGGCAGCAGTGAGGAATCTTCCACAATGGGCGAAAGCCTGATGGAGCGACGCCGCGTGCAGGATGAAGGCCTTCGGGTTGTAAACTGCTTTTATAAGTGAAGAATATGACGGTAACTTATGAATAAGCACCGGCTAACTACGTGCCAGCAGCCGCGGTCATACGTAGGGTGCAAGCATTATCCGGAGTGACTGGGCGTAAAGAGTTGCGTAGGTGGTTTGTTAAGTGAATAGTGAAATCCGACGGCTCAACCGTACGGACTATTATTCAAACTGGCAAACTCGAGAATGGTAGAGGTAACTGGAATTTCTAGTGTAGGAGTGAAATCCGTAGATATTAGAAGGAACACCAATGGCGTAGGCAGGTTACTGGACCAT